>Ga0163109_10000001_pt1 | contig 620006 bp, 487 predicted proteins | sample CRUFie1St13metaG_FD_108704 | JGI IMG/M metagenome (GOLD analysis project Ga0163109, IMG submission 108704) | Marine microbial communities from the Costa Rica Dome - CRUD Field 142mm St13 metaG | ecosystem: Environmental > Aquatic > Marine > Oceanic > Photic zone | place: Costa Rica: the...
TCAAGAAGATTGTTCGCAAAAGGTCTTCGAGATCACTAGCATGACTTTGGCGATCAAAATCTTCGAGAGCCATTTCCATTTCACGTGCAGATTGAAATCGTTTTGCAGGTTCACGAGCAAGCGCCTTCATCACAATCTTTTCAAGTTGTATCGGGATATCTTTTTTGATGCTCCGAGGGGGGGTCACGGACGCTTCACGCATCAAATTCAGTGTTGAGTAGTCACTTGCTCCTGCAAAGCACCGCTCTTTTACAAGCAGCTCGTATAGAACAATACCCAAATTAAAAATATCGCTTCGAGGATCGAGTTCTATTCCGCGAGCTTGTTCTGGGGACATGTAGCCATATTTACCTTTGAGAATACCCACGGTAGTTTGGTTTGAGTTCGTTGATGCTTTAGCTATGCCGAAGTCTGTAATTTTTACTTCGCCCATAAACGAACACAAAATGTTTTGTGGGCTAATATCTCGATGAATGATGTTCAGTGGAGCCCCGTTTTTGTCTTTTTTAGTATGGGCATATTGCAGACCACGGCAAACTTCCCGTCCGATATAGCCAACGACTTGTGGTGGTATATTATGAGCTCCCAGTTGAGCAGCTCGAATAATATCAGCCAGGTCTTTACCGTGTATGTATTCCATGACGATGAAGTATTCATCGGTCGCAGAAACACAGAGATCATGAACAGAAACGATATTGGCAAAATTTAGAGAGGCCGCCAGCTTGGCTTCATTGACGAACATCGATACAAATTTCTCTTCTTTGGTAAGGTGGGGTAATATTTTTTTTACGCAGAGCTCCTTGGCAAACCCTTCCGGACCGGCGGCTTGGGCACGATAAACCTCGGCCATGCCGCCCTTGGCTATCATTTCTAGGATTTCAAATTTTCGAAGCGCCATGAATCTTCGTTCTCGAGGTCAGAAGCCTTCCCTTCTGCGTTTTTCGAATGTAGCATACATATGCCCAAATGTAGCTAATGTCGGACCGTGACAACAAGGACCTCGAAAGAATAAAAAGCTTCCAACAGGAGTTGGCCCGTGATCCTTCGTCTTTAGTTTTTATTTCATTAGCAGAGACGCTGAATCGTCAGAAACGGTTTGAAGAAGCCGCTGTCGTCGCCAAAGCCGGCTTGCAGTACCACGAAGACTCAGTATCTGGGCTCTTGGCTCTTGCTGTAGCTCTCGCTGGGACGCAGGACATTCATGGCTCCACTGAGCGTATCAAGACGGCGCTCTCGATTGATAAAGAAAACCCTAGGGCTCTAGCCTTGATGGGGACCTTGCTTTTAGAGAAAGGTCTCGCGCACAGGTCAGTTCAGTTTTTCCAACAGGCCGTTCGTGTCGCTCCAGAGCGACAGGAATATCAAGGTCTTTTGCGCCGTGCTCGACGGCTTTCGCAGTTTAGTCAAAATTCACGACCGGCAATAGCGGACGAATCATCTTCCACCGGTCGCGCAGACCCATGGAAAAGCCCATTGGTTTCCACTTCCACGCCCGGTCATGAATCATTTGATGACGTTGACGAAGGAACAGAATTTGAAGTCGATCGACGTGAGCTACTCTCCAACGATGAGTCGGCGACTATCGATCAAGCTCGGATTGAAGAGCTCAAACCCGTTGCTTCTATCGCGGAGCCCACACAATACGCTTCTGTTCAAGATATGCTTGGAGATGGAGAACTAAGCAGTCAATACGATGCCTTTTCGAGCAAATCTCTTCCAAATCCAACGTCAAAACTTCGAATGGGCGGTAGCGCAGCTCAACCAGAGGTCCCACTTACGGCAGGCGCTGTTCCGAATTTCCAAGATATTTCTGATTTGAGAACACACGCCTTGCCGAAAGATTTGGTCATGGGCGCAGAACGTCTTCTCGAAGAGCAAACGCCCACAGATAAACCTACGATTAATAGGCAAGTTCAGTCTTCTTTTGAGGCACCAAGTGTTCGACAAGATAGAGAAAAGGCTAAAAGTGGCGTGAAGGAACAAAAGAAGATTTCGCAGGTATCTACGCCGTCTGTTGCGTCTGATGAGACTTCTATGGATTCGGATATGTTGGATGCTCAGTTCGCACAATCTAAGGTATCGCCGTTCACAGATAAAATTCTCCCCAGAGAGTCGTACGAAAAATTCGAAAAGCCCCAGCGGAAAAAGTCAGCGCCCCGAGGTCCAACTCCTATTGCGAACTCGAAGGCAAGAGCACCAACACAGGATATTGTTCATGATACACCCATAGATAAAGTGGCGGCAGAGAATCATCCAGCCGCAATGTTTATTGATGATGCGCCATGGAGCAATGATGGTGCCGATCGACCAGAGCCAAAATCGAAAAGCGGTAAAAAAGAAAACCACGAACCTAAAACACCGAAAAAGATAAAGCAGAATAACTCGTCTCACATTCGCAATAGAAGTATTTTCGAAGGTCTTGCGGTTGGTCTTGTGGTGATACTTTCGACTTTTGCTGGTTTTCAATTGGCGACTCATAATTCCTCACCAGCCAACTCTCAATTTATTGAAAACGTCCGAGGTGTCGTTTCTAATATTACCACTGGTAGTTTGGTCTCCCTTACCACTGCACTAGGAGTCATTAGAGAGTTATCTGAAAATAATCCGACAGTAGCGAAGGAGTTGACTGATGCGCGAGCGGAAATTCAAGCATTAATTTGGTCTCGCTACGGCAAACGCGCGAAAAATCGTGACGCAGCTTTATCTGCACTCTCTTCGCACAATGAGCCTAGCATGTCGTTAGAAACGATTCATGCACGCATTATAATAAACAAACCTACGTGGAGTGATGACGAGGTTGAACGTTTTTTGTCCGAATATATTGAAAATTATCCAGAGGCCACAAAGCCGCGGCTTTTACTTTCAAAGTTTGCCGCCAGGAAAGGTCGTGCTTCTGAAGCACTTGAAAACTTAGCCGCCGCCTATCAACTTGACCCTATAAACCGAGAAGTTTTGCTTGAGCTTGCGAATTGGGAAGGTCGGTTTGCTAATTATCGCTCAATGCTGAAGTACCTTGAGGAAATCCTGGAGCAAGACGCTTATCAAAACGACGTAGAAGCGCTGCTCAACTCTGTCGTTCTATCGCACATCTTAGGTGATGAACGAAAAATAGCGCGTATAACATCTCGGCTTATAGGTGTCGTCCGCGATGAAGGTGTCGCCGTTGCAAAAGATGAAGTCGGGCGAGTAGCCTTGGTTTTTGCTGCACTAAATCTAATTTCTCAAGATCTTCAGCAGGCATTAGAGAATCTCGAAAGTTTGAAAATGAGCTACGTGAACAGTTTTGAATTCAAACTCGCCGCTGCGTCTGCTTGGTTTTTGACGGGTAATTTCTCTGAAGCAAAAAAACAAATCGAAGCCGCGCAGAAATTACAAGCTAATAATCTTGAGGCGCTGCTTCTCGCTTCACGTATTGAATTTGCAGAACTGGCGAAGATCAAAATCCCTCCTCAAAAGATCTTTTCGTCGCGGGATGCTAAGCAGGCGGATCACGTATCTATGAGATTAGGGCGAATAAAGTTAGTGCCAGATCGCTTTACCTTTTTAGACTTTGAGTTCAATCAAGAGCTCTTTCCCGAGGGGGTCTATGCGCGGTTGGCCAAACAATTCAAGGGTGAAGCACTCGATGACGAACTTTTCGCGGCGAATATCTACCATGCGGCAAAAAGGTTCCAATCACTTGGTAAGCATGAATCAGCGAGAAAACTTCTCCTTCGCTTGTCTAAGCGAAAACAATCTCCTCAAATTTTTGCCTCCCTAGGAACTGCTTTCTTTCATTTACGACAAAAAGAGCAAGCTCTTATTCAGTTCGATAAGGCGCTTGAATTGGATTCGTCTAATGTCGAAGCGGTTTTCGGAAAAGCCAAAATTCTCGCGGACGGTAACGACTTCCTGGCAGCGATAGAAGTGATTGAAAAGAACATATCAAGCGAATTAATAGCTCCGAAGCTTAGGATTTTTCAGGCAGGTTTGTATAAAGAGCGAGGTAGTGAAGGTAGAGAACTTGAACTTCTCTCGAGCCTTGGGGAGCTTTCTTTAGAGTCGAGTATTTACCTTACGCGATATGGCCGTAGTTTACATGCGAACGGTAAAAAAACTCAGGCGTTAAAAGCATATTCTAAAGCTCTTACGGTCAACCGTCGTCTCGGGCGACGACCGCTCGTCAATAGGAAGAGACGTAGAGACTCGAGAACTGCTATTGACTATCTGTATCTGGGTCGAGTTCTGGCAAAAAAATCTACCGCTCGAGCAAAACAAATGCTCAATGCCAGTATCAAAGCTCAAGGTACACCAGGGGAAGCTTATTATTTTCTTGGACAGTTGTTGATGAAGAAGAGGGCGACTCGACGCAAAGGAAAACGGTCTTTGAAACTTTATCTCCGAAAGATGCCTTCCGGCGAATTTGCCCGTGATGCAAAAAGGCTACTACGACGAAAATGAAGATTGGGCAGGAGAGACGTTACCTCGCTTATGCGACGTATCAAATGATCTCGTTCACGCACTGTCGCGTTGATGTTTTCCGTTCTGTTTTCGAATGAGAGAGAGAACAGATTGCTGGTGTGGCTGGTGTTCAATCACCTTGTGACGCGCTTCTTCTTTATGGCGACAACTCGTTTAATTCGCCGCATAGTCTATTAATATAGTGTTTAACCTGATCCTAACCTGATGACAGCCTAACGCGTCGCGTAAAAAACTTGACGCATCGCGTTAGGGTGTTATCTTCGGACTATGAGTAACCCAAAATCTAAAACCAAACTGTCGAGCACCAACTCCAAAAAAGCCCTTTCTAGGCGCAAGAGGACTGATTCTAGCTCCTCTAAAAAAGCATCACTAAAAGCCACACCCCAAAAAGATGAATATCTCGCCCGAACTCTTCGAATCTTCGAAAGTGCGAAGAAGTCCACCTTACGACTGACTAAAAAGACCTCAAAACAGCTCACTGAGGTATTCGATGATATGGCATCTGACTTTCGTTCTCGATTTGATGAGCAAGTAGAAAGCTCTCTTGAAAAGCCTGAACTCAAAAAAGCCCGTCGATTCTTGGATGAGCAGCAGCGTCAAATACTCGGACACTACGACAAGCTCTTGAGCAGTTTTGGTCTCATGCGAATCTCTACCCACCAATAGCCTGTATTTCTCTGGCGACAGTCTCTCTTCGATACTCTCTTTTTATTTTTCTGAAAAAAAAAAGCCCCGTTCTCCTAAAGAGAACGAGGCCTTAAATCGACTTGAGTGTCGAGCTGCTTAGAGAGCGTAGACTAGAAGCCCATGCCGCCCATGCCGCCCATGCCGCCCATGCCGCCCATGCCGCCCATATCGGGAGCAGCAGCAGCCGGTTCGTCAGCCTTAGGACGTTCAGCAACAAGTGCTTCAGTCGTTAGGAGCAGACCAGCAACAGAACCAGCGTTTTCAAGCGCTGTACGGACAACTTTTGTTGGGTCAATGACGCCAGCAGCTACGAGGTCTTCGTACGTTTCAGTTGCAGCATTGAATCCGTTTGGACCTTCAGCAGTGTCAACGTTATTCAATACAACAGAACCTTCTTGGCCCGCGTTTCGAGCGATTGTGCGAAGAGGTTCTTCAACTGCACGACGAAGAAGGTTAATGCCGAACGTTTGCGCATCGTTGAGCTGAAGAGTTTCAAGCGCTTTACGAGCACGAACAAGAGCAACACCGCCACCAGGGACAATGCCTTCTTCGCGAGCTGCGCGAGTTGCGTACATTGCATCTTCAACGCGAGCTTTCTTCTCTTTCATTTCGATTTCAGTTGCTGCACCAACATTGATGACTGCAACTCCACCGCTCAACTTGGCGAGACGTTCTTGAAGCTTCTCGCGGTCGTAATCAGAAGAGGTGTTTTCGATTTGCTTATTGATTTGACCAATGCGAGCTTCCAGCTCTTCTTTCTCACCAGCACCGTCAACAACAGTGGTGTTGTCTTTGTCGATGGTAACGCGTTTCGCGCTACCAAGATCTTTCAAAGTGATGCTGTCGAGTTTGATGCCAACATCTTCAGAAACAACGGTACCGCCAGTGAGAATAGCGATGTCTTGAAGCATTGCTTTACGTCGGTCGCCAAAGCCAGGAGCTTTGACAGCAGCAACGTTGAGCGTACCACGGAGTCGGTTGACTACGAGAGTAGCGAGCGCCTCGCCTTCGATGTCTTCTGCAATGATAAGAAGAGGACGTCCAGACTTGGCGATTTGCTCAAGAACAGGAAGAAGGTCTTTCATAGAAGAGATTTTCTTCTCGTGAAGAAGGATGAATGGTTCATCCAGTTCTGCTTCCATACGCTCTGCATTGGTTACGAAATATGGTGAGATGTAGCCGCGGTCGAATTGCATACCTTCGACAAATGTCAAAGTGGTGTCGAGGCTCTTCGCTTCTTCAACGGTGATAACTCCGTCCTTACCAACTTTGTCCATTGCATCAGCGATGATGTTACCGATTTCGGTGTCACCGTTCGCAGAAATGGTTCCAACAGATGCGATGTCTTTTTTGCTTTTGCATTCAGCGGCGAGGTTTTTAAGTTCGCCAATCATCGCGTTGATACCCTTTGAGATACCGCGTTTGATTTCCATTGGGTTGTGGCCCGCTGCAACGAGCTTTACGCCTTCGTTGTAAATTGCTTGAGCCAAAACAGTAGCGGTCGTGGTGCCGTCACCAGCTTTGTCAGAAGTCTTAGAAGCAACTTCCTTGACCATCTGAGCGCCCATATTTTCGAAGCGGTTTTCGAGTTCGATCTCTTTTGCAACAGTTACGCCGTCTTTTGTGACGAGTGGCGCACCGAACGATTTTTCGATAACGACATTGCGTCCCTTAGGACCGAGGGTAACTTTTACTGCGTTTGCTAGAGTGTTTACGCCACGTCCGATTTCAGTACGTGCGTTGATGTCAAAATGAATTTCTTTTGCTGCCATGATTAATTCTCCAAATAATCGTTATGGTATGGGGGGGTCTTATTCGACGACGCCGAGGACTTCGTCTTCACGAAGGATGATGTGTTCTCCACCTTCGATCTTGATTTCAGTGCCGCTGTATTTTCCGAAGAGAACTTTGTCTCCGACTTTGACAGCCAATGGACGTACGTTTCCGTCGTCTAGGATTTTTCCGTTACCGATTGCGATAACTTCACCTTCGATTGGCTTCTCTTTCGCTGAATCCGGAATGATGATTCCTGCAGCGGTTGTGGTTTCTGCTTCGTGACGTTTGACCAATAATCGGTCGTGTAAAGGACGAAAGCTCATAGGTTACTCCTCTTTTCTCTTCTTTATAGTCTGCGATAATCACATAGGATTTTCGCTTGGATTAGCCACCCCGGGGGGATGGCTGCTAATTTCTGTCGCGGAGATATAAGGCCGTGCCTGATACCGTCAAGCACCTTTATCAAAAATAATTGAACCCATCCTCGGAGAGGCCATCTTTTTGTGGTTTACCCTTATTTGGTTTTTCGTCGCTAGTCAGGTCGAATGACGATTAAGCGTGCTTCTGGATACGCACTGGAAAGTTGAGTCAGTGTATATCCGTTGATGTCGCCTCGAACCTCAAGATTCAGCCGACTAGAATCAATATCTGTACGAAGTCGGTCTGAGATCTGTTCGATCCACTTCGAACTTTTGGCCACGAAATCGTCGCCCTGGCCGAGGTTTGTGAGGTCTTCGAGAAAAGAGCCTTGGTTCGCTTTCAGTGAGAGATGAAGATGGGGAATCGTAGCCGCTATCGCGATTCGCGTTCGCGCGAGGGCGAATCCTGCTCGGCTGTCAGGCTCCGGCATACCCATACGGACCCAGCGTTGCCATTGATTTCTCACGAGAGTCACTACTTTGCCGACCTTGTTTTTTGGGCAGCGGACCGTAAGTTCGTACCAGCTTTTGACGCTTAGCGATTCGTTTTGCGACGGAACAATCGATGCGCCTTCGGCCAAAAGGTCTCTTGCTAAGGTTCCGAACTGCAGTTCACGAACAGCGAATTGCGCGAGCATTGCACCTGTCCGTTCAGACTTCGTATATTCTGAAGAAATACTTTGGATAAATCGAAGTAAAAGTTGGTTACCGCCTATCGTGTCATCGATAGCAGTGACCGATGCCTTCTCGAGCGGAACCAGTAAGGACGTATTCGGTTTTTCATCTGGGTCTACAGAAGGACTCGGTGCTTGTCGTTTTAGGTTTTTCAGAATACTCGTAAGTCGAAGTGCGTCATTTTCGCGATTGAGGCATCGGCCAAACAATCGCACGACGCTTTCATTGGAGAGTTGTTTCTTCTTTTGCCGGAAACGCTTCAACACCGCGGGTCGTTTCGTTCGATAAAAGTGATTCTCGTCATTCATTCCTCTTATATTTGTCTCTCCGTTTGACCCTTTGGCTTGAACTTCCTCTCGAGTTGTATTGAGCATTTGTCTCAGATTTGACCTTGCTGTATCCAAATAAGTATCTAATTGCCCCGATCGTAAGAGTTCTTCTGTCCGATCTAGAACTCGTTTTGTTGATTTTACGAACTCAGAAGAGAGCGTGGTGTACTGTATTTCAAAGCCGAATGGTTTCGCGATCACGCTCACATTGTCCAGGTTTCGCGCAATTTCAAAATTTAGCGCAGTGGAAAGAAGTCTATTCACATGTGTGTCGTTCGCAAATTTCGCGTCCTTATCGCTTGCTTGTAACCGATATTGGATGAGACCTTGACTAAGGGGGCCCTTGTCAATTTCTTCAAGGAGAACAGAATGCTTGCTCGTCTCTGCCAAGCTTGTTTGTGCTCTTGAACATAGAATACAAACAAAAAAGAGTACAAAGATTTTGAACGACGAAGTCACTATCTGCGCTCCTTTATACTTATGACGATGGGTGCCTGTAAAAGCAGGTACTCGCTAAGTACCCGAACGACTTGATTCCGGTCGACTCTTCGTAGTGCTAATTCTTCGTCACGTAGATGCTCAAAATCTCCGTGTATTAGCTCAAACTTCTCTACCTCTTGAACAAATGTCAGGGGGCTAGATTGTCGCGATAAAAATTTAACTTTCAGCTTTTTCTTAATCCTACTAATTTCTTGATCCACCTCGGAGTGAGTAGAAATGTCTGCGATAAGTTGGCGTACGTGGGTGATCGCATGGGTTGAGGTCAGGGTTCCGGGCAAATGACTGAGTATATCAAATCGTCCACCAAATCTTCGAGGATGTGTGTGGATTTCAAGTCGAGGGGATAAGGTCCATCGATGGGCAAGCAGCTCAGATGCCACTCTCAATGGTAGATAATCCTCATCGTATTGCTTCGGCAGAACCCAGCTTAGTAAAAGATAGTTCCCATCAATTCCTTTGACCCCTGGCAACTGTTTTATTGGTTTCGCTTTCTCTTGTCTACGTGACTCTGTAGCGAGTCGCTCTGCTAGGCGTGTAAATGTTGAGCTGCTTGTTTGCGTGACAAGCTCATCTTCGCGAAGGTTTGTCTTTATCTTCGCCCGAAATTGTTCCAACACGGTCCTTCGAGAGAGTTTCGTAACAATAATAGAGACCAGTTGACTGGGATAATAAGAGGCTCTCACATCTCTCAGTTCCTTATTTGATTTTCTCTCGATCAGACTGACTTTGCTCGTGAGCTGTGGAATTCCATAGCGAGTGCCATCGTCGATATTTCGATACCGGATCTGGTCTGCATGAGATGTAAGAATTTTGTAAAGTGAGGAAGGAGGTTCACTGAGTCGCTGTATGGCAGAATCAAACGCATCGTGCCCGCGCTCGTAGTCGAGATCTGAAAAAATCGCGAGGTGAGCGGCGAGGGTGTCTAAGAGATGTTCAGGTTCTCCAAAGACAAGTCGGAAACACATTGCGTCTTCACCTTCGTACTCGGATAAATATATTCCTCTCTGTTCGAGTTGTCTGCGAAGTGGGTCAGAAGTGCGATGTTTCAAAAGCTCGAATGCAAGCACCGTTCTTCCTGCAACGGAGCCTTTCATGGCCGAGATAGGATGAGCATAGCAAAGCGAGTGTAGATTTAAACTGTTATTCGAACTTGCGTTTAAAATTAGTCGCGGGCCGTTTTGACCGTATTGATATTTTTCAAAGGAATAATGACCTATCCGAAGAAAACCACTGAACCTAAGACGATTTTCATCTTCTTTATTCACAAGGTTCAGGTCCTGTTCAATTTCTGATGCAAGCGCGGATGACAAGCGAGGGTGCTCAACCTTGTCGAGCGTCGCACAGCCGCTCATAAGAATCACCGCAAAAACCAAAAGATTGGATTGTGCTTTTATGTGTGCGTCTAATTGCACTCCCATTTGAAACCACACTGTCCGGTTTCTCGCAATCGCAAGCCGGTAAATTCAGGACCTAAGTCTGCAGCTTACTGATTTTTGTTAGACGCCTGGGCAACCTCTGTGCTCGCTGGATTAATTCGCGAAACGAGAACACTCCGATACGCGATGATTCTCTCATCCAATCGAGCTACGACTAATATCTTGTTTAGGCCTTCTTTGAGCTTGAGTTTGACACTAAACGGGAACTCGACCGCTTTATCGTTTTGAGGTTTCCATCCTTCGCTAGCCGTGCTCAATTCTTTATTGCTTTTCGTTGGGCCTGACCGGAAGAATATTTTCTGATCGTCGTGGACAATATACATGTCGCGAAGGCGACGCGCGGTGATTGTACCTGATAATTCGATGGCTTCTTCGGTGACAACTTTGCCGCTCACACCTGGAGTCAAGGAAATCATCGGCGGGCGCTTTTCAGGATGATACTCAATTGTTTTTAGCGTTGCCGAAGATGTACTCCCTCGTCTTCGACGAACATTTTGTTCATCAACCCAGGCATGAGACTTGTCTGACAGACGAACTTTCAAAAATGAGCCAAGTCGGCCTACCCACTGGAGCTTGTCTCCTTTACTTGCAGTAGCGATGACTTTCGCATCAGTGCCTGCCGCCGCCCGGAGAAGTACGTCTTTCTTGAGCGAACCAAAGCCCTTCTTTTTTGAAAATTTGGATGGAACTTTTGGACTGGGCTTCAGCGCAAATTCGTCCTCCAGCCATTCACCCGTATTTGCGTCGTAAATGGTGAGCTCGAGGGGAAGTTCTTTTTTCCCCGCGGTCTGATTTTTTCGAATACGAAATTTTAAACGTCCAGCCTTTGTCGCGAGACTCTCAATCGTGCCGATCTGAACTCTCCCTCTTTCAAGAAAAAGATCTTCACCCGCGGCAGACTTCAAGCGGAGCGTGACGTTATCCGCCTTTCCGGGTCCGATGTTGGTCACGTTTACGATGAGTTCTGCGCCTTCGCCAGGCTCAAGAATTCCGTCGCCGTCGCCGCGTTCAGTATCGTCTATGACATAAGAGTACGAAAATTGTGGGTGCGGGATGTATTGAGTGGACACGGCAAGTTTTGCTTTGACTCCCGCCTTGTTTCCGTTTGAACCGACGACTAGTTCTAAGATATCTGCTCGAGATGCCGCTTCTTTCGGAATTTTTGCTGTAAATTCGCGGCTGACGGATTCGCCCGCCGATATTTTTCCGAATAAGAATTCTCTGCCTCTGAAGGCAGGGTGATCTGTCTCAATATGTCCATGTATTCGATACAGGTCTTTTGAACCGGTGTTTGTCAGGGTAGCAGTGACTTTAATTTCAGAACCAGCCTTCAGTGTTCCGTCTGTTTCGGCACCGTCTAATTTCATTTTCGCATCAACGTTGAGTTCCACATCAGACGATGGATTTGGGTTATCTGACCAGTTGATTTCAAGTTTTTCGATAGCTTCCCGAAGTTTTTCTGCCTCATTCTTTTGGCGTTTCTTTAGTACATTCTCCATAGCTATCCGCGTTTCTTTGAGCGTCTTTCGTCCTGCCTTTGCAAGAATGTCCCGTGCAAATGAAACTTGGTAGTCTGGTTCAAATTTGGTCGGTGCAGGTTCTGTTTTTTTCGCTTTCGCTTTACCTCCTTCCTTTTTGTTTTCACTCTCGTCATTTTGTTCTGTGGTCTCAACGAGGTATGGAAATGACGTCCAAGGCGTGAGTTTCGATTGCTCTTGTTTACTTGCTACTTTGGATTGGTCCAAATGCTTATCAAGGTTCTTTTCTCTGTGCCGTTTCGGCTTGTAGTAAAGTCGAATCGCTTTCTTATCGATCCAAGCGGGAACCAAGCCGATATCGGGTGCCACGCCTACACTTTGGATAGAGATATCACCTGGTGTTAGATATTGCGCAATTGTGAGTTTCAGTGCTGATTTGTCGGCGAAATCGTAAAGAACTTGAACGCTGCCTTTACCGAAAGTCCTTTGACCCATGATGACCGCGCGGTCGAGATTTTGAAGTGCGCCAGCGACAATTTCAGACGCCGATGCAGAACCGTTATTGACCAACACGATGAGTGGAAGATCCAAGTCGCTGGGTGACCACTTTGCTCGCTTTGGTTCGCGTAGCCGGTTTCCCATACCAACGGTCGTGACGATGTCGCCGGACTTCAGGAATTTGTCCGAAACGCGAATTGCCTGGTCCAGCAGGCCACCAGGATTGTTTCGTAAGTCGAGAACGAGGCCCTTGAGGGTGCCTTTGGATTTCTTTTCGAGCTTTTCTATATGTTCATCAAGATCGCGCCCTGTGTTTTGTTGAAAGTTTTTGATTTTTACGTACCCAATCGATTTATCGAGGAGGTGACTTTCGACGGATTCAATTTTGATTCGCTGTCGAGTGAGAGTATATTTTCGAGCCTCTGGCCAGCCTTTCCGTTCTACCCAAATCGTAACTTTTGACCCTTCAGCACCGCGAAGCATTCTGACAGCTTCTTCAATCGGCATTGATACGGTAGATACGTCTCCAATTCTACTGATCACATCCATCGCTTTGAGTCCGGCGGCTGAAGCAGGCGTGCCATCGAGCGGGGAGATAATTGTAAGCTTGGCGTCTCGAACTGATATTACGATCCCCAGTCCTCCGAACTCTCCTTTGGTCGAGGTTTTCATTTCAGCGAATGCTTCCGGCTTGAGCAAAATAGAGTGTGGATCTAACGTGGCAAGCGCGCCATTAATCGCGGCATATTCAACGTTTCGCATATCCTTCTGTGGTGGGAGATATTTTTCGAAAAAACGAAAGACCTCCCTCAATTTGAGATTAATTTCCCATAGACTTTCCACGTCAGAAACGGTCACGATTTTATGATGTCCCGGCAGTGAGACCTTCAGTTCGTTTTTCTTGGTCTCCGTGACAAGGACTTCGGCAATTTCTCTTTCAATCTCGTTTAGTGCCCCTTTCAACATTTCTCTGGGGTCAATTCTGGCGGGATCTACGTAATTGTCTTTAACGTGAAGGGCGACATTGGAGAAGACACTCAATCGAGACAGACGGTATTTGCCGTTATCCTTTGCTCCATAGGGACTTTCATTTACGCCTGGTCGCGCTCCGGCTGCGGCGATAACCTCCCGATCAATAGGAAGTTGCTCATAACGTTTGATCGACGTCTTGTATCCAGCCCAGCCGAATCCGACAGCAACAGTAAAAAGTAGAACTCTATTTATTCTCATTTAATCTCCCGCCATTTTTCATGGCGCTCCTGCTATTTCGACCGTACCTTCGAAGGTTGCGGTCTGCGATTGAAGTCCTTTGTCTGTGCCGCCAGGAAACGTCACAGTGGCCTCTACTTTTACAGAGGCTGATTTACCCACGTTTGCAGGAATATCAGCGTCGTATAAAAGGATGAAGGCTCCGCTAAGGAGTCCTGATAACGTCGACGAGCTATTAAGCATACGTCTCGGTTCTGTCACATCTATGAATCGCCCGCCCGAGAATACAGCTAGGTCTCGAAGGTTTCGCCCGTTGAGCTGAGCATCCGTGTTTAGATTCAATATGTGCGTAATGTATCCTTCGAATTTACTAGCGCTATTTGCGACCACGGAGCGAAGCGCACTACGAAATTGAGAATTATCGCCCTCTGGGTCCGAGGTATTAATCATTACAATTGACCCACCTGAATAATCTCTCGATTGTGAAGCGATGATGCGAGATGCCTCGAGTATTGCTCCGTAAACATTGTGTAGATATTGCCCTTCCGGCGGTTGAGTTTGAAGCTGGTCTATCTTTTGTAATATTTCACTCTGAGACATTTGAGGGGAGGTCTCTTGGCGATACCCCAGTTCACCATTCCCGACGCTGAGCACAATAATTCGGTCACGGCTCCTAACACTGTTCACTATATTTTTGGCGGCACGAAAACGAATACCTTCAGGATCTGATGCAAATGAGTTGACGCTTGTGTCTAGGATAATTGTGAGCACCTGAAGCTCAGCACTGATGTCTCCTACTGTTGCTCGAGTAAATGGAAGTTCGTTGGTTGTCGACGTCTGGGTAACCACAAGTGGTTGTCCATCTAAAGTGAGTTCATCGACAGAGACCATGTCGTATTGTAGTCCGCCGGTAAAACAAAGGACGGGATCTTGGGGTGGGCCGCTGGTGGGTGTTGGGCAAATTCCTCGTCCGTCTATTCCATAAGGCGCGAAGCGTATTGCTAAGCGACCTTTTTTGGCTGGGCTGAGAACTTCGTATCCGGGAAATACGCCAAGAATATCAAGCCCGGTAAAGTCTGCGTCGGGAACCAGCTTCGAATGCTCGCGAGACCGCTGACCATCGAGCTGATAAATCTCAAAAACGAGTTCGTCATCACCTGCAGCACTTATGGAAAGTTCAAAATTTCCTTCCTCATCGGTCATATCGTATGTTTTGCGAGTGATTTTGCCCGGGAGACCCACACCTTGTTTTCCTCGGTTTTCCACACTTATGACGGCGAGAGGTGCATTGACGAGCTTCCCGGTAACACTGACTGCGCCGCCTTGAGTTGGACTCGCGATACGAACTGAATCCGCATCGGTTGGAAAATCTACGTTTCGCCCTGAGTGTTTTGCGCAGTTTGCGGATGTCATGCAGTTGTTGAATGCATTTGCTCCGGAACAGTCAGGCTCAATAGTTCCATACGGGATGCATTTTCCCAGAGAATTGGCGGCGCTTCCAGGCTCTTTGCAGCAGAATTGGTCATCTGGGAATACGCGAGCCAGGGGCGCATCTACGTACACAGATGGCCCACGAGATTTGCCTTCTTTGTCGTTGGAGTATGCTAATTCGATCACGTCTCGACTTCCTGCGTAGACTGAAAATTCGAATGATCCATCTTCGTTGGCGCGCGTTACTTGTCTTCCCGAAGAGGGAAATGTTGCGATGTATACGAATTCCGTTCCTGGCCGAACTGCGCCAGGTCCGCCTCGTCCACGCACCTTATCGCCCAGAGGATAAAAGACTGTGATTTTTTCGGGATCGGGTTTATCGCCGTCCCGGGCCGGAGTTTGTACGCTACAACTGTTGAGGACCATCAGCGCTCCCAGCGCAGAAAGTGTGTATGCTATTGATTTCAAGGTATTTATGAATCGCCTTACCTGCATACTATCGACCTCACCCCTATGGGCTCAACAAACAGACTCCTTAATTCTGTTCCCACGAAAACTATTCAGCTCCCCGAGGCAAAAATGGCCAGACTTTCGGAAAAAATTATCCCGATCAAACGTATCTTGTTAGGGTTTTTTCGGTTGAAACGGAATGTTCTTGCACATTTATGCCGTCACAGGTAGCCGGCTGGTCACTACGGAGAGGAAGAGTCTTTCTTCGTAGTTGCCATACTGAGAGTCGTTGATCGAATGAACGATCCGGCTACTTGGTGAGCAAGGGAAAAGATCATGGCTTCTAAGTCACCCCTCCAAAAAATTCAAAGCGATTTCGAAAACCGAGCCAATATGGTGTCTAAATTGGTTGAGATGATTGATGACCTCCACGAGGAAGGCGCAGAAAGTCTCAAACAGAGAATTTCTCGGTTGAGCAATAAGAAGCTTCTTCGCTTATATTCCATTGAAAACAAGGTTCGTGAGCAATTCGGAGACCGTGAAAAACTGATCGACCATCTTATTTCAGCGCGAAAAGAAGCTGGTTTGACGGCGGATGATAATTATCGACGAGTTCTAACGGGTTATTCAAAAGGACGGCTTTTAGACTTAACGAAACAGAAGTTCGCGCCGCGTGCAGAAAAACAAACGCCCGAACAACGTCTCAAGAGCAAGCGTGGTCGCAAGCAACGTGAACGGGCGCAATCTAAAATCGCTCAGAGCTAAACGAGCCCACCACTTGGACTCGCGCCTGACATGATGTCACGCGCGATCACCATCCTTTGAATTTGCGAGGTTCCTTCGTAAATTTGGATCAGTTTCGCATCGCGCATTAACTTCTCGACAGGATACTCTTTGCTATACCCGTATCCTCCAAAAATTTGGACGGCATCGGTTGTAATCTCCATAGCGAAATCCGCGGCGAGCGCTTTTGCGTAGGAGCTAATGACAGACGAGCGCAATTCTTTGTCGACCATCCATGCGCATTGGTAGGTGCACAAGCGGGCTGCATGAATTTTTGCGGCCATTTCTGCAATCATAAATTGTATTGCTTGAAAGTTCGCGATGGGTTGGCCGAAAGCTTTGCGTTCTTGCGCGTAGGCTACGGAATGCTCCATGGCTTTGCGCGCAACGCCAAGAGCGAAAGACGCCGTAAGAGGTCTCGAAGCATCGAGTGTCTTCATCGCAATTTTAAATCCCTGTCCCTCTTCCCCTATCAGGTTTGACTTGGGTACTCGGACGTCTTCGAAGGTCACGGCAATTGTGTCCGAGGCATTTTGACCCATTTTTTTCTCGGGTTGGCTTCGGGTAATACCGGGGGCATCACCAGGAACGATGACGCATGTAATCCCTTTGTGTCGAGCTTTTGCGTCTGTCTTTCCAAACAGCGTGAACTGTTCAGCGTAGCTACCGTTGGTAATCCACATTTTTGAACCATTAATGATGTACGAGTCACCGTCTTCGGTGATTGTGGTCGACATTCCGGCGACGTCAGAGCCTGCATTGGGCTCGGTGAGAGCGAAAGAAGTAAACCGCAGTTGTTCTGTAAATGGTTGGACGAACTTGGCTTTTTGCTCTTCCGTGCCTCCAATAATAATCGGTAATAGTGCGAGATCGTTAGCAATGACGGATGTGGTCATCCCAACGCATCCAGCGGACATCTCTTCGCCAATGATGACTTGGTCAACGGTCGTCAGTCCCAGGCCACCGTGTTTCTCTGGGATAGTCATGTTGAAGAGGCCTAGTTCAAAAGCTTGTTCGATAATTTCTTTTGGAAACTTATGTTCCTCGTCATGCTCTAAAGAGACGGGCTCCATTACTTCGGAGGCAAATTTACGGGCCGTTCTCTGTAATTCTTTTTGCTCGGGGGATAATTCAAAGCTAATCATATCGGATGTTTAGACTCTCTTCTGTGTTTCTGGCAAGTCTATCGAGCCCTCAATCTATCTAATCCGTCATATTACGGTCTCGTTCATTAAAGATGCCCAAGGTGGTTGTATGTCGTTTGGATCGAAATTAGTCTTAGGCACGCCCAACGCTATGGCAGTGACGGCAATTTGAGCTCAGCGAATGTCATCTATACGACCACCGTCTAGTAAAAAGCGACCGGTTACGGCGAGTCCGACAACTACACTTGAGTTGGCCGTCGATGGAGATTCAGCAAGTCTCATTGTACTCAGTGGTCCCGGGGCAGGTCGCTCGTTTCGCGTTAAAGATAAATTGCTAATCGGCCGTGACCTCGATTGCGACCTCAGAGTCGAGAGCAAAAATGTCTCACGACATCACGCTCGGATTAGACACGTGTCCTCGGGAACCTACGCGTTAGAGGATTTGAATAGCCGTAATGGCACGACAATTAACGGTTTTCTTGTCGATACTCGAATTTTGCATTATGGCGACCGGATATCGATTGGGGGTGAGTCACTTCTTCTTTACACGAAACATGATGAGGTTCATGACCAGCTCCAGAATCGTCAACGCATTGAGGCGATGGGTAAATTAGTTGGCGGTATCGCTCATGATTTCAATAATCTTATTGGAACCGTACTCGCTAATGTTTCGCTTTTGCTGTCCTCTTCAAATATCAACGAATTTGAGTCAGATGAGTTGTACGAAATTTTGACTGATATTCAGATGGCATCGAAGCGCTCTGCAGAACTGACGAGCCAGCTTTTGAGTTTTGCACGACCCTCAAAAAATGAGGATGTTCCGGTAGATGTCTCTTCCCTGGGACGGGAGGTTGTTCGTCTTTGCCAAAGAACATTAGGCGGCGGTGTCACTCTTCGAGCCGATGTTGAAAATGACCTCTGTGTCAGTGGCGATCGGTCTCAACTTCATCAGGTGTTGATGAACCTGCTCATCAATAGTCGTGATGCGATGCCTTCTGGTGGAACAATTACGTTGAGTGTGAAGTCATTTCAATCTTCAATTCCTTCTGTTCTGGTCACAGTTACCGATACAGGCAAAGGAATGGACGATAAAACGCAAGCCCGGGTTTTCGAACCGTTCTTTACAACAAAAAGAAACTCGGGAGGCACTGGATTGGGGCTCGCAAGTGTTCGCTCTATCATCAAGAATCATGGCGGAGAGATCAGACTCACGAGCGTGGTTGGTGAAGGGACGCAGTTTGATATTCTTTTTCCTCGAGAAATGAAAAATGCGCGTTTTGATCGGCCGGTCGACACTATGGAGGTTTCGTCGTTCAATCTTCAGGACGCCAAGAAAGTCGCCCTAATCATTGATAAAGATGAACTCTCACAGCGAAGTATTTCTCGCTTGCTTCGTCGTGCTGGACATGAAGTTCATGCCGTTGCAGACGGTGAAAATGCGCTTAATTTTCTTGCGAATGATGGTAGCAATGTGAATTTGGTGTTCATTGATGTACTGGCGGCCGAAATGGATGGTAAATCGTTGTGCAAAGAAATTCTAAACTTACGGTCTGACGTCAACGTGATTGCTGTTTCTTCGCAAACGAATCCGGACGGAGAACAAAAAGTTCTAGCGCAAGGCGCTTCTACAATCCTAAAAAAGCCTTTCGACCGCGTGATGTTGCAGGCCGCCCTTGCCCTAGGTGACGGCAAGCGGCATCTCTAGCAGCTTTTGGATTAGGAGTGCACGAATGGACCATCTAATCCGACGAAAACAAAGGGCAGAACCGGTGAGGAATCATGATTGATATGCCAGTTGCTTCGAACTCGAACGAAAGAGGTCGTGTTCTTCTAAGTTGTACTGCGGATCTTTATGTAAACACGATTATTGCCTCTAGGGGTATGCTGGTCATTTCGGATTCTTACGTCGCATTTACGCCGGGTAATCTTGAGTTACTCAACAAAAAAAATCTCGTGATCGGTGTCAAAATTGATCAAATTAAATCAGCCAAGGTTATCGGTCTCCGACGCAGACTTTGCATAGAAACCCATGAAAACAAAAAGTTGATCTTTGGCGGCTCAAGCGTGCGGAGAGCGTTCATGATTCTTATTGCGATTCTTGAGGATATGGATGGCGACATGGATTCTCAGGACTTGATGATGCCCACTTGGGATGCCCATTTTTATCAAGGACCGCTTGCTTCGCCCGGTGAAATCTCAGTCAATGCTCGGAATTTTCGATTTGTTCCATCAAGCGCTTTAGAGGCTTTGGTTAAGACGGTTGATATTCTCAAAATTCCCATGGCCGAGATTGTCGAATCTCGCGTGAAAGGTCGCCTGGATAAGCGTCTCATTATTTCCACGCGAACCAATGAGTTTAGCTTCAGCGTAGGTGACTTAGAACAAAAATGCGCTGAGTTTAGTTTCCAGCTCGTTCATACTGAGGGAACCGACGAGCCACAAGCAGGCTTAGATGGACTGGTGTCAGACGTAGATTGGGCGAGCGATTTACTTAGTCATTGGGATCTCAATGCCGACAAAGAAGAGATTCTCTTATTTGGGGCTGTCGTATATGTGAGCAAAAATAATGTCATCAGGCGAGGTTGGTTAATTCTTACCGATTCCTCCGGATTCTTTATTCCTGCTCATAAAGTGTCAGGAGGTCCGCAATCTCTGGTCATTCCCTGTTTACGGATTTCACGTACGAAAAGTCAAAGCGCAGATCCAGGAGAGCTTCTGCTAAATATGGCTGGTTCGGAGATGAGATTCTTATGCCGGGGTGGCGATGCATTTGTTGATGAATTCTGGCGCCAATGGAATCGAATTCCTGAAGTAAGAGCAAAAAAAGACGCCGACAATAAACCCTCTCTCAGTTTACAACCGGGTGAAAATATTAACCGACGTGAAAACTTCCGAGTATCTGTAAGTCAGGTAGCTGACTTCGAAGTGGCGATGTCCGTCATACTGGAGGTTCCGAAGGGAAGGACGAAGAAAATATCTGTTGAACCCATTGATCTCGCTGTAGGTGGCCTATCCGTTTACACGAGTGAGAAAGTGTACGAACGCTCCGAGGTTAACTTGTCTATTCGTCTCGAGGATCAGTTCGTAAAATGCTTAGGGCTCATCGTTTATTGTAAAAAAATTGGGAATGAAGGTCGGTATCGGGTGGGTATTAGTCTACCGGTATTATTGATTTTTGATGAAAAAAACCTGCGTGACATCGTTATGAAGTGTCAGCAATATCGGTTGAGTTCTCGACCATCAAATTAGGGCGTTTGTGAAATGTTAAGTTTCGCTCTGAGGCAATCTCGGCGGCTGACAACGCCAATAACAACTTGGTCATCATCGAGTACGAGAACCCGGCGGATATTTCGGTCTCTAAAAACCCCGTAAACTTCATCAAGCTCTGTATCCTCTTTGACGCTTATCACTGGTGTGTTCATAAGCTTGTGAACTTGGACGCCTGAGCCTACGTGGTCCAAAGCGAGTAACAGGTCGAGTTCAGACAGCACACCTAGTGCTCTGCATTGTTCATCGACGACTGGTACGCCGCTAATCTGTTTCTGGAGTAATATATCCATGACCTCAATGGCTGTGGCGTCTCGGGGTACGCTAATGACATCCGTGGTCATAACGTCTTTAGCTTTCATTTTCTCTCCTATCGTCTCTAAGAAATTGGTTCTTCATCAATTAGGCGGTTAGTTTCAACATATCGTCGGTTCGGTCGTACCAAAATCGACCACCTGCTGTTTCGTCTTTAATATTTGCGCTTCCTTCGCGCACTCGCACTGCGACACCCGGGTAAATTGTATTTTTTACGTGAATGAACGATGACTGTACTTGCCCAATTTCTGGGTTATGCGACAGGTCTCCCGTAAACGATGCCTCAAGCAGTTTATCCAGCACTTCCTCTATACGCTCACGCTCTGCGGTGTGAAACTTGAGCATCTTCTTAAAGTGAGTCGCGGCCATGGGCTTTGCACTCGAACTTGCCGCGGCTAACTTAGATAGTCGGTTTAATTGATCAATGCGCTCTATTACTTGTGAGAGCTCTATCTCAAGCCGAGTTTTGCGGACCTCTAGGTCCGGGTCAAAACCGGCCTCTAGGCGGGTGATTGTGCCGTCGGGTGATCCAGCGTGTCCGAGCTGAATGCTTCCGAGCGCTCGAGTAATGCCTCCAGTGATTCTTGCTCCTGATGGCCCATCTTTTACCACTAGATCTCTTTTTGTGTTTATCGTCGAGTTCATCACTTCTCGTTGAATGACAATGTTGCCATCTGCCTCCGCATACGCATCACGCATATGGCCTACGTTAACCTCTTCTTTGGCGTAAATACGGCTCCCTCTAAATGCTCCCTGCCGAATGACTATCGAGCCTTCGCACTGCAGCACGCTCGCTTCTACGCTTCCGTCCACGAGAATATTATGGGCAGCTTGTACTTCGAAGCCAGGGAGAACATCACCAGTAACGTGGACAGAGCCTGCGCCTTTAACATTACCTGTTGCAAAATCTACGTTGCCTCGAATGCGAATAAGCTCGTCGATGAACACTTGATTTTTTTCGACTCGAAGGACGCCGGCCTTAACAGCTCGAATTTCCAAGCCATTCGCTCCACTTTTTGCGCCAGTGCTGGCCTTTATGTTGACCTTGCTCGGAACATGCGCAGTCACGATTTGTCCAAGTATGTCTTTACCGTCGATGCCTTGCTTAGCTGGAATAATCGTCGCTACGAGTCCATTGGCTTCAACTTCAACGAAGCAACCACGCTCGCGGAAATCAATATGGCCTCCGGGCATAACCGTGCCGACTTGGTCTCGGGTTTCTTCAGCGACCCACTCGACTCTTCCATCGATGCCGTGGATCGCTTTGGTTCCTTGGGCGATGACCTGTAGGTAGGGTTGATCTAGTATATCAGTCGTATTTACCCCGCGAACAAAGGCTTCGATTGATTCGTTTAGAACTCCATGGACGACCTCCATTTTCTTGAGTTCTCGGTAGACTGTGTCCTGTGTAAGATTTCCTCTCTCTTTTGCTGGCCATGCCAAGGCAGCAGCTCGCATTCGATCTTGCGAAATTCGGATCTCGATAGCCATACCTAAACGTCCCCCAACGCCGTAAAACAATAACTCAATAGAACATCGTCTGACTCGAGGTAAACCCACAATTCACGGTTTGTATAGTCAAATGCGAAAAAATATCAGGGTTTTTGTGCGGTGACTCACGCAGAACAGAAAAGTACCGAGCCGTCTATTCGACGACTCGGTCTCTGATTAATCTAAGATGTTTGCCCAGCTTGACCCATGACCAGGCTGTATATTCCCTCTTTGAGTGAGTCAAAAGTCTCCGGCGGAACACTGTCCGAGTCCAGAAACCACTGTATGAATAACCCATCAAATAAGGCCAAAATCATGGACGATAGATGTTGCCCATTGACCCGGGGACTAAAGTAACCGGTTTTGACACCTTCTTCGATAACCAACTGAATAGATTTACGGTATCCCCGATACATCTTCTGAAAACGTTTTTTTACATTTTCATTTCCGTCCGCCGTTTCGAGCAGTAGCCCGAGCAGCAAACGCAAGGTATCAGGCCGATTCATCGCTAATTCTTTGTATTCATCGATGAGTTTTCCGAGTTGCGATGGGGGGTCGGGCTGCGCCAAAATTTGGCTCCCGGCCTCCTGTTCCCAATCGGTCATTGCCTTATCAACGACAGTAAAAAGTAGATCCTCCTTGTTCTCAAAATGCCAGAAGATTGAACTCTTACTGGTCTGGGCCTCCTTGGCGATAAGGTCGAGAGAAGTGCCCGCGTAGCCGCGAGCTGCGAAAAGCCTTGTCGTAACATCGATAATGTTCTGACGAGTTCTCTGACCTTGTTCCTTTTTTTGTCTTTGCATTTCTGAACTATACTGACCAATCAGTACAACTTCCAAGCAAAAAAACAATCACAGGGTATATACGGGTTTTTTTTCTGGTCTGCCTTTCGAGTTTGCGTGAAACGTGGGGGCGCGATACGGGGCAGCCTATATGACAAAGAAGCGTTTCAAGGCAGCAATCATAGGTGGAAGCGGCTACGGCGGCGGCGAGATGATTCGTCGTTTGTTGATGCATCCAGAAGTGGAGATGGTTCGAGTCGCATCGATTGATTTTGTAGGCCAAACCCTTGATGCAGCTCATCCGAATTTATCGGGTGTGGACCGCTATCGATTTGAAGATCTCTCGCCGACCGAAGCTGTGAAGGATGTCGATATTGCTTTGCTGGGTCTTCCGCATAAAGTGACCGCTCACAAGGTTCCAGAACTTTTGAAGACAGGGGTCAAGATTGTCGACATGAGCGGCGACTTTCGGCTTCAAGATGTCTCTGCGTACGAAAAGTTTTATCAAGCCACGCATCCTTGTCCGGAACATCTCGACAAATTCGTTTATGGGCTCCCAGAACTCAATCGCGAAAAAATCGCCAAAGCTCAGTACGTGGCTTCACCCGGTTGTTTCGCGACGACAATTGAATTGGGCCTTTTGCCTTTTGCTCAAAATGGCTGGCTTAAAGGTGCGGTGGAAACTGTGGCTATGACCGGTTCTTCTGGAAGCGGCGTCAAACCTTCTGCAGGAACTCATCATCCAGTCCGGGCGCTGAACCTCAAAACCTACAAAACCCTAAAACATCAACATACGCCAGAGATTGAAGAAACAATGGCGGCCGCCGGCGCCGAAGATTTCAAACTACAATTTGTTCCTATTTCGGCACCGTTGTCGAGAGGCATCCTTGCTACGACCTTTCTCCATGTCGACGAGAATATCCGAATTGATGAAATCGAAGCGGCTTATCAGTCTACGTTTGGGAATGCGAAATTCGTTCGGAAGCCTGAGGGAAGATTACCCGAGGTTGCTGCGGTCTCCGGGACCAACTATGTTGAGGTTGGCTATACGTATGGCAGCGCTAAAGATGGAAAACGAGTAATTACTTGCTTTAGTGCTCTAGATAATCTGATCAAAGGTGGAGCAGGGCAGGCAATTCAGTCTATGAATATTGTACTCGGGCTCGACGAGACTTTATCTTTGTCTGATTATGGAAGCTGGCCCTAAGTGATGAGGTTAGTCATTAAGCTTGGCGGTGAACTTCTAACGCCAGCTCAAGAAAAGCAGACGAAAAATATTCTAAAAGATGTTTGTGAACTTCAAAAAGAAGGCTACGAAGTCGTCTTTGTTCATGGCGGAGGACCACAAACGACAGCCTTACAAAAGGCGCTTGGCCAGGAACCAAATATCGTAGGCGGGCGCCGGGTTACCGATTCTGAAACTCTTGAGGCTATAAAAATGGCGGTCGGTGGGAAGGCTAACCTCGAGCTTTGCCGTCACCTTCTCGCTCAAGGCCTAACACCAGTCAGCTTGAATGGGGCTTCTGGTGGAGTGATTCGTGCAACCCGTCGGCCGCCTCGAATCGTGAGCGGGTGTGGGACTGAACCTATTGATTTTGGTTTGGTAGGAGACGTCACTGGTATTAATAAGGAAACGCTAGAGCTTCTTACCTGCAACAAATTTGTTCCCGTCATTGCCTGCATTGGAGCAGACGCAGACGGGGCATTATACAATATCAATGCCGATATCGTGGCCAATGCTATTGCCATTGCTTTCGAAGCGACCCATTTAGTGCTTGTTACGGGTGCTCCTGGAGTTTTACGAGATCGTAATGATCCGTCAACTCGGATCCCGAAACTGTCCATTGATGAAGGCCAGGCCGCGATTGAAGCGGGAATTATCGCAGATGGAATGATTCCGAAGATGGAGGAATCGTTTCGAGCCCTGGAACAAGGTGTTACAAACATACATGTGGTTGGGCAAATGAAACGGGGAGACCTTGTTGAGGCGATCAAGCTGACTCATACCGTCGGCACGACCTTGGTAAAATAATGTAACCGCGAGCTGTTATTCTTTCAGGAGCGGAATCTTGTCAGCAAGCTTCTCTGTGGCCTCGAGTTGCTTTCGCAAAGTTTCTGGTTCATTCGTGGGCTTTAGACACACTTGCCCAATGCAAACGTACGCGGTCGCTTTTCCGTCTTTCGCTATTTTATTTTCGACCAATGGTAGAGATGCTGCAAGTTTCTCGACTTCAGATTCTTGCGCAAGGATCAGAATCTTATTCGGCACAAAGGTGTCACGGAGGACTTTAAGGAGAGTCTTCTCTTTGCCCGTGCTTGGTGTAACAATGATAACTTGTTTGGGTCTGTCGAGCATCCATTCTAGGGCTACGGCGAGCTTAGGAGCGCCAATCGAGCCATTCTCGAGTGCGCCACTCATCGCAAGCATAGATTTTTCTGCTCGTTGTTGATACTCGGCATCTTGAGTGTATTCGGAGAGTTTCGAAAGAACACGAATGACGACTGAGTTTCCTGATGGCTGTGCCCCGTCGTAGCTCGGTTTTTCGCGGACAAGCAGGGACTCTGAAGAGCTACCTGTTGTAAAATAGCCGCCGTTCTCATGGTCGTAGAAGAATTTATTTAGAGTTGCTTCGAGATCGAGACTGCGCTGCAGCCATCTGATGTCTTGTGTTGTTTCGAAAAGTTGCAAGAAAGCCTCGATGAGAAACGCGTAGTCTTCTAGCACGGCATCATGTTTCGCTTCTCCTGATCTGTAGGTTCGCGATAGTTTGCCTTCGTCTTGCATATTTTCCCAGATAAACTCTCCGGCTAAAATGGCTGCCTTAGTATATTTTTGGTTATCAAACACGAGCCCAGCGAAGGCAAAAGCCGTGATCATCTGTGCATTCCATTCGATAATAATTTTGTCGTCAAGGATAGGGTGTTCTCTTTTTTCTCTAGCCTTGTAGAGTTCTGATTTGGCGTCCGCGAGAATTTTGGAAAGCTCTGTTGAGGTCAGGCCAAACTTTTCGAGAAGACTATTCCATTTTGTCTTTCTTCTCAGAATGCTTTTGCCTTCGAAGTTACCCGAAACTGTTATGTCATAGGCCTCCATAAAGATTTTTGCTTCTCTGCCATCAAGGATTGTTTCTACTTCTTCAGGGGTCCACAGAAAAAAAGTGCCCTCTTTGCCCTCACTATCCGCGTCTGTCGCTGAGAAGAAACCTCCTTTCGTATCGGTCATTTCACGAAGAACATAATTCAGTGTCTCTTCGGCCGCTTGCCGAAAGGCGTCGTCTTTTGTGACCTGAAACAGTTGAAGAAGCAGGAAGCTTAGTTGCGCGTTGTCATAGAGCATTTTTTCGAAGTGCGGAGCGAGCCACTCTCGGTCTGTCGAATACCTATGAAAGCCTCCTGCAAGATGGTCGAAGATTCCCCCGTTAATCATCCCTAAGAGCGAAACCTCAACCATTTTCAGCGCATCAGCATCCTGGGTACGTCTCCAATAGTGTAGGAGAAACTCATAAACCGATGGTCTTGGAAACTTTGGTGCCCTCCCAAATCCACCGTAGGTCTGATCGAATTCTTCAAAAAGAATCTGAGCGATCGCGACAAGTGATTTTGCATCTGGGACCCCTGTTGGTGGCCGCGGTACCGAGGCTTGTTTGAGTTTCAAAGTGACTGCGTTAGCCGATAGGATGACTTGCTTGGGGTCGTTTTTGTAAGCCTCTTCAAGTCGTCTCAGTATTGTAAGAAATCCCATTGTGCTACCGCGATCACCATCTCTAGCTGGGAAGTAAGTACCTCCGAAGAAGGGCTTACGGTCGGGCGTCATAACCACGGTCATCGGCCAACCCCCGCGTCCTCGCATTAATTGAACTGTTGTCATATAAATGCTGTCGACATCCGGACGTTCTTCACGGTCCACTTTGATGGCGATAAAATGCTTATTAATAAACGTCGCGATTTCAACATCTTCAAAAGATTCACGTTCCATGACGTGGCACCAATGACATGTTGAGTAACCGACACTCAGTAGGACTGGTCTGTTCAACTCAGCAGCGAGCCGAAATGCCTCATCTCCCCATGGAAACCAATCAACAGGGTTGTGTGCGTGCTGTAAAAGGTAAGGACTCGTTTCAAGAATCAACCGATTGGTATACTTTGGGTTTCCATCGGCCGTGAAATGGTGCGTTCGAGGTTTATATTTTTCCCCTTTTTTTTTGAAGGCTGTCCTAAACTTATTTTGGAGTTCAACCGAAATTGGTTGTGCACCAGGAACCATGCTTTTCATGCTTACGGCTTCTAAATCGTGCTTACCGTGTTGGCAAGACATGTGCTCACATCCATAAAACGTCAGCAATACTGAAATCCAAATCCAACGAAGCGTTTTGTGCCTTATCACTATCCCGTGATAAAGCACGATTTCCACTGTTTCGTAAGCGACTTGATCAGTACTTAGGCGGCTGCGGCTGTCTTTGCTGGCTCTTCTGGTTTTGCGACCAACTTTTCAAGAGATTCTACTGTAATAGATAAATCTGAGCTCGTGGCCGAGGCTCTCAGGGCAGCTTGGAGATCGGTTTGTGTCCCAAGCCACTCTCGAGCTTTTTCACGGCCTTGTCCGATTTTGTAGTGACCGAGTGTGTACCACGAACCTGATTTTGAAATGAGGTTGTTTTCGGTCGCGAAATCCAAGAGCTCACCTGCTATACATACGCCGCGACCGTAGATGATTTCGGTTTCTGCATCACGAAAGGGTGGTGCGACCTTATTTTTCACTACTCGAGCTCGAACTCGATTTCCACTTATCCCCTCACTATCCTTGACAGCGCCAATTCTACGTATGTCAAGCCTCACAGAAGCATAAAATTTCAGTGCGTTGCCTCCTGTTGTCGTTTCAGGTGATCCAAACGAAATACCTATTTTTTGCCGGGTCTGATTTATAAATATGATCGTGGTCTTCGTTTTTGATACAAGTCCTGTGAGTTTTCGCATTGCTTGAGACATAAGTCTCGCCTGTAGACCCATGTGCGAGTCTCCCATGTCGCCTTCAAGTTCGGCCCGTGGAACCAGTGCAGCGACGGAGTCTACAACAATCAAATCGACTCCTCCGCTTCTTACCAAGGCTTCGACAATTTCAAGTGCTTGCTCACCGGAATCTGGTTGAGACACCATAAGTTTCTCTAAATTTATTCCAAGTGCAGCGGCATATCGAGGATCTAAGGCATGTTCTGCATCTACAAACGCTGCAACGCCACCATCAGATTGACAGGATGCAATTGTTTGCAGCGCAATTGTCGTTTTTCCAGACGATTCTGGACCATAGATTTCTACCAACCGACTTTTCGGTAATCCTCCGACGCCAAGTGCTCGGTCGATATTTACGGAACCCGTAGATATAACATCTATTGGTTCGTTCCAGGCGCTTCCTTCGCCACCAAGCCACATGATCGCTCCTCGTCCAAATTGCTTTTCGATGTCAGAAATTGCTTGTTTTACACTTTTTAGTTTTGTTGGAATTTTCATTCAAATAACCTCCGGTGTTCGATATTTTTATTCGAACGAGGAGATGGCTGAGCAAATGTTATGCCAAAAATAAAGTCGTCTCAATTGGTCGATGCAAATACGACTTTCGGACAACTCGTTCGAAGTTACGAATATCGGAAATCGTCGTTCGTCGCGAGACCAAACCAATTTGTACTGGTAAAATATTTTCGGGACAGAAACGAGTGCGTTATTCTTTCCGTCTCTATCCTTTTTTGCGCAGCTCATGAATTTGGATTAAATTTATAGAAATGCTTCTGTTTTTTGTTCTTGAAATTTGGCTCGTTTCGTTTCGTGCGCGGATGCTCAAAAGCTTTCAAAGTTAGAATTCAATTCCAAAATTAAGACAAATTTGGCGTTTCATGAAAAATTAAAAAGGACTCATATTGTCTTTCCAAGTTTCTGTAGTGTTCACTTCTTCTTGCGATGTCGAAAGAAGTATGTCATGAGTATTGGAGGCGTCGCTACTAATGAATACGATTCGGATGGCTGTATTCATTAGTATCGACGTCTTTTTTTTTAAATCTTATGTGCGATTGATCCGATCGCTCTACGTGCTTCTCTCGAATACGCTTGGTAAGCGATAACTAAGAGCCTCAAGAAGGTCTTGCTGAAGCACAGCTTGATGGTCATTGAGATCAGCGATCGTTCGACTCACCCGTAATGTTCTTTCTAAACTTCTACCAGTAAGGCCGTATCGTCCAGCGGCCTGTGACAAGAGCTGCTCCACCTCATGAGACAACGAACAAGAGTTTCTCAGCTTTCTGCCCTTGCAGGATGAATTAAGAACCTGACTTCGGTTAAGTGCTCTTTTTTGCGCCTTTGTCACTCGTTTGTGGATCACTGAACTCGCTTCGGCGAGTTCAGCGTTAAGCAGTTCTTTTGCTGAAGTATTGGTCATATGAACGCACAAGTCGATTCGGTCAAGAATAGGTCCAGAGATCTTTCTGAAATATTTTGTCATTTCAGAATAATTACAATGACAGCGATTGCTTGGATCCCCGTACCAGCCACACGGACAGGGATTTGCTGCTGCCACAAATAGAAAGCGTGCCGGCATTTCTACGACGTGCCGAGCGCGCGAAATAGTGACAAGGCCATCTTCCAAAGGTTGTCGCAGCGAATTGAGAATGTGCTTTGGTAGCTCCGTGATTTCATCGATAAATAAAACACCATTATGGGCCAAGGTGATCTCTCCAGGTCGAATATGACTGCCTCCACCAATCATACCTGCAGTACTTACGGTGTGATGAGGTGCTCGAAACGGCGGGGTATTGATAAGCCCTTTTGGGCAATTCATCATATTGGATATAGACCAGATCTTGGTGACCTCGACAGATTGTTCTGGAGTGAGTTGGGGTAGAATCGTTGGTAATCGTTGGGCTAGCATTGTTTTACCGGCCCCTGGGGAGCCAATAAGTAACACGTTGTGTCGTCCTGCGGCAGCGACTTCAAGTGCACGACGAGCTTGATGCTGACCATGAACCTCCGAAAAATCGATATTTTGTTTCTTGGTTTCTGCATTGAACTCATGTTTTTGCTGCCGATCCCTGTTATTCAGGAATTTTTCTCCCTTTAGGTGTTTGATGAGCTCGCAAAGTGTCCGTGGAGCCAAGATTTTCACCCCTTGAATACAATGACCTTCGTGTGCATTTTCTTGAGGTATAATTACGGTGCTGAAGCCGAGCCGCTTCGCTTTTTCAACAATGGCCAAAACTCCTCTCACAGCCCGTATTTCTCCGGTGAGCGAAAGCTCACCGACGGCAAGAGTGTCTACGAGACTTTCTTTTGGAATGTGTTCGGCTTCCGTGAGAACACCCAAGGCCATTGGAAGGTCGAGAGATGCGCCATCTTTGCGGAGCGAGGCAGGGCCCAGATTTATTGTCGTTCTTCGTTTGGACATGGATATACCAAGAGCTCGAAGTGCTACTTGAATTCGATATCTCGCCTCTTGAACGGCAGTATCTCCAAGACCAATGACCGAAAAAACAGGTAATCCTTCAGAGCGCTCGACCTCTACGTCAACTAAGAAAGCTTCTACCCCGACTAAACTTGCGGAACTGAGTTTCGAAACCATAGGTGTAAAGGGAGCAAAACTGATGCCAAGGATCGTGGTTCGATATAAGTTCGCTTAAATCCCAATCCAGACGAACTACTCCGAAATTCGAACAAGCTACCATACGGTTTTCGAAAAACTTACCGTAAAAAGACAATGACTTTCACGCAGCACAGACAAAATCAACGAGCTCTACTCGATCAATGACCTTCAATATTTTCCGAGCTTCCGAGCGCGGTCTTTCTCGGGCGACGCAAACAACCAGAGGTATTCGGGGTAGCTCGTCAATTTCGCTGGGTGCGACGACCGGTACGCCTAAGATTTTATTACCAACCCGACCAGAGTAGAGGTCTATGATGAATTTGGGAAGTCTGCCAAGTCTTTCGAGTTCTTTCGCAAGTTGCCGACCTGTCTTTCCGTAACCCCACAAAATATATTCGCGATGAGATTTTAGAAATCCCTCGCATAAATAATGGGCTTTGCATCGAAGAAACTCGCGAATTGAACATCGAATATCTACGTTTGACAGTCTTTTATTGCCATTACGCCACGCTAAGAGTCTTGCTGGAACGGATTCGATTCGCTTACCAGCAAGAAGCATTCGCAGAATGAGGTCGTAATCTTCCGTCCAACTTGTTTCACGATAGCTAAAGCTTTTGAGTTCATGCGTCCGAATAAACAATGTGGGATGAGCGATAGGACATTCAACGAAAGCATTTCTGCGAATGTCCTCATACTCACTCATGCTATTGAGCCATTTTTCATACGCGAGGCGTCCTTGACCCATTGACTGGCGTGGAAAAATTCGAACCTGACTCCCAACAGCGGACACTGAAGGGTGACGACGAAGATGACTCATTTGTTCTTGAAGGCGATGGGTTCGCATGAGATCATCGGCGTCCATGCGAGCCGTGAACTCAGACTGAATAAGGCTCAATCCCTCATTTAGTGCGGGAACAATTCCTCGATGTGCACAGTGTATGACTTGGAATCGCGAGTCTTGCGCAGCGAACTGCGTCATAATTTTGCCGCTTCGATCTGTTGAGCCGTCATTGATGATCAGGCATTCCCACTTTGTGAGGCTTTGTCGTGCGATGCTAGCCAGACACGCTGATAACGTGTCTTCGGCGTTATAGACAGGCAAAAGAATTGAGATATCTGCCGATCCTGATAAAGCTTGAGTTGTGATATGTTTCATGCCCGTGCGCGTACTTATGACAAACTTACTGAAGCTTGTATTATTCTTCGTGATTCTAAGTGCAGATGCGATGTCTGCGAAGAGTGCGCCCGAGGATGATGAACTCAATTATCGCTATACCCTGGGGCGTAAAAAGCAACTCCCCGTTTCTTTGGTCGAGCGTCCCTTAGTGCTACCCGCTCGTCAGTATGAAATTTCAAGCCAAGGTTATTTCACCCGAGGTCCTCAGAACCTTCCTTTGGTAGGCTTAGACGTTGCTGCTAAATATGGAATTGCCCCAAAATGGGACATTGGCGTAGTTCTCATTCCAGTCACTTTTTCTTCGGAGCCCACGAGCGGCATTCAGACTCCTGAATTCGTTGCAAACTATGAATTATATCGAGGGGCGGTTGAAGTCGCCCTGAATTTTTCATCACGTTTACCCATTTTGGGTGAAATTTCGCCGACCTTGAAGCTTTTGACACGTATACACCTTGGTAAATGGGCTTATTTGGATGCGGGTGCATACGGTCGATATCAATTTTTTGATGCTCGATCTACTTTGATGGCCGGTGCTCCGCTCGGTATTGGACTTAGAATCCTGAAAAACTTAGCCTTGTTTGCGAAAGCTGAGGTGTATTCGCCAGACTTAGTGCGAGAAGACTGGAAGGCACGTATTGAGGGGCAGGTAGCTTATACTTTCGAAGACAAAACCGGACCGTTTATGGATATTGGAGTGGGATATCAACCTCCTGAATATGTAATCATCGGTAATGATATGTCGTCGGTTGTAAGCAATGATATCGGATCTTTTCGACTGTTTGCGCAATTTTTCTTCTTAGAAGACCCAGATTACCGCCCATTTGAGTTTTAGGTTGACAAACGATCAGAGTAATAGTGAGCAGCACGCGGCGGCATAAAAACCATAGTGTTTTTGCAATCCGTTCTTGCGTGTTGGAGTTTTATGCTTGAACGGTTGCCGCCACCACAATTCTCTCTCAATCTATGTTTGAAGTATCTGGCTTCGTGTCTGGTATGTCTTTCTTATATCGGGTGCGCGCTTGGTCGTCCGTCGAAACAACCCGACCTTTTATCGGATTCTGTCCACAATCGATGGGAAGACGATCCCGTTGCAAGAAAAAGAAGACCGTATGAGAAGAGGAAGTTGGGTAAAAAACCGAGCACGTTGAAAGAATTGTCCAATGGGTTTCAATCTCCCGATGAATGCTTTCGAAGAGCGAGAACGAATGCGGCACAAAACCTTGAAGCAAGCTGGGCTTTGGCGCAGGCCTGTGTACAGCATAGAAACTTTGATAAACTAGAAGACTTCTTAGACCGACCTTGGACACCTATTATTCGAGGGCAGTGGCCGAAAGCCGTCTCACTCGTAACTAAAATTTCAGCTCTTGCTGGGGGCCGAGTTGAGCTAGACGTAGGACTTTGTAATAAATTTGGCCTCGAAATCACTCATTTCCGGGAAACATTCAGGGATATTGAAGGGGCTATGGATGAACTGGTGATGTTTCGTGGCACCGTGTTGCGCTCTTGGGTTGTCGCGGGAAAAACGAGGGTTTTACTCAGATACGAAGGACGCGAGATTTTTGGGTCTACAACTATTCTGCCTCACCTGTTCAAATCTTCCGAAGACTACGTATTTGTGGGTCATTTGAAAGGAGTTCAGCGGAGTAAAAAATGGCCAGACGAATCTTTGAAAATCTCGTTGATACACGCGGAACCGGTCCGGATTAAGTGATTATACTCCGGAAAACTCTGTAAACCTCCCTTGACCAAAAGCTGCCGAAACGTCCTTGTATTGTTCATGACCTGCGTCGTTTCGATTGAATCTGTGTCTAAGGACTACCCACTGGGCAAACTGGTGGTTCCTGCTTTGAAATCTGTTGATCTCACGATCGAAGCAGGGGAGTTCACAACAATTGCTGGTCCCTCCGGTAGCGGTAAAACAACGTTATTGAACCTCATCGGTTGTGTTGATGTACCAACGAGTGGATCCGTAACCGTTGTTGGTCAAAAAACAGAAAAGTTAAATGACACAGAGCTTACCAAACTTCGATTGCATGAACTTGGCTTCATATTTCAAAGCTTCAATCTCATTCCAGTTCTAACGATGTTTCAAAACGTTGAATTTCCTCTTCTACTTCAAGGAAGTCTAAGCACTAAAGAGCGTCGAAGCAGAGTGGAAGGAATCGTTGAGAGAGTAGGCCTAACAGAGTACATGAAACACCGCCCGAATGAATTATCCGGTGGGCAGAGGCAACGCGTCGCAATTGCTCGTGCGCTTGTGACTAAACCGTCTATTGTTCTGGCTGATGAGCCCACCGCGAATCTCGATTCTGGCACAGGTCAACAAATTATTGAGTTGATGAAAGAAATTAATCAGCGCGAGCAGACTACTTTTATTTTTTCCACTCATGATCATCGTGTAATCGAGCAAGCCCGTCGCCAAGTATATCTCGAAGATGGAGAAGTTTCAGGTGATCGAAACCAAAACAAGCCTGAGGTTCAATAAAAATGAATTTCACAACTTCCTTTTTACGAATGCTCGGTGACCTTGCGTTTCGTAACTTATTTAGCCATTGGCGAAAAAATTTGATTGTCGGCTCTATCATGTGTTTTGGAACGATACTTGTTGTCATGGGTACAGCTCTACTCGACAGCATTGAAACGAGTATGTCTCGAAGTATCATCTCAAGCTTCGGCGGACATCTACAAGTATATGCCAAAGATGCTCGCGACGATTTGGCACTTTTTGGCGAAGCGATGATGGGCGCCTCGGACATAGGAGAACTTCCTCGTTTTGACAAAATTCGAAATCGGCTCGAAAAAGAACCCGAAATTAAAGCTGTTGTACCAATGGGTATGAGTCGGGCCGCAATGTCGACAGGTAATGAAATGGATCGGTTGCTGGACGCGCTTCGGCAACACGTAAAAACAAACCGGCCTCAAAAAGTCAAAAAACAGGCGTCTAAGATACGCTCGGTTTTAGAACTTCTCGAAAATGAACTCGAGAGAAAGAAGCTACTATCTGCCGTACCTGAAAAGATTGCCAACCAATTATCTCTGGTTCGGCAAGCGCAAGCGGAAGGTTTTTGGGAAAAACTCATTGCGAACCCAGAACCGCACATAACGTTTTTGGAGAGCAAAATTGCGCCAATTTCACCAGATGATCGTCTCATTTACCTCAAGTACCTCGGTACGGATCTCAATCGTTTTGCTAAATCGTTTGACCGATTTGAAATTGTTAGAGGTGATATGGTTCCCTCCGGAGAACGAGGCTTTCTTATTAATCAAAAAGTTTATGATAAATGGTTGAAGAATAAAATTGCGCGAGAATTCGACGAAATCAAAAATGAAATGGAAGAAGAGGAAGTCACTATTGCAGAAGATGCAAAGTTAGCTGCCCGAGTGCGAAGAATGAGACGGCTATACCGAGTAGTGACGTACCAATTAGATCCTGATGATAGCGATGCGTTGAGGCTGAAGCTTCTGAATTTCTTAGCAGAAGAACAAGGTGACATTAACCAGTTGTTTCAGTCTTTTCTCACTATTAACGACAAAAATTTTTCAGCCCGCTATGAATTTTTTTATAAAGAAGTCGCACCGCTGATTAAACTTTATCGGATAGCGATAGGAGAATATCTGACCACGAGAACCTACACTAAAAGCGGATATGTTAAATCTGTACGCACGAAAGTGTATGGAACTTTTCGATTCAAGGGCCTTGAGGCGTCGGATATTGCAGGTCAAACGAGTCTTGTCGATTTGATGACGTTCAGAGAATTGTACGGTGCGATTTCAGATGAGACACGTGATGAAGTAAAGGCTATCCAAAAAGAAATAGGGATCGAGGATGTGAGTCGCTCTTCTGCTGAAGATGCTTTATTTGGGGCATCCACTGGTCTCGAAGAAATAGTAGAAGCAGATGACCCTGAAGTAAGCTCAGATATTGAAATTAAACTAAGTGCGACGCTGCGACAATCAAACGATTCTATAAAATTCACGCAAGATGATATTGACCAGGGTCTGGCACTCAATGCGGCAGTATTGCTTGAAGACCCTTCTAGTCTTGAGAGAATGCTGAAAAGAGTTTCTGAGATTGAAAAAGAAGAAAACTTAGGCGTCCAAGCTGTCTCATGGCGGAAGGCCTCGGGGATTGTGGGTCAATTTATCGTTCTTGTTCGCGTCGTGCTTTATGTGATTATTTCGATTATATTTTTGGTCGCGCTTGTCATCATTAATAATTCGATGATTATGGCGACGATGGAACGAGTAAAGGAAATAGGAACTATCCGCGCAATCGGAGCACAACGAAAGTTTGTTCTGCTTATGTTTCTCATGGAGACGATGGCCTTAGGGCTTGTTGCGGGTACGCTTGGGGCAGGAATCGGTGCTGGATTTGTTAAGGTACTTGGAAACGTTGGTCTACCTGCGACTTCCGAGCAAATGGTTTTTCTTTTTTCTGGACCTCGACTCTTTCCGACAGTCGAGCTACATCATCTCTTTTTCGCATCAATCGTAATTTTACTGGTAAGTATTATTTCAACTCTTTATCCGGCACTCATTGCGACCAAAGTCGAACCGGTCGTGGCGATGCAGGCAGGAGAATAAATATGGGTATTTATGTTCTCATTGCCTACCGGAATCTAGTTCAAGCAAAGCGACGTACTTTACTATTGGGATTGGCTTTAGCATCGGTCACTATGTTGTTGGTTATGCTTTTATCCTGGTCGAGCGGAGTTTCTGAAACGATGGTTCGTTCTGCGACCGCTCTGTCTTCAGGGCATGTTAATGTTGGCGGCTTTTACAAGTCGACCCCGTCGGATACTGCGCCTTTAGTTGTCGATGTGGCTGAAGTTCGTAAAGCGGTTGAAAAGCATGCGAACAATGTAGACTATATCGTTACTCGCCAACGTGGTTGGGCTCGATTGGTGAGTGATTCTGGTTCGATACAGACAGGTATCGGTGGGATAGATATCAGTGCTGACCGTCGATTTCTGGAAGTGGTACAACTTTCGCCAGAAAGCGAATATCTCGATGATGGTCGACGTCAAATTGTCGGAGACCTCGACGATCTTGAAAAAGAGAATCGAGTTTTACTTTTTGTGAAGCAAGCCAAGCGGCTTGGTGTCCAGGTTGGTGACCAACTAACCGTAACCATTGAGACGCTCACGGGCCGAACAAACTCGGTAGATGTCACTGTGGCTGCAGTGGCTCAAGATGTAGGTTTGCTAAGCGGCTGGAATATATACATGTCCGAGAAGAGTGTAAGAAAGCTCTACAATTTGAGTGACACCGCCGCAGGTGTCATTATGGTCTATCTCAAAGATATCTCTGAGACGAGCCAAACCATGAAGACTATTGGACTGGGCCTAGAAAAAGACGGGTACAAGGTGATGGAGCACGATCCAAATCCGTTTTGGGCGAAATTTGATACGGTGATTGCACAAGACTGGGTAGGTCAAAAGCTGGATCTTACAACCTGGCGAGATGAAGTGAACTTTCTTACCTGGATTCTTCGAGCAATTGATAGCGTTTCTTTTCTACTTATTTCCATATTGGTTGTCATCATTTCAATCGGAATTATGAATGCGATGTGGATATCGGTTCGAGAGCGAACAAATGAAATAGGTACGATCCGTGCCTTAGGTATGACGAAGAGTCGTGTTCTTACCTTGTTTATGTCAGAAGCATTACTCCTTGGTTTTGCATCGACGTTTTTCGGTGCAACTCTTGGCGCAATACTGGCTTTGGGTATTGACGCCCTTCAACTTGTTGTCCCCAGCCGAGCCGTTCAAATTATGCTAATGAGTGATACTCTCCATCTCAGCGTGAGCATATCGACGGTCATTGGTTCGACAATCGCGTTTACAATTATTGTCGGTTTGGCTGCAGTCTGGCCAGCATATCGCGCCTCACAGTTGCAGCCAGTAACCGCTATAAATCATGTGGGTTAACAAATGATACATTTTCGAATTATTTTTGTTCTCGTTTTTCTGAGCATAATTGCCCCTAAAGAAACCCTTGCAGCTCCTTTGAATGATGAGCAAATGTTTGCACTTCTCAAGAAGGTCGATGACCGTCAACGAAACAATGGGGATTACAAAACTATCGCTTATGTGCAGCAGAAGGAAAAAAATAAAAATGATCGAGTATTTCAAATGGTCATTTATAGACGAGATGAAGACGATAAATTAATTCTCTTGTTTCTTAAGCCGAAGTCTGAAGCGGGAAAGGGCTATCTTCGGCTCGATAAAAACCTTTTCTTGTATGACCCTTCCACCGGAAAATGGGACCGTCGGACTGAGCGAGAACGAATTGGCGGAACCGATTCGAGGCGGGCTGACTTTGATGAGTCGCGCCTTGCGGAAGAATACCTACCTTCTTATATTGCTGAAGAAAAGCTTGGCAAATTCACGGTTCATCGGATGAAGCTGAAAGCTCGTCCTAAAGCAGACGTTGCTTATCCAATTGTGGAGGCTTGGATAGATCAGGCCACTGGAAATTTACTCAAACTTCAACAGTTCGCTTTGTCGGGTAAACTTATGAGAACGACATATTATCCAAAGTGGAAAAAGAAGTTTTCTGAATCAAAAGGTGCAATGGTTTATTTTCCACAAGAAATTAGAATTTTTGACGAGATACAGAAAGGTAACCGGACGACAGTCGTTCTCAAGAATGTAGACTTTAGAGCACTCGATAATAATATGTTCACGAAGGCTTGGCTTGAGAGTAAATCACGTTGAAGTACCTGATCACAATGGCCATTCTCGCGTTTGGTAGTAACTCTGTTCTGGCACAAGATAGCCGAGATGATGAGATTTTCGGGAATACTGCTACCAGTTCACAAAGCGCGAGCACATCAGAGGAAGCTGCGATGTTCGGGGACGGTTCTTCGAGTGATGCTGAGCTTCAGGCCGAACAGGTTTTAGAGGAGACCGATGATACCTTAGTGATTGGCGGACGAGCGTTTCTTGGTGTGAACTACAATATTCAAAGAGACGCTGAGCCTTCTGATTACACCATTAATAGTCCGAATTTGGTAGATGTTTACTTGGACGCGAGACCAAATGACTACGTACGTTCTTATATGCGAGGGCGATTGTTGTATGACCCAAGCCAAACGGACGGCCAAACAGACTTTCTAGGTAGAGAGGAGATTTCGACCCGCGTTCAGTTGCAGCAATTGTGGCTAAAGTTCAATATTGAACGCAAGCTCTTCGTGACTATGGGCAGACAACCCCTTAAATGGGGATCGTCTCGGTTTTGGAATCCAAGTGACTTTGTGAATTTGAGTATCCGTGATCCACTCACGGTATTTGATCAGCGTTTTGGCCCAAACCTAATTAAGCTGCACTATCCAGTCGAGTCACTGGGTTGGAATTTTTATGCAATCGCGACCATGGATAACGTCAAGAAGTCCGAGGACGTGGGTGGTGCAATTAGAGGTGAATTTCTCTTCGGAAACACAGAGATTTCGCTGAGTACCCTGGCTAAGAAAGATCAACCTCTCCGACTGGCGTTCGATATTTCTACTGCGATTTGGGATCTTGATTTTCGATTCGAAGGAACTGTGCAGCATGGGCTTCAGACACCGTTTTATCGTCGAATTGAAGGCTCTAGTCCATTGACATCGATCGAGTCATATACGCGAGAAAGTGAATGGCTTTTTCAATGGGTTGCTGGTGCTGATGTCACGATTCAGTATTCTGATGAAGACAGCATTAGTCTCGGTATTGAGTATTTCTCCAACGATACGGGGTATGAAGATGCAAGTTTGTATCCACTCTTAGCTTTGCGTGGACAATTTCAGCCCTTTTATCTCGGGCAGCACTATATTGCGGGTTATATGTTCTTGGCTAATCCGGGAAGCTGGAATGATTCAAGCTTTATTGGGAGCCTTGTTGGTAACCTCAGTGACGAGTCTTACCTAGTTCGCGTTGATTATCGAGTATTGTTGATGACGTTTCTTACGATGAATGTTTTTGCTACCTATCACATGGGACAGCGAGGCGAATTTAAATTCGGTGTCTCAGTTCCTCCTGTAGGGGGCGTACCAGGACTAGAGCAAGGGTTTGAATTGCTCCCACCAACGCTTGATCTTGGTGTTCGATTTACGGTTAATTTTTGACCGAACTTACGTCTAGAGACGATAAACCTATTCGATTACCGTCAGGATCACGGAAATAGATCGTGTATTCAGATTCATGTTCGATCACTATTTTTAAATCGTGAAGACTTGCTCTCATCGCTGACTGCTTCTCTATTGAGACGCTGAATGCCAAGAGATGATAACCAGGTTTGTCGACAATAAAATCGGTAGGCTTAAGAGCGCTCTGCTGATCATAATCACTTCGTTCAAGCATTAAAATTGATCTTCCTAAGGACAACCAAATCGAACGTAGTCCATCCTCGTCTGTGAAAGTTTTCAGGAGTGGTAATTCAAGTACTGTTCTGTAAAATTCGGACATTAATTCTAATTGCTTAGATTTAATTGCGATATGGTTTATTGTAAGTGGTTGATTTTCATCTTCTCTGCGACTGGTCTTCTTCATTTTTTCACTTCATTCGTCTTTGTAGCAGAAAATATTAATGAAACAAGGAAGCCCAGAATTCTGATTCGCGTTGAAACCATCATCGCACACGTAATACCAGGTGTTACGCGAAACATCTTGTCTTTCGAGGCAAAATCCAATTTTCGAAACTCCAATTAAAAATTTTCACTTTTGTGAGTTCTTTGCTCGACCGATGAGCAATCGACCATTGGGTAATCCGACAACTAAAAGACCGCTGTCAATCTGTGCCGCGCAGAGTGCATTATCATTCAATATTAACCCCAGACTATCACCTAGATCGGAGATGATCGTCCTGTTCTGATTAGACGAGTTGTAGATTGTTCGAAAATGCTCAAGGGGGCCTAATAATGCGACAGGCAGACCCGCGTCGAGTTTAAGAAGTTGTGCTTCAGGAGCATCTCTCACTTCAAAGGGTTCGAAGAATTTGTTGCCGTTCAAGGTCTCTTCGCTTGTGTTAGCAAGATGCCAGATTGTCCCGCGATGGTCAGTCAGTTGTTTATCGCCTTCACTCCCGACGATGAGCTCATCTGAGCATGTTAAGTTTAGAGTGCTGAGTGCTCGTTGTGTACTTCGCTCAAAGAGCGGAACTCTGTCTACTAAACCTCCGCCCACCTGGAATGTCTTCGCGTCTACATCGTCTGGGGTTACAATGATTCGAACCAAAGCGCCCGCACACCCTGAAATCCATACAACCCCCATCGATTCTTCCATCGACTGCCAAATACCGTTCCTGAGTGCCTGTAATCGTCCTTTCGTAAGCTTGCTGTCTATGTTTTGGCAGTTTTCTAGATTTGGTATTGTTGTGACTGAATCATTAAAGTAGCTGGTCCAGTCCAGTTCGACCTGTCTCGCAATTGTGTCTTTGAGATGAAAAACCGAACCCTTGTCTGTTGTAAACAATAAGTCTAGGTCGGATATATCCACAAAGTTTGTCGCATTTTCTCGGTTTGTTATCTCGGAGACAGAATCAATAAGAACTTTAAAGGTCTTTAGATTTGGACTCGAATACGCCAATAGTCTTCCATCGCTCCCTTGATTTGAAGTCAGCACAAGAAATGATTTTCTATATGTGGACCATCTTGCGGCTACAACTTTTTCGTTGGCTTGCAGACCATCGATGGATAACGTTTTCGGTTCTCCTCTCTCTTTCGGTACAAGGATTACTTTACCGTCTTCGCGGATGGCATATAGGCCATCCGATTTGCGTACAACTGTGATGAAATCAAAGGGTGTATATTTAGAGGGGCCGAACCTTTTTTCCGCGACACTACTTGAGTGAGTCTTTCGTAAATGAATGCTCTTATCTTCGCCGGTTAGCGCGACCCACTCAAAAAAATAGTCTGAAGCTTGACGAATAGGTCGACCAACTTTTTCGATGTCTGCAATTGTTGAGCTTGTTCGGGTAATGGTTCGGTCTAGTTTGTGAATGAACGTATCAAGGTTTCTCGTCTGCAAGATTGTGTGTTTCGGAACGGGTTTATATTCTAGCGCTACTTGGCATTCGGCTCTTGAGGTCTCGGCGAGCTTCCAATTAATGGCTTCGGCTTCTAAACGACCACTAAATATTCCAAATAAGGGGGTTTCATTTTCTTTATAGAGCCGTCCACACATTGTCCAACTGCCTTCATTCAAATGTGACATCTGAACTGAATGCAGCGTATAAAATTGATTCTTGAAGGGATAGGTGTCGGGAACAGATTGTCTGTCCCAAAGCCAACCGTTATCTGTCAGCGTTCCCTTCAATATGCCTTTTTGGTCACCAATAAAATAGATGGAGTCATTTTCATGTAAGTGAGCCGCTATGAAATACCGGTCGTTCATCTGGTTTGTATGAACACGACCAATGGTTTGGCATTCAACGGTGTTTTCTGAGTCTAAAGAACATTCGAAAATGACAATTTTGTCTGTGTTTTTATCATTTCCGTGGATGAGAAAATGATTTTTGTTGTGGCTCGCAGTCAACGTGCGGAAAGTGGTGATTTGCCCATCATTTGACCAGGCAATTCGCGATTTTTCTCCAGTATAACTGAGGTAAACTAATTGAACTTCGCCCCGGGTAGTGGCTGATTTGATCAAAATGACAAAGCCTTTTTCTATTGCGATGGATGCTAAGACAAGTCCGTCGTAGGGGAGGTCGTCGTCAAACAGCTTGATAGTGGTTCCTTCCCATCGTATTATTTCCGCGTGGCTTTTGCTGAAAAGGCCAAGATGACCTTCTTCAGATATAGATGCCGAACGAAAAGGCCAGTCTCCAGAGTTGTTCTCGGAATCGTAAATCGTAAATGAGAGTGGCTGCGCGATTCCAGCAGTCTGGGTTTGACATTCGCAACTCTCTTTAGATTTTAGCCGAATAGAGTTTTGAATATTTTGTAGTTCTTCTTCACTCACCGGACGTTTCCCAGTGATTTGCACCTGCGACGTTTCAGGAATAAGACAGGAGTCGCCCGCGAGGATTCTCTGGCGTCCATTCGTTGGAGGAGTTAAGCATCTTCCGCATGACCCACTTGTTTCGATCGATTCATTTTTTGTCGCGACCAAATCAGCTCTTTCTTCTGTGCTCAACGGCTCGAATTTTTTATTGAGCAAAGAACTGCTCGGTATTGACCAAGTGACAAACGTCGCGTTTTCTGGAATTTCAAAACGGCCGAGTTGCTCGATGTTGTCATACTTATCCACAGAAAGGACAGTGTTCTTATCGTTCACTACTGCACCGATAATTAGGCCGACGTCTTCGCCCTTGATTTGGTGCTGGGTCACTGGGCGACATGCAGTACCTATTGCGGCGAGATGACAAAGTGATAGGAAGAATGTTGCCCACTTGGAAAACATAAAAGTACTACACTTTCATACCTCAACTTGTATCTCCTTCAAAAGGAATGACCTTCGGAGACTCAAGGATGTGGGATATTCTATTTATTTTGTATACCTATGGGTTTCAATACGGCATTACGAGTCAGAATATACGGTCTGTCTCTAAGATTTTCTGAGATCCGATACAAAAGAATGGCAAGATCTGTGAAAGTGTTTGGGTGCAGTCTAGACACATATTGGGGTTGGCTTTTTTCGTGCTATTCTCTGCTCTTGGCGCACCGTCAAATAGTTTAGCAGGCGAGGGTGGCCCACATCCCTTTGCTCCAGAGCTTCGTCCTATTGCGGGAACCCCAGAGGAAGTTCCTCTGTCTGAAGAGGAACAGCAGCGTTTGTCCTCCGGAGAAATTGTTATTAAGAGGTTTGAGACACCGCGCGCGGGCAGCGGAATTGTATTTCGTGAAGTCAATGCACCACCAGAAGCTGTTTGGAGAATTATTTTGTCTTTCGAAATGTATCCTAAGTGGAGCGATAACATATCACAGTGCGACGTGGTTCGTCGGCAAGGTCGAATCTGGTATGTCGAGATGATGACCAGATTCCTTTGGGTAACATCGAAGCTAAATTTTATTCATCGTATTCAGCGACCGATGGGATATGTAACTTGGACTCTTGATCGTTCAAAGAAAAGCGACATTCGAGATTTAGTCGGTTATTGGAGGGTCTCAGAATCGAGCAAAGGACCTAATTTCACGAGACTTGAATATGGATCTCAGGTGATTACACATAATGTTCCTGATTTCGTGGTGGATTTCTTGGCAAGAGATTCACTCATAGATGGTACCGAGTGGGTCAAAGAACAGGCAGAATTAGCCTGGAAGCGTAATCAAGATAACAAACCTCAAAGATAATCCTTGCCATTTTGTCGTAACACAAAAACATTCATATGGGCGTCAGAGCAAACGCAGATTTATATGTCATCGAAATTACCTACCATCAAGTATGACCGTGGAACGTTGCTCTTGACGAACTTCGACGACGACTTTGCTAATACGCTTCATGGTGTGCAGTTCGATGATCGGATCAACGCTTATCGTGCTCAAGCTCGCCATTATCGAGATATCGTAATGGCCTTGCATCAGTCTGCTCGTAAGTACACAGACAAAGCGAAGGCTTTTTCACCAGTTCGTTTGTCTCTAAAGAAGAAAATTTCGCCATTTCCGCACCAAAAAGAAGCGCTTAGCAAATGGGAGGAAAGTGGTAAACGAGGAATTATAGAGCTTCCGACCGGAGCGGGAAAAACGGTTCTCTCGGTTCTAGCGATTGCGAGTGTGCAACGCCCTACTTTGGTGGTGGTTCCAACGATTGACCTACTATTGCAATGGGAGAGAGTTTTATCAGAACATTTTAATATTGATATTGGAGTTTATGGTGGAGGCCGACACGAAAAGGCTACGATAACCGTTACCACCTATGACTCTGCCGCTCATAATGCCGAATTTTGGGGCCAAAATTATGGTTTTCTCATTTGCGATGAATGTCATCACTTACCTGCGACTGCGTATCAGTTTATCGCCGAAGCCCTTGTAGCGCCTTTCCGACTTGGAGTAACTGCAACTTTAGAACGGAATGATGGTGGCGAGTTTGTTTGTGAGGAGCTCCTAGGTTCGCTAAATTTCTCCCTACCGATTGATGCATTAGAAGGAAAATATCTTGCTCCTTACGAAGTACGCCGAGTCCCGGTGAACCTCACTGATAAAGAGCGTGAAGAATATGAAAGCTCCAGAAAGACTTATTTGAGATTTTTGCGTAGTACTGGGATTTCTTTTAATCGACCAGATGCCTGGGCTAATTTCATCATGATTTGTCAGCGTTCCGCCGAAGGAAAAAGAGCGTTGGAAGCATATCGAAATCAACGAAAAATTGCGTTTTCATCGAAGAGTAAAACGGATGCACTTTGGAATATACTGAAAAGTCATCGCAATGACCGAGTTATCGTTTTTACAGAGGATAACGAAACTGTATACCGCTTATCACATCAGTTGTTCTTTCCTGTCATTACGCATCACACGAAGGTCAAAGAACGAAAACATTTACTAAGTTTGTTCGCAGAAGGTGCGTTACCCGTTTTGCTTACCTCAAAGGTATTGAATGAAGGCGTAGATGTTCCTGATGCTAACGTTGGTGTTGTCTTGTCTGGTAGTGGAAGCGTTCGAGAACATGTACAAAGGCTTGGCCGTATTCTAAGAAAAAGACCAGGTAAAGAGGCGATCCTCTACGAGGTATATGCCGCAGAGTCATCTGAAATGAATACCAGTGAGCGCCGCCGTCAACATCGTGCATATTATGGAAAAGAGTAATGTTGAATCGAGACTTACTGATGTTCCGGCGAAACAAAGGTCGGATTAAACCGACCTTGGTAGATTTACAAAATCGCTCCTTCCATAACCTTGCGCGTGACTTCATTCAGATCTGCGATAACAATATTGGTCAGTCACGCGAATACATAGAAGACCTCATTGAGGAAAAGATCAGTCGTAGCCGCCGAAAAAAGATATCAAAGGGTTTAGCAAAACTTGTTTTGGACCGCTGTGAGTTTGCGGAGCCGAAACCGAATGTCTTGGAGAGCCGTTTAGAACTTTTCTCTCAATCCGCGAAAATATTTCGAAAGGTGAAGATAGATGAATCGATAGAAGAGTATCGATTACGCATTCAAGAGCATCTGTCCGAGCCGCTTGATTCAGTGGAAGAGGGCTTATTTGCTGACCTTAAGTCGAGACGCTCATTAACGGAATTTAAGGGGATGAATGCCGAGGAACTTCTGCATCGTTATAATCTCGCTCAAGTACAAGGTCTGATTCTTTACGCGGAACGAGTCGAATTGACGATAGAAGAGCCAGATATCGTGAAGGTGAGAAATTTGCTTCGTTGGCTCAGGTTCTGTCGGCTTGTCGCGAATATTTCCAAGTCTGAATTGACTTGGAAAATCATTGTTGACGGCCCAGGAAGCATCCTCTCCATGCAGAAAAAATATGGCTTACAACTTGCGCAGTTCTTCGCGGTCGTTCCGAAGCTGGAGAAGTTCCAAGTCGAAGCTGTGATCCGCTTACCTCGTAAGCCGGTGGCAAGCCTCTCAATTGGTACGGAGAGTGGCCTACGTTCTCATCATAAAAACTTCGGTCGAGGGCATGTTCCTGAAGAGATCCGTGTTATCGCAGAGAAATTTGAGTCATCGCTGTGGGACCTCAGCACTCAGCCAGAACCGATTAATTTAGTGTATGATGAAATCTGTGTCCCTGATTTTTGCTTCAGCCACAGTGATACGGGACAAGTCGTTTTCATTGAGCTATTTCATCGATGGCATCGTAGCGCTCTTACAAAAAGACTTGATATGTTTGATAACATGACCGAGCGGAACTTGGTCCTTGGATTGGATAAAGCCCTAGTGTCAGACTCTCATGTTGCTGAGATAGTTGAAAAAAATGACCAAATATTTGTATTCAACTCATTCCCAAGCTTAAGTAAAATAGCGAAAGTCCTAAAAGGATTTGAATGAAGATGCTCGTAACCAAAGGAACATATGTCGGATTGGGATGAATCTGATTCTCCCGAAAGTGGAGTGCGTTTGCGAAACGACACCGCTTTGGACGACTCTCAAGAGCGTCCTGATTCGCGCGGTGTCAGTGAAAGTTCCAGTATGGAGCTTGAAGGAACGGGTATTGCTCAGGGTTTAGATGATCTAGATGGCTTTAGACAACCAACAGCAATGTTTGATCGAGGAGAGTTCTTGGGGGAACTCGCAGAGGAACTGAACGAAGCCCCTGAAACCCGAATCAAGGTCGAAACAGAAAAACCCCCTGCTGGTTTTCGACTAATTATTGTTAGTGGTCCTGGTATTGGCACTGAATGGGCCTTCAAGGTCCCAAAGATCACCATTGGACGAAGTGCTGAAAATGAGATCGATTTCGCTGATATCGCGGTCTCTCGGAATCATGCTGAGATTAGTTATCGAGATGGTGCCTATTATGTCAGTGATCTTGAAAGTAATAACGGCACTTTATTAAATGGTGTGAATGTCGATAGCGAACAGTTGCAGTCGGGCGACGAGATTATTGTCGGTGCCCGAACTCTTCGATTTGTAGAGCTTGATGAAACTCCACTTACGTCGGCCGCTCATCCTGAGTTCGCGAACGTAGAGACTGCAGATGCAGAGGAGAATCAAGAGGCTTTAGAGCCCAAACTAGAAGAATCCGAAGATGCGGTACAGTCTCAGGTAAACGTTGACGTCATCCCTGATTTCGATGGTCCGAACGTGGCGGATAGTGTGTCCGCAGCGGCCATTGTCGGAATACCGCAAAAGAAAAATATCGGTATCAAGGTTGTCGGTTTGGTTTTGGCTGGGATCGCGGCAGCCACGTTGACGGGTTATCTAGCGGTCCAAGTTTATCAAAGTATCACCAAGACATCTCCGGAAGATCGTTTATTGCGAGCCAAAACACTGTTTCTACAAGGCGTCGGGTTGTTGAAGCAACAGAGATGTGGTGATGCGCTCATTCTGTTTGATGAAGTCCTTTCAATCCGACCAGAGTACTCGAGAGCAAAGGAATACCATTCTTATTGCACTCAAGAGTTAGAGCGATTCCAGCGTCTTGAGGAGGCGAAGAAATTATTTGATCGCGGTAGAGGTAGTGAGGCGATTGCCACCTTGAGTCAAATCCCAAAACACAGTCAGTACTACGCTGCGGCTTCTTCTCTTTCGGCCAAGTGGACTTTGCAAAGTGTATCCAGACTAATCATCCGAGCCCGGCAGGCATTCCAAAATCGGAACTTCGGCGAGGCTCTGGAACTCGTCAATGAAATACTTGAGAAGGACACTCGAAACGAAGAAGCGTTGGCATTATTGGAATCACTGCAGGAATCCTCTCGTCAGAGATCAGTTGCAACGACTGTAAGTGCGAAACGGATTCCCCAAGCGTTAGAAAAAGCTGTGAGTTTGTATCGTTCAGGAGATATTCAACTCGCAATTGACGCGAGTGAACTCTCGCGATCTGAAAAAGCTGCTGAATACCTTGAATCCTTAAAAAAAATACAAATACTGGCGGACCGACTGAGAAAAGCTCATCGCCAAAAAGCAGGCGCTGATATTCTAAAACTAGCACCTCGAGCCTTAGAATTAGACAGGGAACTTGGCTATGGCGAGGGTGCCTTACGGCAAGAGTTTAAGAGAATGTATGCCGATGGATTGTATCTAAAGGGTCTACAAGCATATTTAGGTGACGATTTTCCTTCGTCTTATGTCTTTTTTCGCAAAGCCCTAAAACATCAAAGAAGACACAAGTTATCGTTGGATTACGTAAGTGTGCTGGCGCAGAAAGCGAGAGTTTTGTATTTTGAAGCAGATCTTCAAAAAAGGACAAACCGCAATGAAGCTTCCCGCTTATTTCGTCTCGTGACAAAAATTACGAACCCGAAGAATCAATTTCACAAAAAGGCAAAGAAGTGGCTTAAGAGACAAAGTAGGTAAAGTAGTCATGAAAAAAGTCATTTTATACAGCACAGATTGGTGTCCATATTGTAATGCAGCAAAGAGTCTCTTGAGTAATAAGGGCGTTGAATATCGAGAGATTAACGTTGAGGGTGACACAGAGAAACGAGCATGGCTGGTCAAAGTGACTGGTCAGCGAACTGTCCCTCAAATATTCATTGCTGGTGAACCCATTGGAGGCTATCGTGAACTCAATCAATTGGATCGAGGTGGAGAGTTAGACAAACTTTTGAGGGATGACACTTAGCTATCGATTCGAGTTCAGTTGCTCCGAAATCTCTAAATTCAGTGGTCGACGACGAAACAGACGTTTTGTCATCGGGTCTAGCTTCGCTTCAATATCGCTCATTGTTTTGAATGCTTGCTGCAGTACACGAGAGCTCTGTTTTGATTGATTACAGCGTTTAAGCGCGCGCGCATAGTTGAAGTAGATTCTGTGTGGATCATCATCCTCGATAGCTTTTTGAGATTCAAGGCGCGCGACGGCGGCTTCCGCATGTTTTAGTCCTTGCTCTAAGCTTCCTGTTTCCACCAATGCGAGTCCAAGTTCGCTTTCTATAGACACAACGAATCTTGGAAGACTGCGAATTGCGTCATTAAACATTGTTCGTGCTATTTCGAGTGCTTCCTTGCGTCGCTTAAATCTGAGGTGATTACGAATAAGAAGTATCCCACCAAATAAGTAAGGTTCTCGGCAATCGAGGCTCTTTGCACTTTCCAGCTCCGCTTCAATGAGTTCTGGGCTCGTTCCTTCTTCCAATTTCTCATCTTCTAAGAATAGCTCATACATTCTAAGCATCAATAAGTTGCCTTTGTCAGGAAGTGCGGTGAAGAGTCCACGTGCTTCGTCTAGATTATTGACTGCACGCTTTAGGTCTCCCAGCATAACGTATGATGCACCGAGCCCCAAAAGGGCTTCGGCTTCTCCTTGTGGGTTCTCGAGTTCTCGAATGTAGCGTGCCCGCGCTTTTTCGAAGAGCTGAATAGCTTGGGGAAAATCTGATGTAGAATAGGCGACTCGAGCAAGTCGAACCACGCTTTCTGTGGATAGCACTGCATTTTCTGTCTTTCGAGCCCGTGAATAGCAATCTTGGAAAGAAGAGCAGGCAGTAATAGTGTCGCCACGGGCGAGTAGTGCGTCTCCAATCGAGAGTTCTAACCATCCATAAGCACCATTCGGGGTGTCTTTCGCAAATGTTTCAGCAGCTTGTCTTGCGCTTCTTAGCGCTTCGGAAGAGTTTCCTAAGGTTATCTCAAGCCGCCCACTATCGAAAACGCTTCGCATTTTATCGACCGGGTTTTTTGAAAGAGAATTCAATTGAGTGACGGCCATAAGCGCTTCGCTATATCGTCCGTCTAGCTCTAGCGTGCGAATTTTGACTCTTAGTAATTCCTTCAGCGTAGCGCCGTCTTCAATTCGTTTACCACATCGCTCGGCCTGTTCAATGAAGTCTAAAGCCGAATCGAGATCTCCGCCGTGGAGAGCTGCAGTGGCTGCGATACATAGGGCCGCTTGAGCGTCTCTATATGACTTAGCCTCTCTATAATGATATGCCAATCTTACCGGATCGTGCTCTCCTTGTGCGATGAGCCATTCTGAAACTTTTCGGTGCTGTTCCTGCAATTGTTGGGAGTCATTTTTTTTGTACATTGCTTCCCAGAGGTAACGGTTTTGAAACGAGTATTCTCGAGACGTTGAGAACCGAGAAGTCTCAAGTGGATAGATCACATTTTGGGTAATAAGTCTCTCAATTGCTTCTTCTACGGAGTACTCAGATAACGCGATAACACCTTGGTCCCAGAATCTTATGCCAAACGCAGCCGCGACTCGAAGAATTTCTAAATCCTCCGGCTCAAGATTTGATAGGTGGTTTGCAATCAGCCTCTCGATGCCGGGGCTCATTTTGTTGATTGCTGTTTTTAGGTTTTGTTCGTCCGCCAAAGGAGTAAGATTGGAGAGAATTTCTTTTAGATACTGAAGATTGCCGCCTGACTTTTCGTTCAAAAGTTTACAAAGTTCGTCACTTGGTTCGACTTCTAAAAATTTTCTTGCCAGCTCAGAGACCTCCTCAACGTTGAGTGCATTCAGCAACACATTGTCATGAGGAAAATTTGTAAGTAACTTACCAGCATGAGAGCTATCGACAGCTGTTGGTGCTAAACTAAGAACGAGAATAACGAGTGCTTCTTGGTCTTGTATAAGAGATTCAAGAAGGTCGACAGTAGGTCGATCACACCAATGCGCGTCATCTATGATTATAAGCAGAGGCTTATGTTTAGCACTTTCATTCAGGAATCGAAGAAGGTCGTGATAAAGCTGCCGACCCTGATTCAGGTGTCGCGAAGCTTTGTCAAAGGGGCTTATGCTTGGAGTGCGATTATCTGTCGGCTGGTCACTGTTCTGAATCAGTTGCGCAAGGCTTTCTTGGGTCTGAGTACGTTGTCGAGGAGTAAACTCATTAGGTATTAGTTGTATAAGCTTCTGGAACTTGGTTTCCTGATCTTCTCCAATTCTTATTACACAGCTACGCTTTAATGCCTGGGTCATTGCGTAGAGTGGTTTGCCCACCATTGGTTCATCACATTGACTAAAAAGAATTGTATCGCGAGGAAGCGTCTCATCTAGAAGGTACTTCAATTCTAATAAAAATTGAGAGCGGCCCATTCCAAAACCAGCTTGGACTGTGAATATTTTCGATTCGCTTTTGTCTCTTTGAAGCTCAATCTTCTTGAGCAATTCCTTGGTTTGTTTTCTGCGGGCATTACTACTAAAGTTTCGGAATTTCGATTCATCTTGATTCCGCCCGCTTGTGAGGTTTAGGCCTTTATAGGATTGAGCGATAAATTTTCCTGGGTGCCTTTCTTTTGTCGCGAGCAGAGACTTACAAAAGTGACGAACGACCGAATCGACAATGAGTTCATTGCTTTCAGCATATTCTAGTTGTGTACATGCCGCATCGATCAATGACGTCTCACTGACGTTATTGGTACTAGCGCAGATGGACACACGAAAAGTGCCCTGAGACTTCTTATTTTGCTCTTGCTGAAAAAATTTGACGGCAATCTCAAGCGCGGCGCTCGAAGACCCAATCGCTTCCTCAAAATAATTAACAATAAGACCTTGCCTAATTCTCTTGAAACGGCCGCCTGAAGCCACGGTTAGATCAGAAAGGAGGTCACATACATTTTGCCATTCTTCAGATATATAGCCCGCTTGCACGATCACCGCAGCAGTTTGGGGTATGTTTGAAAGCGACAAATTTGCGTCATCGTAGGCTTCAGTCCTCGCGGTGACAGCTTCAATTTCTTCGGCACTCGCTGGATTTTCTCGTTCGGCATCTACTAAAGAGTCGGTTTCCATTCTTTCAGTTCCGAAATCAGTGATTTCGTCCATGAGCTGCGTTGTGCGGTTTTTTGGTCCACGCGATAGAATAGTTGCAATCGCTTCTTCCATTTCTCGAGCCGTTTGAAACCGTTTGTCCGGGTCCCGCTGAAGTGATTTCTTGAGTAGTTGGTTTAGCTCGGCGTCGATATCTGGAACAACTGTTTTAATTTCTGGGGCTTGCTCTGTTGCTATTTTGACGAGCAGAGCCAGAGCTGATTGTGCTTTAAAGCAGCGTTCTTTAGAAATAAGTTCAAAAAGAGCGGAGCCTACTGAGTATAAGTCGGCGCGAGCATCAATATCGTCCGAACCTTGAGCTTGCTCAGGCGACATATAATATGGGGTCCCAACCACCATTCCCGCGGTAGTGAGTGGCCGCTTCGAGTTGGTTTCGAGCTCTTCGTTGATTACTTTTGCGACACCAAAGTCGAGCAGTTTTATCCCACTGGGGGGCCGTGTGTTCGCCAAGACAAATACGTTTGCAGGTTTGAGATCTCGGTGGACAATTCCGGACTTGTGAACCACTTCAAGGCCTCGCAAGATGCCACGGGCTATTTCCAAGCTCTCACGAATAGAAAGATCTTTCGTCGCCATGACATCGCCCAAGTCCAGCCCATCTAACCACTCTAAAGCGAGGTAGATGTCGCCATTTTCCGCGACGCCGTGATCGATTGCTCGAACCAGGTTCGCATGCTTTACGCTCCTGAGAATCCTTATTTCCCGTTCGAATCGCTGAATAATAAGATTATCTTTTCGCGATAGAGTAAGTACTTTGAGTGCGACGGGCTCCCCGGTCGTTGTGTCTTCGGCTTTATATATGCGACTCATTCCGCCAAAGGCCGCGGTCTTAACAATACGAAATCTATTGTTGTACAGTTCCCCTTCTCCAAGGCTGATACTAAAAGGACGTGAAAATACACGCCTTGGTCGCGTAGAGTCGCGGTTCATGAATACCGATAGGTTACGAAAGATGAGAGCTTGCGTCTATTGGCCGGCAAGTGGATTCGCGCTAAGTTTTCTCTTGAGCACGGGTTTGCCCTGGAAAAATAGAGATGCGACGGAGCAATTTTCAAGTGCTTACGCGTAGGGTTGAAGATTCACTGATGTTGACAGTGTCAGGAGTGGATCGATGACTTCGGAATTTTCGAAACTTGCTTTCGTCTTTGTCAGTGTCCAGCCGCTGGTTTCTAATGGATCAACGCCAATTATGCCTCGGAGAACATCACGCAAACGTACACCGCCTTGCGCATTGAGTTCGATTTGAATTGTGTCATCTTTGAGCCATAATTTCCGCACTTGGGTACGCAAGTTTACTTCCCGCCGTTTTCCTTTTCGTTCAATGACAATTTTTTTTGGGCTGTCTTCATGCCAATGATCAACAATTTGACTGAGGTCTACGTTTGGAGCGGCAGATACTGCCCATTGGTTCGTTTGAAGGGCAGCAGATACAGCGGGTGGATTGTAGCCTAGGTCAGTGACCTCTAGAACGATGATGCCCTCAGGTAGCTGATCTTGTAGTCGATTGAGCATTTCCTCCGTTGTAAACGGCGTTTTGATCTCGACGTCCATAAATTCCGCTTCGGACATTGCACCCAGTGGGATGGGAGGGCTTTGATTTGTCTTCATCCTCGGGTGCATTCCTTTCGTATAGACAACAGGCACATCGGCTCTTTTGAAGGCTCGGTGAAAGTGAACCATTGCTTCCATATGACTACTTAGACACTGAAGACTTCGTTTTGCGTACTTAATTCGGAATCGAGTACGTCGCTCCTTAGGTAGGCTCACGTCAAAAACTTTTGCCCACGGGTCCTCGGATGCAGAAAGCGAAATCACTGAAGATTTTACCTGCGGCTCGGTGACTGCGGCCGCCTTTTTTTTGGCATTTTTTGTGAGTTGTCCAAGAGGAAAAAGGTTGAGGTCCTCGACTGATTTCTTGATGTATGCTTTTCGAGCACGATGCTTCGGTTTTGCTCCTTCCTCGTCTTGAGCAAATACCGAGTTATGAACGATTATATGGTCACAAACACCGCAGTCGTAACATGGCTCTTCGGAACAATCCGGAACTTCTCCTTCTTCGAGTGAGAGCATCCAGTCGTCCCAAAGCCATTCTTTCAATACACCACAATCAATGTGGTCCCAGGGAAGAATTTCCGAAACATCTCTTCGCCGAAAATTGTAAAAATCACGGCTCAGTCCCGTCTCCGCTAATGCTTGATCCCAAATCTCAAGATTGTGATATTCCTGCCATCCGTCCATTCTCGCGCCTAGTTCGTGAGCTCGAAGTAAAACATCCGCTGTTCTTCGATCACCTCGAGAGAATACCCCCTCCATAATTGAAGAGGTTGGCTCATGTCGTCTAAAGTTCAACTTTGCTCGCTTTAGCTCACGTGCAAGGAATGCCTGTTTTTCCCTGATTTGCTCGAGTGTGATTTGTGGCGACCACTGAAATGGTGTGTGGCACTTGGGAACAAAACTTGAAACAGAAATCGTAATTTTCGGATCACGACAAAATTCGCGAGCGGCTTTCCGGCATCGCTTGCCTAAGTCCACGATCGCCATGAGGTCGTCTTCGGTTTCGGTCGGAAGTCCGAGCATGTAATACATCTTTAGTGTTCGCCAACCCCGCTTAAATAATTGTCGTACCATTTCGATCAGTACTTCTTCATCGACGACTTTATTGATAACAGCTCGAAGACGATTCGAACCCGCCTCTGGAGCAACGGTAAAGCTGGATTTTCGGACGCGTGCAATTTGATCCATGATACCCTCAGTAAGACTCTCTAGCCTCATTGAAGGTGTCGATATTGCGGACTTCTTATGTGCATGCTCGTCCATCAAGGAAAGCAGAAGAGGCTCTACACAGTTGTAATCTCCGAGAGATAAAGAAAGCAGCGAATATTCTTCGGTCCCTGTTTGCTGGATGCCTTCTCTTACTAATCGACGGACTGTTTCAGGCGAACGTTGACGCTCTGGACGATAAATGTAGCCTGCTTGACAAAACCGACAGCCACGCATGCATCCTCGTTGGACTTCGACGCCATAGCGGTCATGGACAATCTCAATATTAGGAATAAGATCTTTGGTAAAATACGGGGCTGAATCCAAATCCATCAAAGTACGTTTTCGAACAATTTGGGGAGCGCCGTGCAGTGGAACAACAGCCGCAATTGTCCCGTTTTCGTTATAGTGAACATCATAAAGGCCAGGAACGTAGCATCCCTGAATTTTACTAAGTCTCTTCCAGAGTTCGAGTCGCGATTCTTTTTGGCGTTTCGATTCTGTGACAGCGTCTACGACTTCGTTGATCATCTCCTCAGCGTCTCCAAGACAAAAAGCGTCAAGAAATGGAGCAAGTGGTTCTGGATTGAACGCAGTGGGTCCACCACCGATGACGACCGGGTCTTCAAGTCCGCGATCATTTGCGCGGAGTGGAATTTGTCCTAGGCTCAGAACGTTTAGGAGATTCGTGTAAGACAGCTCATATTGCAAAGTGAAGCCGAGAACATCGAGTTGTTGTAGTGGAATCTGATTCTCAAGCGTCGTCAATGGCACCTGCTGATTTCGAAGCTGGGCCTCCATATCTGGCCAGGGAGAGTACACGCGCTCGCAGGCGATTTCTTTTCTGCTGTTGAGAATTTCGTAGAGGATTTTTAGGCCAATATGGCTCATGCCAATTTCATAGACGTCTGGATAACAGAGCCCCACACGAGTAGATATTTGATTGAGGTCTTTTTTGACTTGATTCACCTCTCCACCGATATATCTCGCAGGCTTTTGGACGTTTCTTAGTACTTCCAGATCCATTCTTCGGAACTTATCGATCGAGTACAAATCGAGCAAGTATTCTCGACATCCGCACACTCAATTTATCCAGGGTTTGCGATCATTTACGTGAAATTGCCCACGCGAGATGGCGGTCGAAAACTATGGGTCAATTTGCACCAGTTTGGGGGCAGATCGCCCACTCTTGTGGTCATGCAAACCCGTCATGAACGAAAAACCTAAGTAGTTTCGTTGGTACGGCATCTGCTCTATCTCCATGCCATAGGAGTGTTGAGAAAAATGACGAATGTAAGGTATCAGGGAATATCCCAAGTCGATCCATGGGCACGGAGTCAAGCCAATGGTCCAATTCTTCCCGGAATCGTAAGCAATCATCAAGGAGGCGCCATTAAGCAGCGGCCGACCCCATTGATGACTCAGTTCAATCGCGTAGGTGGGGTGCCCGCACAGCCCGCATTTCCATTCGCCGATTTTGCCCCGATGCTACAAAACGCTGGCATGCCATCTGCGATGGCAATGCGTGCGAACCAGGGATTCAATGCAATGTTCCAAACGCCGGCGGCGAATATGCCGTTCGTCAATCCGAATGGTTTCGGTATTAATCCACTGCAAATTGCGAGCGCCTTGATGCAATCTGGGTTCAATCCTCTTGCGGCGTTGGTTGGTGGACTCGCTCTATCGAGAATGCTCAATCCTCAGCAATTCATGCAGCCTATGTGGAACGCTATGGGCAATAACGGTCAGGCTAATCTCGGACAAATGGCTGGTCAGTGGAATCCGATGCAGCCTGCTGCAGGTAACGTGGGTCCGGTAAATAACCCTGTCAATCCTGATCAAATACAGCAATGGGGCGACCAAACCCAACAACGCATCCTTGATCGAGCGACTTCTGTTGCTCAGGACTTGTTTGGTCGCGGTTCTGCAATTGTTGATAACCAGCAAGCTGGAGTTCAAGGACGTATTGATCGTAATGACCTAGTTCGGACTGCTGACGGTACTGTTCGTGCGTTGACCGATCGAGAGTTCCGTGAAGTACAGATTCGGACTCACACTGTTGAAGGAGCAAAGATTCTAGATCAAGCAAAGCAAGCAGGTCGCGGACTTGGATTTGCGAACGACTTGCGAAAGACGGAAGCAAATCCACAATTTTGGCACGTTGACCAAAATGGTCGTATGCATGTTCGGCCTGGTGTCAACCCTGCCGACGCGGTCGATGACATTTTCAATAATCCGCAAGCCTACGTACTGGATTGCGCGGCGGCGTCCCACGTAGTCGGTCTACGAGCGATCAAGAACACGATTGGCGCAGAGGACTTCAACCGAACACATCAAGGGCTAAACATCTACGGATGGGATGCTCAGCGTTTGAACTCCGATGGCAATATGCAGTCTTTGTCAAAGATCAGTGGCGATCAAAACCAACGTGCTATGGGCGGCATTCGTGCCGGCGACGTTGGATACTTCAAGAATCCCGATAATATTTCAACGGAATGGCAAGGTGAAAATGTGATTTCACTTGGCGGCGACCAATATTGGGGTCACCCAGGTGGGACTAAAAGCTCTCAAGGTTGGGTTGATTGGATGAATGAAAATGCCCGCACTCCGTACGCGACTCGAGAAGCATTCCTTTCAAGTCTGACCGGCGATTGGGGAGCCGCACGTTGGTCTGCACATGATTACACCCCAACCACTGTCGTATAAAAAGCCGAGTTTTCTTACTGCCTTCTCAGCTCATCGCCTTTGACTCACTGAGGCCGGTTTATTTAAACACTTCTTCATAATAGGAGGGGTAGTCCATGTTGATCGTTCTCGCATTTATGCGAAGAGTATTCTGCTGTAAGTAACGGTATTTTGCTCCTTGAAACTTTGTACTCATGGCGGGCTGTATCGAAATGAAATATTCCACCCTAGAGGCAATCACACAACCGAAGCGCGTATACATGATCGGTCTGCTTTAGTTGACTCGAGTCAATTCCCTGGGGCGCGCCCTGACCGTGTTTTCCTTTGTATCGAACGATATATTTGTTCTCTTTACAATCAAGTTCGTAGCCTTCTTGAAAGCAGTCACAATTTACCTTCTATGGATTGAGCGAGTGAGTGCCAAAGGCGAGAGGTACAGTATGAAAAAGAAGACTGTGCAACGGCTAAACGATGCCAATGTAGTTTCAATGAATCCTATTTCTACAATGTTAGATGAGTGTCGATATGCACTTTTCGATGAGATTCAGATGTTGTGTAAATTAGAAGTTACGATCAGCTAAGGTCATTTCTCGACTTATGATGACTACTCTGCCGGTTGATAAATTTATAATTCTTCTCGCGATACGCCGGATTATTGAGAGTCAAAACGCAGCTTTTTTTCGATCAGAACATTTTCGATGAACATAATTAGTTTTCAGAATAGGTTCGAACTGCACGAAACCCGACATTGAGGAATCTATACTCTGGCGCATAAAAATTTCGGCTCGCAGAACGGCAAAATCTCGCACCATTGCTCCAAGCACAGCCTCGTACAACTCGCGCATTGCCTTGCATTGGGCCTTGCGGATCGGTCAATGAAATTGCCGGATAACCACCATACCAGTCATTCGTCCACTCCCAGAGATTCCCAATCATGTCATGTAGTCCAAAATCGTTCGGCGATTTTGATGCGACGGGGTGGGTTCCAGCGCAAGTTGAGGAACCTGTGATTTCCATACTGCTATCCCAGCATGGCTGATAGGTCACCGCGGCGTTGCCGCAAAACCAAGCAATGGAATCCAAAGAAGGGTCAGGGTTGCTGCAAGAAAAATTTGTCAGAGGCCCGCTCGGTAAAGCCGTTTCGCTTCCAGCCCGTGCGATATATTCCCATTCACCTTCCGTGGGGAGGCGATATCCAGTGCAAGTTAGCCCCGCAAAGTCCACATTGGTACAGATTAAATTTCGTCCAGGCACCTGTTGATTACAGCCGCTAAGGTTATAACAAGGAGGTAGTCCTTCGGCGACAGAAAGCTGATTGAGATAACTGACCGCCTCATACCAATTAATGGAGTCGACGGGACATTCATTGCCGCAGGTGGAAAACAGGCTTGGTGCGGTAGGGAATAGTCGGCTCCATTGTGAATTTGTTACTTCTGTTCGAGCAACCCAGAATGGTCGAGTAATCGAAACTGTGTGCACAGGCCCTTCGTCGGGGTCTCTTCCTAGTTCGTCTCCCGGAGAACCTTGGAGATAACTACCAGGACTGATCAATACGAAGTCTTCTCCGCAGCGGTTCTTGCCACCTCCTCCACATGTTCCGCTCGAGCAGCTCCCACATTCTACATCGACCCGCATACGCCCGCAGTTATCGAGTCCTGAGACTTTGCCGCATTCAGCGCTTCGTTGGATACAAAAATAGAGGTCTGACTCTGATTCACAACCGCACTGATTCTCTACACCGTTTCCGCCACAGGTTTGGGGAAGCTCACATGAACCACACTCGACGATACGCATACGATTACAGCCGTCTGTCACTGTACGTGAACCGCAGGTGAGATTAAATTGGGCGCAAAGGTCGCTTTCGATTTCACCCATACATCCACAACGATTCGCTTGTTCTGCACCTCCGCAGATGTCGGGCGCAGTACACGAGCCACAATTGACAGTGCGCAGGGTCCCGCAGGCATCCATCGTCGTGAGTTCACCGCATTCTGCCGCCTCATCAGAGCATATTTTTTCGTCGCTCGGAGGTGTACATATGCACTGTGTGATTCCATTAGCGGAGGCGCATGTCTCAAAAGTGTTACATGTACCGCATGCTACAATACGCTCCTTCCCGCACCGGTCTGTGGTCGTAAGCCTCCCGCATTCTTGCCGGTTAGCGGAACAAAGTTCTTCTAATGTTTCTGCGTTACAAATACAGGCGCCGTCTGAGCAAATAAGTCCCGTGAGGCATTTATCGCCGTCCACGCAGTCTTCTCCGAGTTGTCCTGACGAGCTGCTATCGCAGTTCAGAAGTGCCAGTGTGGCTAAGAGGGTGAATAAGAGAGGGTGAAATCGTAAACGATCAATCATTGCGTCGGAGATCATAGCTGGCTGTACTCGCCCTCGGAATTGTAGCAAAAGTAACGGCACATTTTGCAAAATAGGTTCATTTAATTCTCGACAGCAAAGTGTGTTTCGTGGAGAGATTGGTGGTCATGGGACGCATTAAAAAAGACGACAACACGGATACCTCGATAAACTTAGAGTCGGGTCTCGAGAAACCCGTCTCCCGTCATGTGATGCCTCTTGGGCCCCGAGTTCTGGTTCGCCTGATTAAAAGCACAGACCGAACAGCGACTGGTCTTTTCTTGCCGCCGGGCTCGAAGGACGACCTAGCAGTTGCCGCCTACGGGCAAGTCGTCGAAGTCGCTCGAGCGGATCAATCAGATGATGGTTTCGGAACAAATGTTTCCGGAGTTCCCGAGGGCGCGAATATTCTTTTCGAAAAAAGCGCGGGTTTACCGGTTCCCTGGGACGAAGACCTCAGAATCTTGAATACAAAAGATGTTGTCGCGGTGGTCGAAGAGATTGATCTTGAGGGTGCTCACTAGGTTAATTCCGTAAAGTATCCCGATTATTGACTTTTTTGCCTAATATTCGATGAATTGCGTCTGGTCATGATGTCTCAGCAACCTGTACACTGAAAGAAGAAATGACGTCGGGAGATCTGACAATTGTATTTCAGCGGCTACCTAAGGGGTATACCTATGTCGTTCACGAAGCCGAATTAAGAAACGCAATTACGCCCTACGAGAATCTCTTTAAGCGCGTTCGAATAGGTGCCCCTTCGATGTCCGAAGAATCGAGTATGAAATGGGCTTCGGCGAAGAGTTGGGGTGGTGTTTTGGTCGGAACAATAACTGCGGAACGAAAGGCAAAAAAATGGGGTTTCAAGCTCGAACTCTATTCTCTCAAACTGAAACGTATTGAAGCGATTCGCCGACCCGTCTCTGAGATCATTTGTCGGGACCTCGAATTGTGGATCGATGAAAAGGTCAATCTTCCCAGCGATGCACCTAAAGATAAGTACAAACTTCAACTTGAATATCGCGAAAATCGACAAACAGGTGCTCTAGAATCAAGCTGCTTTGTTCCGGCCGGTTATCGCAAAAGCAACATTGTCTCTTTGGCCTGGCAACTCTCTTCGAATAAGTAATTTCCCCTGTTCTCATCTTAAATATTTCGCGAGCCAACGATTGACCTCTTCGTACCATAATCCGAGGTTTTGCGGTCTCGTGATCCAGTGGCCTTCATCGGGGAAGTAGACCAGCCTCGAAGGTATGCCTCTTTGCCTTAGCGTAGTGAAGGCAGCAATGCTCTGTGAAACGTCGACGCGGAAATCTTTCTGTCCGTGAAGCAGTAAAGTCGGGGTTCGAAAGCCTTCGATAGCAGAGCTGGGAGAGAGGTCCTCATACACCTTTTTATTTTGCCACGGAACACCACCTAACTCCCATTCCGGGAACCACTGCCTATCCGTTGTGCTCCAAAAAAAATCAAGATTGAAGATTCCTGCGTGAGAAATAAAGCATTGGAACAATTGGGACCGAGTGTTTATGAAGTTGGCCAAATAGCCACCAAACGACGCACCGGCTGCGCAGGTTTTGTCATCGCGAACATCACTTCTTCGTTGAAGATGTTTGGTAAACGCAATCGTTCCACCCATGGTCGCTTTTCCCCAGTTTAAACGAACAGCGTCGCTAAACTCTTGTCCATAGCCAATGGAACCCACCGGGTTTGGAAGTGCCACGACGTATCCTTGTGCTGCAAAAACTTGTGGGTTCCATCGATGATACCATTGATTGGTCCACGCGCTTCGTGGTCCACCGTGCAAAAGGACGAGAAGAGAGTATTGACGGTATGGATTGTAACCAGGTGGGAGGACAACAAAACCATGTGTTTGCCGGTCGCCTTCGTCTAAATGGACTTTCTCTAGTTTTCCGAAAACCCATTTTTTTTGCTGCTTCTTATTTACGTAAGTTATCTGTGATAATTGTCGAGAGGATTTCGCGTATCGATATATTTCCGGCAGTGAGTCAAATCGCGAAGCTTCGAAAAAAACGTCATTTTTCGGGCCAATTGCGAGTCCTCTTACCGACCGATCTTCAACGAGGAATTCTAGGTCTTCGCCTCTTAGTGAGATGTAACCTAGCACTAAAAATCCTTGTTTGTGCGCGGTAAAAAAGAGCCCTTTTTCATCGGAACCCCAGGCAATTTCCTCGAGTGATATGTCGTGGTTTTGCGTCACAGAAAAAACAGTACTTGTTTTTGTGTCGTAAACTTTGAGAGTCGCCTGATCTGACTCGAATCCTTCACGGTTTTGAGACAAAAATGCGATGTAGCGATGGCTAGGAGAAACAAGAGGATTTCCGTCCCATCCGCGATTATGCGTTATTCGATGGTGGCTACGACTTTCTGGATCGAAAATAAATAGGTCGTGATTAATGGGATGTGACTCTTTTTCGTTGGAGCGGCTGACATACATTATTCGCCCCGACTGCATCAAAGCGTAGTGGTGGAAAGATTTCAAAAATATCGGAGGGACATTTTGTGAGAAACCGCTGAGTTTTACTGCTTCAGATATATTCGCGAGGTCTATCGTAAAAAGCTGAGACCGCTTATTTTCTAAGTATCTGTCCCAATGTCTAAATAAAGGTTCTTCGTAGCTCTTAGCTTGGGACTTTGGATATTTTAGTCGGACTTGAGGGTTGCAAGCCGGCGTTTCGCAGGGGTCTTCAACGTAACTGCGAAATAAAATCTGGTCTCCGAATGCAGACCACTTGGGTTCATACGCGCCGCCCGGTAATGATGTCACTTTATGAGATTCAGTCATACCTGTCGTTAGTACATAGATCTGGCTACTCGTTCCGTCTTTTTTGACGAAAGCAATTTTTTGTCCGTCTGGTGACCATCTAGGACTGTGATTTCTTTCTCCAGTGAAGGTCAGTTGTTCGACTGTTTGATCTTGAGTCGAAATCTTATACAGGTGACTTTGCTTTATATTCTCTTTTAGATTGAGGTGTTGAATTTCGACAACGAGCCATTTTCCATCGTTGGAAATTTGGGGTTTATGAAAAGACTTTGTTGTCAAAACTCCTTCGGCCGAGATCATTTTGGATCGCAAAATGCTTCTTGAAATTGGTCCAGGTCTTAGTAGACGAAATCGTCGTTTCTGACTCTCTGACTGAGCAAGACTCTCATTTACGTAAATAACTGAAGTAAGAACTAGACTGAGAATAAGAATCCAGCGCACGGGCGAAGGATATACCACAGGAAATGCCCTAGCTCGAACGATAAAATGTTGCACGGGAGACTTGCGGATGCAGTTCAGACCGTATTTGTATCGTCACTAGATTCGTATGTTTTGTTTCGTCAGACAATTAGTCTTGTGCTTTGCTTTTGTTTTCACTTGTTCATGGAATGCACAAGACGGGTTCGCAAAATCAGGCAGAGCAGGAAGTCTTATTTCCTTTATCGATAACCGGAGCGATATTTCCAAGCGCAAGCGGAGAGTTTGGAAGAAGCATTTACGACGCGCTTTTGGTTCTTCAGCCAAAAAAGCTTTGACTCATGATCAGCTTCCACTAATGACAGCGCAACGCGTGCTGGCGAGTGCTATTTTTCGTGGCATAAATCCCAAGAAGTCGGTCGAAGCTGCAAGACTTGCTTATCAGGGAGTTAAAGCCGGTGTTCCTCCCGCGGCTGCTGTTTATTATCAACTGCTACGTCTCGAATCTCGAAGCCCACAAGGCCGAATGCTTAACTTTGCCTTTCGTTTCCCCGATTATTACACGGTCGAGTTTGCGCCTGAACTTATTCTTTATTGGGACAAGGCGCTCGAGGAAGGTACACTTTCTGATAATGCTCTCGAGCCTTCGATAGAAGCTCTAAAGCAGACTCAAGTATTAATGCGTCCACTATTATTGAGTAAACTTCGAACGCTCTGCGTGCTGGAGAAAAAGCTTATGAATAGCAGTGGAAAAGTAAAACAAAGGCTTGAGCAAGATTCGCAGCGACTCTCTCAAGAAATCTCTTTGGTATTTCGGAATGTTGCTCAACGGCCTGAGGTCCTGAATCCAAAGCGACCAGCGTTCGATAGATTTCAGATACAAGCCGAGGTGATGGAGCGAAAACTCAGCCAAGATGACTTATTTTTGGATCCCAGCTTGCCGTTTCCGCCGCCTCGTCCTGTTCCTCGAAATCGCGCGCCTGAAGAGGCGCCTGCTGCCTTAGGTTCCGGCCAGCAACTTTCTGAGCCCGTCGGGCTTCCGCCTGCCCCTCCGCCACCCGCACAAATTCGAGCTGGGGGTCGAGCACCTGCGCTGACGCCAGAAATACTGGCCAGCCTTGAAAAAAGATACCGAATTCGCTTAGAGGAGGCATATTCGACCTGGATAGGTACTCCTTTTCGTTGGGGAGGAAGCGTGCCTCAATTGGGCATTGAGGCTGCCGGCTTTGTCCGTGCGTTATTCCAAGAAGGATTTGCGGTCCCGTTACCGACTGCTGCGAAGGACCAATCACTCCTAGGAGAAACAATTCAATTTGGGAAATGGAAAGCAGGTGACCTCGTGTTCTTCGACACATCCGACCAAGGTATCGTCGATCATGTGGGTGTATACTTATCCAGAGGTAAGTTTATTCACGTTCACCCTATGAAAGGTGTCGTTCGAGAGAAGATTCGGCGCTATCGCGGTTCTTATTTTGGTAGCCGTAGAATTCTTTTGTACCCGAAGGATTGAATCGGTATATGATTTAGGGGAAACCTCTGATGTTTATCCGCCATTGAGGGGGCTCTTTTCTATTTTATATGAGTTTGTTTCGCCGAACAGGAGCCGAGCGTTGGCAACGAATCAGACAGGCATTTAAAGCAGTCCTCGTTTTACTCGCTTTGATCGTTTTCTTAGGAACGGGTTTTTTGCTGTGGTCCTTCCGTACGGGTCGGGCAGTCCAAATGGTTCGAGCTGAACTTCTTGGGCAATTATACGAAGAATGCGAAGTTATTGCTGGCTTCGAAAGTGTCGAAGTAGATTTATTTCCACCACAAATTTCACTCAGCGGTGTGTCACTGGCAGACCGTTATGGTGGGCAAATTGTAGCGCTTGAGGAAGCGATTCTTCGCGTTGCTGTTCTTCCTTTTTTCTACGGCCGATTTCAGTTGTTAGAGGTTGCCGCCCTTGCTCCATCCGCGACTCTTGTATTGGACTACGGACGTATTGTTAATTTACCGTCGTGCCTATCGTCATCAAAAGAAGGGGGCAGTGCACCGGTACTCGGTGTCGATCAGTTAACGATTGAGCGAGGTCGCTTTCGATTGATCATGCCACAAAAATTTGAAGCCCGATTAGACGACATTGATATCGCTTTGACGAGCCAAACCAGCGGTGGAGCAAATTTAAATATTGGCGTTGACGATGGTATCGTGAAGATTCGCGGTCAGGAATTGGTCGTCCAAAGATTTCGCTTAATTTCTCATATTGCCGGGCTAATTAGTGCTCCTAGGGCTCTCAGTTTTCAATCGCTAGAAGCCGAAATTGATGGCGTGAAGCTGAAAGGACAGGGCGCTTTTGATTTTCTGGGGCCGGTACTTGAAGCAAAATTAAATCTTGATGTTGAACTCGAAGCTCTAAGAAAGCTTTCAGAAAAAGTACCAGAAATTTCAGGTAAAGCGACGGCAGAAATGTCCGTGACAGGTCCTTTACTCGATCCAAGATTAGTCGGTCGGCTATCGACAACAAACGCTTCGATAAAAAATTTTGGATTGTCAGATGAATTAGTGATTGATTTTCAGGCCGATCAAAATGAAATTCAGTTTCGCGAAATAACGGCTCGACTCGGTGATGGAACTCTCACCGGTAAAGGTAAACTTTCTCTTGCGAAAATTTCTGAATTACCTCTTGAGTTAGAGCTTCAAACCAACGCTTTGCCGCTTGGGTATTTGATCTCTGAGTTGGGTCAAAAGGGCGCATGGGTTGATGGGAATCTTACTGGAACAATATCTGCGAAGGGCCAACTCCAAGGACCAACTCAACTCATAGGAACGATGCAACAGTCGATATCCAAATTTAAGGTGCTGACTCAATCTTGGGAATTGCCGCCGCCCGCAGATAAGCCGCCTATACTCAGCATAAACCGACTCGACCTCTCGCTTAATTGGTCGACAGATGGACGAAACATAGACTTCTCTGACGCCGAGATTATTTCCGGAGGCACCGAAGGTAGTATGTCCGGTCGATTTGCTCTTAATCCCATTCGAGGCATGACTGTTGTTAGTGACTTCCGCAGGTTTGATTTCCTAGATGTGGGTCCAATTGCTGGTCTGGAATTGACTGGATTTGGTGATTTTGCCTTCGAGGTGACCGGCCCGTACAACGGCCTTAGCGGAATTGGTTCATGTGGCCTGGAAGGTATTACAGTTGGCCAACTGCCTTTCGGTGATGCGTCGGGGACGTTGGGCTGGCGTGGTCGGCGGTTGACATTTGAGTCCATTGAAGGACGTCTTGGCCAATCGAAATATGAAGGTGACGTCACAATTGACTTCGGAAAGAAAACTAATCTGACAATCTTAGGAACAGTCCCGAGAGGTCGAATCAAGGACTTGTTAATACCTATTGGGATCGCCTCAAGAAATGTAGGAAATCTTGATGGGGAAGTACGCGGGCGTTTTGATCTTCAAGGTTCACCTAAATTTTTGACTGGCCCAATCGAACTTGATTTGAATAAGATTCAGATCTTCAACGAGTCTTTCGACCGAGGTCAGATTGTGGGGCGCATTGATTCAGGTAGTATCGTTGCTGAATCCGCAGACTTCAGAAAGAAGGGCGCTCGTATAAATAGTTCAGTGTACTTCAATCCTCATAGCAAAGCTCTTAGGATTCGCGCTCGTACACGTGATCTTAGTCTACAAAAATTGGACGTAGTGTCTCGAGGAAGCAAAGCTCTCGACGGTCCTTTAGCCATTTTCGTTGATGCCAAAGGCTCTGTTCAAGGGATGACAGGAACAGTTGCTGTTACTCTTGATCATATCAAAGCCGGGGAGGAGAAATTCAAAGGAGGTCGTCTCAAGGGACGAATCAAAGGTGCAAATATGTCGGTTGTCGGCGGCATACTTGGAAATAAGCTCGCTCTTGACGGTATCGTTAGGCTCGGCGCCGGTCTGCCCTACACGGCAAATATGAAATTGGAGGAATTTGACGCTCCGAAATTCATTGGAGCGTTGAAGTATCAACCGACTTGGACGGGCTTGCTTGTGGGCACGGCGCGTCTAAAGGGAAAATTATCCGAGGTTCTTGATTCAACGGGTGATATTTTCGTTGAGCGAGCGTTGTTCGAAGCTCCAAAATTGATTGTTGAAGCGAACGTGCCCTCCCGAATGCGTTTGAATCGTGGCCTGCTTGATATTGATCGTCTTTTACTGACAGGTCCTACAACCCGCCTTCAAGTAAGCGGCAAAATTGGCAAACGTTTGATTGATAGTCGTATTACTGGTCGTCTCGACTTAAAGATCGCTGAGACATTGCTCGATTTTGTAGATCGTTCTGCGGGGCAGCTCGCCTTAGAAACGGTTATTCGAGGTTCCTTCGATGGTGTTGATTTGGTTGGTACAGGTAAAGTTTCGGATGGTTCTCTGGAACTTAAGGCACTTCCTGGAACTTTAACCGGATTGTCGGCTGACCTCATGTTTAGTCAGTCAACGGTGCTTATTCAAAAAGCGGATGGGAAACTGGATGGTGGTGAAATGTCTCTTGAGGGGCAAGTTTTTCTCGATGGTTTGTCGCCTTCTCAGATTGAGTTGAACATCGGAGTAAACTCCATTCGTCCACAATTCACCTCAGCAAAATTTGATCTTACAGGGATTCTGACGGGTCGAGTTTTTCTTGAAGGGAAACTCGACCAATTACTGTTACGCGGCAATATCTCTGCGAATCGCCCGGTTCTGACTCCTAAATTTGATTGGCGTTCACTTGTTGGCGATCCCATGCAGAGGCTTGCCCCGAAAGTTTATGATCCAAGCAGGGAAATCATGAGCTTTGATGTTGGTATCGAATTAACAGAACCGCTCCGCGTTAAGAATGAAACAGCTGATATCTATATGAATGGTCGAGTGACGATGACGGGTACGAATCAGCGTTTAGGTCTGATTGGTAACGCAACCATCAATGAAGGACGCGTTGGTATTTTGGGACGAGAATATGAGTTCGAGAGTGGGGTGATTGATTTTAAGGACCGAAATCGATTCTATCCGCGCTACGATCTATCTCTCAATGCTCAAGCATGTGGTTCATCCATCGACCTTACTTTGGTGGGCACGCTCGATCGCTTTGATACAAGTTTTGTAAGCCGTCCTGAAATGAGCGACACAGATATTGTATCTTGTCTGATTAGAGGCGTACGAATTCGTGACCTAGAGAATCTGTCTGGGTCGGCATTAAGTGGTGCAGCTGCTGGCCTAGCGGGAGAAGCACTTTGGCGTTTTACTGGCGTTGATAGGCAAGTGAGGAAGGTTTTACCTGTCGACCAAATTGAATTGACCACCGAATATTCGTCTCGAGCGCGCTTATACGAGCCACGTATTCTTATCGCGAAGGAGGTTCTCGAAGGTCAAGTTCGCCTTGAATTTTCCAGCTCTTTATTTAACACGGATGATCAAAGCGTTTCAGCGCATTACCGCGTCACGCCTTCATTGTCTTTACAGTCAGGCTGGAATTCATCGGAAGATATGGCGGTCGGTGATCTTGGCCTTGACCTGAAATATCGATGGGAATGGTAGTTATTTCGAAAAATCGTTGCGGTCAAAGAGGGAGAAGAACTCCAGATCTTCAGCTTCGATCGCTGCTCTGCCGCCTTCAAGGCGGTCAACTAACCCAAGAACGAGTCGAACTTTGTAACCTGCATCGCGAACTCGTCGGACCGCTTTGAGCGCTGATCCGCCGGTCGTGGCTACATCCTCAACGACGATGACTTCCGAACCTTCCGCGAATCGGTCACAGCCTTCAAGCCATGCGCCTGTCCCGTGACCTTTTGGCTCTTTTCTGACGATAAAAGCATCGATAGGATCGCCCGCGAGAGCTGACGTCATAGAAATTGCCGTCGCAATGGGATCTGCACCTAGGGTCAATCCTCCTACACCTGCCAGTGATATTCCCTGAATCTGTTGATAATCGCGTATTTTTGCATAAAGTAACCGACCGACCAGGATTTGTCCTTCGGCACTTAGCGTTGTTTGTTTACAATCAATGTAAAAATTGGACTTTTTGCCGGACGCCAGGGTGACTTCACGCTGTTGGTAGGAAAGATGGGTGAGTATCTCAAGGAGTCGAGTCCGATTGGCTTGCATCATATGGCACGCATTAACGTCAGACCTCGCTAAAATCCGCAATCATATAATTCGATGTGTCGCCTAAGAATGTGAATACTGCTATCCCTTTCCTGGTGCTGAGACCTCGTCTTAGACATATTTTTGGCGTATTCGCCTTGGCTTGCCTCTTGGTGAATTCGGCCTTGGCCGAAGATGACGGCTATGAGCGGCTTTATGGACTGACAGTTGACTCGATAGAAATACAATCGATAGATGAATTTTCCAAAGATCAATTACTTGCGTTGTCTGGCTTACGAGAGGGTGATCCGCTTAATGCCGGTGATATCCGCCGTACGGTTAAGCTTATTTACCGGATGGGAAAATACGAAAATGTCTTTGTTTTCGGGCGTCGGCTTGGAAATGTCGTTCAATTACAAATCCGACTAACGCCAAAAATGTTTCTTCAGGAGCTCAAGGTCATTGGAGCGAATAGTATATCTGAAGATGATATAAGAGCTGCATTAGACGTTGAAGATGGGCAAAACATTGAACCCTCTGCGCTGTCGAAAGGCCGTCGTGCCCTGGCGAGCGAATATTTTAAAATTGGATTTCGGGAGGCAGCGATCGGTATTGCGACGCAGAAGCTTGATAAACGTGGCGCGACGCGACTTATCGTTCGCATCGATGAAGGACCCGTCACTCGCTTGCGTTCGATTCAATTTCAGGGTGATGCCATTTATCCACAATGGAAACTCCGTTCGCTACTTGGTTTAAAGTCTGGTGATTTTGTAGAAGTAGAGAAGATTAGAGATGGGATTCAACGGATACGAGAATATTATTTTGACCAATCGTATTTGCACGTGAATGTCAGTGACCCCGTTATTGATACTGACATCGAGCTGCTCAATGAATGGGCTGATTTATACCTCTCTATCGATCCTGGACCACAAATTAGTATTTCATTCATTGGAAACCGTTCTGTGCCTTTGACAGAACTAGAAGAAGCGGCAGCTGAGGTCACAAAAGGAGGGGTCATTACCGATGGCGTTCTCGCTGACTCAGTCGAGTCTATGTTTCGTCTGTATGAAAGGCGAGGACACTATCAAGCTCAAATTAGACCCATAATTACGAACAACTCAGACTCTTCAAGGCGAGAGATTCGATATTTTATTCAAGAAGGCCCTAAGGCAGCGGTGACAAGACTCTTGTTTAAAGGCAACACCGCTTTAGATTCTGATTTGCTAAAAGATACTGTTCATCAAATCGTCAGTAATTATCTTTTTCGGTCCGATGATGCGAGTGAGCCCGATCAACAGGTCATTGATCGCATTTTGAGACAGAATGTAGATACTTCTACAGACGCCCCTATTCGGCCTTATCCGTCTGACCCTAACCCCAAAAAGATCTTCGTCGCACGAGCTTATAGAGCCGCTGTAGACGCAATTGAAAACCTTTTCAGAGCAAACGGATATCAAACTGTCGAGATAGATCGACCAGAAGTAATCGCTTCAGAAGATGGAACAGAACTCACTATAAGTTACCGGATCAAACAAGGCGTTCAATGGAGGATTGGCGCAATTTCCTTCCGAGGTAATGATGCTTTATCGAGTCCAGAGTTGTTCAACTTATCAAGGCTAGAACCGGGCTCTCCTTTGTCGTTTTACGAAATCGATGCCGCCAGCCGCTCATTGATTGAACATTATCAAGGCAGAGGCCATTTTTATGTATCCATAGAAGAAAAACTTAGAGAATTAGTTCCTCGAGGACAATTAAATCGAACTCGATCAAAGACCTCCACTCAAACTCCAGCTGGACTTCGTGAAATCTGCGAACGAGAAGAAGCTCGTGGAAGCCGTTTTTGCGATGTCGAGTTGTCACTAAAGATATCTGAAGGTCCATTAGTTAAAACGAAGCGAATCATCGTCCGAGGTAACGTGAGTACACGCCGAACACTTATAGATGAAGAGATTACGTTAAAGGAGGGGGATTTACTTCGCGCTAATGAAATTGAGAAAACTCAAAGAAATCTCGCGAGACTCGGAGTGTTCCAACGAGTAAATGTGCAAGCGCTCGATCAAGAGGTCCCGTCTGCGAAAAAAGATATATTTGTTGACTTGAAGGAACGAAAGCACTCGTCCTTTGAAATAGGTGCTGGCGTTTCGACGGAAGAGGGTGTTCGAACATTTCTTAGTTACGGTCATAATAATCTATTGGGAACAGCGCTGCGATTTCAATCGAACGCGAAGGTTAATGCGCAGATCTTTTTCGGTTTGTTCAATGAAACTGTGGCTAGATTCATCGAACAGGAACCTATCGAATATCAAGTTGCAATGGGTATTCAGTATCCTCGAATTTTAGGATTTCCGAGAGGTATAGGACTTGGTTTAGACGCGGTGGTTCTTCGAGATAATGACCCGGCGTTTCGCTCGCAATCACAACAAGTGATACTCAACACTGACTATAAAGAACTCGGTACAGCGCTTGGTCTGAAGCGAAGCGCATTAGCGCTTCAGCTTCAACTTTCTTATGACCAGTCGTCGATTGAGTGCAACGAAGAGCTGATTGACCTCGGTCTATGTGGTGCCAACGCATCAGAAGTAGCTCGTCGAGTGACTCAAAGTACTGATTATGTAGGTGCGTTACCTCGTTTATCTCTTGATTTTAGGGATAACGGCTTAGAGCCGCGGAAGGGGGTTTATTTTGAATTACTGCCTCAGTTCTTATGGGGCCTCAATAGTGATAGTCTTAACCATCTCAATCTAAAATCGAAATTGAATACTTATATTCCTTTGGGCCCGAAAATCACATTAGCGAGCTCTTTTTTGTTTTGGAGAATTTTCCGATTGCAGGACGCAGATGGTGATGGGAAATGCACGAACCAATTACAAGAATCGATACGTGCCGGCGATGCTAATATTTCTGATATTTCCTGTGTTCCCGTAAATCGTAGATTCTTTGCTGGAGGACGCGCGACGATTCGCGGTTTTCAAGAGCAGACTCTCTTTCCTGCCGACCAAATGGCGGGAAGCGAGAAAGTAAGCCCCGGTGGAATGCTATTGGCTGTAATCAAGACCGAACTCAGATTTCCTGTTGCGAGTGGCTTAGCTGGCACTCTTTTCTACGACTATGGTGATTTATTTGCATCGCCAGCAGAGTTTTCGTTCAACCGAGTTGGCCAGTATAGTTTCGGGGTTGGTCTCAGATATTCTACTCCGATTGGACCACTCTTACTTGATGCTGCGTTCCGTATTGAGGACGGAGAACCAACCTTTATCCCTCATTTTGCAGCTGTGGGAAGTTTTTGAGCTAAGAGTCGAATTAGAAATCGAAAATTATTTGGAAGCCTTCTTCGTTGCGAGTTGAGCTGAGCTTAAAACTTGAATTAGAGGAGTGATTTTTTAGCTCGTCGTGAACAAATAGAATTTTATCTGCGTCTTCGTCTTCTAAAGAAGCTTTCACGATGAGCCGTATTTTCTTCGTATCGTCTTTCTGAATCGAGATATGCATAGAGGTCGACTTGTACTGCGGCTTTGATTTTAGTGCGTCAACGAATGCCATCAGAAGTCGGATCAAGCAGAAAATGAAATCTTGATATTTTATTTTTACGTGTGCGGCTTGTAAGGATGTTTCAATTTTTTGCGTTGGTATATAATTGCCTAGACACTTACAGGTTCGGTTAATGCAGTCGTTTAGGTCGATGTCCGTGGCAAATTCTCCCTCGTCCGTCGTAGGTTGCCCAAGAGAAGCAGCAACTCGCTTTAATGCTTCTCGACTTTCATCACATACTTCAACAAATTCCGTGAGTAATTCTTTCGTTCTCTCTTCTTCTACGGGGTGTTGCAGCTCGTTAGTAGATTGCAAACTGATGTAGGCGAGATTTGCGCCTATACTCGCAGAGGCATTGTTAATTTCGTGTTTGAGATCTACATGTTCGATGGCACGAATCATCAATCGAGTCAGTAGGAGGTCTTGGCTTGCGTAATTACCCGTCACAATTATTGTCTTATCACGATTTTGTCGCTGGGATACTCCCCAACTCAAGTTGTCACATGTTAGTTATCTGAAAGTGAATCTATTGATTCTCGACGGTTCGTAAGGAAAAAAATTGATTCAATGCATCGTGGCAATGAACATGAAGAAGAATACCGACAGGCTCTAATGGATGGAGCCGAATTTCTCGGAATTGATGTGTCCGATCATGTGGTTCAGCAAATGAGTGTGCATTATACTTTGTTGCGGCGCTGGGCCTCTCGAATCAATTTGACTTCGATTGTTGACCCGAAGCCGGCTGCCGAAATTCATGGTTTGGACTGTCTGCTATTCGCGGAATTCTTTTTATCCGAAAGTTCAGAGTCCGTCGCTGATATTGGTTCAGGCGCGGGTTTCCCAGGGATTATCCTGGCTTTCGCTCGTCCTTCCCTTGAAATGACTCTCGTCGAGCCTCTTCGAAAGAGAGTATCATTTCTAAAAACCTGTCTCGCAGCTACGAAGCGCGGAGATGTCCGCGTAAAACAGGAGAAATTGGTTTCTACGACTGAAGCTCCCTGGAAAGCCGATACATTAGTGAGTCGCGCTACGCTTGCGACAGAGCGTTTATTGCAGCTCGCCGGGCCTTATCTAAATCCGGGTGGACGACTCGTCACAACAAGCGGCGAAAATGCGCATACACTTAGCGATTTCGAGAACCTGGCTCAAGCATCCGGATTCGAATCCGTTCATCGTCGAGAATGGAGGCTACCGGGTGGTGCGACCAGAATTTTGGACGAGTGTTGTTTCGCTGGTTGACCACTCGCTCCCTGGTCATTAAAGGCGTGGAGTATGGGTCTAAAGGACTTATTTCGTAAAAAATCACCTGTCGAAAAAGCCAGTAAGGATCTGATGGAACCTTACGCACAATCCGACGTAAGACGGGCCGCTATTTCCGCTTTATTCACGATTGGCACCCCAGAAGCCTATGAAAGCGTTCTAAAGCGCTTCAACTTCAGTGCGAACGGATCCATTGCTGACGAATCTGAAAAACTCGATTTGGTCGACTATTGCGTAGATGCTGGAGACAGTATTGTTCCTTCGCTCAAGAAACATATTTCGGCAGAAAAAGCATTGGCGTTTCCAATTCGCGCCTTAAGTCAGCTTGTAGATAAAACCGAACTCCTTGATACGATCGGCCAATCTTTAGAAGCCAAAGCGCCACTAGACCACCGAACAACCGAAGCCAAGAAAGCACTTGTGACCGCGTTGGGTGATTACGGAAACGAAAATCAGGCCTCTATTTTATTCCCATACTTAGAAGATCATAATGATGACGTTCAGATGCAAACGATCGAGGCTCTAGAACGTCTCGGTTTTCAAGTGGCAGGGGAAGCATTAGCATTGGTTTGTTGTCGTGACACTCATGCAGCTCGAGTTCAGCACCGAGCTGCAAAGGCGCTCATCAAGCTGGAAGTATCAGTCAAGAAGCATTACCCGAAATTCTTAGATGAGGTTAAGTCTGAGTTTGTTTTAGGAAAGAAGGGCGCTTTGGTGTCCAAATCTAGGTAGGTTCGCCGCGATTGACTCGACTTAGCTTTCAAGCTCATAGTTCCACTCGACTGATCGAATTTTTGAATAAACTTTCTCGTACTTGGTCGGTTGGTAGCCCGGCGTTTCATATTCATAACGGTCACGTTTTTGTTGATGGGAAGAGATGTAAAAAACCGGATCATGCATTGAGTCCGGGGTCGCGAATCATTGTCCATGAAATTGAATCTCACCGAAAACCAAAGCTCCGCTACTTGGTTCAAAACGAGTTTTTTTTAGTCGTAGATAAAGCTGCCGGAGACCATGTCAACCAAACCGAAACGAGTGCTAACTATTCGGTTATCGAAGCGATTCAGGAAGAATATTCTGACGCAAAACTTATCCATCGTTTAGACAAAGAGACGAGTGGTGTACTCTTACTCGGAAGAGGCTTAAAAAATTCTCGTATTTTATCTCAATGCTTTGAAAACCGTTCTGTTAGGAAAGCTTATTTGGCGGTCGTTGAGGGAAACATTGACGAAAAACTAACCCTCGATGGGGCTTTGGCGAAAGATCCAAGAAACCCGAGAAGTTATCGCGTCCATAGAAGCGGTAAGAGTGCGCTCACCAAAATTGTACGACTCAGCTCATCGAACGGTATTAGCGTAGTGGGCGCTTTTCCCCTCACTGGGCGGACTCATCAAATTCGAGTTCATCTGGCCGATGCTGGGTACCCCATTTTAGGTGACCGACAATATGGTGGGCCCACCGCTATTCGCGTTGATGGCGAAATATTTTCGCCTGAACGGGTGATGTTGCACGCTCGTGGGCTGAGTATTCCGGCCACGAATATGCCTTGGTCAAAATTACAAGGTTCTGATAATATTGAGTTTTTCTCTGCATGCCCCGGTGATATGAAGAAGTATGGATGCGAAGAACTGGCGGAAGCGGCGGTGTTTCAGTAGCCTAAGAGCTATGAGAAGCCGCATCATACTCTTTTTCGCAGTGCTTCTGTTCGTTTTCCCGGAGGTGTCATTGGCCACTGGTGAAACAGTGAGCCCAAAAGTAAAAGCCAAAAAAGCAATGAGTGAGCAGCAGACCAACAAGTTTCGCACTGAAATACTCAAGATTATGTCAGGGAGCGAAGGCAAACTTGATCGATGTCGTCGTCGATATTTAGGTGTCAATCCAGGTCAATCAGCGAATGTTGCGGTGAGTTTTGAAATAACAGGGAAGGGTGCAGTCACGAACGCTGCGGTTTCGAGCACTCTAAAGCGAAACGCTTATATTCATGCATGTATACGGAAAACCGTTCAGTCTTGGGCCTTTCCAAAAAACCGAATGAAATCGACAAAAATGACTTTTTCAATGACAATTCACCCTGATACACGTTTTAAATTTCGAAAGCCTAAAAAGTCACCAAGCGAGCGTTCTAAAGGTGATACACCGAAGTCGAGGTAAGCCATGAAGTCTCTAATGAAAATTCATCGATCACTGGGCCTTTCAATGTGTGTTCTTCTATTGATGACTAATCTTGCGTATTCCCAAAGTGAAACTGAAAACAAAAAGTCAGTCGAAATTCAAAAGAGGAAAGATTCTATTGTCAAACCAAAAGGCCATGTTCTCACCTACTATGGACTTAGAAAACTTGAGCACGACCCGCAGGTTTCCGAAGAAGAAAAACTTCGCGAATGGGAAGAATTCATCGTTCGTGCTCGCAGTAATATCACCTACGCTAAGAAAGCCGTAGAGCGATGGAAAAAAGCAGCACGGCAACGAGTTCTTGAAAATGTCCGGAATGACGATCAGGATAAATCTTTGGCTCCAGCAACCAAGATTACGCGTTGGAAAAGGATTATCAAACTCTACCCGAGAAGTCAGGAAGCCCGTCTGGCTAAAAAAAGAGTCACCTACTGGCAAAATGCCGAAACAAAACTTCTTGTTGAGTCTGCGAACCGAGTCGAAAAGCAAAGTGCTTCAAAAGTGGAAAGAATTCAGGCGTGGCTAAAGGTCACCAAGTGGACGAAATCCGGTCCAGAACAGCGTGCGGCTCAAAAGAGAATTAAGGTCTTACAACAGCAACTATTCCAAGAAGCGAAAGACCTTGATCGAATTCGCCGCGTAGATGCTGCGACAAAGCTTGCGGGCTGGCGTGATGTTCTCGCCGGCGCCCCGACGAGTTCGCAAAAGAAACTCGCCCTCAAGCGTATATCGAATTTAGAAAAGAAATAATCTTCCGTAAGGAGGATTAATCACCATCGCGGGCTGCCTCGAGTAAAGAACGGATTTTATTTGAAGGTGATAGCTCATACGCCGTTTCAAAGGCTTCAATGCCAGAGACGGTATCTCCTCGCATCACAAATACCTCGCCCTGTTTGATAAGCATTTCGGCTGCATATTGCCGTTCTGTTGCGTCAAAAAGCTTCTTTCTGTACTGAATACGGCTTTCAGCATTGGAGAGAGTGGTGAAGGCTTCGTCGATAATATTATGAATTTTTCTAACGAGATTTTTTGTTGCTGAATCAGAGTTAGTCATTGGCCCTTTATCGAGCGAAAATCGTCCTTTTGATTTTTCTTTCGCTTTAACAAAACTTCTGTGACTCGCTGACCAATGAATCCCCAGAACTTCAAAGTGGTTTTGTTCGCTCATTATGCTGAGATGTTCTTCTAGGCTTTCCTTTAATGCGTCTTGAGTTCGGACATGCGTGGGTTTTCTTGGTTGAGGTTTTCGCCCCAGACTTGGTCCACGACCATCGGAAAAACGCACTAATCCCATAGCCAGAGCAAGGCCAGTGAGTCGCAACGAGCCGAGTCTCCCAAGTGGGCTTCCCGTGATAGCCTCGCGCAAAGAACTTTCATTCTTGATCTGAGTGGTTATAAAGCTGATTTCCTTGGCTTGGAGACCAAGGCCTTGAACTTTCTTTTCAATGTTGTCGCCCAGCTTGAGTTTCCGTGAAATGCTGGGACTAAACATCGCTTCGAGTTCGTTGGATGTGATGTGCTCTAATCGCTGTCGAATCCTACGTGTGACAATACTAAGGCCACGAGTTGCCACGAGTTCCGCGTTAATGTCTGGGCTTTTCCATGGCACCATCTTGTGGGTACCTGTCGTCCATTCAAAAGCAGATTCAATTTTGAGTCGCATCTGTTCCCGTAGAGCTGCAGAGCAGGTTTGTTGATTGATGTAACCAAGAGAGATGAGGACTTGCCCAACTGGTTTACCTTGCGTTGCCGCCGCGTCTAGTGCTTCGCGCAGATTAGGCTCTGTCACTTTTTTATGATGGAGCAAAATGCGGCCGAGAAGTTGCCGTTCATCATCCTTAGGTTCCGCGGATACGAACATAATGTTGCCATTTTGAAAGTATATAGTCTTCTTTTCGTCTCGCCGACTGAGCTTGAGCCGCCCAGACATTTTCTTGCGTGCGCAAGTTTCTAACAGTTGTAAGGTAGTACAACGGCCCAGTTCTGCGTCATTTTCAAGCCGCTCTGCACTGAGATTCAACAGTTGTATAAGTCCGAAGGGGCGAGAGATGCGACCTGAGAATAAAGGCTTTGTTGATGAAGATGTTGTTGTTGAAGACGATGAAGGCTGCTTTGACTTTCCGTCCTTCAAGTATTTCTCAAGAAATGAGACAACTTCAGGAAGATTTTCGATATTGAACCCGACAGTCCCTCCACCGCAAAAAACGACCGTAGCAACGATATCTTGAGAGAGGACCGTGTTCTCAACTCGAACTTTCAAAGTCTTCTTAACGTGATTCTGCAGAGGAGAAGACTGAACGGCAAGACCACCGTTTCTGATGTTCCCGTCGAACTCTTTTATTAAAGACGCCTTGCTAGAAAATTGCACCTCGTTGCCACTCAGAACGGGAATCCTTGCTTCTTCTGGGGCTGTCTTTGTCGGTTTCGATGATGGCGGTTTCGAACGGCGCGGTGACGCGCGTGTTTCGGGGTCTAACCTGGATTCTTTTGATTGATCGGTCTCGAGGGGAGCCTGAGCATGAAGAGCCTCAGGGGTAACGACTGTTGAGTCTCGACTTATAGCGATTTGTTCCGATTCGGCATGACCGCTTATCGCATTGATCTCTTTCATCCACTCAGATGATTTTTCTCGAAGAAGCGCTTGCACCGACCAAACGTCGTCAAGCTTTACGGTTTGCACCATTCCTTCCTTCTTAATGAGGTCACCCGTCAGACCGATTGTGTGGCCACAAACAAGACGGATGCTCATCACATCGTCAATTTCAGCATCTTTCTCTGCTCGGTAGGTTATATATCCATGTCGCAGTTGACTCACATAGAGTCCAAGTAGCTGAAAAGAGTCTTCGATGATCAATCGATTTCTGCGGTCTAAATGAGGAATCGAGTAATCTTTATCTTCCTTACTCGCATCTGGGGCAATATCTGTTGTTTGTGTATTCGTCTCTACATTACTCGCATCTGGGGCAATATCTGTTGTTTTTGCATTTGTCTCGACAGGTGCGCTTGGTCTTCGTTTCGCTGTTGTTAATGGTTTTTTGATGGTGAGCGGACGTCTTGGGCGTGCTTTTTTCTGAGATTGAACGGGTTCCGCGGGTTCAGGTTCTACATTCATGCCTGCGTTAGCAAATTCATTTTCTTCCCCTTCTAAATTGGGGTCGTCTACGGTTAGGTCACTGATTTCTTCTTGCGCACCCATGGCTTCTTCGTCTTCCATTGGAAGATCCGCATCTTGCACGATTTCTACGCTGAGTTCTTGAATGTCCTTTAGGATTTGATCGCTAAAGTTTCTAAGTTCGAAACCAACATTGGTATCGTTTTTAAATACAATCCGGCCGATCACGCTCAACATTCGTTTCGTAATCGGATGTTCGATATCGAAGGTCAGTTCGCTGCCGAATTTTGTGCCGGGTTCGTAGCCGACGAATATTCTTCCCTGCGAAAGGTTTTGTTCGACCTCGGATGAGAATTGAGACTCGTCCACGAACGTGAGAACGTGGTTAGCTGTTAGATATGGTGCTTGAATTGGGGCACCCATAATTCAGAATGTTACCCCTAATTTGAATGATACAACCAGGCCATCAGCGAAAAAATTACGGTTTCAGGTGTTGCGACCGAGTTATCCACTAAATTATCTTTATTTTTGGGGATTTTGGGCTCGGCCTCGTGCATTCCGACTCGCACTCGCGCCATAGGTCATGCTAAGACTCTAGTGCCCGACCAACATCCGGGAATTCTATATTGGAGAGTGACTATCATTTCATGAACTATCCAGACCCAGTAGAGGTTCGTCATGACCGCGAAAATGGACGAGTGATTATTGTGTGGGATAACGCAATGCGTCATCAATATTTTTTCGACGATCTCCGCAATGCGTGCCCGTGCGCCGCCTGCAAAGGCCACTCACCAGGAGAGGTTCCTCCACCCAACGTAAAAGGAGTTGGTCTCATGAATATCAGCGAAGTTGGAAATTATGCACTCCGCTTCGATTGGTCTGATAATCACAATACTGGAATATATACCTGGGAATATCTGCACGACATCGGGAAGGAGATTATCGTATGAAGAATATCGAGCCCGCACTTTTAGACATGTTGAGTAGCGATATAGCGACGAAACGTTTGGCTGCCACGGTAGTCATTGCCGAGGTCGCTTTAGAGAGTGAACCGATTTTGGATGCTCTGCGAGCGCTGACTGAGTCTGAGAAAGATACTCGAGTCCGGCAGTGGGTCGCGGAGGCGTTCGGCGCTATTGGACCCAAGACGATTATTTCTGATTTGGGACCTTTGTTGAGTGATACCAGTCGAGAAGTCAAAACAGCCGTGAAGAATGTTCTCGCCCGAAGCGAGTCTGTGACCGAAGATGATATGATCGAAATGCTTGAAACAGGCGACGCTCGGGCAAAAAGGTCTTCGATTGCCGTATTGGGAGCGATGGCGACCCAGCGCAGCTACACGATTCTACTCGAGAGAATTAGAGGTGCTAACAACAAAACAGTAACATCGATCGTAAACGCGGTCCGACCTGGATTGACCGAGGGCGATGCCGAGATCTGTACTCATATCGTCAGTGAGCTTAATCGGCTGCTGCGGAATAATGAGAATCTTGACGACCCAGAATTTTCAATGGTTGCGGCACAACTGCTGAGCCATGGTGCATCTTTTGGAGCGTTAGATGTTCTGGTAAAATTATCTCTCCAATCGAAAGATGTACACGTTAAAGTCTATGCACTTGAATCTATTCAAAAAATAGCAAAAGGAAAGCATCCTAAAATCTTTGAGCAACTACTGAATATCGCGGAAGATGAAGATCTCACCGATGAGGTCAGGATGGCAGGACTCAATGCTTTAGAGAATCTTGAAATACCAATGACCATTGATTCGAGAGTACGAGGACTCACGACAAAGAGCGTTCCTGCTATACGGCAGTGGTCTATCAGAGCTCTGGGTGGAACTGATAGTGCACCGAATGCTGAAGCGCTTGCTAGCGTGGTTTGTAATGGAGTAGCGGACGATCGCGAACTTGCCCTTGCTGCTATGATGAAAACCTCAAATGGAAAAGTTGCTGCTGCTAAATTGCTTGGAACATTATCCGAAGTTGAGCGAGCGGAACAGGTAGCCCGGGCCTTACGAAAGTTTGAAGACGATTTCGCACCTGAGATTCGTAATACTTTGGAAAAAGCGGTGACCGAATCCAATCCGGAAATTGGTCAGATTATTTTTGGTCTCCTCAAACGAGGCGGTGGCGGTGCCGCAGGAAACATTGAAAAGGAGCTTTTCGAAAAAGCTACTTTGCTTACAAAGAAAAGAAAATATGATGAAGCGGCGACCCTTTTAAAAACGATGTGTCAAGGTGACGGCGTAGATCCTCGAATTAGATTCCTGTTGGGAATATGCGAATTAAAGCTTTCGAAACGAAAAATCACTCGCGGGCCGAATCATGACCCATGCCTCGGAACGTTTCAGGAATTAATGAGCGAAAAAGAATTCGACGTTCTCAAATCTCTTTGTTCAGATAAAATTTTAGAAGATGAAGACCTTTTTTATCTTGGGTTTTCAATGACGGAACGAACTGAACTCGAAAAAACACTTGGAGGCGATTTGTTGCTACACATCATGGAAACATCCAAAGAGAAACAACTTAGCGAACGAGCAGCAAACAAGCTAAAAACCATGGGCTGGATTGAATAGTGGAGATTGATAGCTCAGTTGCATTTATCGATATTCACATTTTGTCGAACGAGGTTGAAACCGTTGTTTCGATCAACGGACACTGTTATTGGATTGACGACACCGGGGCTAGAGTAGCTTCAGTACGTCTCGGCGAAAGTATCAATAAAGACGATCTCATCTATGCTGAAGCAGGAGCAGAGTTACGTTTCAGTCGTGGGATGATCCGAGGGGGAAATAGAGGTAGGACTCATTCGTTTGTGGATCCAGAATCACTGCAGCTGCATCCTGGTCAAGAAGAGGTCACCCAATTGCTAGACAAATTGCGGATGCTTGGGCCGAGCGCAGATGAAAATTTAGCGCGAGAGTACCAACTCCAAACGACCTATGATCAAGTGTATGCTGCAGATTACGCCATGAACAACCTTGAACCGTTAGTCGCGCGTTCTCTACCTGAGCGCACATCAAGACAGTTGGATGCCATATGTTTATTTTCAATCGGAGCGTCCATGTGCGTAGCATTTTCTGAGGTATCTTCTCGTCGATTGATTGAAATGATTACACGTCTAGGGCGACCTGTTAAACCGCATCTTGTTGATCGTCGCACATTAGAAACATTGTTTTCTATGGCTTATGGTGCTTAGTTTCGGTATCTCATCATGATTAGGCCCCGTTCTCAGATTTGCGCCATTGCGATAGGATAAATCAATTTATGTCTGGCTTACCTATAGAGGCAAAAAAACTCATGCAACGACGTTTTCAAGTTGTGACGGGTAAAGGTGGAGTTGGTCGTACGTTGATCGCTGCGTCACTAGCCTCCACGCTTGCAAAGCTAGGCAAGAAAACACTTTTGTTAGAGGTTAATGCTCCGAATCATTGCGCTCGAGTCTTGGGAACTGAAGCAATCATGGGAGATCCACAACTTGTGAGCGAGAATTTATACCTTTGCTCTATGAATCCCGAAGACGCGCTTCGTGAATATGCACTCATGATCTTGAAGTTTCCGGCTTTATATCGGCTCGTTTTTGAAAACCCGTTGGTCAAATACTTCCTACGCTCAGTACCCTCTCTTGGAGAAGTTACGATGCTTGGTAAAGCTTGGTTTCATGCGACCGAGGTTAACGACGGAGGTCAGGCGAAATATGATCACGTAATTATTGATGCTCCAGCAACAGGACATGCGTTAACCTTTCTATCCGTTGCTCGCGTGGTCGAGAAAACTGTTCCCAGAGGGCCTATGAGAACGGAAGCGGGAAAGATGGCGGCGTTGATAGAAGACCAAAAAAACTCCTGCGCTCACGTCGTCTTTACACCTGAAGAGATGCCTGTGACGGAGGGCCTCGAATTATCGAAAAAGCTACAGCGTGACGTAGGAATGAAGCTTGGTGTCTATTTCATGAACAAGGTTCGTTTAGCAGACAACGCTGATCATGAATTATCGCTTGTAGAAAAGATGAAGGGTTTCGAAGAATTGCGCCCATACGCGGCAGCAGGATTTGCGCGAAAAAGTAACCTTGAGAACCAAAACACGCAGCTAAAGAGGCTTTTTCTACAAAGTGAGAATGTTGTAAAAGTTCTAGAGCTGAGGTCAGTGGAAACCGACGCTCATCGAGTTTCTAAGCTCTCTTCTGATTGGCTCGAACTCTCAGCATTCGGAGGCGAGCAATGATAAATGCGGCAGCGCTACAGGAGACAGTCCATCGTGCTAAAGTTATCATTTGCGTAGGCCCTGGAGGCGTAGGAAAAACCTCGTGCAGTGCAGCGATCGGCATTCACGCAGCGCGCCAAGGTCGGCGGGTTGCGGTCCTAACCATTGATCCCGCTCGGAGGCTGGCAAATGCGCTTGGGTTGCCAAGTATTGGGAACGAAGAAAAAGATATTCCGAGATCCGCGTTTGAGAAAGTTGGCTTAGAACCGCCAAAAGGTCGTATTTCTGCAATGATGCTAGACATCAAGACGGCTTGGGACCGTGTCGTTCAGAACTATCATCCCAATCCAACTGAACGAGACCGATTGCTCAATAACAAGTTTTATCGTTCACTGTCGACTTCGCTGGCGGGCTCCCAGGAATATATGGCTATGGAAAAGCTATACGAGCTTGTTCATCGCGAGCAGGATCCGTTGGACCTTGTAGTCCTTGATACTCCGCCGGCCGCGAGCGCAGTTGATTTTCTCGACGCTCCCTCTAAAATGCTCGGTGCATTAGATAATGATGCGACTCGTTGGGTTTTGAGCTCTTCCAGCTCCAGTCGTAGAATTGGGAGACTCGTGGGTATAAGCACATCACTATTTTCGCGAACGATTGGGAAGTTTACTGGCACTGAGGTTCTTGAAGAACTTTCCGTCATGCTTCAAGGGTTTTCTGGAATGTACGAAGGCTTCCGAGAGAGAGCGAGAGCGGTGAGTGAGATACTAGGAGACCCGCGGACGATATTTCTCGTGGTTTCTGCACCGAAAGCCGGTCCTTTGCGTGACGCTGAGCAATTTGCGAGGAACCTACGGTCTCGTCAACTGACAATAGGGGCGTTTCTGCTCAATCGAGCGACTTACGACCCATTTACAAACCCTCATTCGGAACTTGATTCAGACGAGTTGAGCGAGAAACTTCAAGCACTAGGGGGAAGCAGCGCTTTGGCGAGTCTATTAGAGCGAGAGGCTAAATTTCGCCAATCTCAAGCCGCTCGAGAAAATGAGCTGGTGCAAAAGTTGAGTCGTTCATTTTCGGGCCTACAGACGAGTTTAGTGCCTGAATTTCCCGGTGATATTCATGATCTTATAGGCTTGAACTTAATAGAAAATAAACTTTTCTCATCTTCATGGAACTCGAATTTGAGTTGAAAGCGTTAACAATAGGAATGTCGATGTCAATTTCTCGCCTCGGAGCTACCCTTGCAATAGTCACCATAAGTTGTGCGACCGTTCAGCCCCAACACCTTGTAATGGAGCCGATTAGGATTCAAGTTCAACCAGATCCACTGACGGGCCTAACCACATTTGATGCAGGTGACTTGCTGGAACGCGGTAATGCCTTGTTCGATGCCGAGGATTTCGAGCGCGCAAGTCTGTTTTATGAACAACTGATTACTCGGTTTCCTGATTCAAGTTTGTTGCCGACGGCACGCTACAATGCGGCTTTGAGTGCCGAACGATTAGAGAAATTGGAGAATGCGCTCGGACACTATAAAGTGATTATCGAAGCGTTTCCAAAATCGACGGCAGCCAAGGATTCGCATTACCGAGCCGGAGTGATTCTCTCGAAACTAAAGCGCTGGAGCGACGTTGAAAAGACTTTTTGGGCTCTTCGACAGCGCGGTGAACTATCCCCCATGGATGAAATCGAAGCGAGAGTAGGGCTGGCCATCGCATTGTTTATGCAGCGTGAGTACGCAACGGCCGAAAGGGAATTTATGTCTGCGCTCCGGTTTTACGATGAACATGAGCAAAAGCAATATCTGCCCGCGAAGTATTGGATTGCGCAAAGTCGGTTTTATCTCGGTGAAATTGCCGCTCGTATGTTTGAAAGCCTCGAACTTGGCTCTAAGCAATCGAAAGAAGAACTGTGGAAAGAAGAACTTGCAGAACAGCTCGAGGAAAAATGCCAATTACTCCTACGAGCTCAAAGTAATTTTATCCGAGCGATACGTGAAGGGCACACCGGTTGGGCTACAGCATCCGGATTTAGAATTGGCTCTCTATACGAAGCACTTTACGACCAAATGTTGGATGTCCCCGTTCCTCCTAATATTTCTACGGAGCTTCGCGATATCTACATCGCTGAGCTTCAAAAGCGAGTTGGAGTCTTGGTGAAAAAGGCTATTATGGTCTATGAACGTTCATTGAGCATGGCAAATCGCGTTGGGGAGTCCAATGAATGGGTTGAACGAACACAAAAGGCGCTCGACAGAATGAAGGAACTCGCACTGTCGGCAGCGAGAAGCTAAAACCTCGTAGAAAGTCCCATCGATTTTTGATTATTTCCAGTATTCAAAAGCTTTCCAGACTTTTTCAGGCTTCTTTGCCTTTTCCAGTTTCATTTCCTTGAGCAGCTTCGCTAGTGCCGCCTCTTTCTCGGCAGGATTTTTGAGTACGGCTTTGATGAATTCGCGCGTATAATCCTTATTGGGAACGCCCTCCGCAGCCATTTTTCCTTTCACGTGACACGTAATACATTTAACACCGAGGCCCTTAGTGAGCTGTTTCATCCCTTTGCCCACTTTTTTACCTAAGTCGTTGTTAAGAACGGTTAAATTTTTGTACTTTTTAGCTTTTGCATCACTTGGGGTGATACGCAAAGTCAGTACAAAGATAGCAATAATGGCTCCTACAAACATTATGCGTTTCATGTCACTGTCTCCTTTGACGTATTTTATAGTGGTAAATTCACTAACTAATAATGAGTAACTTTGCGTTACCTTCAACTGCCTCTGCTTCTGACACCATAATTTTTGAAATGATACCCGACTTTATGGCGCGTAGTTCATTTTCCATCTTCATCGCCTCAATCACGATGACTGGACTATTTTCCTCAACTTCTTGTCCTTCTTCTACCAAGATTTTGACTACTTTTCCTGGCATAGGTGAAGTGATGGTTTGTGGTCCATCTTGTGAAGCAGTGCCTTCTTGAAGGCTGAGTCGCTTTCTTCTTTCGTCTTGAACGGTGAGTTCAACGACTGAGCCACGAACCAGCGCTGTATATTCACCATCAGTCTCGCTATCGGATCCCAATTCAAGCTCGACGTCGTAGCTGCTGTTGTCGATGATGAGTGACCAAGTCCCTCCTTCATATTGGTGTGCATCGACAACATGCTCGACTCCATCCAGAGTCACAAGATAAGCGCCGTTCTTTGTCTTCTTAACGACGATTTCTGAATTTACTTTTTCATGTGACGCCACAAAGGTTTGCTTATTCATAGCTTCCCCCTCTCAAATTTGCCCTGCGTCCATTGGATGCCCAGGCAGAGAGTCCATTTGCAGATGATTCGCCTTGTTGAGTCACCATTCGATTAGCAAGCTCGTGACTGAATTCGTATTGACGAATTGCGGCTGAAATTTTTGCAACGTCGAGCTTGGTCGAGCTTGGAGCTGGCCTTTCATCATCCAAGTATTTTTCTAGGAAGTTCGTCTGAGTGTCTCCTGCAGAAAATGCTGGATGTTGGATGATGCGACGGAGATAGCTGATATTCGTTGTGACACCATTGACAACAAATTCACTGAGAGCTCGGTCCATTCGTTGCGTTGCTTCGATTCGATTCGCTCCCCAAACAATCAACTTAGAAATCATTGGATCGTAGTGCGGGGTAATTTCGTACCCGGCATAAACGCCGCTATCAATTCTTACGCCGTAGCCGCCTGGTTGCCGAAGGAAGGACAGTTGCCCAGGCGAAGGCATGAAGCCTCTTTTGGGGTCTTCCGCGTAAATCCGTGCTTCAATCGAATGACCACGTGGGACCGGCGTTTCTAAATGCGATAATTTATCGCCCGAGGCGACATGAATCTGCTCGCGAACTAAGTCAATTCCCGTCGTGAGTTCTGTCACTGGATGTTCAACTTGTAGTCGCGTGTTCATTTCTAAGAAATAGAAGTTTTTGTCCTCATCCATGAGAAGTTCAACTGTTCCGGCACCTACGTAATCTACGGCTTTGGCTGCTTGAATAGCGACGGCTCCGAGCTTTTCTCGTAGCTCGGGTTCTACAAACGCTGATGGTGCTTCTTCGATTACTTTTTGATGTCTACGTTGTATGGAGCATTCTCTTTCATTGAGATGAATAATGTTTCCGTGTTGGTCACCAAAAATCTGTACTTCAATATGACGCGGGTTACCGATGTAGCGTTCGAGGTATACAGAGTTATCACCAAAAGCTGCTTGAGCTTCTCGCTGTGCTGTCTCGATAGCAGACTTAACTTCGCTTGCTTCGAATACTCGGCGCATCCCTTTTCCACCGCCACCAGCAGCCGCTTTGATCATCAACGGGAATCCGATTTGCTCAGCATGTTTCAGCGCAGATTCAAGGCTTGTGACTGCTTGCTCGGTTCCGGGAACGACAGGAACGCCTGCGGCGATCATCGTTCGACGAGCGAGAGTCTTTTCGCCCATCTGCGTAATGGCATGACTGGATGGTCCGATGAAGCAGATACCTTCGGCGGCACATGCATCGGCGAATTCAGCACGTTCAGATAAAAATCCATACCCTGGATGAATTGCGTCGGCCCCAGATTTTTTAGCAACATCAATAATTTTATCAATTCGGAGGTAGCTCTCGGCAGAAGGCGCTGGTCCTATGGCATACGCTTCCGACGCATACCGAGTATGAAGTGCAGCACGATCAGGTTCTGAAAATACTGCGACCGTTTGAATCCCCATTTCACGACAGGTTCTCATCACGCGAACTGCAATCTCTCCTCGGTTCGCTACCAGGACTTTCTTCAGCATTGTCGCGGGTATATCAAATCGAGACTATTTGCGCCACGATGCAGATGACCATGATTTCGAAACTCCAAGGCTTACGGGGAAATACGATATAAAAGTCGATAAATAAGAGTCACCTATGTGTTAGGAATTATTACGTTCTTGTGATTTTTTCCGAAGAATATCATTCTTTTTGTTAAGGCGTTGCGTTCGACGTTCATTGGCGCGTTTTTGCCTTTGCTCTTCGAGATCACTTTGGGGTTGTAATGGAGGAACTTTCTGACGTTCGCCTTTTTCGTTTACAGCGACGAATGTCAGGTACGCGCTGGCGGTGTGCTGCTTTATTCCACTCACGGGATCTTCACTATCTACTCGAACTCCGATCTCCATCGATGTCTGACCCGCAAAATTGACTTGTGACCTGAGAGTTACGACGTGTCCTAGCTTGGCTCCGCTCAAGAAATGTAGCTCGTCCATAGAAGCGGTCACTGCTAAGTTTCCCGCATGTCGCATCGCGGATACAGCAGCACAGATATCGATCCAAGACATGATTGTTCCTCCGAAAACTGTACCGAACCGGTTGGTGTGGGCTGGTAGAACAATCTGCGTCATTTCGACCTTTGAGTCTGAAGGTGTTTTCATTTCCATCGACATGACTTCAGTAGGCTTTCGCCCAAATAACGCGTTGTTTGGATGGGTTGCCGGTCACTAAGCACTTTCCTTCGCTTTCATCAAATCCTTGGCCTGTAAGTGGAATGCATCGAATTGTTGCACCACAATCTTGTTTAACTTTGGCTTCGGTCTCTTTTGTTCCATCCCAGTGCGCAAGCACGAACTTATTCTCTTCTGATTTCATAAGTTCAACGAAATCATCATAGCTATCAAGATGTAGCGTATTATCTTCGCGCCGTTTTTTGGCGGCTTCAAAAAGAGAGTTTTGCATAGACTCTAGTTCTGCTTTAGCGAAAGCAGCGAAACCGTTGATTGAGACTGATTGTTTGGCTTCTTGGTCACGACGTTTGTACTCCACGACTTCGTTCTTTAGATCGCGAGGTCCAATTCCTATCCTCATACAGGTCCCTTTGCGCTCATTTTCATAAAATTTTGCGCCCGGCCGGCTGTCTCTTCCGTCGAACTTTGCAATGACTCCATGAGCATTCAAGTCTCGCTCCAGGTTTTCACAAGCCGCTTTGACAGCATTATTTTCTTCTTCATTTTTGCGGTAGAAGGGTACGATAACAGCGTGTTGAGGTGCCAATTTCGGTGGGATGATTAGGCCATCATCATCAGAGTGGGTCATTACAAGTCCTCCGATAAGACGAGTGGATACACCCCAAGATGTTTGCCAGACGTACTCTAGATCTCCGTCTTTATTTTGGAATTTGACGTCGAAAGCTTTACCAAAATTTTGTCCTAAGTCATGGGACGTTCCAGCCTGCAATGCTTTTCCGTCCTGCATCATGGCTTCAATTGTGTAGCTGGCGTCAGCACCTGCAAACTTTTCTGTCTCTGATTTTTTTCCGCGGATAACGGGCATTGCCATCCATTCTTCAGCGAAGTCACCATATAAATTTAAAATTCGGATCACTTCTTCTTGCGCCTCTTCGTGAGTTGCATGAGCTGTGTGTCCTTCTTGCCATAAAAATTCACTCGTACGTAGGAACATTCGAGTTCGCAACTCCCATCGCATGACGTTTGCCCATTGGTTAATGAGCAGGGGAAGGTCCCGCCAAGATTGAATCCATTGACTGTAGAAGTGACCAATGACTGTTTCTGAGGTTGGTCGAATGACGTATGGTTCTTCAAGTTGTTCCCCACCTGCCACAGTGACGACAGCAAGCTCGGGCGAGAAGCCTTCAACGTGTTCAGCTTCTTTTTTGATAAAGGACTCAGGAATCAACATCGGGAAATATGCGTTGACGTGCCCGGTCGCCTTGAATTGTCGATCGAGCTCGCGCTGAATATTTTCCCAAATAGCGTAGCCGTTCGGTTTGATGACCATGCATCCTTTGACGATCCCGGCGACTTCCGCCAGACTGCCCTCTCGGACAATGTCCTGGTACCAATCAGCGTAGCTGGTCGATCTTGGGGTTATTCGGGATAAGTCTGCGCCGGATTTTTTGTTCATGACGGCTGCGGAGTAGCTTGAACGTACAGATCGAGCAAGCCCGAAAGTGGGTGAAAGGCTGGCAATCGCATTCGAGATTGGTCACAATGTCGATATCATGTGGTCTGTCATCTTTCTCCTCGGAGTTCTCGTGATGATGGCGAAATCTCTTCGCGAGGCGATTTATGCGGCGATGACCGCCGGCTACGTCTATTACTGCATTCCGATGCGTGAGTTTTTTATGCCCGAGGCTCCGTATCAAGCTGCTTTTTGGGCGATTGCTGCCGTATTATCACTAAGATATGGCTCTACGCTTTCGAAATGGTCATCACAGGAGATTCTCGACGTATCTAAGAATGCGCTTACGCGATGTTTGAACGAGTTTGGACCGACCCTCGAGCAAGCCGTTTTTACCTCGGTCGTGAGACGATTATCCGAAAGTGATAGCGAAAAGCAATTTGTAGCTCAGGTTGAAAACCCAGTCCTGGCTTCAATTCGAGAGCGAGTGCCGTCCGTAGTATGCGGCTTTGCTGAGAAAACGGCGAAGGCACTTTTTCGTGAAGTGCGTCAGGAAGTGACATCCAAAGCGCAGGATGCGCTGGCTACACTCCATGATGCATCCGAATCTCAGTGGCGCAGCGTTTTAAATCAAAGGGTATCTCCGGAATTTGAAGACATAATGAACTCAGCACTGGAGCGGAACGTAAATAAACATCTAATTGTTGAAGCAGCAATCAAGGCCATCGAGGATGCAGAGGAGCAGGGCAACGACGAAATGGGAGACATGCCTAGGCCGTCTCATCCAATTATCGCGACGTTGAAGAATTCCGGTTTCTGGATGTTTGTTGGCTTCACCGTAATGACCATTGTTGGGGCTCAGCTTGCTGTGCACCGTCCGAGTTCGGCGCAAGTCAAAGTGCAAACGTGTATCCTTCTCTTTATTCCTGTCATTGGCATCCTTTTCGCCGTACGAAACGATCGCCATTTCGTGTTGTTTACCTGGGCTTGGATGTTCGGTGTTTGGCACTTGTCCGCCTCTGCGGCACGGAAGTGGGTGACCTATGGAGGTCGAATTGACGATGTTGGTGGACAAGGTGGTGAAGCAAATTTCTTAGGAGCGATCATCGTCATGGTTGCTCCGCTCTCTTTTTCTATGTTGATGAACGAAAGGACCTCGAATCTACGTCGAATGGGTTATGTCGCGGCTGCAGGTTATGTGCTTGGTATATTAGCTTGTGGCTCGCGTGGAGCAATGTGTGCTTTCGTTGGACAAATGGGATATTGGCTGATGCATACGGGCAAAAAAGCAAAGGCGTATGCACTTGCGCTTGTTGCTGTTGCCATTTTTATCGCCGTTGCACCTCCTGAATTTATGGCGCGTATGGCTACTATCATCGAGCCAAAAGGAGGTGGGTTTTCTAAACCGAAGGTGGAAGAGTCGAAGCGGGAACGTCAATTGTTGTGGGCCCTGGCTGTTGATGTCTTCAAAGAGAATCCGGTCGTTGGTGTCGGGCCCCAACAGTATACGCATTACTCGGCTGTTCGATTGCCGCAACTCACTGGAGCCTATAGTGGACGACCTGGACTCATGACGCACAATTCATGGCTCCAAATATTATCAGAGTACGGCATCATTGGTTCTTTCTTTTACATAGGCGGGTATTTTTGGTCGATCTTCTGTTTTCGCCGTGCCCGGAAAAAATTGAAGGACTTTGCGGAGCACGCCTGGTTTCGATCGTATTGTCTTGGCTTTGAAGCTGGCGGTTTAGGAGCGGCTATGGCGATGACGTTTAGTTCCTTTCAATGGCTTGATTTCATTTTTTGGTACATTATTTTCGGACCACTTACTTACGCGATTGCGTGTGAAACGAGGGCGCGGTTAGATTGGCTTACTCCTTTATCGCGGTCCGCTTCGTCGCCTTCTTTGTCCGCAGAAAGAATCTAGACACGCCTGATAATGTACTAATATTATTGAGTTTTATGGTTTTTCGCCGGCTTTTTTGGTGTCTTCGTAATCAGATTACTTTTGATCAAATTGAGTGAATCCTCTATCATCTAAACGTGTCGGAAGTCGTCAGCGGGCAAAAATTTTCCGTAGATATTTCCGGTCTTCTTGAAGCGCTAACGGAGCAATTTCCTGAACCTCTCCTTTGCGTACGTGAACTTATTCAAAATGCGGCTGACGCTGGTGCGCAAAAAATTACCGTTGATGTTGCTTACGATGGGGATCGTCAACTACTTCGTCTTTCGGTCACTGACGACGGTCGAGGCATGAACAGCGGTGACATCGAAGCCTATCTCACGATCGGCTTTTCCGAGAAAAAGAAGGATATTCATAGAGGCCGCTTTGGAATTGGAAAGCTATCTCCCTATGCACTGGGCATAGTCAGAATGGTTGTTGAGACCTGCGACGGTCACTTTGCTCGGCGAATCACTTTCTCGTCGGATGGGTCAGGGGCGATCCGAGAAATAGCTCCAAGGGCTCGAGGAACGGTAGTTCGTGTATATAAACGTTGCGAAAGAGAAGTTGCGGAAGATCTAGCTACTCGAACCACACAACTTGTGAGCTCACAGTGTGGTTCGCTATCTATACCTCTCTACGTAAACGGCATAAATGTTAATCGAGATATTGGTTTACCAACGAAATATTCTTTACGCTTTAGTTCTGCTGTGTGTTCGGGAGAGCTTGGTATTCAATCCGAACCAATCCGACTTCTGATGGGAGGCAGTATTGTTCTTGAGTCAGGATCTCCAATTCTTGGCCCATCGATATCGTATGTTTTAGATTCGTCACGACTTTCTCCTACCTTGTCACGGAACGCGGTTCGTCGCGATCATGAATTCGAAACCTTACTTCGAGAGGCCCAAAGCCAACTCCCTGCACTCACGGAACAGGTCGCGAATCAGCTTGCGGATAACGTGACTGAGCTCCGGACAAAAGGGAAGTCGATTGAACGCGAGCTTTCACTGACAGACCGTGCAGCTCTTGAATGGCTTCGAGGACAACTACTCGACCCGGAAAACGAAGCTCCGCTGCAAAGCATAAAGCAAGCTCCTGTTTTAGAAACAGCAGATGGAAATTTAGTTTCTCTTGAATTACTTGTTCGAGTTATACGTAAAGATGGACGCTTGCCTATTTCACGCGTGCCTCGAACGAAAGAAGAAATCGGTGGATTCATTGATCGTGGAGTGCCCGTATTACTCCTTTATCGCGATCTCGAAGATTTTCTCGAGAAACAAAAAATACCTTGTATTGAAGTTGATGGTCAGGATGATGGCGTCGAAGTTGAACCTCAGGTTTGGAGCCTCGGTGAGGCTGCGCTTGCAAGACGTCTCTTGCCATCATCACAACCTAACAAGGTTGCAATGTTTCTGAAGGTAGTCGCTATTGCATGCATCTTTGTTGCGGTTGCAATCTTCTGGCCGACATTTGATTCGCAGACCAGCCGTTTCGGTCAGCAACCAAATCCTCACCTAGGGATGCACGAGAAAAAGCACGAAACCGTCGATATTAAGGAGTCTCTCGAGGTGCATATTCCCGCGGAGAGTATACGTGATTCGCGTAGCAAATCGGTTGGAGCCGCTATGATTCGACCCCCCTCTCAAGCTTCGAGGAGAAACCAATTATTGACATTTTTAGCGGCTATTATCGCGATGCTTTCTGCAACCGCTGGTTTTGGCCTGCTTTACCGCTCTTATCGGCGCCGACGAGCGCCCATCACCTGGGTGCAAGAGGAGATTGGTACTCCTCTTACAGGGGGTACTACTGCGCGACGGCGATGGGATATTGTTCATAGAGCACTTCTACATCCTGTCGATTTTTTTATTGCCCGAGCTTGGTCAGTTAGATCCGCCGGCCAGAAGTCACTATCTGCGTCTTCAGCACTCGCGCACTACCGCGAACTTTCAGGTGAGTCGATTATTCGTTCTGGAGTGAAACTTCAGTTGGATCTATTGGAGATTGGTTTCGTTGATTTAGTATCAACAGTTGGGGAGCCACATGATGGCCGAGTGCTTCTCATGCGTGATCGAAAAGTACTTCTCAATCGAAACCATCCAACGATTCGTGACTTGATTGAGCTTGCATCTAAGGATGAAGATCGAGCGAGAATTCTGTTAGATATCTTATTAGCTACAGACCCTCACTTGTCCAAAGATACTGATCCTAGACAGGTCGAGTGGGACTTACTCAATCGAGCTGGAAAGTATCTTGAGGGTAAAAAAGTTTCATGAGTGAGTCGGAGTCCAACGAGAAAGATATTCGTCCGGATGATCTAACGGGTGAGTTTGAACTGATAAACGTAGAGCATCCAACCAAGGGCACTTCTTCTCCCAAATCATTCATTGTCGAAACTCATAAAACAAAGCCTTTGTATCGGGCGGATCCTGATAGAATACTCCGCGTCCTAGCGGCGAATCAATTTGAAGATCCGTTTCTCGCGTTTCGCGAATTATACGCAAATGCCCTTGATAGTACTCGCGGAGTTGATGATGCAAAAATAGAGATTGCAGTCACGGGAACACAAGTTTGTTTTTCTGATAACGGAACAGGATTTGACGAAGAAGCGATCATCGCCCTCACAACCCTGGGTGCATCCACGAGGCGGGGTCAGGACGCGATTGGTCGATTTGGCATTGGTTTTGCCTCTATTTTTGATCCAGCTCTGGGGGTTCGACAGGTACAAGTTCTCGCCAGCCGTCCAGGTAGAGACACTTCGATTGAAATGACATTTAAGCCTGATGTGGGAGGCGGCGTCTCCATTGAAACCTCAGAAAGCTCAAGACGAAAACAGATCGGCAGTCGGGTAACGATAATATTTGATCCCGCTCGTGCGCCGGAAGCTCGTGTGACTCAAGTTGTTGCGATTTTAGAAACACACGCGGCGTATTCAGGTGTTACTACTACAGTAAATAATCGTAAACTTGGCAAAAACTTGAGTGAATACGTTAAGACACATTTGCAGGTTGCTACTTTAGGACATGCCGAACGAGAGCTCATAGCAGCATCAGCCGTAAAGAGTCCTGTAGGTGTTGCTGCAATTGATCCAACAAAACGAGAAGCTGTGTTTCGAGCCTATCAAAAAGGTCTCTATGTTGGTGAAATAACGATAACGCGCCCGACGGGTCAGCCTTGGATTCGAGGGGTCTTTGGTGCGGTTCATGCGGAAGGGCTGGATCTTGTCGCCAGCCGAAACGCATTTGTAGAGAACGATGCCTATCAGCGGTTTAGAGGAGAGCTGCGGCGTCTGGCGTTCGAGGCTTCGTACCGAATTGTTCGTGCTTATGAAGCTCGCATGGGCGCATACCCAAGAGTTATTCTTTTGGATGCAATTCGCCGTGGATTACGAACGACAACGCCTGAAGGATTATTGGTTGGTTCGGACGACTTATTTACGTCCGCAGTTATTCGTTCACCGCTCTTTCGCATTTGGGGTGGCCAAGAGAGATATTCCTTCGAAGAATTAGTCACATTCAGAGAGAGAGGTAAATTTCGTGCGCTCCCGTATCGCCCGAGTCTTAAAGACCAGCGTAAAGGCACGATATTTCGAGCAGATGATTCTCTCGAACGTGATATTTTTCGGCGGTTATCGGGTATGACGGAAATGCCGGCTGCTGCGCGTGCCGAAGAGATTTCTAAACCAAGTTTCATATCCCGATTGATCGACCGAACAATGTCAGGGCCGAAAGCAGAATATTCTCTTTTTCAAAAGCAAGTTGCACCTGAGTTTGTTCCGGTCGAGATTCGAAGCATAATTGCTTCGTTGAATGAGTTTTTGGCAACTGAAGAGGTATTACTAGCGTTTGCTCGGCTGATGCCCGGCGATCTACCAACGCTTGGTTATGGAATGTCTCGAAACGTCTTCGGCCCTGTTGCGGCGTATTGTGCTGGAGAGATTCGTTTTAATATCAAGCATCGCACCTTGCGTCGACTAGCGAAAAAGAAACGTCCTGAGCTTGCCGCTCGTGCACTTTTGCCGGTACTGGCTCATGAGCTTGCCCATGTTTGTCACGAACTCCATGATTTAGATTTCTATCGAACATCTCGTACTCTACTTCGTGCTTTGGTCGTAGCGGCCGCAAAGAGTGACAACCGAAGGCTTACCGGCTCGTAGCAGAGTGGGCTGCTTTGTTGAAATCGAAAGTGGCTGAGTCTGCATTGATATCGAACCCAAGTCCAATTTCTTCACTGAGGTCATGAGCGCTATTGCTCCAGGCTCGTTCGTTCCCCAGTGTTCCGCATTTGTTTGAACCCTGGATGTATTGGTCCTCTCCAGCAGCATCAATCATGATACCAATCGTTCGAACACCTTTACGCTTCTTGCTACATTCTCCTGCGTTTCCGATACCAAGACTATATTTGTTCGCGATGTGATAAGTGTCTTCTCCCTTACCTTCTACGAATAAGCCGCGTCCATTGCACGAAGTTCCACCAGCGCTATATTGTGAAACCTTGTAGTTGTCATTTCCTCCAGCATTGATAAAGGCACCAACTCCAAAGTCATGTCCTGCTCCCATACTGAGTCCTTGGTTCTCGAAGAGGAATCCAGCAGTGTCGTCGCCGTTACCGAAGTCAACTAGGATACCATTTGCGAAGTGAACGCCTGACCCCTGCGCGTAGTATTGGGCATCGTAACTGTCATCTCCCGCTTCATCGATAAGAAGTCCAGTACCGTGCCAGTATCCCGCTCCTTGAGCGTATACTGAAGCTTGGTAGCTATCGTTTCCGGATTGGTCGTGAAGAATTCCAAGCCCACCGGATAATGAAATCGCCCTGTCGTTCGCTCGTAATCCGAGTCCAGCGCCCTGGCACATGCTGGTGTTTGCTCGTCCGGTGATTTGAGGAGACGGGTAACGAACTCGGCCCTCGATATCTTTCAGGCCACTGTCGCAATTGTATACATCATCGCCGCCACCATCTTTTAGGATTCCAACTGCGCTCACGTAACCAAAACCTTGAGATTGAGTAAAAGAATAGCGTTCGTCATGCCCTTTACCTGCATCGATAGCCAAGGCAATTCCGAATTGCGCAGCACCTTGTGAAGCTGCTTCCGAAGCGTAGTAATCGTCTCCGTTTCCGTCGTATAAAATGCCGACACCGAAATGAGCATATCCTTGACTTGCGCGAAGTGAGCGGTAGATGTCGTCGCCTTGCAGGTCAAACAGCATGGCGATACCGTATTGCGCTGAACCTTGAGCAAAGTGCTTTGATGCCGTTGCTCCATTTGGGTTGTTCGCGATACGCTTTGCTTCTTCGCCGGCGGGAAGGTCGTATCGGTCGTTTCCATCAACATCGATTGCAATGCTGACTGCGTTTTGACCATCGCGATTACTAGCGACTTGGTCGAAATGAACGTCGTTTCCTCCCAGATCAATCAACAAAAGTCCGGCAGGAGTATTTTCGTTGTAAATATCGTCTTGATGTCCGCTGATACGAATCTCGCCGTAGGGTGTTCGTGCGGAAAAGTTGATGTCGAAGTTTTCAGCCATTTCGTCCCAGTCAATTCCCTCAACAGCTTCAGCGATATTTGCAGCGGCTTGATATTGGGTTGAACGATCTGCACTCAGGACTTTTCGATATTCTTGAATAGAAGGATTGAAGCCGGGTTCATTCTCTGAAAGTAGAAGACCGTTACCACCATATTGCTGCCACCAGTCGGCACCACCTGCTACGTCCTCTGCTCGGCTATACAGACCCGCTTCAATTGCTCTTAGCAATGGCGCGAGTGTGTACGCGAGTTCTTCTGGAAGTTCACCGTTTGTTTCGCATGGGCCTTGGCAAAGTCTTGCGAGTACTTCTTCGGTCGTTGAATCCAGGTCAAGGTCACTTTGGCGCCCAGGCATTTCTGCTAACTGAGCAGCTGTTTCAATAAGAGCAGCGACTGAATCTTTTTGAAGGGCGTCGCTGGTTTGTTGCGCAACACACTCCGCGTTTGCTGGACTACGTCGAAGGACATCAACAAGATTGTTTTTGAACTCGTCCGCAAGAAGTCCGGATTGTATCGCTTCTGCTTGCTGCAAGTCGGCGGTAGCAATACCGAACTCGGTGGCCCGTGCGATCATCGGGCCAATTTGGTACTCGCTGAGTCCGCAGGTGAAATTGTAGGGCTCTGGACTGCTCTGCTCTAAAAGAGGGCTGGAATAGATTTGTTCTACTTCAGCATCGGTTTGAACGGGCTCTGTTCCTGTCGAGCCTGGCGTCGTGAGCTGGCAGCCGGTGATGACTAGGCTAAGAGTAAACCCACATAAGCCTTTGAGGGTTGGTCGGTTGAAAAGAATAGGCGATAAATAAAACATCTCACAGAAGGTAAACGACAAATATGGCTTTCAACTTGAGGCACAAAGTGCATATTTCTGAAATTTTCCCATTATTTTATAAGTGTAAATACTAGTTTTGACGGCCTTCTGCCGTCTTTTTGTCGTTCTGTCATGCGACGGAGCCCAAGGAAGGCTATGATCGTCCCCGCATGGCCGTGATTCAGACCGCTACTCGCTTTGCGCCATCCACGACCGGACACCCTCATCTTGGTACGCTTATGTCGGGTTTACTCTGTTTCCTTCACGCGCGACACGAGGGTTCTACCTTCGTTGTTCGAATGGAAAATCTAGACCATCAACGATGTAAACCAGAGTTTCTTGCTGAGATGCTCGCGATGCTCGAAGATTTTGGTCTTTCTCCAGACAAAGTTGATATTCAAAGCGAGCATCTTGGTGACTACCGAAACCGTCTCAATCAGTTGGCAGAGCGGGAGCATATCTATTTCTGCAATTGTAGCCGTGGACGTTTAAAGGCAACCGCGAAGAGAGGTCCTGATGGAAGTTTTATCTATGACAATCGATGCCGTGAAAATCTATGGACCCCCGGGCAGAATATCCAAGATGGAAGTCTTCGGTGTCGCTTGCCCGCGACTCGCCTGACGCTTGAGGATAACTTAGCTGGCGTCCGAGTGTACGAGACGGAAGAACACTTTGGTGATCCCATCATTTTACGACGAGACGGAGCATTCTCTTATCACTTTTCATCTGTAGTAGACGATGCAAGAGTCGGTATTACTGATGTCGTTCGGGGGAGAGACTTAATTGATTCTACCCCTACGCAAGTTGTCTTGCGAAAAATGATGGGCCTACCTATACCTAAATTTTTTCACCATCTCTTATTGATGGAAGGAACGGATAGAAAGTTAGCAAAATTGCATGGTTCTATTTCTGTTCGTCAACTTCGAAAGAGACTAACGGTAGAAAGCATTTATGGTTCTCTGGCTCACTTTTTGGGGCTCATAGAAACTGCAATGCCGTTGAGCTTATCAGGATTTCAAGAACTGTTTACTTGGGAAATTGTTTCTAATAATGACGTTCTCGTGCATTACGATGAAGATAAGGGCGAATTAGTGTCACAAAAGCTATAAATAAAAGTAGTTTGTAAATATCTTCCCCGACAATCGATATCGCAGGGGGTTTCGTATTGAGCGATAATTTCTACGGGATACTTTTGAAGCCAACCTCGGTTAGGGTCAGCAAATACTACTGTGGTTCCTTTATTGGTTTGCGATTGTAACCAGGTTGTCATGCGATGAGTTAGTTTCGACTCGTAGCACATGTCAGCGGCCACGATAACGTCCCAGCCTTTATGATCGTTACCGATCAAGTCCTGTCCACTCGTTTCCATACTGACATTATTCAGTTCGCAATTTAGTTTTGTAGCAACAAGCGCCATTTCATCGATGTCATTTGCGATCACTCGCTTCGCACCACACATAGCCGCTGCGATGGCTACAATACCTGCGCCGGTTCCTATATCTACGACCGTTTTGCCACGTACAAGATGAGGATGATCTAGGAGATACCGGGCCAGAGCGTGTCCACCTGGCCAAACGAATCCCCAAAAAGGCGAAGGAATTCCGAGTTCCGCGACCTGTTCTTCGTTCATGGTCCACATTTCACAATTCTCGGTTATGAGATTGAGCTTTATCTCGGGGACGTTCGGGCCTGAGATTTGTTCAGTATGAGATTTGATGAAGTTTTTTTGTGACTGTTGCACTTCCGTCGACTCTATTGTTCACCTTTGCTGTGACTCGTTTGTTGTAGCTCGAAATCACCACTTTTGGATCTTCATTCCTTCTAAATTCCCATTGTCAAAGCGTGACTGTACTCTTGGTACGCCGGAAAACCCGTCGTATATCGGGAGGATAAATATAAAGCACAGAGTTATACTATATACTTTATATGGGGATTTCACTTGACAGCATTTCCTTTGGAAGTAAAGGGTTTACGCTTGCTTTGCTTGTTATGCTCACAGGCTGTGAACAGTGCGCACCAGGCTTGGTCGCCCAGGGAGTTAGTCAGCTCACGATTCGAAACTTTGGTGTGATCGCACAAAGTATTGCTGTGGATGCTCGCTGCGGTTTCGACTCGCCAAGGGTTAAAAACAGTCCAGTCCTTTTGGGTGAGATTGGTTCTCAGGGCGTGCTTCGCTACGAAGTGAAAAATTGCAAGCTGCGGTTTACTCGTGAAGCGCCGTATTCATCCGAAGACTGTCGGGGAATCGTGACTGCTGCAGTGGGAGAGGTTGAAGTCACTGCGACACAGACTATCCATGGGTATCTTACGGGTGACTCAAAGGAACCAGTCATTCCTAATGGCCCAGATGCTGTTCAGTTTGAGATTTTATCAGCGAAGTTCAATCAGTTTCAGGTCGATTCAACGAGCGGTCCCGAATTTTTAGTGATGCAGACCGGTGAAATTTCGGGGCGATTGTTTCCAAGGCTTGCCGTCTCCGCTGATCAAGGTGTTTGTTCTATACCCAGCAACGATATTCGCATTGAAGAAGTCGCATACAAAGACGCAAGCCTCCGTGTGGTCGCCAATGGGAGAGATTTTATTGTCCCAGTCGCGACATCAAACTTGAATGCTGTTCACGGACGCGTAGGAAAAGAAGAGAACACGCTTGTCGGCGAAATTCAGGTTTGGAATTCACTTCGTACAATACCGAATTCGTCCGATGATCGAGCTCTCGACCCAGAGTACAGTCGAACAAAACACGAAGAATCTTTCGCTTGTACGGATAATTTAAGACTACCCGTAGGTTTTGATGAGTGCGTCGATACTGTTCAGCCAATGATTGCTCAAGGCGCCTCGCAACTTGCGATTCAAACCATTGGTAATTTGGCAAATCTTCTCGATGAAGATACTCGCTGCGGATTTGCGAGTGAAGCCGTGTTGGATGACGTTGAAATTGAAGGCGAGCAGGGGTTAAGAGGAGGACGGGGAACTTGGACCCTACGACAACCTTGTGAATTTAATTTTCCACAACCGACGGTCATTAGGACGGATTGCCATGGAGTTGAGACCGTAGTGCAAGGAAAGGTCATATTGACGGGCGAGAAGGTTTTGCACGGAATTCCGAGCGGTGATCGAGTTGAACCGATGGTACCTACTTCTTGGGAACCCGCAAGTGTTAAGGTGAGAGGTGATTTTAAGGATTTTGCGATGTGGACAACCGGCGAAGGAGAACATCGTCTCGATATTCTGTCGGGAACGCTTTCTGCGACAATCAATGCAAGAGTTGCCAAAGATACTGTCACCGGTGCTTGCTCGAAAAAAACGCTAGTGACTCATTTTAGCGAGGTTTCTTATGGTAGCGCAGACATCAAGGTGAAATCTGAAGGTCGAACCTTTTCTGTCTTCGCAGAATCCTCGATGTTGACGGCGCAAAATGGTGCTCGCAATGGGCTCGAAAACCATCTCTCTGGCTTTATAACAATCGATGACGAGGAATTTCAGGTCCCCACAAATGGTGATGCCCTTTTGGATCCGGGCTATGAAGCGAATCGATTTACTCAGAGCTTTACCAGCTGCGACGAGGAGTTAGAACTGGTTGGAAGCTCTGAGGAGTGTGAGATGTACGACGTGCTCGGTGAAGGGCTCGGACGACTCGCCGTCATGAGCGTTGGCGCATTGGCAGGCCTAGTGAACTCCGATTCCGACTGCGGATTTGAGAACCTTTGGGTGCTTTTACGGCCTGACGCGATTCAAGGTGAACCTGGCCAAAGCGGTCTTATGAGGTGGTCCATTTCAGATTGCGCGATCAGCCGTGGACCAAGTAGTGCGCCTTACGAGACGGATTGCCTCGGTCGACGAAAGTTTATGCGAGGGACCGCCACGGTTGATGCAACTCGGACTGTTACTGGTTTACGAGAGAAAAAGATTAACATTGGTTCGGTCTCGATGATTGACTCTATCGTTCCCGATTCACATCAATCGGTCGACATTTTGCTACAGAACGTCGACTTGGACGACGTGTATATATTTGAGCTGAATCCCGGTGAAATGAAACCCAACCGATCAATTCATATTCACTCAGGACGGCTAACAGCGTCGGTGTCACCGATCACCGGTGAGAAACGTTCTTCGCCGGGCGCATTTGATATTGCAACTAACATTGCGGAGATAAATCGGGTTCGGTTGCGTGATGCAGATGTGACAATCGTTTCCGAAGGTAAGAGCTTTCGCTTGTACGTCGCCGATACCGAGATCGACGCTTTTAATGGCTCCTATCACAGCGCTGGTCAAACCAATGTGATCAGTGGCCAGGTGACTGTTGACGGCGAAACAGTTATTTATCCTCCATTCAGCTCATTAGATCCTGATTATAACCAACTCGACTTTGATGCGCGGTACGCATGTACAGATGACTTAATGAGAACAATCACACCTGAATAAAGAATTGTAATTATCTAGCCGTATCTTCTGGCTAGATCAAATTGACCCCGAAATTTATAGACGAAGCCTTTGCAACTCCTCGTGAAACTCACATTTTCGTGTTCGCTTAGATATAAAGAGGAGGGGAGTGATTCATTGCCTCAAGAAATGGCGAGGATAGAAAGACGCTGCCTTTAGTAGTTGTCTGGGTTGCGAGCCATGTTGACGAATTCTGGTGTTTTGCGCTCAACGCTTCGATGCGCAATGACCTTCATATCGCTTTTTCTGACTACGATCGCGTCCGGAAAAGCATTGACGGCATTCGAGAAGACAAGCCTTCTAGGTGTTGAGTCCGTGTCACCGACTCTCCATCCCACATCGGATTGTATGTACTTGTTCACGATGCGGTTTGCCTCGTCGCTACCGATTTGTCGACGTTGCTCATCTTGAACTTCTACGTACACGATCAGACCGCCTGCATCTTCGAGTTGTGAAGAAATTCGTTCAAGTTCGCGCATGAAGGCGGGGCAATAGGGGCACCACCCCGTACCGATGATGAAGTTTATGGTTGTGTAACTTTGATATCGGTCAGAGCAGTGAAATGTCTCTAGGTTTAGTTCTTTGATATCTCCATCTGGATTGTAGGCTCCGGCCCAAGCGATGTTTGGCATCATTCCTTTCAGAGCAAGTCGTGTACTTTGTCCTGGGTAGCCGCACACAACAGTGGCGGGAGTCGTCACCGTACCAAGGCCGAGGCTGGCTATTACGTTTACGGCACCCTCTTCAATCCCAGTGAGAAGCCCTTTCTCATCAATGGTTGCGAGGGCGTCGTTATCGATAGACCAGGTCACTTCGCCAGTCACGTCACGGCTGGTTCCATCGCTGAAAGTGCAATTTGCTGCCAGTTGCGTGGTCCCCTGTTCTTTGACTTCTATAGTGTCCGGTGTAACGACGAGGTCCTTACAGGCGGCAGGTCCCACGATCACAGTGATCGCTGAATTCCAGTCGCTGAGTGTATCCGTGTCGATGTGTTTCAGTGTCGCGGTAATTACGGCACCGCCTTCTCCTACGCCGGTCGCGCTTGCGCCATTGTCGGCTATTGTGATCGTGTTGGTGTTGTTTGAGTTCCATACGACTTGGTTGCTCAAATCTTTGGTCGAACCGTCTTCGTACGTTCCAACTACACTCAGATTAATGGCGAGTCCTTTGGCGATTGCCAGTTCACTTGCTTGAATATCCATCGAAGTGAGTAGGCTTCCTGCGCTGTTGAGGTAGACTGCGTCCGTCGAGTTGCATCCGCTGAGGAGCATGAAAGTTGCGGTCACAAGTATCGGAAGTTTCTGAAACAATGCCATGATACGATAATGTGGTTGAAATAAAGTTCGCTGTCTAGTGTCCCTCGTCAGAATAGGAATTTCGACCTAGGGATTTTATCCCGGTAAGACAAAGTACGACATAGATTCGGAGAGAATGTCCTATGGTTTGAACCGAATGATTGCTGTTCCGTTGCCCCCTACGTATTTTGGCACCGGAGTGAAGTGCATATTGTTCAAGGGCTTTTTGTCAGCGTTGTTGTTGTTCAGCCTCGCTAAGCCCGTCAATGGATCGAGCTGGCCAGGTCCATTGATTTGGAAAACCGACAGTCCAGTATCACGGAAGTCAAAATCAGAATTATTTCACGAAGGCTCGTTTATGATTTTTTCTGACTTTCGAGAGGTTTTCCTAAACCAAGTGAAGGAATTTGAGCGTTCACGTAAAATTACTTGGTCATACACGCGGCGCATCGCGACGGTGAAAAAAGGCGTATCATCGAAAGACCGAGTGACCATAAATAGTTGGGAATGGATTGAGCAGGACGGACTTCCTGATACTTCTCTGACGAAGTACACTTTCGATTTCTTAGGGGCTGATCGCGGGCGTTCTCGGCGATTGGTCAAGAAAGGTTCAGATGAATTGACTGAAAATGCGAAACAGTGGGTAAACCGAAATTTACGTTCGGTTGATGAGCCGGTTTTGTTGGCTACTTGGCCTCGCAAACCTGTCGCTCGCGCTGGAGATGAATGGCCGGTCGACCCACTTCGTCTTGCTATCTCACTGAATCTTGACGAACTTAGCCGTATCAATGCGCCGAAATCCAAGGCTCAAGCGAAACTGGTATCTTTGCGAATGGTCGACGATGTTACCTGGGGCAAATATGTGGTTGAGTCTTTGCTTTTCTTTGGTCAATTGCCTGGTACTCAATCAGCGTGGCGAGAGGGCGGTCAGTTAGCCCTAAAAGTTACGATAGACGGCCCGCTTGAGCCGGGCCCTTATGGACCCTATGCTATAAAGATCGTTGGGGATTTATCAGGTAAAGGACTAGTTCGCGGAAACAGTGGAGAGGAAATTTTGCGAGAGATCAAAATGACCTTGCGAGGAAATTGGACGCGTTCAGCGCGGTAACCTTCGACCCCCATGCAACAAATCAATGTCCGCTCAAGTCTTTTTTGGCTAAACACATGGATCTACTTGCGATCAGGCTGATTTGAGGCCAATTTTCGGAACAGATGCCCAAGCTGACAATTCACGGAAGAGAAGCTGGCGTTGAGGCCGTTACAACGGTGGTTCGAGCTTTGGCTGACGCTGGGATCAATACTCCGTATTACCGCTGGCATTCTCGTCTTAGCCCTCCTGCCAACAGCCGAATGTACTCGACGGGAGTCGAGAACTCACCGAAGCCATCGCTTTTATGCGAAGCGATATCCCAAGACGGCAAGGTCGTGGACACAGCCTTCCAAAAAGTGAAAGAAGCTCGTGAGTCTATCACGAAATTCATGTTGACCAATCATCCGAGCCATCGTCCTATTTGTGACAAAGCCGGGGAATATCAGTTCCAAAATTATTACGTCGATTTTGTGCAATCCGGTACGTGCTTCAACGAGACGAGCGATGTCCTAGGAAGATCGCAATGCGGTCACTTTAAAAGAATGGTTCGAGCAATCATCGGTGTATCGCTTGAAACTGAGTTTGATAGTCCATATCGTGGAAATGCCGCTGACATTTGTCCCGTTGACGATTATGCAAATGTTGATGAAGACGGGCTTTATGCCCTAGGTCACTGGGGAATGAATATAAATGATACGAAAAAACAAATCGAGGGTGTGACTCTGAGTCAGCGCACTGATAATGGCCAAAATAAACGAAGGCTCAAGGTGCTTCAGTAATGGTCTCAGTTGTCACAACGGTTCTACCTTTTCTAATTTTTGTTTTATTGTTTCTTCTGCCACTCCTTATGGCGGGACCATTGACCTGGGCCGAACGACGCCAGTCGTCCATGATTCAAGATAGAGTCGGACCGAACCGCGCAGGAATCAAAATAGGCAATAAAGAGTATCGATTCTTTGGTCTTTTGCATCCACTTGCAGACCTCATGAAGCTGTTCACGAAAGAAGATTCTATTCATCTAAAGGCCGACCAACTACTTTACAACCTGGCCCCCTTTATCGCGCTTTTTCCTGCCCTTGTTGTTTTTGCAATCATTCCGATTGGTCCTGACTTTGAGTTATGGGGTGAAACTTTTCAGCTTCAGATTGCAAGGTTAGATGCAGGTATTTTGTTCATGTTTGCGATGAGCTCAATCGCCGTTTTCGGTGTTTTATTGGCCGGCTACGCCTCTCAAAACAAATTAGCACACCTCGGTGGTTTACGTGCGTCCGCTCAGACGATCACGTATGAACTAACGCTCGGACTTTCCGTGTTGGGTGTCATCATGATTTACGGTTCTTTGGAACCTAGTGCTATCGTCGAAGCTCAGGGAGAATTGTTATGGGGCTGGTTACCGAAGTGGGGCGTTTTTCTGCAGCCAATTGGACTCATGGTGTTCTTTATCGCGGCGATTGCCGAAAATAAAGGAACGCCTTTCGACCCCGCAGAAGGTGAGTCCGAAATCGTTGGTTACTCCGTTGAGTATTCAGGTGTGGCGTTCGGGATGTTTTTCATGGCCGAATACATTGAAATCGTACTGATATCGGCGATGGTGACAACGCTATTTTTCGGGGGGTACCAAGTCCCGTACTTGACCGATACAGGATTACTCCTTCCAGGTATGACATCGGTATTTTCACTGCATCCTCTACTCATTACGGCGCTCCAAGTGCTAGCATTTTGCTTCAAACTTGTGTTTTTCTGTTGGCTTCAGCTGATGACGAGAAGGAGTTTACCTCGGTTCCGCTATGATCAGATCATGTCGCTCGGTTGGAAGATTCTTTTGCCTGTGTCCTTAGCAAATATCCTCGTTACCGCCTTCGTGATCCTCCTAACGAAGTCGTGAAAGGATAATTTTATTCACTCCGAAAACTAGAAAATGGAACGGTTCAGCAGTTAAATTGGTGTTGTCGACCAGCTTTCTTTGTCTGCGATTGCGCCCGACCTAGCATACACAATCGGAGCAGGCGCTTTTGGTGCCAACACTCTGCTGGCGGCTCAGAAGCCGACGGATAAAAACCCCTATTTTTCCTCAATGAGAGTCATTTTTTGGCGCGATTGGATTCATACGTCTAGAATACGCACGAGATGTCTGGTTTCACCACAAGCGCGCGAGTGGTGTACATTGTTCTATTAGGCGTTACGCTTGGGGCAACATTATTCCTATTGCTCGCGTTGTATCCGAGTGCACTAGTGCATCTTCCGTCCGAGCAGTCAGCGACGGAGCTCGTTCGAAGCATGGCTGCATCGCTTGACTTTTTTGTTTTACTTGAGAGTCCACTTCTTCTTGTTTGTTTGCTCGCTGGATTTCTATCTTCTGGTTATTCGCTTCGATTGCCTTTGATAGCTGTATTACTGCTGGCTGGAGCGGCAAGCTTATCGCATTTTTGGTTGGAACCAGAAATGCTTGATATTCGACAGTCTCTTGGTCAGCCTTTGCAATACCTAGATGCTAATAACCCAATGAGACTGAGATATACGTATTTTACGACGCTCTCGAATTGGTTGCATTGGTTTAGAGTGATTGCCTCTGTATATTTATTGGGGCAGGGCGTTATTTCTTCTTCGCCAAAGCGAAGTTCAGGACTACGGTTTTAGCCTACTCAGTAATTACTCGGTCACTGTCTATTCGTTCGACTGCGATACCATCTCGAGTTTTTTGTGGCACCCAAAGACGCCATGAATCCGGCTCGTTCTCTGCGGCGTATCTACGGACGCCTGGTCTTGGATTGACCGCCACCCGAATTTTTGACCGCTCCTGCATAGGATAATCACTCTTACTATCACCGAATGCGATGAAGGCTTGTTTGTCGCCGATCCAATTGGACATGACTTCGACTTTCCCATCCTTGTAGGTAATCGGTAGTTGCATTTCGGCGGTTATGATTTCGTCCTTAACATACGCGCGTGCGCCTGCGACATCCGCTTTCTCTATTCCTAAGCGGGTTGCTGCGGCTTCTACCACCCAGTGTGGAGAGCCTGAGATAACCTTTATTTTGAACCCAGCGGTTCGCAGTGCTTCATGGAGCTTCGGGATATCTTCGTATATTTTTGGCTCGAACTCTCGGTCGAAAATCTCGAGCGCGAAATCGAAGAGTTCTTTTGTGGTCCAGCCCGCGTAGCAAACAACTTGAGCACTAATAATATCGTTTTCAGTGACCTTGTCTTCGAAGTACTGTTTCATCAACGCAAGGGCGTCAGCATTCGGTTCTCCTGTAGATTCCCCGCCGCTGCGATTCAGGATTTGGGCCAAGATATCTTTTGCTTCTGGTTTGAGTAGGCCTTGATTCATGGCGGTACGAGCAACCACGTCACCTAGATCACCGGCCCAAAGGGTGTGGTCTGCATCAAAGAATGCCACGGGTTCATATTCTGTGGTTTCTGACGCAGATTTTTGAATTTCTTCGAGTAATGAATCGATACTAATTTCTTGTGACATAATTACTTCTTCGGCTTGGCCGTTTTGCCTTCCCATAAATAAAAGCCTTCGTTTGATTTTCTCCCGAGTTTTCCGTCCTCAACCATTTGTCGCAGTAAGGGAGGGACTGCAAATTGAGGACCTACTTCACGTTCTAAGTGTTCAGCAATCGCGAGGCGTACGTCTAATCCAACCCAATCCGTGAGCTTAAGTGGCCCCATGGGATGACGATAGCCGAGCTCCATAGCTCGATCGATATCTTCGGGAGAAGCAACGCCCGATTCCACCATCCTGATCGCTTCTAAGCCCAACACAAGACCAAGTCGAGATGATGCAAATCCGGGCGAGTCGTTAACCAAGATTGCTGACTTACCAATTTCACGAGCGAGCTCTTCACAGCGCTCGATGACTTCATTGCTGGTCGATGGAGTTTTTACAATTTCCAAAAGAGGCATGATTGGAACTGGATTAAAGAAATGTAGTCCAATCACTCGCTCGGGATTCGTTGCGGATTCTGCAATGGCTGTGACTGACAAGGACGAAGTATTACTCGCTAATATCGCGTTAGAATTATTTTCGGAGAGCGCCTTAAAAATTTTCTGCTTGAGCTCTAGGTTTTCCGGTGCGGCCTCGATGACAAGGTCAACGTCTTTTGTGACCTCTTGATCGGTCGTTAATGCAATACGGTCCAAGATAGCAAGTCTGGCATCATTGGTAATCTTATCGCTAGCCATGGCTTTGGCTAAAGATGTCTTGATTCGCTCCAAACCGCTCTCAACAGCTTCATCGCTGACATCAAAGAGATGAGTTTGGATACTGGATTTGGCCAGAACCTCCGCAATACCCGCACCCATAGTACCGGCACCAATAATTAGAGCGCGACGAATATTATGACGCATCACTTGTTCTCCTGTTGGGCATCACGCTTTGCTTTACGGCGGTCGAGAAATGCCTGCATTCGTTCATGCTTGTCTGTCGATTCGAAGCAAACTGCTTGAGCCAGTGCGTCGAGTGTGTCGAACGCGCGAGGTGGTCCCCAAGCCGCATTCAAGGCTTGTTTGGAAAGCTGAACAGCAAGGTCGCCTTGGTTCGCTATTTGTGTTGCGACTTCCATGGCTTTTTCAAGCAGTTGCTCGCGTTCTACAACATATTCAACCAATCCCATCTTCTCTGCTTCCGTAGCGTTTATGATTCGGCCAGTGAAGATGAGGTCTTTTGCTCGTCCCATTCCGACCAAACGAGGAAGACGTTGTATAGCGCCGGCTCCGGGAAGAATACCTAGCCCCACTTCTGGTTGTCCGAGTTTTGCATCTGAACTCGCAACACGTATGTCGCAGGCCATTGCAATTTCGCATCCGCCCCCAAGGGCGTATCCGTGAATGGCAGCAACAAACGGTAGTTTGTGTTCTTCAATGCGCCGAAAAAGAGCAGAATTAATCCGTTGTAGAGCGGCGTGGTAGTCCCGCTCCTTTAATTCCGCGATATCTGCGCCGGCTGCGAAAGCTTTGTCTCCTGCGCCTTTGAGAATCACAGCTCGTGATTCGGTGCTGATCTCCAGGGCGTCTAAGGCCTGCCCGAGCTCTTGGATCATTTGCAGGTCGATGGCGTTTCGCCGGTCCGGACGATTAAGAGTAATAACCGAGACCTGTCCGTTTTTGACCGGGACATGCTCGACAGTGATTGTATCGAAACTCATCGACAGTGCTGCTATCACAGCCGAAGAATAAGAGTGAAGGGTGATTTACTCGGAGCATCCATCGATAACGAAGAATATCTCGACTTCGTCATCTGGTCCGGGCGAGACACCCGTCAGCACAAGCTGCGTTCCATCGTCACTGATGTCGAAGTCGTCGGGATAGTTCAGTTTATTGCCACCAACGACCACAGTGACGCCGTCAGGATTACAAGCTGGAGGATCTAGGGTATACCGGTCAGTACTGACCAAGTCTCTCGCGATAGACTCAAGAGCGTCACTGAAGCTTTCTTGGCAAATAGAATCAACTAAGCAGGCCACCCGCTTTCCTTGCATAGGTCGGCATGAAGTGGACTCAATCTTGGGGTCGAGTTGAGTGACTTTGGCTTCTATTGCTCTCGCAAACTCGATATATCTTCGACCTGAGCGAGAAGAACAGCAGTCATCCACCCCGTAAAAAGAGCACCAACTGCACCATTTGCCTCCACTATCAGATATATCGAAGTACTGAAGATCACGGTTTTGGCAGCGCCGTTCCGTCATGCTTGAGGTTCTAACGATCTCGCAGAATTCTCCATTTGGACAGTCACTCTCAGCGTTGCAGGGCGTTAGGCTTCCGTCTTGGGGTCTCATCGAACAGAATGAGCCGCAAGTGTCTCCTCCGACTCGACAGTTCCCGGGCTCGCCTGTAAGAGGGTCAAGACCTGCAATCACGCCGACTCTCACTTTCTCAAGCGGCTTAAATTGACTGATTTTCTCGATAGTATCAGCGATCGCTTGGCTGTCGGCCAATTGGTCGTCTTCGTCTGATACGAAAATCACGACGAGGTTCGCCTCATCTCGCAGAAAACCCGCATTACAGCGACCAGGCCGAGTGCTTTCTAGGGCGAGGCCCAGTGAACTGATTCCCGATTCGGTGCCCGATCCGCACGAGCCGAGTGCGACATTGGCTGAGAACTCTTGGATTTGCTGGCTTGGCGCCATGGACGATGTAATGACGATTTCGTTGAGTCCGCGGAAGCAGCCGTGGTCGACGCCCGCAGACGTGCAGACGACGCTCGTGTCAGACTGACTGATTCTCGTGAATGGGAACACAGTCTTTCTGACAGCAGTCACAGTTCCATTTTGTTCTTGCCCAGTCGTGTAGCCGGATGGGGGCTGGGGCGATTGGCCTGCCTCGATTTGACAGTATTCGTTACAGCCGTCGCCATTGATGAGATTCCCGTCGTCGCAAGTCTCGCCGGTCTCCACCACGTCGGGTGTATCTCGGTTGTCGCTGACTTCGTCTAGAACTCCGTTTCCGCACGCTGCGTACACGTCCGTCGAAATAATCGCGATGCGATAGTCGCCGCTGCCAACGATTTGCCGGATGAACGCATCAAAGTTTTGCCCAAGCAGTTGTTGCTCGTCTTCCATCGAGCAGGAATTGTCGACGATAAACAAGATATCTGCTGGGATCGGCTTTGCAGCAGGGACCACTACGGTCTGTTCCTTAATGGTCTCCAGGCGAATCGTGTTGAAGTAGTAGTCCTGGCAAGCGACGCTTCCCAAAAGAGCCATCGCTGCAGTGATAAATGCCAAACAAACCCGCATTGCCCCGATTATCCGGTATTGCTTTCCAAAATCAACGGCTGAACCGATGATGAAGCGCAAAAAAAGCCGGTTTTTCCGGTAACTCCTATGGTACAAGCCCGCCATGCTCGATTTTCGACTCGTAGGTGCGAATTTAGATCATTATGCGGAACAATTAGGGCGTCGCCCCGGCTTCGACCAAGGACTGCTGCATCGGGTCCGCGAACTGTTCGAGGAACGCGCGGCGGCCATTCGTGAGACCCAAACGGCTCAAGAACAGCGAAATGCTCTGAATAATCAAATGAAAGTTGTCTTCAAGGAAGGGACTGATGAAGAGAAGGCTACGGCGCGAGCAGAAGCAAAAGCGATTTCAGATCGCGTAAAGGAACTCGAAATTCAGACCAAAGCTGTAGAAGAGCGTCTTGAAAGCTTAATGCTCGAAATCCCAAATGTTCCTCATCCATCTGTTCCGAATGGCTCCGGTGAGGAAGATAACCAACTTGTTAGAACCTGGGGAGAGAAGCCACAGCTCGATTTCGCGCCTAAAGATCATCATGAATTGGGTGTAAATGAATTAGGTCAGCTTGACTTCGAAGCAGCGGCAAAAATTACGGGTGCTCGCTTTGTCGTTCAATTTGATGAATTGGCTCGGTTAGAGCGGTCGCTCATTAATTTTATGCTCGACACTCACGTTCGGGAACATGGCTACCGCGAGGTGAGCGTGCCATTTCTCGCCAATCGGGAGTCCCTGACTGGAACGGGGAACCTTCCAAAGTTTGAGGCCGATCTGTTCAAAGTACCATTTTCCGAGAATGTTGATTACTTCCTCATTCCTACGGCAGAAGTTCCAGTCACAAATTTGTATCGCGATCAAATCCTCATGCCGGAGGATGGTCCTTTACCGCACGCTTATTGTTGCTTTACGGCCTGTTTCCGGAGTGAAGCAGGTTCCGCGGGTCGAGACACTCGCGGAATCATTCGTCAGCATCAATTTAACAAAGTGGAAATTGTTCGTTTTTCTGCACCTGATAACTCCTATGAAGAACATGACAAGCTAACACGGCATGCCGAAGCGATTTTGCAGAAACTCGGTCTTCATTATCGAGTGATGCTCCTTTGCACAGGGGACATGAGTGCTAATGCAGCCAAATGCTATGACATTGAAGTGTGGCTTCCCGGGCAAAATGAATATCGGGAGATATCCAGTTGCTCCAACTTCGAAGATTTTCAGGCAAGACGCGCGAAAATTCGATTCAAGACCGAAAAGAAGGCCAAAGCAAAGTTGCTGCACACAATGAATGGCTCCGGACTTGCAGTCGGGCGTACTCTTGTTGCGATTCTGGAGCAGTATCAGCAGAAAGATGGCTCAATTCGCATACCTGACGTTTTGAAGCCATATATGGGTGGTCTTGAAGTTATCCCTGCTCGAAAATAAGAAAGCCTCAAGACCGTCTTTTAGGAGTTCACCGGAAATAGCTTCTCGATTTCTCTCATCTGTTTCTCCGAGAGTTCAAATCGACCCGCTTTAGCATTGTCTTCAATGTGTTTGCGCTTGGCTGCCTTAGGAATGACAAAAACACCCCCCTTTTGCATCAGAAACCGTAAAGCAACACAACGAGAAGATACGCTTTGTTCTTGCCCAAGAGCTTTTAGTGCGCGCCCACCGCGTGAAAACGGTCCTGGAAATCGTTTGTCACCAAACGGGCTGTACGCGACGACGGCAATTTTATTCTCTCGGCAAAATGGAATGAGTTCTTTTTCAATTTCCCTATTTTGTAGAAAGTACTCTACTTGATTACATGCAATCTTATTAGGTCCGACTATTTCTATCGCGGTTTGAAGCTCTGCGACGCTGAAGTTACTTACGCCAAATGATTTGATTTTTCCGTCGGAGACAAGTTTTTCGAAAGCCTGAAGTGTCCCTTCTAGAGGATGGTCCTCATGCCAATGAAGAAGATAGCAGTCTAGATAGTCTGTCCCCAATCGACGGAGACTCGATTCACAAGCCTGAATGGTTCCTTCGTAAGTAGCGTTTTTAGGAAGTACCTTTGAGACGAGAAAAACTTTTTCTCTAACTCCTCGGAGTACCTGGCTGAGAACGCGTTCGACCGCTCCACTTCCATACATTTCCGCCGTGTCAATGTGCGTCATTCCTAAATCAATGCCGTGATGCACGGCTTCTTTGACTTGTTTTAGACTGCTCTTCTCTAGGTTCCATGTTCCTTGGCCGATCCGTGCCACCTCGACGCCCGTCACCCCAAAAATCTGTTTCTCCATTATTTACGTTGATATCGTGCCCTTGACTTGACAGCAAGTTGAGGAAACAGATGCTATACGCGTAAGCAATGCCGAATTTGGTGGGAGTCTATGATAGCAAAGCGGATGAGACTTCGCTTAGGGACGTTTTGCAACGGATGATTACAATCGTCGACATCCCTGAATTTTCATATCTGAAAAAACAAGCCCAGGGACGTCATCTTCAATGCGGCAATGTCCTTACGGGTATTGAGGATAATGAAGCTCAGCCCGTGTATGATCAATCTAAGAATGTTTGGCTGATGCTCGACGGCGAAATATTAGGACGGGAATGCGTCGAAGACGAGCTTGAAAGCTTTGGCATTGATGCGGCCAATTTGGACGATGCCGAACTTGCGTTGTGTAGTTATCTTCACCTGGGGGAGAATTTTCTCAAAAACCTAAACGGTCGCTGGAACATCGTGATTCATCACGTTGCTGAGGATCTCACGATTATCGCCTCTGACCGCTACGGAAGTCGTTTGCTTTATTGGGTAAAAGATGGCGACCGTTTTGTGTTTGGCTCAGAACTAAAAGCTGTGATTACAGCTCGACCGCATCAAAGTCTCGCAGGAGGCTATGGCTTACTCGAACTTTTCATGGGACCTTATCTACACGGGGACCGAACTTGGGTTGACGGTATAAAAGTTCTGAATCCGGGAACGATTCTCAGGTTACAGCGAGGTCAAATTCAGCTCCGCCGATATTGGAAATCAAGTTTCAATGAAGGACAGGTAGCAGTAGATGAGGACACCGCGGTCTTCGAGTTTAAGGAACGACTTGCAACGGCGGTGCGCAGAAATTTACGGCGCAAGCCTCATCATCCCTTGGCAATCACTTTGTCCGGAGGCTTAGATAGTCGGTCGTTGGCACTGTCGATCCCAGAAGAACAGCGTCCTATTTCAGCGCTGACGTATGGAGATGAGCATACGCCTGACGTTATGTATGCTCGACAGCTAGCCAGTGTCCTAGGTCTAAACTTCAATCATGTTGAATCTCAGCGAGAGCTGCTTTTTGATAAGAGTAGAGAAGTACTCCGTGAACTTGGTTCGGTTGTCGATGATACATCTCACGGTTTTTATTCTTCACAGATTGATCGAGTAACTTGGCGAGACGAATTCTTTGGAGATCAGACGGGCGTGACGAGTATGATCTGGCATCCTCTGTATAGTAAACATATGAATTTAATGCTGCAGGGCGCCTGTGGTGATGCCCTTACGGGTAGCCATCTTACCCTCTTCGAGATGCGCCAAGCTCCACGACTACAACTCATAAAGAAGCTGATGAATAATCAATACTTTCAGCCCATTGAGCGGTTGTCTCAAGTTTTTTCTAAGTCATTTATTAATCAATATTGGCCGCAGCGGTTCGAACAATTTTCCAAGCTTTTCGAGAGCATTGATGCGGATAATACGACGGCTATTTCGAATGTTTGGGATATGGAGAACCGCCAGAGACGAGGGGCTTTTTCTACATTTACGATGGAGCGGTATTTCTGCCAAATTCGAGTACCTTATCTCGATTATGAGTTGGCGGCTTTCTTGAGCCATTTGCCTCCCAAATTACGGTTTCAACAGCGGCTATATAAACAAATGATAGTGAACGGTTATCCAGAGGCGTCTCATGTCCCATGGGCGTACACCCGTCGCCCGATTGGTGTTAAGTGGAAGACTGAGTTCACAAAAGAGTGGTACAACTATTGGTCCCGTAAAGTACGATCCAAAATTTCACCGCGCTCATCGACCTTGCCTATCTATGCTTTTCGCGACAATCAGCGTCTATTGCAGGAAGATAAGCCGTTTGGAGAGCCCGTATATCAATGGTTGCGTTCTGATCGGTTTGACTCGAAAGTGTTTAATCCCGAAGGTATTCGACAGTTTCTTGAGGAGTATTATCGAACAGGAGGAAGCGGTGACGATTATATTCTTCTGGGATATCTTTGCGGCTACGTAAGAGCAGATAAATATCTTTTGAGTGGAGATTATTCAATGATTCCAGATGTTTGTAATCCTTCGAAGTACGGTGTGACTGGTCCGAATGAATCTCAATAATCTCGATTTGCATGTTCAAGATTCATGAATTCATCGAATTCAACCATCGTAAAAACCAACCGCCGACGATTGAGAACAGGGGAGGAGTGTGGAACATCTCCTCCTCGAAATAGTACAAGGTCATTTGCTTCTGTGGGATGACCAAGCATAGGTTTGAGAATTCGTTCCATCTCCAGGACCATTTTTGCGCGAGCTTTCTTGATGTCGTGAGCTATTTTCTTTGAAAGAAGCTTTCGCTTGATCGGGTTTTTAACCTCAGTCTGCAACCGAGCACTCTCGCGGAGATACCATATCTCTTTATGTCGCCGTTCGTCCCGGAGCTGTTCAAATACTTCGCGATTGTAATCTCTGCTATGTGAGATGAGTGTTCCTGGGCTACCGGCAAGTGTTGTAGTCATTTGAAACGTGTTCCCTGTCGCATCATAGGAGTCGATATGCCATTCTCTCTGCTTCGTGTTCTTCAGGAATGTACTGGTGATTGTGACGTCCCATTTATTCTCTTTGGGTTGTTTATTGTCGATAAAACTCTTCGCAAGTTGAAAAACGTGCTCAACAAATGCTTCACGAACTTTCGCGTTACTCAAACCTTTTTTGGCGAGATGTGTATCAAGTTTCTCGTGGAATTGATCGAACGGAGAACCGATAACAACATATACATCTCGGCCACTTTTGTTGAATTCTTCGATTTCTTCTTGGAACTCAAACGTTGGGGTAGGTGACACTGCTGCTTTTGCGTTCGAGTCTTCAAGTACCTGAAAAAGTGACTTAAAGGATTCCGTATAGGTCACCTCGGGATGCAGATTAGAAAAGCGTCCACTCACTGAGGCAAAATTAGAGGGAGAACGGTGACTAAGCAAGCCTGTAAGCCTAGAAATTTTTCAACACTGCGATTTTCTAGGACACCTTGTAGCCTAAGGCCGTCCAATATGAACCTACCGGAGAGAATTGAATTGTCTCTAGTCCGGCGTTTGTCATGAACTTTCGTACCTCTGCTTTTTTATATCTCTTGTCCATTTTTTGTTTGCGTTCGAGCCGATACCGAATATCGCTTGCTTTTGCCCTGAGTCGACCGAAGGGTGTTTCAGGTTCAAAAAGAAGATAAATCAAGAGAGGTGCCCCTGGTTTCAGTTTTTCGGCGCAAGTCTGGACAGTGCGTTCGACGTCTGGAGAGCAATGTAGCGTTTCTAACGCAACGCCAAAGTCCATACTTTTCGCTTCAATCGACTTTAGACTAAAAAAGTCAGATTCAAGGAATTCAACATTAGTGAGATCACAATACGACCTTGCTCGGCTCAATTCCTCTGAACGATGGTCTAAACCAACGATGTGTCCCACTCTTTGAGCGATAAGTTGGGTCCAAAGGCCTGTCCCACAACCTAGTTCGAAACCACGAGCGTTAGAGGGAAGTCCATCCCACGGAAAGACAACAAAATGTTCATAGAATATCTCCCATTCCGAGTCTTGCAGCTCTGGGTGTTTACATTCTGAACGCCGAATGTTGAAGTATGTATCAGACATGTTACGCGTTGGTTGTATCGCTTGTTCATGACATGCACAAGTCACTTGAGTTTAAGGGTTGAAGGATTGAAAGTACCTCAAAAAAGCGACGGAAATAAGGAACTGCAATTTCAGGTTTATAACAGCTTCGCGAAATTACCCGCAGAGTTTATATCCTTATTTGAAAACGCGACAAATGAGTCTGTTTTTTTTGCTCGGGAGTGGTTTCTTCGTTCGGTAGAGCATTTTCTTCAGCAATCTCAAGACTTACGCATCTTCGCGGCAAAAAAAGATAATGTGCCATCTGCACTGCTCATCGTGTTTGAAAAATCTTTGTTGGAGAACGCTGCTTGGGTAAATCGAAAAATCTTATCCAGTTGTACGACCTCCCAGTCTTTTCGCTCATCACTTATTTGCGCAAAAGAATCTGACGTATCTGACATCCTCATAGGACTCGTTGAGTACTTAGAAGATTCGAAGTATTTATTTCATAAGTTAGATTTAGAACTTCTAAGTTTCAGTCAAGACGACCGTGATAAATGGGCTCAAAAGTTAACTGAATCAAAATGTCATTTTTCGATTACGCTGCAAGAGTGGAACCGTTATGAAGATGTAAAAGGTGTTCCATTCTCAAAGTTAGCTAAAAAATCAACGAAGCGTAGGGAAAAGAAGCTTGCGAGGACGTCGAAAATCGATTTTCAGCTTTATCAAAAACCGGATGAGATTCAAGAAGCGATCAACGCGTATGAAAATATTTATCAAAGAACATGGAAGGATGTCGATGTTGGCAAGAAGTTTGCCTCGGATTTGATTCACGATTATGCGTCTCGAGGTTGGGTAAAATTTTTGATTATGAGTGTAGATGGTCTACCGGTGGCCGCTGAATGTTTCTTTGTTCATCACCGAAAGGCATGTAGCTTTCGGACCGCATATGACCTCAAATACCGTGACTACGGTGTTGGTTCCATTGTACTTCAGAAGATGTTTCAAATTCTAATAAAAGATGACTTGATCGATGAAATAGACTTCGGGCCGGGTGATGAGGATTATAAGAAGCAATGGCTAACAAAAACGCGGCCGCTGTGGCGGCTCCAGATCTTTTCAAGCTCAAGTAAACTCAGCCGCAGTCATCATTTTATTTGTCAGGTTCGTGATGAATTCCTGACACTAGCTGACGGACCGGTAGGCAAACAATTACGAAAGACGAAGCATTCCCTGATAAAGACCTCCAAAAACCTGAAAGAACGTCTTAATATCTAAGATAACATAACAAAATCAGCCTGTTCGCTTGACTCCGTCTTATGAGAGTTCAACATGGACTTGTGCTGAACAAAGTCGTCAACTACGCGCTTTTTGCGTCAGCTTTCACTGGGGGTGTCCGGCTTCTCACTTTCGTCGTCGGAATGCTCGCCGCACACTTGAAAGACAAAGGGGCTTTTGGCGACTATACAACGTACGTTGTTGTCGTGGGTATTGTTCAGAGTCTGTTCATAAACGGATGTAATCAGACGATCCAAAAATTTAGCGCGGACAGCGAGGTCGAGCGACGACGTTTTGCATTGCTGGCTTATATCACCTTCGTGATCACATTAATTCTCGGAGCACTGGGATTCTTTTTTACCGGCGTAGTTTTTGGAAAATGGGCGCTTGGCCTTGCTTTTCTTTCTGCGTGTGGTGGAGTCATTTGGTGGTGGGCTCGTTATCTCTATCGAGCCACTCTTAATCCGAAAGGTGAAACCTTTCTCTCTATCCTCGGCTCGATTTCAAACGCATTTCTTATTCTCGGATTTTTGAAATTGACTGCTTATGACGACGCGATCATTTATGGAGATTTCGCAGCGTATGCACTTGGAGGTCTTGTCTCTCTTTTTGCTATTCCCTTTGCTGTGAAGGCTTCGCTTTGGGAAATTATTAGGACGCCACTTCCCAAAGATTGGTTGTCACAAATGTTCAAGTTTTCTTTGCCCCTATGGGGTGCAGGGCAATTATTTACCGCTGGTGGCTCCGCGCAAGGACTGATCACGCGTGGTCATCCAAAATTAGGTACGGCGCCAATGGCAGAGTATGGAGTTATGGGTACTCTTTCCCAGTTTATTCATCAACCGATGGATATTTTGGGCCATGCGGCACTTCCTGGTTTGGTCCTCGAAAAAGAAAAGCGTAACGAAATGTATCGCGAGCTTTTGCGTTTGTGTCTTCTTGCTTTTCCGTTCATTTCTATCGCTGTTGCGGCTGGTCTACCGTTGCTTATCGAAATTCTCGATTGGTTATTCCAGTTCTTAGCTGTTCGCGAAGATGGGCTGTCCGCGAAGTATGGCAATGTTTATCTTCTCTTACTGATAATAGCGATTGGAACCCCCGCTGCGGCGGTAGAAATTGTCACAGGGCAATACGCAGTTGTACAGGATCGACCAGATATTGCTCTGAAGTCGAAAGTTGTGAGCTTGATCGTGATTCTCGCTTCTTTGCTTCCTTTGGTTAATTATTTTGGCCTGGCTGGTGTTGTGTTTGCGGGCACTGTACTCGGTGAATTCAGCCAAGCGTTCACTTACGTTGCTTTGCTTTGGAAAGATTATCGTCAAAATATGCGCACAGCATTGATATACTCAAGCCTTGCAACCTTTTCGGCGCTCTTGGCGGCAGCACCTGTTTATCTTCTAAGAGACTGGAATTATAAATGGGCACTCGCGTTCCTTTCAATGGCTATTTATGTCGTAGCGATGTGGCTATTTAAGTTGCTCAATTTTGAAGATTTCCGAAGATTGGTTCGCGTCTTACGTGGTCGTCAAAAAGTTGAGCACGAGCAAGGTTTTGCCGAAGCTCCTCAGGGTTTGGAAGATGCTTTGGTTGCTGAAGATAAAGAAGCGGCTCGCAAAGCTATTGTTCGGCGAGCGAGTCAGGTCGATATTCAGCTTTAGCGATGTTCGGCGGCTTTACCGGCAAAAGTTCTTAGTGTGTACCAGACGATGACGAGGTCCATCCAAAGCGATTCATTTTCGATGTAGAATCGGTCTAATGGATAGCGTCTAGGAAGTGACATTGTTGGCGGTGTTTTGGGCGGAGGAGGAATCCTAAGAATTTTGCGAACCTTTTCATCGATTTCTGGGAGATCGGCAAGAATTGACTCCAGGCAAGTAATGCCTGGACGCGTTTTTAGGATATCTGGCCATATCTCGTTTTCTTCGAGTATGAAGTTGAACGTATCTGAGTCCATCGGTCGCGGGCCTACGAAGCTTATATGGCCCATGAGCACGTTGAGTGCTTGAGCGAGTTCATCCATATGTGTCTTACGAAGAAAACGACCGTACGGCGTAATGAGTGAGTCGTTGCTCGCTCCATTTCTCATTTGTTGTTTGGCGTCGCGCACCATCGTACGAAATTTGAAAATATGGAACGATTTTCCATTTTTACCGAGTCGTGGAAACATGAATAGCGCGGGATAGCCATGCGATATGTACGCCGCCAAAGTAAGACCGAGATAGACCGGAAGAAGGCAGATGACCAAAATTAGGGCGACTGGGAATTCAAGAACTCTCTTAATGAACGGATAGATTTTAGGAAGGTCGGCGTCCCGTATTTCTGGTGTATCTGGACCACGAGGAGCTTGTTCAATATCGTCGACAAACTCGTCTTCTGATGCATTCATAATTGAAGCCTAAGGCAAAAGCTGCTGCATTGCACTATATGAACGGTACTACAGAGTTTCTCTGATCGTTGCGACGCGGTGCTCGAGTTCAGTCGATGTGTATTGGTGTGCTGCAAAAGGGTCGAAACTCTCGGTGTACATTGACGCGACTGCTGAGGCTTTGCACATTGCTTCTCGTAATTCTTTATCTTTGAGATAACTTCCTAAAAATGCGCCACAAAATACGTCGCCGGCACCAGTTGTGTCCACAGTCTTACCATGCGTGTATGCGGGAACTCGCAATATTTCTGAGCTGTGATTTGTGAATCCGATACAACCCTGTGCGCCTAGTTTCAGGACACACTGTGGTATACCCATGTCCCGCATTTTCAGAAGAAAGGTTTCGGGCGATATGTTCGGATACATCGTATTCGCTTCCGCTTCGCTTGGAATAAAAATATCAACCTCATCCAAAAGGGCCTCGAATTCCGGCGCTTCTGACTCGAAAGGCGGAGGGTCAAGTGAAATCAATGCGTCGCTCGTTCGGCGGATAGCATGAATCCATTGACGGACAATATTTATTGGCATTGGGCATATGTGAATTCCTGAAAACTGGGAAAGCAAATTTTCCATGTTTTGTGGCCGAGGACAGTTGTTAGAATGAAGTTCTCGGGCGACAGATGCAAATGTGGTTGTCTCCTCTTCACTTTGAGGTGGAGCGAGTGGGTTCGGTGTGAGAGAAATGATCTTAGGAGACCGAAGTAAATATCTTCGATCGCAGCTATTCTCATACACGACCCATGCCCTCAGGCTCGGATTGTCGTGAGGCAGGACAAGACTGCAGTCCGTTCCGAGTGCTTCTAATGATGATATCGCGTTATTCTTCCAGTCTTGACCAATCACAGCAGCGACGGAGACGTTAGGCAAAATATGGAGCGCTCCTAACGCACTATATAAAGCATTTCCCGCGGGCACATTCATTTCAGTGTCGCCATTTGCGTGAACGACGTCGTTTACTGCAAATGATCCAACACATAAGAGAGATTGCCTGGAAACCATTTGACGACATTATATATCATCTATTCGAGCAGTATAAATAGCGAGATAAAGTTACCTTGAGCGTTGAACTTCGCCTATTTTCAAAACAAGCCTCAAAGAGTAATGTACTTCTTGGTGAAACTATATCCCGATAATAAACCAATACCTGAACGTGTGACGCACGATCTCTTTACGATTCGGCCGCTTCTGCCTGCGGATTACAAGCTTGATTATGAAGCTGTGATGGACTCCCTCGATTACTATCGCGAGTTCAATCCAAGCGAATGGTCTGCCTCTAATTTTGATCTTTCGCAGAACAAAAAAGAGCTAGAAAATCATCTTGAAGATCACCTTTCTAAGAAGTCCTTTACACTAACAATCGCAAGTAATGAGGCTGAGGAAATACTGGGCTGTATTTATATCAATCATTTGTCGGGGCTACTAACGTGGTTAAAGCAGTCGAGGGAGAAAATATCGCAGGTCTGTGATTTTGAAGCGCAGGTTTACTTATGGACGAGACCATCTTGTATCGAAACAGATTTGGACCGCAAAATTCTGGAAGTTCTTGAGAAATGGCTAGAAGAGAAGTGGGCCTTTAAGAGTATTTGCTTTCAAACGTACGAAGCTGATGTGCGCCAAGTCGCAAATCTCTTGAGCATCGGTCTGTCTCAAGAACTTTCTGCGGCATTGCCAAAAGGAAATGGTAAGGTCGGAATCTATCGGAGAATAAAATGAGATTTCGTAAATTTGGTCACACTAACTTCGAGGTATCGGTCGTAGGTCAGGGGACTTGGAATCTTGAGACCTATGACCGAAAGACGGCGCTTCAAGCATTCCATCATGGGATTGAGCTCGGGATGACTCATATTGATACAGCCTATGATTATGGAAATGGTGCCGCGGAAGAGTTTGTAGGCGAAGCGCTTTCTGGCCGTCGTCATCAAGCGTTCCTTGTGTCTAAGGTCTTGCCTGCCGTGGCAGATTTTGAAGGGACAATCGCGGCGTGCGAAGGTAGTCTGAAGAGACTGAATACGGACTATTTGGATTGCTTCATATTACATTGGTGGGAGAATAATCCGCTCGAAGAAACTTTGAAAGCTTTCTTAGAGCTTAGAGAAAGTGGGAAGATTCGCTCTTTCGGGTTGAGCAACCTTAGTCTTGACGAGCTAAAGTATGCGGTGGATCTCGTTGGACCAAATCAGCTTGCATGTCATCAGGTGGTTTATAATATTCAGTCTCGAGACATTGAAAAAGAAATGCTTGCCTGGTGTAACGAACAAGCTATCGCAGTCGTAGGATATGCACCCTATGGCGATGTGCGAGCGCCAAGCACACTTTTTTCTGAAACGCTCAAAATCGGTGACGCAGCGATTACACGAATCGCAAAACGCCATCAGGTCTCGACTCGAAACGTCGTTCTTGCATTTTTACTGAGTCATGATGTTTATGTCATTCCAAAAGGCGAACGTCCTGAGTTTGCTGAAGATAATGCGAAGGCAGCAGAACTTATTTTGAGTGAGGCTGAGCTACGAGAGTTAGATCAACTTTTTCCTGTTCCCGAAGATAGGCCGCTGCCTTTTACAAATGCCTACTACGATTCTCAGTAGGTTAGTTAATCGCAAAGCAGTACAAACGAACTTGTCCTCCGTTTGCTCGCATTTCATTTAGTGCGCAACCGGTGACGTGACTTGTCGTCCACTGATCTGACCCGGTTCCTGCAGTAAGAACGTTCCAATCAATATGTCCTACAACGGCGAAGTTATTATTTGTATCAGAGGTCCAATCGTTGCAACTAAAATCAAAGCTTACGTTTGGGTACGAAAAACTGCCATCAGGAAAATTAAAGAGAGAGCCTCCGGGGTTTGGAAATCCCATCGTCATTGCATTTAGTGTGGCGAATTTACGGCCATCGTTATCTGAACCGGTGAGTACATCGTGAAGCGCACCCGGGCGTTCATTCCATCGGAGATTCGTTTCATCGAGCAGCTGACTTTCTAGCGGCGGCATAGAAATGAGTTCGGATACATTGCTTGCGATTTGTTCCCCGCTTGCGTTGAACCATGGTCCGCTTCCTATTCGGTCGATAGCATCAACCGTGCTTGAGCTTAGATAGGCGCGCCACGTTTTGTTGTTTTCCGGTAATGCTTCCGCAGCTAATTGTCTGCAGAATTCATCTGCACCCGCCAAGCCCCCTAGGTTTCCTCCTTGGACTGGTTGTCCATTTACCTCTACTGTTCGACTTGTTACAAAAAAGGTCATGCTGGGGTCCGTTACGGTCATGATTGTCCCAGCATCTGCAGTGCTGGATGTATTCGTGGTCGACGTCATCGTCATACCTGGGACAGGCTGAATCGCGCCATCAGCCCTAACCAAAAAACCACCGGCCTGTTCGCAAGCCAACAGACACAAACAAGCATAAAAAGCGATGTAATATCTTAAAGGTGGCAGACTATGGCGATGGAAATTAATCTTCATCGTGACGACGCTGCATGATAAGCTTTTCGGTATCATGGTCGATTAGCTCTTTCGCCTTTTGGTAGCTCACACGATTCGCTCTATATGCCCATGGACTCATTCCTTTATTTTCATCTCTACCTTCATCGAGTTGGGCTTGATACAAAAAGTTGCGTTTGATGTCACCTTGGTCCGATAAATCTAGGTCCGCAATGGCAGACTTCATTTCATCCATTCGTTCTTTCAGTACATCCATGATTGCATGAGGCCAGGCATGGTGATGGAGCGGAATTTGACGCCATTCGTCTTTATGAAGAAGTTTGTCTCGTAAGATTTCAAGAACGAAGTCTGTCCAAGGGGCGACTTGACTCGCCAAAACGAGATGACAGGATTCTTCATCGGCTCGCGCCGTATGCCATGTCCCCGCTGGAAAATAAAAGACATCACCAGGTTCAAGCTGAATTTCTATGAAATCACTTTCGTCCGGTCGCTCAATATCGACATAGTTGGTTTGTGGTTTGCCGTAAGGGTTGAGTGTTACATGTTCGATTGGATATCTTGCCGCTGGAATTGGAGAGTACTTCCAAGTTTTTGTACCAGAAATTTGTAACGCCCAGATATCTGGATTCGGGTCATAATGAATTCCGTAGCCCGCTCCAGGAGGAGAAACAAATGCTGCTGCTTCCATTCCGCAATAGAGCCCTAATTCGTGTTTTAGACCAACGAGAAGTTCTCGAACTGGAGTGCATAGCCAGTGCACATCTTCCATTTGAATCGTCATCCCCAATCGAAACAACGCTCTTGCGTTATAAGCGGTCGTAGATAGTTGATGGAAGTGTTTATTATCGTCAGCCTTCCCCATGAACATGTCGGCGCGAGGGCTCCTCGAGTAATCAAAGAATTCCTTGCGCCGGAATAAATCATTGAACTTATCCGGATGCCCTTTTATGTGTACAGGCTTTTTACCCCAGTGATTTTGAATAAAATCTTCTACGGTAAGAGGTGATAATAGTTCGGTTGCGTTCTTTACAGCCATAAGTGATCAGGAACTCCCTAGTTTTGAGGATAGAACAGAGTGTCTTGTTCCGCTAGAGCCCTAAGAAAAGCACAGGGAGAAAAACGTGGGCCGTGTTTATCTTCGAGGCTCTCTAGTCTTCGAATAATTTCTTTTGGTCGAATGGAGTCCGCATAATGAAGCAAGCCCTGGCGAAAATGAGGAAAATGCATTCCAGCGAGAACGGCCGAATCGATATCTGACGGAGACGACACGATATTATCACCGAGGAGTCGGGCACTTTCGTTGAGCACGACCAGCAATAATCGACTTCTTAGCTCCTCTTCAGATACAAGCTGGTCTTTATCATTGGATTCCTGCCCGCAATCCAAATAAGCGCTCTGGTCGAGTTCGAGTTGTCCATTTTCCGAATGACGAAAAAACCCTATGCCATTGCGAGCACCCTGTCTTGGGCTTTGGGTAATTTCACGTAAAGAACCTGGTACTTTCATCCTCTCTCCGAAAGCAGCCTGTAACTTAGACCCGTTTTTCTGAACAAAATCGAAGCCAAGTTCATCCATCATTTGAAGAGGTCCTTTTGCGAATCCAAAGCCTTTGGTTATGCCTTCGATAGCCTCAAAGGATGCTCCTTCGTCAATGAGGTGTCCCGCCTCATTAAAATACACTCCCAAAAGACGATGTAGAAAAAGTCCTGGATTGTCATTCATGACAACGTATTTGATACCAGCTCGGTCCATCGATTGTTCGGTTTCCGAAACGGCTTTCGTCGAGGTAAATCGGGATCGAACAATTTCTACCAAATCACTTTGGTCAGGTGAACGTGAAAACACGATGCCACTTAGTCGCTTTGGATATGTCATTCCCTCTGCAATTTCACTTGTTAATCCACCTTCTGAAACACACGAGATGATCGTGGCTGAAGGATTGAGTAGTTTTTCGAGCTGCTTAATTGTCGACTTTTTGACAGATAAGAAATCTGAACATACTTCAAATACAATACTGGCTACTTCGAGGTCCTGCTTCGAACCTATTTCTACGGAACGTAAAATTTTCGCCGATGTTTCTTCACTGATAACGCCACGAGTAACCTGTTCACGGAGTTGTTCACGGAATCGCTCAAGAGCGGCGTCCGCGGCTCGTTCCTCGACGCCGTAGAGCATCACTTCTTGTCCCATCCGAGCGAAGTGGTGAGCGATAGAAATTGCCCGCGATTGAGAGCCAATAATGTGAATTGGGCCGTGAGATTCTTGGGACGTTTGTATATCGCTATCGTTTTCAATTTTAACGCCCAAAAAAGGGTCTATCGTTCCCGTGTCGGATCCTTCATCAACAGTTTTTAGCTGGCGTATCAGAAAAATCAGTTGCTTTCGGACTTTGTCCTTCATCGGAAGGAAGCGAAGTCCCATTCCCGCTGGTTCTTTACCGAATCCATGGGTCTCGTATTGATTTGATCTGACGACAACCGCCCTCAATTCGAGATCTTCAAAATTTTTCACGCCCACAGGGCTAAGGGTTAGAGTTGTGTCAATCGGCTGAACTTCAGCGGTTTGTAGATAAACGCCCGACTCAGAGATATCCACCACACGAGCAACGTGGAAGTCTTCGCCATCATCGAAAGACATTTGAAGTCGTATATAATGCCGGTTTGATCGCGAGCTTTGAGGACGATTTTTCCGCGATTTTCCTGAAGAATCACTTGAAGCTTTGTTATTCCAACGACCAAATAGCGTTTTGAAACCTCCTGTAACTTGTAACTCCTCAGACTGACCATTTTCATCTTTGTCCATGTCATCGAGATTGGGAAGACCTTCAATATTCTCACTTTCTGTCAGTTCTGGGAACGGCAGGTCTAATGCACTCAACATTTCTTCGACGGAGGAAAAGTTTCGACCATCGCGGGTTCTGATGGGTGCTCCCGAAGCCATCTCAGCGAAAGCAATAGGAGATTGTTCTCGATCTCCATTCGTGCTTGACGCCTCAAGATTCCAACTAGAGAGAAACTCATGAGTGGGTGATGGAATCGTGTTACGTGAATCTTGAACGGCCTCACGGTTCTTTAGCCGTAATCTCGTACGCTTCGGCTCTGCTTGCTCGATAAGACTTGGTACAGGCAAAGGAGGGCTATTTGTCTCTTCTGATTTTTCTGGTCGATCAGAAAAACGTTCAGGGGAAAGGGATTGATTTTTCCCCGGCTTGTACTCTGACTTTAGGTCGTCCAAACGTGATTTGAAGTCTTTTTCGAGCTTTTCCACTTCTGACTCAAAAGAGTTGCGGGCGGATGAGATGCTTGCAGAGCCCGCATGGTTTCCTTGTCCAATATCTGTTGAGTTAGTGATGTCACCGGTACTTATTTCTTCGGCTGAGATCGCGGAACCGTTTACAGAAAATGTGCTAAGTTGTTTCTCTTTGATCACCAGTTGACGTCGATTGAACTCTTCAAGATTCCTAAGTTCATCGAGTTGACGATACGCTTCTTCGAGGCGTGCCATCAAAAGTGTTGATTTTTCTTCTTCATTAAGTTGGGCAAGGTCTAAAGTATCGAGAATATGGCTCGAATAATATCCGTTTCGTGCGTCTCCGTTCCCAGAAGCTGATGTATGTCTCTCATCCTTCCTCGATTCAAGCGCCCTCAGTGCTTTATTTTTTTCCGACGTGCTCGTTTCTGCAAGCGCAAGAGCTTCTTCTAGATCTTCACGAAGTCGTTGATTCTTTAACACTTCATTACTGTGTTCTCGGGCGAGTCTCTGGTTGTGTTCTTCGTGTTCGCGCCTAAGTTGCTCTACGATTTCATTCGATTCAAAGAGTGCCGATTCCGTCTCTGATAGTTTTTCTTTTGTTTCGAGGGCTTCGGAACGATATTCTTCCATTCTTTTTTCAGCGGTATCGATTTTTTCCTTCGCCGTTTCTCGAGATATTTCGAGTTCGAGATTGAGTTTACCAATCACTGATTCCGAGGACTCTTTTATTGTTTGGTTTTGTTTCTGAGTTGTTTGCAGCTCACCTTTCGTGAGGTCTAAATTTTTCGTAAGCTCGTCCAGAGCAGCACCTTTTGAGATGACCTCCGCTTCAAGCTGTTCGAGAGCCAAGTTATGTTGAAGCGATTGCTCTTCGAGAACTCCTTTCAGGGTCGCATTGATTTTCTTTGCTTCCCGGTTTTCGCTCGTAGCGCTCTCTAGGGCAGTCGTAAGTTCCGTTTGTTGTACATCTAGTGATTTGCGCAGTTGTTCGTTTTCATCCGTCAGATTCTGCGCTTGCATTTCAATCGCGACAATTCTTGTGTTTGAATTTTGTTTCAGTTCCTCGAGTTGACGTTGGAATTCATTTAGTTCTTCTCTGGCTCGCTTTTCGGACTCTTTTTTCTCACGAGTGTGTTGCTCACGCAGTTCCTTTTGTGACCTGTGGAATTCCTCTTTTTGTGATTTTGCTGTTTGTTCAAGTTCTTCGACTTGAGCATATGCGAGTCTGATTTGCTCAGTGAGTTCTTCTTTTTGCTGGTCTCTTTCTTTTGTGAGCGCATTAATTTTGTTAGCACTTTCCTCAAGCGAGCGAGTAAGTTTCTCCATTGAGTTTGTTTGCTGATTAGCATTCGTTTGAAGATCTTCGAATTGTGACTGAGTATTTTCTTGTTCTCTCTGGAGATCTATGAAGCTCATCTGCAAAGTTTCAAGGGCTCCATGAGTTTCTGTAAGACTCTCCGTTTTCTCCTCAAGTCGCTGTTGCGTTTCCTTCAGTATCTCGCGAAGTTCCACGTTTTCGGATTGATATAGTTCTTTTGATTTTGAGAATTCGGTTCTTTGTTGGTTTCGCTCTTCAATCACCTCTTCAAGAGTTCGCGTCGCCTCATTAAGGGAATGAGTGAGGCTATTGATAGTCTCTTGTTGTTCGGCGGCATCCTCGGTCAGTTTTTCGAGGTGTTCTTCTGTGTAATTAAGCTTTTCGGAATTTTCTTCGTGAGATTTCTGCAGAGACTCAAATGCGACAGAAAGCTCCGAGAGTTCCGTATCACGAGTTGTGAGTTGTTCGTTTTTTTCTTCAAGTTCTGATTGCAGTTGCGAAAGGTTTTCTTCTTGTGACGAAGATTTTGCGTTGAACTCTTCGGTTTTCTCTTTGAACTCTTGTTCAAGTAGACTGAGAGCATTCATTTTTTCTTCGAGCAGCTCAGTAGTACTTGAAAATTGCTTTTCGAGGTCCATGAGTTTTGCACTTTGTCTCTCTACAAGTTCGCGATGCTGTTTCTCCGTGGTCAATAAATTAGCCGCGTCCGTTTCTCTTTCCGCGTATTGGTTACTCAGCTCTGCTTCGAGATCTTCTAGCCTGACGACCAGTTCATTTTGGATTTTACTTGCTTCTTCTTCTTGCTGCGCCAGGCAGGTGGTTAGTTCATCTCGTTCTTCAGACAGCGCCGAGATTTCGCCCAAAAACTGTGTCTCATTTGCTTCGTATTCGGCTTTGCTTAAACTAGAACTTTCTGTGAGCGTTTGAATTTGCTGCTCTAATTCGTTTTGTGTGGCATTTAGAGTAAGCTCCATCTGGGAAATCAGATTTTCGTATTCGAATCGTTGTTCGTTAGACGCAACGAGTTCGTCTTTTAGCCTTTCGTGCTCCGTTTGTAGAGCTTCTACAATCGCTTCGTTCTCACGTTGAAGAGTCTCATTTTTTGCTGTTTCAGTATCTAATTGAGTCTGTACCGTCTCAATAAGCTGATTCAATACATCTGCTGTTTCAGAGTACTTCTTTTCTTGTTCTTCACGAAGCTTACGTTCTTGCTCAGCACCTTCACTTTCTTTGTCAGCTCGCGTTTCTAAAGCTCCGCAGAGTTCTTCCAGGTTGGTGACAACTTTGATGTACTGTTCTTTTTCGTCCGAGAGACGACTGATTTGAGCGTTCGATATTTGCGATGCGCTTGCATGAGCCTCTTTCAATGCGATCATCTCTGTGAGTACTTTTTCTTCGCCTTTTAGCATCTCCGTTTGGAGATCTTTGTTCCGTTTCTCGCTCGCTACGAGTTTCTGATGAGTCTCAGACAATTTTTGACTTAGAGCATCTAGTTGGTCCTGTGTCGGCCTATTTTGAAGTGCTTCGTTGAGTTCGCGATGGGTGAGTTCTAGTTTTTCATGCTCAGCGAGTTCCCGTTTTAATTCAAGTTCAAGAGTTTCGTTTGTTTGTTGTTGTTCTTCCAGCGCGGACATTAGTTGAGACGCGTAGGATTTCGCGGCAAATTTTTCGCGCTCAAGCTCGCTTGCTCGGTGGGTAGCATCTTCGCTGGTTTCTTGAAGCTTAATTAGATTGTGTTGAAGCGATTCGTATTGTTCGTGCAGTTCTTGAACTTCGTCTGGGTCTGGTTTTGCAGCAGATTCTCTTACGAGTTGTTCTACTTGGTTTAGCAGAGTTATTTTATCTTGCTCTAAACCAAGACAATTGACCCTAAGTTCTTCGAGTTGATCCGATGTTTGTCCTAGGTTTTCGGTAAGAAAAGTAATTTCTTTTTCTTTTTCTTCTAAAGCTTGCTCTGCAAGAGGTAAAAGCGTCAGGCGCTCTTCCGCTTGTATTCGTTCCAGTTTCAGTCGTTCGTTTTCGTGTTTCTTTTCGGCGAGCTCGACATTTAGCTCCCCTATTGTTTCTCGTGCGGTTCGGACTTCGTCGGTTACTTGATTTAAATATACCTTGTTGGATTCCAGCTGTCCTCCACGTGCTTCTAGTTGTTCTTGTAGCTGTCCCAATTCGAGTTTGTATTGGTCCAACATCATCTCCAATTCTTGCGACTGAACGTCTTTTGATTTTGCCGCTGCGAGAACGTCTTGGAGCTGTTTCTCACTCGCTATGAGGCGGTCGTTTTTTTCAGCGATTTCCCGCTCAGATTTTGCTGTGTTGGCTCTGAGTTGTTCTAGTTGTTTGTTTTGCGTTGATTTTTGATGAATGGAGTCATTATGCTTCTCTTGCAGTTCTTCAATCTTCTTGGTCAGCCGCCCTCGTTCTTCTTCGTGTTTTCGGCGCTCAGTCTTTTGTTCGCTTTGGATAGCCTCGATTTCTCTTTCATAGAATGATTTGGCTTGACCAAATTCTTCCGCGAGCTCGGTAGCGCTTTGTTGCGACACGTCTGAAACTTGTTTTTCAGCTTGCAGGGCTTGTTCGAGGTCTTTTCTCTTCGCTTCTGAGTCATTGAGTTGTTCCAGTAGAGAATCACGTTCACGGTGCAAGGCGATAGTTCGTTTGTCTGCTTCCTCGATCTGTGACTTGATTTCTTTATGAGCGAGGCTCAATTCTCCCGTGGCTTTCGATTGCTCAGAAAGAAGATTTCCGAGTTTCTTTTTTTCCTGGTCGAGACTACTTCTGACGCCTAGGTATTTTTCTTCGGCTTCGGTTTTGTCAGCAGAGAGATTCCGAATTTCCTTTTGAAGTTCTGCAACATATTCGGCATGCTGATTTTGTATTTTCTCAATCTTTTCAGCTTGTGTTTTTTCTTTTGCCTGATACTGCGATAATTCCTTTTGTCGAGCTATTCTTAGTTCGTTGATCTGAGCGCGTAATCGAGCGGTCGAGAACACATTTCCGGTTCGTGAGGACGTCGCGTTTGAAGATAAATTTTCTGAGGGAGTTGAATCAGGAGAACTTGCTGGTCTGTCGGAAATTCTTTCTTCGATTGTGCTTGCCGTGTCGTTTGATCGCTCTAGCTTCCGGCGGGCAGCTTTTAGGCCCAGTTTTGCAGCATTGTTTGAGGGGTTGATTTTTAGAGCCTGGTTAAACGCGGCGATTGCGTCGTGACATCGGTTTTCGGAAACAAGAACAGTACCCAGAAGAACGTGAATGGGGTCGTATTGTGGGCAAGCAGAGACAGCTTCTTCAAGTTGACGAAAGCATTCTTCGTTGATGGATGCGCGATTTTGCGAACTTTCATCTGGTTGACGGGCGTAATACTTTGTCCATGCTCTATAGCCACGATACTTGGCTTCGTTTGGGTTGAGTGCGCACGCGCTCGTAAATTTTTCTAGGGCAACCGGAAGTTGCCCACTCTCTACCGCTTGTAGGCCTTCGGCGAATGCTGCTTCTGCTGCGTCGTTGAGTGTCACTTAGAAATACTCCGAATTCATTGAGCCGACGTCGATTGAATGTTTCTCGCCATTTGGTTGAAACCAAAAAACTTAACTAGAATTCACATCTGTCGACCGGTCGGAGTATCGGATAGGAAGCGAGCATCGGCAATTTGTTTGATTCACATAATGAAGGTTTCATCGTGCCTATGCGGTAAATCGAATTAGATGCAGGAAGCGTTGGCGAGATTGAGCGGAAAAGCCATTAATTTCTTGGTTATCCGCAGCGATTACCTAGGGTAAGTCTGTAAACCTCTGCCTTAATTGGACTGTTTTCATCCATATCTCTCCGTATCACGGTGTTCGATGCCGGATGAAAAATCACTTCAATAATCGTGCCCGAAGCATCGTTCATTGAACCACGGAAACTTTTGTCGATCCGTGGAGAAAGCGTTACAAGTTCATCACCGTGTAGAGCTTTGACGGCGCCGGAAGGGAAGAGCCGAAGTGTTTTGTTTGTATCTTCTGCCTTGGATTCTTGCGACTCTAATCGGTATTCGCCAGCGGGTAACCTGAAGGATCCAGTCCAGCTGTCTGTGGTTTTTTGATACATTATGGGTTCGGTGCATGGACGTTTGATGTAATCGAAAAAACGACGTCGAGTGAATTGAGCATGGGACGCGCGACCTGATTGCGCAATTTTATTTATCGGCGCTTCCGTGAAGGATGTTTGCATTCGATGAAGAGCTCCCGTGGAGGCAACGAGTCGATAGCCTATGTATGGTCTTAAATCTGCGTACTCGTTCGCTTCTACACTGGGTAGAGACAATGAAAAAGTTTTCGTCTTACCACCATTGTTCGAGTCGAGTTTGACTACGTACACACCTCCTTTAATAAATCGCTCGTGCGTACCCGGTGCAAAAAATTCGACGGGATAATGAGTCGCTCCGGACATGAGCATTCTCGTGTTTCGCGCGATATGAATGCGGTACCAAGACTTGCGATGGAGAGTAAATTCTTCAACCAAGTTCTGGTCGATATTCTTCGATGACCATGCGCAAGGAAGACAATGAATCTCGCGAATCCTCACTCGAACGCAGCGCACGATCGTCAAGAGTTCATTGCTATACAGAATTTCTTCGTCAAGTCCGGGATTTGGAACATGAATAGATGCGTCAATTGTTGTTGGATAACGGGCCGGATCTTGCCCGCAGAGCTCAGTAAATGGTCGGTATTTGGGGACGAGCTCTGAGCTGAGTTTGCTTTGAGATTCATAGGCAATTTGTGGCCTTGTGGCCCAACTGGGGCGAGTTTCGGATTCTTCAAAGACGGAGCGAAGTCGAACTAGTTTTGTAAGGTGCAATATCGTATTCCTCGTAATTGGTAAAAAAGCTAATGTAGGTATCGGTACGACTTTACGAGGCGTTGCTAAATAAAACGAGTAATAACAGTAGCTTATATGTCACAGGTGTGGCAATGAGGTCACGATTTTGAAGATAGATGCGTTCAGCTCACCGCGAGTTCCGATTCTGGAACTGCGCCGAATCTTGTCTGCTGATCTCTGAATACTTGCCCGATAAGTGACCCTCGAACAGCGGTTACATCGACGATGATGTCATCACTATACTCGGCACCGCGCGTCGTGAGAGATCGACAAAATGAGAGTACAAGACTCCTGAGTGAGCTAGGAACTCTTTCTGTCAAATCGAGTTTTTCGCACGCTGCCCTTAGATTTAACGAACTTTCGACCCAATTGGGACCGTTTTCTCCTTGGGCAACTGAACGCTCAGTTTGAGTCAGCGATTTTCCAAGTCGCGTGATCCACTCGGGGCAATTTTTGGTAGGAACCAAGTCGTTTTCGAGAAGGGCGAACAAGTGTTCTTTTTCTTCCTCTGTAACAACTTCATCGTCAGGCGAGGTAAACAGTTTTTTCTTCATGAGGGCACGGGTATGAACGGGTTCGGGTTCTATGACTTCATCAAGTCCGTCACTCACTACGGTTCGAAGGTAGAGAAAATTATCTTGATCTAGATTTTCAAATCGAAATGCTGCAGATGTACCGTCTTCTCCAAATGTACGTATAAGAACAGCATTTACCGGATCTATCGCGTGACTTGAAACAAAGCGGATAGTCGCCAACTCAGTCGATGGAGCTTCGGGAAAGCCTTTGAGGCTTACACCAGATAGACTAAGGTCGGTGGTTTGCAGTATCCCGGTGAAATCGCCGCATGTAATTTCAACTTCGATATCTGCCTTTACTCTCGGCTGCTGCGAAAATTTGAGTCCAATTGCTTTCGCGATGGCACCAAGAATTAGGCTTCCATCCGCTGCAGGCACGTAAGACGCTTGGTCAATTGCTCGAATTGTTCGCGGATATTTTTCCTTCTCGAGAATAAGATAGACCGTTCCATCTGTTTCGGGCGCGACAGCCAGAATACTATGAGCAAATTCTTCTTCCATCAGGCACACTTCAGGTTGGACTTTCCATAAGACCGCTTGTGCCTCTTTGACTGAAAGAGCCCACAAGATCTGGAGATCTTGCCTACGAATGAGCTCAGGTCCGACAGCGCCTGCGTCGCCACAGATCAGAATTTTCGGGCGTTTTTTCATAAGATGCCTCTAGTGTGTCATTGCAGCAAATGCACTGCAAGATTGGGGAACAACCCGCGTCGAAATTTTCGGGTTATTCACGCTTTTTGAGTGTTTGGGCTTTATTGGCCTGTCGGAACTGTGCTGTCATTCGTTGCAGGCGGTTCGGCTCGCTTGCTTCGGGCTTTTTCAGCGTCTTTCGCCCCATTTAGGGCAAAATTGACGTCAATTCCCTCGTCTGTATCAAGTCGAGCGAGATTGATGAGGCTGCCGGCGAGAGCCAGATCATTTCGGAGTAGGTCAAAACATTGTCCCATTTTCTTGGCGCATTCGACTGGATCTTTCGATTCTTTTGCCTGCTTAAGAAGAGCAATCGCAGATCGTGCAGATAAAAACGCACTGCTTTCGTCACCGTGGATATTCAAATTACGTCGTAATCCGCCGAGCACGCCATCAGCATCTAAATGCGAAAGTGGCCATGACGGTGCTTTTTCTTGTCCCCGAGACATTGCGTATGCATTCGCGAAAGAATCCCAGAGTTTTTGTTCTCCATCTTCTGTCTCGAAATGACTAAGCAGCTTCTCCACGGCTGTGACATTGAGTTCCACAGAAAACGCGGCATTGGTTGCGCCAACGCGGTGCTCTCCAAAAGCGATGCCGAGAAGCTTTTTACGTGGCAACTGCGAACGGTTTTCAAATAATTCATTGAGCTCTGCCCGAGCTTTGGGGTCAGCACCCGTGAGTGACGCAAAGGACAAGAGCTCAGCGAGATCTTCCACGGAAACTTTGCTCTTGTTGAAGGAGTAAGTCCAACCGAAGCCTACTCCGGTCTGAGGCGTCTCATCTGGCTTCTCGACAGTCTTAACGCGTGCAACTGTTGTCGACTCAAGCGCTCGCCCCGGAATTTTCGAGCGTCTAACAATTCCATGGTTTTCGGTGAGAACGCGGGTGCCTTGACCTTTCTCACCGTACTGCTTTTCGGCTTTTTCGGTCACGTCACCTCGATGCCACCACTCATATCCGAACGCGGCGAAGGTTTTCTCGATTCCTTTTCTAGATGCTGTTTTCACATGATTTGATACAACTTCAACGCCTGAATCTCGAGGAAGTTGTGCAAGAGCAGTGAAATCTATTTGCTGTCCATCTTTTCCACCGATGAGTGCGTCGAAAGTCCTTCTTGCTTGCGGATTCGCAAGGTCAAAAACGACTTCATAAAGAGTCACTTCAGAATTCGAGTTTTTGTTTTGCTTGGATAATTGAGCGCCAGCGAGCTGGTTGAAACGATTGGTGTGCGGTAGGACCTTTAGGTCAATATTATTCTTTCGGTCTTCTAACGAGCTGAGTTCGTGTTTGACATTTTCTCCCGCAATTTTTCCGAACGACTTCCCCAGATATTCTCCTAAGCTGCCGTCAATGAAAGCCCCAACACTTGCTTGCATCCGTTTATCTTGACCGGGGTCTGCTCGTTCGTCTTGAGCCCGAATGGCAACCGCTACTTTACTTCCGAATCCGCGGATGACTTCTAAAGTTGTTTCGCTATCCACTGCTACTGTGAAGTCGACTTGCCCTGAAGGTCCAAAATCGTGGACCATGCTGCTGCTTACACCTGGAATAGCGATGGGAGTATACTTCAGTCCGCTTTCAGCTAAGATAGAACGTTCACTTCTTACGCGATATCTTTCCCCTGGTTTGAGACTACGAGCTCTAAAAGCGGTGAGCGGAGCAGATGCCAAGTCTGGAAGGCCGCTATGTCGCATGTCTGACTTGTCGTAAAATAATCGATCAGATTCTACTTCTGCAGTGGCTACTTGCTGACGGCCAAATGACCCACGAACCCCCAAAAGAGCAAAGCTGGTTCCGGGTAATGGGTAGTCATTCGCAGAAAAACCTTCTGTTTTGGTTCGTTGAAAGATGGGAGAGGAAGAAGGCTTGTGGTTTTCTGCTAAATCCAAACCAACTTGGCGAAGCCGTTCTAATGGGTCACCCCATTCACCACGAATTGCACGTGTGTCTACGCGCTGCATTCGAATGGCGTCGCTTTTCACTACACTTTGCGGAGACGTAGCCTTGTTGGCTTCTTTTTGCGTTACCAAAGTTTCGATCCAACTCGAACGTTTCGCCGTCTTGTCGTTCTGTAGGTCTTTCGCTTGGTCGCCGTCAGCAGGTTCATCCGAGTCGAGTAGATGTTCCCATTTTTGGTCGCTGGGTAGGCGAGGGTAGCTAGGGCTTCCGTCGTCCATTGTGTCGATGGGTTTGTTTGCCCATTCAGGCAACAAGGAACGAATCGCATTTTCGCCTAAACTTTTCTCAGACGTTTGGGATGGCCGATCAGCTAAGGGATCCGCTTGGGGAAGAGACTTGAAGTAATTTGCGGATTTTCTAATGTCTTTCGGCATACCGTGTTGGTTCCCTATCCGCCGCCATCATGACGGGTCTCGCCGCTGATTGGAAGCTAAATGTCATTATTTTGCCTACATTAGATAGAGAAAAGCACGCTTTATGGTGATAACCCTTTACTCGGCGCTCGGAGTAACCTCGAGTTAATTGGCATCAACGGCCGTTCCCGCGTCCGCCGTTGTTGTAGCACCGGCATCAGAGAGCCGTTCAATTCTTTGCTTGTCCCACTCTATGTAGGAACTCGGAGGTTCGATACAGCCGTATATGCCGGCCAAGATCAGAAGTAGCCCTGTTAGTTTTAGCCTTTTTTTCATTCTCAACTTGAGTCCTTTCTTTCGTATTGTCTCGGACCGATCATAGCCTTTTCAGCTCCCCAAGTTCAATGTCCTTGAATCCCGGTTGTTCAAGAACTGTTATTCGAGACCGGCCTGTAGTAATCCTTAGATATGCATTCAACTCGTCTGATTGGTGCCTTCATTGCGATTCTTACTTTCGCGGGAGTTCAGGAAACTCGCGCGCAGTCTATCTCTGCGGACGCAGCGGCGTTGGTGCGACAAGGTGAACGGCTTGCCAAGGCGAAGCGCTACAACGATGCGCTGATCGCTTTCAAGTCTGCCGATAAGCTTTTTCCGAAGGCCGAACACGATTGCTGGGTGGGTCTTGCGTACGCGAGACTGCAAATGGCGACTCAGGCGAATTTTTATGTGGCTCGTTGCCAGCGAAGAGCGGGTGGGAAAAGACCGATTCCTTGGTACCCCAAAGCTAAGATTCTTGCTCAAAATATGTTGAAATCAGGCCGCTATGCAGCGATTCGTTTCGAGTCTTTGCATGGTGGCGCATCGATTCGTCCAGATAACTTCGACGACGATGAATGGCTTGACCTACCTGCTAAGCTTTGGATGCCTGTCGGACGTTATACGATCAATGCTAAAGCGCCAGGTTTTGGTAAGAAAAAGTTGTCGCTTGAGGTTACCTCGACTCGTTCGCAAACGGTTCGGGTCAACCTAAAGGGTTCAAAAGCGATAGCTGGATCTAACACAGTTCGTTTTCCTTCACTCATCAAATCAAAAACCAAAAAGAAGGTTGCATCTCCAAAAGACACCTCAAAGGAGAAAAAAGAGAATTCAAAAAAGAGCGCATCTAAAGCGAAACCACCTCCGGTTCCGAAGACGATGCCGAAGCCTAAACCTAAGAAAACAAAGAAAGTAAAAACTAAGGCAGCGAAACCGAAGCTAGCCAAAAAAACGACGAATCAAGCCGAGGAGCAGGCTGTCGAGAAGACCGCGGCGGCCGAAGCACCGCCCGTCGATATGACCCCTGAAACCGAACCTACTTCTCAAAAAAACCCGACCGAAGTTGAATCAGAGCAGAACGGTGGAAGTGTCTCCAAATCAGGAAGCTCAATTATACCGGTACTTGGGTGGACTGCTATTGGGCTTGGCCTAGGGAGTTTGGGTGCTAGCTTTTACTTCTACAAGCTTGGCGATGAGGCGGCACGAAATGCCGATATTGCCCTAGACCGTGACGTTCGTAGTGCTGAAATTGAAAATTACCAACGTAACTCTGTGTTTACGTATGCGGCGTATGGAATCGGAGGAGGGCTTCTAGCAACTGGTTTGGGTTTGCTCATTTACGATTTAGTAGACGAGGAACCAAGCAACGGTCTTTCATTTCAGATCGCTCCTGACCTCACAAATCCAGGAATTTCCGTGAGTGGTAGCTTCTGAACGGCGAGCCTTTTGTGCTTCTCACCGGTGTGACATGTCCGGTTCATTCGAGATTATTTTTCACGTTAGAACCGCGACGTGACTGTCGCACGTGAATAAATAAGCGACTGATATTATTCGATTTTTTGTGTGCCGTGTCTTGGCACGCATAATGCTTCAATGTCTTCTAACAACCATGAAAAATTTAGGAGTAATCAATATGAAACGACAAGTACTAGCCACTATCGCTATGTTTTCTTTCGCATGCGGAGACGCACCATCATCTTTAGAGACATCGAGCGATGAACTTCGCGTTTCTACTACGTCGAAAAAGAAATCCGCCTCGGAAAAATCGACGGTACTGACAAGCGAAGAGGAGCGTGTTCGTCATCCTCGTTGTCCTCGAAACTTCTCTTGTGAAGCCCATGGTTCGATGATTTGTTATCGAGACGGTGCGCTCGTCGCGATTGATTGCGCACCGCAATGTAACGGTGAAAATCCCGCCGAGCGAAGCTGTCGAAGTGATCGTGATGTAAACGTTCGCGCTGGCGAATATTGTGCAAGCCCAAGTGAAACAGGTGAATGTTCTCCAAGCAGCTGCCGGTGTGATTCCAGCGGTGCCTGGGTTTGTACCCGCGACTGCATTGGTCAGGTTCGTAACCGATGTGGTGGTTTTGCAGGCTGGACTTGCCCTAGCCGTCGTCAATATTGCGAATATGCCGAAGGGAGTTGCAGTGTTTCAGATCGAGTTGGAACATGTGAGCCGCGTCCCGATTATTGTACGAAACAATATGATCCGGTGTGTGGTTGTGATGGTCGAACCTACGGTAATGCTTGCATGGCAGCACTTGCCGGAAAGTCGGTCAATCATCGAGGAGCGTGTCTGAAACCTCTACGACGTCGGTAATTTGAGGAGAAGCGGCTATCCGAGTTCTTTGATTCGAAGTTGAAGAGCTCGCCGCGACACTCGAAAATGATGTGCCATTTGTACGAGGTCATTTGCGAACGTTTCTTTAGCCTCCGTAATCTGTTCCGATGTGAGGTTTCTGGCTTTCGGTATTTCTGGTGTTTGCTCAATCAAATTATAAAGTGATGAACGAGAAATCCCGAGAGCTTTCGCCGCGTCCTTTGCTTTCCATTCGCATGCAGCAAGTGTTTCAAGGAGTACCGTCGTGTCGATTTGAGACGGAGGACGTGACGTTTTTTCTTCTTCTGTCTGCATCCGCAGATTAAGTGTTTCTAACGAGCTACGAGAGATATTCTTAGATGCAATAACTGTTTGGATATCCTCGGTAACGAGTTTTGTCTTTCCTCGACTGGAAATGACAATTCTCCGAACCATGTTTCTAAGTTCTCGAATGTTACCTCGAAAATCATATCCGATGAGCTGGCAGATAAAATGAGGTTCCATCCAATGCTCCGAGTAGTCACTTCGTTGCTGCCATGTCTCCCACTCACCCAGGCTTTCGAGTTCTTTACGCATGAAGTGAACGAATAAGGTTCCAATATCCTCTGGTCTATCTTTGAGCAGTGGCATCTCAATCTCAAAAGTCCGTAAACGATGAAGTAAAGGTTCGCGCAAGCGACCGTTTTCTACGGCTTGATCGAGGTCAGCGTCAGTAGCGGATATGACTCGCACGTCGACCGAGAAGTTTTTCTCCGCTCCTACAGATTGAACCATTTTTGTTTCTAGGACTCGAAGAAGTGCAGCTTGGGTTTCAACAGAAGTCTCGCCAACCTCATCAAGAAAAAGTGTTCCGTTTTGCGCTTGCCCAAAATAACCTTTGTGGTCTCTTTCAGCACCGCTAAAGGCTCCTTTTGCGTGGCCAAACAGTTGTGAGATCGCTGTGGTTGTTGGAATGGCTGCCATATTGATGGCGACGAATGGCTGTTTTGCTCGCAGACTATGATTATGAATAGCTTGAGCTACAAGTTCTTTCCCTGTACCGGTCGCTCCACGAATGAGTACCGATGTATTGGTGTCGGCCACCCGAACAATATTTGTTCGAACAGAGTCGATTTCGTGACTGCTTCCGACTAACCCAAATCCAGGATTTCTATGCATAACGAGTGGTCGTCGACGAAGTACGAGAACAATGCGACGAGCCATAAAAATCACAATCCCGCGGTTTTGCTCTTCAACCGTAAATTGCTTTGGGCTGGTGAGTGGTTCATTGTTTACACTGTGTTTGTGCCCTCCTTCGTCAGCATAAATCTGCAATGTTCCATCGGGCCTTTGAACGAGAGAAACGGGCTTACGACTAACAAATCCGTCGCCGAGTGGATTCTGCCCTCGAATCTCTGGTCTTGAGAAGTTGGGTGTAATTCGTGAAATCTGAGTTGGCTCTTGGAGATCGCCAATTTGAACGAATTTCGTTTCCTCTCCAATTCGCCTAAAATCCGGGTGGTATGCGATCGTAAGAACGTAAATATATTCACCTACGAAGTTCTTCGACGATAAAGAAGGGGCTTCCATGGTCGTCGCGTTCGTTGGACCAGGATTTGTCAGAGGTGGAGGAACCACGTCGCAGATAGTGTCACAGTTCGACTTCAGAAGTGAAACGACAAATTTTCAACATTGCGCCTTTCATAGGGGTAAGCACGGGTAAAAATGCCAAAAATTTCTACTCGAATGTAAACCTATTCGATGACCTTGCGGTCTAAGATGGTGTGCAAAGGGTGGCGCGTCTAGAATTGAGTCAAATCGCAAAAGACACCTCAAAAGAGGCTCTATTCTCGCAACTGGTCCGCACTCAGCATGGTCGTGCGATGTCTACGGCGTGGAGAATGCTTCGTGGCGATCGGGCTACCGCCGAAGATGTAGTTCAGGATGCATTTTTGAAAGCTTATAAAGGACTTGATAAATTTCGCGGTGAATCGCAGCTGAGCACTTGGTTTTTTACGATCCTAATTCGCGAAGTTCGGAGCCATCAACGTCGCTTTAATCTGAGGAACTGGCTTACGTTAGATCGAGTATTAGCACCCGCAAAGAGTCCCCCTGAACAGGACGTTGGGCTTCAGAAACGAATTACTTTCGCCCTTGAAGCTTTGACCGAACGTCAAAGGACCGCATTTGTGCTCGTTTACTTAGAGGAGTTCTCGCTTTCGGAGGCTGCAGAGATCATGGGCTGCGCCTCAGGTTCGATGAAGAGTCATTTGTCTCGAGCGAGAAAACACATGAGAGCTTCGCTCAAGGATATAGAGGGACAACTGAAAGCCAAGGAGTCAAAAGCGTGAACGAAAAAGATTTAGAAATCACTGAAGCCGAAAAACGCCTTATTGGCGCTGTCGCTCAAGTTTATTCAGCACCTGAAGTCACGCGTGCCGATTCGGTCAAATTGATTCAGGATATTGAACACCGCCACCAGCTTCAGCGCCGTGGATACCAACTTTTTCCAAAGTTAGTAGGTGTAGTCACTGTGATGGCGCTATGTATCGCGCTGGTTTGGGGTCGTTCTGCACCGCAAGGCGATATGAAATCTGAAAAAGAGTTGGAACTTATTTGGTCTGTCTTATTGCTTGATACCGAAGATTTTGCGGCAGATTTATTTGATGACGTGGACGAAGAAGAATTTGAAGAAAATGTAGACGAGTTTCCGGAGGAGTACGCAGTATTGACCATGTTCATTGATGCTGACGCACTAGAACCATCGGAGTTTGTTGAATAGCTATAACCGAGGAGTTTTATGATGAAAAATTTGATGACAAAGACAGGTTTGGTGGCCTTGCTGTGTACTCTTGCGATTCCCGCATTTGCTGAGAAGCCAGACTATCGTAAAGGTAAGCACAAAAAAAACAAGCGCGGTATGTTTATGAATACACGCTTGCTTGAACGTGCTGCGGACAAGATAGGGCTCGATGACTCCACCCTTGAGCAAATCAAAGAAAAAATTTATCGAGGCCAAAAACAGTTCATTGAATTCGAAGCGGAACTCAGGTCAGCTAAATTAGACCTCAATCGGGAACTAGACAGTTCGAGCCCTGATCGCGCAAAGATAATGAGTTTGCTCGATCGCGTTGGCGATCTGAAGACGCGACTCAAAAAACAACGCGTTGGACTGATGCTTGATGTTCGCTCTATGTTGAGTCCAGTGCAGATCAAGCAGTTGAAGAAGATGCGTCGCGAATGGAAAGCTCAAAACCAGCGGCGTCGCGGAAATAAAAAATATCGAGCAGGTGATCGCTCTTTTGATCAAGGCAGCCCTCAATAATTCTTTAGATTTGGGGCATGGCTTGTTCGGCAAGTTGTGCCCTAAATTTTTTCTCCATCGCCCGCACTTTGGCGACATATGCGACGGGCTGTGTTCCCCTGCAGTATCCATACTTGGCTTTTTCTGCGTATTCAGATTTTTGCAGTAATAAAATCGCTTTTTCTACATTATTGAACCATTTGTGGGGATTCAGGCCTATTTGTTGCGCCAATTTTTGCGCATCGTAAACGTGACCTAATCCAGCATTGTACGCGGCCAGGGCAAAATTGACTCGCTCTTGAGGAGGAACTCGGTCGTTAAGAATGAGTATCAATCGTTTTAGATAACTGGTGCCGGCTTCGATATTGGATTCGAGGTCGCCAACATCCGAGAAGCCGAGATGGCGTCCCGTGGCTGGCATGACTTGCAACAAACCTTTTGCTCCTGCCTGACTTACAGCGTTTTCGTTGAAGCGAGATTCGGTGTACGCCACAGCGCTGACCAAGAGCCAATCCATCCGGTAGTTTCTTGCGTGTCGCTGGATGAGCTCATCGAATTTTGAGATGGCGGACTGGGCAGCAAAAGAGTCAGAAGATATATTTGGGGTGTCAATGGCGAGCGTGTTGAGTGAAAACGATAGTAATAAAGTGGTTGAATAAAGAAGCATGCTCATAAATCGGCAGGTGATCCCTGATATTAAAGAAAAGTGAACATTTTCTTGCTTTTTTGATGTTTAGGGTATTCATGAGGGGTTGTAGCCGAGCCACCGCTTTCGGTGGTCGCGGCACGCTGACCGGATATGTCTGGATTGTACGAGAAATGGAGAGGCCTCCCCCATGGAGTGCTGATAGCCGCGTCCTTATTTGTTTGTGCCGCGGCCTGCCAGACCGGTTCGTCAACAACGGACCGCACGTCAGGTAGAACAGACACGGGAACTGCCACGACTCCGTCGGAAGATGCCGCTGCATCTACCGCTCCGGATGCTCAACAATTCGCTGATGCGTCCGAAGTTCGCGACGCCAGTACTTCGACGACCGACAGTGGGTCCACGTCAATGGATGCTTCTGTTGCAAAAGACGCTGAGCCTTCATCGACCGACAGCGGTGTATTGTTTGGCGAGCGCCCGAGTAGCCCACTTTCGGTGCCTACTTTCATGGCTCAAAATTCTGATGGTTCTTCAAGGTCCCAATCAGACCTTATTGGACAACCCACGGTTCTCTGGTTCTTTCCCTTTGCTGGGACGCCTGGCTGAACGCGTGAGGGTTGCGGGTTCCGCGACCTCTACACTGAGTTTCAAGCCCTCGGAGTGCGTATTGTTGGCGCGAGTTTCAATGATCCGGAGCGAAATGCGAACTGGATTCAGGAACAGAATTATCAATATGAGGTATGGACGGATACCAATAAGGCTCTTGCCATAGCGTTTGGTGCAGCATCGAGAGGTTCCTTTGTGCCAAGCCGCGTGACGGTCATTCTCAACGCGCAAGGTCAGGCCGAAGTAATTTTTAATCCAGTCAGCGACATTGGCAACCATCCTGGCCAGGTACTGGAGGACTGTCGCACCTTATTTGGACCATGAATCTAAGTCCGACCCACTGAAATGACGTGTCGCTGGTTCTCTAGAACAATTCTATGAATGGCCTTCAATTGCTTTCTGGTCATCCCGAGGTTGCGTGCTGCTCGAAATGCTCGTTCTTCGTTGAGTGGTAATTCCATACCGTCTTTCAATAAAGTGTGCACTAAGCTTAGCGCGATCCTGATGATGCGGGCACTGTCTGAAATTTGAATATCAGGGGGAGAATCTATCTCTAGACATGTATCAACGATGTCATGAGGAAGTCCCTCCGAAAGGAGGTACGTTGCAGTGACTACTGATCTAATCTTCGCAGCGCATTGAGTGCGTTCGAGGTTGCTCAGTTTTTGAACGGTTACGTTCTGGCTCGCCAAGTGGGCAAATAGATAAAGTCCAAGTGCATGTCCGCTACTGTGAAATAGTGCACTTGTGTAGATCAAATCTGGGTCTCCAAATCCCAAAAGCTTTGAAATGTCTCGGGCGCTTCGAGCAACAATCGCCGTTCGTTCCCATAGCTTCTCGTGTTCTATCCCAACGTCATTGATTGCCGCGATGATTTGCGGGTCATACAAAAAGCGAGTGCTGAGGCTTAGAGCAATTTCGGCTGTTTCCCTCAGGCCTAAACGAAGGATCGCTTGGTCTAGGCTCTTGATGCGTGTTCGTGCGTGCAAGGCGGAGGTTGCGTAACGCAGTACGGTTGCCGATAAACTCGGATCAAGGCTGATCAGGTTTGCACAGTCCTTGAGTGTGGGCTCGCTCCACACAGCGGTGTTGGCGGATGACCGCTCAAGGAGCTCCGACGATTGCATGGATGTCTGCTGTGTAGTGTTATTGAGGATGCCCACGAGCAGATTCGCGACTCGAGGAACCGGAGGTAAGTCTATCTTGTTAGTTCGCAATAATCGAATCGCTTTTTGCTCCAGCATCGAAAGTTGTTTTTCCCGCTGATTGAGATTCAGTTTGAGTATTTCAGCTCTGACTACCGGTAATGGCGTTGGTTCTCTAGGCTCTGGCGGGGCGACGCTAACGGTATTGACTTGCATGGTTTTCCTCTTTCTCCTTACGCGATGGTTGGTCGCCAGCGCGTGTTGGGACGAACGGATCATCAGCGCCAATTCTTAAGTCGAAGCCGCTGTTTTTTGATTGAATTTGCAAAAAAATTGAGAATTTACCGGATCTATCGCCGAAAAGAGGTTCAGTCTGCGATTAAGATCACATTTTCTGAGGAAATGACGCTCGTCTTCGAAATCTTGACCCTCAGTACTTGCTTGGTATGGAGAAGCTGCGCATATTAATAGTTGTATGTATCCAATCGGAAGCACGTCAGGGAATCTTCTCCAGCAAATAAATCGCAGCCAACAGAGTTACCAGGCGAATCTGTTACGCGTTTCCACAGGCAGGAGAATTAACTCGGCGAGCGATGGTGCGGCTTTGTCCGCTATGATCAGTCGACTCGATACGGAGATTCGGGCGGCCACGCAAGCAACGCAAAACATTGGCGATGCACTATCTCTTGGTGCGGTCGCTGATGCGGGAGCGCAGGGCGTGACGGATAACATCCAGAGAATCCGAGAACTGTCTGTTCAAGCAGCCAACGACACTTTGACTGACTCAGACAGGCAAACGATTCAACAGGAGATCAACCAACTGAGATCGGGCATAAACGACATCGCCTCTTCGACCAACTTCAATCAGCAAAACTTGCTTGATGGCTCCTTTACGAATCAAAACTTTCAAGTTGGTTCAAACGCATCTGATTCGGTCAATTTATCTGTAGGCTCACTCACCACCGGTGCGCTCGGCCTTGACTCAATTGATGTTACGACTTCTGCAAATGCGCGAGCGGCGATCACGAGTTCCTCGGATGCATTAGAAACAACTCTAAGTGTCCGTGGGCAGATCGGCTCGTTCCAAAATTCAATGGCTACTCGCGCGAGCAATCTAGTAAGTTCAAATATACAGAATAGTGCAACACTGAGCCGGATGCGGGATACAGACTTTGCCTCGGCGTCCACGCAACTGCAGATGTCGCTCCTTCAGTCGTCAACAAGTATGGCTGCACTCGCTCATTACAACGTATCCGAAAATTCAATCCTAAACCTGTTCCGTTAGATAAATGCCTGACCGAAAGCTCAAGCCGAGTGAAGTCATCTATCGTTACAAAGCGGTCGAAGTCGGCGGCAGTCTAAAATCGCACCGAATCGTATTAATTTTCGAAAATATCATCACTCAGTTTCGACGAGCTGCCCTGGCGATTGAGCAACATGACGTTCCGATGCGTGCTGATGCAGTTTCGAAGTCATTAACAATCCTAGGTACCCTCAGACAAGAGTTAGACTTTGAGGCTGCTCCAGAATTGGCAGCTAACCTAGAACTTTTCTATTTGAGCGCGACGAAGAAAGTTTTTACATGTCATAAAGACACTGACTGTGATGGTTTTTTGGAATTGGCTTCTGAGTTTCACTTGGTGCTCGAAAAAATCACAGCAGCACTTTCTGATCAGTCTTGAAAGTCCGGTTTCCTCTTTTCAACCATCGCAGAAAAAGCTTCTTGTCCATCCCTAGAAAGAAGCTGGCCTGCATTCCAAGCTGCGACGTATTCCAGACCATCATCGACCGACAAGTCACGACATCGGTTCAGTACCTGTTTCGTACCGCGAACCGCTAACGGTGATTTTTCAGCGATTGTTTCAGCGAGACTTTGAGCCTCTGCAAGTAAAACTTCCCGTGAAGCATATACATGGTTAACTAATTGGATGCGGTAGGCTTCATCTCCTGTGAATGTTCGACCGGTGAACGCAAGTTCTCTGGTGACGCCTTGTCCGACAATATGTGGTAAGCGCTGCAACGTTCCCACGTCAGCGACAATCGCAAGATCGATTTCTTTGACACAGAACTTTGAATCATGAGTGCCTAATCGAATATCGCACGCGCTGATTAGGTCGATTCCTCCTCCGTAGCAAGACCCGTGAATCGCTGCGATGACGGGCTTTCTGCACTTCTCAATCGCCGTGAAACTTTGCTGTAAATCTCTGATTGTCTCAAGAACAAATTCCTGTTTCTCGCCTTCGTCTAGTCCGTTCGCCACGGATATAACTTCCATAATTAAGCCGTAGTCAATTCCAGCGCAGAATGTGTTTCCTTCCCCTGAGAGGATAATTGCTCGAACAGTCTTTTCTTGATCGGCCCATCGAAAGGCCTCACCAATTGCATCCCATGTGCTCCGATCTAGCGAATTGGCTTTGTTTACGCGATTGATGGAGATGTGCGCGATATGCTTTTGAACATCTACCTTCAAGTTTTTGAAATCACTCACTCTGAACTCATATCATGAGCGACTCTATTCAAACAAATTGTCGATTTTACGAAAAACCGTAGAGCTCACTTGCCGAAGTGACTTCGTCTTTGCTTAGCTGCGTTTATGAAACAAAATCTCCGGCAACTTCCCATCTGGGGAATGACTCTTATGTTTTTTCTTGGATGCAGTCGAACGGAGCTCGCTCTCGATGGGCGTCCAAACAAAGATGGTGTTAGGATAGTACGACCCTCTACGGATGGGGGTGTTACTTTGGGTGATGCTTCTCCGGGTCCTGATGCGACGGTGCCTAGCGTGGATGCGGGTTCCGCATTCGAAAAATTTCGGCTTACTGTTTATGATAATGGCGAGGTGATTCCAGGAGTAGAAGTTGTTTTTCATGACCCAGACGGAGATTTCCGTCACTATCAACGAACGGACCGAGATGGAACAGTCGAGAGAACGATAAAGCCAGATAGTCTGGTCACTGTTTTCTTTCAACCAGACGATAACGATCCAAACAGTGAATACACCGCGATTACATATTCTGGAATTCAGCCAGGTGAACATATTCATCTAGGGTCACGTGTAAAAGAAAACAGGGATGATGCTTTCCCAGTCCGTTTGGAACTCGATAATATTCCCAGAGACATAGGCGGTTTGTTTCTATCCATTGGCTGTGAACAGGAACTTCCAGAAATTAGATCTCGAACAATCGAGTTTGAACTTGAAGCGAGATGTTTGGATGCCGAGGGCCGCGTTAGTTTCTTGATATCGAGCGTACCTTCTCGACGAACGCCAGAACTGTTTTCTTTTCAAAAGAATGTGTCGATTGCTAAAAATGGGGAAACGGTCGTTCGTTTTGATAGATGGAATCGAGGTGCTGAAACAGAAGTTGAAATCCAACTCGATGACATCCCGCGAAGTACATCTTGGTACTATTTTGAAGCAGGCGCGGTCGTCGAAGAACGAAAGTTCAGAAGCGCTCTGTCGCAATCCGAAGGACCAAATGCCGAATTAGCACTTCCTGTTGGTATTTCTTCGGAACACTTTTTTCGAGCGGCTTTTGTCGTTGGTCGTGAAGAAATTTCAGCCTATTCGATTTATACGTCTCCACCACAGATAAAGAACAATCATCGTCTGAGTGGAACGGATGATTTCCTGAACCTAATCACAAGTGTTGATATAAGACGTAGTGCTCGCAGCGAAAGACCCATTATGACTTGGGTAGAAGATTCCAATTCCTCATTGCAGCCCGACGGACGATTTGCACAAATGCTCATTTTCTCGGAAGGAGGTCGGTCCTTGCGTTGGATGGCTGTGATTGATCCAAAATATGATGGTCAATTTGATTTCCCTGAGATGCCTCCACAGATGGACGAATTTGAGTGGATCAACAAAGGTAGGATCGATATTTGGCAACTTGTCTCTTTAAAATCCGAGCTTTTTGGCGGATATGACATATTCAAACGTGATTACGGGCCGCGAGCCATGGACCCGAATGTTCGAGGTCTTTCAGAGATTTATGTTTCTCTTGGTGGCTCTCTCGAATTCTAATCAAAAGATTCATAAGGTCGTTCAACGACTCAAACTCCATTCGGCGGTAAGATTCCCTGAGAACTCAAATTGACCAGGTAGCCATATCGCCGGACTAGAAGGATCATTTGGCAGTAAACTTGCGTCAATAAGTGTCACCCAAAGTTGTTGAGGGCCTGTGCCAATGAAGGGGCCGTATTCTCGCTCAGAGGAAAAAACGAGCCAGTATTTATCTTGTGCGAATGTTGGAGCCCAACGTGGCCAGCTATTGTACAAATTTGGACCATGGTTTGCTAAGTCGAGTCGAATTGGTCCGACGCTCCGATCTGACTTGATTAGCCAAATTTCACTCTCTTCGTTATGATAAGACTCTTCGCTTGAAGCGCTGCAATAAGCAATCCATTCACCATCTGGTGAGAACGACGGATAGAATACGTTACCACCGGCAGAGGGGGCAGTAACAATCTGTTGTGGGTTAGAAAAGCTGGGTACGGAAGCGGTCACGGTGAAGTCGAGTGTCCAAATTTCTCCCTCCTCAACTGATAGAACCCCCTCAGGTCCTGGGATATTTGACGTTACAAAGCTGAGTTTATCTCCTTGCGGAGACCAAAAGGGCTGAGTCACAAGATTAGCGAAAGCACTCGTGTCAATCATAGATATGAACGAACCATTTGCTGCGTCGTATAGGTTTAAGCGATAGTTATTATCGATAGTCGCAAGATAATTTCCGTCAGGGTGAAGGGCGGACCACTCCGAGGATTGAGGGCTATTGAGCGGGAGAATTGAACCAAGCATTCCGTTATTGACGGACGAGATTCCAAATTCAGCGTCGAAGGATGAATAGGCCATTGTTCGACCATCTCGGCTGAAGCTGTGGCAACCGACACACTTTGTGGATTGAGTGTCGAATGCCCCGGTCGGCCCAAGCCAGTTGACTCGCTGAAATGAAGAGCCACCAATATCGATCCGAACAAGACCGTTTTCGTATCCGGAGAAATAGACGATACGTCCCCCCGCGGTTTGACTACTTACGCGATAGGTAATTGAAGCCGATACACCAATCTCATTGTTTATCAGCGAATCTTGGCCGCTGTTAGAGATGATTTCTCCGCAGGCAACGGCAATATCTATGTCGAAGTTTCGGAAATTGAAAGTGATAAGCTGCCAAATACGAGGTTCGATGAGGATGTATGGGTTCTCCCAGGGACCATAGACAGCCGCGTCGCTCCGCGTGAATAACTCAACGTCGACACCAGGTGAGGTGAGCGTAACTCTGCACACATTAACACCCGTGGGTTGATTCCAACTAATCGTCGGCTCTGGAAAATCTCTAGGTGTTATAGAATTATTCGCTGGATAAGTGATCGATGGTTGAAATGATGGATTCTGAGAACGTATCGCAGAGTCGAAAAGAGCTGGTGCGCTTGTCGATACATCCGTGGGAATTATTCGTTCGTAAACCTGAATAGGATACATGAAAGTAGTGCTACCGCCTCCGGGAATTGGGTTACTGATACGGAGTTCTCGTTGTCCCGGAAGCAGCAAAACAATTTCGGGAACTTCAACGGTAATTTCGCTCCAGGTTTGATTCAGTATTTGAAGAACCGACCCACCCAAAGTAACTACCGTTTCTCCTGTAAATCCTGTACCCAAAATAGTGAGTTGACTGGCCGCACCACCGGCAGGGAGGAATGCTGGAGATGCGCTCAGGATAGTTGGCCGCGGATATTCTAACGAAATGTCAGCTTCTATTAATTGACCAAGTAAATTTGCCTGAATGCGATAGTTACTTGGAGGAAGCTGACTAGGATCTTTGGGTGCGTGGTACGTTGCAATACGTTGATCAGATTGCGCAGCGATTGTTCCGGTCGAAGCAGTTCCACCAGGCACGCCTTCGACAGACCAGGTGACACTCGTTTGTGCAGTTGCATTTACGGAAATCGTAGACTCCATTCCCAAGGTAACGATCAAAGGACTAGGAGTGAGTATTAGTGCGCTTGCGTCTACCGCGATTCCGGCATCGAAACCTGCATCTCGTGCAGGTTCAGCATCTACTATGACATTGGCATCTGAACCTTCTGCTCCTGCATCCATTTCACCCGAATCCGCAACATAGGCATCCATCATATGGCTGTCCAATGATGCTGTTGCATCTCTGCTTGTTGCATCGATGAAGAGTGTAGCGTCGGCCAAAGGAAGCCCAGAATCGGTGGGTAACAGTGAACCAGCATCTTGTGGGATAGACGAGTCCTGTGAAGATATTGAAACACCGCTTTCAGCACATCCAATAAGGAGTACAAACAAAGGGAGCCCATTTCTGAGTTGCATACCTCTCACTATGTCGGAAATTTAGATTGGTTGCGAATCTTTGAGTTCAAATTTAGACATAAAGAAGTCTTATCCCTCTCATAAGCACGGTTTTCATCAGGAAAATACCGCCAGAATTCTTCATTTATTCGATAAGTGTTCACCGGTTAGGGCTGTGTTATACTTTACGACAGGTATGGAAAATCAGCATCTCGGGATTCGAGTTGAGCAATGTCTCGCGCTCGTTCAGTCGTCAAATTGTACGCAAGATGCCATTGACTCGTTATTATTGGATACGAATCGTAATTTCATGATGATAAATGACTACAATATTCGCACTGATGGAAGTGGAGAACGATATGATAGTGATACGTGTCTCAGGGATTCGAGGGACGCCCAAAGCGGGATTCGAATGAAGATTCATTGTCACCATACCGAAATGAATATGATCTGTAATTCCGCGGCGAGTGATATTGCAACTCTGGGTGCTTGGATGTTTGTGGTAAGTGAGTCATATAATCTGTGCTCAATCCTCATCCATCACGGAGAAGTTGCTTAGGTGATCGTTGTGGATAGAGGATATAAAGGTGAAGACGGATTGAAATACCTCGAAGCGCATTGTGTCGAAACTCAGACAACACCTGACGCTGAAGATCTCCGGTTTTAGATGGAATTTATCGAATCATGAATTTAGAAGATTTAGCCAAAAATGATGCTCAGCCGTTACCCAAAATAAGTGTTCTTGCTATAGATGATGATGCAAGTGCGATTGCGGTGATCGAGGCTTATTGTCTCGCCAGCAATTTCGAGTTGAAATATACGCATGAGCCCAAAGAAGCGCTTGAACTCGCGATAAGACATCAGCCTGATGTCATTATTTCCGACGTTATGATGCCGGGAATGAATGGATTCGAAGTCTGTCAGCAATTAAAAAGTCATCCTGACACGGCCCTAATTCCTGTACTCATGGTGACCGCACTCGATTCACGCGGAGACAGATTGAAAGGAATAGAAGCGGGATGTGATGACTTTATGACTAAGCCTGTTGATCGACTTATTTTCACGGCCAGAGTTAAATCACTCGCAAGAATCCGTAAACTCACTGCTGATTTAGACGATGCGAAAACGGTCCTTTCAAGCTTGGCTCTTAGTGTTGAAGCGAAAGATGGAACCACCGGTGATCATTGCGCGAGATTGACAAAAATCGGTCGACTATTTGGGGAGCACCTCGATTTGCCTGAACCTGATATTCGAGCTCTAGAAAGTGGTGGCGTTCTGCATGACCTCGGGAAGATCGGCATCCCCGACGCCGTATTATTGAAACCAGGTAAACTCAACGAAGAGGAATGGGATATCATGAGGACTCACACTCTCATCGGTTACGACCTGCTAAAGCCACTTCGAACCATGCAACGAGTGTCCTCTGTCGTTCGAAATCATCATGAACGTTGGGATGGTAAAGGATACCCTGATGGTCTCGCAGGCGACGACATTCCGCTATTAGCGCGAGTATTCCAGATTTTCGATGCATTTGATGCGCTTACAAGCAAGCGTCCGTATAAGCCTGCGTTTTCTATCGAAAAGTCTTTAGCGATTCTCGATGAAGAGAAAGACCAAGGGAAATGGGACAAGGATTTAGTGAGTAAGTTTAAGGATTTCCTAAATCAATCTGAAGAGGCTCAAAAGATTTTTATGCACGATCAAGAACCTGAATGATCTACCTCGCTTTTCTTGTGAAATGACTGGCTTTTTTCCCAATCTGATCCGACATTGATGTAGTCATGTCCAAGTATTTTTTCGAAAATGAAGAGCACGAAGAACTTCGCAAACAAATTCGACGGTTCGCTATCGACCACATCGCACCCAATGCGGAAAAATGGGACGAAGAAGAGCAATTTCCTCGTTCGTTGTATAATGATGCAGCCGAAGCAGGTTTTCTCGGACTAGGATTCCCAGAAGAGATTGGTGGTTCGGGTGGGGACCTCAGCCATGTGGTTGCCGCCGCGGACGAACTCATTGTTTCTGGGAAATCTGTGGGAACTTGTATTGGCTTGGGCAGTTTACTCATTTCTTCGCCACCTATTATGGCGCTCGGAACAGACGAACAAAAAGAACAGTTTGTCCGTCCTGTGATGTCTGGAGAAAAAATCGCGGCGTTGGGTATCTCTGAGCCCGGCGGCGGAAGTGACGTAGCTCGCCTCACGACTCGCGCGGTTCGAGATGGCGATCACTACATTGTATCGGGGAGTAAAACATTTATCACATCCGGTGTTCGGGCAGATTTTATAACCACGGCCGTGCGCACAGGTGACGCCGGACACGGTGGTGTTTCGGTGCTCATTATTGACAGCAGCACACCGGGATTTTCTGTCGGAAAAAAACTGAAAAAAACAGGATGGTGGGCCAGTGACACAGCAGAGCTGAACTTCGATGAGTGTCGCGTTCCCGTTTCCAGCCTCATAGGGAAAGAGAACGAAGGATTTGTTGCAATCATGCAAAATTTTGCGGCGGAGCGACTTTACCTTGCGGCCCAATGCGTAGCCATCGCTGAACTCGCTTATCAGGAAACAATCTCTTATGCGAAAGAACGTGAGGCCTTCGGAAAGCCTCTTTCTGGATTTCAAGTTACGCGCCATAAATTAGCAGATATGGCCACTCGAATTGCGGCTGCTCGAGCACTGGTTGGAGAATGTGTCATGCGGCATCTTGCCGGCGAGGATCAAGCTTCACTCGCAGCCATGGCAAAAAATTGTGCCACTGATATGTGCTGCTTTGTGTGTGATCACGCTGTGCAGATTCACGGTGGATATGGATACATGCGCGAATACGTTGTTGAACGTTTATATCGAGACGCACGTCTCTATCCGATTGGAGGCGGAACGCGTGAAATTATGAATGAGATTATCTCGAAGGTCGAAGGGTACTAGGATCAACCGTGGAAAAGGACGGTCGACTTAGCCACGCTGAGATTATTGTTATTGGTGACGAGCTTCTTTCGGGAGAAACAATCGATACCAATTCAAATTATCTTGACTGCGAGTTCGAAGCGCTTGGCTGGAGCGTTTCACGCCACACCACTGTGCCTGACGACATTGGGAGAATTGCTGAGGCTATTACCGAGGCATCTGACCGAACTGATGCCATCATTTGTTCAGGTGGTTTGGGACCGACGCAAGATGACTTGACACTTGAGGCTTTAGCTCGTGCGTTGGGTTGTGGACTTCGTCAAGATGAGGCTGTCCTTAATTCTATTAAACAAAAGTTTACTAATATTAACCGTTCTATGACGCCGAATAACGCTCGACAATCATTTGTACCCGAACTCGGCGAAGTGATCGACAATCCAATTGGGACGGCACCCGCGTTTACGGCAAAACTTAACCGCGCCCAGATTTTTCTACTTCCTGGTGTTCCTAGAGAATTGAAGTGGTTGTTCGAGCATGAGATTAAGACACGTTTATCGATTTCAGACAGGCAAATTCATCGACGAACATTAAAGGTGATTGGATTTGGAGAAAGTCGATTAGAGCACACGATTCAGGCGGTGGTAAAGGCCCATAGCCAGAACGTTACCTTCGGATATCGCGCACTTGGAATTGAAAATCATATTAAGCTTATGGCCAAAGGTCCCACAGCAGTCGCTTCCCTTGCAGCTGCCGAATCGGATTTACGAGAGGCTCTAGGAAACCGAATATTCGGCAGTAATGAGGACGAGCTTGTTGAAATAGTGACTTCCTATTTAAGTGAACATGGACAAACAGTAGCCACGGCAGAATCTTGTACTGGAGGTCTCATCGCCAAGACTTTTACGGATGTTGCGGGTTCTTCTCAATTCTTTGTTGGCAGTTGCATTGCTTATTCCAACGAGGTCAAAACTGAGGTTCTTAGGGTTGAAAAAGAGACCTTGGAGAAGCACGGAGCTGTGAGTGAAAATGTTGCTGCTGAAATGGCTGAAGGCGCGAAAAAACTTTTCGGCACGACTTGGGCCATTTCCACAACAGGCATTGCAGGGCCCGGAGGCGCCGTCGATGGTAAGCCAGTCGGAACAGTTTGCATCGGTATCGCAGGCCCAACAGGCACGGAAACCCTAAGGCGACATTTACTTGGTGACCGTTCAGGTGTCCGCCGGAATACAACCTTGTTAGCTCTCGAGCGACTACGAGAAAAAATCATTTAATTCAAAGAGTTAGGTTTTTATTTTTTTGAAGTGACATATTCTGTCCATGTGCTCTTGACACGTACTACTGAACAACTGTAGGGTCCTTTGCATGGCGAAATCGCAAAAAAACAAAGAGAAGAAAATGCACGACGATAGGGATCGCGCGATCGAAATGACCCTTGCTTCAGTGGAGAAGCAATTCGGTAAGGGCGCAATTATGCGTCTCGGCGAAAAGAATAGTAATATCAATAAGGTAGAAGCTATCTCCACTGGTTCGCTTGGTCTCGATATCGCGCTTGGAATAGGTGGCATTCCGCGAGGGAGGATTGTTGAAATTTATGGACCTGAATCGTCCGGTAAAACAACTGTTACTCTTCATGCTGTTGCGGAAGCTCAAAAAGTTGGCGGCGTATGTGCATTCATCGATGCGGAACATGCTCTTGATGTGAGCTATGCGAAGAAGCTTGGCGTCAATACAGATGACCTTCTTATCTCGCAACCTGACACTGGTGAGCAAGCGCTTGAGATCACCGATATGCTTGTTCGCTCTAATGCAATCGATCTTGTCGTCATTGACTCTGTAGCTGCTCTTGTTCCTAAAGCGGAGATTGAAGGAGAAATGGGCGATACTCATGTCGGTCTGCAGGCGCGTCTCATGAGTCAGGCCCTTCGCAAGCTAACGGGCTCTATTTCAAAATCGAAGACCTGTGTCATCTTTATCAACCAAATTCGAATGAAAATTGGCGTAATGTTTGGCTCGCCTGAGACGACGACGGGTGGAAACGCTCTTAAATTCTATGCAACACAACGACTCGACATTCGACGAATTGGAACGATCAAGAAGGCTGACCAGGCTGTTGGAAGTCGCACCCGCGTGAAGGTTGTGAAGAACAAAGTAGCTCCTCCTTTTCAACAGGCTGAGTTCGACATTATGTACGGTAAAGGCGTGGCACAAAAAGGTGAACTAATTGATTTAGGCGCGGACCTAGGAATCGTTGATAAAGCGGGTTCGTGGTACTCTTTTGAAGGAACTCGAATTGGCCAAGGTCGCGATAATGCGATGCAATATCTCACGGATCATCCAGAGACATCTCAGATTATTGATCAAAAAATTCGCACCCACTTTGGCTTGATTGAAGCCGAAGAAAAAAAAGATGCCGAGAAGCTTGATAACGTCACTCCGATGCCAGGAAAACGTCGTTCGAATTCTAAATAATTGATTACCGTCGTTCGATGAGTAAATCCATTTCTACCAACAGATAAAGCATGATCAAAACGACCATCGAGTCGGCTGGTGATTTCTTTACCGTCTGTGAAACAGGTCGGCCATCAATTATTTTTTGCGCGGCGTGAATTTGTCCGTCTGTCAGCTCCATTCTTTCAAGAACTTCGAATAAATTATTACTAGGAGACCAGCGCTTTTCCAAAAGCACTCTAAGGTGAGAGGTTAGTTTTTCTCTCGACCAGGTCCGATGGATTCCATCAAAAAGAAGTGTGAGAAGCGAATTTGCAAACGGCTTGCTTTCTCTTGGCGCCATGCCCTCACTAAACGCGACACGTCCTTTTTTCCACTCAAAAAGTTCAATGAATCTATCACGCATTAGAACCGCTCGATGCCGCCCGACATCAACGCCTATTTTTTGCTGAACGACTTTGGCTAAATGATTTTTTTCCTTAAGGATTGTATGAATTATCTCCGGCACTAAGGGTTCGCTGATTATATCTCTTCGCACCAGAAGTGCAGGTGTCTGCATACTCATTTTATCCGTATAGACAAATGTAGGGGCACCATTCACGATATCAATCTCACGACGGGTTGTCGGTGCGTTGGGAGATGTTCTCATGAGTAACAATCTCCCGGAGACATTGGCAAGCGCGAGTCGCGAGAGAAGATACACAAGGCTACGATCGCCTAACCGGCTGACCATGACCACATTTGGAAGTGAACGAGAGTTCGGAGTGAGAAAATCCAATCCAGCGGCTTTCGCGAATTCCTCTATTGGAACCCAAGATTTTTTATCACAAGACACAGACTGCGTTTGTGATTTTCGAGGGTCCGACGCATGAAGCATTTCATCATACGCGAGCGGCCCATTTATTTGCTGGTTATTTGAAGAAAGAAAAAATGGAAAGGGACCGTTATAGTTGCCGACGATACTGTTTTCGGACTCATCCTTTAGCTTTGCGAAATCAATGTCGTCAATAAGTGGTGCGTGACTTACGGAACCCTCTGCAGCGGGCTGGGGCTTCTGACCCGGTGTCAAAGGAGCACGAGGTTGAATCGCTGGCGGGGTGCTAACATCAGAAGAGTTCGAACGCCGCGACACGGGAGTGATACTCGGCGCAAGGCTAGGAGCACCACTTGGTGTCAGACCAACAGGTTCATGCGGAGTAGAAGAAGTAGAGCTCGCTCTTCTTATCCCACTTTCGTTAGGCAAGTCGGCGCCGTATTCTGGGTCAGGCTCCGTCTCTCCTGTTAGGACGTTTACAACATGTCGAATATCGCCAGGTAATAATGCTGGACGAATAAGCGGCAAAACTTGAAGGAGCTGTTCTTGGAGCTCGCGGGCGGAATTCGTGCGATTGGCACGGTCAGGCTCAAGGGCTTGTAATGTGATTTCATCAAGTTCGCGAGGGATTTTTGGATTATGCTTCGATGGTGGTTCCCTCTCACCTTCGCAAATCGCCAACATTGTTTCGAAATCAGGGCGCCCACCAAATAGCCTCCGTTGAGTCAAGCATTCCCAGAGCACAACTCCCGCTGAAAACACATCTGCCCTCGGATCGAGCGATTCACCGTGAAGTTGCTCTGGAGGCATGTAAGAAATTTTTCCTTTGAGCTGCCCCACTCTCGTCTCAGAAAATTTCCCAACGGCCTTAGCAATACCGAAGTCAGCCAATTTCACATCACCATTTTTTGAAATGAAAACGTTTGAAGGAGTTACATCACGATGGATCACCATCGTATTTTTACCTTCGTTGTCGGTGAGCTCATGAGCATGAGCAAGTCCGCCACAAACTTGAGAAATCGTATGGACAGTAAACCAAACCGGAATGCGAATAAGTCGTCGCGCCGCATTTCGTAGAATACCTCTGAGGTCTATCCCTGGAACATACTCCATAGCGATAAACAGTTCACCGGACTGAGTTTGGCCAAGCTCTGAGACCTGAACGATATTGTGGTGAAGAAGTTGCGCAGCAATCTGTGCTTCATTCACAAACATTTTCACAAACCGCTCGTTACGCGCCAAGTGAGGTAGGATACGTTTGATGACGAGGATTTTTTCGAATCCCGCAACTCCGGGCAGCTTTGCCTTGAAGACCTCTGCCATGCCGCCCTCTCCGATCTTCTCAAGGAGTTCGAAACGGTCGTATCGGCGAGGTAACGTTTCGATGGGATCTTGGCCCGGGGGTACCACTGAAAAAAGCGTAGCTCGCCCTAGATGCTAACGCCAGATCTTCGGCTGATTTATCAACAAAAGTGAATAGCTTTTGACTTTCTATCTGGTCTGCATTTGGATTGTCAGTTCGGTGTGGAATTTAAGTATGGGACAAGGACGAAAATAGGTCGAAATGTCATCCTTTGATTTAGCATAATCTGTGCCAAAAAAAACTCAGTGATTACAGTTGTTTAGGGATGTGTGTTGTTGCTCAAAGTCAGACAAATACCCGACAATGTCTGCGAATTCATTGATTGTACCTGCTGTAACACCCGATGCAGGCGAAAGAAGAACTCCACAAAATGGTCATTGGATGAATTAGGATGGATGACGCAGTCACTGGGCTTTGCTAGCGTTGCGCCACTGTGACCGATAATTTAAAACGACTGCAAGAACTCAACCGACAAGCAGAGATGGGTGGCGGCGAAAAACGTGTGGCCAAGCAACACGAACAAGGTAAGTTGACCGCGAGAGAGCGAATAGAATTACTCGTGGACCCGGGGACCTTTGTTGAGATTGATAAGCTCAGAACTCATCGCTGCCTTGATTTTGGAATGGAGAAAAAGAAGATTCCTGGAGACGGTGTCGTAACCGGTTACGGGAACGTAGAAGGCCGCCAAATATTCCTCTTCGCGCAGGACTTCACAGTTTTTGGAGGGTCGCTGTCTGAGACCTATGCCCAAAAGATCTGTAAAATAATGGATATGGCCATGAAAGTAGGCGCCCCGGTTATTGGTCTCAATGACTCCGGAGGTGCGCGCATTCAGGAAGGTGTTGCGTCGCTTGGCGGTTATGCAGATATCTTTTTGCGTAATACAATGGCGTCAGGCGTTGTTCCTCAGATCAGTGCAATCCTTGGACCGTGTGCAGGTGGCGCCGTTTACTCGCCAGCGATTACAGATTTTATCGTGATGTCTAAAGAAACGAGTTTCATGTTTGTGACCGGTCCGGATGTTATCAAAACAGTCACTCATGAAGATGTGACGAAAGATGAACTCGGTGGTGCTACGACCCACAGTTCGACGAGCGGTGTTGCACATTTTGCCGTGGAAAATGAGAGTCAGGCTATTTCAACGGTTCGAGCGCTTCTTTCCTTTCTTCCCCAAAATAACGCCGAGGAGCCACCGATCGTTCCAAGCGATGATGATCCAAATCGGCGTGACGAACAGCTCGAAGAGGTGATTCCTCTTGATCCGAGTAAGCCATACGACATGCGTGACATCATCACTCGTGTGGTCGATGAAGGCTATTTCTTCGAAGTTCATCGCAATTATGCGGAAAATATCGTTGTTGGTTTCGCCCGACTTAACGGCAAGACAGTAGGCATCGTTGGAAATCAACCACTCGTTCTCGCCGGCTGCCTCGATATTAATGCCTCGACGAAAGGCGGTCGATTTGTACGGTTTTGTGACTGCTTCAATATTCCAATTGTGACTCTTGTGGACGTTCCGGGCTTCCTGCCTGGATTGAAGCAAGAACACGGCGGTATCATTACGAACGGAGCGAAGCTACTTTTTGCTTACGCAGAAGCGACCGTACCGAAAATTACTGTGATTACTCGAAAAGCCTACGGTGGTGCTTATGATGTCATGGCATCAAAGCATATTCGTGCTGATATTAACCTCGCTTTTCCAAATAGTGAGATTGCGGTAATGGGCCCCGATGGCGCGGTAAATATTATCTTTAGGGAAGAGCTTTCGCAGGCCGAAGATCCTGTAGCAAGGAAAGCCGAACTTGTTGCCGACTATCGAGAGAAATTTGCAAGTCCTTTTAAAGCTGCAGAGCTGGGCTATATCGACGAAATTATTGAGCCAAAAGACTTGCGACCTAGACTCATTCGCTCTTTAGAATTGCTAAAGAACAAAAGGCAAAGCCTCCCACCCAAGAAGCATGGTAATATTCCTCTTTAATTGCGCCTTACTGAAATCGTAGTGTTGACTCGTGACGGTGTGAAACATCGAGTTTGAAGTCGATCAGAGTATCGAAACCCATTTCCACCGGAACTTCAATGATTCGTGCATAACTTCGTTCGAAGTAAATTGGAAACTGCATTCCGGACGTGACGTTTTCTTCGCGCGCGAATGCTTCAAGAAGTCGACTTATAATCTCGATACGTTGACTTTGCTCAGTCGCTACGCACCTAATTTCGGTATTCGCACCTACGACCCGCACCAGGATTCTGGAGCCCGTAATGTTTCGGGCCGCATTCCACAGCAATACGATTTTTTGTGGTGCATCGAGAGAACTTTGAAAGCCGGAACGCAGATTTGCCGGGGTGTCGGTTTGCGCATTTTGCCCGGGCAATAATTCATAGGGAACGTGAAGCAATGCTTCTCCACTAATTGGAAACATTGATAAACCAAGTTCTGGATTTCCTTCCACGGAAAACAATAAATAGGATAAAGTTTCAGGTTCAGTCGTTGAGAAATTGAGTAGGTCCGCTGGAATTATAGGTGGTAAGGTTTGGTACGAACCGCCTAAAAATTGAGCTACGAAGGCGGTGTCCTTTCCTCGAAATCCCGTTGCGTCAAAGCCATTACCGACAGCTATTCGTCCGATATCAGCGGGGGAGCTGGTACCGACCAGCTGTTCAACGGTTACAACATCACAGCTAAAGTCTGTTGCGACAAAAGAAGGAGCGACAGTCGCGCTTCGGACAACCGTAGCGTTCTCAATATTTTTTGCTTCAACGTCTATACTACTCTCCGTCACGGTATTTCCTTGTTGATAAATTGTCCGTTGGGTGACGGATAGAGATGCTTGATGAGTGGGTTTGCGACCGATTGGAGCAATGATTCCTGCGTCATCCGAGAACATTGCTCCATCAATGGGTCCCGCATCGAGTGGACTATTCGCAGTCGGTGTCTCTTTTCCTGTTGGTTCTCCGAAATTGTTAAGACTCAGTGTTACTGGCGCGCATATATTTAGTGAAGGCACGCAATAGGTTTCTTCATTGCAAGCACTGCAAAATCCATTCACACAAAAGGGTCGTGCGCTGTTTACACATTCACTTATATTTTCACACCGAACAAATCTCTCTGATCCAGCATTGCATGCGGCGATGCACTCTCCACCATAGCAAACGGTTCCATTAGGACAGGAAACGTCTCTAGTCGGTCGAGTCTCATCTATATTTTCGGTACTGCAAACCTCTGATTTACAGCTGAAGCCTAAACTGAGAACGGTGGCAAAACAAAACCGATATATATTGATTTTTGCGGAAAGCATTATTTTGTCCATTCTCCGTCGCCAAACTTTCTTGAAGAAGAACCGAATATGATGACGTTGTCGATATCATACACGAAGCGTACCTCAGCACCAACGCCAAGGCTGGTTGGCCTCGCATCGGGCGCAACGATCACTGCCCCCCAAACGGCGAGTTCGAATACATCAAAAAGTTGAGACCGAATGCCGCCGTATGTTGCAACTTCATTTCGTCTTGGTCCGATGATAAGGGCTGCTCCTTTAGATTCGACAAAGACGCTTAGTAGTTCTCCAAGAGGATGATAGCCGACACCTACTCCGTAGCTCAGAGTGGAGAACGCTGTAGTTGTGTTTCCGTCAACGATAGGGAGTAAATATTCGAACTGAAATTGTCCTCCTAATTGAAGTGGTCCGAGTAAAATAGAGGTTGATACTGAGGCACCAACGGCGTGTTTTTCAAATAAAAACGCTGAAGTTTCCGTAAACTGAGCAGCGAGTATAAATTCTTCAGCCGATAGAGTCGTTGGTGAAACGTTTTGTCCATGACTTGCCGGTATGGCCCAGTGAACACTTGCGCCAACCAGTGGGCGACTACCAGCAAGTTCTGGAAGGTTGAGACGATATTTCGCTTTGACTTGTGGATTGCCGATTGTTGTTATTTGCTTGGTTCTCGGAAGATCAACGTTCACAACAGCTAAAGGTAGAGTAAAGCTAAAGCCGACATCATTGGTAAGTGGAACCTCTAGCTCGGAATACATCGTCGGTACTACGGCAGATTCTGTGGTGGTCACTTCTTGATAATTGAGGCTCACAGCTGCGCTGAGGGATATATTTGCATCTTCGAGTCTTAGAAAACGGGGATGTGAAGGAATGCGTTTCTCCCTATTTCGAAAGTCTACGTTGGATTCGAGTGTTGCCCCAGCTAATGAGTCAGAATCGCTGGTTGTATCCTGAGAGGGGGTAATAGCCGAAGGTTTGGAGCCTTGAGAGGAACTTTGAGGTGCAAGTCGTGTAACAGAGCGCGTCGGCCTCTTTAGGGTCACGGAGGTTGAGCGATTAGTGAGCGGTTGAACGATGTCGCTTTCTTCAGTACTGACCGAACGCGTAACTTCGCTTTCTTGTGAAGCACTATTTGTTTCTTTTTCCTTCGTCGCGAATGCTTCTATATTTGAAGACGTTACCTTCGATAGATTGATTGATTTACGAAAAATATGTTTGATTTGTACTTTCGATTTATCGAGCGAATTCAAGTATGATTTCGCAGTCCGTGAAATCTCTAAATCTTTGATCTTTGATGCAGTAATCAAGTGACGATGAGCTATCCACATACGACTCTTCCATTGGTTGAACTTCGTCGCGCCTTTGATCACGACAGCCTGGTTATCTATAATTGCAGGCAAAGGGACGTTTTCTGCCAAAGACAAACCTCGCACTCCACGTTGAGAGAGCGCAGTCATATATTGTGCGGCGAGTTGCCGATAAACTCTAAAGGCTCTGAAATCAGCGAGTAGTCGATCAGCGTTGAATATTGGACGTCGAACACGGATAAAATGTTTCTGGTCAAAAGAAACAATAGCCCCTCCAAAACCTTTCCGGCGAACGAGGCTTAGGCGAAAAGAAACTCTGCCATTTTTCTTTCGGTCAGGACTAATGGCAATTGAATAGCGAAATTCCACGATAACTTTGCCCTTCGGGCCAGGTTCGAACGAAACTTGATCAATGTGCTTTTCGATAATGATACCATTATCAGCTTCGATACCACCTATGATTCCTTCATAGTCGATAGACCGTCCGGGTAAAACTTTCCGATTTACGGTTTTACGAACCACGATAAAGGCAGTGTCTCCTCGTTCAATACGAAGATAACGTTTATTTTTATAGGTTCTACCTACTCGATATTCGATCGCGGCTCGTTCGTTCGATGTTAGCTCGTCGACGTCGTCAGCTTGGCTCGTGCCGGGGATTGAGAATAGCGACAATGCGGCAAGCAAAATAACAGTTGCCGCTCGGAGAATATCCACAAGAAGAACTTATCAGTCCAATCTGTAAGTCACAACTATGACCGCTCACTACCTCGAAATTCCGATATTCTTGCCTCTACATTTCCCAAGTGATACCGCGAAAGTAATGAAGCTTTCATTGTATACGAACAAACTGTTAGCTGCTCCGGTAGATTTGCTTGCAGTGGGGGTTTTTTCAGACGAGCCAGACCGTGGAATAGCATTCTCTCAACTGAATCGTGCGCTCTCAGGTGGTCTTGATAAAGCATGCCGTGACGAAAAATTCGAAGGAAAGTTAGGGCAAATTGTCGTGTACAACGTGCAAGAGGAAAGGAGCGCAAAACGGATTCTCGTCTTTGGGTATGGTTCCCGTGCTGATTATGGTCTGCAACGAGCGCGTCGCTTTGCAGCAACAGTGGCGGGAGTGGCCCGAAAAACTGGCGCTGCTTCATGTGCTCTGACTCTCACAATCACAGAAGTTCCTGCTGACCCAGAAAGAGTCTATGCTGTGATGCAAGGTTTGGCGGAGGGTATAATCCACGGCAGTTACCAATTCACAAAATACAAGTCGACCAAAGAAGGTGCACCGAGACTGAAGGAAGCAAAAATTGCGTTTTCTGCCGATGATGTACGTGGAATGAATGGAGCGATGCTTCGTGATGCGCTAGCGAAGGGTAGAATTATTGCTGAATCTGCAAACACTACACGTGATCTAGTCAACGAACCTGCAAACCATTTATACCCAGCAAAATTAGGTGAATTTTCGAAATCTCTGGCAAAGAAATTTGATCTTGATATCAAGCAATTAAACCCTCGAGACTTAGAGAAGAGCGGAATGAATCTACTACTAGGTGTAGGCGGTGGGAGTTCAAAAGAACCCAAACTTATTCATCTCGTTTATAAACCAGAAAAAAAATTACCAAGAAACGCACCTATCATCGCTTTAGTTGGTAAGGGGATCACTTATGACTCCGGCGGTCTATCTCTCAAACCAGCCGATAGCATGATAAATATGAAGACCGATATGGGAGGAGCTGCCGTAGTGCTTGGGGCAATGCAGGCCATTGCCGGTCTTCAACCTGAATGTGTGGTTCATGGGATTATTCCTGCGGCGGAGAATATGCCTGATGGAAGCTCTATTAGACCAGGCGATGTCATTCGCTCGAAAGCGGGATTGACCGTCGAAGTTATGAATACGGATGCAGAAGGCCGTTTGATATTGGCGGACGCTATTGCCTATGCTTTAGAGCAGAAACCAACAGATATTATCGACTTTGCTACACTCACGGGTGCGTGTCTTGTCGCGTTAGGTCCATCAACGGCTGCAGCCTATGCGAATTCCGAAAGCATGGCCGAAGACATTCAGAGTGCATGGAAAAAGACAGGCGAAAAATTTTGGCCAATGCCTTTGGATGCGGATTTAAGAGAACAGCTCAAGAGCGAGATTGCGGACATAAAAAACCTCGGAGAAAAATGGGGTGGTTCAATTACGGCCGCACTCTTTTTACAAGCTTTCGTAGGAGAAAGTTTTCCACGTTGGGCCCACTTCGATATTGCTGGACCGGTTATGCATGCGAGCGAGCAAATTTTTCAGCCAAAGGGCGCAACTGGTTTCGGAGTATCTACTTGTGTTGAATATGTCTTACAGCGAGTGCGCGCTAATTCCTAGCAAATGTGATTTTACCTAGTTTGACATGCCTACTACTATGAGGGCAGCAACTCCAGTTCCGACGAGCAATCCGAGAAAAAGGCCAATCGCGAAAATAAGCACTTTAGCTCGTGAATTATTTGAAACCGTCGAAGGCCTCTGAGTTTCGTCCTCTATCAGTTCAGGTGTCGGAAGGTTTGACTCATTACTATCTGCAGTGATTGGACGTCGCCATCCCGTAACCGACTCCGGTAGGTCAACACTCATTGTTTCTTCGCTGGTACCGGGCTGCAATGAATCAGTGCCGTCCTCGTTGTAGCCCCGGTGAGCCGGAGTAAAGGAATATTCACCGGTGATAGAACCTCTTCGGCTTGGTCGATCATCGAAGTCTTCCGCGAGTGATTCGCTTCTTTGCTTGAGTGATAACGGGATGGGTTTGAGTGAACTACTACTGTTCTCCTTCGTCATTGCTTCAAGAGCCGAACGATCGGTGATCGCCGAGGCGGGTCTTCTTCTACTGGAAAGGTCACGCAGCGAGTGTTCAGCACTAGAAGGTGCACGAGGTATAGGCGGAATTAATCCTGATGGAATAGGCGTCGGTTCTGTATCCGACTTGTTTGCAAATTTTGAGACTGGTCGTGGATCTACTCCCACCCCACGGAGAAAGCTATCTTCGTGCGTAGGGTCCAGTGCGAATTCAGGAATTGGCGTAAGCGCTTCGAACGGCTCCATATCCGCCATGCCTGCGAGCTCGCGTTCGATTTCGGCGGGAAGTGTGAATACGTCAGAACTTCCCTCGCCTCCGAGAAGGCGATCCAGCTCTGACAAAGTTTGGTCGAGATCGGGTGATTTAAATGCGGGTGGAAATATAGACATCGAAATATTATCTAGGTCCACATCTGCATCCACTTCAGGAGCATCTCGGTCTCCCTTGAATTGATCTCTAAGATAGTTTCCGAGATGAGTGTGTGAAATTGGCCCACCCATGGTGTTCAGTTCACGGCTAATTGCGATGTTTAGTTCCTCTGCAGTTCTGTACCGCTCGTTCGGATCCTTCGAGAGCGCTTTCTTTATGATGGCATGTACTGACGATGGTACCTGCGGCAGGTCCGTTGCGAAATTGGGTAGTTCGTTCTTTGCAACGGCTGAGAGAGTATCTGGAACTTTTTTACGAGCGAATAAAGGTCGCTTTTTCAGAAGCTCATAGAGGACAAGTCCAACCCCATAAATATCGACTCGATTATTTACCCTCTTACCGGCGAGAACCTCTGGAGCGACGTATCTCGGCTTCCCTTTTAGCACACCGGTTCTTAGTCCGCCGTCCCGAGAAGTCACGTATGCAATTCCGAAGTCTGTTATCTTTACTTCGCCAAAAAAAGAAATGAGTATGTTGCTGGGAGTGATATCTTGATGGACAATACCCAGTGCTTTTCCGCGTTCGTCCTTAAGTCGATGAATAAAGGCCAGCCCTCTTAGAACTTCGGAAATGATAGTTAGAGCAATAACCGGAGAAATTTCTATGTTTTCCGCACGAGACCGACGAATTAATTGATCAAGGTTACGGCCGCGAACATAGGCCATTGCAAGGTAGGGAACTGATTCAATGACTGGTTGGTCGAAAACCTGAACGATGTTTGGATGCTCGATGCGTGACATGAGTTCGGCTTCGATATCGAACATGGCGCGATGGTCTTCGCGCTCTGCATCTTCGCGCAGCCTTTTCAGTACCACTAGCTTTTCAAAACCATTTTTTCCGATGACTTTAGCGAGTGCGATCTCACCCATTCCGCCACGATTTACGATACGAAGAATCTCGTAATTTGCGCGAGAGTGAGAATCGGATCGAGCGGCTTCCATAAGTACTTCACCAAGCAACCTTTATTCGGATGCTTCAGCGTCAGACTGCATTGTATCAACCTTTCGCCGGGCTTCCAGTATTGTACAGTCAATTTTACAGTGAGTTTCAACGTGAAACCCCTTTTCGCGTAATTTGTCCTGAAATTCTGGCCAATGAGGTCGATTGGGGTCAGCAATGAGTGCATTTCCGAATGGTCCCAATAACCTGTCGATCGCCATTGCTACGGGCTCTATCTGTTTGGCTTCGTACAAAACATCGGCTCCGACGACCGTTTTGTAGGAAGAACCAGGTGTGGCACTTGATCTCCAGTCCCAAGTCTGAATTCTAAAGTTCGTTTTATTTGCGAAGGCATTTTGCTGGGCAAAAGAACAAGCATCTTGCTCGTAATCTGTCGCGAGGATCTCGTACCCCATACGCGCAATCACGATGGATACCAAACCAAGCCCGCAGCCTAATTCTATGGCCGGGGAACTTATTTTCTCTGGGTGTTCTATAAGATGCCGACAAAGCTCAATTGACACGGGCCACAGAGTGGCCCAGTAGGGTAGCCTCTCGTCGGGACCAAAATCTTCGGGACCCCAGCTATCAACAAGTGCGTTGATATCCTTGATTTGATGAATCAACAGGCGGTGTTGCGGCCCCAGATTAAGTTCTTTTTGGTCGACGTCATATTTCCTTTTGAGATCTTGCCAAGCTTTCGAATTTTCGTTTTTCACGGCTTCTGTCATACGGAAAGACTCCGACAAAATTTCCTTTATCCGCGAGAGAAGCGAATAATGGATGCAGTTGTCTCGGAATGATTGGTCGGTTCTTTATTGTCTTCTTCCCACGCCGAAGGTTCGTTGAGTGGGCATCGCCGACACGAAAAACCTTGCCAACGAATACTCGCAACGAATTCCAAACAGCGGTGGTATCCAGGGCATTCAAGTTGTCTCGTTCTCGGAACCTCTTCAAAATCGAGACTTGCAAATGGTATAGGTCGAGCATTCACTGGCAGCACGGATAAATTGATTATTTGTGCACGTGGTGCATTCGACTTCGAAGGACCGAGCGCTTCGTTACATTGCTTCAAGTACCCTTTGTCCTTGTTGCGCTCCACGTTCTCAGAATAACATATGAAGACTTTCATAGGCCGTATTTCGAGATAAAAATGCCGATTGGGTGTCTCTAGCTCAGAGTAAATTTACAGGAAAAATTTCTTCTCTGCTTGACATAAAAAAAAGATAATTAGTCCGACTAAATTTTTATTGGTCCTCTTGACTAATACTTGAGAAGCCTCGATTCTACGCAATTTAATTTCGAGACTGTCCCCGTCTAAGGGACGAGGGGGCGAGCGAGACGCTGAGACACAATATTGAGAGCCGGCTGAGCTCTCGGGTCAGGGTGTGAGACCAAAGCTCTAGATAATGCCAAAACTTCACGTGGCGGAGGTGGGGGTAGGGCAGTCAGAGCGCACATCAGTGAAGGGATAATTCGACTATCGTCGAGCTTTGAGAGGCACTCGATCACTTCAAGTCTGAGTTCATCAAGTCCAGGCCGATTTGTGTCACGATGGCTTCGAGGATTCGCGGAAAGTAAACTTGCTAACTGCGGGCCTCCATTTTGGTTTGCTGCAAGGATTGGAATAATTGAGCGCTGGATTCGTGCATCAGGATTTACTCTGAGAAGGGCGACGCTTTGGGTGATCGATTGTGGATAGTACTCTGATAGAACTCGAAAACCGAAACCTCTTAGTTGTCCATCGTGCTTCTTATTGTTTGAGAATATGGCGATCTTTTCGTGGAGGCTTGCATCGCTAATTTGTTTTGCGACTTGTCGAGCGACGACGGCAATGCCTCTGTGACTGTGCTCAAAATGAGCTTTTATTTCAGGTAGAAGCCACGCGGGTGCCAGACGACCGAGTGCGCGAAGCGCCTTAATTTGAGCGGAATGATTTGAATTCTTGAGGATCTCTAGTGACGTTCGAATTTCCTCTGAGCGTGTCGCTTCCGCCCTGTCTCGATGCTGGTTTCGATATGACTTCGCTTGCTCAGACAGCTCTTGTGGATAGAGTGCACCTCTCCAAGATGGTAATTTCTTTCCAAGACACAGGGCGCGTCCTAGTGGAGAAGCAAATTTTCTTTCTTCTTCCGAAATAGTGCCTCTAAATTGATCGATGTTTATTTGAGCAAGGTCAAACGGGGTTTTTATGTCCTCGATTTGTTTAGCCGCTCTTTCGACTTCTTGGGCCGGTAAACCTTGCTTTTCCGCAAGGCCTCGTAGCATTGTTATTGCGGAATGGATGACTTGACGTCTGTCTCCGTCGGGTTCAAGGGCGCGGATGGACTGTACGGGAGGGCCTTCGTCTGTGTCGTCAGCGAAAATAGCGCCATGGAGCGCACCTCTGTAACTCTTTTCACCATGTGCATCGAAGGTGATTCTAGGATTGGGTCCAGCCTCCAAGTCTTGCAATAGTTGGATTTCGTTTTCGAGACAGTCGTTGAGTATATTTTGGGATCGAAAGTCTTCGTCCACAAAATCATTTCCATGGTGGAGTTCTAATGATCCGTCTCGACCGAGTCCGATAGATCTTTCCGCTGACCAAATCGGTCGTCCATCTCTAGCAATTCCGATCACAAGAAATTCTACGAAGCGATTAGACGTGAGTGTGGCTTGAACGACGTATGGTTTTAGGCCTGCGAACTGAGGCTGAAAAACTTTTGATAGTCCCTCTTTGGTGACTGTTTGACCAAACAGCCTTTCGAGAACAACGGCAATTTCGTGAGGAAATTGGGCACCTTGGCTCAGATATTCTCTAAAGTCACTCTTTATGTTTACCCTAGATAAGGTCATTTCGTGGTGTCCTCCGTCCGATGCGGCTATGCTTGTACCATGAAAGTGAAGCAGGCGCTGCGTAAATGGAGAAGTGCCTATCACAATTTTCTGGAAAAAGAACTTTGGTCTCCGCAGGTCTACGCCGAGGCTCGTGATCCAATGCGGCAATCAATGATTGTTGTTGCTCGGACCTTGTATCTGGTTATTTCTGGTTTTTCACGAGAGAAACTTAGGCTTCGTGCCGCTGCACTTACATATATGACCCTCTTGTCGCTTGTGCCTGCATTAGCTGTTGTCTTTGCCGTTTTTGCGGGCTTTGAGAGTCTTGCCTCGGCACGCGAGCAATTGAAGCTTTTTGTCGTGTCTTCAATATCTGTCGCTCACCAAGAAACAGTAGGGAGCTACCTGGACCAGTTTATCGGTCAGGTTGGAGCTTTGGGTGGTGTAAGCGTTATTATTCTTCTTTTCACTACAGTGTCTCTCATTGCAAATATCGAGAAATCTTTTAACGATATTTGGGGTTTAAAGCAGTCTCGCTCTTGGGTTCAGAGGTTCCAGGCTTATTGGCCGTTACTAACTCTCGCACCCTTTCTTTTGGGAGTTTCACTTGCGCTCTCCGCGAAGATTGAATCGAGCGAAACGTATGCTGAAGTTATTTCACTCGTGCCTGTCCTGGGTATCATAGGTTGGTTGATGCCATTGGCGCTCACGTGGTCAGGCTTCACGCTTATGTATCTTGTGATTCCAAATACGCGAGTACCATTTCAGTTTGCTGTACTGGGTGGTGTTGTCGCTGGTAGTATTCATGAAATCGCAAAGAGTTTGTTTGCACTGTATGCAAGCAAAGCAATCACGTATTCGGCCATTTACGGGTCGTTTGGAGTCATTCCACTTCTGATTATCGGCGTGTACGTGAATTGGCTTGTGGCGCTCACGGGTGGATTACTGACTTATGCCTCCCAAAATGCGCTCACTTACGAACCACAGGACGATACTTATGAGCGAATATCATCCGGTATGCGCGAAAAAATAGCGCTAAAGATGCTCATGGCTATCTACATTCGATTCGAAAACGGACTGGGACCGACGAGTACGACGGAACTGATCAGCACGATTAGCGGCCCGCCTCGAGCAAAGCGAAAAATTCTCGATGAGCTAAATCAGGCGGCGATCATTATTGCCACGGATGAGGCATTTACTCCGGGTCAGGCTGCGCACAATGTGACAATTGCTCAGGTACTAAAGGTTGTTCGCGAAAGCGGTGGCTCTGACATAAATCTTGAGAGTTCAGATCCGCGGATTGTATCGGCCCTCGAATTACTCGATTTGAGTAATGATGAGCAAATGGAGAAACTATCGAAGACCTCACTTGCTCAGCTTATTGCTCAAGTTGATTCAACAAGTGCGTCGGAAAGCACAGTGAGTGCACACGAGCCTACGACGGCGTAGTGATTCCTTGAAGAAAGTCACGCGCTATGTCGTGCCCTCCTCTTCGTTTTTACCTAATTACAACCGTGGCCGGCTGCGAGTATTGGCCCGAAGGCCGATGAAGGGTTACTTGCTGAGGCGGTGCTCCAAATAAATTTCGTTTTCGAACGGGTGTTGTTTGCTTCTGCGATGCTGAGCCTTGGAATTGCCCAAATGTAGAAAGTTGCCCGTGACCTGATGCACTCTTTTGTACACTCGTTCGAGCTTGAATTTGAGCGGATTGCACGGTTTGACTTTGCTTTGATTGCTGCAAGCCGAAGTTTTGCGCAGCAATACTATGACTTACCCCGATGACATTGCGGGCTAATCGAGCTGCATCTTGTTCAAGTTCAATCGCGTCATCAATCTTTTGGCTGTTTTCTCTTTTTACGGCCGTAGGAGAATTAATTCCGACCGCAAAGCCCTGCTCCGTAGATCCCTGATTTAACTGGCTGTTTTTCTCGTGACTTGCGAGAGAAACACCCTGTTTGGCCTGTGCGATTGAAACCATTTCAAAGCTTTATCGGATAGCCGCCTCAGAAGTTGCGGAAAATTTTTAACCGTTTGATTCTTTCCAACATGTACGCCTCTATCGTCGTTCTCAGCGCGATTATTGCTCAGCCGAGCTTGCTTCGTGACCCATCGACCGTTTCTGATTCTTACGCGTTGGAATCCAACCCAGCTGCCTTAGCGTTCATGCGCGGTAGTGAGTTTCGTGTCCTCAGCGAAACATCCTTTTCAACCCACTTAGCGAACCAAACAACCTTACGAGGTGCCTTGATATGGCCATCGACATTGGCGCTCGCCGCGAGTTCTTCGTGGCTCAGAGAGTCAGATGGAGGCGTTTCACTTTATAACGGTGTCGGTTCCGGACTCAGGTTGGGTCAAGGTGCCTTGGGTGTCTCTTGGTTAGACGGACCGCAGGGGGCAACGTGGCGATTAGGATATAGTTTGCGTCCCCAAAGGTGGTTTTCCGCGTCATTCGTAGCTGCCTTTCCGCCCGTCGATGGGGCATCAGAAATATACGATATCGGTCTTGGGTTTCGACCGTTTGCATCGGATTTCTTCACAGTTGCGAGCAGGTGGCGGTACAGCTCTGACCAGGGAATTCTGAGCGATAGCGAGCTTCCTGATTTAGAGACAAGATTAGAGTTTAGGCCACTCGATGGCTTGTCTCTTGCCGCCACGTCAGACCTAAACCTAAATTTATTTGTTGAACTTGGGATCGGGTTTGATGTGCTGAGCATGAGCTCGGGTTTGCGCGTTGACGGAGATTCCTCCAAAGAGGCTTGGCTGATCGATGTTGCCATTAGTGAAACGGAGAAATCCATCGGTTCAGGTGAATCAACAGTAATTGTCGCTGAAGTAAGCGGTACCTTGGAGGAAAAAAAGAATGAATCTTTCTTGGGACGGTCATCGTATCGACGTGCGTTAGCTACAATTTTAGAAGATTCTGTCTCTTCGTCTGAGGCCGCGGGGTTGTTTCTAAAAATCGGTCAAGTGGAAAGCGGATGGGCGTCTGCCGCAAGTCTTCATACGACTTTGAGTCGAATCAAAAAATCAAATAAGCGGATTCACTGTTACTTATACGATGCATCCGACATTAGTTATTTCATAGCATCAGCATGTCATAAGATTTGGGCTCCAAGGTCGTTACTTTTCGCGGTAGACGGGCTCACTGCGGAGTCATCATATTTTGCTGACTCCTTGAGCCAGGCGGGGATTGAAGTGAGAGTCGCTCGCGCGGGTGAATATAAGACGGCGCCCGAACAATTTACACGCACGGGAATGAGTCCTGAGCAAAAAGAAACAGTGTCTCAGATTCTCGACGCGATTTATGGTGACCTCAAGCAAGCAATCTCCGTTGGACGTGGTCTAGAGGTAGCGACAGTTGAAGAGTTGATTCGAAAAGGAACGCATACCGCTACGCAGGCCTTACAAGTAGGACTTGTCGATCAGCTTATTTACGCAGATGAAACGCAAGATGCTCTGAATAAACAATATGGACGTTCAATGAAGTTTACGAAACTCGAAGACATCGCTCCAAAGTCCTCGGATGAATGGGGCAGTCCAGAACGGATTGCCGTAATTAACGTGAACTCTCAAATTACCTCGGGTGCATCAAAGCGAACCCCGTTTGGGGCTGTGAGTGGAGCGAGCACGATTATCGAAGCCATCGAAAAAGCTCGCACCGATTCTTCGATCCGAGCGGTTGTTTTGAGGATAGATAGTCCTGGTGGTGACGCTTTTGCGTCAGATCTTATTGCTCGCTCTGTGAGTCAACTTGCTAAGGTCAAACCTGTGGTAGCGAGCTTCGCCGATGTTGCTGCGAGCGGTGGATATTATATAGCAAGTCCAGCAAAAATGATCTTTGCGGAGCCTTTGACCATCACTGGCTCGATCGGTGCCTTTTCTTTGGATATATCTCTGGAAAAGTTGAGTCGCTCGTTGGGTGTAAACGTTGAGCAAGTGCAACGAGGAAGCGTATCACAGCGAAGTTCGGTGTTACTTCAGCCTAAAGTGGAAGAAAGAAAACGGGCTGAAAAAGAGATTTCTGCCATCTATGAGCAATTTATTCAGGTCGTTGCTCGTGGTCGTAAGATGAAGCCTTCAGCAGTGAGAAAAGTCGCTGGGGGACGAGTATGGACAGGACGAGCAGCCAAGGCACGAGGACTAGTCGATCGACTCGGAGGGTTCAATGATGCCGTTCAAACGGCCTACGAAATGTCGGGAATTCCTCAGGATCGACCCTTTTCCTTAGTCACTTTAACTGGTCAAGGTCGAAGTTTTGTAGAGCTTCTCCGGGGAAATGTCATGACCGATGAGGAGGCTGTTCTTGAGGGAATACTTCGTGTTTTTTCATTAAATCCTTGGTCTCGAATCTTGAAGTCTGGCCCAACACGGAGGATCATGACGCAACTTCCGTATGATCTTCGAATTCGCTAATAATAAACGCTACACGGCGGGGGATGAACAGTAAGTGTCGAAGAAGATTCTGATCGTAGACGACGAAGTCCCCATCCAACAGATGTTGAGCGATCTCTTTACAGACGCGGGATATGAGGTGGTCGTTGCGTCTGATGGCGAAGAAGCAATCCGCTTATTTAATGTTGATCCACCTGACTTCGCAATCATCGACTTTTTGCTGAGAAAAAAAAATGGGTTCGATGTCGCCCGCGCAGTTCGTCAAAACCCACTTGTCGCCGAATGTCCGCTGATTATCATGAGTGGCGTTTTCAAGAATCCCAAGACTGCGGTCGAAGCTCGCGAAGACTATGGTGCTATCGCTTTTCTCGATAAACCTTTTGATCTCGAACATATTAAGTCATTGGTTCGCGGAGCTCTAGACGGTGATGCTGCGCTCAAGAGTGTCGATTCAGCCACCTTCGAGCTGCAACTTTCCGGTGAGTATGAAAGCGAAGAAAGTAACGAATTTAGTATGCCCGCGCCAGAAAACTTGTCAGACATGGGTGAAATCGAAAGGCCTTTTTCTGCGATCAAAAATAAAGGTGTCATCGATGACTTCCCTGTCGCGCTTTTACTTTCGATTATTCGCTACGACCGACTCACTGGTATTTTAGATCTTAATGGAGACGGAATTCACCGGCGTGTCTACGTCATTGATGGCTCACCTGTGTTTATGCAATCTAATGCCGAGGGAGAAAATGTAGGCGTCTTATTGTATAACCGTGGCCGAATAAATCAGCCAGATTACGAGCGTTGCGTCACATACATGGACTCCAAGTCGATAACGATGCAGCGTGCACTTCTTGAGCTACGACTAGCTACCGAAAAAGAGCTCGCGACCGCGTACAAGCTCCTGGCACAGCAATTATTGCCTGCTTCCCTCGGTATGGCGAGTGGAGAATATCGTTGGCGTGAGACCGATGCGTTTATAGGAAGAGTTCCGGAAGGTAAATTCGAGCCAGCAAACATCTTATTCTCTGGTGTGCGTGATTACGTTTCTCCGACGCAAATTATACGTTTTTTTCAAGGGCGCGAAGATGTTCCGTTGGTGAAATCCTCAGAGTACGCTGCACTTTTACCCTTTTTTCGCAGAGTTTTTTCTGGAAATCGTATTGGGTCGAAGGTCGATGGTAAAACGACGTATCGGACCTTAGTACGGAATGCTGGAGAGTCAGCACCGGTAGTCAATTTGCAACTATTTGCTCTCGCCACGAGTGGTATGATTCTATTTCCCGAGGTCAGCGAAGATAACTTTATGGATGTTGTTGTGAATGAAGCCGCGTCCGAAGTTGCAGCATTGAGAGATGGAGGTTTACAGCAGGAACCCGCGACAGATGATATTTCTCTTTCTGAAGTTGAAAATCAAATTGATTACACAGATCAAGAAAATGCGGCACGTTCGAAAATCCTCGCCATGGCTGACAAGGTCATGAATCAAAGTTTCTTTCAGATTTTAGGGCTTGGCGACAACCAAGAGGTTACCGCTGAGGACCTAAGAGACAAATATTACGCACTTACAAAAAAGTGGCATAGCGATGCCTTTTCCGGACTAAGATTAGGGCCGGAAGAAGAAGTCCAAAAAGAAATTTTCCACCGAATTTCCGAGGCCTATGACACCCTTTCTGATCGTTCAAAGCGACAAGAATACGCTGTTTATCTAGACCGCAAAAAGAAAGGCCTGCCGACAGATGTTGAAACAGTCATGGAAGCTGAAAAGACATTCGATGAAGCTTTGGAGGCTCTGAAACGTAAAAACCTAGATACGGCAAAAGGCTTGCTCGACCGCGCGATTGCGATGAACAAAGGAGAGGCAATTTATCAGGTTTATGCGGGCTGGGTACTCTTCTTGGTCAACGGAAAATCGAAAGAGGCTTCTCGACAAGCGATTCCGGTGATCAAACAAGCCATTGAGCTACAAGAAAAGCTACCCAAAGCCTATGAGTTTCTCGGCCGCATTCATGAAATACTAGGCGAGACAAAAACGGCAAAATCGATGTATAAACGATGCCTCGAACACGAACCGAACAATATTGAGGTCGCAAGAGCGATTCGGCTCATTAATACACGCGCTGAAAAAGCTAAAAAAAGTGGCGGCTTAATTTCTAAGTTCTTATCAAAAAAGTAGGCTTATTCTTCTTCGTCTTTGATTGTGATCGTTCCGCCTTTGAGTGGTCGGAAAATAGGGCGTCTTACTTTTTTCTTTTTCTGTTTTGAGTTTGAAGCAGCGAAATCGACATACTCAGGTGATGCGTTAAATTTAGACACCATATTACGTTTTCGCGCTCGCGGTTCGAACTTCGCGATCTCTGCGATCGCTCCATCGAACTGATCAATTTGTTTCGTGACTGCTTGAACAATACGCAAAACATCAGATTCCGCAGTGAGTAATTCAAGGTCGAAATTGACTTGCTCGATGGCTTTAATTTTCGCGCTTTCAACGTCTAAGAGATAAGTGAATACTTTGAATTTATCTGCATCTTTGACCATGGCGCCGAAGACCAGCCATTTTGCCTGTGCACTTTGCGCTGCTTTTATAGCGTTTTGAACAACCGTTTTAGGGAGTTGGTTTTTGGCAATCGAGTCCGCAACGACGCCAACATCGTCGCCTCCAGATGTGTCCTTGTATTTAGCGAGTACTTCAGTCTGCTTTTTGGCTTCAACGTTCACAACAGTGGAGTAGGGAACCACGCCCTTGATGCGAGCGACGACTAAATGTTTTCCAGGAACTACTTTTTCAAGAACGATCGGCGCAACGCCTGTTTCGCGTCCATCGATTTCAATCGTTGCGCCAGGAAGAATGCTCTTCACGAGTATTGAGCCTCGTTTTTGACGTACGGCCTGATCTGCTGCGGACTTGAATTGCTTTTGGTATACTCTTGAATAGACAGCGTCATCTAAGTCGTAAGTCGGTGCAATCCTGGCAGCTTCCTCGATGAGCTTGCCCGCAGTTTCATCATTCCCTGATAACAAATGCGTTCGCGCAAGTTCGTGCAGCGCGTTGAGATAAAGCTTCGCGTTCCCTTTAGGAAGAGCGCCTGCATTTTGCTCTAACTCTTTGACGGCATTCTTTCGATGTTCAACAGCCGAGTTTATTACTCGATTCGTTTCCGAGTCTTGAGCCTGCTTTTGAGCTGATTCAAAACCTTGTAAACTCGGTGATTGTGCATTTTCTGTTGCGACAGCGCCTTTGATTACGGTTAGGCCTGAAACTGTCCCTAGCTCTTTTTGAAGTAAGTTCGTTGCCGTATCCAGTTTGTCTTGGGGAACTGTTCGAAAGATTGCTTGGTAAGGCAAACTTAGGATAGCCGTTTTAGTCTCTGCGTCGCCGCTTTCAGCGGTGTCTGCCTCTTGGCTAAATGCACTTGTGGTGAAAAGTGTTGTGCAGAATAGTGTGCTCGCGAACAGTAACGTATGAGAAATTCGGTAATATTTCATTTGATGCCTTCGTATTGGATGATCCTTATGCATTAGACGTCAACGATTGTCGAATCACGCTTTTTGCATAAATGGTCGATCCTCCATTTGTACTAGAGGTAAGACAATATACTACCTTAGCGGCACGATCAAAGTGATTAAGTATTTCCTGGGTCGATCGTACAGACCAGGTTTCATCCTCACCTTCTTGGTTTTCCGATTTGCCCAAGTAAGCATCGGAGTTCAAGGTTTTTAGGTTCAGGGTAAAATCTAGCTCAGAGAGCACATCGCTATGATTTTATTCAGTATTTCCGTTGGTTCACTCTGTTTTTCGAGGCCGGATTCCTCGTCATCGAGTCGCGCCATTCGTTCGTGCCCGTCGCGTCATCGTAGATACTGAAGCATTTTTTCGAAAGACCAACTCGCCTTTGGGAATTTTCAACATCTTGCGCAAAGATCCGGCAAAGGGTTTTAGCGCGCATCTTCGTTGTTGGGTATTCGCTCAAGTGTCATGAGACTGGATTGGTTTTCCGTTGGAATCTCAAAGTGTTCCACAATTTCGATATCCCGTAAGGTTTGGAATAGCCGAGGAAGATGAGAGGTGTCGTTCGCTTGGAGTACTCTTCGACTTAGTGGTTCTTCGACGACGCCTGAAACTCGGCAGGTTCGTAGTGATGCTGCCGAATACATTTGGCGTTCAATGCTACATTATCATTTCGAAAATCGATAAGATGTGAATCTTTCAACAGCACGCGGAGAACAGAGCCCTGCTATCAAAAGCAACCAAGCTGGAACATGGATGAGCAATCGAATCATGAGTGGTTCTTCCCAGCGCCCAGTGATGGAATGCTGATAACTTGCAAAATGACAAAGAGGTGCAATCAGTATTAGCCATGCGACGCTCCACTGAACCCGTAAAACAAAAGGCAAAAATGGGATCAGCCAGGTGACATACCAGGGGTGAAATGTTGGGCTAAATAAAATAGCAAGCGTCATCAGTTCGCCGGTCTGCTCCACTACGCAGGTAGAATCTCTTCGTGATTTCAATCGAGATACAAGTATGACTGTGAAAACGAAGGCTGTAATCAATCGGGCGAGTTGATGTCGAGTTATAGTAACGGCTCCTATTCTTCCAAAATCACCACCAAGAAGACCTTCTGCGGCCATGAGAGTAAGACCGAAAACGCCATCGAAGGAACGCCATCTCGTGGCATATTCACTTAACCCTCTCCCGTCAGTCATCGTCAAAGCGAGATATGGAACAGCAAAAGCGATAAGTATGACTAAAGGCCATAGACTCTTTTTTCGGTAATGTCTCAGGCTTACCAGCAAGCCAATCGTACCGTTAAGTTTTGCGAGGATTGCCAATACCCACCCAAAGTGTCCGAGTAAAAAACGTGACTGAATAAATCCAAAAACACCAAGGCATAGACCGAATATAGCGATGCTATCCGCATGTCCTTCTCGATTGAGTTCGAGTAAAGAGACCGGACATAGGGCTAAGATGATGGGCCACCGTAAAGCCGCTAATTTGCTTTGGCCCGTCGTGCATTTCGCGAGATAAATAAGAAAATAACCGCACAGTTCAATGAATAAAAAAGTCAGCTTTAGCAATATGAGATCGGTGTGAGCATTCCACGGGATTTGCAGGGCTCTTGCCGCGTTGGAAATTCCTCCTACCAGAGCAAAGCAAAACATCGAAAAAGGTGGATAAATTGTTGCGATCTCAGGATGATTAATTTTGTAAAATGATGCATCGAGCAACGTGGAAGAAACCCTTTCAGCAGCATCGGCGGGTGACGTAGTGAAAGGGAATTGCCAGCCCATTTCCCAAACAACTTTTCCTTCATATACGTAACGAAAGACATCCTCTGAGAATACCGGAGGGAGGCAAATCGCGATAAGCTTAAGGGTAAATGCTAGATAAAGAAGGTTTCTCAATCGAGTTTTTTTGGCTTTTCGCCGAAGAATCTGTTCGGAGATAGAGATATAGGTGATGCCGCAGGCCAGCGCAGTCACGGCGAAGGAGACAAAATCGTGAAAGAAGATTCCCCATAATACGAGAAACAAAGAGGAAATCGTGAAAATCAACAGAGCCAAAACTTCGTTTATTCTGGTCGCAAATTTGACAGCATTTTCGGTTCTTGCCATTGATGAGTAGGCCTCGTTATGCGCAGATACTCCATTTTTTTCGGTAATACCGCAATAATCAGTCTTTGTTTGACCCATGGGATGCCGCTTTATGCTGCGCAGATCACTGGGGAAGTCAAAGCTGCAAATCAACCCATAGTTTCCAAGACTCTTGGTTACACCCGGACGCGAGTCGTGGGAATGTCGACAAAGCTGAAGACAATGAAAGAGGATTTAGCACTTTATTTGGAAGTGAAAAATTCTTTACCGTTGAAGCCTTCGGCCGACCGCAGACTCATACGTATACACGGCCAATCTTTCAAGCCAGAAGTAACGGCCTGCGTTTTTGATGAGGTTCTGCGCTTTCTCAACGAGGATCGCCGAGCAGTGACCGTCACGATAGGAAATCAACTAGTAGGTACAGTCGAGCCTCGGGAAGAACTATCTTTCAAGTGTACGACCAAAGGACTAGCTGAGCTTCGGCTAAAGGAACACGCGCATGCTCGGGGCTCGTTATTTGTTGGGACAACAGGGGTTGCCGCTAAGCCTGACGGAACAGGCCGGTTCATAATGACGGCACCCGAGGGAACGTACGTGCTGAATGTTATTAACTCTACTGGGGTGATTCAAACCACTGACGTAGAAGTAGCCGCGGAAGATATTGAGCTTGGTCTTCTTGGCGCGGAGCAAACTGTTGCCGACATTGATAGTGCAGCGGATGAAACTGCCGAGGGTACTGCTGCGCCTGGAGATGAGACACCACCCGGGCCACAGATCATCACGCCAACCGCACCACCACCACCACTGCCTCCTCAGCCAAAAGTAAACGCTAACTTGCCTAAACCTGCGCCAAACAAAGCTCTACCGAAGCCTGCGCCAGCGGTGGCTCCTAAGCCTCCACCCGCAGCAATCCCGAAACCTGCGCCAGCGGCTCCAGCGGCTGTAAAGTTTGCGGTTCCCAAGCAGCCTAAGCCCAAACCTGCTCCGAAGGTCGCGCCTCCAGTCCCGGCAGCTCCTAAGCCGGCTGCGAAGCCTGCACCTAAGCCTGCACCGAAGCCTGCACCGAAGCCGGCACCCGCAGAAGAAGAAGAATCGCTTGATGACTTCTTTGACATGGAGGAATAACTCATGGGTTTTTGGATTAGACATTGTTTACTGATCGCTTTTTGCATCATTCTTCCTTCTGTCTTGATGCTCTATCAAGACACGCAAGCCTCACTTGAACGTGCGGCAGAGGCCGGCGAGCAGAGCGCGAGAACTGTTCCAAGTGCCGTGCTTTCAGAGCTCCGACTTGAAGCACACAATCAAGTCAACAAAGCCCTCGCAGTGGCGCAAAAAGTGGTGGACGAAGGCTGGTTGCTTGATACATCCGACCCAGCTCGTATGCCGTCAGCAATTCGCAATATCAAAGATTTGCTTGCTTCGAGCGCTCCAAAGCAAGGCTTTGCGTGGATGATCGATGCCCAAGGAAACGTTCTTGCAAGAAACGATCAAAACGGAGTGGATGAGAATCCTGAAAATATCGCAGGCCACCCTTTATTTAGAGAAACCCAATCCGGTTACGCGCTCGATGGACTTTGGACTCAAGGTCCAGTGACTTATTTCACAGGTGCAGTTCCTCTCAATCTAAACGGTGCTGCGAGTGGAGCTGTTTTTATTGCGACACCTATCGATGAGGCGATGACTCGTAGAGTTGCTTCGAAAGTGCGCGGCGTATCTTTGACGACTATTCTCGATGGTAAGATTATCGCGACAACACTTCCCAGCCAACAAGTTGCCACTGAGGTCACTTCAAAAGCGAAGCCGGTAGCACCTTTGCTAGCCGGGAAACTCGTTACGCCCATTCCTTCTGGAAAACTTCCCTTTACTCCGCTCTTTATTGACCGTTATGCCAACGGCCTAGCGTACGCCTCTATAGCGGTCCTTGGGCCAGCAGGCGGTAGGATGAAGTGGATAGCCTCGGTCGAGGCCGCAAAACCATTGCGAAATCTTGCCGAACGCCAAGAGATGTTGATAGGTCTATTCGTCGCCGCACTATTACTCGCATTGCTTTTTGGTATCGAATTACAGAAATCTTATGTTTCCCCTATCGGACTGCTCGTAGAGCACCTTTCGTCTGTTCAGCAGCGGCGTGGAACAATACGAGACCTCGAAGAATTTCGAGTCCGAAAGCCGTTTAGGAGATTAGTGAAGCTCGTAAATATGACGGTTAAAAAACTTCCGAGTACAAATAAAAGCTCGGGCGTTTTTCCCAACGACCAGTCGAGTATAGCCGCGGGGCAGGCGCTCGACGCCAGCCAACCGTTGTCAGGCTTAGGGGCGCCCCTTAATCTTTCTGGAAATGGTGGTGCATCTGGTCTGCCCTCCGCAGCACCATCCCCCATCGCGGACCTTTCTTCTGGTGGAGAAGGTCTTCCATCAGCTTCGCCTTTAGGTGATCCTGGTCTACCATCTGCGTCCCCGCTATCTAGTTTAGGTGACCCTGGTTTGCCTTCTGCATCTCCGCTGTCTAGTTTAGGTGACCCAGGTCTACCCCCGGCTTCTTCTTTAGGTGACCCGGGTCTACCATCTGCATCTCCGTTGTCGAGTCTCGGTGATCCCGGTCTACCTTCGGCGTCTCCTTTGGGTGACCCAGGTCTACCATCCGCATCCCCGTTGTCGAGTCTTGGTGATCCCGGTCTACCTTCGGCGTCTCCTTTGGCTGATCCAGGTCTGCCATCTGCATCCCCGTTGTCTAGTCTCGGTGATCCAGGTCTGCCTCCTGCGCAGCCTATGAGTACGTCGGTCGAAGAAGAGGTAGATGACACCCCGATGGCGCTTGGAGGCTCTACTGGACAGCCTCGGTCTGCCTCCGAAATACGTGGATTGTCGGCGGACGCACTATCTGACCTATCTTCCACACCTTCCTCCGGCGGTTCTCTTCCTCCTCCACCTGTGGCGGCTACACATGACGCTGAGTCTCCTCTTGGAGCGATTGGAGCATTAGAGGACGAATCTCCTGAGTCTCCTTATGAATCGACTGCTATTGCAAAAGTAGATGACGACCTCTTGCAAGAAAGTCGGAATCGGACGTCAACCGGACATAGTCTCGAGGCCTTGGAAGAGGAAGAAGAGCCGACTTCTGCAGCAGAGTCGACTATGATTGCACAAGTGCCTCAAGAATTATTGCAGGCAACAGCCAATGATCCAGCCGTTGTGACTCCGCCAGCTGAGCTTGAGTCGAATGAAGAAGAAATGACTCCTGAGATGAAACACTTTCAGGAGACATACGAAGCGTTCATAGAACTTAGAAAACAATGCGGCGAACCAGTTGCTGACTTATCTTTTCAAAGATTCGAGAAGAAGCTCGTGAAAAACCGAGACGGTCTGAAGTCTAAATACGGTTGTCAGTCTGTCCGCTTTCAAGTCTACGAAAAGAACGGGAAAGCGGCTCTCAAAGCAACCCCAATCAGGGGATAGGCGCTTATTACAGCCACTAATTTAGGATCTTGCTAGGCGGCATCGCTGGTCCGCTGATATCAATTTCACCGTGAACCATTTCAAATTTTCTAATGGAATCTTGAAGTGCTAACAGCAAACGCTTGGTATGTTTTGCGCTGCTAATCATGCGTGAGCGAACTTTCGCCTTCGCACCACCGGGCTGCACGTAAATGAAGTCTAGCGTGAACTCATTCTCTGAATGATTGACCATTGCCATATTAATATACATTCCTTGAGCAGTTTCAGGATCGAGTTCAACAGGGATTTGACGTGAGTTTTGAGCATCTGATTTATCTTGGCTCATCTTGATTTCTCCAGTTTTATAATTCTTTTGTTTGTTTGAAGGGCCTTCTTTTTTTGGCCGGCCTGTTGATAAGTTTGGGCAAGTAATTTGAGTACCTGCGCATTTTTTGGTGCTAGATTTGCCGCGGCTTCCATTCTTGTCGTCGCCGAAGAATAGTCTTTTAACTCTACTAATATGCCGGCAAATAGAATCAGGCTCTTAATGTCTTTGGGATTCTGTGTCGTGATTTTTTCCAAAATTTTCTTCGCTTCACTCAGTTTTCCCATTTTTTGAAGCGCTTGGGCTTGTCGTCGTTGCGCGCTTATTTCATTCGGCGAAATAACTGAAGCTCGTTCGAACGCGTCACTCGCTTCACTAAACTTTTCTGCGCGAAATAAGGTTTCGCCATATGTGTATTGTGCGGCAAAAGATTTCGGGTTCAGGTCAATCGCTTGCTTGGAAAACTTCAGACCTAAGTCGTAATTTCCGAGAAGTAAGTATGCATATGCAAGATCTGCCTTTAGATCTGCATTGGGAGGTTTCACGAGTTCGTTGGCAGCCAACAGCGCTGATAGTGCCTTCTCGGTTCGATTTTTCTCGAGATAAATCAATCCGATTGAGTGGTGTAGTGCACCTCGATTTTTAGCTCGAGTAAGACCTTTGTTGTATACCTCGAGAGCCTTTTCACTGTGTCCCGATACGTCCAGCAAACTACCTAATAACAGATACGCCTCGGTGAGCGTTGCATCTGCTTGGATCGCTTCTTGAGATTTTTTGAGCGCGCCCGGCAAGTCACCTTCCGCAGCAAGTTTCTTACTGGTTTTCAATAGCGTAATTGCTGGTCCAGAAGCTGAGTTGGCTCTTCGTAGCGCACGGGGGCCCACTCCATTTATTCTAGGTTTGATTAACGTCTTTTTGGTCGGTGTTCCTTTGTTGGATGTTTTTTGCGCCGTCTGGGAACCAGCACAACCGAGCGCAGTCACGAGAAAAGACAAGATAATGATATAGTATTTCAATGCACTTGCGACCCTAAACAATGCGTCTTCAGACTTGCAAGAGTGAAATTCTTACGCAAGCGGGAGCTCGATCACGAACATCGCACCATTGTTCGATGTTGTTCTTTCTAGCCGAATTTGCCCACGATGCTGAAGGACAATCTTCTTTACTATGGCTAGCCCTAGGCCTGTACCTTCACTCTTCGTCGTGAAATATGGCTCAAAGATACGGCCTTGGTTTTCTGGTGGGACGCCTGGGCCATTGTCATCAAAACGTAGACAAACCAGGCCTTTGGCCTCGTTAACCGAAACTCTTATATCAATTTTTGCATCGCCCTTACCGGCGGCCTGTATCGCATTCGTAACAAGGTTTGCAAAGACACGGCGCATGAGGACGCGGTCGAGGCCCACTGAAATAGTCCTTTCCGGAATTTCTGTATTAATCTCGGCCTGTCCTTCAAAGTCGTTATAAGCGTCGAGAAACTCGTGGATGAATTTCTTAAGGTCCAGCGTCTCAGGCGAAACTTCAGGGAGTCGTGCGAATTGCGAAAACTCATTTACCAGGCGCGTGAGCGCACCAATCTCATCACGCACGATGTCTACAGAGTCATCTACGATTCGTTGAAAAGCTGGGTCGATATCTTCGGGTGTTCTTCTCTTGAGCTCTTGCATCGCCAACTGAATTGGAGTCAACGGATTCTTGATTTCGTGAGCTAACCTTCTGGCTAAGTCTTGCCAGCCAGAAACTTTTTCGAGATAAACGATCCTATCTCTTCCGGAAGCAATTTCTGCCACCATCTTGTTGAACGCCTCGGTAAGATCAGTGATTTCATCGTTTCCTCGCAAAGGGATTTGGATATCAAGTTGCCCTTTACCTACTTTCTCTGTCGCATCTGCCATTCGAGTGATACGTTTAGTGACTCTTCGCGCTAGGGTGTATCCACCTGCGAGTGCCACGAGCAGAACGAATAATGTAATCGTTGCGAATCGAGCAAGGTTGGTCAGCTGTTCTTCTCGCCCTATAGCCAATGCACGATCATAATCCTCAAATGTTTCTTGAAGTGACTCTCTTTGCTGCTGGTATTTGACGGGCAATAAATAAACGAGATGTAAATAAGGTGACTCTCCAAGTCCGAGAGGCTCTTTCCAAATTTTCTCCGAAAACGAGTCACTCAGGCGTTCTTGAGGTCCATTAACTGTGAATAGAATATTACCTGAATGGTCGAAAACGTCGATTCTTCGGAGGCTTCGGTTTTCCTCAAGGATGGATTCTAAACGATATATTGCGTCGTCTTTCGCTCCGCGCGCGATGGCATCGCGAAGAATTGTATCCTTTGAAACAACCTGCGACTGGGCACTAAACTCATTTTTCTTTGCCGAGATAAAATCCTTATAGAATGTCCACGCGGTTTCAAATTGTCCTTTTACTTGGCGATGAAGAACCAAAGGCGGTTCGACAAGCAGCGAGTTCGCAAGGCCGAGCCAAATCATAAAGGGAACAAGGCCTGTAAGGAGCATTGCTACGAGAATTCTTTTCTCGAATTTCGATAGTCTCCGTTTCATTGTTCAAACACCGGTCGACGTAATTCGTCGGTTAGAAATACAAATGTATCGTCTGGGTAAGTTTGTTTTACACCAAACAAAACGTCGAAGAAGCTCCGAGTTGAACTTCTTCGCTGTGTATTAGGATTTGACATAAATCTTCTTGCCCGCCGTCTTTCTTCCTCTGAGACGGGGTTTAGTTTTAGTGTTACTCTCAGACGGTACCCAAGCGTTGCTCGTAAAAGATGCTTGTGGGCGAGGGGGATGTTTTTCACATTTCCACAAAGCTTTATACTCTCTGCTATCAGGCGTTGATTCTGAAAAAGTCTTTGTCGAGCTCCATCTCTGATGAGAATTTGTAATTGCTCATCCCAAACGTCTTTTTTGAAGGTACATTTACGAATGATGGTTCGAATCGATCCAAAGTTATCCTGAAGTTCAATTTGGATGTGAGCTTTCCTCACTAATCCATTTTTAATCTGATTCTGAAAGCTTGTGGTGAATGCTTCACTAATATCGAAAGACACATGAGCCATATCCTTTGTTGCTGCAAATGTTGCCTTGAGTAGTTCTGCATCATCATCGGCGATCGCAGGTGTGATGCCCAATGAAAAGACACAACATAGAATGCTGATAAACTGTGCTTCTCTTTTCACCAGATGAGATCCGAAATATATGCGACTGAAAGGACAAAGCGGCCGATCACCGTATCGAACTTTACTCCAGCATCTGCCGCTAATGGCACTTGGCGACGGATTCCTCGGCCTTCTTCATCTTCTTGATATTCGTCAAGGGACGCCGAAACACCAGCATCGATCGACGCGTATAGAAATGATTGTAGTAAGAAGTCGCCGCCGCCGAAGAAAGGAATGTAGTAAGTGAAGCGCAGATGGGCAAGTAGGTCGTCGTAGTCCGTATCGCGACTGAAGTTTAGACCGATTTGACGAGGAAGGGAGGCCTGGCCACTGATGAAAGCGAGGTGGTCGCGGAGAAAAAATTGGTTAAAAAACGGAGTAGACCCTTGAATAATTCCACCTTGGAAAGAGGTCACGAGACTCTGTCCTGAAACGGTATTGAATGCTCGTTCGAATTGCAGTTGATACTTCGTAAATTCGTAGTTAGACCCGAGCAGACGTGTTCCAGTCTCGATAGAAAGAAGTAAATGACTGCCTAGAAGTGGTACGAAGCTATCGTCCCTTGTATCGAATTCATAGGTAAGTCCAAAACTGGCGAGCACAGAATCGTCAAATAAGATTGATGGTGCGCTCCGTAATGCGGCAGGGTCTAAGTTCGGCAGTCTCTCCGTTTGTATTGCCTCGAATCTATAGTTAAAGAGGACTCGCTGAGCTGCTCCCGTACTCAAACCGAATCCAAATTGGGTTCCGTACCTTGAGTATTTCATTGGTATGGCTGCTATAATATTGTCGCCAAGTTGTTCCTCTCCTTCTGCGTAAATAGCAGACACAGCAAGTTGAAGAGGAGTTCCTGATAAAACAGGTAAAAACACATCGAGTTCTGCTGCTTTTCTATTGTCCCCTAGAACAAATCCAAATCCAGTTCCTACTCCTTCTCCGAGAAAATTTGATTCATAGAGACTCAAGCCTCCAAAAATATTTTCGACTTCGGAAGTTCCATAGTAGAGACCACTGATCATCATGGTGTTTCGTTCTTCGACTTCGACGACTAAGATGACGCGTCCCCTGCGGCTTCCGCGACGCAAACTAAATTCTACGGAGCGAAAATAACCTGTTGCGAGTAGTCGCAAACGTCCTGCTTCAATCACATCATCGACGAGAACTTCGTCAGATCGAATTCCAAGTCTCCTGAGAATTACGTCTACTTTCGTTTTTTCGTTACCGATGATTTCAATGGTCTCCAAAATGACGGTGTCAGAACCGGCGCTCGGCGCAGCGAACAGCTCTGAAGAAGATTCTGCTTTTTCTCCGCTCCGTGGGAGCCTTGATCGAGTGTCCGAAGTGGTAGTTGATGTTACAGTTATATCAGGCTGCGCGAACGCGGTGTGAGATATCAACGAGATGAGGAGGGCCGTAGTCTTTAGCGCAAGGTGCACGATATGTACCTCTTAGAACGATAGCTGAAAGCCTATCGTAGCAAATGCCTGCATGAGACTTCCCGTAACGGCGAAACTAGCCGAACTGGCTTTCTCTGCGGTTGCTCCTATACCTCGAAGCCCCGTTGAGAATGTTAGACCAAGCACCTCCGACAAATCATAAATAAATCCCATCCGAATACGTCCGGCTACTTGGGTTGTTTTACGTGCTGAAATTCGGGTGGTATCTTGGTCAATCGTTGTTGTATCAAAGCGAAGCTCGCCCCCTGCTGCTGCAAGAAGTGAAATTGGACCCGTCCTTAGATATAAATATTCGAATTCCAGAGGTAAACTCAGTGAATAGATTTGGTTGTCGACTGATAATGTCTGGTCTCTGCCAAAACTAATGAGTCCCTCATTCACTGATCGCGCAATTTCAAGCCCGCCAATGACCGATAGTTTCTGATCAAGAATAGGTAGTGCTCCACCCAAGCAGACTCTTGCACCAAAGTTGACGATTGGAGCAAAAAGGAAACCAGAACCGAAGCTTGCGTCTAGTTTGAGACCCAGAGGACGGTACTGAGTGACCGGTTTTTGGGAGGTTTTTCCGATTGGTGAAGGGTCGCTCAGGTTTGCTCGAATCGCTGGAGGTGGACCTTCTAATTTTAGATCAATGTTGCGTTGTACCAGTTCGGGAGGGTCGCCATGCACGATATTTAAAGATGGAAGCTCTGTTATAATTGTGATTTTTTCACCTGTTTCGCCTGGAATATTTGATGGTACGACAATTCGATATTGTCCTGCCTCAATTCGCTGAACCGGAAGATCTGGCCCATCTTCAATCCTTGCAATAGGTGCTGGGTGGTCTGATTTACCACCTAAAGGATCGAACACTTTGGCAATGATGGCACCGCGTTCAGATTTTTCAGCGAAAGATGATTCAACCTTTAGTTTCGCAGCATGACTAGACTTAAATTCGATGGTTCCTATAGGTGCGCGGTCCGCTAATACCGTGTAATTTTGTGGTCTACTCGGTCGTTGAAAAATGAAGGCACGTATTCTTTCAGCTACCTCTAAGACCTTGAGTTTTGAGTTCTCAATTCCTTCGATCTCAATTTCCGGCCAATACGGTTCGTCTCCAAAAGGAGAAGGTGGAATTGCTACCAAAACCGTCGGGCCGGTACCACCGTCAGCGATATCTTGCCCGGGAATCGCGACAGCTAGCCCATCAGGAACGATGCCAGTAGGTACTGTAATGGGCACCTCTCGTCTACGTCTTCCTCGAATCCGGTAAGCACGAATCGGCTTTCCGTATTCAATGATTCCTGAGCTTGACGTAAATCCGTCGGCAGGAGCAGTAACCGGTGGCGGGTTGTTTCTCGTGCCCTCTAAAATGAACCGGCTGCCTCTCGGAATTTCGGCCTTGAATTGAACTTGTGCGTACGTAGACACACCGGATACCTGAGCCGAAAATCCCCGCTTGCCTGAAGCGACAGCTAGAACGATGAAATGGCTTGGCTCTGTGGAAGGCATATTTAGAGGTGGAATGAGGCTCGCCCCGGCGAAAAGTTCATTGGGTGATCCTTGTACATAGCCAGGGAAACTCAATTCACCGTGAGAGGAGAAGACTTTGAGATCTTTGACATCCTGGCTAACCGCGCTGGCACTGAGGTTTATTCTCTTGGGTCTAGAAGCGTCGATGGAAGTGTCGCTGATTGCGAGTGTTAGATTTGGCGCATGAGGAACATCAAGCTTGAATCCTAGGGCCTGACTCATCGTATTCCCACCAGAGAATGTTAACTCGACTTCTAGCGTTTCTTCTGTCCTTCGGGAAGAAGAAGGAGGCGTATACAAAAAGACGACACGATTGTTAGATACAATCCTGGTGTTGGTTGCTCGCCCTAATGATGCTCGTACTTTTGCACGTTTTAGTTTCTGTTTCTTCTGCGTTTTACGTACGAGCAGTTCAAGGGGAATTTGACTTTCTTCGCCCGCAACTAAGAAGCCAGCTCCTGGCTGAAGCAGCGTTATAGAAAAGTCATCTGCGAATGCACGGGTCGAATAAAGCACCAGGAACAAACATAGTACTGTCTGAAATAACCAGTTCATACTTAGCGCCGTAATACCACTCGATACGCTTCGTGGTGAAAGTCGCTTCGTGCTTCGACGACTACTGATTTTCCTATAAATTCTTCGACTTTACTGAGCGTGTCACTTTCTTCTTCGGCCAAGATTGCCGCAATTTCCGGATTCGCGAGGACCATTACGTGTCCGTCTTTGTTCGCTTGTCTCGAAACTTCTCGAAAGATTTCGTGAGCAATAGTGCTTCGTGAGCGAATTCGCCCGCGCCCTTCACAATAAGGGCACGGCTCTGTGAGCCGCCGTCCCAGAGATTCTCTAACTCTTTTTCGAGTCATTTCGATGACTCCAAGTCCGCTGATAGGTAGAACGTGGGTTTTGGCTCGATCTCGTTTCAGTTCTTCAACGAACGCGTTGTATACACGTTCGCGATCGTCAGCTGACTCCATATCAATGAAGTCAATTACGATTATTCCACCAATATTTCGAAGTCGGAGCTGAGTAACAATTTCCTTTACGGCTTCAAGATTAGTTCTTAGAATCGTAGCTTCTAGATTTTGCTTACCTACGAAGCCACCGGTATTTACGTCAATCGCTGTCAAGGCTTCGGCTTGGTCGATAACGATTGAAGCGCCGCTTTTCATACCGACTTTACGCTGTAGAGCTCTTTCGATTTCACCTTCAACGCTATAGTGTTCAAAAAGTCCAACCTTCGACTGAGAAAGAGAGACTCGCTCTAATAGTTCAGGCGAAAATTTTGATAAGAAATTAGTGACTCGCTCTAATTCTTTGGCGTTATCGATAACGAGTTTATCAACATCGTGCGTAAATAGGTCACGCGTTGCACGCAAAACGAGATCAAGATCCGCCTGCAGTAAAGCTGGTGCTTGTCTATTTTTTGTGTCTTGACCTACTTCTTGCCACATGGTCTCGAGAAAGAGCATGTCTTCGCGAAGCTTCTCTCCGCTAAGGCTCGCACCCTCGGTTCGGACAATATAGCCACCACTATCAGTCCGTAGCGCTTCGACTAACTCTCGGAGCCTCTTACGTTCGCTCTCCTCGGTAATGCGTTTAGATACCCCGACGTGATCGGTATTAGGCATGTACACAAGATAACGACCTGGAAGTGAAATATATGTTGTGATGCGAGCGCCCTTCGACCCGATGGGATCTTTGCTAACCTGACATACGATTTCGTCGCCTTCTTTAATAAGGGTGTCTATGCTCGCGTGTTCTCTGTGGGGTTCTTGTTCTCGAGCTTCTGCTTTAGCATGTTCGATGATGTCGGCTTCATGGGCCAATTTTTCATCTTCGACGCCGTGCGGTTGTTCTTCAGGAAGACTGGAGTCGATGGATTTTGGATTTTTGCTCGTCTTCTCGAGAGGCCGGATATCGTCGGCGTATAGAAAGGCGGCCCTTTGGAGTCCGATGTCAACGAAGGCTGCTTGCATGCCCGGCAGAACACGCGTGACCCGTCCTTTGTATATATTGCCGACCAGGCCCAGTTCGTGATTTCTTTCTACGTAAACTTCTGAAACGACTCCATCTTCAAGGAGTGCTACCCGGGTCTCACCGAAGCTACGATTAATTAGTATTGTTGCCGTCATTGGCGTCGCAAAAACTAGCACGAGCTGAAGTCCCTAGCCATTAAACGGACACAGGGAAGGGTGGATTTACCCATGAGAATTACAGATAATTGCTTTTAGAGGGTTTAAACTAGGAAGGAGATGGCCGTGAGACGGGACTAAATCTTTTCGGTGAGTTCAGGCATCACTGTGAAAAGGTCCTGAACAAGTCCGTAGTCGGCAACTTGAAAGATTGGTGCTTCGGGATCTTTGTTGATCGCCACAATCACCTTGCTGCTTTTCATCCCAGCGACATGCTGGATAGCTCCAGAGATTCCAACTGCGAAATAGAGCTCAGGTGCGACAACTTTGCCGGTCTGTCCAATTTGCAAATCATTGGGGACCCAACCGGCATCAACAACCGCACGAGTTGCACCGATTGCGGCATTGAGTTTATCAGCCATGGGCTCGACGAGGTTAGGAAAGTTATCTGGTTCCTTGAGTCCACGTCCACCAGTGATAACGACGCGAGCGTCGCTCAAAGCTGGACGCTCTGAGACAACCGCATCAAATTTCACATAGCGTGTTCGCAGTTCTCCAAGGTCAACAGCCAGTGCATTGACGGCACCTGCTGAATCAAGGGCCTGTGCTACCTCAAATTCGGTGGGGCGAGTCGTGAAGCACTTGATGTCAGTGGCCACCTCAACAGTGGCGATGACATTTCCAGCGAGCATTTCGCGAGTGACAGTCAGGCTTGAGTCGTCTGCAAACCCAAGGATGTCCGATGCAACGCCTGCGTTGAGTAGGGCTCCTACACGAGGCAGAACGTCTTTGCCGTGAAAAGTTGCGGCCATACAAACGACCGTCGCACCTGCGGCAGTAGCTGCTTGAGCGATCGCTTTTGCGTATGCTTCCGCAACGGGCCCGGCAGCAAATGATTCATGTTCAGCGGTATGAACGGTTTCTACGTACTTGCTGATTTCTTCAGCGGCCGCGCTTACACCACTGCCAATCACCAGGGCTTGAACATTTCCGCCAGTTCGTTTCGCAGCTTCACGGGCAAACGTGAGAGAGGTGAGGGTGGCTTTTTTGACGGCACCATCTTGAAGTTCGCTAACAACTAATACATTGGTCATTTTTTATTCCTCCTAAAGAACCTTTGCTTCGTTTCGTAGTTTCTCAAGCAATTCATCAACGCTTCCGACGGTTACGCCGGCACTACGTGCTTTCGGTTCTGCGTATGAAATTTCGCGAACTTTCGGAGCCAGGTCGACACCCAGACTGTCCGCCGCAATTTCCTTAATTTCTTTCTTTTTGGCCTTCATGATTCCTGGCAGAGAAGTGTATCTCGGGTGATTCAACCTGAGGTCGGTCGTGATGAGTGCAGGGAGGGTTAACTCTAGAACCTCAAGTCCTCCATCAACCTCACGAACGACTTCTGCTTTACCATCGGCAATGACAATCCCTGGTTTTTGTGCCTTTTCTTCTGGCGACTCAAGCCCAGCGATCTTCGAGGCGAAAGTTGCTTGTGGCCATCCTAAATAACCCGCAAGAAGCTGCCCACATTGATTCGCATCGTTGTCGGTCGCTTGTTTGCCCATAAGAATGATGTCTGGTTTTTCATCTTCTACGACTTTGACCAAAATGCGAGCGACCGCATCTGGGTCGAGATTGGCATCGGTCGTTACATGTATTCCGCGCTTTCCTCCCATCGCTAGGCCTTGGCGAATTTGATGAGAGGCATCCTTGTTGCCAACGCTGACAACGACGACTTCGCCGCCATGCGCTTTGGCAATTCTAAGTGCTTCTTCGATAGCAATTTCGTCGAAGGGGTTGGCAAGAAAGTTCATGCCTTCGGTAATGAGTGCGGTGCCGTCTGCGGCGATCTTTACTCGTTGTTCGTAATCTGTAACCCGTTTTACGGTGACAAGAATCTTCATATATTGAACTCCGTTGTTTAGTGAAAATTGTACCCCGGTTTAATGACGCGTTGCATCTTATGTCAACCGTTGCCGCGACTTGTTGCACGTGATAGCGCCGAATAGAGCAAAAAATGTCGACAGCACACATCATCGCAATCGCGAACCAAAAAGGAGGCGTGGGAAAAACGACTACAGCAGTTAATCTTGCTGCTGCATTGGCGGCCGAAGGCCGGCGAGTTTTGTTGGTTGATATTGATCAGCAAGGCAATGCTTCCAGCGGCGTAGGATCCCCAAAAAATGAGGTCGAGCTGTCGACCTATCATGCCCTGATGAATGAGGTACCTCTTTCCCAAATTATCCGACCCACTGAAATTGACAGTCTTTTCTTGGCTCCATCCAACCGAGATCTTATTGGAATTGAGCACGATTTGGCTGCCCTAGAACAAAGCCAAATGCGTCTGCGTGAGGTTTTAGAGCCCGTACTCGTAGATTACGAATACATTTTTTTGGATTGCCCGCCGGCTCTGGATCTGCTCACTGTCAATGCTTTGGTCGCAGCGCATGGCGTACTCGTGCCGGTGCAATGCCAATTTTACGCGATGGAAGGGCTGGCGGACCTCTTGGGTACGGTCGAAAATGTCCGTGCGTCTTTGAATCAAGACCTGGCGCTAGAAGGTATCGTTTTCACTATGTTTGACCAAAGAACGAATATTTCCCGGCAGGTTGTCGCCGATATTAGGAGTTATTTCCCAGACGCGACGTTCGAAACTGTTATCCCTCAAAATGTTCGTCTTCAAGAAGCGCCTTCATTTGGTCAGCCAGTCATTACTTATGATGTGGCGAGTCGAGGCTCGCAAAGTTATATCGCTTTGGCTCGTGAATTAGAATCACGGCGACAACCTCAGAGTCCGCCTTCGAACGAAGATTGAAAAAATTGGGTAGGCGAATCTAGGCTCAGTTCGGTCTAGTTCCTCATTTATTCGCTTATTGCCAAAAATGAGACGCTCGGTCTCAAAACTGGTTACAATCAAATTGCTCATGTCGAATGTGTCGGAAGAACTACCGGTGCGTTTTGGTCCTTTTCTGCTTCTTCGGAGTTTGGGTTCCGGAGGTATGGGAACGGCTTATCTCGCAAGTCACCCCAACTGGGATGGCTACTTAGTAGTGAAACGTCTTCATGCTCGATTTATGAATGATGAGATTGTCTTCAAGCGATTTATCCACGAGGCCAAAGTCGCTACCTTCGTTCGACATGCCAATGTGACTCCAGTCGTGGCTATGGGAACGGTCGGTAAGGAACCGTTTTTCGCTACAGAGCATGTCTTTGGAATCCCCTTGTCTGTCTTACTGCAGCGCATTGAACAGAAGAAATCCGAAGCGATGCCCTATGAGTTGATTCTGAGAATGAGTATCGCACTTTGTAATGGACTCGCGGCGATTCACGAAGCGCTTGATGTAGAAACCGGTCGCCCGCTTGAGCTTATTCACCGGGACATCGGTACACGAAATATTCTTTTAGGCTTTGATGGAAGTCCGCGAATTATTGACCTTGGATTAGGCAAATCTGTCTTCTCTGATTGGCAAACAACGGCAGGTTTTTTTGCCGGCTCTCCTGACTATATGCCACCCGAACAGGCGCTTGGTCACAGTGTTGATAAACGTGGGGATCTGTATGCCTTGGCGGTGACAATTTGGGAGTTACTTGTTGGACGTAAACGAATTCGTGAAGCAACAGTGGCTCTCCGGATTGCTCGGGCGATTGAAGCGCAGCCGGAACCTCTTCGTCCCTTCCGACCAGAGGTGTCATTAGACTTTGAGAAGCTTCTGCAAAGTTGTATGCAACCTTCCGCAGAAGACCGGCCTTACGATGTTACTGCTCTCAGGCAAGAATTGGAAAAAGAGCTCATTCGAATAAATAAATCTCCCCTAAGAGAAGACATAAAAGAGTGGCTTGATTCCTCGTGCGCCATTATCCTCGCGAAAGAACGCCGCCTATTTGAACAAATTGAAAAGCACAAACTGGCTCATAAAAATCGTGATGAAGATACGCATGATACTCAATATTTAGTAGCCCAGCCGATAATCTTCTTGCCGAGCCACACCGTTAAACAAGAATCAGAGCTCGCTAAACCGAGTTATTGGCTGAGGTTGACTACAAATGCTTCTGTCGGCGTGCAGCGGTTAATGTTTTGGTGGGAGAAGAGCTCGAGACAGAGTCGAATCCTATTGCTTGGCATTTTGTCTATAATTTTCACGCTCTCGATAACCGTTGCTTTCGTCAAAACCCAAAAGACACAAGCCGTAGATGTAAGCCAAATCAAAGGTTGGAAAGAACCTGAACCACGCCAGGTACGAGCGATCAAAAATTCGAAATCGAACACGACCAAAACTGGAAAAAGTAAGAGGTCTCAGCGAAAAAAGAAAAGAAAGGCGCAGAGGTTGTCGCGCAGATTATCGGGTTCGCAACTGATCGAAAGAAGAAGAGGACTCGTGCGTCGAATACGAACTCTTCGAAGTAAAAGTTTTGCTGTTGAATGGCAGAAAAGGTTAACGACACTGAGTGGCAAAGTTTCATCATCGGAGTCTGTCGAATCTCTTGCGCAAATCGATATAGCACTTCTAAGAATGGAAGCGGAGGTGATTCGGTAATTGTGAATCGGCAAACGTTTGGGCTCATTTTAGCGTTGGCGCTAACGCTGTGGCGCTTTTGGTTATGGAACAAGTCAAAGTCTAATGCCACCGCTCGGCGTCAGTCCGGACAGCTCGAACTTGCTGCAAATCAGATCGCAAAACAGCCCTTGATCTTTATCTTTGTATGTTCACTGATTGTTGGTGAGATCCTCTATAAGCCAGTATCGACAGACTCTGAGTCGAGCATTACGGTTTATTTAGGATTGGCGTTATTCGCTCTTGGCTTGGCTATTTCCATACGAGATGTCCAAAGTTTTCGCGCTGGCTGGACTCAGTCCGTTTTTCTTTCACCGCAACCCGATGAAAACCCGAATCCTGGTCGGAACCCACTTTCGATGCAACCGTGGAGGCCCCTTTGGCCCATGAGGCTTGAACTGGTCGGTCTCGCCTTGCTCTGCGGTTCTGTTATTGCTGCGCTTGCGGCCTGGCTCTTTTGTTCTGCTCACGGCAGAGCAGTGCTGGCCGCGGTTGAAGAAGAAAAAGAAAGTCAGGAAATCTCGTAGCGGCTTCTGTTGACGAAATCTACCTACCTGATAGAACCCAAGACATGTCCCAACAGACTTACTCAGTTGTCTTGCTGCCCGGTGACGGGATTGGCGTAGAAGTGGCCGAACAAGCTAAACGAGTTCTTGACCATGTTAGTGCTCAAACGAAAATTCAGTTTACCGTAGAAGAAATTCCTTGTGGCGGAAAATACTTCCTTGATCATGGTCGCGATTGGCCTAAGGGAAGTGAAGAAAAGTGTAAGGAAGCAGACCTCATTCTCCTTGGTGCGGTAGGCTGGCCTTCACCGGACAAGCCAGGGCCGGTCACTATGCCCGACGGAAAAATGGCGGGCTACTCGGCGGTGATTGGGAATCGCTTAAATCTCGATTTATTTGCAAATGTTCGCCCGGTGAAACTCTACGAAGGCGTTCAGCAGCGAGTATGTGGAGAATTCAAACAAGTTTGGTCAGCGGGTCAGGTCGACATGGTTTTCTTCAGAGAAAATACAGAAGGACTCTATGCGGGTATGGGAGGAACACTGGCCCCAGGGGGACGTGAAATTGTTGCAACAGATACTCGAGTCATTACTCGAGCTGCTACCGAACGCATCGTGCGTCTTGCCTTCGAGGCAGCCAAAGGACGAAATGGTGCGCCCAAAGACGGGAAGAGCCGTGTCACCTGCATCGTTAAGAATAATGTCATGGATGGTTGTCGACTCTTCACAAAAATTTTTACTGAAATCGGCGAGCAATATCCAGAAATCGAAAAGGATATCGCAATTATTGATGCATTCACCCAGTGGCTTATTAATCAACCTGATCATTACGATGTTTGCGTTACGAGCAATATGTTTGGCGACATTGTGACAGACCTCGCTTCTGTACTGCAGGGAGGTATGGGTATGGCCGTAGGATGTAACGTAGGTGATCATCATGGAATGTTTGAGCCGATTCATGGCTCTGCGCCTTCTCATGCGCCTGATGAGGCGAACCCTATTGCGATGATTCAAGCAACATCTGAAGGACTTCGTTGGCTAGGTAAGAAAAAGAATGATTCAAGTTTGATTGCATCAGGCGACGCCATCGAAGCTGCTGTCAGTGAAGTATTGCGTAAGCGTGTAACGCTTACGTATGACCTCATAGGTCATGAGAAAGCTGCCAAGATGTCTGAGGTTACGACTGCGATCCTTGAGGCAATGTAGTTTTATAGGCTCCTTTGTTACGAATTAGCGGCAATGGTTTGCTGACGAAGCAGCTTTCCTGCCGTGAGCCGTTGTTTAAGAAGAGGTCGCATGTCTTCAAGATCTTGTCGTGATTTCACAGGAAAGAATCGCCCGCGTTCTCCTTCTCGAGGAACTCTTAGGTAATTGACGTTTATAACCTGTTGTCCATTTTCGTAGATGCCACTGACTTCGCAGGTTATGGATTCGATTTGTAAAACGTCGCTTCCATTGACATTTTTCTCAACAATATGTCGAGGCAAGGTCAGAGGTCGGTCAATATCTGCTAATGTGAAAATAAAGTTATTTGTCGAGAAGTCAGGTAACAGTCCACGATCAAAATCGGCCGGAAAACGAAAGCCTTCCAAAAGTTGACTTCGGCCGTCAGCTAAAGCCGGAGCTCCACCTTTGTCCCAAACTCCCTGAAAGTTTTGCCGGCGCTCGGTAAGCTCTGCTGTCATCGAACACCCAGAATCAATATGGCTGCCGATAATGGCTGGCTCAATGGTTGCTCCGAGATTGTCGACGTTCGAAAAGAGAATGTATTTACATCCTCGGTTTCTCAGCGCAGACATAACACCAGAAGCACGTAGCCCTGCAAAAAAGTCTCCATGACCAGGAGAATGGTAGCTTGGTGCGCCGTTGTCATCGAGATAAAGTGTTCCATCGCGATTCATGCGTAGAGAAATTGATTGCTCAAACGAAAAGATATTGTCTTCGGAGAGTCCAAAAAAATTGTTGTCCTGAAAGTGTTTTAGAGTGGCTTTTTTTGTGGCGAAACTGTTCATCATGACAAAGGGAATTTTGGCTTGCAGCTCGTCTTCAGAATAACGGACATCCTCTGCTTTGAGTTGCAAAAAACTCTTCTGATCGAAAACCTCTACGGTTCCTTTCACCACGTTACCAAAACGAGTCGCCATACCGCCATTGAGTACAAAGAATGCTACATTACCATTTTTTAGGGCTTCAATTCCGAGCTTGATGTGTTCTTTATTATCCCAATCGATTTCTTTGGCAGAGTTTTCTGCAGCAATTTCACCCTTGAATATCGATGAGTGTGATGATGCTGAACCCGCTTTGATTTTTTCGGAAATTTCTAAAAACTGCTCCTGATCAAATCGGTATTTACGAAGGAAATCTTCATCTATTTCGGGGTGCTCAAAAAAATCAGTCATCAGTGTACTTCGCTCTCAAAAAATTCAGTTAACCGAGCATGAATTTGGTCTCGGATGTTTCGAAATGAAATAATTTTTTCCTCATCTGTGCCTTCGACTTCTGCAGGATCAGAGAATGGCCAATGATGATGCTCGGCGTGACCAAGGAAAATTGGGCATACTTCTTCTGCACACAAAGTGATGACGATTCCAACTGTCTCAGGCGATATCGATTCGACCGACTTCGAGAAATGATTAGCAGTAGAGATTCCGATTTCTTCAAGTGCCTTAGCAGCAAAGAGATTAACGTGTGTAGCTTTCGAGCCAGCACTTTGAATTTGGCGCTGTGGGAGAAGTTTCTTCGCGATGCCTTCGGCCATTTGGCTTCGTGCAGAATTCGCCACGCAGAGAAACAAAATGCCTTTGCCCATAGCAGGGCTTCTATCCTCCAACGCTATGGGTTGCAACGACGTATTTAAAAAAGATAGCACATCGTCAATGGCGCTTAGACCCTAATTTTGTCAAAGCTTTCCACAATTTGGTCTATTTTTCTTCCGCAGGTTGTCATGAGGTGCTCTAGCTCTTTATCGAAATTCGGTCGGATGCCCAGAGCTTTGAGTGGAGGCAAGTCACGAGCAATGTTGATGAAGGAATTGGTATCTATCGGATTCTCTTGGCCAGCCACAACAAGTCTGTAAAGATCTCGAGTTCTTCTAAGTTCATCGTATCCAACTGAAATAAAACGGAGTGACGTACGTTGTTCCTCCGTCAAGAAACCCGGTAGCTGAATGATTTCGCCGAGACTAATATTTGCTTGTCCCGCCATGGCCCCAAGCGCTAAGCGGAGGAGTTGAATCTCTCGCAAGCCTCCATATCCATTCTTTATGTTGATTGGGATTGGTAAAGACGCTCGTCTTTCCAGTAGTTCGTTCAGTATGTCAAGGACGAAACATTCTCTACTTGGACCTAATACGTAATCGACAATTTTGTCAGAAAACCGTTTTTGAAGTGCCAAATCGCCAAGAATGAAGCGCGATTCTAATATTTCGGCTTCATCTACAAAGGTTTGTTCTGTTCTGTTCTCGAGATGACTTTTTAGTTTTCCGAGCTCGATGACGTAAGAGTTAAATTCGTGGCTCTGTCTGTTATGAGGTATGACTCCCCGCCTCAGAATCGTGGCTTCTAATTTTTGGATAACTTTGGAGAAAAACTTTCTCATGCCGGCATCGGCGTGACTTGTGATTGCGAAGTAATCAAAGTCTGCACCGAAGCCCTGGTTCCTACCATATCCGCCAGTGGCATAAAGAGCAAACCCACTGCCTGGTCGTATACGCTCAAAAAGAGGAGATTTAGCCTGTGTTTCTCGAAAGCAGATTTTGAATGTAGAACGAATGTAATCGTCAAATGCTTTTATATAACCTTCATCTCGGGTTGCTGGTGCTCCGTCGAGAATAGCGTTTAGGGAGTGCGTAATAATTGAAATATCGAACGCGTCACCAATTAATTTGAGTTGTTTTTTGGATGAAAATTCGTGAGCTGCTTGTGTTCGTAATTTTTTGGCTAACTTCTTTGCTCTTTCTGGGTCGCCAAGCCTTTCAAAATAATTTGGTGTTCGGTCTTCTACTCTGTTCTTTAGTCGGTTAACTCGATTCGCGTGGTGATGCACTAATACAATGACCGAGCGTAATTTACGAACGATGCGCTCCCCGCGCGAACCTTTTTCTTTTTCCTCAATAGAGTTAGCGAGCGTTGAAAGCTGAGAAGCAGAAAAAAGCTCACCGGTTCGAATCAGCACCCCCATTTCTGTTTCAGCGTCGAGATTGTATAGGAAGTCGCCTAGTTTTGCGTCTTTTTGCTGAGTGAACTGCAATAAAGCATTCCAAAAAAGACTTTTTTGTATATTTGTCGTTTCATTTTCACGCGTAAGACCACGTTCGGCAAGCATGATAAGAAACTCGAATACCGCAGTGGAATTAAAACTCATCATAGAAATAAATTCATAGGCAAGATGATGCTTCTTTGATTCGTCGATTTTGTTCCATGCATTGAAGAATTTATCACTGAGTTCTTGATTGTTCCTTAGACTGCTTACGACTTCATCCCAGAAGACTCCCCTCCGAAATTTTTGCAGCAATTCGATAAAAAGAATCGCAAAATTTCGAGGTATATTTTCTTCTAAATTTGCGTGGTTGATTGTCTTTTGAAAAGTCGACACGCGACTCAGGTGTCTTTTGATGACCTGAGTTAATTCAAGTACGGCTTGATTGTTACGGGTCCTTAGTTCGGTGTAATAGGACCATAGCCGCTCCTCCGCCGATTTCCGTGCGGAACGTCGAAGTCCCAACAGGCTCGCGACGCGCCTCGCAGGCGTTAGAATAGCAGGGTCGTAGAGGTCAATTTCATCGGACTTAATGACATACAAAAACACTAGGGACCGGAGAACTTCGTTTTGGACAAATGTTCGTTTCAATGTGAGATAGACATCTCGTCGGTCAGGATTGCGTCTGATAAGATTATCAAGGGCTTCCGGAGGATAGGGAGTGTGTATGCCGTGAATGACCCGAAGAGAAGCAATGATTAGTCTCGAGGGTATATAAATTTCTCGCTTTGGCGCAAAAATTTCTGAACCACTCTCTTTCTTAAGGAAGTGCGTGAACTCTTGTAGCGCGGTTCTGAGAAATCCCTCATGTAGTAACGGATCACCAATTTGAGCAAAAAACCTGGTCGTGATGCGGTCCGTAAAACGTTGCGCAAGCAGAGGAGAACCACACAGAAACTGAGCTCCGAGAAGCTGCATGACAACGACTACATTACTGAACGGGTCTTCAATGATTTCTTCGTATTCTTCGATGAGTCCGCCTGCTCTGGGGTTCACTAATTGCTCCGCGAGAAAGAATTGAATCTTGGAGGCAAATCGCAAGAAGGTTTTTGTAATAGATGCAAATCCTGTAGCGAACTGCTCTCTGGCTTCTATTGATGTAACGACAATAGCGAGATCTACGTCTTCATGGTCTGTCAGCGCACCCACGTTAAAAATTGCGTAATCTTCGGCTCTCAGCCCTGGCGCACTGGCAGAAATTGTTGTTTCTAATAGCGCCGTTATCCACGCACGACGCTCTCGAACGGAACGTGCATGAATCCGAGAACAAAGCTCAGCTCGATGTTGAGCGGTTCGGCTGAAACTCTCACGTAGGAGTGTACGAGAGACTTCTGCCTGCTGTCTAAGATGATGATGAGCGAAATAGCTTCCGAATAAAGATTGCCGCGGTGCGCGATGAATCCGTGCGAACTTATCTATTGCTCGCATAGCGGCAATTGGACTCGATGGGGCTCGGTCGAGAGGTGCTGTGCCTTCCGTCCATTTTGAAGCTTGCAAAAGCAAATCCCTATATTTGTAACTAGCTAGAATATAGCGGTTAGTATGATTCGCGAACCGATCAATTTCTCGGCCTAGTTTTCCGAAGTATGGATCTAGTGATAGAGGTCCCGATTTTTTCAACGCCTTTACATCGTGCTCAATTCAGATGAGAGATTCAAGTCATTGTTGTGCACAAGATGGAACTAAGTGCTGGCGAGGTTGATAAATGATAGATGTCGTCCGGACTTTCCATTGTCTCTTCGATAAGAAAAGTACTTTTCAGGCTCCGAATAAGTGCATCCTCCTACCAAATCGATGGAGGATTCCTTCACTCCAGCTGAGATGAGTTGCAGCACGATGAATGCGCGTAAATCGAAGAGATATTTCCCATTTTGCTTTGTGTGCGCGGGTATTTTTTTTTGGGGCAGACTTTTTTTCGCCGCATCTATGACTTCTGTTCCAACCTCAAAATGAGTAAAGCCAATGCACGGACCGATAGCGACCTTGATTGAATTGATATTCGCACCCATCGCGACCATTTTTTCTAGAGTATTTTGTGCAATACCCATGACTGCACCCCTCCAGCCAGCGTGGGCGGCAGCGATCATATTCACTTGGCACTCATCGCCGGGGAGAACATGAGCAAAAAGCAGTGGTGCGCAGTCGGCTGTACGAATGCCAATCGGAGTGTCAGCGGTTGTGGAAACCACGGCATCTGCATCAATTGATCGGTTGGGTTGGCCTTGTTGAATAATGACCTTGTCGCCATGTACTTGGCGAAGCTCAAATATATCGCGCTTTAGCCCGGCGTTCGCTCGAAAGCGTGCAAGGTTTTCATTGACGAGCTCTATGTCGTCCTTGGTGTTGAATCCGAGATTAAGTGATTCATAGACTCCTTTCGAAACCCCTCCATCTCTCAGAGAGAAACCGTGATTTATTCCTTTTATACGGCTTAGGAGTTTACTTTTCTCGTACATTAGGATTCCGGCGTTACATCTCGAAGCCTTTGAATGAGGAGGTCTATATCTTCGGGTATAGGAGCTTCAAAAGACATTTTACGATGGGTCGTAGGATGACGAAAACTGAGACGGTGCGAGTGAAGCGCAGGACGTTGGAAGTCTTTAAGGATTGGGCTAAGTCTTGGATCTTTGCTGTTGCGCTTCGCGCCGTATACTGGATCTCCAATCAGGGGATGTCCGTGGTCATGAAAGTGCACACGAATTTGGTGCGTGCGTCCGGTTTCGAGTTGAATTTCTACGAGGCTGCATCCAAGAAAAGTTTCGAGAATTTCGTAGTGCGTTAAAGCTGTTTTGCCTTGAGAAACTTTCGAAGAGAACCGTTTGCGATCGTGGGGATGCCGCCCGTACAAAGATTCTATCGTTCCTTCCCAATATTTTGGAATTCCGCGGATAACGGCGAAATATTTTTTGGTTACTTTTCGGTTTTGGAAGAGAGAAACGAGTTCTGTTTGAGTCCGATGGTTCTTTGCGACGACCATTACACCGCTTGTGTCTTTATCGAGTCGATGAACAATGCCTGGTCGTATTTCTTCATTCGGTACTTCGAAATCAGGAATGTGATGGGCAAGAGCGTTGACTAAGGTACCGTCTGGGTGCCCAGGAGCAGGGTGCACGACGAGATCGATAGGTTTATTTACGACGAGAAGATCTTCGTCTTGGTAGATAATTTCAACCGGAATATCTTGAGCGACGATCTCAATGATCTCTGGCTCTGGCTTTATATAGCTTACGGTGTCTCCAAGTTTTACTTGGGTTCGACGTCCTTTCGATGGCGTTTTTTGATTGATGAGGACAGCGTTCCGAGTGATCTGTTTTTGTACTTGTGTTCTAGTGGTGTCTTCTAAAACGGAGCTCAAAAATTTATCGATACGTTGATCATGATGCTCGGCAGCAACTATAAAATTCAAGGAGTGTTCTTGATCAGCGCTCATTCTTATCAGGTCTTAGCGGTTACCTCGCGAAGAGGCGCAACGAATGGATTACCAGATTGGTGATTTTACTTCGCGGTTTTTATAAACAAGGATGTCGACAATGGCTCGATAGTAATAATTTGAGCTGTCGAATAGCTCAGAGGTGACTCGCTTTTTATAAAGGCTTAGTCCCTTCGAGATTACGCCGTCGAGACGGTCGAAAAGGTCGTCTTTGGTGATGCCTTCTATAATCTCCTCTTTGTTGTAGAGCTCAATGTCGCTGGCGATTGCCCGAGCGAGTCGGTTCGCCGCTTCTGGTGTATCAATTAGTGCCAATATGACGTCTCCTAAACACTATTCTTGTCCCCAATTGAAAAGTCGTCAAGCTTTCTACCGGTAACTGCGTCTATCTTCTTCGCTTCGCATATCCCACCAGCTTTGCCAGCGAGCGATATATGACTTGGCAGCGACTTCGCGGTCCAGGCCTATTTCTTGTGCTAAACACCTAACAAATCCAAGTACATATATCCTTGCATTTGGGAGATCTTCGTACCGTTCTTCCTCGACAGCCATGAGACTGGGGACTCCGATTCTTGTTATATTTGAGATGGTTCTTAATGATATACCCTTATATTCTCGATATTCTCTCAGCACATCTCCGGTGTACATTGTGTTTTCGTCAATCAAGGGCCCGTGTCCGCTCAGTGGTGATTCGGCCGCGTGGGTGTCTGTTTTCACTTCGGTAGCCGCGAGTGGCAGTGATTTTTCACCTTCGTCTTGGTTTTGCTCAGCTTCAGGTCGGTGACCGGACCCATCTGCTGCGTCCGCTTGACTGGTCTCGGCTGTTTCTGAGTGTTCGGGCTCCGATTCTTCGAACCTATCTTCCTTCGTGCTGTTTCCAGTTTTTGGAGACTCAGTTTGAGATTTCACCTTATTTTCGGAAGTCTGCTTTTTTGACCTGCGGTGCTGTCGATTTCGTCGTCTGTTCACATTCCAGTCATAATCTGTGCGAACGATGCTCGCTAGTGCTAAACATGAAAGTTATCAAAAAAGCCCCGGATCAGGCTCTGAATCGAGCCATTCAGGTCGATTTGTGATGTTGAGAAAGGGCTTCCAGGCTTCATAATACACGGGAAGCCGCTGTGCCGCGGCTAAGAATGGATTCCAAGCGGGAGCCTTTGGTTGTTTGAGTAGTTTCATCTTGGCTTCTGCAGGCGTTCTACCGCCTTTGCGTAGGTTGCATTTGATGCAGCTGCAGACAATGTTCTCCCAGGTTGAAAGACCACCTTTTGATTTCGGAATGACGTGGTCGAGATTGAGTTCACTCCTTTGCTTTTTTGCTCCGCAGTACTGGCAGGTGAGGCTATCGCGAAGATAGATGTTTTGCCGAGAGAAGCGAATTCTTTTCTGTGGCATCTTGTCGAAAACCTGAAGTATGATGACTCGTGGTACCACGAAAGTTTGATTGATCGTCCGAACGACTTGGTCCTTACCTATTTTTGCTTTGATGCGTGACCAAGCTGGTAGGTCAAATGTTTGGTATTCTCCATTGATGGCCTTTGCCAGCCCTTGATAAAGCAACCCAAATGCTCGCCGGGCATTCGTTACATTTACGGGCTGATAAAACCGATTTAGGACCAATACATTCGAGCTAAGAACATCCACCTGCATCTACTATACAAAGAAAAACAAATTTCAGGTGACAGCAATGCTACATTTACAGGCTTTCTTTCAGGATCTCCAACAACATAGAGAACGAACTACTCGGAATTGACCGGAGGTCGAGGGTGACTTTGTCGTCAACTGTTCTTGCAATGAGCGCAGGTCGAGTTGTTCTCAGTCGTCTCGAAAGGACTTCTGCGGAGTAAGATGGACTACTAAGCGTGACCAAAAAGCTAGGCAATCGGACTAGAGGAAGGGAACCTCCTCCTACGACCGAATCACCTTTTTCTACATTGACAGACAAGTCACTAAAAGTGCGTGAAAGTAGTTTTTGTAGCTCATGCGCACGTTCTTCAATGACTGCTGCAGATGCGCTTAGATCACGTATGACGGGTATTTCGTGCTCTTTTCCGTCACGATAAAGCATCAGAGTTGCTTCTAGTGCCGCCAAACCAAGCTTGTCCATTCGCAGTGCGCGCGCCAAGGGGTGAGAGCGAACTTTACCCACGAGTTCCTCACTTCCCGCAATGATTCCCGATTGAGGGCCGCCGAGTAGTTTGTCGCCGCTAAACATGACGAGGTCTGCACCTTGTCCCAAGACGTCTTGCGGTCGTGGTTCATCGCGAAGTTGTTTACCCGCTTCTCCAAAAATTTCATATTCCGCGATTAAGCCCGACCCAACATCCACGAGAAGTGGAATATTATGTTTCTTGGCAAGCTCACTCAATGCTGCGACTCCTGGATGCGCAGTGAATCCCAAAATTGCGAAGTTCGAGCGATGCACAACCAAAATGGCTGCTGTTTCTTCGGTAATGGCGTTTTCGTAGTCCTTAAGATGCACTCGATTTGTCGTGCCGACTTCTTTCATAAGAGCGCCTGACTCGGTCATGATATCAGGCACCCGAAAGCCACCTCCGATTTCCACGAGTTCTCCGCGAGCAATGATCACTTCTTTCGATTTACAGATTGCAGCAAGGCTTACGAATACAGCGCCAGCACAATTGTTGAGTGCAATTGCTTTAGTTGTACCAAGTAATTCTGTGAGTAGGTCTTCGACATGATCATGTCTGCTGCCTCGTTTACCCGTTTTCAAGCTGAACTCAAGAGACGAGTAACCATAACTCACATGGGCAACTGCTTTTTGAGCAGATGCTGCGAGAGGGGCTCTGCCTAAATTTGTATGAATGACGACGCCTGTAGCGTTGATGACGTCCCTGAGAGAAAGAAGTTTGAGTTCTTGAATCCAATTTTGCACAGACCGAGCCGAAATATCTGGTCTTGAGCGGCCCGCGAGGATTTCAGATCGTGCGAAGTCAATGGATTTACGTATGGCGTCTGTGACCAGAACTCGTCCATGCTCCTCAATAAGAGCTTGGAATTCCAACTCGTTGACGAGTTTTCCGACCGCGGGAAGTTTGGATAGTTCTTCGCGAAACACCAACACGAGGTTAACACGGGTTTCTCAGTTTCTCTAGTTTGTTTATTCGACGCCCGCGAGAATGGAAATCGCATTTTTTGCTGGACCCTAGGGTGGGTATTGACGCAAATGCACGTCTATGAACCACGAGGAATGGGCCGATGGTAATCCTTTTTTACATTTCCAGAAGCTTTTTGCCGAGGCAGCGAAAAGTGAGGTTTTTGATCCAACACGGGCCGCGTTAGCGACTGTAGATGCGGAGGGACAGCCATCCGTGCGTTTTGTCTTGGTTCGTGGGATGTATGATGATTCATTTGTCTTCTACACTGACTATCGCAGTAAGAAAGCGAGACATTTAGATAAAAATCCCTTAGCTGCACTGACTTGGCATTGGTCGAGCACTGGGGTCCAAATTCGTGTTGAAGGAAGAGCGAAAAGGGCGGAGGAAGCGGTATCCGACGAATATTTCGCGAGTCGTCATCGGGGCAGTCAGCTGGGTGCATGGTCATCGTTTCAGAGTCAGGTGCTGCCTTCTAGGTCCGTTCTCGGACAATCGCTTATAGCCTACGAAGAGAAATTTAGAGAAACAGAAGTCAGTCGGCCTCCGCACTGGGGTGGTTATCGGATTCATCCGACATTGATTGAGTTTTGGTTTGACCGACCCGACCGATTACATGACCGTTTTGAATACACCTTCCTGAACGGAAAATGGACAGCCGTACGACTCAGCCCGTGATTACGAATTCTCTTTTGCAGCCTCTACGAAAGTTTTGTTTCAAGTCGCTTACGAACGGGCTCTGAAACGAATTTTTCGTATGAGCCACCATTCAAAGCGATCTCTTTTATGAGGGAACTTGAAACAAATACGTGTTCTTGGTTTGCCATAAGAAAAGATGTTTCGATTTCAGAGTCTAGATCTCGATTAGCGAGCGCAAGTTGGAATTCTAGCTCGAAGTCCGTTAGCATTCGCAGCCCACGTAAGATGATTCCAGCGCCGATACTGCGCGTATAATTGACGAGAAGTCCTTCAAAGGATTGCACGTTCACGTTTGGGAGATGAGCCAAAGTTTCCTTGGTCATTTCGAGTCGCTCGTCCGCTGTGAACATTGGAGATTTGTTAACATTGACACCGATCGCCACGGTGATTTTCTCGTAGAGCTTTGCTGCTCGTTCTACAATCGCGGTATGCCCCAGGGTAATGGGGTCAAAGCTGCCGGCGTACACAGCATGACGATAATTCGGTTTTTTCACAGCTATTCCTCTTAGCATTGTGGGGGCTCGTGTGCTAGCACAGCGGTATGGGACTCGCTGAACGTCGGACTGAGCTCAGTCAATGCCGAGAACGCCTAGAGACATTACGGGGGCATCTTTGACGTCGAGGGAAAATCAACTCGGTTTGAGGCCCTTCAAGTGGAAACCACAAAACCTGGGTTTTGGGACAATCAAGACTACGCAAAAAAGATAGAGAAGGAGCGCGGCCAGCTCGAAACCCTATTGAATGACTTTAACGCCCAGGTCAGCCGACTCGAAGATACTGAAATTCTTATAGAACTTGGACTTGAAGCGGACGACGAAAGCGTTGATACCGAAGTCTCGGAATTGCTAGCAAAAACCGCAGAGGCTTTGTCCTCCATGGAATTTCTGCGCATGATGTCAGGGACGCACGATTCGTCCGATGCCATCATTGAAATTCACTCGGGTGCGGGAGGCACCGATGCCCAAGATTGGGCGGAGATGCTTCTTCGTATGTATACCCGCTGGATCGAACGAAATGGATTTTCCATTGAACTTGTAGACACTCAACCAGGCGAAGAGGCTGGGGTCAGCAGGGTGACCTTGATTGCGAGAGGACCTCATGCCTATGGATGGTTGCGTGCTGAGTCGGGTGTGCATCGACTCGTTCGTATTTCACCGTTTGATACGGCGGCGCGTCGTCACACTGCCTTTGCTGCGGTGTTTGTTTTCCCTGAACTTGATGATGATGTTGACGTCGACATCGATTGGGAAAAAGAAGTTCGAGAAGATCGTTTTCATGCAAGTGGTGCAGGCGGTCAACACGTCAACAAGACTGAATCAGCGATTAGACTGACACACCTTGAAACGGGGATTGTGGTCTCCTGTCAGTCAGAAAGGAGTCAGCATAAAAACCGAGCGACAGCTCGAAAGATTCTTGGCGCGAGGCTTTACGATTTACGATTGAAGCAACAGCAAGAAGCGCACGCAAAAATTGGTAGTGAAAAACTGAAGATTGAATGGGGCTCTCAGATTCGTTCTTACGTGGTGCATCCGTATCGTTTGGTGAAAGACCACCGCACGGACATTGAGCATGGTAATCCTGACGCGGTCTTCGATGGTGATCTGACGAAATTTATGGAAGCGTTTTTACTGGCACAAGAAGCGAAGTAAAGTTGCTTATCCGTTTTGAGAAAAGAAGCCTTGAAAGCTCTTGAGCTCGCCGGGATAGGCTTCTCTGCCTAGCTTTTCAAATTGCCCACGAACGCTGCGTTTGTTATCCCGATAGGCCTGCTTGGGTAAGTTTGAAAGCTCTTTTGCACGCATGATCGCTCGCTCGATGACGTTCTCTGAGTCTGTGAGCTCGTGAATAATCCCAACATCCTTTGCTTCTTTAGGACTAAATAAATCACCGCAAGTTAGGATGGAATGATGATGGGCGGGCGAAATCTGGCATCGCACAAATTCGGTGACGAAGATCGGTAAACTAAGACCGAGCGCAGTTTCATTCAGTCCAAGTTTAAACTTTCCGTCGACCGCGATTCTTTCATCTGTCGCCAATAGTGTGACCGTACCACCTGCCACTGCGTGACCAGTACAAGCGGAAACAACGGGCCTAGGAAAAACGAAGAGGCGAAGCATGACTTCGCCGAAACGTTGAAGCACTGAGAAAAGCTTGTCGGGCTCCAAATTGGGCAAATTCTTAAGGTCTAGCCCTCCGGAAAAGAAGCCTGTTCTTCCGGCGAGTACGACGCCCATTTCTTCCACTTCTGCGCGATCCAGGCCTTCAGTGACAGCCGATAAGAACGCGTCATTGATTGCATTGGCTTTTCCGTCATCTAGGTGGATGACACAAACACCTGCTGAATTGTCTATTCGTACGTTCGACATAGACGCTCCGTAGCATGCTCCAACTTCTAAATCCACATGCCCGGGAATTACTTCAATCATGTAAGTATATGAAATAATTAGGCTTAGATTCTTTATCAATGTCGTAAGTCAGGTATAGCCAAGCGATTAGTTTGATGGTATTCCGCCAGAAGATGAACCGGTTTCTTTCACTTGGCTTCATAACGGCTATGTTTGTTAGCGCGCCTGCAGTGGCGCAGGATTCTACGGGTACGTCCTCGACGTCTTCCGCTAAGAACGTAAACGATAGCGATGACGTTTGGTCATCCAGTTACGACAGTCTCGACCATGTCATGGTCCTCGACCAACTCAATACGGAATCTGATGAGCTCCAGAAGAAGATTGGGCTTTTGCGCGGTCGAGTAGATCTTCTGCGCGAGTCTGTGATTATGGGAGCCATTGCTCCAAGTCGAACTATTATTAGTCACAAGAACGAAATGGGTGACTCGTTTGAAATTCAGTCGATTGAGTATCGGCTTGACGGCGAGACGATCTATACGAAGGCAGGTAAAGACGAGGCCATCGAGCTGCCTAAAGATCTGCAGATACTTGATGGTGTATTGGCCCCAGGCGAACACATCTTTGAAACGCGAGTTCTGGTGCGCGGAACTGGACGGGGATATTATTCTTATTTCCGAGGCTATCGATTTCGATTGGCTTCGAAATACCGATTGTATGTCGCCGAAGGTCGACTCACAGGACTTACTGTGTCGCTATATGCTCGCCCAGATATGTCGCTGAAGCCCAAAGATCGTCTCGCGGTCAAGTATCAGGTTGACGTTGGCGTCAATGATGCCAAGTAATATTTGAGACCTCTCAATTATGCCTCAAGACGCTCGCTCCGAGTATAAGCGCCGAAGTGATATCCACGATAAGCTCGTAAAGAAACTATCCGGTAAAGCAGATACGATCGGAAATGTCCGACTCTTCTTTGCACTTATTGCGCTGGTCATGGTTCTTCTTCCCCTTCTCATTCGAAGCTCGTGGCCCTGGTGGTGCCTTCTGCCTTTAGCTGTTATTTTTCTGATCATTGGGAAGCTTCATGATTCTGCCCTCGAGTCCTTACATAGCGCCCAAGCGGCTCTTCGATATGTCCAAGATGAGCTCAAGCGGCTCGACGAGGAATGGCGGGAATTCGACGCGGACGGCGAAGACCACAAACCTCTTGATCTGACCCAAGCACAGTTTGCAGCGGACATTGACCTCTATGGTTCTCATTCCTTGTACCAACTGCTTAATCGAACGCGCACGCACCATGGTGGCCGAGCTTTGTCGGCTTGGATTGATGCACCGGCTTCCTCCTCTGAAATCGTTTCGAGACAAGCCAGTGTGGAGTGTCTGAGAGATAACGTTGACTTTAGAGAGGCTCTATCCGTGGCGGCTTCTGGTGAAGGAGGTACAATTCTGGAAAGCGAATTCTTGGTTGAGTGGGCCAATAATCCAGATTTTTTGCCGAATTCCAACATCCTAAGGTTACTCGGCTATCTTTTCCCAATCACACTCTTCATTTGCTTGGGCGTTTACGTGGCGATGGGCATTTGGGGGCCTCTATTTATTGCGGCCTCAACTCAGCTTTTGTTCCTCATGTTCATGCGCAAACCGTTAGCAAAACGGTCGCTGCTTATCTCTGGGCCCGACCGAATTCTCCATCGGTTCAAAAATCTTATTGAGACCTTTGAGCAATACCAGTTTGAAGACGCGCGCCTTTCGGAACTCCAAGAAAAACTTCGCGGTGATAAAGAATCAGCGGCGCAGCAGGTTCGTAGATTGAGTCAGATTGCTCAGAAGCTAGAGGCTCGTCACAATGTGTTCTTTTCTTTGGTCGTTGCGCCAGCACTTCTTTGGGAGCTGCACTGGGTCCTTCGCTCGGAGCAATGGCAACGTGAAACAGGTCCGCATATTAAAAAGTGGTTTCAGGTCATCGGAGAGCTAGAGGCATTATCTTCGCTCGCAGCCTTCGCTTACGAGCGACCCGAATACTGTTTTCCAGAGTTTGTGTCCGAGCCTGGTGTGTTCGAGCTTAGCTCGATGACTCACCCACTTCTCAAACGAGACGAAGCGGTGGCGAACTCTGTTGCCTTGGGTGGGGCAGGTTCTGTTTTATTGCTTAGCGGTTCGAACATGAGTGGTAAGAGCACGTTTCTTCGTTCACTCGCTATCAACCAAGTACTCGCTCGTATGGGAGCACCGGTAGCAGCCAAAAATATGCGAACGAGTGCATTTTTTCTGGCCACTTCAATCCGAGTTAGTGATTCCTTAGCTCGCGGTGCTTCGCATTTTTATGCTGAACTTGAGCGAATCAAGTATGCTCTAGATCAAGGCGCTGAGCACAAAGGTGAGCTTTTGTATCTTCTCGATGAGATGCTTCATGGCACGAATAGCAAAGAGAGATATATCGGCGCTGTATCTGTGATTCGTTGGCTTAGTAAAGTTGGCGCCGTTGGTGTCGTCACTACGCATGATTTGGCTCTGGCGGACGTGGAAGATCTCCTAAGCCCGGGTCTCGTGACAAATATGCACTTTGGAGATGATATTGAAGGTGATGAGATCCAGTTTGACTATACGCTCAAGGACGGACCTGTCGTCACCACTAACGCCATTCGTTTGATGAAAGCCGTAGGTATTCAGGTTGAGATGGTTGAAGCTCGCGCAAAAGAGGTGTGAATCTATTTCACACTACCGACTTGTCGACGATAATTTGAACAAAACTCGCTCGTTTCCTCAAACTCATGATTTGGCCCAAAATATGCTAAGTAGCTCATAATGAGGTGCAACTGGCTGTTCTTCTTTTTTGTAGCGGCGTTTTGTTCGTCGGGTTGCGTATCTATGCGTGTCGCGCCTCCGAAACAAGCGAGTCTCCAGTCGAGAACTCGTTCTCGGCTGCCTGAGCTTCGAGTCACAGCTTTTGATTTCAAAGTGCTGGATGAAGTTACGAATGCGAGTCCCCATAAAAGACGCACATTCATGACAAAGCTCGAACGACGTTTGGCGCGCCGTTTTGTTGAAACACTGCAGGCCGAGTTGCTGAAAGGTTCTCCAGTATTGACGAGCACCCTTGCGGCTGAGGTTTTGGCGACACCTAGACTCGAATTCCGCGTCGAACTTATCGCGTCTCATAATCACTACGGTACAGGCATCTTCGACTTGATTTATTTCCAGCCGTTTGGTCCTTCTTGGGGATTGTTAAATGCCAGGGTGAAAGTGTGGGCAGAACTCGGTGGACGGGTACTCCTGGTGTCCGATGAAGAAATTACACAAGAATTTAGTCATATTCTGCATTGGTATTGGCGAATGGGAGCTGATTTTAGAGAGGAATCGCGGGTAAAAAAACTTTACCAGACGCTATTTACGAAGAGCGTCAAGAATATCCTTCCTTTGGTTCCTGACTTTATTTGCGTCATGCAAGGACAGACGCCTCATCCTCGTCGAGCATTGACAAAAAAAGAATTGTTATCATTACGTACTGACTTTGATGCAGCGGTAGCGCGATTGCTTTCCCTCAAGATTGCCCCAAACTCCAAGTTTGTTCCTCAGAAAGGAATGAGAGTAATTCAATCGTTACCACCAGATGAAATATCTGACTCTTTATTAGCCAGGTATTTCGGTGCGCTTGGAGGTTTAGAAGTTGCTCAACGCGAAGGTGTTGCTCGAGTGACGTCTCGTGCTCGCAACTCCAGTGGTCAGGTCGAAACCTTAGGGACGGGTGAGGCACGTTCTCGCGGCTATCGTGTGGCATTTTATCAACCTCCGACAAAGACTGGTTACTTTTTTCCGCCGTCGTTTGGGTTTTTGTCGCAAACGATAACCATCTCCGGATTTGATGAGGATATTCCCAAGACAAGCGTTCAGAATAGCGAAGATATTCCAGGGCTCATCACCGATCCAAGCACCGGTGATATCTCAGCTTTGATACTGGATCCCATATCATACGGTCTTGAGCTGAAATCGTTGTATTTCGGTCAAGGTATCGGTCTTGATTTAGTGGTGGGTGACGAAGATGTTCGATATTTTATTTCATGGCAGGCTGCTTTGAATTTGTTTGAAGCGAGACATACAAGTGTTCAAATTAGTACTTCGCTTGAAGAGGGTTATTCGCTTCAGTTTGCAAAATCAATAAATGGCTCTGGCCAGTTGGGAGTGTATTTTCCGGCGTGGCATTTGGCGATCCGACTTCTTGGTGAATTCGAACTCTATCGAGACTTTAACTTTCCGGAACCCGTCGACTTCCAAGGTCGTGCACGTTTTAACTTTGAGAAAAATATATTTGAGCGAGAGAGGATTTTCGTTGATGGCGCATCTCTTTTGCAATTGAATGGGCAGTTGTCTGCCGTTTATGTTTTTTGAGGTCTTAGATGAAATCCAATCTCCACTTAGCGTTTGCGATAGGTTTTGTAAGTGTCATGGCCTGTGCGGAAGCCGCTGAAGAACCTGCAATTCAAAATAGTTCGTTTCGAATCGTCAATCAAAGTCAGTATCAAATCAGAGAATTGAGGCTGCATACTACTGAGTCCTATCTAGATAGCCCTAATTTGCTTAGTGAGCCTTTGGAGATAAGCGAGGAATACATTTTTTACGGGATTGGAGAGTGGTACGTTACGGTTTTCAGAGAGAAGTATCGGGATGGACCCTTGATTGCGATTAGCACGGCGAATCCGGTTGATCTGATGTCTGGACAAGGAATCAGACTTCTTGTGTTTGATGAATCGTTCCGCACGTCTGAAGATGAATGGTTGAATCCGGGTTCGCCACGAGACGGTGGAACTCGTCAAACTCCTGATGCAAGCGGGAATTCGACACCAACCCAAGATAGTGGGAGACCAGTGATGGATGCATCGCAGACATTTATGGACGCGGGAACCAGCACGACCTCGATTGAAGACGCTGGTTGATACGAAACCCAAAGGCCTCCAGCGACCTCACTCTTTTTTGCGTGATTGAGCTACCACTTTATTTCGACAGACTTGGTCCCGGATTTTGTGACCACCACGTCTACCGTCTTCCTGCCGAGCGTCTCATGCCATAATTCAAGCTTTTGCTTTCCAACAGGAAGACCTTCAAGACTAAATTCTCCTGTTGGAGAGGTGACAGTTGCAATTTCGTTTTTGAAAACCGCAACCCAAGCCTTCATCCAATCGTGGACGTCGCAGTGTATGCTGTAAAATCCCGGTTTTGAGAATCGCTTCTTCACCGTTTGGTTCTTCGTTGGTAGCGCAACATTGAATTTAGATTTCTTACCGAGAAGCGCTTGAGTTGTATGGAGAAATCGATCTTTGTTTCTGATCTTCAATTTCTGATCTGTATGTAGGACCAAAACATGAGGTTCATATCGACACCGATAATTGTCTAAGAGGACACTTTCTTTTTCACTCTTGTTTTTTCTTTTGGAGCCAGCAATCCATATAACAGCGGAAGACAAGCCTTGGGTTTTGGTATCTACCACTAGCGACTCGTCGACAAGGTCTTGCAAACCGCAGATGCTCGTGTCGGTCGTGGGTGTTATCTTGGATGGTTTGTCGACGGAGCCGGCGAAAAGCACTTGCCCCTTTATCACTCCATCGCTGGCGAGTGATGACTCAGCGTAAGAAAGACACACTGCGATGATGAGAATTATAAAGAATCGAGTATTTTTCATGGGACCCGTCTACAGAGGTTACTTTTTCGCTTTTACGGTGACTTTATGTTCACTCCAAAATTGTGAGGCGTGGGTTGGTGCTTCAACTGCTCTGAGTGTGATCTCTTTATCAGAACGTTTGACGACGTCACCATCTTTGTTGAATTCGCGTTTGTCCGGTAATGCGATATAGAAGGTCACTTCGGGCTTAGACATGACTGGGTGTAAGTAGACGCGATTAATTTCGACTCCGTCTGCTTCTAGGGATATCCAGCGGACGTGATGTTCGACCCACGATGGGTGCTGTTTTTTATGACCGATTGAGATTGTTACGGGGAACCACTCTCCGGCTTTGACCTTCTTTGGGGCCTTAATTTTAGGTGTGTGCTTAGCGTCCTTGGTCGCACCCTTGACTGTTTCAAAATCTGGCGTGATTTTCTCAACATCTTGCTCGGCCAGAGCCGGTGCAGCAAAAGCGACGATACTAAACAAACTTAGCGCGGTGAGTACATTTTTCATAATTTCTCCAAACCGTAGGCGTTTGACGACAACACCTAGCGAGTATTCAATGTAAGAGTGAATTAACACGATGTTGTTCTTCTCGCCAGCGCTTGATGATAAGAACTCTCTTTTGTCAGGGAAAGTATAGGTTAATAAAAAAAACGGCGGGACACCTCCGATTGAGATGGCCCGCCGCAAGAGCTTGCTCTGTCAAATTATCAACGACTGGAATTAGCCGTCTTCTCCGTCCTTTTTGGCTGGGCCAACAGAAAGTACAGCGTAGTTTATCGCGGTGTAACCAGCTTCAGCAGAAGCCATCATTACTTTGCGAACCAACTTGAACTCAACGTCTTTATCAGCGTTGATGATAATTTGGCCTTTGAATTGAGCACCTGGGTGCATCATTTCGTCGACTTTGCGCATTTCTTGGAGTTTGTCCGTCAGTTGTGGAACGCGAAGGTCTTCATCTTTGATGATATCGTCTGAATCACCAACCTTAAAACCTTCGACCGCCACGGTTTTCGCAGAGATTTGGATAATTGGAGCGCGCTCCAACATCTTCGTCGTCGATGCTTTCGGAAGCTTAATATCTTTCGAAATCGTGACTAACTCACCCGTCGCTGAAAAGTTCATGATCAAGAATACAACCAACAGAACGAACATATCGATCAACGGAGTTAATAGAATGTCCGCAGCTTTGGTGTGCTTCTTGCCGCCTTTCGAGAGCGCCTTAAAGTCTTTTAGCCAAGGAGCAAAAGGTTTTTTTCCTGGTTTCTTAATAGGCATCCTTCTTTCTCCTTATGTATCCACGCCCGCGACAGAAATCCCATCTAACTCGTGTTTCAGGCACTCATCCATGACCTTAATCAGCTCGTCGTAACGAACTTTGTCTTCGGCTGTGACCTGAACATCTTTGTTTTCAGGATGTTCTGCTCGAACTTGCTTCAATGTTTCACCGAGAGTAACCACATCGAATTCTTCACCTTTGGTCTCAATTTCTTTGATGACCGTCCCGCCCTTTTTGGTGACTGTATAGCCAGATGGCTTAATCAGAACCGTTAGGTTGAGCTTCTCCTCTTCTTGAGGAGGTGGTGTTGAATCTTCAGATGGCATGTTCGGCGATTGCTTCACGTCGATTTTGGCAATCTGTGTCCAAACCGCTGTGATCAAGAGAAACGAGATCATAGCGCTCATCAAATCGATGAACGGAACGAGATTGATATCAAAATCGATCGGTTTCTTGCCTCCGCCCCCTGAGGGGGGTGGGGCGCCGCCACCACCAGCCATTGATTATTCCTCGCGAGCTGTACCGAGCGTAGACAAGTCGAGCTTGTCACGATTGGTTACGATTAGGTTCAATACTGATACAGATGCTTCGTTGATATCATCGCTGAGCTTTTGAGTTTTACCCTGAAGAACCGCGAATGCGATCAGAGCCAAAATAGCAGTACCTAGACCGAACGCAGTACAGTTCATTACCTCTGAAATACCTTTAGCGAGAAGAGTCGCTTTCTCAGAGGGGTCACCCGTCGCAACCGCCGCGAAGCAGTTGATCAAGCCAACGATGGTTCCGAGAAGACCGAGCAACATCGCCACGTTCGCGAGCATCGCAAGATATGGAGTACGTTTTTCAACGCGAGGAACTTCGCGAAGGGAAGCTTCGTCCATAGCTGCCTGAACTTCAGCGTCTGACTTATTTACTTTTACGAGGCCAGATTTGATGATGTTCGATAGAGGGGTAGGGGTTTGGCTGCATAGAGCAAGTGCTTTACCGACGTTGCCTGCCAAAATGTATTTACGCATTGCTTGAACGAAAGCGTCCTTTTCGATGGTCGCTTTGAAATACAGGAAGTGAATTCTCTCAACTGCAACTGCAATAATGAACACAGATGAAATGGCGATTAGGTACATCCCGAAACCGCCCTCCTGAAATGCGTGTGCTATTGATTCAAACATTGTTTTATCTCCTTGGGTCCTTATTTGTTTGTAAGGGGTCTTTGCTATAACGACTGTGTCGTTGATTAGGTTTGATGCGAAAAACGTAGGTGTCCTACGCCCCGCAGTTTTAACTGTGAGGTTGGGCCGCTAAGACTTTAGCGGAGCCGAAATTGAGAAAGGCCAGGTCGGCCGAAGCTAAGAGTCTATCCAGTCTGCGACCCCGGCTTAGGCCAGGGCCTTGGAATATTCCAGGCTCTTTCTCGTGCAAATAATGTCGCTCTCTGAGCGCGTTGCTCTCGAAGTCCGGTGCTTGACGAGGTGCTTCCAGTTCGAAGCTTTCTCGGCGCAGTACGGCGAGAGTTTGTTCGAAGCGTGGAACGGCGTTCGTCAATGGCGGCTTTTTGTGCGCGACACGGCGTACCTGTGTCACTTCTGCTTTCGCTTTTGCCGCATGAGCGTCTGGAGCATCCGCTCCAGCCACTGCCGCAAGTGCACTTACAGCCAGTGCGGTCATGGCCAATTTGGATCCACTGAGATGAGAGGATCGCGTACTTGAACCGGACCGGCGACTTCCGACCAATGGTTTGACCAAAGGTTCTATGAGTGCTGACGAAATCAACGTGCTTCTTCTAACTTATTTTGAAGTCGAATACCCATACGATTATGGGGGGACTGGTGTTTCCACTAGTCTAAGGTGCGTCGATGAGAACGATTCCATTGCTGAGTGGCTTCGAAAGCCAATAGCGATAGGTTGAAATTAGAGGGTTACCACCGCTTTCTGTCAGTAATTGATCGGTATAGAAACCGAAGGTGCCTTGGTAGGGGTCCTCGTTTCCACGAAGTGTGATCACGGACCAAGTGCCCGACAACGGAAGTCGTGCGTATTGAAGTTCACCGGTAGAGCCATTTTGGAATGCAATTCGAATCGTTCCCGCTTGGTCTACGACAATAGCAGTGTCACCGCCCAGCAGATCACCGCCGGGTGTAATTGAGCTTGATGCTACGCGAGAAATCTCTTCCGAACCGATAACATTTCCTGCTGGGTCTACCCGTATATAGCGTACCGACCGCTCGCTGTGGTTCATATACGAAATATGGGTTGAGTCGTCGGTCCCGATGAATAAAGAGGGAAATCGTCCCTCATCTTGTTCCGAAGTATTGGCAATCACTTCATTGGTCAGATTTGCCGTGGCTAAGTCGGTGCCTTCGAGAGTAGCCATCTTTAGGAGACCGTCAACGCTATCGTAGTACGCGATTTTCATCGTGCCATCACTTAGTAGGCCTGCACTTGGCCATAGACCTATTGCGGTAGGAATGTCTGTGACGGGTTCAATCGTCTCAGTAAGGACACAGAGCCCGTTTAGACATGCTTCGTTTGACTCGGTACAGCGGTTTTCACAAACACTACTTTCCGAAGGAACAAAACATACTCGGTCAGCAGCGCGGCAAACCTCTTCGGCGTTACATCGCACGTCGCAACCAAACCGCGTCAGGTTCGTGTCTTCGATGGTTCTAATCGTCCAATCTTCAGTTCTTTGTGGGGAAATGTTTGTTGCGATCGCTAGACGTAATGACGAATATTTCGCTGGCCCGCGCTTTTCTCTGAGACTGAGGTAACTCACGCGGGGCTTACCGTCTTCGCTCATAACTAGGTTTGCGTGAACGCCTGCAGTACCAACCTCGTCAATCACGTGAATGAGCCATCCCGCGGATGTTCCTATCGCGTATTTCAATCTGCCATAGGTACGGTCGTGATACACAATATGTGGTTGACCCTGGGCATCGATTTCGATGTCCGTGTATAGGCCAACATCGTCGCCAGGCTCGGCGTATCCGCCGCGAGGTCCATCTACATCTCCGGTAACAGCAGATGTTGAGCTTGGAACGCCGTCCACAAATTCCCAGTCAATAGTGATTCCGTCTTGCCGTAAAATACCGAACATAAGGTCGCCGTAATCCACATTATAGGCCGAGAAAAAGGTGTTTGTACCCTTATTGGCCATCGCAGAGTACAGCCCGATGTCACCTATGGGCAATGCAGGGTACTTCACGCACTCGCAAGTTTCGCCCAGGACTTCACATTCGCCGGTATCCCATGCGCCCGTCGAGGTCACAGATACAAATTGCCCGCGAGGACAGGTCAGATCACCGCATTGCGCTGGTAGGGCTTGGCACATGTCGGTAGGAAGACAGCAGCCCTGTCCTGATGGACAACCGCCTTGGCAGGGCTCCCCGCAGAGGCACCGTCCATCAACGCATCGGATAAGCGTATCTGATTGGCATTCGACCTTACCTACGCATTCAGAGTTTTCTTGGCATCGCTCAAAAAAACAATCGTTGTAACCGTCTCCATCATTATCTCCGCAAATTTGTTCGGGGTTAGAGCAGGGGCGATCTTCGTCGCATTCGTCTCGAGATACACATAAACCAGTTGAGGTGCAAAATTCACGTGGGCCACATTCGCTATCGTCGATACACCGAAGTGTCATCATTGGTGGATCATCGTCCTTAGTGAGTGTCTCGTCATCGCATCCCAGACTCGAAAAAGCACTTAGGACAACAAGAGCGAAAGAAAATATATTTGTCGAATGGCCTGCAATAGGTTTGCGAACACGGCGATCCTCGACTTTGCGAGACACGTTGTTTCGTCGAGTATCACGGTCCGATTGGACCAACAGAGGGCTATCAGGGGACATCTTGAGAACCAACTTCATGGGTATACACTGAAATACTCTAAGCGTCTCGAACAAGCAAACGATAACCTCAAAGGTATTCAAAATATACGTTTGCATGGAAACCAGGGCGTCCTACCTTGACGACACCTCCGTTCGCTGGCCTGATCAACGTACTTAATATGGAGCCTCGAGTTTTTGACAAATTTTTGGTCGCGGCCATTAAGGCAGGAGCGTCTGATGTCCATTTGAAATGCGACGCTCAGCCGAGCTTGAGAGTGAACGGCGTGCTCAAAGAGGTAACCAAATTGGAAGCGATCTCTTCGGGCAGTATGGAGACTCTTGTTCGCCACATCGTGGAGCAACGCCAACCGGACACTCGTTTTGATAGGCTTACCGAACTTGATACTTCCTACGAAGTTGAAGGCGTCGGTCGGTTTCGCGTCAATATTATGCGGACCAAGGGAAAATTTGGAATTGTTCTTCGAATTGTCCCAAGCGTTATTCCAACGCTCGATGGATTGGGTCTACCTTCCGTCCTCAAGAATTTTACGAATGAAGAACGTGGATGCGTTTTAGTTACGGGTGTTACCGGTTCCGGTAAATCGACGACGCTTGCAGCGATGATCAATGAGATTAATTGCAATTTAAGAAAACACATTGTGACGATTGAGGACCCGATTGAATTCATGCACACGGATCAGCTCTCTCGCCTAACTCAGCGCGAAGTAGGAACGGATACGGAGTCATTTGGAACAGCATTAAGGTCGGCTTTGAGACAAGATCCAGACGTTATTCTTGTGGGTGAGATGCGCGACCGGGAAACGATCGACACAGCGCTCAAGGCCGCAGAAACAGGACATCTTGTTTTTTCAACCGTGCATACGACGGATGCAGCTCGCACGATCGGAAGAATTTTGGATGCATTCCCACTTGATGCCCAAGATGCCGTACGAATTCGTCTCGCAGAAAACTTGAAGGGTACGATTTCGCAACGGCTCTTACGAAGATCAGACGGTGTGGGCCGAGTTGTGGCGATGGAAATTATGGTCTGCACACTTTCGGTGACGGAGATGATTAAGGATCCGAGTCGTACGCCTGAGATAAAGGACTATATCGAGAAAGGGCGAGAGCATTACGGGTCTCAGTCTTTTGATCAGCATCTCATTCAACTTTACGAAAACGAAGTCATTACCTACGAGTCGGCAAAGGCTGCCGCGAGCAATCCATCTGACTTTGAACGAGCTCTATACGTAAATTAGTCAGGTACTTCATTCTACGTATTGTTTTGTACGCCTGAAAAATAAAGTGTGGGGTTACTAATTGATTGTAATATCGAGCTCGAATACCCCTGATCTCGATGCTAGAAAACTATCCACGATGAGAAAGTACGTCGCAGGCTGCATGCCTGTATTTTGATAACTAATTGTTTCAGGATTTCCGTTATCTTCTCCGGTCAAACATGTTGTCGCAGACTGAGCGCAGTCGCTTATTAGGTATAAGGCTGCATCCCACGTTGTTCCGGAAACGCCAGAATCCAAACGAGCGGTGAGAGTTTCATTGGGGTCTAACTCGATTCGGAAGACAGCATCGGGCCCGCTTTGCGACCAATTGGTGCAACTGTTTGTAGCGTTCGTTTTTCCGTAGTCAGCACTGTAACCGACAGTTGTTCCCCGAAATTTATTCATTCCTTTAGGGACAATATATGCGTCATCGCAGGTGTCGCCTCGGTTAATGTCTGCAGTAAGAACGCCATTCCCCGAAGAGTTTGCCGCGAAACTGTCTAGAATTAGATAATAGGTCCCAGCTTGCTGAATAATCGGCTGAATTCTCTCATTTTGCCCGAGTCCTCTATCGGAACCCTCAACACAATTGGTCTCTAGAGAGCTACAGGATGAAACGAGATACATCGCTGGATCATACGCGGTGAGAGGTGCGAGCTGAACAGCCAGTTGCTCATAGGGTTGAAGATCGACTCGATATGCGCGGTCCAAACCGTTTGAGGAGAACCCAGTGCACATTGAATTATTTGGCAGGCTGTAGTCGTTCATATAATTCGCAGTGGTAAAGAATTCGCCATTGCCTGTAATGTTGAGTGGTGCAGCATTCGAGCAGCTGTCTGCAACATAGATATTAATATCGAGGTTGTGAGTGCCCGTCGCTCCACTCAGGGCTCCGTCAACGATAAAAAAGTGGTCACTACTTTGTCCGGCGACGAATCGAATAGCCTCAGGTGCGCCACTTAGACCTTGGTCTGCTCCCGTCACACAGCTGGTAGCCAGGTCACTGCAGTCAGTGACTACGTAAAGGGAGCCATCTAGGCTCATTGGGAATTCGACACTTGCTGTCACGACCGTGCCAGCGCTTAGGTTACTTCTGTAAACATAGTCGGGTGCGATTTGACTAGAGCCAGCGCAACTGAGAGGGGGTTCATAATCATTGACTGCGCCGATAGTAGTACCTTGGTAATTTCCGCCGGAAGCAGCAACGGAAATGGCACTAGAGCAGGTATCGCCGCTCGCGCCACTGCTCACTATGATAGTGATATCTTGGTCGGTCGAGCCTGCCACATTTGTTGCTCGCAATCGGTATGTAGTTGTCGCCATGGGTGTAACAGTTATTTGACCATCCACTGGTTGGGTGCCCACACCATTATCGATACTTACCGTATCAGCATCTGTCGTTTGCCAAGATAGAACAGAAGATTGTCCAGTTGTAATCATTGTTGCGCTGGCGCGAAAACTATCGATACGGGGTGCATCAGGTGAGTTCACCTGGACCGTGATAGTTCGAGTTGATTGTCCTCCCGCTCCAGCTGCGGTCATGGTGTAGGTCGTCGTTGCCATAGGGCTGACGACAACGGAGCCTGTAGTGGCTTTACGGCCTATTCCGTTATCGAATGTGACTTCGGTTGTGTTGGTCGTTTGCCAGGAGATGGTTGTAGATTCTCCAACAGTAATCGTCTCCGGATTTGCACTGAGCGAGATGATCGTTGGACCATTTTGCTGAACAACGACTGTTACTTGAGCTGTTTTCGATTGAGAACGTCGATAGGCGGTCAGCGTGTAAGTTGTCGTCTCATTCGGATTGACTTCGATCGTTCCTGTTGCGGCCAGATTGACTCCAACGTTGTTGTTGATCGATACGCTATCCGCGTTCGTTGTCTGCCAGCTCAGTGTTGCGGGCTGACTCGGGGCAACGGTCATGGGACTCACCGTAAAAGACCTGATAATCGGTTCTTCCGCAGCGACGACTGTTATTGTTAGTTCTCGGATGGTCATTTCGGTGTCCGACATTGCGATAAGGCGATACGTCGTGGTGGTTTGTGGTGAGATGATCTGACTCCCGGAAACTGTTGTCTCGCCAATGTCTGGTGCGATGACGACGCGGGTCGTGTTGCTTGTTGCCCATTGGAGCGTGACTGATTCTCCTTCGGTCACTTCTGTCGGTGTCGCGGAAAATTGGTTGATGACTGGAGTCCCGCTAATAACCTCGATTTTGATAGATTTCGTTGTAGACCCATTTATCGTATCAATGCGAAGAGTGTAGGTGGTTGAAACGAGCGGTTGAACGTTCACTGACCCTTGAGGGCTTTGAATGCCTACATAGGGTTCAATGGAAACACTCGTGACGCCTTCCGTTTGCCAGCTTATCGTCGTGGCTTCACCGAGACGAATGATGGCGGGTTTGGCTTCAAAAGAGATGATGGCTGCATTCGCAGGATCGTTCAGATTCGCATCCGGTAGATTATCGCAGCTGGCCAGGAGCAGAACAGAGTTCAGGGCCGCAACAGAGAAGATATTTCGTGCTATTTCAGCACCCATACCTACAACCATACCTTATGTGACGTCAGATGGGGATTAAGTATCCTTGAATCAGTGTTTACCCTTTTTTTGGGGTCAGGTGAATCAGTCCCTGCTCGAGATGAATCACTCGGTTGTTGAATTGTTGAATGAGAGCAAGGTCATGGGTAGCAACAAATAGGGTTGTGCCCCTCGCATGAGCACGCGCGAGCAGCTCCATGACCGCAGTGGTCGTTTCGGCGTCCAGATTTCCAGTCGGTTCATCCGCGAGCAGAAGGGGAGGGTCATTGACGAGTGCGCGGGCTACGGCAACGCGTTGTTGTTCTCCGCCGGAAAGCGCTTTGGGAAGGGAGTGCTGCTTGTGAAATAGACCTATACTCTTGAGCATTTTATAGACGCGGGTGCGAACCTCATCTTCGTCTTGGCCGAGTACTCGCAAAGTATATGCGATATTCTCGAATACAGTACGGCTTTGAATCAGTTTGAAATCCTGGAAAACGACCCCAACCTGTCGCCTTAGGTTAGGAATGTCTCGCTTTTTCATTTTCGCAATATTGACGTTATTCACGAAAACTTGCCCTGAGGTCGGGAGTTCTGCGGCGAAAATAATTCGTAAGAGTGTAGACTTGCCTGCGCCTGATGCTCCCGTGAGAAATACAAACTCGCCTTTTTCGATGCGTAGACTCACATCTCGCAGGGCGGGTCTATCACTATCCTTGTACGTTTTTGTGACATGAAACGTCTCGATCATTGCGAATGCCTTGAAGCCTACACGCCCTTGGGCTGGTTCGCTATGGGTATTCTAAAGGTAAACATCAGGGATTTCACGGAAGGAGCATTTTTAGCCACGATTTCGTTACATTCCTCGGTCATTGACTTGACCCTATTTCAGTTGTTTTCTATCCAAACGTTAGACAAGGAAATCCTTGGAGGAAATATGTTTCGTAAAATTGCTAATCAAATCAAAGCCACTCAGCCTGCAACCGAAGTTGAGGCACACTGCGACGGCCCTTGCGGTGTATATGACCCCGCCTCAATCCGCATTGCTGCTGAAGCAGCCGTATCGATGACCAAGAAAATCATCGCGTTGACACCACCCACTGACGGTGACGCTGCTGCATGGGCTGCGTACAACAATACGCTCAGCCGCTACGTTGCGATCAAGGAAGAGCAAGCGCATTTGGCCAAATCTGAACTCCTTGTTCTTTGGACGGACTATTTTAAGCCACCTCATCTTGAACAATACCCAGACCTACACACCACATTCTGGAAGGCGGCAAAGCTTTGTTCCTCTGTGAAGGTAGAAGTAAGCGCTCAACATGCTGAGGAACTTATGGAAGCGGTAAAGAACATCCACGAGATTTTCTGGGCCACAAAAGGCCGTGACATCGCTTGGTACACCGCGAGCTAACGAGCACTTGTGAAGCGGTGGAGCAGATTCACTATTTACCTGTGAAGCCGCTTTCGTTCTATTCTTTTGTCCTCTGGTTACTACGTAAGCGAAATCGTTTTCGCATACGCGGTTCATCGATGGTTCCGACCTTAGTGGATGGCCAGGAAATATTGGTTCGTCTATATCGACCCTCTCACCATGAGGTTAATGTAGGGGACGTTATACTTATCCAACATCCCATCCAAAGCGGCATTCAGATGGTCAAAAGGGTCACTTCGATTGACGACGAAGATTCGATCACTGTAAGAGGCGACAAAGAAGAGGAAAGTACAGATAGTCGTCACTTTGGCCGTATTCGCAAGCGACATATACTTGGCGTTGTTGATTGCTCTTTCCCTTAGCGTGGAATTTAATAATGACGGAAACTAGTCTACAAATTTTGCTCTGGACCGCGGTAAGCATTGGATTTGTTCATACGCTTATCGGTTTCGACCACTCTCTTCCTTTTGTGGCCTTGAGTCGGTCTAGAGGTTGGAGCTTTAGAAAAACGATGGGACTGACGGCTCTGTGTGGAACGGGGCATGTGTTGTCTTCAGTGATCCTCGGCTTTGTCGGAATTGGCTTAGGCATCGCGCTTGAAAAGCTAGAATGGATCGAAGGTTTTCGCGGTGAAATGACCTCTTATCTTATTATTGGGTTTGGACTTGCTTACGGAACTTGGGCTTTGGTGAAACGCAGTCGCGGTCATACTCATAGCCATGTACATACTCATGATGATGGCGTTACGCACGCTCATCCTCATGATCATCACGGAGTTCATGTTCATCCTCATGTGGAACGTGTCAGTTCTGGCAAACTGACTTCGTGGAGCCTATTTATCATTTTTGTTTTTGGCCCGTGTGAAGCACTCATTCCTATGCTCATGGCCCCGGCCGCTGAGCATAACTGGTTGTGGGTCGGTTTGGTAACTGGAGCCTTTGGCATAACAACTGTTGCGACGATGCTTGGTGTTGTAGCTGTTGGATTCTATGGACTCAAATTTGGTCGGCTTCGAGGTCTTGAGTCCTGGGCAGATGTTGCAGCTGGTTTTGCGATTGCAAGCAGCGGTGCGGCAATCCAAATTTTTGGTATTTAGATTTTTTTTTACTGGTTGTGACTCAGCCTCGTAGCACCTTACTCCGTTTGACGTCGTCTTGTCGCGACTACTAAGCCGAGAAGTACAATCAACAACCCAACACTCGTGGTCGAATTATCACGAGTCGAAACAGCGCAGCTACATCCTTCGTCTCCTGGCGTTGTTCGGGTGCGCCGACGAGTCGAGCTGCTGTTACCACCGGTCGTAGATGTTCCTGCGTCTGCGACAGGCTCGCCTCCACCGTCCGGTACGTTCATGATTCCGCTATCTGAGAATCCAACGTCAACAAAACCAGCATCGACGCCAGGAATATCGTTGCGGGTAGTGGCTGACACAACTTCACTTGGGAAGCTTTCGTTGCCAGCAGTATCTACGGCTGTGACTCTAAAGAAGTATTCCGTGGATTCCATCAGGTTATCAGCGCTGTAAGCATTCGAGGCGACTGTGGTTGTTCTTGAAAGATTCATCTCATCGAAACCTTGCTCGATAATATAATGAGCGAGGCCCACGTTATCGCTAGACGCCGTCCAGCTGATAACAATTTGTGAACTCGAAACTGCAGTAGCATTCACGTCAGTGGGTTGCGTGGGAGCTTCAGTATCGTCATTAATATATTCAATCTGTGCATCGTAAATCGGAGATTCGTTACCTGCTGCATCTCGATATCGTGCGAATACGATCTTGGTTCCGTATGACGCATCTCCGCCGGTCACAGCAGATGTTAGATCCCAACCAACTTTACTCGTAGAGAAGGTCTCCCACGTTGACCAGGCCGTAGCGTTGTTCGAAAACTGCATGTCAGCGACGCCACTCCCACTCGTTTCGTCTTGAGCCGAGCAATTCAAGTTAACTAAGTTAGTGTTTGTGGACATGGCCCCACCATTGATCCTGAGCGAGCCAACAGGAGAGATGGTGTCTGGCGGGACATAATCAATCGAAGCGCTTGCGACGATTGATACATTTCCACTTCCATCGCGAAACCGAACATATGCAGTCTTTGTTCCGGCCTGTGTGTTTCCTCCTGATGGTACATCGCCGAGATTCCATCCCGTACGGTTCGAAGCATAACTTTCCCATGCCGTCCACACTGACCCGTTATTCGAAAATTGCATATCCGAGACTCCACTGCCTCCGACATTATCACTGGCGAGAAGCCCCAGATTGACAATGAGTGTTTGGGTTGTTGCAGCTCCGCCGTTGATGGCTATCGACCCGGAAGGTGGCGTCATATCTGCGACGACATATTCGATGGTATCGTTAGAAATTTGGGATACGTTACCTGCGATATCTCTAAATCGCGCGTATACTGTTTTTGTTCCAGGTTGAGAAGTACCACCGAGTGTCGCGAGTGTTAGATCAAACCCAGAATACGCAGTCGCGTAACTATTCCAAACGGTCCAGGCTGAACCATTGAGCGAGAACTGGGCATCGGCAACGCCGCTTCCACCCATATTATCCGTGGCCGCTACATTGATAGTGACAACCGGATTTGTAGTCGAAAGCGCTCCGCTGTTAATGGAAACGGTGCCGGTCGGTGGCGTCGTATCGGAAACTTGAAATAATATCGTGTCGGAGTAGCTTGTGGAAACGTTTCCAGCTACGTCAACGAATTGAGCGTATACGGTTTTTGTTCCTTGTTGTGAGTCTCCGCCGAATGCCGTGGCTGTTATATCCCAGCCAGGACGAGTTGCTACGTAGGCTTGCCAGGTTGACCAAGTGGAGCCGTCATTTGAGAAACGCATACGATCGACCCCACTTCCGCCCATATTGTCGGTCGCGCTCAGGTTCAAGCTCACTACGACTGCGGAGGTTTGTGACGCACCTGCGTTGATTTGGATGCTTCCAGTTGGTGCGGTCATATCTGGCGTTTGATACACGATAGCATCCGTAAACGATTGAGAGGCATTTCCTGAATTATCTCTAAATTGGGCGTATACCGTCTTTGTTCCTGGGTTTGAATTTCCTCCATTCGCGCTGAGGTTCCAAGGCGAGCTCGGTCCGTAGACTTGCCAGTTTGTCCAAGTTGTACCGTTGTTCGAAAAGCGCATAGCTGAAACGCCACTTCCGCCAACGTTGTCGGTCGCACTCAGACTCAAGGTGACAACCGGATTTGTAGTCGAAAGCGCTCCGCTGTTAATGGAAACGGTGCCGGTCGGTGGCGTCGTGTCCGCTTCTCCAACTGAAATGTCGTCAAGTGCAATGCCATCGGTTGTGATCGGATTGTTGTCATACTGTGTGAATTTTATGAAAAACCGAGATGTCGCGGATAAATTACTGTTATTGGCAATGGCCTGACTAAGATCGACAGTTCGCGTTGAATACGTCGACGTGAGATTTGTGAGTGATGAGACGCTTACCCAATTAATTCCGTCATCTGATACAGCGACGCCGTCTCCGTTGGCCGAACCGGTAAATGAAATAGGTAGTGCGTTTGACTCGTCGCTGAACTCTTTGCCCTGAAATATGATTTCGACGTTCGACGACATGGTGAGATCTACACACAAAATCAATTCATTCAGTGCATAACCAGAGGTGGAATCCATAAGGACATGATACGGCGATGAAGAAGGAGTATTTGAACTACTGACCCGTATTCTTCCGTTGAGAGTAGAGTTGGTCACCCAAGAGCTACCCAGGCTTGTGCTACTGAATGAATCACTAAAGGGTAGGGTGGCCGCGGTGGGCAGTAAGTAGGTTGTGTTGTCGGAATTTACAGAGGATATATTTCCGGCTGCATCGCGATAGCGCACATAGACGCTTTTCGCGCCAGAACTATTGGTTCCTCCGTTGGCCGGGTCTGAGATGTCCCAGCCCGTATATGTGGTTGCGTAAGGAACCCAAGGCCCAAAAGTCATGCCGTCGTTCGAAAAGGACATTTCGGTGACGCCAGAACCCGCGTTCGACAGTCCACCGCTGTCTGTCGCGCTCAAGCTGAGATTGACCAGCGGTGATAATACGGTTTCCGAAAATATCGTAATGGTTCCTGACGGAGGGCTGATGTCCGTCAACTGTCCAGACGCACTCACAGAGTAGCTTCCATTGGAGAAGGCAGCGGTCGATGATACGACGACCCAATACACACCATTCGCCGCGACCGGTACCGTGACCTCGGAATCTGTAGACATCCCCGAATCATTGTTTGAGCCAAGCAAGGTGCAGCCTCCGCCGCCGATATCGTAGACGTAAAGAGTTGTATCGAAGTCAGTCGAGTTCGCATTGACGGTTACAGTACCGGGCTGTCCATAGGAGTTCAGTGCCATTCCCGTGATGAACCGATTGGCGTAACCGTCAAATACGTATTGGTCGAGTTCACAGTTTGTATTTCGGCAGAGGTTGGTTCGATTCAACGTTCCAGCAACGGTAAGTACTGAGTTGCTGGTTGTGATGTCACAGATTGTCGCTGGAGGTTGGTAGTTGACGTTTGCTGTACTCACTTGAGAAAAATTACCGCGCCCGTCGTCATATTGGGCGTATACGGGTTTGGTACCGGTCACGGTCGTGCCGCCATATCTCGCGTCACTCAAATCCCATAGAGTTCGCGTGGTGGAATAGGCTTCCCAAGGCGACCAAGTGACGCCATCATTTGAGAATCGCATATTCGCCACAGGGAATCCGGTGTCGTCTATTGCGTCGCTATTGAGGGTGACAGCGAGAACAGTTGTGTTTGAGCTTGAAAAGGAGACCGTCCCTGTAGGAGCTGTCATATCGTTGGCGAACGAACGGACCTTGACATCGTCATAGGCAATGCCATCGGTGGTGATCGAGGCATTGTCGTATTGCGTAAATTTGATCCGATAGTCTGGTCCAAAGCTCAGGCCATGAGTCTGATTCACAGTATCTAAACTGGCGGTCAAAGTTTGAAAACTGCTGGACAATAGAGGACCAATGTCTAGCACCCGATACCAGTTCGTCCCATCGGTAGACACTGCAACACCGTCACCGTTGGCTGATCCGGTATACGTCACGGGTAATGTATTCGTCTCGTCACCAAAGTCTCGCGCTTGAAAAGTGAGCCAAACATCGGTTTCTCCGGTCAGGTCTAAATAAAGGATGAGTTCGTTCAGTGCGTAGCCAGAACTTGTATCCATGAGAACGCTATACGAGCCGTCAGCAGGATAGGTTGTTTGGACACGGATTCGGCCGTTGGTTGACGAGTTTCCGCGCCACCAGTTTTCGAGTCCGCCGGACTCGAAGCTGTCCGTGAAAGGTAACACTGCATAGGAAACCGGAGGGGCATACAGAATTGTAGCGGTCACGGTATCTGAAACATTCTGGGCGTTATCCTGAATGCGGTAATAAACCGTTCTGGACCCTGTTACTGTGTTGCCACCGTACATGGCGTCTGTAATGTCCCAAGAGACATCGTAGCTACCCATGATCGGGTTATAAGCTTGCCAAGGGGTCCAGGTCGTACCATCGTTGGAAAAGCTAATCCCGCTGACTCCGCTATCGGCGTCGGTCGCAGTTACAGTCAATGTGACTGCCGCTGAATTTGTCTGCGCCGCGCCCGCATTAATTAGAAGTGTGCCAGTGGGCGGGGTGAGTTCAGGAAGGTTCTCTCCAATGACCAGGTTATCGATGAGAATTCCATCGCTATCCATGGTGTAGTCATCGTACTGAGAAAAGCGAATGTAGAAATCTTGAGAGAAGGATAGGTTCGCTCCAGCTGCGGCCCCGGCCGCGATCGCTGCATCTATGTCTATATCGAAAAATTCATAGGTATTGGTCAGCGTAGTGAAGTCTACAATGCGATACCAATTCGTATTGTCGCTTGAAATCGCAACGCCTTCTCCGTTGCTGCGTCCGGTGAATGTCAGTGGTAGCTGATCGTCTTCGTCAGAACTTTCTCTCGCCCAAAACTGAAGGGACACGTTGGAAGCACCAGAAAGATTCACGTTGAGAACCGCCTCGTTGTAGGAGTTACTGGTGTCTGCAACCGCATCATCCATGACGAGGTGCCTGTTTCCCTGCTGAGGTTGGTAAAGAGTCAGTAGACGGACTCTTCCCGTGTTCGATGAATAGGTCGTCCAATCCATGCTTAGGGCTGTCGCCTCAAAATCTTCTACAAAAGGGAGTGGTGCACCCATTGCTCTCGCTTGAGTTTGAAACTCTAATGTTTGCTCGCCGCAGGCGACATTAAGACTGAAGCTTAATCCCAGTAATAATGTCACGCGAGAGATACGCTGATTCGCTTGTCCTTGTCTTCCCATCGTCACCTACTCTCCGTTGTGGGCGAATTTTCGTCAAGAAGATGCTTAGAATGTGAGTGCTGCCACACAACATGTTCGAAGCAGATTTCAAGGTATGTATTCGAACAAATTTGATATTAGAAGCCAGGAGGTTACACCATGAGCTTGGTATATAAGATGTATGTTATCGAGAAGACTGTCATCCTGCATTCGTTCGTAACTCAAGTGGAAATCCCGCTGAAAGGCCCTAAGCTGATAGCCCTAAAGACTGCGGAGTTAGCGCTCGGAAAGGTCTTGCTCGAACCGATTTTCTCATTTTCTCAGGCTATCGAAGTTATCAAACGTGTTTTGGTCTTGTTTGACACCAGTTCACACAAAATTTTGCTGCCGCAGAATTCACATCGAGAATAAAAATGAACTGTCCGGAAATCTTTTAGGTCAAACCGTCACATTCGTCAGAGAACGAGAACATTTTCCTCACGCTTGGTTGCGATTGTTCGTCTTTTTTCGTTTTTTCCGATACGGTCGCCGATAATGACTGGAAAAGTATTCAAGGCTCTCCTCGTTCTCTTTTTTGTCTACGCCTGCGTGGTTCAGCTCAATGATATGGATGCAGTTGTTTGGATTGCTATGTACGCATTGGCTGCGGCCATGACTTTGACGTCCATCTTCTATGTTTATCCTGCGATACTTCCAGGAATATTTGCCCTGATTAGTCTCGGTTGGGCGACGGTGCTCTTCTCCGACAGTATGGCGGTAAACTTCTCTATGGATAAAGAAGTACCGCGTGAATTTATGGGCCTCGTCATTGTCGGCTTAGTCATGTCTGGACTGTCATATTTTCATGCAAAAGCCAGAAATGGCCCTGAGCATAGTCATAACTAAGCTCGCGGGCGTCAGGCTTTCTCAAGGTTGCTACTTTAGCGAAAAAGCGCCTAGGTAAGCTCCAACAGAAGCTGCCAATGCACCGATTAGCGCACCCATCAACGCGAGTTTCCAAGCTGGTTGAAATAAAATAGCTTTCTCTAGCTGCTCGTATTGTCGCTTCGCGGAACTTTTCCCTGCTAAAAATGGCACCTTTTGCGCAATTTCTTCGTCCGTTTGACTCTGCATATGTTCCGTGAGTAGCGACGCAAAAACAGGTGCCTGAATGGCGTCTGCCTCGTGAACCTCTGCGGTTTGAATTGCTACTCCTGAACGAGAGTGACCCATGATTTCGTCGCAAACGGATGGTCGAGGTGGAGGGGGCGGTCGCGGTCTAAAGTAAGACGGCCTTTTCACTGATTCGATTAACGGTTTCTGCTTCCGCCCATTGAGAATTTTCTGAGAAGACTTATTTAGTGCTCCTCTCCATCCTGTAGGTGTTTTCGCTGTGACAAACGACTCACTTGGAATATCATGTTCTTCAGGGAACAGCTTACGCATGAATTCACCGAGTTCTGAACGTGTCACGGGTCCACCTTGAAGATGGATAAAGGATTCAAGTTCTTCTGCGAAGGAAACGCCGTCTGTAAAACGGTCTCGGGGCGAAAGGGCTAGGGCGCGATTGAGAATAAAAGCAAGTTTCGGGTGATCGTCGACATCCTCAAGAATTCTACCTACTAAGTCGTGCCTGTCCTCGCTAACGATTTGCAGAAGGGTCTCCGATAAATTCTCTCCAACAAATAAGGGCCGGCCCAGAATCATTTCACTCAGCACAACGCCTGCGGAGTAGATGTCACTTCGTGGGGTGCAGTCTCCTGTTCGAATTGTTTCAGGGGCAGTATATCGCGCCTTACCTCGAATTGATCTCGGTCCCGTTATCCGTGGCGTGTCAGCAAATTTAGCAATGCCAAAGTCTGTCACCTTCACTTCGCCGAAATAGCTAATGAGAATGTTTCCAGGGCTGATATCCCGATGAACAATGCCTAAATGTTTTCCAGCATCATTCGTTGCTCGATGAGCGTAGTGAAGTCCGCGCAGCATCTGCGCAAGGATATGCGCGGATAATCGAAGAGGAATTTCAACTTCCATTTCCTCAGCTTTCTGAATGATTTGATGTATATTTCGACCGCGGATATATTCCATGGCTAAATAAGGAACACCATGGATTTCGGGAACGTCGAAAACTTGCACAATGTTTGGATGTTCAAGCGAAGCCATTAGTTTGGCTTCTCGTTGAAAAAGCCGGTTGCTTACTTCATCTTGTTGAAGTTCCGGTAAGATCCCCTTCAGAACCAATTTTCTGGAGAAACCTTGGGAGCCACGAACTCGTACGAGCAGAATTTCTCCCATCCCGCCTCTGTGGATGGAACCTAATACTTCGTATCGACCGAACTCATTTTTGCTGCACTGCGTCATAACAAGCCTAATACACGATCGCTCCCGGCTCTTATATCGGGTTCCGTGGAGCGCTGTTGCGTCTATTGTCAGGCAATGTAAGAAAAAACCTTCAATAAAGGCCTTTTTGTAGGACGATTCAGACTATCCTTCGGTCCGCGCAGGATTAGAAAACTGCAATTCGTAGAGGCTGTAGTACATACCCTTGTTCGACATCAGTTCGGCGTGCGTACCTGATTCGATGAGCTCGCCTTGAGAAACAACGAGAATTCGGTCCACGAGTCTAATCGTTGATAGGCGGTGTGCAATGATAATGGCCGTTCGACCTTCGATAAGATTCTCGAGCCCTGACTGTACCAAGCTCTCTGTTTCAGGGTCGACCGCACTGGTGGCTTCATCGAGAATCAGGATCTTGGGGTTTCGTGCCATCGCTCGGGCAAAAGCAATAAGCTGTTTTTCCCCTGCGCTCAGTCTACTACCTCGTTCTCCTACTTTCGCATTTCGCCCGTCGTCTTGTCTCGCGATGACTTCGCGAGCCAGCGTTCTGTCGATTGCTGTTTCTATTTCGGCCTCTCCGAGATTCTCGTCACCGAGCGTAATGTTGTCGATGATACTCGAATCAAAGAGGTAGGGATCTTGAAGGACAACCGCCATGCGTGAGCGTAGGTCATAAAGGGAAAATTTTCGAATATCATCATCTGCAATTCGAATCGTTCCCTGTTGAGGATCGTACATTCGTGAGAGTAACTTCACCAGCGTCGATTTTCCGGACCCGGTGGGGCCAACTATCGCAATCTTCTCCCCAGCTCTAATTTCAAAACTTAAATTCCGAATGATAGGTTCATCATCACGATATCGAAACTCTACATTCTCAAATTGAATTTCGACGTCTGGAAATGACGTTTTTTTGGGCTGAGTTTGTTTGTTTTCAACGATACTAATCTCTTGGTCTAAGAGATCTAAGCATCTCTCCGCGGATGCCATCGCGGACTGCATGACGGTATATTTGGTTGATAATTCAGTGATAGGTTGAAAAAAACGGCGAAGGTATTCAACGAAAGCGACAAAAATTCCGACTCTAATTCCGTCTGTTTCTAAGAGGAGGACACCTAGCAATAAGGTGAGAGCTATCGCGAACGTCGAGACCCCTTCGACGATGGCGTAGGTTAGCGCATCGAAGCGAATCGCGCGAAAGTTAGCATTTCGATAGCCTTTATTGATCTCACCAAAATCATTCTCAAATTGATTCTCTTGCTGAAAAGATTGAATAAGACTCACGCCCATAATCGACTCGTTGAGAAAGGCATTCAGTCTTGATAATCGACTCCGGACATCTCGAAATGCTTCACGAGCATAAACTCGAAAATACATCACGATAATGACAATGACGGGCAACACGGAAAAGGCAAATAAGGTGAGTTTGGTGTCTAGGCTCAGCATCATAATGATGATGCCGGTCAAAGTGAAAATATCTCCTATGATACTGATCGCACCCGTTGAAAACATCTCTGACAGGGCTTCGACATCATTTGTGACCCGGGTGAGCAGCCGTCCTAGTGGATTGCTTTCAACATAAGAAACGTCAACCCTTTGTAATTTCTCAAACAGTGTTTTTCTTAGATCGCGGGTCACTCTTTGACCGAGTAATTGCGTTAAATATACCTGTGCAAATCGAACGAAAAATTCGAGAACAAGAGCGCCAATCAAAAATAAAACCAGCGTCATAAAGCCTTCTTGTTTTTGCGGCACAAAGTATTCGTCTACGGCAATTTTTCCGATGTAGGGTGGAATCAAGTTGACCCCAGCGGAAATTGGGAAACTCAAAAGAGCAATGATGAATAAAAATTTATGAGGAATAACAAATGGCCATAGTCGTTTGAGAATCTCACCGTCGTAAGCCTTCCCAAAGGTCACTTCCGGTGTATATTCTTCCACCTTTGCGGGCTTTGACTGACTCATTTGCTCTCCCCAATGGCATTTTTGGCCTCAAGCTGTTTTCGTTTACGCTGATGTTCATAGAGTTGAGCATACGTTCCGGATAGCTCGAGGAGTTCTCTTTCTGTTCCTTGTTCAACTATTTTTCCGTCCTCAAGAACAAGAATACGGTCGGCCATACTTGCAGCTGCCAATCGGTGTGTGACCAAAATCGTCGTTTGTTTTTTGGAGCCGGTAATGCCTTGTAGAATCGTCGCTTCTGTCTCGTTGTCCACGGCCGAAAGAGTATCGTCTAAAACAAGAATAGGTGCGGTATTCATGAGGGCTCGAGCTAACGTAGTTCGTTGCCGCTGACCTCCTGATAAAGTAACACCTCTTTCTCCTACTAATGTATCCAGCCCGTTTGAGAAGGCAGAAAGGTCTTGATGAAGTCCCGCACGTTCCACCGTACGGTCGACTTGTTTATCTTTGGCTTCGTGCTGAGAGAACCTAATGTTGTCGCGAATCGACCTTGAAAATAAGAACGCCTCCTGAGGCGCGTAGGCAAATTGCTTTCGTATAATATCGATATCGTATTGATTGTAATCAACGCCTCTAAAAAATATCTTATTCTTAGAAACGGGGAGAAGCCGGGTAATAAGTTTGATCAGTGTCGATTTACCGGACCCAGTGCGACCGACGACTACCACAAACTCTCCTTCTTTGATTGTTACGTCTATATCTCGCAGAGCAAAATGATCTTGATTGGGATACGCAAAGCTCAAATTTGATAATTCGAGAAGTACATCTTCATCCGTTTTGATTTCGTTTCTGCCGCCGTTCTGCATATCTGGTGCAGTCATGAAGATTTCATTAATTCGTTCCATCGCGGCCATTCCGCGCTGCCACAGAGCTATTATCCAACCGAGTGCGATCGTCGGCCAGGTAAGAATATTGAGGTATGCGCCGAACTCGACAAATTCGCCGACGGTCATTTGACCAGAAATGACTCGTTGTCCGCCCAAGTAGAGAAGAATAACACTGCCAAAAGAGCCAAAGAGCCCCATGACTGGAAATAATACTCCGCGAATTTTCGCGAGGTGAACGTTCGCTTCAAAGTATTCCTTATTTTTTTTCTCGAACCGTTCGATTTCGAAGCCTTCTCTTTGGTAAGTGCGAATCGTAGAAACGCCACCTAGATTTTCTTGCACTCGATCAGAGAGCTTCCCTAGTCGATCCTGAGTGAGCCGACTTAGCTCATAGATTCGACGACCCATCCAACGTCCAGAAAGCAGTAGTAACGGAAGACTCAAAAGCGAAAGCGCAGCCAGTTCAAAATCACTCCACAAGAGTAATGGGATGACTACGATGTATATCAACAAGGTATTCGTTGCGTTTAGAAGCCCCGGACCGAGTAGCAGTCGAACTTGAGTCAAATCATTGACTGAGCGGCTCATAATTTGTCCTGTTGGCATCTTTTGGAAAAAAGAGGCGGAAAGGCTGATTAGGTGAGCGTAGAGGTCGTCCCGCAAATCGCATTCTACTTTGCGACCGCTGTTAAAGATAAGAATTCTGGATAAAACTCGAGTAAGAGCACCTCCCAAAGCTGCACCCATTAGCCCAAAAGCTGCGAACCGAACCTGGTCTGAGTCGTTCGCGATGAGCGCATCTGTCCCTATTCGCAAGAATTGCGGGACCGACAGAGCAAAGCCCTGGGTGAGGATAAGGAAGAGGATACCGCCGCTGAAGGCGTATAGATATTTCCGGAAATAGCTCCGGATCTTGCGCGATTCAGCGGTGCTCAAGTGTTTCGACTATTGCAAGCAAGCAGCTGGGTAATTTGCGTTTCCTTGAGCGTCTTGGCTGAGTTGCGGAGGCGCGCAATGATAGTTTGATAAACAGAACATTTCGCCATTTGCCCCTAGCTCGACACAGCGAGGTCGTTCCACCGCATCTGGAAGCTGTGAGTAGCTTTGCGGGCAGGCCGCAGTGATCTGACCACCCATACCGCACAAGCATTGTCCAGGAATTGGAGGATCTTGGCTGGTGTCTTCACCGACACATTCCAATCCATTGCAGTCAGCATCTTGAAAGCACGGTGGCGTGTAAGGCACACAGTTCCAAAGTCGAGGACATCCTGCTGTCCCACCTTCTTTATTGTCTGGGTTACACGTGACCGTACAGAAGTTTGGCCCGCCCATAGCCACAGGTTGACACCATTCTTGTTCTTGGAACGGAGTACCGCCATTGATGTCAGGATCACTATTAAAGCCAAACGTGAAACCTGAATTGCAATCGGGATTGTCGGCGCATTGAACACACCAAGGTGAATCCGTCGCGGCACCGACCATGTTCCCCGGACCCGGTTGAATATCAAAACATTCACCAGGTTCAGCCTGACGAGTTCCCGTCGATGATTTAGTAAAACACGTGGTTGGATCTTCGTAAGGAGAATCTTTTTCGCCACAGCAGAATTGGTTGAATCCGCACTGTAGGTTTCGGTTTGTACAACCTGGATTGCAGCACACACCAACATCTTCGTCGCTGCCTTTTTCTGCTAAGCCACGACATTCTGCCCGGCTGTAGGATGGTTTTGGTCCTCCAGGTCCGGGATCACGACAAATGTATCCAGATAGACAGTCTTCGGCTGTGTAGCAACCTTCTACGCAAGCTGGATATGGTGTTTGTTTCGGGTCGCAAACGCGTCCAGCAGAGCCGCAGTCCTCCGGTTTTTCGCAGCCTTTTCGTTGGCAAGAGTTACGGTCGTAGTAGCCTTTGAAAATGCGGGGTGGTGGCTGACCCGGCTTGTTGCAGTAGTAGTCATCCCCAAATTTAGTTTCCATTTCGCAGAAAGCATTTTCATCGCAAGGTGGGCCACAGAAGCCGTCTGCGTGACAGACTTCGTTTCCAGCGCAGCTATCTTTTGTGCAGCCAGCGATGCAAATCCCGCTATTGACATTACAGATTGGAGTTGCCGCTGGGCAGTCCGCATTCGTTGAGCAGTAATTTACGCAAACCCCCATAGCGCCAGGGACTTCGTTGTTTGAACATTTCGCGCCTTCGGTTCCAGGACATTCAACACCCGGGCAAATTTGGTCTGTTCCGGTGCAAGCTTGCCCAGTCATTCCTTCAGGGCAGACAACGGTGCGGTCTGGGCATCCAGCAGTTCGGATGCACTGATTTTGGTCGTTTGCAACGAAGCCGCGAGGACAGGCGGCGCCGGTAGAAGCACGTCCGCAATATTTGTTTCCATCAGGATATTCGATACATTTGTTCTCTGCTCCACCGAGTAAGATGCTGAGTTCGCCGCATTCGGTGTCGGTTTGACAAGGCTCGCAAGCACTAAGGTCGCGAACGCAAACATTTCCATGTTCCGCACTACAGTACGCTTGAATATGAAAGCCATGACCGCATTCAATTTGCTGTCCCGTGAGTGTGAAGCAACTGTCGCAGATATTTGGGTTGGTGCTGCAGTCGGTTCCTTTGACACACATACGAGGACTGATGTCGAGTTGACATACGAACCCTGAGTCGCAGTCTTGGTCTCGAACACAAGGGATTTCACAGTTCTCTCCGATGGCGTCCGGATCTTTGCATCGACTGCAGTCCGAGCCGGTCTTCTTGGGGTCGACACATTCGTCGCAGTCCACTCCCGTTTTTAGAGGGTCGATACACTCGTCACAGTTCGCACCCGTCTTACCTGTTGGGCAAATTTGTAATCCGCTGTCCGCAGGACCATTCATCATGTTGTCGCCGTCACTGTCGTCCTTGCAGCCAATAAAGCCAGCCACAAACAAGGAAAGCAGCGCGATTTTCAAGACTTGTACGTATCGCATATCTCTTTTGGTCTACCGCATCTTACGCCTATTCCGCCAGTAGTCATTTGGTGGTTGACTCTACAATTCAGCAAAACGACTTTCTTAACACCTATGCGTGTTAAACTACTTCTTTTCGCCATTTATCGAGAACGCCTCGGCGCTGATGAGCTTTTATTAGAAGTTGAAGGGGAAACCATCGTTTTAGGGCAGCTGAGAGCTCAGCTGATTGCAGAATACCCTGATTTAGCGGGGGTTCTTAGCGTGACTCGGTTTGCTGTGAATCAGAGTTTTGCCGCTGATGATACGATATTGAGTGAGACCGATGAAATTGCTTTGATCCCGCCGGTGTCCGGAGGCAAACCGACCAACTTGTTCTCAGTGCGTGATCAACCGATTACCCTCGAAATGGCTGAATCTCAGGTTCGTGGCGATGGGGCTGGCGCGATAGTCACTTTTACAGGAACGGTGCGCAACAAGACAAAAGAGCATCATGTATCTGCGCTTGAGTACGAAGCGTATGTTCCAATGGCGGAAGCCTATCTAAAAAAGATTGGTAGTGAAATCATCGCACAATGGCCAGGGGCCATGTGTTCTATCATTCACCGCCGAGGTCGCGTAGAAGTAGGGGAGGTTTCCGTGGTGATCGCTGTTAGTCATCCTCATAGAGCTGAAGCTTTCGATGGTTGTCGTTACGCGATCGAAAATCTTAAGAAAGATGTTCCAATTTGGAAGAAAGAGTTTCGAACTGACGGTTCCGTTTGGGTCGGTGTCGGGAGCTAATGAATGTCACCAGAGGAACAGGTGCAAGTAAAGACGTTGGGCAACCTTGATGGTCAGGCTCGCGTACGTGGGCAAACAAATGACGGACGTGAGGCCATTATAACAGGCGGCCTTCCGGAAGAAGAAGTTATACTTGACGTTCATCATATTTCCAAACCTGGAAGGATTTTTGGCGCGGTCAAAGAAGTCATTATTGCCTCAGATGCTCGTGTCCCATCTCCCTGCAAACATTTTCTCGAATGCGGTGGTTGTGATTTTCTTCATGCGAGTTTGGAATTTCAGCATCAATATAAGACGGAGCAAGTTTCGAACTATTTGGGAATTGATGATGAGCGTCTGTTGCCGATTATCGCGTCTCCGAAGACCTTAGGTTATAGAGCCCTTGCAAAGTTTGTGGTCGGACCAAATGGTGAACTTGGTTCTTACAGACGCCGAACTCACGATGTTATTGATATGAACGGGTGTTTCGTTCATGTTCCGGTGATCGAGCACGTTTCGCACCTGGTCCGCAGCGAATATTCGCCTAATATTCTTTTGAGATATGTCGTTGTTCGAGCCTCCATTGAACAATCGCGAGTGATTGTAACGCTCATCGTCCGTAAAGATGTTGGAAAATTATTAAATGCTTTAGTTGAAAAACTCAGCCTACTTCCCGAAGTGAGTCAGGTTGTTATGGCGATCAATGATACTGACGGTGATGCTCTATTTGCAGACGATTCTTATACTGTTCTTTATGATGGGCCTGAATTGTCAGAAAGGGTAGGCGGCATACAACAAAGTCTAGAATCTGGTGCATTCTCCCAGATAAATCCCGCAGCAGCGGAGAGACTTTACGAAAAAGTTGTTCAATTCGCCGAGCCGGAAAATAAAAAAGTACTCGATCTGTACTGTGGCTCGGGAGGCATTTCCCGGGCACTAATAGAGGCTGGGGCAAGTAAGGTACACGGTATCGAAGCCAACGCTCGCGCCGTCGACGCGGCCGAAAAAAGTACTACGAAATCATCACTTACGTTTGAAGCGTTGCCGGTTGAGGCCGCGTTGGAACAGTTAAAAGACTATGATGTCATTATCGTAAATCCACCTCGTAAAGGACTCTCAAAAGAAGTTGTGAATGCGATAAGAGAACTCGAAAATTTGGAACTCATCTATGTGAGTTGTAATCCCAAAAGCTTGGCTCGAGATATCGAAGACCTCACCCGAGGTACTTCATGGACTGTCGAAAAGGTTGTTCCTGTGGATATGTTTCCACAAACTCGTCACGTCGAGACTGTCGTTCGAATTAAGTGAGTAAAATAGCTAAAGAGGGTTATCGAAAATAAGGCTAAAAACGGATTTTCCGCTTCGACCGATTAGTAAATGGTTGTTTCTTGAAGTGACCGGTTTCTCGATTCACGAGGAAAGGACTGAGGAATCGGATGTCTTTACGAGCGCTTAATTTGACGTTCCGTATCATTTTTCGAAAGCGTTTGTCGTTTTGAAGAGGCTCAAAATCTGGGTCGAGTTCGAAATACCTCAGATTTCTGAAGCCTTCAGAAATTGCCATTCGTAGCTGTCGGAGCGCATTGTTTGGGTTGTCCATTCGCATCCAAAGTTTGGCCAGGTCGTATCGTGCGCGACCCCGTGTCCTCCACTCACTTGCATCCTTTGATTGTTGTAATGCTGTTTGAAAGAATCGTTCTGCTTCGTTGTATTCTTCGAGGAGCAGCAAGGAATATCCTAGTCTAAGATATACTTCTCCTCGTCGATTTCCCTCGTTCACAATTTTTCGAAGAATTGAGACGCTGTCTTTGAGACGGTTTGAGTCCACCAATCGGCTCGCAAGCATGAGTTGCAGAACGTTGTCACCGGGATTGGCGCGTAATCCTTTCTGAGTCCATTCAATTGCGGCCTGACTATTTCGAAGTTTTGCGAAGGTATAGCCTATTTGACCCATAACCCAAGGCTGGTCAGGGACTTGAGCAAGATAGGCCTCGAAGATTTTTAGAGCGTCGTCACTTCGCCTCATGGCGTTGAGCGATTCTCCAAGATAACCTCGGGCCAGAAGAAAACCGGGATAAATATCGATGGCATCCTCCAGAACTTCGACAGCCTGGTCTGTGTTGTAATACCGACTAAGAACCCAAAATTTACCAATCCAATAAAGTGGCAGCATCGCTCTCGAGTTTTTTACACTCCCTAAGTACAGTTCAGCTTTCTTGCGGCTGCCTTTGAGAGCATATGCAAGTCCAAGAGCAGCTCTTGGTGCTTCAAACTTTGAGTCAAGTCGTTTTGATTCTTCGCATAGTTCGATCGCTTCGTTGACCAGGCGTTCATCGAGCATGACGGGTTGTCGAATCCCGATAGATTGTTGAATGAGCACTTGATAGCAGTGGGCGTAGGCCAAGAAAGCTTCAAGGTTGTCCGATTTAGGCGAGATGATCTCTTGGCTTGGCTTTGTCAGCGTAATTGCTCCCACTTCCTTGAGGAGATCAACGACATGCGCTCCGACAGAGTTGATCACTTCCATCGCATTACTTGGTTTGATGGTCGTGTTCCCGTATCTGGAATTGTTGCTGTCGAAGATGTTTATGGTTGTCGCAAACTTCTCATTCTCCATTTCGATTGAAGTTTGGATGATCCAGTTCGCACCGAGAGAACGCGCGTACCCTATAAGCTTCTTCTTCCGACTTTCGCTCTCGTTTGCGGAAACGTAGTTCTTGGCGACTGCGTTGAGTTGTTTGGGATGGATAAGGTTTACTTTACCTGTGGCCCGAAGCGTGCCGAGTACTTTTAGCATCCCTGAATAAGCCATATCGCTCACAACTCCGTCAAAAGGCGCTACGAGAATGGTCACCGGCTTTGGTTTCTCTTCTGTCTTTTTGGACGATTGTTCCGCCAATGCATTTGAAGAAGCGAAGGCAGCGAGTAATAGACAAAGGCTGAGCTTACAAGTGCGCATGGCTGGAAGCTAGCCTTAACGACCATTCAGCGCCAGCATAATGGTGCTTCGTTTTACCAAAAATCTTGATAGAATCCGGGATATTTGTCGCATTTATGCTGAAAAGCTCGTCGGAAACGGACTAAGGTCGGATGATTTCGCTATTTCGATTGAACAAAAACCGATTTTTCGTAACAAAATTGAGACAGGCTGTTCTCGCCAAATTCACGACTATATCCAGATAAGCCGATTCCTCCACACGGTATGGCTGGGTCCAGTACGCCGTAACAATTAGTCCAAACGGTGCCAGAGGTAAGGTCGCGCGTGAATCGCTGTATCCGATTAATATCCTGAGTCCAAATTGCACTGGCCATGCCATACTTGGTTCCATTCGCTATCTTAATCGCATCGTCATCTTCTTGAAATCGTAAGATAGACAAAACGGGTCCCGGAATTTCTTCTTGAGCGATGCGCATTTCAGGTTTCACGTTCATGAATACGGTCGGCTGAACATAGTAGCCTTGTGCGCGCGAGCCAACTACGTCGCGTCCTCCTCCAGCGACCAATCTTGCACCTTCCTTTCTTCCGAGGCTGATATATGCCAAGACTCTCTTTAGATGTTCTTCAGAGATCACGGGACCCATTTCTGTGTGCTCGTCCAATGGATCACCTAAACTAATCTCCCTTGCGCGTTGTGTGATAACCTGGACCACTTGATCGTAGATTGAGTCGTGAACGAGTAATCGCGAACCGGCGATTGATCGGCCGCCGCGATGGCTAAAAATTGCCTTCCATGCCGCGGTACACGCGCTTCCTAAGTCGGCATCTTCAAAAATAATATTCGCGGACTTGCCACCCATACTCAGGAACACGGGCTTGAGATTACTTTTAGCTGATGCCACCAAGATGTGACGCCCGTTCTCTATTGAACCAGAAAAGTGGATTGCTTCGAGCTCGGGATGTAAGGCGAGGGCCTGTCCTGTCTTGCTTCCGTGGCCTGTCACCACATTGACAACGCCGCGAGGAATGCCTGCTTCAAGTGCCAGTTCTCCGAGTCGCAAAGTCGTAAGCGGTGTCAGTTCCGAAGGTTTGAGAACGATCGTAGTGCCAGCTGCGATCGCTTCGGCGACTCTGGAGATTGCCGTCAATAATGGTGATTGCCAAGAGAGGAGGGCGCCGACTACTTGATATGCTTGAATATTCACATGACCGCTCATCACCCGGCTCATCGAGTGAGAAGTCCTTTTTGCTTTCGTGACTAAACCGGCGTAATAGCGCAAAACTTGAATACCAAAGGCAAGATCTTGAATGAGCACCTCACGATAAGTTTTCCCTGTCTGAAGAGATTCGAGAATGGCTAAATTATCTGCGTCTTTCTCGAGAGCATTGGCGAGGTTTTGAAGTAACTCTTCTCTCTGGGTTCCCGTAACGCTCGACCAACGGCTTCGAAATATCTCGCGGCTGGACTGAATGGCTGCATCAACATCTGTCGAACTGCCAGAAGCGATGCGTCCAATACTCGTGTTGTCTGCTGGATTAGTAACGCGAATTGTCTCATTCCCACTCGACTCAATAAAATTTCCATCAATGAGATGTAGGGGTGGACGCATTTTTTGTTTTTCAATAATTGCGTTTGCACGCTGACGTGGAAGAGTCATGAGATTACGGAGCCTCGACTAATGTGGCTTCGCCTTGGCCCACTCCGACACATAATGTGGCGATTCCGCGTTTGGATTTCCGACGTTTCATTTCGTGCAGCAAGGTCGTAAGAATTCGCGCTCCGCTACACCCTAATGGATGTCCAAGTGCGATAGCACCACCATTGACATTCACTCGATCATTGAGACTTTGATCGTCGCTCAATTGTCTAAGTACAGCGAGCGATTGGGCGGCAAAGGCTTCGTTTAGCTCAAATAAGTCGATATCATCTAAACCGAGCTTTGTGCGTTCAAGCAGACGCTTGACTGCAGGTACCGGACCTATGCCCATCGTTCGTGGATTTACACCTGCGGCTTGGGAGCCTACCCATCGAGCGAGTGGAGTGGTACCTAACTTTTCAACAGTTGCTTCCGAGGCTAAAGCAAGGCACGCGGCTCCGTCATTCAAGGTACTCGAATTGCCCGCCGTAACACTGCCTCCCTTCTTAAAAACGGCACGTAGAGATGATAGTTTTTCGAGACTACTGTCTTTTCGGGGGCCTTCGTCTTGAGTAACCGTAATAGGATCTCCCTTCCTTTGAGGGACGGACACTGAGATACGCTCGTCATCGAATTTTCCCTCGGTCTCCGCCGCGATTGCTTTGGTGTGACTGCCCAGGGCGAATACATCCTGGTCTTCACGAGAAATTTTATACTGCTCGACTAGGTTTTCTGCGGTGACTCCCATACCTTCGAGTGGGAAGAGTGCTTCAAGTTTTGGGTTAGGAAATCTCCAACCGAGCGCCGAGTCGAATACGGTTCGATTGCCGCTCGCAAATGCTTGAGTTCCTTTGCTCATGACAAGAGGAGCTCTACTCATGGATTCGACTCCACCCGCGAGTACAAGGTTCGCTTCGCCTGTCGCAATAAGTCGTGCTGCTTGATTCACGGCATTCAAGCCTGATGCGCATAACCTGTTGACTGTGACGCCCGGAACGGACTGATCCAAACCCGCTAAAAGTAGCGACATACGTGCGACGTTCCTGTTGTCTTCGCCGGCTTGATTTGCGCACCCTGCGACAACTTCATCTATAGGGTATTCTCCGATGCCTGTTCGCTCGACCAATGTCTTGATTACAATCGACATTAGATCATCTGGACGAACGTCTTTCAGACCTCCTCGCAGCCTACCGATGGGCGTACGTAAAGCATCGATGATATATACGTTTTTGACTTCTTGCACAGGTGGAGAGGCTAACCTTTTCGTGAGAAAAGCGCGAGCCTTGAAAGCGAGCATTAACCCTGCGTGATTACGCTTGTCATTTTGCCGATCTTTCTGCTTGCGATCACCGACGAACCCATGTTACCCAGCGCGCCTCGTAGACGGTGTGTGGCAATCATGCCTAAGCCCCTACAGAAACTGGAGATAATAATGGCTAAGTGCTCACTCTCAGGAAAGAAGTATCTCACGGGTAACCTTGTATCCCACTCGAACCGCAAAACGAAGACGCGTCGTAACGCGAACATTCGTAGTAAGAAGATTTGGGACCCGGAGAAAGGTATGTACGTTCGCATGAAGGTTTCTGCACGTGCATTGCGAACCCTGTCCCGCAAAGGCTGGGATGCATTTAAGGCAGAGGCATAAATCATGGGCGGCAACTACAAAGATAACGATAGAGACGAAGAACGCGGTGGACGTCGAGGCGGACCTGCGCGACGCGGATTTAAAAGAAAGGTCGATCCCTTTCTAGCAGACAAGACTCTTAAGCTTGATTGGCGCGATACTGCACTACTCAGCCGATTCATCACCGAGCGTGGCAAGATTGTTCCTCGCCGAGTCTCTGGTGTTTGCGCCAAGAATCAACGTCGATTGGCAAAAGCAATCAAACGCGCTCGACACATGGGACTTCTTCCTTATGGTGGTCACCGCGTTCCTTTGCGTAACCTCTAAGATTTTCACCCTGTCATACCCCTTCAATTCGCCTTATCGGTAGAAAATGCATCGATCTATCTTCATGGAGCGATGCTGTATTGATACCGCCGTCATTGTGAAAATTCTCACCGAATGATACCAAAAACTAGCGTTTATCATGAGTGCTCGAGTCATTGATTGCCCCAACTGCGCAGGTCAGGTTGAATTTAAAGCAGGCTCTTCATTGCTTTCAGTCTGTTCGTATTGCTCGAGTGCAGTGGCTCGAATAGGAGATGATATTGGCGAGGCGGAAATTCTTGGACAGGTTGCTCCGCTCGCCGAGATAGGCAGCCCTCTGGCACTTGGCGTTCAAGGACAGCTCCATCGCAAAGACTTTACGGTCGTAGGTCGCTTGCAGCTTAATTACGGTGATGGACCCTGGAACGAATGGTATCTTGCTTTTGACGACGGCCGTTGGGCATGGCTGGCAGAGGCCCAAGGTCGGGTGTATGTCACCTTCGAAAAAGAGCTCGAGGACCTTCTTCTTGAAAATCCATCACTCTCTCAAAATGGATCACTTCCTCCTTTTGAAGATTGGAGCGCCGGTCAAAAGTTCTTTTTTGGCCGTCAAACGGTGGCCGTTTCGGAACGCCGCAGCGCAAAATTTGTCTCTGCAGAAGGCGAACTTCCATTTGCTGTACCTTTAGATTCGACCTTTTCCTATTGTGACTTTGAAGGCCCCAAAGGTACGTTTGGAACTCTCGATTTTGGTGATTCCCAAGAGGTAGAATCTATTTTTTTCGGTCGGGAACATGAATACGACTCCCTCTTTGATAAAGACGTTTTAGACAATGTTGAAGCCTCGCTTGCCGCCGCAGCGGTAGCGATGAATTGCCCAAGTTGCGGTGCAGCAGTTCAATTGCAGGCACCCAATGAATCAGAAACAGTGACTTGCGGAACATGCGATGCTTTGCTGGACAGCTCAAAGGGTCAAGAACTGTTTCTGTTGTCCTCAGCAGCGGCTGCAAATAGTAATCCTCTCATTCCTCTGGGAACTGTTGGAAATTACAAAGACAAAGAATGGACTGTTTTTGGTCACATGATTCGAAGTGTCTGGGCTTATGGTGTTCGTTACGAATGGGAAGAATATCTTCTTCGCGCCGAGCGTGGGTCTTATCGATGGTTGATTTGCAGTGACGGCCATTGGACTTGGTCCGAACCTGTAAGTGTCGCTGATATTACAACTAAATATAAACGTTCGAACCAAGAACGCCCGCGATGGGTGAAGCACAAAGGTCAATCGTATCGACATTTTCAGTCGGGTTCCGCAACCGTTGAGGCTCTCAGCGGAGAGTTTTATTGGAAAGTGAAAGTAGGGGACAGTGTAAAAACGCACGATTATATTGCTCCGCCCTATATGATGAGTTTTGAGAGTTCCGAGTCCGAAGACGCTCAAGAAATTTCGTGGTCGAGAGGTACTTATCTATCTCGCGAAGAAATAAGTGAGATCTTTTCAGACAAGCTGGCGTTTCCAAAAGCGCCTTTCTTTAACATTTCACCTCATCAGCCCAATAAGTTCTTACCTCTTCGTGACAAAGTCACGAAGGTCGGCCTTATAGTTTCTGCGCTCATTGTACTTATCGCGATACTTGTCTCGTCCGTAAAACCCACCGGCGTCATCTTCGATGCGACGAAGGAACTTCGCTACTACCAGAAAAATAATAAGGAAGCGGCTACTCTAGCAACCGTTCTTACAGAGCCTTTTGAGATTAAAGAGTGGACAAACCTTCGAATAGCGCTCGTCTCTAATGTAGCCAATAACTGGATCTTCTTGCAAGGCGCGCTCATCAACGAAGACAAAAACGAAGTTCATTATTTCGGTCTACAAAATCAATATTATTTCGGCATAGGTTGGACAGAAGGTAGCCGAAAAAAAACTACGTATATTGGTAGTGTTGCGCCGGGTAAATATAGGCTCAGTCTTAGGCCTGAGATGGGTAAACCGAACCCGAAAAAGAAGCGCCGCTCATCTGAAGAGGTTCGCTATAGCGTTGAACTAAAGCAAGGGACGTTTATTAAGTCTCATGTCGTCGTATTTCTTTTCTTTATTTGGATTTTTCCGCTTTTTGTTCGCGGTTTGTACAATCGTTTCGAGCGTAAGCGTTGGTCGGAAAGCGACTATGGATAGTGGAGGTTTAGTGACGTGTTAACGAAGATCTTTGCGGGACTTTACACTGGAATCGGCGCCTTGTTGGTCACATTGTTCCTGGTCAATGAATGGCGAGGTGTAGTGTATTTTTCATCGGGCTCAAAGAAACCAATTCCTGCTGGTATTAAATCTGGTCGCGGATATAAAAGCCCTGGCTTTTGGTACACAGGATACATGGGAGGTAAATAATGGAATTTATGGAGAACAACTTAGCAGCATCAGTCGTTTATTCGCTTATCGGCGTTATCGTTTTCGCGATAGCGTTTGTCGTGATGGAGAAACTTGCGCCATTTTCACTCAGGAAAGAGCTCGAAGAAGATGATAATGTCGCCGTGGGTATTGTACTCGGGTCTGTGGTGATCGGTCTCGCCATAATCATCTCTTCTGCGATCGGCGCCTAGATCGTGTGAATACCGAAATAGATAAGCACAATCCTCAACCTCGCGAGGTGAATACGACAGCAATCCTTTTCGCCGTTTTGGTGATCGCTGTTTGTGGACTTGTCTATGAACTGATTGCGAGTACCCTCGCGAGTTACGTTCTTGGCGATTCTGTCACCCAATTTTCCACTGTTATTGGCGTGTATCTTTCAGCTATGGGGCTTGGCTCATGGCTTTCTAGCTCGATAAAAAAGAATGTTCTAAGCCGATTTATTGAGGTTGAGATACTTGTAGCGCTTATTGGAGGCTGTTCGGCTGCGTTTCTATTTTTAGCCTTTTCTCACGTGTCCGCTTTTCGCCTTGTCCTATACACCGTTGTTGTCCTCATCGGCACTCTGGTTGGACTTGAAATTCCTCTGCTCATGAGGATTCTGAAAGACAAATATGAATTTAAGGATCTTTTAGCGAGAGTTCTTACTTTCGATTATCTCGGCGCACTCATTGCCTCGTTGGCTTTTCCTATGTTCGTCATGCCGAAATTGGGGCTTATTAGAGGTTCCCTTTTTATCGGTCTTTTAAATGCATTTGTCGCATTGTCGCTGACTTTCTTTTTTGAGCCGGAGTTCAAAAAGAAGATTCAGCTCTATACACTAAGAACCCAATCGTTTGTGGTGATCGGAATTCTCGTCGCAGGGATACTATTTAGTGAAAATCTGACGAAGTGGTCTGAAGATGAACTTTACACTGACAATATTATTTACGCGAAACGAAGTAAGTATCAAAGACTGGTCATTACGCAATCGAAAGGAAGCTTCCACTTATATCTAAACGGGAATCTCCAATTCAGCAGCACGGATGAACACCGTTATCATGAAGCCCTGGTCCATCCTCCGATTTCAGTTGTCCAGGAACGCTATCAAGGTGATCTCAATGTTCTCGTTCTCGGCGGAGGTGATGGCTTAGCGGTTCGAGAGATCTTGAAGTATCCCGCAGTTAAAACTGTAACTTTAGTAGATCTCGACCCGCAAATGACGGAACTTGCTAGGCATCATCCTTTGCTCTCTGTACAAAACGAGCAATCACTCACTGATCCGCGCGTGAGAGTCATTAATGACGACGCAATGACCTGGTTAGCGCGAGATGAAAACCCGTCGAAACGTTTTGATGTGATTATTATCGATTTTCCTGACCCGAATTCTTTTTCGCTCGGGAAGCTCTATACGACTCGATTTTATAGACTTGTAAAACGCGTGCTGGCTGAGCATGGAGCCCTCACTATTCAATCCACCTCGCCGTTGTTAGCTCGTCGTTCATTTTGGTGTGTGGAAGAAACTGTGAGTTCCATTGGATTCAAAACGCGCGCTTTTCATGCAACGGTTCCGTCTTTTGGTGCATGGGGATATGTTCTCGCGTCGCCTTTGCCGTTTGATATCCCTGCTCAACTTCCCCCTAATCTCAAATACTTGACACCAGAAGTGATGAAATCGATGTTTGTATTTCCAAAAGACATGGATAAGGTGCCAACCGAAGTGAATCGACTTAACAACCAAGTGCTTGTTCAGTATTACGAGTCCGAGTGGTCCAGCTGGTACTAGTATATTCTGAGGTTTTCTGAATGAAATTTTCTCGTCGCGATATGCTTGTAAGCCTTCTGGGGTTGTCAGCCGCCTCTGCGTGTCGCCGGGGGTCAGACCGAGTCCATTGGGACGGCGAGTTTGTGCTTGAAAATGCGAGTTTGGGTCACAAGCTTCGCGATGGTTTTCGACCGACGGCTGAACAAACGGTAGAAATTCCTTGCGCAATTCTCGGTGGTGGTATCGCGGGATTGTCAGCAGCCTGGGAGCTCAAGCGCGCGGGCTTCGAGTCTTTTACGTTATTTGAACTTGCTGCACAGCCAGGAGGTACCGCCATCGGAGGACAAAGTGGGTCTTTGCAATATCCGTGGGGTGCACATTACTTACCCGCTCCGCATGGGAACCAACCTGATTTACTTGAGCTTCTCCGACAAGCAGGAAGTGTCGAATCGAAGAATGAAGCTGATCGCGCCAGATATGCTGAAACTCACCTTTGTGCAGACCCCGCGGAAAGAATTTATTTTGCTGGAACTTGGCATCAAGGACTTTATCCGATTTTGGGCGCATCCTCAGATGACCTTGAGCAGTACAAAGAGTTTTATCGACGCATTCACTCTCTCGTAAACTTTCAAGATAAAGACAAGCGTCGAGCCTTCTCACTTCCAATGGTGAACTCATCCGATGATCCGCAAATAAGGAAATTGGACGATCTTTCTATGGCTCAGTGGTGTGAGGCGAACGGTTTTTCTTCAAAGCGTCTAAAATGGTACCTAAATTACGGGTGCCGAGATGACTTCGGTGGAGACCTAGAATCGACCAGCGCTTGGGCCGGACTCCATTATTATGTTGCGCGAATTCCGCCAGGGGAAAAAGAGTCATCTGAGTTTTTGACTTGGCCTCAAGGAAACCAATTTCTCGTTGATGTGATGATGAAGTCGATCCCAACGAAAAATTTGAGATGTAATGCCCTCGTACTTTCTGTCGAACCACACAGTAATGGTCGTCGTGCCTCTGTCCTTGTGCATGAGCCGCGATTGGCAAAAACAACTCGTTATGTTGCTGAGAAGGTGATCTTTGCTCTGCCTTCATTCATGAGGAAATATCTGATTCGAGGATTTGAGAAATTGCCGGCGTATCATCCTGAGTACGTGCCTTGGCTTACTGCTAATATCCACATGCGAGATATTCCAGTAGCACACGGTTTTCCTCTTGCATGGGATAACGTGATTTATGACAGTAAGTCTCTTGGGTACGTTGTCTCGACCCATCAAATTCCGAGACACCGCGGCGAGACTGTTTTGACGTATTATTTACCGCTCAGTGATTTGAATGCGAAAGCGGCGCGGCGTCGACTTTTCTCTTTGAATTATCGTCAAGCCTGCGATGTGATTGTGAGTGAACTTTCGCGGTGTCATGTTGGTTTTGAGCGTCTCATTAAACGCATTGATATCAAGCGTTGGGGACATGCGATGGTTCGGCCTGGGCCAGGAGACATAAATTCAAAGGCGCGGCTCATGGCGCAAAAAGCCCATGGGCCACTACACTTTGCTCACTCTGATCTGTCTGCATTACCACTTTTTGAAGAGGCTTTTTCTCATGGTGTTCGCGCTGCTCGTGAGATCGGGCCCGGAGTTTCGCTTTGAGCTCGGCCAATTGGTTGTTTTCCCGAAGATTTGATCTTCTCGTCTTCGGCGGTCCCGCAATCATTGCTTTGATATTGGTGGCCTTTGGACCCTGGCTTGCTCCTTCCGGTGATCTGCCTTTACCCATGTGGATTTTCGCGATTCTGATCGTTGACGTTGCGCATGTATGGTCGACGATTTACCGGACATATTTGGATAAAGCGGAGTTTAACCGGCGCGCCAGTTTGTACATTGTTGTGCCTTTGAGTTGTTACGTTATTGGATTCATTATCTACTCTATTTCTGCCACCTTGTTTTGGACCCTTTTAGCGTATGTTGCAGTGTTCCACTTTATTCGACAGCAGTATGGATGGGTGGCTTTGTACAATCGGAGAGCTGGTGACGTTGCTGCGTTTGATCGATATCTCGATAGACTAAGCATTTACATCAGTACATGTTTCCCTATTTTGTGGTGGCATGCTCACTTGCCTCGGAAGTTTAGTTGGTTCATGCCTGGTGATTTTATTTCCGGTCTTTCGCCAGTGATTGTTAAGATCATGTGGCCAATTTACCTTGGAACTTTATTTACCTACATCTTTCGCCAAGTTCAGCGATGGCGTCGTGAACGCATTATTCGCTGGGGAAAAAATCTGGTGGTGTGCACAACCGCCACTTGTTGGTTTGTGGGCATCGTCGCAACAAATACCGACTGGGCATTCAGTGTGACCAACGTTCTGATTCATGGCATCCCTTATTTTGCGATTATTTGGGTTTATGGCCGTAAAGCCGAATACCCCAAAGGAAGTTTGCTAGAAGGGATTTTTACCAAACGCCGAATCTTCGCATTTTTTGCGCTGGTTATAGGCCTCGCGTTTATCGAAGAGTGGGCCTGGGATCGCCTAATTTGGCACGAAAACTCGGTTATATTCCCTTTTGGAGAAGTTATGTTGAGCAACGCGATGCACGCGCTGGTCGTTCCTCTACTGGCACTTCCGCAAGCAACGCACTATGTGCTCGATGCCTGGATTTGGAAAACACATCGAACCCAAAATCCACAATTGGCCTCGACCATGGCGCTCTCTTCAACGATAGAAAGTTGATGGACACTTGACGTCACCCTGGCTTCGAGGTCAGGTTTTTTATGTGAGAATTATCGACCGACTGAAAGCCGGATATCCCGTTTTTTCATTTGAATTTTATCCACCTAAAACAGAGCAGGGTAACGAGAATCTCTGGAATGCGATTCGAGACCTAAAGTCACTGCAACCGAGTTTCATTTCGGTGACATATGGTGCCGGTGGAAGTACTCGTGCCAAAACGCGCGGCCTGACGTCGCGAATTAAAGCTGAACTCGGCATCGAAGCAATGGCGCACCTGACCTGCGTCGGCTCTGATCGGGCAGAGATAAAGGAAATTGTCGAAGATCTATTGGCCGGTGGTGTTGAAAACATTCTTTGTCTCCGCGGAGATCCTCCAAAAGGCGAATCAGCATTTGAAGCGACGGAGGGTGGATTTAGCTATGGAAATGAACTTGTAGCTTATGCAAACGAACTCAATGTTCCCTGCGTCGCTGCTGCTTGTTACCCCGAGGGTCATGTAGATTCTCCAACCTTGCGAGAGGACCTTCATCATTTGAAACGAAAAGTAGATGCAGGTGCGGATTTCCTCATTTCTCAATTGTTCTTTGATAATCGTCAGTACTTTGACTTCGTGGATCGAGCTCGAGCGGTCGGAATTGATGTTCCCATCGTGCCAGGTATTATGCCCATCGGAAATTTTGAGCAGATTCAGCGATTTACGAAAATGTGCGGAGCTTCAATTCCGGAGCAACTATTGGAAGAACTCGAGAAACGAAAGGAGGAGCCCCAGGCAATTCATGAACTTGGTGTCGCATATGCGACAATTCAGTGTTTGGGACTGCTACAGGGGGGTGCTCCAGGCATACATTTTTACACACTAAACAAGTCTACGGCGACTCGCGAGATATTGAGTGCGCTTCGAATGCATGCGAGGCTATAGATGGTTTGGGTTTTCGTGGACAATTTTTCTTAGTCTGTTTGGCTTCAACGTTACTCCTATCGAACGCTAGGGCAGACGACAAAGAGGAAAAGTCGTCGAAATTTATTCCCGTATTTTCTACAAAGACTACGGTGATTGTTCATCCTCAGCAGCCCAGGCGCGGTGATCTTTTTACGGTCTATGTGTCCATAGACAACCCTCAAGTTGCTCGAATCCCAGCGCGCATATTTGACTACGAGTTTGAACTCATACGTGTGTCTTCTAAAGTTCTTCGTGGAATTGCCGCTGTCCCACTTGATGCGCCCGCCGGAATGTATGACCTGACGCTTTATTTTCCGACTCGTGACGTTCATCGGCAACTGGAGGTTCTTCATCGTGAGTGGCCAGTGTCTGTGTTAAATGTAAGCTCGAGATTCACGCAAGAGCCGGACGCGAAGACGAAGAAGACTCTTCGTATTGATGATAAAGCTTGGAATTCTATGTTCTATCCGCTCGCCAGTGTTCCGAAATATAATGGCGCTTTTGTTCGACCTGTCACTGGTCGGAAAACTGCGGTCTTCGGAACGAAGCGTACGTTCAATGATAAGCTTCAAACACGGCATGAGGGTTTAGATCTCGAAGGAAGAACTGGGACTCCGATTGTGGCCATGGCTGCTGGGCGCGTTGTTATGTCATCAATGAGATATGTGTTTGGAGGAACGACAACAATAGACCACGGGAATGGTCTATTCACGAGTTACTTTCATATGTCGAGACGCGGAAAAAAAGTCGGAGACTGGGTTCGTGCGGGTGAACGAATTGGGCGGGTGGGATCGTCCGGTCGCGTCACCGGTCCTCATTTGCATTTAGCCATAATGGTTCGAGTCGAACGATTGGCAGATGATGGCTCACGAAGGTCGGTGGGCCTATTTGTGGACCCTGAGCCCTTATTGAACTACTCGCTTTGGGGTGAACCAGACTATCTTGAGCAGACGGTTCGCTAACGCATCCTCCATTTTTTACAAAAAAGCGTCTACTCAGAACGAATCGCTGACATTGAGAGGTGAATCAGCTAGAGTTTCAAGATAATGGACCCTACTGAATTTGACCTTGTTGGACGGGCAATGGAAGACGTCCTGTTTTCTAATCCGGAAATGACCTTTAGAGAAATTTGTGCTGAGCTCGTCCGGACAGGAGACTTAATTTACGAAGTGACGCATGACCCTACTGTGCATGCGGCTCTCTACAATTTATTTTCAAAGTGTAAAGCTCGCGCAAACTTTGGAAGGGTAAACACTGACATGTAAGCCGTCATCTCATATCAGAGATTGCATATCTGCTAATATAGGTGCAATACTTACATTACGATGCCGGTCGATCCTGAGCGAAAACTTTCCCGACATTTCAAACTCGGTGATCTTTTGGTTGATTCTACTTTTCCTGAACTGGCTGGGCAGCTCGATCCAGGGGTAGAGATTCTGGGAAACCTCGGTCGTTTGACGGTGATGATGGATAAAATCTCTGATCAATTCTCGACCGAACTCGAAGTTCTCTCAGGCTATAGGGATGAACGTCTCAATGATGCTTGTCGAGATGCCGGACTACCTGCGTCAGTCAACTCACTGCATTTGTCAGGCTGCGCGGCAGATATTCGACCGAAAGAACTGGAAATCGAGATAGAAGAAATCTTTGATTGGGTTGAAAAGCAGGCAGACAACTTGTCTGTTCACGAAGCGGTATTTTATCCAAAAAAAGAGTTCATTCATGTGGCAGTCGCTGATCCCCAAAATCCAACGCTCCGGCGAATTTTGATGAGAACTTAGGAGTCATTGGGATGAAGATAAATTCACAGACTCCGCGTAACGTTTCGAAGCACCGGTCTCAAAATGTAGTGAGTCACGATCAAGCAGAGGTGTCTGATCCAAGACTTCTCAAGCATAGACCGGACGTGGACCAACTCCAAAATCGTCCTGGTTTGGGTCTCTCGAAATCTGCTCCCGGCAAAAGGTTCGAAGCGCTTCATCAATTACCACCTGTCGATTTGAGTCGTCCCGTCGATGAACTACCTAAGGCACAAGGCATTCTTCAGGGGCTTTGGGGCAGGTTTAATGACTTCAGGACAGGAAGCGCGTCGACCCGCGAGGTTAATCGCGCCAGAAAATCTGTATCTTTAGTCAAGAAGCACGCCAAAATATGTGCTGCAATGAGCGACGAAGAACTCCGTGCGCAAACCGGAGAGTTCAAAGCAGAGATTGCGTCGCGGACGAAGGTGCAAAGGAAAAAACTCAATGCCGCTGAGTCAGCATTGAAAGCGGCGGATGGTGCAAGCCGTGAGCAAAAAGCCGAGGCCGTGAAAACGGCTCGAATAGAGCTTACCAAGGCGGAAAAGAAAGTCCTGGATGATCTCCTTCCTGAGGCTTTTGCAACGGTTCGAGAATCTGCATACCGAGCAACGGGTATGTATCATTACGATGTCCAATCGATGGCCGGAGTATTGATGCATCACGGACTGGTGGCTGAAATGTACACGGGCGAGGGAAAAACGCTGGCTGCTACACTGCCTACTTATCTCAATGCGCTCACCGGGCACGGTTATCATGTTGTAACGGTCAATGATTATTTGTCTAAGCGAGACGCAGAAGAGATGAGTGCGATCTACCGAAACCTCGGGATGTCTGTCGGTGTCTTGCAGGCGAATAATAAACAATTTCTGATTAAGCCCTATGAGAAGGGTGAGGCAGATAATGCGGGCGAGCCTGTACCAACCAGTAGAGACGAGGCATATAAAGCAGATATCACTTACGGTACAGCGTGTGAGTTCGCGTTTGATTATCTCAGAGATAATGGAGTGAAGGACTCAAAAGACAAAGTTCAACGGCCATTATCCGGTGTTTTACTCGATGAAGTAGATAGTCTTCTTATTGATGAAGCGAGAACACCGCACATCATAGCCGGGCAGGGCGATACGCCGGATAACGCCTCCTTATCTAAGTTCAAAGACCTCGTTAATCAGCTCGATTGGAAGAAGGATGTCGAATGGGACATGGATACCCACTGGGTGTCGTTAACGCCTGAGGGTCACGACAAGGTCGAGAAGCAACTTGGGACCAAGAATATATACTCCGCAGAACACGCAAACGACTTGTTCTATCTGACGAACGCACTCAAAGCTCGATTTTTATTTCGCAAAGACGAGCACTACACCATCATTGATGATGAGATCAGAACTGTCGGTCATAGTGGTCATGCCATGATGGGGCGTCGATTTTCTCACGGTCTTCATCAAGCTCTAGAAGCTAAGGAAGGCGTTAAGATAAGAAATGAAAATACGACGTCTGCTTCGATAACAATGCGGGATTATCTCGCCATGTATCACCGAGTGAGCGGAATGACTGGAACAGCTGTGAGCGCAAAAAATGTCTTCCAGCAGGTCTATGGCTTAGACGTAGCTCGAGTTCCAACAAGAAAAGCGCTCGCTCGGGTCGACCACCCGGACAAGGTTTTCGCAACTCAAGACGAAAAACTTAACGCTTTTCTTGATGACCTCGAGAAAGCTCATAAAACAGGTCGTCCAATTTTGATCGGCTGCGAATGGACGAGTACTGCTGAGGAACTTGGTAAACGTATCGAACAGCGAGGCCTGAAGTGTAATGTGCTCGGTGCGAAAACCGACGAAGAAGAAGCTGATATCATTGGTCTTGCAGGCCAAAAAGGTGCCATTACGGTGGCAACCACTCGTGGTGGTCGGGGCGTAGATATAAAGCTCGGTGGTAACGCGAAAATCTTAGCGAACCACCTCGAGCAGGCAAATGGGCTAACAAAGCCGCAGGCTAAGCAGAAAGCAAATGAACAAGTCGCTAAAGAAAAAGCAGATGTACTAGAGCTGGGTGGTTTACTTGTTATGTCGTTCGAGCACTTAGATTCTCGTCGTCGTGATGATCAACTGCGCGGTCGTGCGGGACGACAAGGAGCGCCGGGTGCAACCGTCTTTTATACATCTTTAGAGGATGCTCTTTTTGATGGTCTCGACGCGGTAGAAGATATTCGCACAGGGAAGAAAAAATTCTCCGAAAAAACTGCCCGTAACCTAACGGAAGCTGCGCTTGATCGCTCTGAAGCTCAGGTAAACGATGTACTTATTTCGTCGCTTCCCTACGATCGTGTGATGAGTCTCCACCGGGCGCGCTATTACAATATGCGCAATGATATTCTTGAGACGAAAGATTGTGGACAAATTGTAAAAGACGCTATCGAGGACTGCTTTGATACAATTTTTGCTGAACACGGCAAAGACAAGGACGTTCTTGGATCGCAAATAGCAGCTCAAAAGCTTTATGATGATTTGGCAGTCGTACTTCCACTCCCCGCCACAGCACCGCCACCCAAATGGAGTAAAATGTCTCTCGGCCAGATCAGAGCAAATATTAATGAGCTCGCAGATAAGCTTCTCGAGAGAAGATTAGGCTCAGTTGGGTCGGAGCTTGAGCAGGATTTACAAAAGCAATCCTTGCTACAGTCATTAGACCTTGCCTGGCAAACCTACTTAGAAAGTATCGCTCAACTTCGAGAAGGAATAGGTTGGAGGGCCGTCGCTCAAAAAGATCCCAAATTGGAGTTCGTGCTTGAGGGCGCCGAGATCTACGATGACACCGTGCGTGATTTGCGAATGATTCTTTCAAGAGAAATACTAAAAAAACTTCCTCGCCTTCGAAAAGAGCCAGAGCCGAGTTCCACAGACTCCAAGTAAGTTCCTTGAACTTGCATTTCGTATTCACTCAACTTTAGAGTCTCAATGTGAGCTGGTGGCCGTTTAGAACCTCCGCATCAAAACCTCAGTCTTCGGTTTCCATGGATGAATTTTTAGGCGAACAGAGTGGTCGAGATGCGTCTCCGCTTGAGTTGTCTCGCGATTCAACCGCATGGCAAAAGAAGTTGAGTGTTATTGCTTCTGTGAAGCAACCAGCAAGCGCAGTCGGTTTGTCAGCCTTCACCTTGATTCGAGGTGGTGATCTTTTTGAGCGAACGGGAAAGAAACCTACTGGTACAACGAGAGAATTACTCCGTAAGTATCAAGAAAAGCGAATCATAAAGGGGCCATCTAAGGTAGCGTCTGAATCCTATGAATCTGCTTTGCACGGCATCACAAAGGTCCTCGCAGGGAACCCTGCCGTCTGTTTACGTATGCTTCTTGCAAAACCTATCGTTCTGACTGTTGTTCCGCCATCACGAGATTTTCGTGAATTTGGATTTCCAAAACACACGAATCCAAATGCCGCGGGTATTTTTTACAATCAGACCTCGAACCCCGAGGCTCTTCTCGGACTACGAGAGGAGTACATCTTTGATAAGCCGTGGTTAATGATTCATGAAATGATGCATGCTGTGCATTTGATGGGTTTCACGGAAAAAGAGCGAGAAATGCTCGATGGATTTTTATTGCCGGTGTATCGAAGTCGGAGATGGGTAGAGGAGGCGATTGCAATTTACGCAGAATGCGCATTTGGCGCTCAATACGGAGACGATGATTATCGAGCGCCTGGCATGTATGGAAAACTCAGGCGAGATTGGACGCCTCAGGCTGTGTTTAGCTTGTTTATGTCAGAATTACTTAGGCCAGAGGTCATCGACGCCTCATGACTTCATATTGAAAATTTGGCGTAGCGATGAAGAGATTTAGTTAGAGGATTTTGCCCAACGATCAACTTTACCGTCGTGGTCAGCATCAACACCGATTCGGTCTAGACGATTTCCGTCAAAATATTCCCACCGGTCTGGCTTTCCGTCGTCATTAGTATCAGTCGCTTTTTGAACCAGTTTTCCGTTTTTGTACGTACGAGTGACGTCGTAGCGGCCGTCGTTGTTACGATCTCTTTTCGCTGTCTTGATCACGCCGTCTTCGTACAGCTTGATTTCATCGACTTTCCCATCGTAATCAAGGTCGAATTCTTCTCGATCAACTTTGCCTTTGTCGTCAAAGAATCGACAGATATCGAGTCGACCATCCCAATTGATATCCACATCTTGTCGAACCAAAATGACTTTCTTTTCACCAGGTCGTTCAGGATTGTCGATTTCCTTGTAGTACTTAAAGGTGTCAGCTCGACCATCTCCGTCTACGTCACCCTCTTTGAGATTCTTAGTTTTTCGGGTTTCGCTGCAGGCAGAGGCGACGGGTTTAGGCGCCTTCTTTTCAGCTTCTTGCTGCTGTTTCGCAAGTGGTGCTTGTACCGTCGGTCGTTTTGCTTTTCGGTCTGCGCAGGCTGTTGCTAATGCAAATCCTGTCAGTGTTATTACAAATATAGATCGATTTTTCATCAACGACTGGAGCATGGCCTCCGTTGTGCACAACGTCAAGAAGGGCTTATGAGCCTTGTGCATTGAGAAGCAAAATTATTGCCCTTTTTCTCTTTAGAGCGTCAGAGACACTGAAGTTGAAAAAATAATTGTAGAGGGCTACTTCGCCGTCTTTGTTTTTTTCGAAAAGGAAATTGATTCAATGGTTTTCATCCACAGAGAACAGCAAACGGGCTCATCGAGTCATGAGAGTGCAGTGAGAGAGACTGATAAAACAATAAAAACAATTATTTATGAGGGAGTTAGCCGAGTATGAGCGGTGATTGCTTTGGGCGTTTCGAGTTCTGCCAAATGGTATTCTTCGCGGATTTCAGGCTTCTTTCGAAACGCGAATTGTCCCGAGCGAACCAAGCGTTTCAAAATAGAATGAAGCCGAGCCTTTTTCATGTAATGCGAGACAAGCTTGCGGTTCAGATTTTCTGTTTGAAGGTCGCTTTTACCTATCGCCGTTTGTAGTTGACCGTATAAACGTTTACCCTCTGCTACCACCCGCTCCGTAAGTCCGATGTCTTCGAGTCTTGCGCGTAGGTCTGACGCTGCCTTTAGCCTTAGTCCGAGTTCTTCCAACAGATCTCTGGGGTAAGAATCGTTTATTTCGGGGGCCGGACTACATGCTCTACGAAGGGCAGGCGCATCGAGTGAAAGCTCAATCACAGCGAGCGTTCGAAAATCGACAAGCCACTGTTTGATATTAGCCATAATTTCCGCGACCTCGTTCATTTGAAGCGGGGTGTCGTTCTTTCGAATGTGCGGATCCTTGATGTTTTTTTCTAGATCTTCAACCAGCTCCTCAAGCTCCTCATCAAAATCGTCTTCAAGGCCCATTTTAATATGGGCACTACGATGCTCGCTCGCCAAATCGAGAAGTCGTTCGGCTGCTTTTATGAGTGGATCTGCGCGATGACACGCACCGATCATCAGACTGACATTTCTGGGGGGTTGGTAGGCGACCATTCTTCGAAAAAAGAAGGATTATTGGTTGAGCGTATTAGAAGGGCTCGATGCAAATACCGTGATCGCATCTGGGTAGACCTTAATAGCGCCGCCTGCGAACTCTTCTGTACACGTATTTGCGTGACGCATGATTCCAACAGCTGCGCTCACATCATAGCTGGTTCCAAAACCAAGTCCTAGGAAGAGACCTGAAGTGTTGGTGCCTTTGGCCGAGTTACTAACGACACCTTCGGTAAGGTATCCCGAGACTTTCGCTGCGGGTGAAAATCCTGCGACTGCGTTTTCCATTGCGCTCGTCTGACAGTCGTTCGCAACAATTAGGGCGTGACCTTCGCCCACGCCATCTGTCAAATCTGCTGTACCGTCGATGCTTTGTCCTGAAGCATTGACGATTTCAGCAAGTTCAGCTTTTCGGACGGCATATGCGTTGATGACACCTGTGCAGATTGTAGGGTCGCAGTTTGCCGGATTTGCGCCACCACCAATAATTCGGTCCGCGTAAACTTTGGTTTTTTCGTGATACACGGTCGCCCAGGGGCCAGTTCCGCTCAGGCTTCGAAGTCGAATAGTATAATCGACCGCTGCTTTGACAGCATTATTCCCCATACTCGCTCGCCCAAGCTCGATCTCGATTCCGCTTTGGCAGCTCGTACTGGCGATATAGGACGTTGAGGTATCGACTCGAGAAGTTGGCTCTAGGTCAGCGCCTGTCGACGCGGTAAAAGTAGGGTCGACATCCATTCCGGTAGAAAGATTTTGGTCATAAAAAATAGCAACCTCAAGGTCGTCAATTTCCTCCTGCGTGGCCGTGGTTGAAGAGCCGATGAGGTTGACACAAACTCTCATGGTAATCGCCGCAGGAATATCGCGAGGTGGTTGCTCGTCAATGCAGTTCAAAACCGCATTGGAGTTCACAAGTTCATCCGCTGCATTTACACTTACTTTGTCGTTACCTACAGCAATCTCGTTGTTGGGCGCGCAATAGTGGCCGGCATCTCTCGGACCAGAGTTTGTTCCTGAATCTGTCGGGGCTTGCGTTTGTCCAGCGTCGGGTGGGACGTACATTCCTCGGTCAGTCATCTGTGCTGCAGCGTCCATGGCTACACCGGCGTCAACGGGGCTTTCTGCGTCGTCTCCGCAAGCCGCAAGTACGAGGACTGCACTAAGGCTGATGAGTTGTGTAAAGGTTTTCATCGTCAATTTCATCGTGTTTTCCCCTTTGCGAGTTACCTAGAGCTGTCAGGTGATGCAACCCCAAAACCTATTTTTCCCCCCGAATTTACTTTTGTGAGGGTTTCTTGTCGAAATTTGAGTATTTAGAGAGCCAAGACGTGAGTTTGGCGGTACTGATCTGCCCAATGATGACCGCGAGAACTTTGGTCCTGTCTTTGACGAGCATCGTCATGGGCAAGCCTTCAAGCTGTTCTGCAAATGTTTCTAAACTCGCTGGATTCAGGACGTAGACGGGGTATTTGGTTGGATGTTTTTCAATCAGTTCGAGAAGCCCATCATGGTTTGAAACATCGAGCGACACGCCGATAACCTGAGTCCCACGCGTAGCCATTTCGTTGAAAATAGGAATCTCTTTGATGCACGGCGGACAATAGGTCGCAAAGAACTGAACAAGAAAAGGCTTTTGATTTTCGTTTCCGAGTGCGGAAAAGCGTGACGTCGATGAGGTGAGAACTTTTTTGTCTTGGACAGAAAAAAGCTCTAAAGCCGCTAGATGTGAAGACCACTCCGAGAGCTGAAGAGCGTCTGTAGTCGTTTTAGCGTACGCCGCCGTATCATCTTCGATGGTGGGGCGGTTAGGGATAGCTCCGTTGGATGAATTTTGAACACAACCCGTAAAAATGATGAGCGTGATTCCGCCTAGGGTGTGCCCAATCGCGGACCTCATTTTTGCGAAAGCATTTGGTTCAGTTTTTTGAACTGAGCGGAAGATGAAGTATTTGTGATGACCTCAGCGAACTTAATTTTGTTGTCGGCACCCGCATAGAGAACCGTTCGGCTTTGCTTAATGTCATAAGCGGATGCATAGCTCGCATAATTTTGCTTTTGTGCATCGCTCATTTCATCCGGAAGAACCACCACAGGGAATGAGAGTTTCCGTGCGTCGACGACGTTTTTGAGCTTTTCGACGCTTTTTTTGTCGCCACCTAGTTTCCCGAACTCCTCACCTTTGAAGCTCCCAACAAGTGCGAATGCAGTGAGTCCTTTACTCGCACTTGAACTGACAACCTTTTGAATGGCGTCAAGGTCGTCGATGAAGTTGTCGTCATTTACGTCGCCAATGGCCATGATTGTCGGTTTCCCACTGTAAGCGCAAACCTGACAATATTTCTGGCCACTCATGCAATCCTGAATGATGAATGCTCGTAATGTGTCACCCACACCTTTGGTTTTAGGTTTACTGGAGCGACAACCGCTGACCATTCCGGCAACGAAGAGGCACAAAAGGATGGATATAAATCGGCTTGATAACTTCATACTCTTGTATGTGTGCACAAACATCGCGGGATTTCCAATAGAAAAGCAGCAGCAAAAGCGTTGTAGACCGTGTAAGACACTTCTTCTCAACAAGATAATAGGGTATGAAGCCGTTCATGACATCCAACGAGACTTCTAGCCCTCGCGCGAAGCTAATGCTTTGTGGTGCAGGCTCTCTCGGTAAATCGTTCCTGCGATTGCTTCGAGATCTTCAGGACGAGTTTAATTTAATGGCTGTTATCACAGCGCACCACGGTCAGCTCGTCGATGCAGACGGGATCGATCCCTCGGTGGCTTTAAATCTCATCGAAGCTGAAGGATTCGATACGTCGAATACATCTTCGATTGAGGAAATTATCGAGGCCGTAAAACCAGACATTCTTGTGGAGTGTATCCCTCAGAATATGCGGAGTGGTGACCCGGCTCTTGGAATTCTAAAAACCGCTTTGGATAAAGGTATCCACGTAGTCACCGCAAATAAGTCGGCGATAGCGCTTGGTTATCGAGATTTGCTCCATCGAAGTGCAAAATCAAATGTAACGATTGGTTTTGAAGCGACCGTTTTGGATGGTGTTCCTGTATTTTCTTTTGTTGAACAAATGAAAAACACCAGCATTGTCGCAGTTCGCGGAGTCGTCAATGGCACATCATCTTTGGTCTTGGAGTCACTGCAATACAGCTCAACTCGGTCTCGAGGTCTTGCCCGTGCGCAAGCTTTGGGGATCGCCGAAGCCGACACTGTCTTGGATCTCGATGGCTGGGATGCATCAGCAAAAGCTGCGTTGTTAGCAAACGTATGGATGAATGGTTCGCTGCGCGTTTTTGATGTGGTTCGCAGTGGCTGCGAAACTTTGAAAGACGCTGATGTCAAAGCAGCCTCTGAACAAGGCCGATACCGCTTAGTTATAGAAGTTTCGAAGACTGAATCGGGTCAGGCAAGGGCGACGGTTACGCCCACTCTATTGGAGCCAGGCGATGCGTTGTATTCATTGACCGGTGCCTCGGGCGGTTTGCAGATAACAACAGATTCTGGTCAAAAAATGGTCTTTTTGCACAATTCTCCCGGCCTAGAAAGCGCTGCTCTTGGTCTGCTTCACGATTGCCGTCGCGCAAATCGAGCGCTTGAGTAGACACATAGCGGCTTTATTCGCGAGTCTATGATGCTTCCGACCGGGCTATCTTCGCCTCTTGTTGCTTCCTGCGTCCAATCTCGGCTTGCAGTACCTTTGAGGGAAGCGTTCGGCCGAGCAAATCAGCAACCTTCTCGGAAGCAATGATGAGTGAGTCTAAATCAATACCGGTGTCGCAACCCATCGCTTCGAGCATGTAGACTAAGTCTTCTGTGGCGAGATTCCCCGATGCACCCGGTGCGTACGGGCAGCCACCGAGCCCTCCAAAAGCGCTGTCGAATGTTCTGATACCCGCTTCAAGCCCTGCAAAAATATTCGCGAGTGCTGTGCCGCGAGTGTCATGCATATGCAGAGCGAGTTTATCGAGTGAAACCGATTGCTCTAGGCTTTTGACTAGGTTTCGAACCTGGATGGGGTTCGCGAGACCGACGGTGTCGCCCAAACTCACTTCGTAGACGCCCATCTCGAACATTCTCTCTACGAGTTCAGTCACTTTCCCTGGGTCAATGTCGCCTTCGTAGGGGCAACCAAAAACAACCGAGAGATAGCCTCGAACGCGCATTCCGAGGTTGATAGCGCTTTGAGTGACTTCGCTTAGGACTTCTACCGCTTGGTTGATGCTCTTATTTATGTTCTTTTTGTTGTGCGTTTCCGAAGCAGAAAAGAAAATAGCGATCTCTTCTAGCTCTGCTTCACTTGCCCCTTCCAGTCCGCGCTTGTTGGGGACCAAAGCACTGAACTTTGTGTCTGCACGGCGTGTGACCTCTGCGGCGACAATGCCGTGATCTGCGAGTTGTGGAATCCAGCGTGGCGAAACAAAGCTCGTGAGTTCGATTCTTCGAAGCCCTGAATCAGCTAAGTGGTTTGCGAGCGCAATTTTCTCGAGAGTGGGCACAAACGACGCTTCATTTTGTAGGCCGTCCCTTAGACCAACTTCATAGATTGATACTTTCACTCCAATGACCTCGCTTGCACATTTTCTCGTGCCCAGCTTACCACGCCGTCCGTGGACGATCCGGGTGTGAAGACCTCAGCTACTCCAAGCTTTTTGAGCTCCACTGCGTCCGAGTCAGGAATAATTCCTCCGGCAAACACCATAATGTCTTGGGCTTCTTGGCTCGTCAATTCGCCCAGAATTTTTGGTATCAAGGTCATATGCGCACCACTGAGAAGTGATACGCCGATTGCATCGACGTCTTCTTGAATAGCTGCCGCGACGATTTGTTCGGGGGTTTGGTGCAGCCCTGTATAAAGAACTTCGAAGCCGCCATCGCGAAGTGCACGGGCGATGACTTTTACGCCTCGGTCGTGTCCGTCTAGGCCTGGCTTAGCGACGAGAATTCGAACTTTCGGTTCCACTTGTCGTAACTTACGAAGTGCTGACGTCCCCTGTCAAAAGCCGTGAAGAAAAAATGGATACTCGACCTTGGTAAACCATATAAGCACACGAAAATATTTGTGAAATCAAATGAGCTTTTGAATATGAGCCACCAAGAATTTATGCCGCCCTGCGTTGACAATACCCTGAGGAGGCGGGAAGGTCCGCCTATTGATTGAACAGTCAATCAATAGGGATTGACTGCATAGAAGGAGAATTCATGAGCTGTAAGGAAATCTTTGACAAGATCGGACAACGACTAGGCGACAACCCTGATGTCGCCGAGAAAATTCGAGCGAGTTACCAATTCGAACTCACTGGGGATGACGAAGGAAGCTGGGCCGTCGATCTTACGGAAGGTGCTGGAAAAGTCGTCGAAGGTTCGGTGGAAAATGCGAACGTGACGATTACAATGGCTTCTTCCGATTTTGTTGACCTCTTCGAAGGACGACTTAACGGTCAGATGGCGTTCATGCAGGGCAAACTTAAGCTGAAGGGCGATATGTCGCTCGCGCTGAAATTACAGCAAATCTTGGGATAATTATGCCCCTATCTGGCGTACGGGTCCTCGATCTTAGTCGTTTGGCTCCAGGGCCCTACGCCACGCGTCTTTTGGCCGAAATGGGCGCAGATGTCTTAAAAGTCGAACCACCGAATGGTGGTGATTATATGCGGTGGATTCCTCCCCTCACCGGAGAACCACCTCAGGGCGCTACCTTCCATGAATTAAACGCCGGGAAACGAAGCGTTGTTCTCGATCTCAAAAATCCTGACCACGTCCAAATTTGTGAAGAACTTGCGATGGAGGCGGATATTCTGGTGGATGGTTTCAGACCAGGGGTTCTAGCGAAGCTAGGACTCGACCCCGCTTATCTTATGCAAAAAAACTCTGGTCTGATTTATTGCGCGATTACCGGGTTTGGATTGACTGGACCAGACGCAAATCGACCGGGTCATGACATCAATTACGTTGCAAGGGCTGGGGTTCTTGCCACCAACGGATCCGCGGATATTCCGCATGTTCTCGGTGTTCAGGTCGCAGACTTCGGTGGCGCAATGGTGGCCGTGGCTGGAATTTCCGCGGCCCTTTATCAACGTGAGAAAACCCAAAAGGGAAGTGTGGTGGACGTTTCACTCACGGAGTCTGCGATGGCTTTTAACGCGATCAACCAGGGGGCTGTTCACGGCGGTCATGAGCATCGGCGTGGACACGAGCTTCTCGATGGCTCTCGACCTTGTTACCGCGTTTATCAGTGCAAGGAAGGCTTTCTTGCTGTCGGCGCGATTGAGCCCAAATTCTGGGGCCCTTTCTTACAAATTATTGGCCATCCTGAACTATTGGACTGCGGTTTTGATACCGGCAAGCCGGGTCTTGAGGCGATCGAAAAGATTCAGAAGACATTACTGACGAAAACCAGAGACGAGTGGATGGAGCTTCTTGGTTCAGTGGATTGCTGCGTCGAACCGGTTCTCGATCTGAGTGAAGTTGATCAGGATCCCCAACACATAGCACGAGGCCTGCTCACGGACATAAACACGACTCGCAGCCCCATTCGAATTCATGAGCCAATGGACAGTGGATTTCATCCAAAACCAATCTCTAAATCTCCTGGTCTTGGTAAAGACCAGAAGAAGAGTTTGGCAGATTGGGGAATTTCACCGGACATGATCAGTCGAATTGATGGATGACATGTATTTTTTGATTGACGTCTATAAAACCCAACGTTACCCCTTCCTTGCGGGGTGGAGCAGTCTGGTAGCTCGTCGGGCTCATAACCCGAAGGTCGTTGGTTCAAATCCGGCTCCCGCAATGTACAAAAAGCCGAGTCGCTGTGACTCGGCTTTTTACGTTAACAGCTTTGAATCAAACACTCGCTCCCAGTTTTGGAACAAGCCGTTCAAATGCTTCAGTCAGATTATCGGTACTGCATCCGCCTCGTGTGTTCACGGAATCTTCAGTAATTGATTTGCGTAAATCGAAAAGCGTCAAGGTAACGACGCATTTCTTGCCTAGTCGGTTTAGTTTTGTTGCGAGAGATTTTCCCGCTGCGACTTCTTTGCCGACTTCAATTTGACAACTCTCGTCGTAACAGGATTGGTATGTCTCCGCTTTTTGTTCTGCCAAAACCTTCCTGAGGTCCGAACGAGGAACGGTTGTAAAACGTTTGGTGCCTGCCAGTAAACTAGTTAGATAGTTCGTTAGGTCGGACCTTACATTCGGTGAGAGTCTTTCTTCTGGGCCACGAGTATCTTCAATATCAAACACCGCGACAACAGGTCGGTCTTCGATAGGTATAGCCTTTTGTTTATCGCTAATTTTGATGGAGATTGGTGGCTCTGCTCTCGGGGCTTCAACTTTTGCAACGGATGTTGGTTGTTGTGTAAGGATTTTCGCAATTTTCGGAATGTGTGATCGAAAATCAAACAAGATTTCTTTAAGCGCTCTATCTGTTGCAATCTTAAATGCTTTTTCAATTGGTGTCGTATTGTACCAACCGTAGAATGTCATTTTGAAATTGCGTTTGCGGCGACTCGTTTTAGACCACATAGTTATACCGTTGGCAGATTTTGCTCGCGCACTGATTCGTATGTCGGTTTCACCGAAGGTTGGGACAAGCGGCCACATGCCAATCAATGGGTAGACGGCGGGAAAAGCGAGGATCCAGTGCGTTTTTCGCGTATTATCTAGGTTCACTGTTACATCCACCATCACTGCAGACCTCGAATCGTAGCCGGTTTTCCGTTCAGTGCCGTCAATGACGCGTGAAAAACAGGACAAGGCATCGATGTGTTCAAGAAAGGCCTTACGGAAGCTTCGCACTCTTTTCGCACTGTCTTTGCTCGTTCGTCCTTCGATTTTAAATCGATTCAACACAAATGTTAGGTCCTTCTTTTGCCCTGTCGGTATTGCTCCATATTCTGGAGCGCTCGGCATTTGAATTCTTGCGGCGGCACAACTAGTAAAGAACAGGAAAACTAGGGCGGTAGTCAGTAATCGAGGCACGTCGGTATATTTTTTCTTACTCATAAGATGTTTTCTCTATTCCTCAAACCATTTTAGGATGACCGAACGTATACCTAGTAAATATAACTTTCGGTGAAATGGTCAAAGTTACTTATTTACGCAGATTTGTACCTAAAGTCAGAGTTATTGGTAACGAAATCTCTAACTTGCATCTTGGTCGTGATTGCGCTCACATCGTTTATTGTTTTTGAATCCAGAATTCGAGTCATTAGTCACTTTCATTTGTTTCAGCTAAGAATCGTTTCTCGAGCGATTGCCCTCTCTCAATATCACCTAATACACCATTATGTTTGATAATTAATGAGACCACCTTATTTACGGCATCTTCAGAGCCTTTCTGGTTGTTCAAGGAAAATCGAACCATGGGTTCATCATCAACCCAATCGACGGTTTCGATTTCTTCGAGTTGTCGAATCTCCGCGAGAAGAGTATCCGGCGTGTTTGGCGGAGTGCGTAACCGAACTGAGACCACCTTTTCTTCTCTTTTTAATTCGTCGAGGGGTCCACTTTTCACGAGTGTACCCTTATTCAGGATTGCGACATGCGTACATATCGATTCGATTTCCAGAAGATTATGGCTTGAAAAGATAATCGTGCGTTCTCCGCGCATTTTTACGACCATCTCTCGAAGTTCTGCGGCTGCACGTGGGTCAACGCCGGCTGTAGGTTCATCTAAACAAATGATTTCATTTTCACCCAAAAGGGTTTGGGCAATTGCAACTCGGCGTCGTTGACCATGCGATAATTCACTAATTTTCTGCCTTGCTTGAGTTTCGCCAAGGCCCACCATTTCAAGTGATTGCTTCGCCTTTTGCTTCGCATCATCGCCAGAGCGACCTCCATATTTTGCGAGCAGCTCCAATACTTGTCGAGCGCTTTGTTTTCCTGGGAGTGTTGCATCTTGAGGAAGCATCGCAATTTTACCAACTGGTGGTTGTCCATATATGATGGGTTCACCACGTACGAACATAGCCCCCGCGCTGGGGCGGAGAAATCCTGCCAACAGACTGAATAGCGTCGTTTTTCCGGCTCCATTAGGACCGATAAGTCCGCATAAAGCGCCTTCTGGGACATCAAGTGTTAGTTCTGATACCGCCTTCAACTTGCCGAATGTTTTTGAAATATTTTTAATTTCGATGGCGTTCATATTTCTCGATTCCTTATCCGCATAATCGCTAAACCGAACCAAAGACAAATATGAGTGGCATACACAAAGTATGCACTTGGTGCGCCCACCCAAAGTGGTAAGGCTTGGTCGCCTAACCAAAATTTATCGAAGTTTTTGAATATAGAAAGCAGGCCGAAAGCCATAAGTATTGTCAGCCCTAAAGCTAAACTACGAAACGCGGGTGTAAAATTCACGGAGAAAAAAACGGTCAAGCAAACATAAGCAAGGAGATAGACGAACATTCCAGCCCAAATGGAAATTGCGCTAGAGGTGATGGTTTCTATTTCTACGTATTTGCTTTGACTCACCAAAAGGACGCCAACGAGGAAAACAACTGCAAATACTATGACCGCGACAATCCATTGTGCGAGAACTTTTCCCGTCAAATAACTTTCACGCTTAAGGCGTAGAAAAACGAATCGCGAAAACTTAGATGAGAGGTCGTCAGAAAGTCGATCATAACCAATAATAAGGATGAGTCCTGGGAGTACCCAACTGGAAAGGTTTAATATGAACCAAATCAGTACTGATAAATCTCCATTGGTGAGGACATCAGCGACTTCTTGTCCCCCAAAAACAGAAATAAGTTGAGGCTGCTTTTCAAACAACTCCTGAAAGACTTGCTTCGCGGACACGTCGACATTCGAAAGATCTTCAGAGCCAACTGGTGTAACCGCATCACTCAGTCCTTTGTCGATAAATCCTAAAAATTTTCCGTAGCTGCTTCCAATCAAAAACGTCATCGTGCTGTACACGACGAAAAACATCACCGATCGCACGGAGAAAAGAATCTGTTGAAGTTCGTGTATGGCAACTGTCAACACTTCGGCGAAAAACTTCACAGCCGAGACGCTAGAAGAACCCGATCAGAATAACAAGTATGCTTTTGGTTCCTTTCATTGCGTGAATTTCGCTCAATTGACCAAAATTCGCGGGTTTACGTGGGGTTTTGAATCAAAGTTGAGTATTGCATTCCCTCGATTCAACCAATCTGAGTCTGATACTTGCACTTATCGCCAGTTGCGCGTGAAATATGTCTCATGAGACAAAACGCTTTGAGGCTTTGTGCAGCTGCCCTGGTGTTGCTTTGTGGCGCTTGCGGTGAGTCAGACTCAACGCCTGGCCCTGGAGAACTTGGTGGTGCCTGTGGTCAAACACAATCTTGTTCACCCGGACTCATATGTGAAAACGAGATCTGCACGAAAAAAGCGTCGGTCCCGGACTCCGGAGTCCTCGTGTCAGAAGATGCCGGATTCACGGCTCCTGATGCGGGTCCTATGGGATGCACGGAACTCGCTCTCTATAAAAAAAGTGTAAGCGATCCATCGAATGTTCGCGTATTCTTGTCCGCCAAAGACTGCGATGGACAACCCGAGCCGTCTTTAGTGGGCTCGGATTTTGTACTCACCTCTAATTCTCAAATATTGTCTCAGGACGAATTCGTCATCGTTCCGCGGGAAAAAGCTTTTCGTTACTATCACCAGGTTCTTTTGGAGCTATCTGACCAATCAACTTTGACCTCAGTTGTCTCGGCTCTTCGAGCATACTTAGACGTCCTGGTTGAAGGAAAAACTCAACATTTTGTCGCAATTAGCATCATTGAGCCCCGAAACGGTATCCAGAAATATCAAGACTTCTCAAACGATTATGCTGTTCTCGACCGTTCCGCTCGAGAATTGCTCGAATGGACAACACAAAGCGGTACAACTGCTATCGATCAAGGGATCCTTGCCGGATTACAGGAGCTCAAAGCAGTAGTGAACTCATCATCAGTCGCGGTTACCCAAGGAAATGTGCTTTTCTTTGTTCAAAATAAAGAGAGTCTTCTCCCTAATTTTTCCGAAGAAACCGTGACAACCATTCGTGATTCTCAAATCAAGGTCTACGGTTTAGGCCTTTCAATAGAATCAAATAAGTTCGAGCGTTTGGTGAATCAAGACGCAATCAGCGCCGATCGCGTGACGCAATTGACTTCAAGTTTCCGTGAAGTCGCTACAAATCTAGTAAAATTTTCTGAAGCTGATTACGCTCTTGGGTTTTGTAGTACTCAGCGACAGGGTACTATCAGTCTGACGGTCGCAACCGGCAACTCTCAAAACCGTTTGGAGGCCGAATATTCTGCGGATGGCTTTAGTGATGGCTGTGCTCTTGAGGCGGTTCAACAGCCTTGTGGAGATGCTCAATGTGGAGTCGCCGAAGAACTTGTGTGCGGTACTTGTGCAGTTGGGCAATACTGCGACGACCAACGTCAATGTGCGACGATACCGTTGGCTCCTTCTGTTCCTTCGATAGCGATTCAACCGGTAGAGCCGAAAACGACCGACGACCTTACGTGTGTCATTACGGAACCTTCTACAGTCGATGACGGTACTGCAGTGACTTATAGCTACGTTTGGATGAAAGATGGGACCCCAGAGATTTATTCCACGTCGAGTATCTCTGCATCGCTTACCGAAAGAGGAGACTTGTGGACATGTGAGGTTGTGGCCTCCGCCAATAATTTACAAAGCGCACCGGTTTCGGAATCTGTTCGTATCCTCAACACTATCCCGCCTGAACCGATGATTAGAGTCGCACCGCTTATGCCTTACACGACAGATAACTTAGAATGCGAAGTGAGCAGAATCTCCAATGACCCTGACGGTGATTCGGTCACATATAATTTCGAATGGGTAAATGGTGCGACCTCGATTTCTGGTGCTGTACTCGACTCGAATCTCACAACGAAAAATCAGAATTGGAAATGTCGCGTCACCGCCAGTGATGGTATTGGCCAAAGTAATGCGGTAGAAAGTCAAGAACTTAGGATTCTTAATAGTCTGCCAACAACACCAGGAGTCATTGTCTCCCCCAGTGTAGTGACTGACCGTGATGACCTCAGGTGCATCGTAGAGAGAGAATCTGAAGATGCGGATAATGACACTATCAATTACCGATTCGAGTGGACCGACGGGATGCAGACATACGTTGGTGATGTCTTATATCGTAACAACACCAGCTTTGGAGAAGATTGGACCTGTACCGTAACCCCATCGGATCTTTCTTCGAGCGGTGTCCCGGCGACTAAGACCGTTCGTATTTGGGATGGTTGCCGAGCACTGTCTTTTGATGGAACGAATGACAATCTTTCTTTCGGTCGCCCGGTAGAATTGACTTTGACGGGCACGGTATCAATCGAGTTTTGGGTTCGACCAAACTCCCTAACATCCGGTTCCCTTGTCCGTTTTGGCGGCGATGAAGCGAGTACGCTCGAAGAAGATAACGCACTCTATTACATTGCCATGAGTAGCTCACCGGGACATTTGGCGTTTGGGCACGAGTTTGGCAACAGCGGCGCGGCTAACAATTATGTGACAGGCAGTAGTTTATTACAGGCCGGAAATTGGCATCACATTGCCTTAGTTCGAGATGGTTTGATTCGTACTTATCGTTTGTATGTGGATGGAGTCGCCTTGCCGTTTATCCTATTTTCTAGCAATGCAAGTGGCGGAGCGAATGCGACACTGACAATCGGTGGGACAGGACGTACCGGCTCTTTAGATTGGTTCGATGGGGTCATTGACGAAGTCAGAATTTGGAATCGTAGCCTTTCTCAGCAACAGATCATGCAAAATATGTCGACCTCTATAGACCCCGTTCAAGCTCAAGGTTTGGTAGGCTACTGGCCATTACAATCGCGAACCGGAACCACCGCGTTTGATCGAAGTGGAGGCGCGAACGATGGACAGGTACAGGGCGCGACTTGGACAGAGACCTCAATCTGTCAGGCTAATTAGAAAAACCATCTTCCACCGATTCCGCCGTCAATGAGCGCCGTCGTACTTGGAAAAATATGAATACCGAGTGCGATTTCGGCAAAAAGTTCTAAATTTCCCGGTGAGAATAAGAAGGCCACGCCGAGTGGTGCTCTTACACCAAGTCTTACTGGTGTTGAGCCTTCACTAATCAAAATTGAACTCCCGATACCAGCGTAGGGACTCAATTCTACTTTGATTTCTTTTTTATGCTTGGCGACGACGGCGAGATCGCGAAAATAAAATAAGTAGTCCAACGCGGTGGACATTCGTGCTCTGTCAAATCTCTCCACTTCAAAACCTGTATGAAGCTGTAATGCGTGTTGATTATCTAAAGAGAGTTTGAGACTGATACCAGAGGGATCACCGAGAATTATTCCTAATCCAAATGTACCCGGTTCAGCAGCGATTGATCGTTGCGCAGAGCCGACGTTTATTATTCCTGTGAGGATAAGGGTGAGAAAAAATAGCTGGAAAAACTTCTTTTGTGAGACCATATCCACAGTACTTATAATACGGTCTTCTAGCGCAGTACAGTTCGCAATTGTTCCTATTAGAAGTACAGTTTTGACTGCATATAGAAAATATGTGGGTAGGCGCCGAATTCAGATTCTGGGCAACCCAAAGTTTGTGCGCAGAACTCGGGCGATCCAGATGAGCGTTTTCCTACTGAAAGGATAGCACCAGCGAGTAAATCCACTTCATCCGAGATTGATAAGCGAAGACCTGGTTGTATTATCGCAGAGTGGTCACTGATCGAATAAATTGCACCGAGGCTTCCAATAAGGATAGGTAAAAACTCATAGGAAACTGATAAGCCGAGTAGCTGCTCAGATATGTTGAGAAGTCTACCTTCTCCTTGACCATAGCTGAGGTTAGCGAGCCGAAGTACTTGGTCATTATTTAGTCCAGAGATTTGACCATCTACGAGCTCTTTAATAGCGTTTTCGTTATTTGAAACTGAAGCGATAAAGTCTGCGCAATTAATTCCTTCAGGAACAAGCTGCGCGTTTTTGGCGCAGAATATCTCAGGCTGAGACAACTCTTTTCGAATCAATTGTCGAGCATCCTGAGACAGTCTATTGCGCGCCCTTTCATTAGGAATAGCAGCTCCTCCGCGGTTGTAGAAGTACTCAAATTCAAAGGCGAGTGTGTTTTCGAATCGATACCCTGTGCCGAACACGACTGAAGCGTGCTGGCCAAAAATATCGTTTTCGTCAGGTTCAAAATAAGCACTTTCGAAGCGGAACGGGATTTCATATAGTTCGCCTGCCGTTGCAATGCCTGCCTGATAGCCGCCGTATATCTTTCCACCTTGTAATGAAACGTCCCATCCGAAAAGAGTCCAATCAAGTCGACCGATGATCGCGCTGGATTCCCAGCTGTTTTTTTCTTGCCGTCCTTCTTTTTGAGTGGCACTCGCCACAAGAGTAAAGCCTCCTTCGTCTGTCAGTGGGATATCGACTTTGAGCGCGTCGACACCATTTTTGTAATCGCGGTCAAATTGGGTCGCATTGAATGGGCTGAAGACATCTAATGGATTCCAAAAGTACGCTTTTCCGAAAGTGATCGCCTGACGGCCCACTGTGATATCGGCAAAAGGCAAAAAGAAGCTTACGTTGCTCCTTTCTAGGCTCACGGCACTAAATACGTCTGGCTCCGAACTAAGATTATGTTGCCCGTTGAAAAGGCGATAACGCAAACCAGCAACGTTATTATTGTTTGCACCAAAGATTCCACCAAAATTCGCCCCTGCACCGTTTATCGCTGTCGTGGATAAGCCGTGAAACTCATACTTGAGCCAATCTAGGGGTTGTCCAGCCGCCGTCAGTCTTAGAAGTACATTAGCTATCCCGTTAGTCTGGTTGTCGTCATCAAGTGTTGTGAAGTCTAAGTCATGATTGTAGGTCGCAAAAAGATTGTTGCGAACGCTCGCATCGAGTCCGAACGCTTCATCAGAATCACCGTAGATGGCGAAAGCATCGTTTGTAACCGTGATCAGACACAGCACAGGCAGCAGTAATCGCTGACTTTTTATAAACACTAGTCTTTATCTCGCGATAATATTTTTCCGTCATGGAGACGAATGATTTCGTTCGAACGTTCCATCACTTTGGGGTCGTGTGTCGAGAAGATGAAAGTGGTTCCTTTTTCTTGGTTGAGTTCTCCCATGAGATCCATCAATGCGTATCCCGTTTCTGAGTCAAGATTTGCCGTCGGTTCGTCTGCTAATACGAGAGCTGGTTCGGAAACTATTGCTCTGGCTACAGCTACGCGTTGTTGCTGACCACCAGATAATTCATGGGGAAATCTATCCTCTTTACCCTCAAGACCTACTCGTGCCAGAATGACTTTTGCTTTTTCGGTACGTTCTTGAGCGGGGACACCTTGCATCATCATGACGTATTCCGTGTTTTCTAAGGCGGTAAGAACGGGTAATAAATTATAAGCCTGAAAAATAAATCCGACTTTTTCTAAACGTAGTTTACTGAGCTCATTACTGCTCAATTGCGTGATTTCTGTCCCAGCAATATGGCAATTGCCTTCGGTTGGTCGATCAAGACCGCTCATAATATTAAGCATGGTTGATTTACCTGATCCGGATGGACCGGCAACAGCGACAAAGTCACCATGTTCAATAGTCAGGTCGACACCGCGAAGCGCATGAACAGCGATTTCGCCCTCACCATAAGTTTTGCTGACATTCTGTAAAGTAATGATCGACATTGAATTACCTCAACACATCTGTGACTTTGATTTTTTGAACGTTCTGACTGGCAAAGACACTCATCAAAAGCGCGGTAAAGAACACACCGCCACCGAAATACAATAGAAACTCGGGTTCTACTTTCGGATAGATAATACCTTCGATTGCGAAGCCCGCAACATTTGTCTCTTTACCACCTGTGAGGTCCATGATGTCTAGACCCTTTTGGCCCAAGTAGGCTGCAAGCCCGCCACCCCAAGCAAGACCAGCAAATACACCAAACAGCCCTATAAATACTGATTCTATTGCGACCTGACTGCGAATTCGTAAATAACTCGTTCCAAGCGCAAGCATCACGGCAAATTCTCGACTGCGCTCTAAGACGCTCATCAAAATAGTGTTCCAAATTGTAAATAAACAAAGTCCGATGATGATGACCTGCATGATCCAATTACCGCCGCGATCTACCCGAATGTAGTCAGCCAATTCTTTTTGAACCGTTTCCCAGGGTAGGGCAACAAGGCTACCGCCGTGAGTTGTGGTTAGTCCGGAAGCTTGCTCTAAGATTTCATCTCGGTCGCCTGGGTTTTTGACCAAAAAACCGAGTTGGCTCACTTGATCTTCTTCCAAACCAAAAAGTTGTTGCGCAGTAGCTACGGTCATTTGAATCACTGCTGCGTCAAGTTCCGGTGATTTAGTTTCAAAAATCCCGGTCACTCGATATCTATACTCACTTAGCTCGCCTTCGACGTCGTTGGTGGATACGATGATTTTGCGACCAACTTTCAGTTTGAGTTGATCAGCAATTGTCTTACCTACAATCACTTTGCCTTTGTCCTCGGCTTTAAGATACTCGCCTTCGACCATTTTTTCTGGAAGGTCAGAAATGAGCTTTTCGGTCGCCGGATTGATACCCATGATCAATCCGCCGGTCGTTCCTCGGGCGGACTTATAGACGCCTTGCCCTAAGACCAGAACCTTGCTGCCCTTGATTTCAGGGAAGGCTTCAATTTTTTTCTGCAGAACTTGAGCATTGTCAACGAACAAATCGACGGAAGGAGAGTCGCGGTAATCTTTATGCTCAATGGTAAAGTGTCCGCCTAAAGACTTTACAGCCGTGTCGATCATTTCGGAGTAAACACCTTGGGCAAGAGCCATGAATAATACAGCCATGCCGACGCCAAGACTGATTGCTGAAACTGTAATCAGCGTCCGTCGCCAATTTCGCCAGATACTCCGCCAAGACTGACGAACAAGGGTAAGAAATGCTGAATTAGACATGATTCATCGCCACGACTGGATCAAGCCGAGCTGCCTTGAAGGCAGGATATAGAGCAGAAAGGGGGCAAATGATTAACATCATGACCACCGCCAAGCGAACATGTTCGAAAACCAGTTTAGCTTTATACACGGAATCCAAAGATACACCGCTAAAGTTGATTGTCTCTCCGGCATAGGCTCTTAGGTCGAGCCCATAATTTTCAAGATACATAGTTACAGCGACGCCAATAAGCACTCCAAAAATACAGGAGAAAGCAGAAAGGATAAACGCTTCTTGAGTAATTCCAGTGAGAATCCGTCCGGAACTAGCGCCTAGGGCCTTAAGTACGCCGAATTCTTTCACACGGTCATGTGTGGCCATGAGCATGGTGTTCATGACTCCAAGGCCAGCCACAAGAGCGAAGATAAATGCGAATAGTCCCATAAATTTTTTTCCCATCGTCATCATTTCTGAGAACGCCTCAAGAAGTTGTTTCCAGGAGAGAAGCTCGTTGCTACCTTTGATCGTTTCAAGGTCTGCCATTGTCTTTGTCAGCTCCTGTGGCTTGGACGTTGTGAAGGCAATCTCATGGACCATATTGTCGGCAGCGAATAAAGAGGCGAAGTCTTGGCTTCGAATCATAATTGCGCTGCGGTCAATATTCTCACCTACTGCTTTGAAAATACCCACGACCCTGAAAAGTTCGTTACCCATTGAACCATCTGCTGATTGTACGAGGACTACGATTTCATCCCCCACACCAACTTTGAGCTTCTTCGCGAGTTTCTTACCGATAACGGCCCCCATTTCGGCCTTTTCATCCAAGTATTGGCCTGTTTCTACTTTTCCAGGAAGGTCAAAAGCTTGTTTCTCCAGCTCCGGCTCTACTCCCCAAAAGGCGGCACCGGAAGACTTCTTGCCTGCGGCTGCCAGACCGAAACCGAAACTTCTGGGGGCGGCGTTGTAACCAAGTTCTGCTGCTTTCTTCAAGATTTCATTCGGTTTTGAAATTACATCGTAAAACGATTTTTCACGCCGATAATTAGGCGCATGTATTTGGGCGTCTCCGATTGTGACTCTTAAGACATTATTTAGTCCGTTTTCGAGTACACCTTCATTGAAGCAAAGCAAGACGATGAGTACCGCGACGTTTGCAGTGACACCCGCGATTGTGATCATTGTTCGCCGGCGATTTCTCCATAGGTTTCGCCAAGCAAGAGTCCAGCTTTCCATTTAAGACTCCACTAGCGCTTTAGATTGCGTTTGGTAAAGATCTTGTCTGAAATATCGGCATCAAAATCGATGCTTTTGTATCGCATTTCCGTGTATTCGTCTGGAGCATCGGTGGGAACGATTTTCATGGTTGCCGGAATATTTCTCTTCCCAAACATTTTCGGCTCTGAAAATGTCATTTTACGAGCGAGCTTCATATCTTCGTCGTAGTAATCAATTTGGATAGGAATCAGACTCTTTGCATCACATACCAGTACGACTTTACCCCAGACGATAACTGCGTCTTCTCGTACCATTCCTGTGATTTCAATGACATCTTGATTGTTTCGTTTCCCTTCGAAGGTGATTTTGGCGTCAAAGTCTTCGTCCATTCGGCTTTGCTTCACGAGGTCATTGTTACTGAAGTGGCTTCCCATCCATGAGCCTCCCATCATAGAAGAGGGTACTTTAATCACGCGTTTTACCTTTGGAAGAAAATTCCACATATCTTTGTCTACTCGCAAAGTCTTAACGCCTTTCTCTTTTTTAGGTGCGGTGATTTGCATGAAGGATTTGTCTTCACCTTGTGCCCAAAATTCGATCTCTACAGTTCGGGTCCAATGTGCGGTCTTGACCTTCATAGACATTTGGCCATGTGATGAGGTGCCTCGGAAAAGGTCGTCTGTGGTGTCCAGGATCTTCTTTATCCGCTCACTGTTCGCATCGGCATTGCAGGGGTGAGCAATAAACGCACTTGACGCTATTCCGAAACAAAGAAGTATTTCGGCATAAATAGTTCGCATGCTGGGTAACTTGCCGATGTTCTGGATTGCGCGCAATCTGTGCGACTCATCAAAGGACGTGAAAGTTTTGTTTCCTTGATTGGCTTTCCCTTGATTGTTTGCCTCAAGCCCAATTATGCCCCTTTAGAGTTGCGTTTCTTGCGAAGTTATCATGGGCAAATCCCGAACTTTAGGGAGCTAAGGTTTGGCACAATTATTGTACTTCGCTAGGTTGATGAGTTTTGAAAATATGATCGCAGGCATGACCTATGGAATCAATCACGGTTTTTCTAACCAAATCCTTGGGCAGGCCAATTACATGAATTCGATTCAAAATGGCGGAAACTCGGCTGTATTTAACCCTTCAGCGCTTCCGTATTCAGGTTTTGGACCTACTATCACCCCGCAGCTGTATCGCCATACTATGAACCAGCTTAACGGATTCGGTCGTCCCGCGAGGCCCGCTGCTGGCGCGCTCCAACATTTGCTTCAACCCCAGAATCTCCAAATGGGGCAAATGCAACAGTTGATGGGTCTCATGAAGCAATTTTTCCAGACCTTTCCTCAATTGTTCTCGGGTTTGTCTCCTCAGTCTCAAGCCTTTGTTCGTGATGTCATCGAGCAAGCGCCTGGTTTATGTGGATGTAAGTAATCGACACCCCTTAGGATTTCCCGAGCTTGCCGCAGCCATTGAAGTGATTGTATGAACAACCAGTGCGTACCGGTATTCTTTCAATGGTAGCTGTTTCTGCTCTGTTGTGCCTCTCGGCCTGCGGAAATTCGGAAGTAGTAGAAGATGGAAGTTTCCGTGCAGGTTATGTCCCTTCTCCTCAGCTCATAGAAGGCCTTGCCGACACTCCACCTCCTGGAGAATTGATAACCATTGAGCCGGGTGGAGATACGATTTGTTCTCGGGGCACGCCCTATCGTTTTTTTGTTCGCGGCGGAGATAGCAAACGTATCGTTTTTGATTTCGCCGGCGGTGGAGCCTGCTGGGATGCTCGAACTTGTTCTGTAGCCGATGCTGTTTTTTCTCCGGATGTACCCTCGCAGGAAGCGATAGAAAGGTATTACGACGAAATGCGGGCTGCAGGAATCTACGAGCAAAGTAATCCTGATAATCCGATTCAAGGATGGACCATTGTCCATTTGCCATACTGTACTGGAGATGTTCATTGGGGAAACGCTTTGGGAGTCTATGACGATGGTGGTTTATTCGTCGAGCATCGTGGCTTGGTGAATGCTCGGACGGCGCTGGCTTGGGCATTTGATCGTTACCCAGATGTGGAAGAGATTCTGATCACGGGATGCTCTGCCGGCTCATACGGTTCTATTGGGCATTCGCCGTGGATTGCTGATTACTATGAACGCAATGGTGGTTTAGAAAACACAAAGGTGAGTGTACTGGCCGATAGTGGAGCGGGAATTATTTCTGACGATTTTTTTCGGAATAGTTTCCCAAATTGGAATGCGGAAGAAGCAGTACCTGAGTGGATTGATGGCTTAGGTAATGTCGATGTACTTCAGTTGGATATTGTCGACCTATACACCAAGGTCGCTAACCATTATCCGAATGCGAGATATGCTCAATATAACGCCGCTTTTGATGCTGACCAAGAATTCTTCTACGAGGCCATGGGCGGGGACCCCGCCGAGTGGAGTCCCAAAATGTCAGATTCGCTTCGTCAAATCCGTTCTGAAGCCGACAATTTTAGGTATTATCTCGCGACTGGAGCAGTTCACTGTATTCACCCCTATGCAATGATGTATCAACGGAAGACCGAAGGTGTCGATTATGCGTCTTGGCTCAAACAATTGATTTCTGGTGATAACTTACCTTCTGACGTTGATTGCGCCAATGGTGATTGCTCCGCTGATCCAATTTGTAGTGCTTGCGCTATGGGTGGCGACGGCAATTGGTGTCGCTGGTGCGACAGGTGAAACTCATACGAATCGTCTTGGATTTCGGTATGTACTAATTTCTGCTTTCCTTCGGTTCAGCATTGGAAAATTATGTTCGTGCAGGTATACCGACTTCCTCTATGACTAATGTGGCAAAAGGAAACTTACAGGACTTGTTTATTGGAATTGCGGGATTGATCGGCGCTGGAAAGTCGACCCTCGCGACGGCGATAAGTAAACATACTTCGATCCCTGTGTATTACGAACCTGTTAAGGATAATGAGTATTTGTCTGATTTTTATCGGGACACAAAACAGTACGCTTTCGCCACCCAGATTTATCTGCTGAATCGTCGGTTTCAGCAGCATCAGGAGATTATTTGGAAAGGCGGTGGTGCGGTTCAAGATCGAACCATTTACGAGGATGCGATATTTGCCAAAACCTTAGTGAATCTTGGACTCATGGACGACCGTGATTATCGAACGTACCTAAGCCTGTTCAAGAACATGTCGAACTTCATGTGTCGTCCAAATATCATTGTGTACTTGGATATTTCTCCTGAAACCTCGATGGCTCGAATTAAGGAGCGTTCGCGTGATGTTGAAAGTGAGATCTCCCTCGATTACTTGAAAATGCTTCAGTCGGAGTACGAAGTATTTATCGAGGAAATTGCACGGACCATTCCAGTGATTCGTGTCTCTTGGGAAAAATATCACGATGCGAACGAGATGGCGGAAGTCATTGAACGCGAGTACCTCGACACAAGCTTCATTCGCGACGCAAGCTGGAATCCTGTTCGCGCAGTCTAGAGCGCAGGCTGCTGTTGAGTAGAGCAGTGCAGAGCACCTTGTCCTAGTATATATTCACTACAATCAATCCCGATCACATCTCTTTCCGGGAAACAGGCTGCGATTGTGTCTAAAGCTTGTAAATCATTTTTGTCGGCGAAAGTTGGAACAAGAACCACACCGTTTCCTATAATGTAATTGGCATAGCTCGCTGGATATCTTCTACGGCCTCGTTGACCATCCATGATCGCAGTCATGTAAAGAGGTGAGGGCATAAGCATTTGAGTGATTTCGAGGGGGAAGCCTTCTTTTGTCCGAAATTCTCGGAGCTGATTTAGGTTTCGTTGAAGTGCATCATACCAAGGGTCGTTCGCATTCTCTGAGACGAGCGTAAGAACTTCGGTAGGTCCGACGAATCGAGTGAGATTATCGATATGACCCTCGGTGTCATCGCCGTCGAATTGAACGCCATCTAGCCATAAGACTTGATCAATTCCGAGGCTTTCAAAGAAAATACGCTCCCATTCTGCCTCATCTGTTTTGTTGTCTCGTTGAATCAGGCAATTTCTGGTCGTGATACAGGTGCCTTGGCCATTGGTTTCAATTGCGCCACCCTCGAGCACTGCATTGACTGATATCGAGCGGACGCCGAGGGCATTACAAATCGCCAGTCCAATTTGATCATCCAGTTTCGCTGTCGCACCGTAATAATCTTCGGATTTACCTCCCCAGGCATCAAACTGAAAGCATATGCCAGCTAACGCCGATGTGTTGTCTTGTGTTTCACAAGAGACGAAGATAGGTCCGTAATCTCGAATCCAAACGTCGTTATTGGGTATGCAGTGAAATTTGACTTGCGTTAGATCTGTTCCAAAGAATTCAAGGATGCTTTTCGCTTTGGTCGCTTCCTCTGCATTGCGAACGATGACATCCGCTCGTTCCTGGACGAGTTGGTTTCGCGGCTTCACAATCTCTCTTATGCATTTTGCGATTGTTTTCTGTGCCGCGAATAAGTGTTCAGGAAATGTTTCTTCGTTATGAGGCCAGGTAAACCAGGTAGAGTCATGAGTCTCCCATTCGGCGGGCATTCTTATTTTTGTCTGGTTCGATGTCTTCATAGTTTGCCTCAGGTGTTTGATGTTGTGTCGTCGTCGATAAAGCGTGCATTCATGCCTTCATACGCATCAATCCGGCGGTCTCGGAAGAATGGCCACTCTCGCCGCGTTTGCTCAGAGAGTTTTAGGTCGCAATCTACAATAATGGTGGAGGGAGTGCCTTCTGGAGCTTCGGCTATGATCTCTCCCATAGGATTTGCGACGAACGATTTCCCCCAAAAGCTGATATCTTCTTCTTGTCCGCAGCGATTAACAGCAGCGACGTACGTGCCGTTTGCGATGGCGTGACCTCTCATGCTTGTTTGCCAAGATTCTGCGTATCGCTTTCCTTCTTCAGGTTCGTCTGGATGCCATCCGATCGCAGTAGGGTAGAGAATTATGTCCGCGCCGCGAAGCGCAGTCAGTCGAGCTGCTTCGGGATACCATTGATCCCAGCAAATAAGGACGCCAATTGTCCCGTAGATGGTTTTGAATGTTTTGAAACCAAGATCTCCAGGAGCAAAATAGAACTTTTCCATAAAGCCCGGGTCGTCTGGAATGTGCATTTTTCGATAGATCCCGAGATGGGAACCATCAGCATCAATGACGGCCGCTGAGTTGTGATAAATACCAGAAGCTCTTCGCTCGAAGAATGGAACAACGATGACTGCGCGGAGTTCTTGAGCCAGGGCTTGAAAATGCTGCACTGTGGCTCCGTTTTTGTCTTCTGCGAGCTCAAAGTGCTCATATTCTTCTCTTGTGCAGAAGTAGAGCGTATTGACGAGCTCTTGCAGGCATACGACTTGAGCTCCTTTTGATACGCACTCTCGGATCCCGGCTTCGGCGGCTTTCAAGTTTTCTTCTTTTGCGCTTTGACAAGGCATCTGGACCAAGCCCAGTCGAATTGTTTGTACACTCATATGACTCCATTAGTAATACTTGGGAGTAATTGATCCGCCAAGTGAATTAGGGACGCGTGATTCGATAAGGTCGCGTACGAATGAGCTGGCTATAGTTGTCCGAATGACCGAGTTGCCCGTGTGAGTTGGAGCCCCAGCACCATAAAGAGTCGTCACTTCTCACAGCACATGCGTGACTGTATGAAACACTTACGTTCCGCCAATCGGCAGTGAGCTGCACTCTTTGATTATCTATTTTTCCTTGGGTGACCGCAATCGGCGGATCGATTTCAACTACGTCATCATAATCAAGCCCGAGCTCTCCATAATCGTTTATGCCCCAGCACCAAAGTTTTTTTCCACCATTTACACCATCACTTAACCCGCAGCTGTTTGGTAAATCGTAACTTTCTAACTCTTCAAATTTGGCAAGGTAAACCTCATTCATTGCTATAGTTGAAGTGAGGACAAAGGGAGAAGAGTAGTATGTTCTGCTGGCTCCTGAGTGACCAAATTGCCCCCAGACATTTGAGCCCCAACATACTCTTTGATTTATGGTTGTGACACCACATGAGTTATATGGACCTGCGGATAAATTAGTAAAGCGGTCATTCGATTGAATCTCGAGCGGAATGGGTTGTGCTGTTGACGAAGAGGCACCAATTCCAAGCTGCCCATAATTTCCACCGCCCCAACACGACACTGTTCCAGAGCTAGAGATAGCGCACACGTGCTCATATCCTGCGGAAACACTTCGCCATGAGCCAGTGACGTTGCTCGGTGATGTTGTGTACGTATATGCGCCTTGGTTATGGTTGTGAGTCAAGGAGCCATTGCCGACCATACCTCCAGACACTTGTCCCCAGCACCAAATCTGGCTGCGATTACCGATGGCACAACTACTCACGGGTGAGCTTGCAATACTGTCCCATCGAATACTTGACGTTGTGCGAATTCGACGAGGCTGAAACATCGTATCGGTGTTCATTGAACCACTCGGGGTTAGACCGAGACCAAGTTGTCCATATTCATTACGACCCCAACTAAAGAGAGACTGATCGGAGGCATTAATCGCGTGAGAATGCGATTGCCCAAGCTCGATGTCCTGCCAAGCTTGATTTGTCGCGGTCAAAATTACCGTAGGAGTGCTTGTTGCCGCGAATTCTCCGTCAAAGTCTTCAATGGAGGGTGCTCCCAATTGTCCGAAGCGATTCGAGCCCCAACACGAAACTTCGCCATTTCTTTTCAAAGCACAAGAGTGTTCACCGCCGACCGAGACTCGTTGATAACCGTCGCCAACCTTGGTTGCAATCGATTGATCGCCTCGGCCATCAGCCATCTGACCAAATTGGTTACTTCCCCAACAATGAAGCGAACGATCTCTTTTTAGCGCGCAAGAGGTGTCCGAAGAAATGGCCCCGAGATGAGCTTCTGCCCAATCGTTTTCGGTGCCGACTTGCGTCATCGCTTCTTGAGGACTTCGAAAGCCCAATCCAAGCTGAGCTTCGCTGTTTTTGCCCCAACACCACAAAGTACCATCATCCTGAACACCACAGGTGTGTGCATAGCTGGCACTGACTTGTTTCCATTTGCTGCCGCTGAGACCAATTTGCTGAGGCTCTTGAGCTGAAGAGGTTGTGGGTGCGAGCCCTAGTTTTCCTGTAGTGTTTGAGCCCCAACACCATAATCGCCGTAGATCATCGATGGCGCATGTGTGTTCATACCCTACGGAGACAGAAATCCAACCCGATGCGGCAGGGGCACCTGCGGCAGGAATCACTGATGGGGTCCAACGAACGTTGCCAGTTTGTCCGTCTCCGATTTCGCCGGAATAATTGAGCCCCCAGCAGGCCAATTGTCCGGTATCTGTTATGCCGCAATTGTGGCGCCCGCAGCTGGCGGAAACCCAGCGAGATGACCCTGATGGCGGTGGCACTTCACGGGGAGTGGACAGGGAAGGCAGTTCATCATCGGTATTTAAACCAAGTCCGCCCCAACTATTGCTCCCAACGGTGTATAGGCCACCATTTATATCAAATCCGCAGCTGTGCAGAACTGATGCCTCCCAGGTTTCCCAACGATTATCGAGGTCCACATAGGGCTCTAAGAGAGTTACATCATTGACGGAAAGACCCGTTATTCGCGAGGTGGAGCCGCTAGAATATTTGTTTCGTCCCCAACACCAACGAGAATTGTCAAACTTGGTGCCACACATTGTCCCGAATCGGCCGCGCACGTTTTTCCAGCGACTGTTTGGATGGACATTGAACGGGGTTGTTTGCGTATTTCTCAGTCCGTTTCCGACAACACCGTCATTTGCGCCCCAGCACCATAAATGATCTCTGGAGTCGATTGCGCATACGTTTTCGCCAGTTGTCGTGACTTGCTGCCACTCGCCAAGGATTGTCCATTCATGCTCGTCGACATTGATTGACCTATTTCCGGCTGAATCCATGGCCCGGACACGAAAAATATGAGTTCCGGGAGTCAGAACAGATTTGCCCGGTAGCCAGGTGATGTTTCCTTGGTTTCCGGGAATCGTCAGAGGCCAGGTGCAGTCTCGCCATTCCCAAGACTCGGGCGGTCCTGTACCATCTAAATTGCATTGATAGGCGCAAACAGTTTCGTCACAGGTAAAGGAGAACGATGCAATCTGTTCTTGAGTATTTACTGCTGGAGCGTCGGTGATGGCTGCAATAGGAGGACGCTGATCTACGTTCCAGTTGACTCTTTCCCAGCGTCCTATATTTCCGGCCTCGTCCACGGCTCGAACGAAAAAGTTACGCGATAGCTGAAAGAGTTCTTCATTTGATTCTAATGCTGCTTTCTTGAAGTCGGTGAAGACTTGAAAGCCTGAGGCACAAGACTCACTATCATCATCATCAATTCTACACTCGAACGTGCAATTATCCTCTGAGCATTCAAAAAAGAATGTTGTCGTACTTGACCGAGTGAATTGAGTATTCACAACAGCGCCTTGTTCATAAATGCTGGAGCTGGGCTCGAATTTCCATCTTAATTTTTCGACCATTGGAACTGAGGTATCGGGGTCCCAAGTAATGACTGTTTTTGTGCTGGTGTTGCTCGCTAAGTCAAAGGCCTGCAATGTGAGGGTCTGTTCTCCGGTTGAGAGTGGAACGCGGTAGGGTGATGAGCAAGTTTCTTTTTCCTGATTACCTAATGTGCATTCAACATTACAGGGGCTCGCATCAATACATTCAAAAAATATGAGCGCTACGTTGCTTGCTTGGTTAAGGTAGGGCAGTTCATCCGCAGCAATGACCGGTGCTGTCCTGTCCACGGTCCAAATAGCAGTTGCCGTGTTGCTTATTTCGTCGAACTGGTTGCTTGCTCTGATTCTGAATTGATATGTTCCGTCGGTAAGATTAGGAAAACTGAAGTCCGCAGGACAATCGATGAAGTCCTCGTTTTTTAATGTTGTGTCTTGAATGAGCTCGACCGCACACTGAAACCGGCAATTTTCCTCGCTGCATGTGATTTCGAACGTAGCAATGTTGTCTTGGGTATATCTTTCAGGCTGTTGGTCAATGACCACGGACAGGGTGCGTTTCGATTCAAAGAAGGCGTCAGTGAGTCCACAGGCAGACAGGCACGAAGCGATAAAGAACAGGGTTGCGACTTTGCCGATAATTCTTTTCGAAAAACGATAAACCAAGGTACTACATCTCGCCTGCACGCAAAGTTTACAGAACAAATGCTCCCGAGTATAGTTTTTATAAGGATCTGAAATTACTTTGCTATTTAAGTTCTTGAGGCGTGTCTGGCCATAGCTCTACCTGACCGTGACCGAGTTTGCCATAGGCGTTACTTCCCCAGCAAAATAGCTCGTCATTGCTTGAAATTGCACAAGTGTGGTCATATCCGGCTGACACGCTGCTCCAGGTCTGCGTTTCATCGATGGCCGTCGGGACATTCGTGTCAAAGAGTTCGCCATGACCAAGTTGTCCAAAACTGTTGAGCCCCCAGCACCAAAGTGTGTTTTCGGGGCTTTCGTCGAGGATTGCGCAAGTATGCCAGCTGCCAGAGTCGACCTGAAACCATTGGCTGTTTGGGTCTGTAGAGGGTGACATCACGGTCATGGGGTTCGACGAATCTAAATTGACTTGAGTTCCAAGTTGTCCGTGCTGGTTGTTCCCCCAGCATGAAAGTTCACCGAAGGGTGTGATTGCGCAAACATGCTTGTGGCCGGTGCTCATCTTGAAATAACTGTCTGTACCTACGACAGAAGGTGTGGAGCGATCGAGAGTGTCTCCTTGCCCAAGTTGTCCCGACGAGTTGTCGCCCCAGCAGAATACATTGTCAGAAATATCGAGACCGCAAGTAAATTCGCTTCCGCTTGCGACATCAAGCCAGCTCTGAGGGTTTGTTTCATTTGTAGATGAGATCACCAGTGAACTGGATTCTGCGTAGTTTAAGCAACTTGGGTTCGCTTGGATTCCAAGTTGACCTGAGGCGTTGTCTCCCCAGCAGTACAGTCGGGCGCCACTATTATTAGGGTCAATTTCACCTCGGCCACAGGCGTGAGATTTGCCTATGCTGACCTGAATCAGTGTTTCCGGTGCCCGCACTTCGACCGGACCACTGATCACAGTCCGAGTATTATTCGAGCATTCCAAAGTGAAGTTATCCCCGAGCCCGAGATGGCCATTTCGACTTTCTCCCCAGGCATAGGTATCGTTGTCAGTTTGTTTCCCGAAACTACCGTTCCCACTGTGATAAATATCCAAGGCACTCCAGTTGAGGGCAGAACTCCAGTCTTCCTCGGGCTCAATCCCTTGCCGTAGGCCCGTTGTAACAATCGATCTTGGCTGGTCAAAGAATCGAATTTTCGCAGTCTGAGAGTTATTCGTGAATGCGATTTGGGCACCAAGTTGTCCATTCGTAAAACGCGCTTGAATTCGGTTGGTGGTCACTAAAGAGATGAGACTCTCGTTTGCTCCCCAGCAATATATGTTGTTGTCACTTCGTAGTCCGCAAGTATGGTTTCGTCCGAGTTCTACTGCGAGCCATCCTCCGGCTGTTGGCCCTGATACGAGATACGGTCTTAATTTGTCTCCGCGATCTAAGCCGAGTTGCCCAAATCGATTATCGCCCCAACAAAAGAGGGGGCCATTCTGTCCAAAAGCGCATATGCTTCGGCTTTCTCCGTGACTCATGACCTCACGCATAGGTTCGGAAAGCGGTACTTTCTCGGGAGGAAAAACAGCCCGAGACGCTGTGCCATCGCGACCCAGATGTTCCGCACCCCAACAATAAATGTCCCCCGAAGAAGAAACACCACAGGTTGAATATTCTGCGGCAGCCACACTTCTCCAGGTGGCATCAGGCGCACCAACAAGCGTCCAGCTACTCACAAATTCTTCTGTTTCAGCCGTTTGTTTATAGGTATTGCTTCCTCTACAGTAAATTTGGGACTCAAGAGACACTGCGCATTCGTGCTCTTTTCCTAATGAGAAACTACGCCAACCGCCTGGACTCATAGTTCCTTGCGGAGACAACGTTAAAACGCTGGACTCACTACAAAAAAGTTCCGCTCTAAGCGAGTTTTGATCGTCTAAAATCTCGACCAATGCACAAGACTGGTCACCGACAGCGATTTGAAGAATGTCTCCTTGTTGTTCGTCCGAGTCGACATTGAGGCTTGCTTGTTGCAATGACAAACTGCTTCCCCAGCACCAAAGAGTATTATCACTTCGCGCTGCGCAAGAATGATTTTTACCAGCGGCGACTTTGAGCCATCCTTGTCCGGAAAGAAGCTGTGGTTCAGAAAAACGCTCTACTATCGAGTTAAGGCCTAAACGACTATAGGTATCACTATTCAGTTTGTTGAGACCCCAACACCAAAGCGTTCCGTCTGATTTTGTGGCGCAAGTATGAGTCATGCTAACGGAAACGCTCGTCCAATTTTTCTCTTCAGTCACTTGTGTCGGGACGGGTGTTGGCTCGTAATGTCCTGGATTTTCTTGATCTGGATATAATGTGTTTCCAGCTTGTCCGTGCTCGTTGACACCCCAACAGAATAACGCTCCTGTATGCGTGATGGCACAGGAGTGGTAGCCAGAGGTCGCAAACTCTTTCCATTTTGGTACGACTATCCAGGAATATTGGATCGGTGATGAACGATTGCCGGCATCATCGACTGCGACGACTTGCAAGCTATGCGACCCAATTGGAATAGACTCAATTGTATAAGTAGTTTGATTTGAAGGCTGACCGCAAGAAGCTTGGTTTCCGTTGTCGAATTGGCAAAGATAGCGGCAAGAGTTTTCAGAGCAGCCGAGTTTGAAGGTAGGGTCGCGCTCCGCGCTCAATGAATCGGGAGTATCTAAAAAAAACGCGCGTGGAGGATTTTGGTCGCGAATCCAGGTGATTTGTGACCAATCTCCAATGTTTCCTGCAGAATCGGTAGCGCGGATACGTGCAGTTTGAGGAGTGTCTATTTTTGATGATTCAGCGGTCGAAGCGGTGAGGATTGGTTCCCAGGGTGATTCGCAATTTTTAACAACTGAGTTACTGTTGAGTTGGCATTCAAATCTATGTGGATCGAGAGGGTTTATTTCCTCCGTTTCAAAGCTTAGCGAAACCTCGCTGCGGTTATCCTTGCCTCCAGAGTTCATTCCTGGAAAGCTCGTAATTCTTACGACCGGGCGTTCATTGTCTATCGTAACGGTCGTTGGGCTCATCAATTGCTCTTGAATATTGCTCGCTGCATCGGTGGCTTCAACGATGAGTTGTAGACTGTCTCCGCTATCAAAACCTGGAAATCTGAGGGGTGATTCACAATTTGCCTGTTCAACGCCGTCTATAAAACAGCGATAGGTGCAGGGTGATTTATCTAGGCAACTGAAGCTCAATCCTTGCGTGGCTGTATTGACGAACCCGTTAAAAGTTGGGTCGATCTCCGTTTGCGGAGCCGTTTGGTCGATCACCCATCGATATGAAATTATTGCACTCTTGAGTTTGCTTGCGTCGGTCGCATAGACCGACAATTCATAATTTCCCTCGGTTAGTCCGGGGTACTGCAACTCACTGCTGCAGGCATCGAAAGTTTTGTCATCGCTGAGTATTTCATCCTCACCTGAGGAAAGGCGGCAAAAGAAATCACATTGGCGTTTGTTACAATCCAGCGTAAATTTTGCTTCTGAGGAGGCGGTGAATGCTTGTGGGCTTTCGATAATTTGAACCGCAGGTGAGAAGCTCTTCTCAAAAAATGCGTCTGACAAGCCACAGTGAAGCCCTAAACTGCTAAACAGAACACACGTGATGGATGCGTAGTTCGAGCGCGTAATGAGCTGATTTTTGACGCGACGGGAATGAGAACTCACGGAGAATTACTCCTGTCTCTCTTGGTTCGGGTCGCTATCTTCGTAAGGATTAAAATAAATTCCTGTAAGCCCGGCGATGATTCCGGTCACAATAAGTCCGGGTCCGATAAAATCGTTTGGATCGAGTGTTTGGTTGTGGCTACTCGGTAAGACGGCATCCGTAATCATGCCGCCTGTCGACAAGAGGGCACCGGCACCAATCCAGGATAATTTCCATAACCATTTATTCTTGTCGATTTCAGACTCTGTGATAATTGCAATTGTCGTGTCCGAGCCTCCGAGTATCGCGGATTTTTCAGGTTTGGGTTTGAGGACTGGTTCGGGCCATCCTGAAAAAAGCTCTTCCGCCAGTTTGGCCAATTCTTTTTCCCAGTTATCTGACGCTTGATTGAGGTCGATTTCCTCCCGTTTTGGGCCAGCTTTTTCTTGTGTTGCTAAGATTTCTGGTGGAATCCGTTTATCTCGTGCACTAAGTACTAGGGTCGCCGAAACTCGGATTCTTGATGGGAGCGATAAAACCCGAAGCAAAATGACGTGTTGGGCCCCTGTTTCCACGCGGACGTCCGAAACACATCGGGTGATTTCCGAGCAGTTTTCGACCGAATTCCGATTGGTTGTGGACGTCGATTGTCCTGTTCGTAAAGCCGTTGCTACTGCGAGGCGCTTTGAAAGCGTGCTAAGACTCTCATCGGACGCACCACGAGCGTCTTGAGTGTGAATCGCAATATTCGCGGCAAGTATGCTTAGGCTAAGTGCGGTGAGCATAGGCGCTCCATGAGACTAGCCTTCCTCGAAGCCCACGGCAAATTGAAGTCGGCGGTCGGTGCTAATTTTACGGTAAATGTCTGAAATTGACGCAGAAATCTGGCTCAATCTCTTGGAAATCGCTATGATCCCTCTAGGTGTTGGTGTGTCCAAAATGCCGTTCTATCTATTCCACGGAAAATGAGTTCTGTGGGATCGACGGTCATCGGCTCATTGAATCGGACGAAGATCCACTTATTGGGCTTGAGATTGATCGATATAAGATTGTTTCTCGCCTGGGGACTGGTGCAATGGGATACGTTTATCTCGCGGAGCATACGGTCCTCGAGAGTAAACGTGCCTATAAACTTTTATTCGGGGAACTTGGCTCTGACAAAAGGGCTATGAGCCGCTTCAAGCGTGAAGCTCAGGCGCTCAGCAAGATGCGCCACCCAAATATCGTGACTCTAGTCGACTTTGGGACAACTCCAGAGGGATTAACTTTTCTGGCGATGGAGTACATTGCTGGTAAGACACTTGAGCAAATATTGAAAGAAGATGGCGCATTAGGTTCAGCCCGAAGCGCGAACATCGTGCGTCAAATGAGTGCCGGTCTTGCTGAAGCACATAAGCTCGGCTTCATTCATCGTGACCTCAAGCCTGGCAATGTTATGCTCACCAAATTTGATGACACCGAGCAGGTAAAAATATTGGATTTTGGCTTGGTGTCGATTGCCGGCGAAGCGGAGCCTGCGACGAAGATTACCAAAACAGGTTATACGCTCGGAACACCGAGATATTTGGCTCCCGAGCAGTCTCAGTCTGCTGAGGTGACTTTTTCGGCGGACCTGTACGCATTGGGCGTGATTCTCTATGAAATGATTGCTGGGCGCCCCCCCTTTGAAGGTGACATGAAAACCGTAATTATGCGGCATCTTTGTGAGGCACCGCCGCCGTTACCTCCGAGTGATGGATTAGAGGCGCTAGCCATAAGTCTCATGGAAAAAGATCCAGCGTACCGCCCGGGATCAGCGGCGAGTGTCGTGGGTATCGTAGACGAGCTTGCAGGAAAAATAGAAGGAAGTGACATGTTTCTTTCCTTGCGTGCTGTCAGTGACCCAAGAGGCTCACTCGGGCCCGCACAAGCCTCGTCGCCGCCTGGATATATGTCTGCGCCGCCGAGTTACGTGTCTATGACGCCTTCAAATCTTTCTGCGCCGCCAGCGTCGATGCAGTATGAGGTAGCTTCCGCGTTAACCACTGAGCAGCCGACGCCAAATTGGAACTCCGGTGCCACTGTGCAGCCGATCAATCGTACAATCAGTGGGATTGAGGCGCCAAGGCCGCCAGAAAAACTCATACAAAACCCCAAAAAAATCTTAGCCTTTTTGTCTTTATTGCTCGTGGTTTCAGGGATTGGTTTTTACATCGCTTCCGAACTCGGAACTTTCCAGGTGAAAACGGCGGGGAATCGACTTCGCCCCATCACGAAATCTACCGCAGCGGAGTCGACCGATCAAAATAAGGATAAAGATGATAATGAGCAGACGGACAGCGAGCCCGAAGACACTCCATCTGTTTCAAATACTTCGGTTGACCGTATCGAAAAAAAAGTAAGCGTAGCGTCATCGAAATCAACGCCTAGAAAGTCTCGTAAAATCGCGAAAGCTAAAGATTCTTTCGCGACCAAGACTACGCTGGATGAACTAGAAGAGGAGACTGCTGAAAATGCTGTGTCTTCTAGCAAGCTCTCACAAGATGAAATTAAAGGGCTGAAACAGGAACTTAAAAAAGCTCTTCTTGAAAAGGGAATGAGAGCGCATGAATTAGCCAAAATTGATTCAACCGCGCCGCTTTTTGAAAGCTGGAAAAAAGCGGCGAAGCAGAGTTCTAAAGACATAAAACAAACGCATAGACAGTTATTGGCTGTTCTCACAGACCACGCGGTTTCGAATCAAACGGTTCAGGCGCGCCTCAAGAATGTTCATGCTGCATTGGTTCGAGCGTCGGAGCAGCTGTCTGAGCCGGAGGCCTTGTCTAAATTCGAAGAAGACTATTTGGAGCTAGATTCTCAATCTCGAAACGCGAATTCTGCTTCTGCTCGGCAGGATGTTGCGTCACGCTGCCTCGCTTTAGAGCGCAAAATCGAAAAAACGATACGTTCCCAAGCTGGAAAATAAGGGTTAATATTAGTGTTGTGATTTTACGCACAATTTTTTGAGGACTAGAAATCAATTCTACCGATATTGCTTTAAGCTCATGCCAAGAATTAGTCGTATCACGGGTCGCTTAGCCGGCCGGGCAACGGAGCGCTCCAGTTTACTTGCTGGAGCTCATTCCGCCCGCAGACCCGCAGATCGCATGGACGCTTCAGCAGTCGTTGGAGGAACGACTTCTTGGCGTCGCACCCGCGTCGCCGCTGGCCGAGCAATGCCGGCTCGGCTCCGTGTTGCAACGCCTGCTTCTGCGGTTCCCGCATTTTCCCAAATTCTTCCTGCAAACGATCTCTCAGCCTATCGGCGACGAATAGATGCCTACCGCCAACAAAACAATCTTTCTGTTCGAACCATTGGGGAAGTGCAGGGCGAGTCTATTGAGATGATCAAACTCCCAAGTGTTGGACCAAAACAATTAAGTGTGGTTATCACCGGTGGTGTTCATGGAAATGAGCCATGTGGACCTGCCGCAGCATTGTTGCTTATTGATCAGCTGATTGCTCGCCCAGAGCTTCGCGAGGGCATTGAGTTCTCAATTGTTCCAATGGTGAACCCAAGAGGCTATTCGCAAAACCATCGCCGCACACCGGAAGACGTCGATTTGAACCGGGTATTTTTGTCTGATGAACCGGCACTTCCAAAGGAAGTCACTCTCGTACGCGATGCTCTATCTCGAGAGTCATTTGATCTAGCCCTAGACTTACATAGTGGAAGCTCTCGCCGAAATGGGTTTTGGACTTTACACCGAAACGCTGAAGATCTCTTGGCATCCGCAATGGCCCGTTTTGGGACTCGTTGGTCGTTACTGTCGGGTGACACGAAGCCTTATACGATGTCTCATCCCGGTGTAGGAACAAGCAAGAATCGGAGTACACTCAAAGATTATTTCATTAAGGCGGGGGCCAAATGGTCGGTGACGTTAGAAGCGCCGGGCTCGTTAGATTATATGGCGCAAGTGCTCGGACAAAACGATATGGTCCATGAAATTGTGACTGAGGCAAAATCGAAATCTCAACCAGTTGTGTGAACTGATCTAGAAATTTATCCTTAATTGCCCTCTGTGGTTTCAATACCACTCGGGTGAAGCCAGCATGTTTTAACGCAAAAATACCTGTAATTACAGATAGTTCACAACAATTATCATTGTCTTGCCGATAGTTCCTCTGATGGCAGCTCGTATGCATTCACTAGGTGTCAAATCAGGCACAGGGCTTGGACGTCCGCTGGAGAAGATTTCAGCTTCGAACTCTCGCAGCGGAAAGTCCTCGCTACGAGCGCAGCGCTCCCAACTGCGCGCCACCCGTAGAGAACTTCGGGAACAGGCTCGAGCATTGCGCTGTGAGCTAAAGTCGCGCAAGCAACGTCGAGATGACATCAAAAACCATGTTCACGGACTTCGTGACCAACTTGACGATCAACGGCGGCAGGTTCGGACTTCTCAACAAAGCGTATCTACAACCTTTCAAGAGACTCGGGCAGCGGTCCTTCGAGAATTCCAAAATCTTCAACCGAAGTGTAAAGAAAGCGCCATTGAGGTTGAGCGAGTATCTCAACGGATCATTCAAACGCTTGAGAATGCCGTTGAGGCCGTGGAATCGGCCGTCGAGGCTTCGATAGTCGCTGATGCAGCGACAGAAGACGCAAAAGCTTCACAAGCCACGAAGCTTGCTTCTGCACCTGTACTGGCGAATCAATTGGATGAGCCGACAAAGACTAGCCATGCTGTACAGGAGAAACATTCTAAAAAAGACTCCGAATGGATAGCAAGAGAAATTGCGAAACTGACAAGTCTAACGAGTTTGACGGAAGAAGAGACCGATCAATTACAATCGAGGCTCGGCAAACCTGTTCGTGAAACTTTGTCGGCTGCTCAAAAATGCCATAAGTTAGCTGCGGCAACAACGAAGACCGCCCGTCAGCTCAAGACCGCCCGAAGACAGCTTCAACTTGAGAACCAAAGCATATCGCGAGTTGAGAATGACATTACTTGTATAGAAGCAAGAATTGCCCTTTTGGAATCTCAAATTCAATGTATTGAGTTCATTATTGAAAGTATGGAGCGTGAGGCTGAAGAGGCGGAAAAGGCATTTCGTGACCGCCAAGAACGCCTATTGGTCAAAGAGGCGGAAGATAAGGAAAAAAAAGCAGCGCAGCGGCAAAAGCAACTCTACACCAAACTCCAAGATCTCGCCGATCAACTTACCCGGCGTGAGTATGAATACAGACAAGCTCAACGTTTTAATAATAAAGCTGAATCGAAAGATGAGCTTGAGAGTATTCGCGTCTCTCTTGAGCAAACTAGAGAGGCTCTACGAAGGATTGATAATGAGCAATTTGTTAAAAAAGATGCCACTCAAATACGGCGCGAAATTCAAACAAGAGCTGAATGCCAGATTGAAAGCGCGATTTCCTTTCTACGGACTCTTTTAGGAAGCGGGAAGGATGCTTTTTCTTCAGAAGGGTCAATACCTTCTGGTGTCCGCATGAGTAGCACTCTAATGGTTGCTCTAGATGAACTTGATGATTTGGCTCGATGTAATGCATCTGAACACTCGGAAGAGCAAAATCGTACCAATCAGGCGGCTCGCTCTGAGGTCATCGCGGCTCTAAAACAAGGAACTGTTCCCGACCCGATGCACATACTCGCTTTAGCGGAGCAAGTGTCGGCGCCTAACGAATGGTTGACTGACCTCAAATCTTGGTCTCAAGAACTACAGGAACTAAGTCTTGAAGAGCCAAGACACGGACAACTGAAGGGAGTCATTGAGCAAAAAAAGATCTCGGTTATAGACCAATTTGTCGCCTTTCTTGAGAGAATAGGGAGCAGTAACGTTCGAGCAATACTGAACGGTGATTCCTTAGATTACACTAGACTAAATTTCTCGAAACAATCTGTAGCGAATATGAACAATATTTTGGACAATCTTTTTGCAAAATAGAGGTTTTCGATAGTTTTACGTACTTGCACGATGAGTGCTTGCCACATTACCGACTGATCACTATCACAAGCTCGTGTTCAACTTGGACGAACTGACAATCGATGACAACGCGTTGCAAACCTTGCGCAAGAAATTTGCTGTATCAATTCAAGAAGGTCTTGAGCATCAGAATACGCAAATTGCTGCTCTACCTACATTCTTGGAAAGAGCACCGTCCCAAAAATCAGGCGAGTGCCTAGTGCTTGATTGCGGAGGAACTAATATTCGAGCGGCAAGAGTGCATTTGAAAGATGATCAATCGATTGAAGTTGTCGCGGGTCCGGTTACGGGGGCTGTACCTGATAGTTCATCCGGCACGCCGGCTGATGTCTTTCTTGATCGTCACGTTGACTTACTTCAGCAGCTTGGAGATATCTCAGGACTTCCACTTGGTTACTGCTTTTCGTATCCGTCGGAAAACTCTCGAACCGGTGATGCAAAGTTGTTGCGATGGACGAAAGGGCTCCAGTTTGAAGGTATGGTTGGAGAATATGTAGGCGAGCTGCTTGTCGAGGCTTGTCGCTTGAGGTCTATCGAAATCACAAAAGTGAACGTTCTTAATGATACGGTGGCCACGCTCTTCGCAAACAAATTGCTCGACGATGCAACTCATATCGGACTCATCGTCGGTACAGGAACCAACATGGCGACTTTCGCTTCAGGACGGCACCTTCGGAAATGCGAAGACTGGCCAGAAGACCACTGGATGGCCGTAAACCTGGAAAGTGGAAATCTTGCGTTGCCACATCTCACCGAAGTTGACCGATTAGTCGACGAATCTTCTAGTAATCCAAAGAGACAAACATTTGAAAAGGCTGTCTCTGGTATGTATCTACCAAAACTATTGATGGAAATTTGTCCGGAAGCCCAAAATATTACAAGCGCAGAAAGCCTAGTCAATTGGAGTGAATCTCATAAAGATCTTCCATTGGGAATTGTGTCTCGCAGACTTCTTACTCGTTCAGCTCGTTTAGTTGCGTCAGGTCTGGCGGCTGTATTTGACGTCGCATCTGACGTAAAGAAGAGTCCACGAATTCAAGTTTCTGCAGAAGGGAGCCTCTTTTGGGGCGACCCCCTTTATAAAGCAGAGGTCCATTCAACGCTTCAGGCTCTATTCGACGGTGAGATCGAAGCATCATTTCAAAGTACGAGTCACGCAAATCTGATAGGTGCGGCGAGAGCCGTTCTCTCGTAAAACCCATGTTTTCAAACATTTAAGGCAGGTTTATTCGCTGATTCCTGAAAAAAAATTCACAAATTTATCCTTTTTGTTGGATCGTTTTGGGTTTTTATGGTCCTCAAACTAACGGAGTCATAAACAATGGTATATCGAATTCGAAAAAGCGTGGACATCAGTTTCGCCCATCATATTCGAGGCCATGAAGGCAATTGCATCAACTTGCACGGCCATACATGGAAGTTTGAGCTATTGATCGAAAGTGATGAGCTTACCCCGGAAGGCTTCGTGATTGACTTTCGCGACCTTAGGGACAGGGTTTTGGTTCCTTGTCATGGTTTGTTAGATCATTCTCTTGCCATTGGAGAACTTACTTATGGTGAAATTCGAGAACAGCTGGCCTTGATGGGTAAAAGCCTAATCGAAAGTCGGCGAGAGTTTCACGGCACGACCGAAACATACACAAATAAATCCTATGAGCTTTCCGGAGCGAAAAACGAGTTTCCTGGTGGCTTAAAAGTGACGGTGTTCCCATTCAATCCAACCAGTGAGAGGCTTGCCGAATGGCTTTATAGACATGCGGTCAACGAGTTAGTTGATGGACGTGTGCGAGTTCATTTAGCGCGTGTGTATGAGACGATGCACCCGGTTGAGTCTGTGGCAGAATACTCCGACTAGAGCATCCTTTTACTATCTGGTCGTCCAGTTATCATATTTCTTAGCGGGTGACGGTCCAGCAAAAACCTGAATAGCAACGAGTTCTGTTTCTCCGTTTTCAAAACGAACTTTTGCGTGAGGAGGCATATACACTGTTGTCCCGGCACTCACTTGGAATGTTTCATCATCGATATACATCGTGCCTGAACCTTCTAGCACATGAATATACTCTTCTGTCGCATCTCGGTGCTCTGGAACCTTAGCAGAAGGGGCCATTGTCAAACGACCTAGGAAAGCATTCTTACCTTTCGCTAAATGAGTCAAAGTCGCTTTTTTATTCGGGGACACAACGATTTTTGCGTCTTTCATCTGTAGCACCGTTTTCAACGTCTGAGAGGCGATTGCCTTGGTTGCTTCGGTTTGTTGAATACTGGTTGCGGTACATGCTCCTAGTAAAAATGCGAGTCCAATTGAGGTACGGTTTGAAAGATTCATACCCCTCACACTAAAAGAACTGCTAAGACAGCGCTAGCTCATTCTGCGGAAATGATGTTGATAATTCTTCACTGACAATATCAACTGTAACTGGTTTACCAAATAAGAATCCTTGCCCATATTCGCAACCTAGGTCGTGGCATAGTTTCATTTGGGCGCTCGTTTCGACTCCTTCTGCAACAACCGTCATGTTCATGGCGCGAGCAATACCTATAACCGCTTGAATAATAGCTCGGGCACTGGCGTCTTTTTCCATAGCCTGAACAAAGCTTTTGTCTACTTTGACTTTATCAATGGGGTACTTGCTGAGGTATGAGAGGCTTGAGTAGCCTGTACCAAAATCATCGAGAACGATTTTGTAGCCGTCAGTTCGACTTTCATCTAACCAGTCCGAGAGGTTTTCTCCACTCAGAAAAATACCTTCAGTAATTTCTATATTTACAAGATCGGGGTTGATTGAATGACGCTCACTTTCTTTACGAAGATGCTTCAGAAAATGTTTGTCCATCAGCTGTCGGCCAGAGAAATTAATGTTCACGAAAAGATTCTCTTGCGCCGCAAAGCGACTGTTTAGCATCGCAATATCTGCGCAAGCTTGTTCTACTACCCATTCTCCGATCGGAACGATGAGTCGCGTTTCTTCTGCAAGCTCAATGAACTCAGCAGGATTGATCATTCCTCGAAGTGGATTGTCCCAACGAATCAAAGCCTCAAAACCTGAAATACGCTGGTCTCTAAGGTCGACAATGGGTTGATAGAGCAAAAAGAATTCCTCTTTCTGAAGAGCGACTTCGAGCTCTTTTTCGAGCCTAATTTTGTGGATGGCGTCCTCTCCTGTCTGTTGCAGGTTTGCCAGGTGATTTGCTTTAACTTCGGTTGAGCTTAGTAGATTATCTCCTCGATGCACCCGTCGTTCGTTACGAAACCGCTCTAATAGAACTTTAACAAGAAGCTGAATGATCGGATCAGAATTTGAGAGTCGACTACGTAGCTGATGGCTTGTCACTTCAATGAGTTTCGTTTTTCCATTTGCACTCGCATTCGCGGAGCGCGGCGAACCGTCAATGACAGACATTTCTCCAAATATGGCCCCTGGCTTTAGCTCTTGTAAAAGGACTCGCTCATTGTCTCGATGGCACCAGATTTCTACTACGCCTTCTTCAACGACATACGCACGGTCACCGCTCTCTCCCTCAAGAAAGATGACGGAGCCGTCTTCGTAGATGCGAGTATAGTTGTCAGTACCCAAGTAAGTTCCTCTGAAGTTCGCTCGCTTGTTATGCGAAATTTTCGTGAACTGTCGAGGAAATAATGTCCGAAGCCTTCACAGACGGATAAAAAATTACAGGAAAACAAGGTGTTGCTCTCGCTTTCCGGTAGAAAAAACCGCTCGAAGTCCTCAATAATACCTGGGTTAAGCAGGAGTAAGCGCGGTTGTAGACTTATACGTCGTATCGATACGAGCGCCAATTTGCAGGCAGGTTTAAGTCTTTCGCGCGTGACTCAAGTTTATCAAGGTCACCAATACCATTAACCAAAATTTTCAGTCTTAGTTCCGCATCCATATATGGATTGAAACTTGATTTTGCGTTCCAATCGAGTGGTCCTGTAGCAGACCATCCGAAATCAGGTGCACCGCTTACAAAACCTTCGTTTATGATGCGACCTGTCTTGTTGACTTGGACCCATCCACGGAAGTTTGAACTGTTTGCGTCGCTGTTCGCCCGATATGCGTATCGTCCATTGATCCAAAGTAGTTTGTCACCGGCCTGTCGTTGCATAGGCCCCTCAATTCCTTTTAGGTCAACTTTTGGCGCCCCAGCTGGCCTTTCATCCCCCGTTTGGACATCGATATCAATTTTATTTACCCAGCGCATGCCATTAGATACGACAATTCCAAGTGAAGCGTCAGTGGCGTACATCCCGCTGTTTTGGCTTACCCAGGTTGTGTATTGAGAGATTCTCATATCTTGCTGAGTCTCGCCGATGATATTCGAAATATCCGAAGCAGGAACACGGAGGTCTTTGCCAAAAGAGGTCGATATTTCAACTTCACCACGAATTGGGAAATCATCGGTTTGATTCAGAACTTGTCGGTCTCCCTGTCGAGTAGCGGCACTCCATTTTAGGGGAGAGCTTAGTTCTCCGGATACTGGCGCATCTGGATTCGACTTGGTGAATACGGTGACTTGTCTTTGATTCGCCTTTCGCTCAACTCTTTCGATATCTTTGACATCAATAGACTCGTCACCAACCTTGATCGTTCCGAGCATAGGTCGACCTGGAGCATCGTGTATCGAAATATAATCTGCTTTGATTCTAGTCGCGCCTGGTCCCGATTCGAGGCTCAGATCTTTAATGCGGCCCTCAATTCTTTCCCCGTTTTTCTTTACGATGACTTGCGGTTCATCATTCCACCGAAATCCGCAGTAGGTTTCACCCGTAGCAATATCTGGCACGTCAGCATCAAGGAGCTTTTGTGCTTCTTCCCGTGGTATTTCGATAGTTTGGTCTCTTACCTTGACTTTGACGACGTCAACATCGAGGTCCGGGATTTGGAACTTTGATTTGTAGAGTCGTTGGGCTGTGTTCCGGTCACAAAAGCCCCACCACCACATATTTTGGCTACCCTCGGAGGTACTGTCACCTTTGACTCGACCATTTGAATCCACAAGCAAACCTATAACTTCAGTCGGTTCAACCGTTGCACCTTGCTGGTTTGTAAAAGTCGCTTGCCAAGACTCCGGTTTTCCATCGCTATCTCGATTGATGACCTTCTTAGCTTGTAAGATGTTTCCATCCTTGTCTTTGATGATCATGTGGTCACCCCGTTTCGGATTCACACGGACAAAGTTCTTGAAAGCATCTAAACAGTCGATTGGAAACTCAAAATCTTTCGCAGGCGGAAGTTCCGCGATTTCTCTATCGTTTGGAAAAAGAACTTTTCCCCAGTTTAGACCTGAGGAAGAAAATGGTTTTGATTCTGTCAAATTTCCGCGTTTGTAGTGTCCGGATTCTTCCCCAATCATAAAACCCAGCGGTGATTTTTTCTCAAAAGCTTCTGCTTTTTTTTCAAGGCCTTTTGCTTCTCTGTATTGGTCAACAAAGCTCATGGCCTTCGCCATTTTGTCGTTCATGCTGAGATGGGTCGTGTCGGAAGTCGGACCTGCATCAGGAAACTTGAGTGGAAATGTATTGGGGTTCAGTCCCAAAACGAGACTTTGAGCAGCATTCCAGCCTGCGCCATTATAGTCTTTGAAGCCGAATTCGGCTGCGTAAGGAAGTTTTTCATAGGCATCTAACAGTGCGTGACCCGCGTTTTCGGTCTCTGGCTTTTCGCCGTTGGCCCATAAGGCATCAGCGTAGGACTTCAGGAGACCAAGCGTTTTGATGCCGCGCTGGGTAGCCGAAAGATTCGAGTTTTCAAATTCGCGGCGGCGTTGTCTGTACTCTTTCGAAAATTCTTTGGCTAATTGGTCTGGGTGAACATTCGCGAGTCTTGCGGCGGGCGTTCGCGAGACGCCTGCGGGAATTTCAATGTTGCCAGCGCTAACGGGGTGGTTGACCGCAGTCGAGTGCACTTCGCCTGGGTCGATGTCGAAGTCGATAAATACCTGGGGACGAGCATCCAGCTCAAAAAATCGTCCGTAGTGGTCGTCATCGAGAATCGCTTTCATTGTGGCTTTCTCTTTGGCATCAATTTTTTGTTCGGTCGTGGGCGAGGGCGTTCCATCAAAATTGTGCTTGAGTGCATACTCCTTGAGTTTGGCCGCGCCTTCTGGGGTGACTTCGTCCAAACCGCGGTGAGCGAGTCCCGTTCCGTCATCTTTCCAGAAGTAATTGAAAAGACTTGTGTTTTTGAAATCAATGGGGTTAGGCATCTCTCTTTCTCTCTTTGTCCTACATGTAGGATAAGATGGTTTTCGTCCGAGACCGCTGGAGGTTGTGTCTTTTGTTCAATAATTTAGAGAAATTCGCAGGATATGATGGGAGTTGGCTGGGGGAACTTCTACTTCCACGAAGCCAGGTTCAGGCCGGTCATTGACCGGTTATTGGACGATCGAGGGTCGGAGAATGCGGTACATAATGTCGCTATCTGCGACACCATCATTATCGTAATCTGAGTTATCGTCCCAAACGACGTAACGCGTTCCTTCGATGCATATCAAATCGCTGTCCCTTGAGGTCCCCGTATTAATAGCGTTCGCACCTTCATCACTGACTGACGTGGTGCTGCTCCAAGTTGCACCATTCCAGAAACGTTCAAAAATATCGAGGTCCGTCCCAACACTTCTCATATTCCCATTTTCTCGCCAGCTGAAATTCCCATTGTCTTGCCAGCTGATATACACGTTTGAATCCGCATCAGTCGAAATGCTTGGGAACTGACTTGCTCCATTGTAGGGGTCATCCTCCGATATGACGCTCAGCGTGCCAAGGGTGCTGCCTGTCACCATTCTTGCGAACACGTCAATGTCTGTTCCACTAGACGCAACATCACCCCCACCGTGCCACGCAATCCACACCGAGGTTGGAAAGCTTCGTCGGTCTACGACAATTTTTGGAGAGAATGTCGATGTGAAATTGCCCTCAGTGCTCACCAAAGTTGTGTCGCCCCAAATGCAGTTACCATTGACGTCTATGGCTGAGCCTCGGTAGTAGATGTCATCATTTCCATCGATATCCGCTGCGTCGATATCCCCATCATCCTGCCATGCGACATGTGGACAATCATCGGTACCTAGACTGATCCGAGGCCGGACTGAATCCCCATCGCTGGTGTCATCGCTGTTTACAACAACAGGCGCGGAGAATCCTCCGTTGATCGTCCCGAATGAATAATAGATATCATTGTCTGGGAAACCGTCGTCGGCAAGGTCACCATCGTCTTGCCAAACCACGTGAACAATACCGGTCGATGCGACTGCAATATCTGGGAATAATGAGTCGTCGGTTCCTGTACCCGCGCTCACAAGGATTTCTGAAGCACTCAGTGTCCCGTTATCATAGTGGCGATAAATAATATCGTCATCAAATCCGACGTCACCGATCGCGCCGTCTTCCTGCCAAACAATGTGTAGGTCTGTGCCGATTCCGTTTGCGATACGAGGCCTTTGAGAGGATCCGTCATTTGCATTGTCGCTAACAAGGGTGGTTGAGCTTCCGTTTACACCCGAATCGTACGTTCTCAGGATGATATCATAGTCATTACCTCCGCCGAAGCTAGGCGCGATGTCATACCAGGCTATCGCGATGTCTCGTTGTTGCCCGTAGCGCGCAATGGATGGCTGTAAGCTTCGTGCCAAGCTTCCAAGACCGTTTGGCGGTGCGGGCTCGTCTGATACGAGCCTGATTCCGTCGACGTCTTGAACAGTCACAGTGATGGTGGCGTTCGCGTTTGATTGAGCTTCAACTCCGGTCACGGAGGTGTTGTCTGTCACCTCATTGTCATCACCGACACCAGCAATGGTAATCACCTGAGGTACATTGAAGTTTGCGTTCGTAAAGATGAGTTGCTGTGGTGTAACGACCGCAGTATCCGTGTCAGCAGAACTGAAAGAAACCGTTGTTGTTCCCACAGGTCTGAATGCTAACTGAATATCTATCGTTGCATTGGTGATTTCATAGATAGAAACTGACGATTGGCTCACGATAAGCGCCTGTTCGTCATCATCAACCACCGTTACTAGAAGTGCCTGGGGGTCGTTTATTGATGCACTACTGAAAGTCAATGTCTCCTGATTGTTTGCAACATCATCATCGTGCGAAGCACTGAAGTTGACTGTTTGTGTTTGACTCCAGTTTGTTTGATCGAAGGTAAAACTCGTTGTGGTGGCTGCCACCACAGCACTATTCGACGACGATACATTGACCACCGTAGTTTCGCTCACTGGGAATAGTAGACGAACAGTTGTTTGACCGGTAGCACCTTCGTCTACCGTAACTGAGGAGTCCCCAACAACAATGGTTTGCACTTCATCGTCATCAATCGTGATCGTTAGCTCCGCATCGTTGGCTGCACCTCCACCAGAAAGGTTGATTGTCACAGTTTCATCGCTCGCGTCAGAATCTTGAACTGCTGTCACGGTAACGGTTTGAGGTGTTGCGTAATTGGAAGTGCCAAAAACTAATGAATTTGCCGAAACACTTGCCGCCGAGACGTCACCGCTCGAAACGTTTACGCTTTCATTGATGACCGGATCGAAAGCGAGTCTCGCAGTGAACGTCATTGTTTCTCCCTCATTGAGATTTACATTCGAAATATCGCTAATAATAATCTGCTGTTCATCATCATCAGTTACGCTGACCACTACATCGCTGAGTAAGCTTCCAAACGAAAATCGAAGCGAGGTAGACTCGTTTTGAGTATCAAGATCATCCAGGGCCGAAATCGTGATCGTTTGCGGTTGATCATAGTTGGAACTATCAAATGCCAACGCTGAGAGGTCTATAGAAGCGATGCCTGCCTGCAGAAAGCTTCCGTTTACAACAGCCGCTTGTGATGGGTCAAACGCGAGTCGGACCGTAACTGTCGTCGTTGAGTTTTCCGTAAGAGTAACACTTGGCCTAGATACAATAATTGCTTGTGTATCGTCATCATTGACTGTCACTGCTACCGTTTCATCTGCCGGTGCAACCGGAGAACTCAGCGTAATATTCGCGGACTCATCAAGAACGTTATTGTCAGCCGGAGCGCTCACTGAAACCGTTTGAAATTGGTTATAATTTGCGGAGGTGAAGAACAGTTCGTTACTACCGATAGCCACTGCTGCTGGGTTACTGTTCGCAATACTTACCGTTGCTGTCGCCAGTGGGTCGAATTGCAGCCGAACTTGAATTTGACTAGTCCCGTCCTCAGATATCGAAATGGAATTGCTCGCCACCTCGATAACTTGCGTGTCATCGTCATTGATCGACACAGCGATCACAGGTGAAGTTGCTGCGTCAGGACTGCTAATAGTGACTGTGGTAAGATCATCACGAGTATCATTATCTTCATTCGCTGTGAGCGTTATATTCTGACCCGACGCATAATTGCTTGGATTGAAGAAGAGAGTGCCTGCTGAAACGCCCAGTCTCACTGAGTCACCCGCACTCAAGGTGACGGTCGTTGTCACAACCGGGTCAAAACGTAATGACACGGTGACACTTTCAGACGCTCCCTCTGACAAATTCACTGATGATGGAGTGACTAAAATTTCTTGTGTGTCGTTGTCTACAGTTGTGATCAAAAGGGTCTCAGTCGCTGCGATATTTGAACTTGTTTCCAGAGATACGAGTTCACTCCTTGCGTTATTGTCTTCATTAGCTGTCACAACGATTGTTTGTGTCTGAGCATAATTAGCCGGCGTGAAATCTACTGAGGTATTGTCTAAAGAAACAGAAACAGTGTTCGAGAGATTAAATTGAACTGTCGATGCAGCGTCAGGTTCAAAAGCAAGACGAATTGTGAATGTCTGATTATCTCCTTCTGTAATCGCCATGCTCAATGGGTTTATTATGATCTCTTGAGTGTCGTCATCGGAAACGTTCACATCGAAATTAGTGACCAGGCTGCTGTCCGTGCTGGTCAAGGTAAAGGCGATAGTTTCATCCCGAGTATCTTGATCTTGAGGAGCGCTTATCAGTACGTTCTGTTCTTGGTCGTAATTGCTTGAGTCGAACACCACCGTCGATAAATCTGCTTGAGCAGCACTATCATCAGATGAAGCGATCTGAATAACTGTGGGGACAACTGGGTCAAACGCGAGTCGAACTCCGACTGTCGCGTTGGCCCCTTCATCTAATTGAATCGGTGTCCCGGACACAACAATTGCTTGTGTGTCATCATCGGCAATCGAAACGGAAACCGTTGTGGTCTCGGACACGTTGGCACTGGATAACGTGACCTGTGTATTCGCATCTCTTGCGTCTAAATCTTGCAGCGCCGACAATTGTACATTTTGCGGAGTTTGATAATTACTTTCGGTAAACGTTATTTGCGTAGCCGAAAGGCTTAACCCAGGAAAGCTGGTAGCAAGGTCAACGGTCAGCGGTGTTGTAGGATTGAATGCAAGTGTGACCCCTAGGTTGGCGGATCTTCCTTCGATAATAGACACAGGGTTTTGGTCAACGACAATGAGTTGTGTATCGTCGTCATTTATATTTACCGTGACAATTGTGTTGTTTGCAGCACCAGCGCCCGCAAGAGAAAGCGTCAAATTCTCATCGAGAACGTCATCATCTTGTTGTGCGGTGACGGTTACTGACTGGTCTACATTGTAATTGGAATCGTTGAAATATAATTCTGTAACACCCGTGCTAAGTGAGTTGTTGTTACTTGATGAAAGAACCACAGTTGCGGTGCCCACAGGGCTAAACGCAAGTCGTACATCGATGGACTGCCCGCCTCCTTCAAGTAGGTTCAAACTGTTATCTGAGACGATTATCGTTTGTGCGTCGTCGTCGAGCACGGTCAAATCTATCGTGCGCGGTGTAACCCCGGCGGATGAGAGTGTAATTTGCGATGATTCATCCAGATAGTCGTTATCGTCTAATGGACTCACCGTAATTGACTGGGTGACATTCCAGTTGGCCGGTGTGAATTCCAGCGTGTTATTTGATAATGCTGCTACGCCTGAGTCGTTGATCTCCAGATTTACCGTGACATCACTCTGTGGTTGACGAGTGAGGTTGACGTCAATTGTTTGCGCTGCTCCCCCTTCTGTCAGAGTGATGGTTCGCGGTGTAGCTCGGATATTTAGAACATCATTGTCGACAATGTTTACGGTGACAGACTCATCAGGAAGTCCTGCAATACTCAGCGTGATTGTCGTTGCATTATTCAGTGTATCACTGTCCTCAAGCGCAAGAACTGCAACTGATTGTGGTGTTTGATAATTTGTCGGTGTGAAGGATACTGAAGATTGACCGAGCTCTATCGCTGTTGGATCAGCGCTTGTGAGTGTCACATCAATATCTGATGTGGGCTCAAATCCAAGCGAGATTGATAAAAACACAGAAGACCGTTCATTGACTGTTATAGTGGTGGGGCTGATTATAAGGGTCTGGGTATCATCGTCTGTAATGACAATAGTTACCGTTTCCTCATTTACCCCTGGGGCGGAGAAACGAATGTTTGTCGACTCGTCAGCAATATCGTTGTCGTGTAACGCGGTGATACCAAGTGCCTGAGGTTGCGCATAATTTGTAGCCGTAAACAAAAACGTACTCGAGGAAACCTGTGCAGCGGACGGGTCATCAGAAACAATCGACACTGTTACATCTCCAGCCGGTTCAAAGGCTAGGCTGACACTGATTGTCGCTGGTGTGCCTTCATCTAATGCTAATGACTGAGAGGTTAGAACGATTGCTTGTGTATCGTTGTCTGTAATTGAGACGGTGACACTTGTCGCAGGTAAACCATTTGCGCTGAAACGCGCTTGAACAGTTTCATTCGCTAAATTTGCATCTTCTTGGGCGATTAGCTGAACCTGCTGCGGGGTATCATAATTCGATGGGCTAAAGCTTAGTTGGTTTACAGATGTTGCTAAAGTATTTGGATCTAAGCTAAGAATGTCGACGGTTACCGGATTTTGAGGTTGGAAGGCTAAACTAACCGATACATTTTCACTTCCTCCCTCGGTGATAGAAACAACTGAACGGTCAATAACCAGTGCTTGATCATCATCGTCTTGAATTGTCACTGGAATATCGAGATTCCCAATCAATGGTGATGCTACTGAAAGCGTAACAAGTTCATTTTGAGTATCTTCATCTTGAAGCGCATTTACTACGACTTCTTGAGGTGTATTGTAGTTGGCTGCGGTAAACGTAAGCGTCGATGTTGACGTAGATAGACCAGTTGGGTCGGACACTGAAACGGTTGTAACGATGGTAGTGTTCGGTTCATAGGCAAGGCGGATATTTATCGTTTCATTGTCTCCTTCTTGCATCGCGAGTCTACTCGCTGAGGAGATAAATGATTGTTGATCGTTGTCCTGAATTGATACCGTGACAATAGAGCTTGAAACTCCGATTCCGCTTGCGATGATATTGATATTCTCGTCCTCAACGTTTTCATCCTCAGCGGCAGTGATTCGGACTGTTTGTGGGGTTCCATAGTTGTTCGGATCGAATGCCAATTGAGCCGTATCAACTGATGCGGCGTTTTGGTCACTTGTTGCGAGATTTACCAAGAAGCTTGATGTTGGTGCGTAGGCTAAACTGACCGTAAACCAGTCGCTTTGGCCCTCGTCTAAAGCGAGACTCACCGGGTTAAGTACGATGCTTTGTACGTCATTTTCAACGACGGTAACTGAAAGAACGGCTATCGTGCCGTCGCTTAAGCGAAGTGTTACATCGATAGACTCATCGAGTAGATCGCTATCTTCGATTGCGGTCAACGTAATAATTTGAGTTGAGCTGTAGTTCGTAGGAGTAAAAGTCAGACTATTCACGTTAGCAGTAAGCGCCCCTAAATCAGGACTTGTAACCGTCAACACCTGTGTGGTGGAAGGTTCATTACCTAGGCTAACAGCAATCGTTTCTGTTTGACCTTCGACAATAGTAATTGGGTTGCTTGAGAGTATTACCGATTGAACATCATCGTCCGTGACATTTGTTTGTACAACTCGGGTCGTCAGTCCGGCGCTTGTGAGAGAAACTCCAACTTGAGCATCGATAGTGTCTGCATCTTCTAGAGCACTAACATCCACGTCTTGAGGCATGTCCCAGTTTGTGGAAGTGAAGGTGAGCGTCGCATGGCTGACCTGAACCGCGCTTGTGTCTGCGGAACTGATACTCACGGTGCGATCAGAAATCGGGTCTTGTGACAGCCGAACTGTAATTGTCTCGCTCGTACCTCCTTCGAGGAGCGATAGAGAGGTCGGGTTCACTATAATCCCGAGTTGGTCGTCATCAGCAATTGTGGTCGGGACAACGAGGTCCGATATTCCAACATAAGTAGTCGAGAACGTTATATCCAATGTATTATCAACCGTGTCGCTGTCATGCGGAGCGAAGACAGGGACAGCCTGAGGTACAGTGAAATTTGTTGGAGTGAAGATGAGAGTACTGATCGGCGGATTCGCTAGCGCTGTATTGGGGCTCGCTATATTTACTTGAACAGTTGAAGAGGGTTGGTTGCTGAGCGAAACAGCGAGCGTGGACGTTGTACCTTCGTTGATGGTGAGTTGAGTCGGTGTGGCTACAATTGCGATTTGGTCATCGTCGGAAACAGAGACGGTAGTTATGACATTAGTAGATCCCGGGGATGCTAAGGTAATTGTCGTTGATTCGTCGGTTGTGTCTGTATCTTCTGAGCCCCAAACTTGTACAATTTGAGACGTCGCATAATTTGTCGGAGAAAACGTGAGTGTTTGTCGGTCTAAGAACGCGGCTCCTGAGTTTGCGATTACAAGCGATACGTCTACAGGTTGTTGTGGCTGAAAACCTAATCGTACCTGGAGTTCGGCATTGCTACCTTCAGTCACATTAACTGCGCTTGGCGACACGATGATGGATTGTGCATCATTATCCGTGACATTCGCTTGCACGAATGCTGTTGGGATAGATGTCGCCTCAATCGAAATGGGAACAGATTCACTGGTCAGATTGATATCCTCGATCGCGTTCACAGACACCGTTTGGGGTGTCGCGTAATTCGTTGGAGTAAATACTAGGGCGGTAGTCGAAAGCGTCAGAGTTGTGGGTTCTGAAGACGTCAAGGACACAGTGGTGTCCGAAGCAGGTTGATATCGTAGATTGACTGAGAATGTATTTGAGGCGCCTTCCGTCACATTCAAAACACTTGGGTTGACCACAAAGGCTTGGCTATCGTTGTCAACTGAGACGACTTGAACGAGTGCGTCAGGTGTTTGACCTGATGAAAGTTGTACAATGACATTCTCATTGCTTGAGTTAGAGTCTTCTGCTGCGCTGATCGAGATCGTCTGAGTCGTATCATACGTGGCTGGCGTAAAGATTAGTTGGCTCGTGCTAAAGCTTAGGTCTGAAGAGTTACTGCTGAGGGTGATTGTGACATCGGAGTTTGGACGAGCTGATAAAACAATACCTAAGGTGTCCGAGCTTCCCTCTTGAATCGAAATCAATTGCCGGTCGGTCACAATTTGAAGAGAATCATTGTCATTGACAGTGATTTGAATCGTTTCGTCAGACGTAACTGCCGACGATAAAGTCAGAGAGGTGTTTTCAGGTGTACTGTCCACGTCTTCAAGGGCGGTCACATTCAACAGCTGAGGTGTGTCATAATTTTGAGGAGTAAAAAGCAGTGACCCTGGAGAGGCTCCAATGGCTGTTGAGTCAGCAGGACTCGCGAACACCCTCACGTCGTTAGCCGGTCGAAATGCAAGCTGAACGCTGAGGTTTGAGTTGTTCCCTTCAACCAGTCCAAGTGAATTCCGATCAACTAAGATTCGTTGAACGTCATCATCAATCACCTCTAGGCTGATGCTAGTAGGTGAACTTATTTGCTCATTAAGGACGAGGGACAATTGTTCATTACTTACGTCCTGATCCTGTAGTGCTGAGATAGAAATAATTTGCTGGCTAGTATAGTTCGTCGGTGTGAAAACGAGAGTGGTCGAAGAAAAGCCTACTTCACCAGCTGGTACAGCGGATACGGAAACGGTGGTTGTCGCTGCAGGAGCAAATTCGAGCCGTACCGCCATAGCTAAGCTGCCACCTTCCGCAACAGTAGAGCTCGGAATCGAAGCGATGATCGCTTGAGAGTCGTCGTCGATTACTGATACATCCGCAAAAACTGGTTGTAATCCTGAGGTAGAGAATCTCACTCGTACTTGCTCAGCCAAAAGATCATTGTCTTGATTGCCTAAAACAGTCACATTTTGAGTAATCGAGAAGTTGGCAGGTGTGAATACAAGTTCATTTGTTGAAACCGATAATGCTCCAGGATCTTGCGAGTCTATGCTTACTCTAACGGTTCCCACGGGAATAAAAGCTAATCGTACGCCAATCGTTTCGGTATCCCCTTCTGAGAGAGATAAAACATCGGGTGTTAGCACAATACTTTGTTCGTCATCATCGTCGACCGCAACCAAAACAGAACGTGGTGTGAGTCCTGATGCGGTAATCGTCAGCTCGGGTGATTCGTTTTGGGTGTCATTGTCATCTAGGGGGGCGACGGTCACCGAAATAGGAGTGTTCCAATTTGTCGAAGTAAATTGAAATGAGCCAGGAGAAAAGCTCACAGCAGTTGTATCGGAAGAAAATAGAGCAACATCCACGGGAGTTGATGGAGGTTGAGTGAGTTGAACGGTAAAGCTGTCCGACGCACCGCCCTCTGTCAGAGAAAGATTGCTTCTGTTCACCACGAGATTTAGTGCGTCGTCATCGACAGTGGTCACGGTTGCTGTTTTACTTCTAAGTCCAGCCGAAGATAGATTTACGAATACCTGTTCATCGATATTGTTTGCGTCGTTTAGTGCTTCCACATTCAGCGGCTGCGGAGTTGCGTAGTTTTGCGGTGTAAACGTCAGGAGGTTGCTTGAGAGTGAAACAGCTAACGGGTCAGAGTTGGTTACGTTCACTGTTACTGGTGAACTTGGCTCATATTGCAGAGTGACGCCTATAGCTGTTTGCTGTCCTTCATTAATGCTAAGTGTTTCCGGTTGAATGAGGACAGTTTGAATATCGTCGTCAATCACTTCTATCGATACGTTGACATCCGATAGGTTGGGCGAAAGCAGGCTAAGGATAACGCTTTCGTCCAAAATATCGTTGTCTGAGGTGGCGTCAATTGTGATGAATTGATTACTTGCAAAGTTCCCCGATGTGAAAGTGAGTGTTGAGGGAGACATTGATACAACGTTTGAGTTCGAAACTGAGGCTACAACGGTCACATCAGCAGCCGGAGCAAAAGCCAATCGAACACCAAGTTGGGCGCTTTGTTCTTCGTCTATGAAAAGAGCCGTTGAGTCGACGATAATTGTCTGCTGATCGTTGTCATTTGTTGTAAAGCTGACCGGTACATCAGGCGCGGAGGCGGAGCTCAGAGTGATGGTTCCCGCTTCGGTATCTGTGTTCGCGTCTTCGAGTGCAGTAACTGTGATTAACTGAGGTGTGGAATAATTAGATGGAGTGAAATTGAGAGAGGAACTAGAAATAGAGACTGCCTGATTATTCGTATTGCTTATAGCGACCGTAACTGGTGTTCGTGGTTGATAAGCTAGATTAACCTCGATGGTTGATGAACCGCCTTCAGTGATCGTGAGGGACGTAGGTGACACGACAATGCTCTGTGTGTCATCATCCAAGATTGAGACGCTGACCACGCGATCCGAAATGCCGGTGCCGGCGAGCGTTAGTGTTGCAGTATTGTCTTCGAAATCGATATCTTGATTAGCGGCGAGGGTGACCGTCTGTGGCGAGCTAAAGTTCGAGGGCGTAAAAATTAGGCTAGTTACATTTGGTTGTAATCGAATAGAGTCGTTCGTCTGAAGTGAAACTGTAATGTCTGTCGAGGGCTGAAAGAGCAGGCTGACTTCAATTGTTCCACTGGTTCCTTCGGGAATCGTTAAGCTGGTTTGGTCGATGACTAGCGCTTGAGCGTCATTATCAATGGTTGTGACCGGGAGACTGGTGTTTACTGTTCCAGCAGCAAAGCTAACAAGGCCAGCCTCAGATGCGACATTGAGGTCTTCGAGCGCGGTAATTGTAATGGGTTTTGGGGTTGAATAGTCTGCAGGGCTGAAGTTCAGGCTGGTATTAGCCGTTGTTATCGACTGAGGCGTATCAGAGGCCACGGTGAAGCTGATGCTGGCGTCCGGCTGAAAAGCAAGAGAAGCGAAGACCGTCGCTGAGCCTCCTTCGTTTATTGTGAGCGAGGCCTGGTCCAGAACAAGTTGCTGAAGGTCGTCATCGGTAATTGTGACGGAAATTGGGAGGTCACTCATGCCATTCGATGAAAGAATCACGCTCGTAGTTTCGTTGGCGATATTATTGTCTTGCATCCCGTTGATTTGAATACTCTGTGGTGTTTGATAATTTGCTGGCGTAAAGGTGAGGAACGTTGGACTCGTGCTTGCAACCTGTGGATCAGTGGAGCTGACATATACGCGTTGATCTGTTTCCGGCTGTGCTTGAAGGCTTACGGATAGAGTTTCTGATGTTCCTTCTGTAAGCGTTACGGAATTTGAAGAGACGACAATGGCTTGCTGATCATCATCTTGGATATTGACTGAAATACTATTTGGTGTCGCTGCTGGGTTTTCGAGGGTGAAAAGACCGCTCTCATCGACTGCATTATTATCCTGCAGCGCGTTAATTGTGATTGCCTGAGGTACGGCATAGTTTGCCGGCGTGAACACGAGAGTCCCCGGAGATGTAGAGAAGAGATTTGTATTCGTATTGTTGACCGTCACGGTGAAGTTAGTATCTGGTTCTTGGCTTAGGCTTACTAGAAGGCTGCCGGAACTTCCTTCAACGACCGTGACTTGATTATTGCTTACAATTATTGACTGCGTGTCGTCGTCGATCACATTTACTGAGATATTTGTTGCCTGACTTCCCGGCGTTTGGGCCGCTATGATGACAGACTCGTCAATCGTATTGTCGTCGTTGATACCAGACACCGTTACGGCAATAGGAGTAGCGAAATTTGTCGGATTGAAACTAATTGTGTTCGGCGTAACAGTTGCTGCTGCATTATTGGATGTAAGTGTAACGGTGACGGGTGTTGAAGGTTGATATTCAAGTTGGATATTGACCTGACGCTGTTGTCCTTCGTTTAGACTGAGCGAATTAGGAGTCGCAAGAACGGTTTGTTGATCATCATCCGTGATATTAAAGGGAACGTTTACATCCGTGAGACCAGCAGCAGTGAGAAGCAAGTTTACAGAGTTATCGGTCATATCAACATCATGCTGAGAGAAGGCGGTAACACTCTGTGGTTGATTGAAGTTGGCGGGCGTGAACAAAAGCGAAACGGGGAAAACGTTGGCAAGATTTGCATCAGTACTCAAAATTAGCACTCTGGTATCATTGGTAGGCTGATAGGAAAGGGAAACGTCAAAAGTGGCGAAATTACCTTCGACTGCCGTCAGAGTGGCTGGGCTTACGACGATTTCTAGAACGTCATCATCTACGACGCTGAAAGGGATATTTGTGGTTTGTACACTTGGGGCTTCAAGGCGGAGGACTCCGTCGAGATTCTCTGTGTCTTGATCCTCGAGGCTCGTAATAAAGGCAGATTGAGCGATCGAAAAGTTGGTTGAGGTGAAAGTGAATTGAGTTGGAACGATATTTCCTAGTCCAATGGCATCGGTAGCGATCGAAACGGTTGTAGGGGTCTCGGGTTCAAAGCCAAGCGAAATATCTAGCTGTCCTGTTGTTCCTTCCGTAAAAACGAGGTTATTGGGATTTGCGACAATTATTTGAGAGTCGTCATCGCTTATCGCGATTGGTACTGCGACTTCAGGCATGTCAATGCCTGAAAGTCTCAACGATGTTTGGTTGTCCCGTAGGTCCTGATCATGCAATGCACTGACCACTAAACTTTGAGGCGTGGAGAAATTTTGCGGTGTGAAGACTATGGTAGTTGAGGAGGTAGCGACTCGATTCGCATCGTCGACAGCAACCTGAATACTTACATCGGAGGCAGGCTGAAAAGAAAGATTTACGGAAAGCAGTTGCGTGCTGCCTTCGTTTAGAGCGATTTGAGCGAGATTCGTAACAATCCGCTGCCTATCGTCGTCTTCAATTAGGATATCAACAAGGTGATTACCAGCTCCAGGGCTTGAAAGCGTCACATTTGTTTGAATGTCTAAGATATCGGGGTCGTCTAGAGCGTTGAGTTGCAGGATTTGCGGCTGATCGTAGTCTTGTGGTGTGAAATTGAGCTGACTTGGTTGAACTGATAGTCCGGCCGGAGTTGAAGAAATTGCTGTGACTGTTGTGTTGGTGGGTGGTTCAAAAGCTAAACGAACAGTGACCGACGTGGAGCTCGTTTCGCCCATTGTTATTGTATTCGTGCTCGTTTGAATCTGTTGTTGATCATCATCGATATAGCTCACAGAGATCGTTTGGTTTCGTAGACCGATTCTTGATGCAGTAATCGTAATCGATTCGTCAGCAAGGTCAGAGTCGTTGGCACCAACGAGCTGTAGTACTTGTGGAGTAGCATAGTTGGTAGGGGAAAAATTGAAGATTGATGGTTGGACGCTGATCCTTTGAGAGTCAGATGATTGCACGTTCACCGTTATGTTCGAAGATGGTTCGAAGGCGAGGCTGATCGCGATATCCTGAGTTCGCCCTTCAACAAGATTAAGAGTCGTCTGATCGAGAACAATGGACTGAATATCAGTGTCAGGAACTATGATCGCGGCGGTAGCGTCAGCAATGTTTGGTGCGAACGCGGTGACAGCGTGAGACTCGTTCGCTACGTTTAGATCATCTGCTGCCGTTATTTTTACAACCTGAGGCATGTTGTAGTTTGTTGGCGTAAGTCGAATGCTTGTAGGCTGAAAGCTCAGGGCTGTAGGGTTAGAAGCTGCAAAGCCGACTGTGACATCTTGTTCAGGCTGATATGCGAGCTCTACGGTCAGTTCTCCACTCGTACCTTCGGGAATCGATAGAGCATTCGGAGTAAGCACAATTTTTTGCGTGTCATCATCCTCAACTTTGGCGGTAACATCTGTTTGATCTGCATCAGGCGAAGTTAGAGAAATGATTACATTTTCATTAGCTGTGTTTACGTCTTGAAGGGCTATGATACGAATATCTTGCTTCTGCGCATAATTCTCCCGTGTAAAAATCAGTGTATCAGGAATTGTCGTTACGGTTTCTACCTGTTGGCTTTGAATCTTCACTTCTAGGTTGCTACGGGGCTGAAAAGCAAGGCTGACTCCGATGGCTCTCTCTGTTCCCTCTGGAAGTGGGAATTGAGACTCGGTCACTTCAATCACCGCGGGGTCGTCGTCATCGATGAGTGCAAGTGCTTCCACGGTCGCCCATCGGTCGGTTTCAAAATTAATTGATACTTCTTCATTGTATACATCCGCATCTTGGATTGCTGCGACTGTTACAACTTGGGGTTCTTGCCAGTTCTCGGCTGTAAACAGGAGAGATTGCGGGCTCACCGTTAGAGCCGCCGTATTCGTTGAGCTTACTGTCACCACAAGGTCGCTTTGCGGAATACCGGATAAGCTTACCGCAACGCTCGCCGTTTCGCCCTCGTTCAGATTGACGAGTTTTGGCGTGACTCGAATAGGTTCTTCGCCTTGAATGACCGACCGACCGAGTAGTTTTACTGTGATTGTTTCTGCGTTGTCGGCGTCGCTTTGAATGAGGAGCTCCGCGTTGAAGTTTTCGATTTCCTGGGGATTGAAATAGATTTCCAGAAGCTCCGAACCACCGGACGGTATCGCAAATTGTGTTTTGTCGATGGAAAACGGCGTATTTTCTGGTGAGAGCCGAATATTGCTTACGATGACAGATGCACCGGGTGCCGCGCTGAGCTCCAGATATTTTGTCGCGTATTCCTTCACGCCTAAGTCGCCAAAGTCGAGTCTTGTTGAACTTACGATGAGTTCTGAGTTTGGCGTGTTGAGTACGGTGTCTTCGCATCCAGCATTGATTGCGAAAACTGCACAGATCGACCAAAAAACCGAAGCTCTGTTTAATGTAGTGAGCAGCAATCGCTTTTTGTTGGTTTTCGTCTTTGAATTCATATGTGACTTTTCCCCAGGGCAAAAACTTCACCCTATAGAAAAAACTTAGGAGTAACAGGCTTGTGGCGCAAGTTCGTGACCCCGTTTGTCTTCCGATATTCATTACACTTCCCGACAAGTTCTTACATGAGAAGACTCAGTGTATTACTTCTGTTCGACTGACTCTTCATTTTTCTGGGTAATATTGTCGTTTCGTGCCGAAAGGTGCCCTAAAAAACTCGTAAACCTACTCCAGGAAAGGCGCTTTGCTAAGTGCTTGCCTGCCTCGTAATGATGTTCGTGTAGTTAGATGTAGTGAACGTAGTCAGAGGTTAAATGAGGTAGTGAACCTCCAATTTGGTAACCGATTATAGCAGAGGGATCACGTTGAGAAGATGTTTCGCATTTTCTCGTTTCGGCGTCGTGAGTTGAACCAGAGCCCTATATAGGTCATAGCTGAACTTGATAAGAACGTCTTCGGGCGAAATGAGCGTGATAAAATGAGTGAAGAAGAATTAGGAACCTTTCAAATGCTCTGGGATTGCTCGGCTTGTGATATGCCGAAGTTATTAGGACTTACACATCGCTACTGTCCTACTTGTGGCTCGGCGCAAGATCCGAAACAACGGTACTTTCCTGAAGAGGGAGAGGGCGTATTGGTTGAAAATCACGTCTTTACCGGAAGAGACAAAATATGCCCCGCATGCGACACACCGGTCTCTGCTCAGGCGAGTCATTGTCCGAGTTGTGGTTGTGGTCTTGAGGAAGCCAAAGAAGTGGGCCTCCGAAGTGAGCAATCTGCAGGCGAGGGAGAGACTTTTGAGGGAGATACTGCAAAGGCCGCACGCGCCGATTTTAAGGCCCAAAAACAAGCGAATCAGCCTGAAACGGTATCTCCACCCGCCGAAGAGAGTCAGTCTAACACCGGCAAATTAATATTTTTTGGTGCGATCGCTGCAGTCATTATCGCCGTCATTATTTTTTTCAGCTGGACAGAATCGGTGAATTTGACGGCCTCTGGCAAGGCATGGAGCCGCATTATTCACATTGAACAGTTTCGTACTTTATTTAAGTCTGCTTGGAAGACCGAGTTACCTGTAAAGGCCTACTCAGTGACTTGCCGGCAAGAAAAAAGAGGAACCAAAAAAGTTCCTGATGGAGAGACCTGCACAACAGTGCGAAAAGACCAGGGCAACGGGACCTTTAAAAAAGTTAAGAAATGCAAGACGAAATATAAGGCGGTACCGACGTATGCGGACAAGTGTCGATACAAGATTGACGCGTGGTCAAAAGTTAGGTCGGTAAAAACGTCGCAGCAAGACACTGATGAACCTGTTTGGCCACAGTTTCGTTTGGCCAAAGAAGGAAAGTGTCTCGGGTGCGAACGCGCTGGCGCGAAAGAGCAGACCTACAAAGTTTTCTTCAAAATGAAGGATACGGAAGAGAGTTGCAGTTTTTCTCAAACGAAATGGGCATCGATTGATAAAGGTAGTCAGTGGACTGCGGAAACACGGGTGTTGGGCGGCGGACTTGATTGCGAGTCTTTACAACCCGCTACAACCTCGGGGAATTAAAAATGCTGAAGTGGCACCCGTTATTGAGTGATACCGAAACTACGAACATCGATTTCACGATTAGTTTGGTGAACAACATCAGAGCGGCTGAGGTCCCTGGCGGTGTCGTCTTGGCAATTCACGAAGAGGTGTTCAACGGGCTTACATTTGTGCCTGATGTACACCTAGAAAAAACCCCGGAAATCCGACCCCAGCTAGGTGTTTTGTGGGCTTTGAAGCCAGGGAAACCAAATTTGTAAGCTTCTGCGGGTGGGCCGGCTTCGACTCGTAGCGGAAGAATCGCGGCGATGTCACCTTTTTGACCTCTGCAATTGTTCAAATCCGTAAGCGAAAATGTACGATTATATGCAATACTGCTGCTAATGCACGGCTGGTTTTCGCTTAATCTTAGTTCGAACTTTGTTCGCCACGCGGCTACGGCGATGCCCTTGCTTTTCGCGGTCTGTTTCTCGAGCGCTTGCGATGATGCAGGACCTACCGGTGTGCTCTACAAAGTTGAGGCAGGGCTGACGCGCGTTGAGACTCGCCTTATCCCGAGTGAAGCCATTGTTGGCTCTCCCGTAAAAGTACAGTGCGTCGGTATATACGAAGATACGAGAGAAGAGGTTCTCAGCTCTGAGAACTCTACCTTCTCCGTCAATCCTCTCGACTTGTTCGACATTTCTCAGAATACCTTGGCGACGACGACAGCTGGAACATATTCTGTAGCCTGTGATGTGAAGGGCGTAACCGAACTTACACCCGCCTTGCTGACGATTAAACCGGATGAACCAGCAAGAATTCGAACGGAAGTCGATCGCGAGATAGCAACCGCTGGAGATGACATAAACGTCAACTGTGTAGTCGAAGATAAATACGGAAACGAGACGACGGCGAGAAATATTGCAGTCAGATCCCAACCATCGCGTGGCGTGGTTGTCGAAGGTAATGTTGTGTCCACCGAACTAGCCGGTGACTATCAATTGGAATGCACTGCGCTAGGGCTCCAAAGAGAACCCAAGAATATTTCGGTTCTCGCCGGCCAAGCAACCCGGGCTGCAGCAGAGCTTTCAAGCTACGGAGTCATGGCTGGAACAAGAGTCGAGGTTACGTGCCATTTGTCTGATGAGTTTGGCAATGAAGCGGAAGGCAATACAGAATTCTCGATAGACTCAATGGTACCGACGATAGACGCTACCGGATTCACTGCTGAGACGTCGGGGCAATATTGGGTCACCTGTCTCGCTCCTCAGTTTCAGGTGGCGAGCGAGCCTGTCCTTCTTACCGTATATCCAAATCTGCCGGCATCGATAGAAATACTTCAGCTGACTCCTCAAGCGATGATTTACCGCCGAACTGACATTGTGGACGTTGATGTTCTTGTCTTGGATATTTATGGCAACGAAATCACAAATTCTGACGTTGCTTTTCGGGGCGATCCGAGTGGATCCATATCCGATATCGGCTTCGGGCAAGCGATGCTTATGGGGGATGGGAATATTGAGCTTATTGCAGAAATCATTTCACCGACGCATAATGGTCAGGCCGTTGAAGACCGCGTTGCGGTATTGGTCGATGGTTCGCCACCCGTAGTAGAGTTTTTATATCCCACCCGCGCAGAGCTGGTTGTTGGTCCGCCGAATAGACCTCTTATTGTGCGAGGTCGAGTCACCGATGCAATCAGCGGAATTTCTTCGTTTCAAGTCAATGGGGACGTCATTACCCCCGACACAAATGGAAACTTTCAATTTACAATGAATCCTGACTGGGGCGTAAATCTGATCGAGGGAAATGCTCTCGATAACGTTGGCAATGAAAAATTCTTCGCTCAGTCCTACCAATACGCATCTGTGTACAAGCCTGTGAGTCCTTCACGAATTGAAGCTGGACGAATGTACGATGGTATCATCGCCCATCTTGGTCAAGAGGCGCTTGATGATGGTAATAACGATATCGATGATTTGGCCCGTATCGCTGAATTGGCTATTGAAAATCTTGATATCAATTCATTTATCCCAAGTCCTATCACAACGTTTGACTCGGACTGCTCATTTTGGCCCTTCACGATTCGTGGAAGACTTCGACTTTATGTTGATAGCGTAAGTTTTAACACGCCTAGCGTTGAACTAACTGCAATAAACGGGGGCGTTGACGCGCGGGTTCGCATTAATAACTTTCAAATCGCGATTCGAACGGCGGGTGATGTTTGCGATATCCCAATCAATCTCAGCGGTAGTGCGAGTGCGAATCGGGTCGTTGTGAGTGGCGATGTTCTCATCTCTGGCAATGGCAATAATATTCAGGTGGCAATGCCTTCACCCAATGTTAATATCAACGGTTTGAACGTGAATATTAATCTACCGAGTGCAATTAGCTGGGCCGTCAACGGCATTATTAATCTCTTTCGAAACCAGATTTCAAATCTTATCAGCAACGCCCTTGAAGATGTTATCAGCGACCAAATACCTGATGCTCTAAAGGATATTCTTGAGTCATTATCTTTATCGACAGGATTCAATTTGCCTCCTCCGGTCAGTGTGGCTTTGAATATCGACTCTAATCTTGGCATGGTTCAATTCAATACAGGTGGTGGAGACCTTGGTTTGGACACGACCATTTACGCTCAAGGAGTCATAACACCTGAACCCAGAGGGAGTATTATCCAAGAAAATCAAGTTTTACCGACTTTCAATGCCACTAATTCCTTGGGTGTTGCGATTGGTTATGATCTCATAAATCAGGTTTTGTATTCGTTGTGGTACGGCGGAGGTTTGAATATCGATGCTCAAGATTTCTTGTCCGGAAGTAATGGGCAAGGAAACGGAACAACAGTGGAAGCTAATCTTTCTGCACTGTCGCCTCCTGTATTCAAGCTCACTCCAAACTCAGCTAATCCGGTTGAGATTCAGGTAGGTGACCTAAAACTTGATCTCTTTGTAGATAATATTCCAAATACGGCCCCGATTAATGCAGTTGTTTACGCGACTTTACTTGTCGACGCTGACGTAAGGCTCGACCAATCGGGTACGATTGAATTAGCCGCTGGGCAAAATCTCAGACTAGCACTTGAGTTTGATACTGACTTAGATTCTTTTCTGGACCTCAATCTCCTAATCGGTACTCTTGAATCTGCTCTAAAATCTTTGCTCCCGCAGATCATCTCCCAGGCAATTGGCGGTATTCCCATCCCAACGTTTGATCTTACATCGCTTTCGGGCAACATCTTACCCACGGGTATTGTGTTAGGCCTTGGAAATCCTAGTTCGAGATTTGAAACCTCGTATCTCGTCTTAGAGGGTGATCTCGTTCAGGTGCCTTAATGATGTCGCAATCGTTTTTGTTGCTAGAAGGGTAGGTTTTCTCGTGGATCTTTTTTCTTTGGAGGCGGTGGAACCTTATCAAGCTTGATTTTGATGGTTCTCGCTCGATGTGGAGTCACACGTAACTCCTTCGAGAAGTATCCCTGTTTTTTGAAAGACACTGTTACTGCAGTATTCGATTTTGGCAGTTTCAGTTGCAGCGGAGTGACTCCCGATTTTTTTCCATTAACGAGAACTGTGACTCCATCTACGTTTGTCGCCTCAATTCTCAGGGTGACTGTATCACTTACTGGAGTGGTCTCAGCTATGACCTTCGACGGTGAAACAAGAAGCATCCCACACACAATGGTTAACGCCAGAAAAACGGTGGACAGGACAAAATGTAGAGACTTCTTCATATGTATTAATGTTTACACGAACTCCGAGCTTTCAGACAAATATTCAATACGTGGTTTTTGTATAAGCATATGATATTATTAGTTTAATTGTGTAAATAAATATTGAATAACCTGTCTTAGTAGCCTTGATTGAGATGTTGGTTTATAGCGAACCAAGCCCATGAAGACCTTCGTTTTCGAACATTTGTTGAGCGGCAACACGATCTACTCTCCCGGCACCGTCACGGTTGACGATTCTGGAATGGTCTCTCACGTCGGTTCTGAAGCGATTCAGGGTGAAGAAGAAATGCTCAAAGGCATTGCTATTCCGGGAATGCCTAATCTTCATTCTCATGCATTTCAACGAGCTATGCTCGGTCACACAGAGTCCGGAAGACCTTCTGTAAAAGATTCTTTCTGGACCTGGCGAGAGCTCATGTACAGTTTGGTGCAAAAGCTAGAGCCAAACGATATTCAGGCGATTGCCGAATTTCTCTATATGGAGATGTTGGAGGCTGGCTACACATCCGTTGGAGAATTTCATTATGTGCACCATAAGCCGGGTGGAGAAAAGTACTCACCAGTATCAACGCTCGGGGAAAGAATCCTCCAGGCGGGACACTCGGCTGGAATAGGTATGACATTATTGCCTGTTTTGTATATGCACGGAGGTTTCAACCAAGCCCCGAGGGACAATCAGCTCAGGTTTGTGCATAGAAATCTTGAAGACTACCTAAATCTTTTTCAAGCTTTAAAAAAAATCACAGATTCTATTTCTAATACAGTCCTTGGAGTAGCACCTCATAGCGTAAGAGCGGTTGATTTTCAGACGCTCACCTCACTTCTTTCAAGCATTGATTCTGATATTCCTATTCATATTCATATAGCGGAACAGCTTCTCGAAGTTCAAGATTCTTTGAAAATGCTAGGGGCGCGGCCTGTTCAATGGCTTTTGGATAATTTTGAAGTAAACGAACGTTGGTGTCTGGTTCATGCAACTCATTTGACTGATCAAGAGAAAAGTGATCTGGCGGCTACCCAAGCCGTGGTCGGTTTGTGTCCATCAACGGAAGCCAATCTCGGTGATGGCATTTTCGACAGTGAATTTTATCTCGAGAAAGGAGGGCGAATCGGTATTGGTTCCGATAGTCATGTATGTGTTTCTGTTCCTGATGAGTTGAGGATTTTAGAATACGGACAACGACTGACCAAACATCGACGGAATATTCTCTGTGATGAAGAGACGGCCTCGGTAGGGCAGAATCTTTATGTCAAAACCTGTCGTGGAGGTGCACAAGCCTTGAAACAGCCCGTGGGAGTGATTGAAAAAGGGAAACGCGCAGACATCGTTATGCTTGATCATCGACATTCAAAAATATGCTCGGTGCCTGTTTCGAAAATTCTAGATGCCTGGATATTTGGCCATGCGGCAGGTGCTTTGCGCCGTGTAATGGTTGCAGGAAAGTGGATAGTTGAAGATGGTGAACATCTCTCTCGAGCCAGAATTGAAGCCCGCTACCGCAGCGTCGTAGCAAAGCTATTTCATTAATCGATTGAGTTTCCCGCTACAAAATAATGAAGATAGTTTGCTTTTCCAATCGCCGTGGCAAAAGTCGACGTCCCAGTAAGTTTGGTCCAAGGACCCGCTTTATCATCCGCTTGATATATGAAAGTTGCAGTCGGTGTAACGGTGTTTGCGACTGGGATTTCTATTTGTATGAGCTCTTGCGTTTCTAAAGGGCTCGGGAGAATTCGATAAATAGGGCTCAGCGGTGCTATACCGTCGAGTTGCGTGATTTCTTGAGATTTTTCGATATACACCGAACGCGGCTTCGTGAGTGCATTCGCTGGAATTTGAATGCATACGTTGTCTGCTCCGCAGTAGCTGCCGCCTCGAGAACTTACGCCTTCACCAATGTTTTCGCTACAAACCGTTCCACACGCAGTACACGATTCATTAATACATTCGAAACCTGGGAAACATTCAACACTTTGCTGACATGGTATCGGTGTAGCTCGTTGTGTTATCGGGCATCCACAGTAAAAAAGGAGACAGAATAGGAAACCGAAATACTTGTGTATGGAAATATTCATCCTAGTTTCCTATCAAAAGACCTGAGTTTCGGTTCGCGACATCTGACCAAATAAATAAACGGCAACCTGTCCAAATTCCGATAGATTGTAAAGCTGAGAGCTGTGGACTTCCGTTAGACGGTGTCCGCCATTGTTGGGTGATGGGTTCGAAGCTATCCAAAACACCATCAGTATTCGAAATGGATCCGCCGTAAACGAGAAGCTCCGTGCCGTTCGAAGTAAAGATGCCGTCACCGGGACTAAATAAAATTCTCTGATTAGGTCGGCCGGGAATGATTGACCATTGGTTTTGTTGAATGTCGTATTGGCACCAGCCTGTCTCACTGACGACGAGTACATGTTTATCAATGACAACCGCTTCTGTTCGACCCGAGCATTGAGGCATGTTTCCAATTTGAGACCAAGTGTTCGTGCGGGGCTGGTAAAAAGCGTAATCACTGAGCGGACGGGATGAGTCATCAAGTCCTCCAAGAACCATAATCCCTGTACTCGTCTTCACGGCCGCAGCTCCATGTCGAGCACCTAGTGAGCTGCGCCGCATTTGGTGCCAGCTGTCGGAATCTGGAGAATAGATCGCGCCGTCAGCCATTGTTGTCTGAGAATCGCGTCCTCCCCAAATCATCCATTCGGTTCCCGTCCATACGTGCGCAAACTCGCTACGAGGTGAGGGTGCACGCAATCCCTGGTCGATTGCCCGCCATTCATCTCGGGCTGGTGAATATACAGCTCCGACCCCTGTTGATACATTTTCGCCACCCCAGACAAGGATATTTTTTCCGGTGAAGACAGCACCGTGGCCGACTCGGCTGAGAATCGGCGCCCCACTCATATTTATATCTGTCCATTTGTTTTCGATGGGATCGAAGGCCAACACATTATTCGTGCTCGAGGTTCCAAGTCCTCCGATGATAAATACCTTATGGCCGTCGAACACGGTGGCGGCCTTTGTACGTCCGCTAGCCGGTGCGTTTGCGGCGGAAGATGGCTCATAAGATAACTGGGTACACGCTGCGCGGCTTACACGGGTACCCGTAAAAGAAGATCGATACTGTGGCGAGATTTCTTGTCTCCGTGCGTGCCTGCATTGGTTCGCGATTGAGTCGTAATGCCCGCCTCGCGCTACTCTAGTTGTTCCGGAGGTAGGTCCTTTGGGGTCAGTATTGATGTTTTGGGCATAATAATTGGATGAGTAATAGTCGAACACGAATTCTTGCACGTTTCCGACGACGTCGTACAGCCCGAACTCATTCGCTATTTTTTCGCCAACTGGGTGAGTTTTTTCTTCTGAGTTTCCGCAGTACCACCCAACAGCGTTTGTACTTGGTTCACTGCAGGTTGAGGTTCCTATAGAGCCAGTGAATATCGCTGTTTCTGTTTTACCCCGCGCCGCACGTTCCCATTCCGATTCGGTCAAGAGTCTGTATCCTGTGCACGTGTTGTTAGCATACTCCCAGGAGCTATTTCTCAGCACGTAGCAAGGTTGGAGTGTTGCCTGAATTGAAAGCTGATTTGTGTACTGAACAAATTCATCAAAAGAAACTTGTTCGGCCGGGCAATCGCCACCGCATTCCTGAAATGCGCTGGGGTTTATGCCGGACAGAGACGTATATTCTCCCTGAGTGATCTCATTTGGACTTATGTAGATCGGTTGAGAATGAAATACCGTACGTTTGGGTCGTTCATCCGAGAGGGAGAAGGGCTCATTGGGGATGCTTCCCATCTGATAAACGCCAGCTTCAACCTTTACGAAGCTTCGGCGGACAGGTCGAAATCCCACATCATTAAATCGCGAAGATACTGGCAATCCCTCTCTTGCGGCGGTCCTGCATCGCAGAGCCACGCTGTTCCAGCCTCCCCCCCGAATTTCTTTTATCGCAGTTGTATTTGCTCCAGTAGGATCAACCGTTATCCCGAAAAGCGTTGCATAGTAATTGGGGTCAAAATTAGTTTCTGTCCATTCTCGGACATTGCCGTTCATGTCGTACAAACCAAATCGGTTGGGTCGCTTTTGAGCAACGTCGTGAATGCGTAAGCTGGAGTTATTACAATACCATCCTAGAGAGTCCAGGTTTATATCGGCCTCACAAGTATTTGACGTACTTTCATTCGGGGCGTCGGAGTAAGCGAGCTGCGAGTTTGCTCGGGCTGCATATTCCCATTCTGCTGCGGTTGGGAGACGAAAGCCTAAGCAGTGGACGCCTGCGAAAGTCACGTCGCTTCCGGTGATAGAGTAACATCTTGGAAGTTGATGCCGATCTGATAGCCGGTTGAGATACTCGGTAGCCTCAATATAGCTAACGGTTTCTATTGGGCAAGCAGGTCCGCATCCAGGAAAACTAGACGGTGACTGACCCATCAGTTTTTCCCATTCTCCGTGAGTGACCTCTGTGTTTTTCATAAAGAAATTACCGGTCAATGCGGTTTCTACTGGGGGTTGTTCGTTCGTTTGAGCACCGACTGCTCCCACGGTTGAACCCATGGTGAATTTTGAAACTGTGACCAGTTCGTATGTGCTTTCAAAAACAGCCGCAACAGTGCCTGACGATTCGGCTGTTACGATGCACGGGCCCAGGCCTACGCAAATTCCTTCCCAACCCATAAACTTCGAACCGGCAAGTGGTTCCGCAATCATTTCAATTGTTTGTTGATGGTCGAGTTCAATCGAACAATTACCTGGACAGTTTACCGTGGCTGGATCCGACGTAATACGTCCGCTTCCAAGTCCTCGTGAAGCTATATGGATTGTGTGACGCTCAATTTCAAACCTAGCGACAACGGTCTCGAAGTTAGTGAGCGATAATACGCACTCTTCACTACCGACGCATGCTCCGGTCCATCCAGCAAAAGTGGAGCCTGGTTCGTCTTGTGCAATGAGTGTCACTTGAGTCCCATGTGGAAAGCTTCTTACACACTCGGAGGGGCAATCGATGCCGTTTGGTTGCGATATAATTCTTCCACGCCCAGGTCCCACGAGGTTTACTGTGACGTCGTATTCGGCGGGCCCAAAAATAGAACCCACATTTTTATTCGAGTCCATTGTTAGCGTGCAGCTGCCGATGCCAGAACAATCACCTGTCCAGCTTTCGTGTTCGAAACCCTCATCTTCAAGAGTTGTGAGAGTGATTTCGGTTCCTGCTGAAAGTTCTACCTCGCAGTCCGTCTCTGTTGTCGAACAATTGATTCCTGCAGGACTTGAAATGATTGCTCCCGCGCCCGTGATGGAAGCAGTCAGTGTAAATGCTTGAGTACTGAACTCCGCACTAATGCTTGAGTAATTATCCTCCAGCGTGATTCGGCACTCTTCAAGACCTGCACATTTACCCGTCCATCCAGTAAAAGTTGAACCAGCTGCGGGCTCTGCTCGCAGTGTTAGAATTTGACCACGCGGAAACTTTGCATCGCAAGTTGAACCGCAATCGATCGCAGCCGGCGCGGAGATCACTCGTCCTGCGCCGTTTCCTGTTTTCTGGATCTCAATTAAAACGGAGTCTGGCTCAAAAGATGCTGAGATTTTTCGATCCTGAGTCATTGATACGACGCATTCGCCTCGCCCCACGCAATCACCTTTCCATTCGGCTAAGCGTGCGCCTTGCATTGGTGCCGCATGAACTCGAATACGTTGACCATAGGGTAGAGAAGTTTTGCATGTTGGGTCGTCGCTAGAGTTTTCGGAGCAGTTTATCGTCGTGCCTCGAATGGTTATCCGTCCCATATCTGGCTGGGCGACGGAGACTTCAAGGAATTGCCGACGTGGATTAAAATTTGCGCTCACGGTTCGGTCTTCAGACATCGTCAGGACACAGCTGCGTTTTTGGGAATCGCTGATCGTCGAATTCTGTGTTGCGCAGTCTTCACCCCATCCCGTGAACTCAAAACCTGCAAGAGGTGTCGCAATCAGTTCAATCACTCGACCTACAGGGAATACCTCCTCGCAGTTATCCGGGCAGATGATCCCGTCACTGCCTCTAATCCCGACGAATCCAGATTCTTCTGAATTATTTGTGACACGGAGACGAGCACCCTCAACTGCAGTGAGATCACACGCAGTCAAACCAATGAGTCCGACCACACTTAGGCTGATGATTGCGAGAGAGAAATTTGAAGACATGATGACGTGGAAACTACGCACGAGAGATTACCTGAAAAAAAAATTGCATTCACCCTTCAGACTTCATGGAAAGTGCCGAACAACCAATTGATGGTCACGTCTATTCGAGGAGCGAGAGGATCTGAGACTCGTCGAATCGTCAAGGTTATTGATTCTCGTCGCGCCGTTGACCGCATAGAGCGCGTACTTACCCCCGATCGCGCGACCATTTCGAATGAAGGTCGAAAACGATGGTCTCAACACCGTAGAGCTGCTGCGAGGCAGAATCGAAATACCCGGAAGGGAAGAGATTTCGAGTTGAACCGACGTGGCCTCGGCAAGACCTTTAGGGTTTGGCCGGGCCGACGCAAGGCCCAGTCTGAACCGCTTACCGTAGCCAGCGTCCGACAGCACGTCGCGGCAGGCGGGAAAGTTTCTGGGCAGGTAAAGTTCGACTACCCTATTCAAATAGGCGGTCAACCCCGCCAAGTCGAAGGCGTTCTCAGATTTGAGGCTGACGTCGAAAGCGGTCGTCCAGTCGTCACCATACCATTAGACGAAAACATTGCATTTTCCGGCGGTCTGAAAACGATTTATCGAGTTCCGGACAGCACTGAAGTGGATTTGCTGTCCCAGGTCGCGGCGAATCAAGACGAGGAAATGAGGGAGTTGAATTCCCATAAACCATCGAAAATATTGAAAAAAGAGACTGTGGTGAATGCTTCATCAGCTCAATCCTCAAAAAGAACATCGGTGGTTCAAGGCGTTAGAGCCTCAAAGTTTTTGCGCAGATTTGCGCTGCAATCGTACTCAATTTACGCGGCCAATGATAATTCCAGCCGAAATACACGGAGGTTTGTCGCGACGCTCTAACGCAATCGAATCATTTTGATATCGGGTTCTCCGCATATCGCAAAAAAAACTCGCTCTTTCGCCGTAGGCGTAAAAAACATGGGGTCTTGCTATTGACTCAAGTGCGAGAAAGACGACCTATAGGGCCCAGCGAACTGTTTTGGTTCCAAAGTGAGCACTGTGCGGATACGTTTGTTTCCATCGACCGAAAAAAGGTCAATCAGTGCGTGACGTATATCACTTGATCGGATACGATGCTCACGTAGCGACGTACTTCAATTGGGTGGTGACTGACACTTGAGAAGACTGTAAAAAGTTCCTCTCATGCGGGAGACCACGATGGAGCATATCGCAGCAGGTACTGATGGATAAGCGGGATACGCAGCCATCAATACAAAAGGGACGTAAACCGAAGATGGCCGGACTTCAAGAAGCAGTTGCACAAATCGACAAGGCAGCTGATCCTAATGAGCCAGAAGGAGCGGTAACGATGCTGCGCGAGGCTCAGATTAGACCCGAGAGTGCAAAACTTACCCAAGCGCCTACATCACGTCCACGTTCTTCCATCCATGATTCTACACCGCCTGCCCGTATGGACTCAGGTCTTTTTGAGTCAGCAATTCCTACTCGTGTTTACCGAATCGAAGGCTATGGCCCAACCCGTTGGGGTATGAGTGCAAACGAAGTACAAGATGTGTGCCCCGGTGCCCAGGCAGTTACCCCTGAACGACTCGAAGAGCGCAAACGCGTGGCAAAACTTCCGGCAGAGGTAACCTACTTACTGGCTGACGACAGATTGTACGCCGCATCTATTACTTTCCGTTCCTCTCTAGATACCGGCATGGAGTACATCGCGAAGTTCAAAAATCTTCGACGGTTGCTCTCTAAGAAGTACGGTGAACCTATCGATTCGAAAACAACCTTTAATGCATGGCGTTCTTGCAACTCAGGCTTTGTCCTTGAGCACTCGAGCTATCATGGCGTTTTGGTCGAATCAGGGCGGATGCAAATGAGCTGCTCTTGGGAAGTCGCCGAGACAAAAGTCTGGATGTACCTTGGTTGCAAGAAAACACGTCAACCGACGATTACGATTGAATACGAATCTACTCACCTAAAAGAAGAATCGGTTCAGCTAGAAGAAGAACAGCTTCTCGAAGACCTTTGATTCAAAAAATATAGCGCACTATGCTCTATGTTATACGACAGCCAGTTCCCCGATAAAGCAAGTTCGAAGCCCGAAGTGGTAACTGAAATGGTATGAAACTGTCTGCGGAAAAAGATCGCTACGATGGAACAATTCGGTAGATACCAGCTCCTACACCAACTCGCGGTCGGTGGAATGGGGGAGATTTTTCTCGCTAGGTCATCCAGTATTAGCGGTTTCTCAAAAAACCTGGTCATCAAACGAATTCGCCCCGAAATGACATCCAACGTGCGATTGATCTCCATGTTTCTCAATGAGGCTCAAGTTTCGATTTCGCTTTCTCACCAAAACGTTATCCAGGTCTTCGACTTTGGGCAGTGCGAAGAAACATATTTTTTGGCGATGGAGCATGTTCACGGATGTGATTTAGTTCAGCTCCTTAACCTTGACAGTGTGCTTGGCCGCGGTCTTTCTCCCGGACTTGCTCTATATATCATGTCGGAAGTCTGCCGGGGTCTTGATTATGCGCATACTTCTATTGGCCCGAATGGACAGCCATTAAATCTTATTCATAGAGATATGAGCCCAGACAATATCATGCTCTCAAAGGACGGTGGTGTGAAAATTGCCGATTTTGGAATCTCGAATTTCGCTGACAAGCTACTAGAGAAAAAATCGAAGAAACTAGAGGGCAAGATTCCTTATATGGCACCAGAACAGGCGAGGGGAGAACCGACGGACGCGCGGTCGGATGTCTTTGCCTGCGGGTTGGTCCTTTGGGAGCTTTTGACGGGCGAACAAGCTCACCCCGGTGAAATTGATCGTGACATGTTAAAGCGTGTGCAGAATGGTCAAATTCAAAAACCCAGTCGGCATAATCGTAAAGTTACGCGTCGTTTGGATAGGGTTGTCATGACCGCTATTCATCCTGACCCGCAAAAAAGATTTCAAACTGCGAGGGAATTTGGCGATGCTTTACGAAGTTTACTCACGAAAAAATACGATAATTGCGGAAGCCATGAATTAAGATTGTATTTGACCGATAATAAAGCAGAACTCGGCATATTGGATCTTTCCGCAGTATGTCCAGCCAACGAAGCTGTATCTGTCAGTCCTGCTTTTTTTCAAACGAGCGACGAACTTGCATCATTTGAATATCCTGATCAAGCAAAGCTCATCGCTCGCAATTTCTGTAAGTCACCCGATCTAAACCGATTGGTTGAACTTGCTGCGTTTATGGAAAAGAGCGGTGACCTTCCCGCTGCTCGAGCGACTTACCGAATCGCCGTCCTGAAGTTTGCGCAACAAGGAATGTTTGCTCAAGCTCTAAGCTTAGCAATCAAGGCGCACCAATTGATGCCAGAGGATGAAACATTTATTGAAGATATGGCATTGCTTCCTTCCTACATCGGTTATTCCAATCAAAGGCTGATTCCACATTTCTTTATGGATTCGACCGGGTTTTCGGAATTATTAAGCTATATCGTAGTGGCAAGTCTGAGCCAGAACGTGACATCAATCGCTCCTTGCCCGTGGCTTTCTAGTCTTTCACCATCAGCCTTTGCTCAGCTTATTCGTCTATCTAAGGTACAGCAATATTCGATAACGGATCTCATTATCCGCCAAGGTGAAACAGGGGACAGCATGTTCCTTATTGTAAAGGGACGAACGCTTATTCATACTTTGTCGTCTTCAGGTGAAAAAATATTTCTCGCGTCGCTAGCCGAAGGCGAATACTTTGGTGAGCAAGGTTTTTTTGGAACGTCTGTTCGAAATGCGACCGTTGAAGCGATGGAATCTGTTGAGGTCATCGAGTTTGATAGAACGCTCATGAGGAATGTAATTCAAACAAATCCACAGGCTGAGTCAACGTTGATTGACCTCTACAAAGCGCGAGTAGTCGATGGTCTCCTTGCTCGTTCAGAGGTCTTTAGTGTTCTGTCAGCGGAAAGTAGAAAGAATTTACTCCCTCAACTTGATAATTTGACAGTTCCGAAAGGTGAAGCTTTCATCAATCAAGGTGAACTCAGCCGAGAAGCGTATATCATTAAGAGTGGTCACGCTGAGATTTTTAAGCAACAAGAAGGTCAGGAGGTCCGAGTCGCTGAGCTTGGTCCTGGAACGATTATTGGCGAGGTCGCTGCGCTTGCCAAAATACCTCGAACAGCATCGGTTCGAGCAATCGAGTCGATGGAATTGTTTCGTATTACCGAAGAAATGATGGATAGAATGAAGGAGTCCTCGCCTCAACTAATAGAAAAGATCGATATGCTTGCTGGTAATAGGCAGCAATCAATCTCACAAATCAGTGTCGATGAGTAAGAACTTATAAACTTTTCTATGTACGAGCTTAACGAGGTTGAAGCTAAATAATCATCGCTTAGTCATACATCTTTTCAATTTCGTCCTTATACCTCTCATTTACGACTCGTCTTTTTAGCTTCATCGTAGGCGTGAGTTCTCCGCTTTCTGGAGTGAATTCGGTCTGAATGATAGTCCATTTCTTTATTGTTTGAACTCGTGCGAGCTTTCCATTTACTTCGTCGACCTGGCTTTGCAAAAATGAATGAAATTTTTCGCAAGCTGCTGCACTGGGGACGTCGGTAGCGTTACTTTCTGCTTTTTTGAGTTCAGTGAGAAGATTTTCTGCATCGAGGGTGAGTAATGCGCTCAGATATTTTCGGCGATCTCCAATGACGACAGCTTGAGCGATCACCGGTATAGATTTTAGCGCGGCCTCGATCAGCTGTGGCGCAATATTTTCACCTCCAGCCGTGATAATTAGTTCTTTTTTTCGATCGGTTATTTGTAAGAAACCATCTTCATCGATTGTTCCAATGTCTCCAGAATGTAGCCAGCCCTCTTGGTCGAGAGCATTTTCTGTCGCTTCTTGGTTTTTCATATAGCCAGCGAATACATGAGGTCCGCGCATACAGACTTCTCCGTCTTCTGCGATACGAATTTCCGTACCAGGCAGAGCGAAGCCTGCTTTGCCCGTTTTGAATTTCTCAGGAGTTGAGACTGTGGCAGGGCCTGTGCATTCACTCATTCCATAGACCTCCATCAGGGGTATATCGAGGCTAAGAAAAAACTCAAGAGTGTCTTTCGAAATAGGTGCCGCAGATGTCACCATGATTCGGCAGCGATCAAGGCCTAATTTCTCACGAACCTTCGAAAAAACTAATTTGTAGGCAAGGGGATAAAGAAGTGGACGTTGTTCTCCCGATTGAATCGCGTAACCTGTTTGTAGACCTATGCCTCGAGCCCAGGCTGCGATCTTCTTTTTTAGATTCGAGTTTTGGGCGCCAGCAGCCATCATCTTTGCCTGAATTTTCTCCCACACTCGAGGTACACCAAGGAAATAGTTTGGGCGTATTTCTCGAAGGTTGTCACCAAGTTTATCGAGGCTTTCAGCGAAGGCGACTGAGCCACCGGTGATCATTGGACCATGTATCGAAAGCATTTGTTCGGCGACATGGCTAAGCGGCAAATATGTAATACCGCAATCTCCCTCTCGCATATCTACGCAATCAACGCCCGCTTGTGCGGTCCATGTCGCGTTATTGTGAGTAATCATGACTGCTTTCGGATCACCGGTTGTTCCAGATGTATAAATGAGAGTGCAAGTGTCCTCTAGCTTTTGATTTTTCATTCGCTCATTGAGGTCGGAGTCATTTTGCTCACGCGCAAGTCGCTTCAGGTCATTCCACGAATAAACATCATCAGAACTATCTTCGCCATACATCAAGACAATTGCTTTAAGGTGAGGAAGTTGGTCTTGAATTTTTTTGAACTTCGCCAATTGAGCTGCGTCTTCAACGACGGCAATTTGCGCTTCGCAGTGGTGCGCAATATATTGACACTGTTCAGCGCTGTTCGTTGTATAGATTCCTGCCGGGATGCCTCCGGCAAAGATAGCTCCTACATCCGCATAGAACCATTGCGGACAATTATATCCGATGATCGCGACGCCTTTGCCTGGCTCCAAACCTAACTTAATCAATGCTTTGGCCGTGGTGAGTACATGGTCTTCGTATTCTGACCATGAAATATCGTGCCAGTTTCCATGGACCTTATGTTTTAGGGCGATGTCATTAGCGTGCTTTTGTGCGGCTGTTTTGAATGCTTCAATAACGGTTTTGCTCATCTAGAATTCCTGATTTATTGTTCGTGCTACTAGCGAGTTCTTTCAATGGAACGAAGTACAGATTCTGCAGTGCACGGTATCTTTAGCTCTGTATCAAAACCTGAGGATGAATTGAACCCAGCAATTGCTTTTCTTAGAGCGGCAAGAATTCCAATTCCCAACATAAACGGTGGCTCACCCACGGCTTTACTACCGTGAATAACATTGTGTTGCGGAGCGCGTTCTAGCAACTGAACATGAAATGCTTCCGGCGCGTCACTAAACGCTGGAATTTTGTAAGTGTCTGGTGAGTATGTTTTCAAATGACCCGAATCTGACCAAACCATTTCCTCGCAGCTCAACCAGCCGAAACCTTGAATAAATGCTCCTTCGACCTGTCCCCGATCAATAGAAGGCACTAACGAATCTCCTACATCGTGTAAGATATCAACTCGTCTAAGTTTGTACTCCCCGGTAAATCCACTGACTTCGACTTCTAATACGGCTCCACCGTAAGCGAAATAGTGGAACGGCTTTCCAGCGCCTTTGTCGCGGTCGTAGAAAATATTTGGCGTAGCGTAATAGCCGGTAGCGGAGAGAGAAACCTGCGAGTTGTAGGCGGTTTGTATCAGGTCAGAGAATTCAACCGTGTTACCGTTCGGCGCTCTAACTTGATTGTTCACAAAAGTAATTTCCTCAGCGTGCGAAGTGTCAACATCGAGAATTGCCGACGCGACTTTTCGCAGACGAGATTTTAGCGTTTTACACGCTTCGCGAACAGCTTGACCGTTTAGATCTGAACCGCTCGATGCAGCCGTCGCGGATGTGTTTGGCACTTTGTCGGTGGCCGTATCCATTAACCGAATTCGATCTTTACTCACGCCGAATTCGTGTGCGCAGATCGTGAGCATCTTGGTATGAAGTCCTTGCCCCATTTCTGTTCCACCATGATTGAGCTGAATAGAACCATCACTGTAGATGAGCACTAGAGCTCCAGCCTGATTCAGAACAGAGTGCGTAAACGAAATTCCGAATTTCACAGGTTGAAATGCAATGCCACGCTTTACCCAGGCGTTATCATCGTTAAACTCCTGAATACTGTTTTGTCTTTGAGCGTAAGATGAAGATTCCATCAACTCCTGAAAAATTCGTTGAAGTCGACAATCTTCGATGATTTGCCCATACGGTGTTATATTTCTTGGGGCTTCACCATAAAAGTTTCTCTGACGAACGAGGGTTGAATCAAGATTTAGTGTCTGGCCAATTCGATTGATTATTTCTTCAATTACGACGACTCCTTGAGGACCGCCAAATCCGCGAAATGCGGTATTCGAGACAAGATTCGTCTTAACGACTCGCCCTATAAATTCGAGGCTGGGAATGTAATAACTATTATCAAGATGGAACAAGCAGCGATCTAAAATCGCTTGTGACAGGTCGCAGCTCCAACCGCCGTCAGCGAATGTTTTTACTTTAAGGCCTTGGATTATACCTTCATCGGTAAAGGCAACTTCATATTCTGAGTAAAAGGGATGCCTTTTTCCGGTTTGAGTCATATCTTGGTCACGATTGAACCATACCTTTACGGGACATTTCGTTACGACTGCACCTAGAGCCGCTAGCGCTGCGACCGGCGCGGCCTGTGTCTCTTTTCCGCCGAATCCGCCGCCCATGCGCCGTGTTTCCACAACGATTCGCTCTCGAGGTATCCCCAGAACCTCTCCTACTTTTGCCTGTACCTCCGAAGGATGCTGCGTAGATGAGTGAATGTGTAGTGTTCCTTGTTCGTCGGGGATGGCCAACGCGGCTTGACTTTCAAGATAGAAATGATCTTGTCCACCTGTAGAAACTGTACCCTCTAACACGTGCTTCGCGTCCGCTAAGATCTTATCGATATCGCCTCGACGGATGATGTGTGGTGGCGTGAGGTATGAGTCTTGGGCTATGGCCTGTGCTATCGTAAGTACCGGCTTCTCTTCTTTAAAATCGATTTCGATGAGTTTGGCGGCATTTCTACAGTACTTGAGACTCTTCCCAACTATGAGTGCCAAATGCTGGCCGACGCACTGCACTTCGGACTTAGCCAAAAGAGGTTCGTCATGAGCCACCGGTGCGATATCGTTAATACCAGGAATATCTTTCGCCGTGAGAATCGCGTGTATTCCTTCGGCTTTTTTCGCCCTGTCTACATTGAACTTGGCGAGCTGACCCTTCGCAATAGGCGACACAAAAATGAGTCCAACCAAAGTATGACGGTTTGTGGAGATGTCGTCGACGTAGATTGCTTCGCCAGTAGTGTGTCGATAGCCGCTTTCGTGAATTGAATGTTGGTGCAATGGAGATGCTTGTTCGTCAGTCACGACAATTCTCCAATTTGAACGGTAGCAACTGGCCTTAATGGAAGAGCATCGGGTGAGGTTTCATTGGATTCAATTTGAAAGGCGAGCAGTAAATTTTTTGCTACGGTGGTTCGGTACCAAGCTGAACCTCTGTGATCACTCAAAGGCTTGAAGTCCTTTTCCAGTTCTTCCACCGCCGCGGACACTGTCTCTTGATTCCAAACCTTTCCAAGAACGGCTTGCTCGACATTCGAAGCTCTTTTTGGAGTAGCCGCCATGCCACCAAAACAGAACCGCGCTGTATTGACCGTGTTTTTTTCCGACAGTTCGACAAATAATCCTGCTGAAACCGTACTTATGTCTAATTCCTGTCGCTTTGAAACTTTATAAGCGACGACTCTCGATGTAGCGCCGGGTTTAGGAATGCGAATTTTTCCGAGGATCTCACCTTTCTTGAGTGCAGTTTTCCTATAGTCGACGAAAAAATCTTCGAGCGGAATGACACGTTCTCCTGCTCGACTTAAAATGATTGCTTCCGCGCCCAAAGCGATGAGAATCGGAGGAAGGTCACCGATAGGTGAAGCTGTACAAAGGTTACCTCCAAGTGTTGCTCGATTCTTAATTTGACGGGCGCCAAAAAATCGAAGCATTCGGCCGACGGCTGGAACGAGAGGTGCAATATTCTGTTCCAATTCGCTTAGCGTAAGGGTACTGCCTATTTCGATAAAGTCATCTTGCTCACGAAAGAAACGAAGTTCATCGACGCTCTCGAGTGAAACGAGAAACGGTAGAGTTTTGAATTTCTTGGTAATGAGAAGAGATAAATCAGTGCCTCCACTGATAATTTGAGCTTCGCTTTCGCTTTCTAGGATATTCCAAAGTCTGTCTAGTCGATCCGGTGCAATGTACCGTTCGTCCAGATGAGAATAATTGATTGCACCAGAGCGAACAGATGCTTCTTTGAGGCGACTGGTAAACCGATCAGCGGGTTGTAGACCCGCTATTTTTTTCGTTGCATCCAGAATCGGTCGATAGCCTGTGCATCGACATAGATTACCGCACATCTGGTCATTTAACTTCCAGTCTTCGTCGAGGTCATCTCGGTAACAGGCCTCGAACATGGACATGATGATGCCAGGTGTACAATATCCGCACTGCGAACCTAGTTGTTCCACAAGGCTGTCCTGTACAGGATGATAGCTGTCAGGGCCCTGAAGACCTTCTACCGTTACGACTTCTTTTCCATGAACCATGGGTAATAGAACTAAACAGCTGTTTATTGCTCGATAAGCATTTTTGTTGGTATTTAGGATTGCCACTGTGCAAGCGCCGCAATCGCCTTCTGCGCAACCTTCTTTTGTACCTGTCTGGTCCAATTCGGTCCTTAAGAACTGAAGAAGGGTTGTATTTGGCGAAACTTGGTCAGTACATACGACTTGACCATTGACCGTGAATTCAATCTTTTCCATAGATACCCTGCGCAGTTACAGTGTTAGTAATTGACCACGGAAGACGAAAGGAAGCAACTCAAGTGGAGAGGGATACCCTAGATAAACAACGGCTTCTCATTTTACGGGATGTGATGACCCTGATCGACGTCGATTGGGCGTTCGATCATGCGGCGGAGCCTGTTCATACTTTGTTCGAGTGGACCGCAACCGAGCCATCTCGGACATTTCGGTGCAATGCCACGACAAATTTGTATTCTCTTCGGTTCACAGTGCAGGCTTGTTTGCAAGGCGAGCCTACATCACAGAGATTGGGGTCGCTCGATGAGCTCAATGCGAAGTGGGGAATTGGCAGAGTATACTATGACTCGGAGCAACAGCATTTCGATATTTCCGGCGGCTTATTTCTTGGGACGGGCATTCCGGCACCGGTCATTTTGCGTGATCTTCTTAGGCATTTGGTTGAAGGAACAACGCAAGTTCAGAAAATGAAAGTGCCCCGTTTCAACGTCACGCACGAGCCTGAAAAACCGGCCACCCTGCAAAATATCTTTGATGTTTTGGTAAAAACGGGCCTTCAACCTCAACATCGTCCGCAGCGAAACCGGGTTGGAGTGCGAATTGCATTGAGTGCGAATCAAGATTTTGTTTTTGAGTTTGAATTGGATGATAGTAATTGCCTCCGAGTGGGGGTACTCGAGAATAACCCAGTCGCCTTGGTCAATGACGATTCTGTGATTGAATATTTACAAAACGTGAATCGTGGTTTGGACTTTGGCACTGTCTATTTTGATCGGGCTAACGGAAGATTCGTATTCCTGATGGCGATCCCGCTGGCATGGTTTCCGATAGACAGTCAAATAATTCGATGGCTAATGCAACAATCGGTCTCAGTTATGACAAAATTACAGTTAGATGTGGAGCGTTTCGTATGAATCGTCACTTGATATTGTTGCTCAGTTTTCTGGTTTCTTGCGGTGGGGTTGAACCCAGAGATGCTGAATTTTCAGATGGCGGGACCGACCCTACTATGGGCGGAAAGGGGAATTCTTCCGCAAGCTTATTACTCGGTACAGGCGAGACAGGATTCATGCCTGTGACAGAAGGCCAAGTCCTCGCTTTGATACTTGGTCCTCAAGGTACCGGACGGCTGGGCGGGTATCATATTTGGGGCGGTTTAGAAACAAGGGGCTTAGATGCCTCAAATCGCGTAAATCTCAAATTTACTTTGGTCAAGCAACTGGACGGACAACTTGTGACGAATTCAGAATGGAACAAAATGCTTCAACCTGCACAAACGGGTGCACAGTTCTACGCACTACCACTCATCGTGAGAGATTGTTGTTCTGCCCGAGGAGAGTTGCTTGAAATGAGTGCGACCGCCACAGACCAAAACGGAATCTCAGTGACTTCTTCTACTACAATACAGGCTGGTTCTCGCTGTAGCGACGCGGAGGGAAATGATATATGTCCTTAGAGACGAGGTGCTCAGGCATGCGAAATGACATTAGTCCCAACACTGTTATTCATCTCGGTTGCTTAGGTTGTGTGAATAATGTCTAAGCCAGTTGTTTTACTGCACGGTTTTACGGGGCGGAGTCAATCATGGGACTCCGTTCGTAATCGCCTCAACGATGGGATCCAGGTGATTGCTCCAAACTTGATTGGTCATAGCGGCATTGTTCCTGATGAGCCAAAAATTGATTTTGAGCAGTATGTAGAACGGCTAGCAATTCGTTTAAAATTACTTGGAGCTGAGGATGCTCATCTCGTCGGTTATTCGATGGGCGGACGCGTAGCGCTATCTCTTCTCATTAATCATCCAGAGCTATTTTCTTCCGCATCTCTTATCGGTGTTCATCCGGGTCTGTCTAAGAAAAGAGAACATGCTGAACGTATAAAGTTGGAGCATGGATGGATACAAAAACTCCGTGATGACGGAATCGAAAGTTTTGTAGAATATTGGGAGCAGTACCCTTTGTTTGAAAGCCAAAACAAGCTTGGCCTTGAAACGCTCATCAATCAGAGAATCCTTCGCCTAAGTCAAAAAGAAGAGGGGCTTATGCGCGCGGTTGAGGTGCTGGGTTTATCAAGTATGCCCAATTATGAGCTCAAAGCGAGTGAGATTCAGGTGCCTGTTGAGATCTTGGTTGGTGAATACGACCACGCATTCCAAAATCGCGGAGAACTGCTCGCAGCAATGATTCCGCAAGGCGAAATGCTGATAATTGAAGCCACAGGGCATAATGTTGTGCTAGAACGCCCAGACGTTGTTGCACAGCAGATTAACTCATGGACATCACTGGCTTCTTCTTAGCATTGTTTTTTGGGGACACTCCTCGTTCGGCTGCGGCGAGAATAAAGATTTACAAACAAACCTAATTCCTGATTCGGGTGACGAAATGTCTGAAACTCCAGCACGTCTGGATGGTGGAATATACTCCTCAAAAGCTGATGCTTCTTTACCTATTGCAGACGCGGGCATAAACTCGAGTGCTTCCGGCGTAGTGATTTATCAAACAGGCAGAATTCATTCCGTCTTGACTTCGTCCATGGTGACTAAATGGCAAGCACTATTGAGTCGGAACACGATGAACTCAGACCAATCCTTTATAAAGGTTGGCGACTCAATCACCGTGAGTAATCAATTCATGAAATGCTTTGAGAGTGACAATCTTGATCTTGACCAGTTCTCAGCTTTAGCACCGACTGTTGCCCACTTTCGTTCTTCGTTACCTGAACAAGAATCTCCTTATTTACGCGAAAGCGAAGCAGCTGAAGTCGGTCGAACAGCGAAGTGGGTACTCTCTGGCTCACCCTCATCACTTGAACGCGAAATGGCTGCAATGAATCCGTCCTATGGCGTCGTGATGTTTGGCACTAATGACGTCGGCATTTTATCACGAGTCGATTTTGCGGATGCTATGATGCAAGTCGTACAAAATATGATGAGCCAAGGCATTTTGCCTATTTTAAATACCGTCCCAGCGCGGCCCAGCTCAGAAACGGCTGACCAGAACATAAAAATATTTAATGAGATTATTCGAGGAATTGCTCAGGCCCGCGAAATTCCTTTGATTGATTTTAATTTGAGCTTAGCGGAACTTCCTGATTTTGGCTTGGCAGGCGATGCAATACATCCATCCACATATCGAACAAACGCAGGTCTTCGGGCCTGTAACTTCAGTGAAAATGGCCTGAGGTATGGGTATAACCAACGAAATCTGCGAACAATGGAAGCATTGCATCGACTTCGCTCAGCAATATTTATGGGCGAGACGGATTTCTTTGAATCAGATATCACTCGAATTGAAGGTGTAGGGACTTCAACGGCTCCATTCGTGATTAAGAATCTACCATTCAGTGATCTTAGAAATACGACAGTTTCGTTGAGTCGAATTATCGACGAATACCCCGGCTGCGCTGCTCCTCAAAACGAGTCTGGAAGAGAGTATATTTATAAGTTCGAGCTGACAGAAGCGACCAAAATCAAAGCCATGGTTTTTGACCAGGGTGACGTCGATATTGATGTTCATCTCCTTAATATGTCTATCGATGGAAACAATTGCCTCGCCCGTGCTCATAATGACTTTGAGTACGAGTTAGAGCCGGGCACTTATTATTTTGTGCTGGATTCTTACGTTCCTCAATCAGGTACTGCCTTAGAGGGAGAATATTTGTTCGTTCTTACTGAGGTTCCCTAAACTCGTCCTGAAGACTCGAGAGCGAGATGTCCGTTAGGCATGAGGTCAATATCTTCGACCGACCGAGACGCCAGTCTACTTTCAACAACTCCACGAATTTCTTCGAGCGATTTTGCGCGAAGGCAAAGTCTTCGAGTCTCTCTTTCGTCCGGAATTGCGCGAGTAAGATAACTGATAAGTTCCTTTAGTTTTCCGATCGGTCCTTTTTTCGCTCGGGGAAATGCGTCCACGTAGCGGTCAAAAGTTGAGTTGATAAATGCTGCTAAATCCGCTCCGGAAGGCGAATATACAGATTCTCCTTTTCGTAGAGAATCCAATTGCTGAAAAATCCAAGGGTTCCTGAGAGCAGGTCGACCAATCATGACACCTGCACACCCCGTCTCTTTTTCCATACGGAGTGCGTCTTCCGCGTACCAAATATCGCCATTTCCAACGACGGGAATATCGAGATTATCGACGAGCAACTTGATGGGTCGCCAGTCTGCCGTTCCTTCAAAAAAATCCGTCCGTCTACGCGGATGAACGACGATGTAGTCGGCTCCGGCTTCTTGAACTATTTTACCGATTTCAAGCACATGAGCCGAGGTATCAAATCCCGCACGGATTTTCGCAGACATAAGACCAGGCACTTTTTTTCGCATGGAGCATAAGACTTCATATAGAAGTTCCGGGTTCTTGAGCATCGCAGAACCAGCTCCGGCTCGAACCGCACGTGGGGCCGGGCAACCCAGGTTGATGTCGACGACGTCTGCACCAGCTTCCGCGACCGCGCCGGCGGCATCTGCCATCTTGTCCACATCAGTTCCCATGACCTGGACACACAAAGGAACTCCGGGTGATTTTATGACTTCTTTACGAATGTTTTTTAGGCTCAGTGGTCCGCGACTGATGCGGACAAATTCTGTGCAAACGATTCCGATTCCGCCATGTTCTGAAAGAATCGTGCGAAGCGTCGGGTGTGTCACGCCCTCCATGGGTGCGAGCATCGTCGGATGTTGCCAGGGGAGAGCCACATCGATTGTGCTAAAGTCTGTATTCGGGTCTGTCTAGCTAAATCTGCTGAAAGTCACGGCAGAGTGGGATCAATTTGATGGTTTTTGAATCGTGATGGGGCCGTATGCTCTTTGACTTCCCCTTAGGTCGCGAAGCACGATATAGATATCTGCTTTGGTTACGGAAACTTGCTCAATTTTTAACGTCGTTTTTGAGATTGATTCTTCGGAGAGTTCTGAAGAGAAGCGGCCTTGGGTTGCAAAGTAAGCGAGCACAAGCGTGTCCCCTTCTTCGACATCAGAGGGGTCGATCGTTGTTTCGATAACGACTTCACTGAGATCCGCCAGTGTGATCTGGGTGGGGGTTGAGGTTACTGTTTCTCCTCCAATGATGATTTCTTGGATTTTTAGCTCCGAATTAAATTCTTCTGGTGCATTTTGCAGCCAAAGCGGCATGCGAAAGATGGCCTCTTGTGTGTCTCCGCTCGCATTGGTTACACGGTACCGAAATAGTGTCTCAACTTGGTCAGGAATTTGGTCAGCACCGCTGAAAATTTCCATTTCATCTGGAGACGCCGTCGATTCGAGATTTTGAATACACTCAAGTGCGGCTTCTCCTGGATTGAATATTATTTTTCCAGAAGGTTCAGCTATAATGGGTTTTTCACAGGCAGCAATTGCGCAAGCGAAGCCTGCTCGACCACCCACATTGATTGGGCAAAAAGTCCATTCGTGCTGAAGTGCACTGCTGCTTGTGTCCACGACAAAAGGAGTGATTGTAATGGGTTCTTGATCAGTCACCCTCACCTCAAATTTATCGGCCTCCAGAGCGAGGATTCGTAAGCCTTCAATTGCAGATCGGGGCGCGAACATTTCTTCGCAGGCCATCGAGCCAGCAGAGGTCATCGCGACAAGAATGAGGCTAGGCAGAGAAAGATGGTTTCGTTGCATTACCATTCTCCTTTGACGCCCAGGATGGGCAGGATAGGCAGACCTGACAAAATTTGGCGGTCAGTGAAATCAAAGTTATAAGTCCAGCCTTCTTGGTTAGGTTGATTGTAGACGTTCTGAATATCGAGGTAAGCATTGAGCTCCCACTCATCGAATATGAAGACTTTATCGATTCTCACATCCAGTTGATGGAAGGTTGCAAGCCGGTCAGAATTATTTTCTCCATAAAGAGGGACATAAACATTGCTCGTTGAATCGAGGATGGAGCCAATCACTGGTGTATCTGGATTGCCAGAAACTAAACGGAAGCGGCCGCCTAAAGACCAGCCGTTCTCGAATGAATAACTTGCGACTGCGGTCATGATGTGAGGTTGATCGAAATCGAATAATCGCTCGTCTTCGCCCGGCCGGTCCGTGCGTAAAGAACGCTGGTAGGTGTACGCTAGCCAAGCGAAAAACTCTTTACCAATCCGTGCTCTCACCAGGGTCTCTACGCCATAAATACGTCCTTCACCGACATTCGTGTAGGCTTCTTCTGTTGGGTCAGCAAATGCAGCGAGGTTTCGAACGACTTGCCTGTCAAGAGTCTTGTAGAAACCCGTGAGGTCAAATTCAAGAAAGTCGAAGAGTCGTGATTGCATTCCTAAAGATGTTTGGATGCTTCTTTCAGGAAGGAGTAAGCGTGAGCCATATACGTCGTCGGACTCATCGTATTCTGGTTGTTGTTGATAAGAGCCAAGACCAAAGTTGAATTGGAAATCTTTGTTCAGTCGATACTGCGCGAGTAATCGAGGGTCTACCGTGAATTCGTCAATCGCTTCGTAGTAATCAGTACGAACACTGGGAACGACAATGAGATCATCGAAGAATGTAAACTTAAGTTCGGCGAAGGCGCCGGGATTAATTAAATCACCATCGATTGTATTACTTAGTGACTGAGTCGTGGAAAGTGGGACAGGATTTTCACCTTCTTTCGGAGGTTGAGGTACGTTTAGATTAAGTTGGACTCGTGAGTATTCGGCGTCGATACCGAATCTTGTCGCAAGCCAATCGCTGAGTTTGATATCCCAAGTATTTCTAAGGTTGATATTCTGATTATCCAGATTGAAGTTGATAGCTTCACCGAGTTCGAAATCGAGATTCTGAATTCCTGCGATGATATTTACAGATTGCCGGACTCGAGATGAGATCTTGCTAGAGTAAATGATCAGTAACTTGTGGAAACCAACATTGGTTTGTAGTGCGCCTCGAATTTGCGGGTCGGCTTGTGGATCGTCAAATAAAAGAGTTAGTTTGTCTCGGGAGCCAAACCCAATAAAGCGCAGGTCTTGCTTGTCATCGATCTTCCATCTAGTGATCAGCTGGTAGTCATAAAATTGCGGTGCTGTGTCGAACGAGATGGGGGCTTCGTCTGGAATGACGGCAGGAAGAACAGTGTCAATATAGGACCTTCGAAAGGCGCCACCCATCGTAACATTCTCACTGATGGGACCTTCCAGCACGAGAGAGGCGTCGTACACGTTGACATCGACTGAACCGCGAAACAAATCGTCGGTTGGGTTCCTCACTCGGACGTCGATGATGCCACCAATTGACCGGCCGAATTCCGGTCCAAAGTTCCCCGGTACGAAGTTAACTTCTTCTAGAAAGGCGGAATTGAAGGTACTTCGTAATCCTCCGAAGTGGTAAATCTGCGGAATTTCTTGGGTTTCCAGAAAGATACCGCTGTCCCCTGGGGCAGAACCTCGAAGAACAGGCGGCCCGCCATCGAAAGCATTTCGCGCCACACCTGGTAGATTGGCTACGGCCTTAAGGGTATCTCCAGCTGTTCCCGGTGCCCGGTTGATCTCTTCGCGACTGAGCGTTCTTGCTACGACTTCCCGTCGAACTGCTCGGGCACGTACGATGGTCTCATATTTGGACCCAATGGCCAGCAAAAAGTATTTTTCTTCAATCGTTTCACCGGGTTCTCCGGTTATTTCGAGATTCATTTTCTCGAAGAACAGGCTCTTGGTTCGAATCCGAAAGCTTTTCGAATCGACGACCAGAGAAAATTGACCTTGGGAATTGGTGAGTGTGCTAGTGACCGTTTTTCCATCAATTTCTGCAAAGATTTCAATAGCTTCTATGGGTATTCTCTTTCCTCGCTGGAAGACAGTTCCCTTCAGAGTCACTGGCGGTGGAAGCACTTTTTTCGGTTCTGGCGGCGGCGGTGCCAAAATTCGATATTCATAGTTGATTGTGACTGGGACTGTTTGCCCCGTGTTCAACACCCCCGGTTCAAATTCAAACTTCATTGCTGCGATTCGCGCCGCGGTATCAAAAGGCTCACCAAATCCTTTTAGGATATCTACGGTTTGAACTGAACCTGTCGCCGTGACCACAATTTTTAGGCGCACCGGAATTTCTTTTGAAGGGTAAACCGTTGATTTCGGGAGCTCAACCGCGATGAGTTTTTTGAGTTTTGGAGGCTGAGCCAAGAACAGGGCTTGGGTGGAGGTCTTTGTTTGCGCGACCACGGAGGTGCTGAACGTTGAGGCGCCGCACAAAACCAAAAACAGGCTCACTAAGTTAGGAAGTTTCGACACGAAACCTCAATAGCTCTAAACGGTGATGTTGACCAATCAACTCTTCAGAAAAATCGTAGCAAGTGTGGCTTATGCCCGATATTTCCCTTCATTATTCTGTTTTTTCATCAGAGGCGAGATAGTTGCCTGAAACTCAATACCAGCCTAGTGTTCCGGTCAGAATCTCGGCTCCGGGAAAGACAAAATTATGATGCTCACAACACCTAGAAAGACATTTAATGACTCAAGATCTTCGGCCAATATTTTTCGTAGATCGACCTTGGCGGTGGCAGGCTTACTCATGCTTGTGGCTTGCGAAAATACGGGTGAAATTACGAAATTTGAGCCAGCGGGTGTGATCCTGAGTCCAGTTTCTGGTCCCACGTCAGAAGGCGGAGATTCAGCCTCCTTTACGTTGGTTTTGGCTTCTCAGCCGCAAAGTAATGTGGTCATCAACCTGGCGAGTAGTAACACGAACGAAGGAACCTTGGACAAAGGTACGGTGGCCTTCACGGCCTCGGATTGGAATATATCCCAAACAGTAACAGTGAAAGGGGTAGATGACTCTGTTTCAGATGGTAATCAGCCCTTCGAGATTACCTTTGATTTGGCGTCGAGTCAGGATCCGTCTTATTCTGCTCTCCGCCTTGCAAGTTTGGTCGTCGTCAATATTGATAACGACCAGGCAGGCTTTGTAGTGGGGCAAGTGTCGGGACCTACCGCTGAATCTCAGACCCAGTCCGAGTTTTCGGTTCGCCTGACGTCGCAACCTCAATCCGATGTCACTCTTAACTTTGATTCTGATGACAGCACAGAAGGAATCATTGATGGACCAAAGAGCATTACTTTCACTCCGGATGATTGGAACGCGATGAATAAGATCATTCGCGTGCGAGGTGTTGAAGACAAAATTGCTGACGGCAATCAGCCATACCGAGTTGTGTTTTCTGAAACCAGTAGTGACGATGTGACCTACGCGGCGATCAAACCAGCGGATGTTCTGGTCATCAATTTGGATGACGACACATCTGGCATCAATGTGAGTGCAGTCAGCGGTCCCACCACCGAGACTGGTGCTTCGGCTACTTTTTCGGTTGTCCTCGCATCTGAACCGGAAGCTGATGTTGTCCTAAGCATCGCATCAAACGACTCAAGCGAAGGAACGACGGATCTAAGCCAGCTCACATTCACCAAAGTAAATTGGAATGCAGCCCAAAACGTCTCTGTAACAGGTGTTGACGATGAAATTGCCGACGGAAATCAGCCTTATGCAGTGGAATTTAGTGCAGTGACAAGCACCGATGCGACCTATGCCGCGATCATGCCGGCGGATGTAGTCGTTATAAATATCGACGATGACCGAGCAGGTATCAATGTCAGTGCGATTAGTGGTCCAACGACCGAGGCAGGAGGTACCGCAACATTCACCGTGGCGCTCGCATCCGAACCTGAAGATAACGTCACCGTGAACTTTGATACTGATGACAACAGTGAAGGTACTGTGAGTAGCAATTCGTTGATATTCACAGCCATGAATTGGAATGCGCCGCAAACGATCACTGTAACTGGAGTAGACGACTCGGTCGCAGATGGAAATCAACCATTCCGAATCGTATTTTCTAACACCGTGAGCACGGACGCGACCTATGCGGCCATTACACCGAACACCGTGAGTGTCATCAACACGGATAACGACAACGCTGAGATCCTTGTCGATTCAATTAGTGGTCCAACCTCAGAGGGCGATATTGTGAACGGAACTTTTGCATCGTTTTCTATTCAGCTTACGTCCGCACCGACCGACACCGTTACGATTTCTTTCGACTCCACCGACCAGTCTGAAGGTCGAGTAGATCAAACTTCCGTTGTTTTCACGCCGACCAACTGGAGCGCGCAACAAGTAGTTCGAGTGACCGGTCAAGAAGATTTGTTGGCAGACGGAGACCAAACATATCGAATTCGATTCTCGAGTGTATCCAGTAACGACCTGACCTACGATGCGCAAAGCCTCTCTGACATTGTTGTTGTCAATAATGACAATGACACAGCAGGTATTTCCGTCAGCCGAGTCGAGGGCTTTACGACCGAATCGGGTGGGCAAGTTACATTCACGGTATCACTAACGTCGGAACCTTCCGCTGATGTCACAGTTTCTTTCAGTTCTGACGATACAGCAGAAGGGACAGTCGCTCCCAATAGCCTCATCTTTACACCTGTCAATTGGAATGCGCCCCAGAGTGTCACGGTGACTGGTGTTGATGATTCGATCGCCGATGGCAATCAACCGTACCGAATTGTATTTGGTGCAACGGTGAGTAATGATGCAACCTATGCAGCAATAACGCCTCAAAGTATTGTTGTGATCAACACTGACGACGATAGTGCAGGTATACTTGTTTCACCTATTAGTGGACCAACCACGGAAGGAGGAGATACTGCGACCTTCACTGTCGCTCTAACCTCTCGACCTTCCGATGATGTGACCTTGTCTTTGGTTTCAAGCGACACGACCGAGGGTGACATATCGGCCACGTCTTTGATTTTTACTGCCGTGAACTGGAACGCTCCACAAACGGTGACTGTTACGGGTGCGGACGACCAAATTGCGGATGGTAATCAAACCTATGTGATTAATTTCACCTCAGTGGTGAGCAACGACTTGGCTTACGCGACCTTGTCTCCTTCTGGCGTGACAGTTGTAAATACGGACAACGATTCAGCCGGTGTGACCGTAAGTGCAATTAGCGGTCCAACGACCGAGGCCGGAGGTACTGCAACCTTTACGGTCCAACTCAATTCTCAACCGACGGCTGTCGTCCAAATCTCACCGGAATCTACCGACACAAACGAAGGGACCGTGTCACCGGGCACTTTATCTTTCACCTCTGCAACCTGGAACGTGCCACAAACCATCACCATCACCGGGCAAGACGACGTACTCGTTGATGGTAATCAACCTTATGCGATTCAATTTCAACCCAATGTCACCTCGGACGTGGCCTATGCGGCAATCTCTATTCCACCGGTGCCGGTGATCAATGTGGATAACGATACTGCAGGCGTGACAGTGAGTCAGATGAGTGGTCCGGTCAGTGAAGACCAAGTCACTGCGACATTTACTGTTGTTCTCAACTCTCAACCTTCGGCGGACGTTACAATATCAATGTCGTCTTCTGATACTGGAGAAGGAACTATTTCCACGGGTTCTTTGGTGTTCACAAACGCAAACTGGAACGCGCCACAAACGGTGACCGTCACCGGTGTTGACGATCAGTTGGCGGACGGTACACAGGTGTTTCAAGTACAATTTGGTGCAGTCCAAAGCACCGACACGAACTTTGGCAACCTTGCTATCAATGATTTGAGCGTCTTCAATGTCGACAACGACACGGCGGGTGTTGTTTTCTCAAATCTGAGTTCGCCCACGACCGAAGACGGAGGTCAGGCGACTTTCACGGTTCGACTACAGACAGAGCCGCAATCGACAGTGACGCTTGCCTTTGCCTCTAACGATACCGGTGAAGGTTCTTCATCTCCAAGTTCTCTCGTTTTCACTCCGAATGATTGGGATACCCCGCAGACCATTACTGTGACGGGTCAGGACGATAGTCTAAAAGACGGTGATCAGCCGTATCAAATCGTATTCAGCGCGATTGTGAGTGGTGACGCAGATTATGCAGGCATAGTTCCAGCACCAGTCTTGGTATTCAACACGGACAACGACACGGCGGGCTTTGAAGTGAGTCAAGCAAGTGGGCCAACCGGGGAAGACGGGACAACGGCGACTTTTACCGTGCGACTTCGAACGCAGCCAAGTGATGATGTCACCATCAGTTTTTTATCGAGCGATATCGGTGAAGGTATACTTGGACAGTCAAGCCTAACCTTTACGGCTCAAAATTGGGATTCTTTTCAAACTGTAATCTTGACCGGGCAAGACGACGAGCTGGCAGATGGCAATCAGCCCTACCAGGTTACGTTTGGTACTTCGACGAGTAATGATACGAATTACGACGGAATTACGCCTGCGAGTGTCAATTTCCTCAATCTAGATGATGACTCGGCTGGTTTCCTTATTTCGTCACCAAGCGCCCCCACGACCGAAGATGGCGGTCAGGCGACGTTCACGGTTCGGCTTCAGTCTGAACCTCAGTCGTCGGTGACCTTAACATATTCCTCTAGTGATACGACCGAGGGTACACTGAACATTTCTTCGATAAATTTCTCGCCCAGCAATTGGGATTCACCGCAGACGGTGACTGTGATCGGCGAAGATGATGAATTGGCAGACGGCGACCAAAGCTATCAGATCAACTTTGCTGCAGCCGTCAGCTCTGATGCGAACTATAATGGTCTTATCCCCGCTTCAGTCACTATGTTCAATAACGACAATGACACAGCGGGATTTGAGCTTGAGGCGATGAATGGTCCGGTCAGTGAAGATGGGGCGATTGCAAGCTTCAGTGCTCGTCTTCGTACCGAGCCATCGAGTGATGTTACGGTGGATGTGGTGAGCTCGGATACCACTGAGGGTGTGGTGTCAGTAAGCAGCCTCACTTTCACACCGAGTAACTGGGATTCTTCACAAATCATTTTCGTAACGGGTGTCAATGATAATATTGCCGACGGCAATCAGAGCTTTACGGTAACCCTTTCGATCGACTCGACCTCAGACGCCAACTACGGTGCTTTATCACCGGCGAGTGTGAGTGTTTTGAATTTAGATAATGATACCGCGGGATTCCTTCTTTCGGATGTATCGGCGCCGACGACCGAAAACGGTGGCACGGCGACCTTTACGGTACGATTACAGTCTGAACCCTCATCGGACGTGACCATCAGTTATGCGAGTGACGATCCCACCGAAGGCGTGACAAGCGGAAATCAAATGACATTTACAACGGCCAATTGGAATGCGCCTCAGACAGTCACTGTTACTGGTCAGGATGATGGAATTGCAGATGGTGATCAGACGTATCGAGTGGTCTTTAATCCAGCCGTGAGTAATGATACAAATTACTCCGGCCTGACTCCACCAGCGCATCCTCTGTTCAACAACGACAATGATACCGCTGCGATTGATATTGGGCGGGTGTCTGGGCCGACGTCCGAGTCAGGCGGTACAGCGACGTTCACGGTTGTTTTACGCACGCAACCGACCAGTGATGTTACGGTACTTGCGAGTTCTTCCGATGTCTCCGAAGTTTCGGTAAATGTCTCGGCCGTCACCTTTACTCCAAACAATTGGAACGCCGCTCAAACGGTGACTTTGACCGGTGTAGACGATCAGGTGGCAGATGGAAACCAAACTGTCAGTATTAATTTTAGTCAGGCCACCAGTGCTGATTTGTCGTACTCAGGTCTTACGCCGCCAAGTATTCCTGTCACAAATCTCGACAATGAATCTGCAGGAATTACAGTCTCTGATGTGATTGCGACAACTTCTGAGTCTGGACAATCAGGTTCTTTCCGCATCGCGCTGACATCAAAACCAAGCTCTGATGTAACGATTCCTGTGTCGTCTTCAGACGCCGGCGAAGCAACCGTGTCCGTATCAAACGTTGTCTTTACGACTTCGACTTGGAACACCATCCAGACCGTCACCGTGACCGGAGTTGATGACCAAATCGATGACGGCACCCAAAACTACCAGATTCAATTTGGGTCAACCACGAGCGTAGATACAAGTTATAATGGCTTGAGTATTGCACCACTGTCTTTCTCCAACGTAGATAACGAGAACGCAGGCTTCATCGTTTCTCAATTGTCTGGTCCAACCAGTGAGAGTGGAACGACCGCGACGTTCACTGTTGCGCTTGCGTCTCAGCCTGCGAGTTCTGTAGAGATTTCGCCTGTATCAAGTGATGCGACGGAAGCGACGATCAGTCCTACCTCCCTCACATTTTCCACCTCTAATTGGAACGTTGCGCAAACCGTGACACTTACAGGGGTGGATGATCAAACGGCGGACGGTAATCAGACCTATAATGTCACTTGGGGACTCACATCTTCAACCGATACTGACTATGCACAAGCGGTGATCCCTCAGCGTACGGGAGTGAATCTGGACAATGACACAGCCGGATTGGCGCTCGGTGCACTGTCTCAACCGACGACAGAAGCGGGAGATCAAGGAACCTTCACGGTAGTTCTCACCTCTCAGCCCACGGATTCGGTGACGGTTGGACTTTCAAGCTCAGATACGACTGAAGGAACGGTATCGACGCCTTCGCTGACGTTTTCCACCTCAAATTGGGACACGCCGCAAACTGTTACGGTGACAGGAGTGGATGACAATGTCGTCGACGGAACGCGCGTGTTTAATATTTCGTTCGTTTTAACAAGCTCTGACCTCAATTACTCTGGTCTAGCCGTTTCTGACGCTTCAGTTCCTAACGTGGATAATGATGTCGTGGGTCTTACAGTGACCGATGCAAGCGGTGTTACGACTGAGTCGGGCGGGACGACCACTGCATCGGTGACCTTGACCTCTGAGCCCCAAGGTTCTGTGACTGTCGGTGTTTTGAGTAGCGACACAACAGAAGGAATCGCGTCGCCTTCGTCGATTGTTTTTGATTCCAATAATTGGAATGTGCCTCAGCTCGTAACTGTTACTGGCGTCGATGATGCGGATGCAGACGGGGCGCAAAATTATGTGATCAATGTTTCGGTGTCTGCGAGTAGTGACCCCGTGTACTCACCGGCCATTCCGGTTGGAGTGATACCTTTGGTGAATACCGACGATGACTTCTCGCTCAATATTCCTTCGACGAGTTCGGTGTTGGTTTATGCAACAACTGGTCTCGGTATTCGATTCGATGACGCCATGAACAATCTCGGAGTTGATTTCACAGTGACCACCACTTCTTCGGAATTTGTGACCGCTTTCGATCAAGGTGGGTTCGATCTTGTCATTGTCGATGAGTCCTCTGTGACCCTGAGTAATGCGATGATTCAGCGCCTTCTTGCCTGGACGAATCGAGGACAGAGACTCATACTCAATTACCAAAACTTGGCGAACCACTCTGACCTTATGACGGCGGTTGGAGTTGCAGCGGTCGCCACAACGAACCAGCCAAACATTCTCCCGGACCGAACGCTTCCTATTCGTCTCTTTGACCTGCCGGTGCAAGTCGGACAAACCAATACCTGGAATTCATTGCCGTATCTTTTGGCACCAAGTACTCCATCGACTGAGCCGGTCGTTAGTTTGACTCTAGGTTTCGCCTCCGGAGAAATCGGTCATGTTTTAGCGCGCTACGATGATTCGTTTTCTGGTGACCCAGCTATTCTTTTGACCAAGCAAGGCCGTGTTTTTGTAAACGGCTTTGTCAACTCTGTGTACGGAAAAGTCGACGCAGATTACGATTCGATTCACGACGTGCGAGAAGTTATCGAGAATCAGGTTCTCTACTTTTATTCGCGGGAAGAAACCGGAATTCGTGAAGATATGACTCGAATTCCGGCCGGAACCTTTCAAATGGGTGCGTCTTTGTTAGACCCTCACCAAGCCTCCGATGAGTACGACCGAACCGTGACTCTGACCCGTGATTTCTTACTTGGTAAAACGTCTGTTCCCAGCCGTCTCTATTTGTCACTTACCGGCACTCTTCCCTCATCTTTTACCGCGAGCTGCGGCTTTGATTGCCCCGTAAATGGCGTGACTTGGTCGGACGCGGTTGAATTTGCTAACAGCCTTTCCGTTCGAGAAGGCCGAACGGCTTGTTATGTTGAGTCTGCCCCCGGCGACTGGGACGACATTGACTTGGACTGTAATGGCTATCGACTGCCGACCGAAGCGGAATGGGAATATGCAGCAAAAGGTGGAACAACGACCATGACCTACAATGGTGACTTTTCGGGTACAGGTTGCGGGCAAGCGGATGCTGCAGTCCTGACACCCATTGCTTGGTACTCTTGTAATGATTCGGGCTCACCGCGTCCGGTTGGCTTGTTGCAGCCAAACAATTTTGGTCTCTACGACATGCTAGGAAATACTTATGATTGGGTGAACGATGCGTACGGGTTTTATGCGTTCACTTCGGAGACGGACCCGCTAGGAGTTCTGAATCCTACACCGACGGCAAACCGAGTGGTGCGCGGAGGTCAGTACAATAGCAGTCCAACTGTGATTCGAGCGACTAACCGGAATTCGATTGATCCAACTCAAGGCTATACCACGGTTGGCTTTCGTCTGGCTCAGACCAATGTTCCGATCGACTCGTTTGTCGTCGAATCGGAAAGTGGTGCAAGCGCTCCCGCAGGGGCGGGAACACCGGTCACATTTTCGTCGTCGGACAACAGCATTGCGTTGTTGGATCTACCATTTACTTTCAATTATCTAGGAAGTGACTATACTGACCTATGGGTGTCAACAAACGGTGTTATTGCGTTTGATAGCATTAGCCTTGGCACCCCGACCAATCGTCCTATTCCTCTGGGAGGACCACCCTACGCCTTCATTGCAGGTTGGTGGGATGATCTCGTTGTGCCAAGCTCTGGCTCTGTGACAACGGAAGAAACTGGGGTGTCGCCGAATCGAGTATTCACGGTTCACTTTGACGATCTCGACCGGGCTTTCGGCGTCGGTACGGTCAATTTGACCTTCCGTCTCTACGAGACCTCCAACGTGATTGAGGTTCACTATAATAACATTACCGGAACGAGCTGGAATGCAACTGCTGGCTGGGAGGCGTCTTCGCCGGAAACGCGAGGCGCGGATGTCTTAGGATGCTTCACAGGCTGTGATGAGACCAATTTCCCAACCGGACAAATCTTGCGCTACAAGCCTATCCGGGTAAGGTAGAGGTGTGTTCATGCGAATGCTTTTCGCAATCCTATTGGGCTTAGGGCTCACGCTCAGCGGTCTTGACGCTTTGGCGCAAAAACCTTCCAAGAAGGTTACGTCGTCGAAGTCTAAGTCAAAATCCAGAAGAAAAAAGTCATCAAAAAAGAAATCCAAAAGGAAAAAGAACGCACCCGGCCTCAAAGAGTTCAAACGTGGTGTTCGTTTTTTTCGAGCGAAAGAATTTGAAGCTGCGCTTCCATTGTTTAGAAAAGCCTATGAGCTTTCGGGTCATCGACGTTCGACGGTGCTTGCACTCGCGCAGTGTGAAAGGGCACTCAAAATGTATGACGACGCGATAGCGCATTATCGCGAATATCTCGCCATGAATCCGCCCAAGGCGGAGAAGATACGAGAGACAGTGAAACTGACTCAAGAACTACTCGATGCGCAAAAAGAAGCAGAAGGAGAGGTCGAAGAGGACCCTGCTGTGGGTGCAATGACTCCTACTGTTCCAAGCGTAGCGCCGAGCGCCGAGACCCAGACGAAAGATGCCCTAATTGCTAAACCAGCGCCGCCTCCGGATTCGAATGCTAAGGCTTCGGACACGGCTTCAAGCCTGAACGTTTGGCTTTGGACGATTGGATCGATTGTTGTCGTTGGCGGTGGTGCTGCGGCAGGATATTTCTTTTGGCCCCAAAGCGAAGCCTACGGTGGTAGCGCGGGGATTGTTGCGCGTCCGACGGGAGATTAGCGGCATGAACTATTTTGCGAAATTATCTTCTTTGACCTCTTTATTGATCCTTTGGGTGGTGACTGGCTGCGCGCAGCCAGCGACGCAGCTGGTGGTTGTTGTTGATTCCGACCTTGAACCCCAAATAGACCTGGCTCAGGTGGAGGCTGTGGTTAGTAGTCGAGAGTTTAGTCCTCCATGGACTAACACTTTTGTCGTGAATAGTTCTTCAGATATTCCGTTCTCATTCGGGGTAGAAGCGGGAGGCGGTCCCAACAACGAAGTCACGATTGACCTTGCGGTTTTAGACATGACCTCGAACGTTGTCGTTACCCGAAGAGCCGTCGTTGAGCTGGCTGAAAATAAAAGTTTGGTTTTGCCTTTAGCTTTGAACACAAGCTGCAAAAACGTGAATTGTCCGGCCATGCAGACCTGTGTTGACACCGGTAGCGGTGGCGGCTGTTCTACATCGAATATCAATGAATCTCGTCTTGAAGAAAATCTCTCCGCCGGCGACGAGTTCTAATTTAGCCGCTTATCGTCAATCGTCGAAATCGTTTCATAATTCGTGGTCTATATCGCTGTTCGTATAAGTCTGCCAGCGTCAAAAAGACAGTCACAACTAACGGACCATACAGAAGCCCAATGACGCCAAACGTCGTTAGCCCACCAAGGATACTCATGAAGATGACAAAGTTGTGCATTTTCATCCGGGACCCGATGAGTTTTGTTTTCACAACGTTTTCGACAAAAAGACCGATGAAGGTACACAGTAAAAAGAAGATGATAGCCGGTACCACTTTGCCGTTGAGCACGAGATAAATGGTCGCTGGAATCGATACGACCGAGATACCCACCAATGGTAGGAAAGCCGCGATGGTCATAACCGTACCCCATAAGACAGGGGAGGGGACTGAAGCAACAGCCATTGCGACACCGCCAAGAACGCCTTGTATGAGGCTTCCGAGTCCATTACCGAGTAAAATTGCTTGTCCGACATCTTTGAACTTAGTGGAAATTAGTTCTTCCTCTTCGTCAGGAATGGGTGAGATCCGAAATAGAAATGACTTTAGTTGTGAACCATCGAGTAAAAGATAAAAGACCATGAGTAACATCATGGATACGTGAAATAAAAAGTTTACAAGATTCGTGAGTAAACCGTTAACCTGTTTGCCGAGATAACTGGTCACCGTGCCAATGACCTGACCTAAGAGCTTGCTGACGCTTTGCGGTGAATATTCAAAGCCTATCAGAGATGCGAGCCGAGCTGCCTGCTGAGAAATAAAAGAATCACCAAACAAAATCTCGTATAGCCTGTCCATTGTGACGGACTCTTTGTTCGTAATATATGCGCTGTGCGCCTCGACCGATAGGCTCGTGACGACGAAGGTGGCTGGAATCGCAATAAGGATTGCAAGACTGACACATACGATAACCGAAGAGATTGTGGCTCGTCCGTCTAACTTATTGGTGAGACGAGCATGTAAAGGTCCCAGTAAACCGACAAAAAGACACGCGAGTACGAAGTCTGTAAAAAATGCAGAGAATAGCCAAGCGGTGAGACCTAAGGATACGAGGAGGGCCAAACTGAAAACCACAACTGCGACCGAGTTATGGGTGTCCTTAATTCTCTCGTTCATTGCGGTTTTAGCGTAAGCGAAGCATCATTCAGGCTCCACTTTTTGGCACAATTAGGGTATATTCTAGGACCGTTCTTCCGTTGTACCGGCCCGTTTTTGTGGTTAATATACCTACATGTGGGATGTTTTGCGGTTGGTTCTTGGGTTTCAGCTGCTCGCCTTCTTTGCGCTTCGGTTGGCTTACGAGCCCTCGAATCGGCCCTCAATTGTTCTCCATGAGTCTGTTTTTTTTCGAGTTGTCATGTCATTTGTGGCTCTTGGGCAGGTTTTCATACTCATCGGCTTAGTCTTATATCCTGAGTTCCTCGAGTTCGCTGTTATCCCTTTGCCGTCTTTTCTTCGATGGGTCGGTGCAGGCTTAGGTGTTTTCAATCTAGGTTTTTTGGCCTGGACGTATCGGGTCTTGGGCTCAAACTACCATAGTGTTCTTCATTTAGATTGTAACCAGGTTCTCATCACTTCGGGACCATATCGCTTGATTCGTCACCCGATTTACGTCGCCCTTTTTCTCATCTTTTTTTCGTTCTATCTGCAGTCCGCGAACGTGCTGGTATTGCTTTTGGGAACAGGAGGCTTGTCTGTATTGTTGTACATTAGAATACCAAAAGAAGAAGCATTATTGCTAAAGCATTTTGGCCGTAGCTATCAAAGTTACATGGAGCAAACGAAGAGGTTTGGGCTATGAAAATCATGTACGGGCTCGAAGAGTGGGATGTCTTCGTTTTGCGTCATCGAAACCCTGGAAATATTTTTGTTCACTTTATTTCTTGGCTAATGTTTTTTGCAGGTCCTTTGGTAGCAATGATTACTAAAAATCCTTACTACCTCTTATTCCTTTTTGCGTCCGGAGGAGTGGGTGCATTTGGTCACTATTGTTTTCGAGATAGCGGCGTAAGCTTGAAGGAGGCTACGAGTTCAACCAAGGTGCCAGTTTTCGTGACGAAAATGTTTTGGTTATTAGTTACTAGGCAATACTGGAAGCAGGTCGAGGATGCACGACTTCGTGCATTGGCTTGTGGCTATCTTCGAGAGCCCGAACGAGTACAATTCGACTAATGTTCGTTTCTGTTGGTCTAATCGCTTTTGGCTTAGCCATGTCGGCTCATCCTTGGCCGAGTAAAGAAGGTCAGCAGACGTTAGAAGAACGTTTTGAAGCACCTATCGGTTATCAACGATTGGAGCAGTCAAAAAAAAGCTTTGGCGCTTGGTTGCGAACACTTCCCATAAAATCTGGGCGTCCTTTAGTCCGGCTTCATAATGGCCGATTGAAAGATAATCAAGAAGCCCAAGTTGCTGTGATCGACATTGATGTCGGCAAGAAAGACCTTCAACAATGCGCCGACGCAGCGATTCGTTTGCGAGCAGAATACTTGTGGTCATCGAATCGAAAGTCAGACGTATGTTTCCGATATACGAGTGGAGACGCTGCTTCTTGGTCCGATTGGTCGAAAGGAATAAGGGCTCGAATCAACAAGAATAAAGTGCTTTGGTCGAAGCGCGCGAAACCTAATTTTTCCTATCAGAGCTTTCGAAAATATCTCGACTCCGTATTTATGTATGCGGGAACATATTCTCTTACGAGGGAGCTGCAGCGTGTTCGGGATACGACAAAAGTCATGCCCGGTGATCTTTTTATCAAAGGAGGTTTTCCGGGTCACGCAGTGATAGTGCTCGATGTGGTTGTCGATAAAGCGGGTAACCGCCGGTTCTTGTTGGGACAAAGTTATATGCCCGCTCAAGAAATGCATATTCTAAAAAATCCAAAGCATCGCACGCCGTGGTACTTCGCCCGAGAGAGTGGCCGTCTAGAAACACCGGAGTATCGGTTTACTTATTCGGATCTCAGAAGATTTCAAGAGAAAGGATGCCCGTAAGTTAGGCCACTTAGTATTTGGTGAAAGAGAGTTTAGATGTCTGCTTCTATGAATGGCCGGCTGTTGTAGCAAGCAATTACATCGCCCTGGTTGGCCAATACGAACCAGCGAATGCCTTCTCCGTCTTCAAACTTCCAAGGGTCTACCATGTCTGCTTCACGGGCACGGAGATGAGCGACAGCATCATCGATCAAGCTTAGACCATCAACGGATTCGTCTCCGCGCTGTCGAATGCGGTCAATCCGTTGCTCTAAGCGCTCCGCGACCTCTTCGGCACGAAGAGAGCGTCCTGGATTACCTAGTGGTTCAACGGAATCTGACTCGATAAGGTCTAATAATTCGGATGCTGCATCCGGCATATAATCTGATGCGCTGTGTTCGATAAATCGATTGAGGCTGTCTGATAATCCAACTGAAGTTTTCAAGTTCGCTCCTTACCCGGCTTTGCTCGATAATGATTGAGCGCCACCTTTATATTCATATTGAAGACGCGATTCACAACCTGGGTGAATCAGCTTTTAAAGCAGCCGGATCGAGATCATTGGTCGCTTCAAAGCTCGCGCCTAAAGGTCTTTGATTAACTTCAACGACCCTTACAATTTTGGTGCGTAGCTACTCCCGGTGGTGTCGTCAACCCCCCACTCGAATAATTTTGCCGCGATGGCTTTATTTGTTGTTGGCATTCTCCGCTAAAGTTTGGGTGACTTCGCACTTATAGAAAGATTTTCCTCGAAGTATTGTGCGACCTGAAGCAAACTCTTCTCTTTGAACCAGGGACCAATCAGCTGTGCGCCAATTGGAAGTCCAGCATCCGAAAACCCGATAGGGACGCTAAGACCAGGAACACCAGCAAGATTTACGGCGAGTGTACAAATATCAGAAAGGTACATAGACATTGGGTCGCTGGTTTTACTGCCTAAAGGAAAAGCCGTGAAGGGAGATGTAGGCGTAAGGATGACATCGGCTGAATCGAAAACATTCTCAAAATCTTTGCGAATCAAAGTCCGGACTTTTTGAGCCTTACCATAATAGGCATCGTAATATCCCGCTGATAACACGAAGGTTCCTAATACAATTCGCCGCTGAACTTCTGCTCCGAATCCAGCGGAACGTGTACGAGCGATCATTTTTCGCAGGTCACGATCTTCAATTCGAGCCCCATACCTGATTCCGTCATAACGAGCGAGGTTTGAGGAAACTTCTGCCGTCGCGATCAAGTAGTACGTGCTGAGCGCGTATTTGGTATGAGGTAAACTTACTCCGGTGACTATTGCTCCCGCTTCCTTCAAAGAATCGACCGCTTGCTCAATTCGGTCGCGAACCTCGCCCTGAAGTCCTTCGCCGAAATATTCTTTTGGGATTCCAATTCTCAGTCCTTCTACCTTTGGCAACAGTTCATCTGAATAACGAGGTGCTTCGACCTGAGCACTTGTCGAGTCGAGTGGGTCGTAACCTGCGATAATGTCGAGAAGGGCTGCGAGATCCTTGGGAGTCCGTGCAAAGGGACCAACTTGGTCTAATGAAGACGCGAAAGCTATGATCCCTTGGCGGGAAACGCGGCCATAGGTTGGTTTGAGTCCATAGACTCCGCACATAGCAGCTGGCTGTCTAATTGAACCACCTGTATCTGTACCCAGGCTAAGGGGTACTTGCCGCGCGGCAACAGCTGCAGCACTCCCGCCGGAGGAGCCGCCCGGGACGCACTCTGTATTCCAAGGATTACGAACTGTTTGGTACGCTGAATGTTCGTTCGACGAACCCATCGCGAACTCATCCATATTGGTCTTTCCGAGGATGATCGCACCCGCTTCGCGGAGCTTTCGAGTAACTGTCGCTTCGTAAGGGGACTGCAAGTCCTTGATAATTTTTGAGGCGGCAGTCGTCGGCATATCCAATGTCATGTGATTATCTTTCAATGCCACTGGAATTCCGTCGAGTGCCGATAATTTCTCCCCTTTCGCTCTGCGGTCATCTGATGCTTGAGCGGCTCTTAAAGCGTTCGTTTCATCTACGTGTAAAAAGCACCCAAGATGTTCTGTTTCTGAGATACGTTCAAAACAACTTTGAACAATCTGCTGAGACGAAATTTCTTTTGCTTCTAGTGCGCGAGAAAGTTCTTCTACCGTTCGTTGATGTAACGCGCTCATTCGATCACCTTTGGTACACGAAAAGCCGTGCCTGCCTTTGCGGGAGCATTCTGTAGGGTGACTTCCGATGATAGGGGCTCACCAACAACATCATTTCTGAGAAGACTTGGCAATGGCACGCCGTGACTGGTTGGTTCGACGTCAGTTAGGTCGAGTTCGTTGAGTTGTTGAACATGTTCAATGATCTCATTGAGGTCTTTCGCCATTTGGGAAAGCTGTTCATCTCCAATAAGGTGTTCATCAGGTTCACAAAGTTCACCTTGTTCATTTATCACTCTAGGCAGTTCTAGGTATGCAAGCCTTGCCATTTTGCGGACGACACTTTCATCTATCTTCATTTCTGTCCTCGACAGTCTGTTCTTTACTCTGAATCTTCAATTTCTGCGATAGTTTTTCGAGCACTTTTCGCATGACGGCTCCGAGGTGACATTTCTATAGTGCGTTCTAGCTTTTCTATTGCGAGTTCTAACTTCCCCTGAGCTGTCAGAGCTCGTCCTTGTCCTAAATAGGCTTCGGTTGAATCAGGGTCCACGAGACTTGCCTTCTTAAATTGATTGAGAGCTGCGATTGGTTTTCCGAGCTCAAGGTAACACCAGCCTATACCGATGTACGGTGCCGCAGAAGATTTTCGAAGCTCTGTCGCTTTTTCGTAGGCCAGTAACGCCTTCCAAGGGAGATTTTCTTTTCTTAGCTTCCGACCTTGGTTTAAGAATCGTTGATATGGGCTTACAGAAGTTTTTTTAGCTGTCTTGGTAGCGACGTCTTTTGTCTTCTTTTCGACCTTCAGCGTCTTTGTTGTTCTTTTGGGTTGTGGAGAACCTGGCGTTGTCGTTTGTTGTCGAGTTTTTATTGAGGTCTTGAGCCCAAGAAGGATGATGCGTGCTTCCGTGTGATTTGGAGACTCTCTGAGCACTTGCTTTAGTTGTGCTTCTGCCAGTGAAATCGCATTCTGTTCTATTTGCAAGCGAGCAAGTAAGATTCTTGCTCGTACTAATGTTGGTCTGAGCGTAAGCACTTCTTCTAATTGTCGCCCGATTTTAGCTAGAGAAGCGCGATTTTGTTTTTCTGCTGACGCACTGAGGGCGGCAGCTTCAATAAACAGAATAACAGGATCTTTTTGGCCTCCCTGAGAATTTAGTGCCTTTGCTTTATTGATGTAGTCAAATGTCTTTGGATCTCTCTGTACGCGGTAATAATCGGCAAGTGCACGTAAAGTACTCAGGTTAGAAGCACCGTTTTCATTTGATCTTCGTATCAGGTTGAAAGCTTGCTTTGTAAGTGTTGATGCTTGTTTACGAAATGATTCGATTTCTGATTTTAGCTTTTCAATATCGAGAGCTTCAGGAGCGTTCGGCCGCTTCGCTTGTTCTTTCGCTTTTGGGGGAAGAGATTCGTAAAGCTCATTTTGCTTTTCAAACCTGTTTTTAGCGTCGATAAAATCTTTTGCGCTTTGTTCTTGCAGCCTTGCCATCCTTCTTAATTGACCCGCCCACGTTGTCATTACGAGTGCTCTGAGTGGCAGAAGATCAATATTTGAAGGGTCTGCTTCTATAGCTTTTTTATAAGCCTGTTCTGCAAAACGCAGTGCTTCTAAACTGTCCTGCTCGAACTTCTGCTGGGCTTCAACTAATGCCTGCGTTTTTTTATCGGAAGTTGTTATGACAGCTGAATTCTTAATCTTACTAATAGGAGATTGTGGAACACCGTAAAGTGCGAACACCGCTCCTCCCATAAGCCCGCCAACCATCAAGCTTGCGATACCTAGAATTCGACGTTTTATGCGTGACCTTTTTTCAAAGGCGCGAATACTCTCATCGTCATGAACTTCATTATCTAAGTCTAGTTGGCCAAAGTCAGACGGACCTGAAAACCCGGTTTCAATTCCCGAATCGAAATAGCTTGGAGGTGCTGCGTTTTGTATTTCGTGTTGCGCAATAGCCTCCGTTGGGACGTCTGGCTCAAAGGATGGACGGTCGGAAACACTCGCTTCTTTGCTTTCATAGGGAATGGTCGAGTGAACTGAAACATCCGATGATCTTCTTGCTATTCGATCTTGAACAGTTACAGGCTGTGTGTCGATTAGGGCCTGAGACGTGCGTCTCGGTTTCGCCGGGACGGTAGGTATGCTTGGCGGCTTCGTGATGTGACTTGCCGGACGATGACTACGGATAGGGTTTGCTGTGGCTAAGATTTCGCTACCATTAATAAGAACAGGGTGTTCACCAATACTCCCCGTATTCATGAGGTCATTCAGTGCGCTTGCGCGGTCAAAAACAGAAAAGAAAGGCTCGAGTTCTGGCACGTTGCCCATTTGCTTCCATGATTCACCATCCCGTGAAATTTCGTCCTCTCGCTCTATTTTTCCTTCAATGATCCATTTTTGAAGTGTTGTGAGTTTTTCAAACGAGATGAGCCGATCATCGCTTGTTCGAACGAGCCAATCAGTGGTCGAAAGCGTTGTTGGTGTTTGAGAGTTTGCTTGAACCAAAAATACGGCATCGCAGGCGGTGCACTTAACCTTTACCCCTTGTGGCCCAATTCGTGCTGCGTCGAATTCATATTCGGTTCCGCAGTTTTTACAACAAACATCCATATCTAAAAAATGACTAGTACTAACGCAAAGTCCGTCATGTAACCTGCCGACGGTTGCTCCGGTAACACCTTTGATGCTCCCGGCGGAGCTTATCATGACTCAGCGAAATGAGAAGCTACAGTTCTTCCACATATCGCGCGATGACTCTTTTTCTTCCGACCTTCGGAAATAAGATTGTTAAATGCGCGCGAGGACCCGTGCCATCTACGGATTCTACTGTACCTTCTCCAAATGTACTGTGGGATACCCTAGAACCAGGTCGAACCCCGCTTCCTGAATGGTCTTCTTTGGATGACCTCTCAAATTCGAAGGACGGCGTGCTGCTACGAGGGCTTGGTCGAACCGACTGCGTTGCCAAACTGGGGAGTTCACTATCTTCCTGCCAGCTTTGATTATCTTCCCATACATCTTGATGATCATCGAATTCGACTTGGTCCGAACCTCGGAAGTGAGTGCTAGAACTTTGTCCAGAAAATCCCGCAGGCATAGGCATATTTCGGACGACGGAACCTGGTACATCGCCTAAAAATCGGGATGGTCTACGTAATTCTTCTGTTCCGTAAATTCTTCGGAATCGTACTGCTGTAAAATTGAGTTCGATTTGTGCGCGTGTAATGCCGACATAGCAAAGTCGTCGTTCCTCCTCGATATCCTCACGGTCTCCTTCAACAGCTCTGCGCCCAGGAAAAGTATTTTCTTCCATGCCAACCATGAAAACGATTGGATATTCGAGACCTTTCGCGGCGTGTAGTGTAAGTAACGACACCGAGCCTGCTTCTGACTTTTTGTCAGACGATGAACTCAAAGCGGCTTCGTCAAGAAACAAACCCAGAGGCGTGGCTGTTTCTGAAGATGTTGCAGAATCGCTAGATGTATTGAGCTGAGTTTCGAAGTCCGCGATTGAAGTTACGAGCTCAGCGATATTGGCCTCGCGGTCCTCTGCGGTCGCGGGGTCGTTATGGTAAAGATAGTCTAGGTACCCGATCTTCTCGATAAGTCGCTCAACAGTTTCTGTGGCAGTTCTATTTTCTGTAGGGTCACGAAGTTCGGCAAACAATCGACCAAGTGCTTGAATTGAACTTAGCGTCTTTCCCGTGATTTTGGCTTCCTTGAGCTTGTCTTCTCCTAGCTCTAGAACCCGACTTGCACCAACTCCAGCGTTTTGTGCCGCGAGCCGGAGCTTTTCAATTGTTTTACCCCCGATCTTTCGGCTGGGAACATTAACTATACGCTCGAAGTCCTCCCATGAGTCCGGGTTCACGACCAATCGAAGATAAGAAAGGATATCTTTTACTTCTTTTCGGTCAAAGAATGCTGTGCTTCCGATAAGGAGGTATGGAACGCGGGCTCTTCGAAGGGCTAACTCGAACAGTCGTGATTGTGCATTCTGCCGATATAAAATCGCAAAATCTTCTGCGTGAGCACCGTCTTGTAATCGCTCTCGAATCGCCTGAGCGATAAGTTGAGCTTCGTCATCACTATGTTGGAGTAGGGCGACACCTATTTCTAGTCCGTCTTCTGCGTCGGTCCGTAAGGTCTTTTCATGTCTGTTCGTATTTCGTGCAATGACAGCGTTTGCGGCGCTTAGAATGTTGTTTGTGCTTCTGTAGTTAAGCTCTAGTTTCACAACCGTTGTTTGTGAAAATTGATTTGGGAAATTGAGAATATTTTGAATGTCAGCTCCTCGCCAGCGGTAAATAGATTGATCGTCATCCCCTACTACCATGAGATTTTCGTGATCCTGTACGAGCAGTTTCAGCAAATCATATTGGACTTGGTTCGTATCTTGAAACTCATCGACCATCACATAATGAAATTGGCGACCATATTTGGCTCTTATATCGGGATGATGCCGCAGGAGTTGTAGAGCCAGTAGAAGTAAATCCCCAAAGTCCATAGCATTTGAGGCTTGAAGTTCGGACTGATATTTGGGGTAGACCCGTTCTGCAATGCGAGCGGCGGGAGAAAGTCTGAACTGTCCGTTTTCAACGTATTGCTTTGCTGTCTCACCGCGATTTTTCGCGCGATCAATCTCCGAAGCAATGGCAGCCACCGAGACCCCGCTGCCTTGAGTATCAAGGCCTATTTGCTTCATCACTCGCTTGATAACTCGTTTTGAATCGTCGCTATCATAAATACTAAAGCTCGATGTGTATCCCAAAACGTCCGCATTTCGACGTAAAATCCTTCGGCACATGCTGTGGAATGTCCCGATCCATGCGTCATGAACTTGGGGGCCCAGTAGATCCTCTAGCCGATCACGCATCTCACTGGCAGCCTTATTAGTAAACGTGACGGCCATAATTTCCCAAGGACGGCAAAGTCGATGGTGTAATATATACGCAATACGATGAACCAGAACTCGTGTTTTTCCACTCCCTGCTCCAGCTAGAACGAGTAAAGGTCCTTCGGTCGTGGTTGCAGCAAGAAGTTGGTCAGGATTGAGGCGTGTTGACAGATCCAATTCGATTTCAAGCTAGCCTTCCATGCACGTGAGGGCAATTGTTAGTCACAACAATTGACCGTGCGTCCTTGCGTGTTTTGGTGATTTTTGGTCTCCGTTGCGCCAACTTGGGATTTTCTTCGGTTATTGCGACGTGCCGAACTGCTATTTGGTCCAGTAGACCCTCAAAAAAAAATTCATTTGATTCTATATCTTTGTCGAGAATTTAAGAATACCGGTTTTGCAGAAGTCTCCAAGCTGATAACTAGTGTCGAGAGCTAGACCTGCGATAGGTATATCTTGTCTTGCAGCAAACCTTTATTCATGCAGCCTAAGCAAAAAAAATTGGTCACTACTCGTCTCCTTGATGCTCTGCAACACAATGAGATTGAAGCGGTCGCGGACCATGAACTCGAGGAAGCGATTTCCATTCTTTACCATCATGTCAAGGACGCGGGTTTTTTTGGGGAAGGCTTCACCGATATGAAAAGAGTCGTAGACGATGAGACTGGTCTGGAGGTTCAGCTCGCACCTCATCGTAAATTTCTTCCTCGTGACAGTCGTGCAAATACGGCCAATGAGTGTGTTTTATGTCGACCCCATGATCCTCGCTCACGTCGTATTCAGTGGCGTAATTTATTTTGTTTGCCTAATAAATATCCTTATCTCCCAGCTAAATATAAACACGTTTTGATCCTTACTAAGGAACACCGGCCGCAGGTTTTCGATGCGAAAGTGCTACGTGACCTCATTGATTATCAGCGACTCGCAGGAAGAACGCGACCAGTCACTTTACATTTTAACGGAAACGCGGGAAACTCTCAGGTCCATCTGCACTGGCAAGCTACTCATGAGACCTTACCTATTCAAAAATTGTTGGATAGTAATCAATTGAAGCCAACAGTTTTATATTCTTCAAACCAAGGCTCTCTATCTAGCTACGACCAGGGAATTTATCGCGGTTTCTTCATTGAGGGTGATGAACGTTTTGTGTGCGATTCTGCCGATGTAATTGTTCAGTATATCTATCGTGAACCTAGAACGACCATTCAAGGTGAGAATGGTGAAATTTCTGCGACGTATAATATGGTTATGCTTCAATCCAAAGGAGCCCTATCACGGCTTTTGATTCAACCTCGTCGCTCTTCGCATTTAAGGGTTAGATTCGGCACTGTAGGACGGGTAGGTGTCGGTGCGTTTACTTTGGGTGGGGTCTTTTTGATGTCCAAACCAGAAGTTCCCGAAGGCTTTTTCCAGCAGATCACCAGGGAGGTTCGACGGACGACGGTCAGCGTGAGTGAATTTGACTGGGTTGAAGAATTAATCTCTACAGTGAAAGCCAAAGACTTGAGATAACGACAGCGGCGATAATGCCCGTTGCATCGGCAGCTAAGCAGGCGAGAACTGTATGTCTTGCTCGACGCACCTGGATACTGCCGAAATACAGAGCCAGAACGTAGAATGTGGTCTCAGTACTCCCATTCATTACCGATACGACAAATCCAGCGAATGAGTCCTTTCCATGTGTCTTGAGTGTATCCATAAGGACAGTCAGTGCACCGCTCCCAGAAAGTGGGCGAATGAGCGCCATCGGCAAGGCTTCGACGGGAAATCCTATTACTTGCAAGGGGCTAGCCAAGAGACTGGTAATGGCATCAAGGCCACCAGAGGCTCGAAAGATACCAATAGCAACGAGTATGGCGACCAAGAATGGAATGATCATCACCGCAATATCGAAGCCTTCCTTTGCGCCCTTTACGAAGGACTCGTAGACACGAATTTGCCGAGATAGGCCGAATAGTACGATCGTCGCCATCAACGTGGGTAAGACCCATTGCCCGAGTACCGTTCTGAATGTTTCGAAGCCGGTCTCTGCTGTGGGTGCATTCTGGACACGAAGAACGAGAGCACCCAGCATTGTCATAAAGAACAGCGGCATAATCAGTTTCCGCCAGCCATCAACCGTTCGTGCTTCGGCAGCGATTGCTTCCGCTTCGTCCAGCCCTTTAATCTCGCTCGTTTCTTCAGTTTGCGTTTCAATTTCGCTCGGGTCTAAAGGTTTGACTGCAAAAAGGGGTAATTTGCACGCAAACTTGGCAACGAATATCGCAACTACCGTTGAACACGCGGTAGCGATCATCGATGGGACGAATATTCCTGCCGGATCTGCGCATTCCATCATTCCTCTGACGGCCACAACGCCAAGGGGCATCACTGCAACACCCGAAGTATTAATCGCCAAGAATAGGGCCATAGCGTCAGTAGCAACCCCCTTATGAGGATTCAGTTTATCGAGTTGCTTCATGGCCTTCAGGCCAAAAGGTGTCGCTGCGTTGGCGAGACCGAGCATATTGGCTGCAATATTCATGACCATTGCTGCCATAGCTGGGTGCCCCGCCGGGATCCCGGGAAACAACGGTCCGAGGACCCTCACCATTTTTTTGGATATCGCGTTGAGAAGTCCAGCATCTTGCAAGATGCGCATCATCCCTAACCAAAGCGCCATCTGGCCGATGAGTCCAATGGCAAGTTGCACAGAGGTTTTCGCAGAATCAATGCCGGCTTTGGTGGCTGCTTCCATCGTTCCGGTGAACGCAGCCGTGATCGTGCCACCAGCGATCAGGACGATAATAACCCAGTTGAGCAAGAGTAAAGTCTACAGTCCGTCGATGAGACGATTGTGGCAAACCGCCACCTTGCCCAAGACTCGAAGAAGAGGGTAGTCCATTGTTCCGGTTCCATGAGAAACGTAGTCGATGACTTCGGCTTCGGTTCCTTCGGAAATTACTCCGGCTCCCGTGTACTTATCGTCTTCGCCGCTCTCGAGCACAGCGTGAGTGTAGCCTCTCGAGTTTCTTGGTACAGTGGATGATAATACACATCGACGGTTGAAACGGACGCTTTGTCCAATAGTCAGTCGTTCTCTCACGGTGCGTAGTATCAAACGATTCTGACGTAGAACTCAATCCAAAATGTACAATACTCGTCGCTTTCCCTTCGAATTTTTTAGCCTACCGGGCATAAGTTTGAAATGTGTCGATATATATCTCATGATTTCAGAAGGTTATGCTTTCCTTCTCATTTGCTTCTTCGAACTGCGAGTAACTTCTAGTAAGCTAAAATCGTGAAGGCATCCGAAATAGCGCCGGGTATCTTAGCAGCTTCTCCGACTTTGCTTGACCCGAATTTTCACGAGTCCGTTTTGGTGATGACGAACCATAGCGACGAGGGTTCACTTGGCTTCGTTATTAATCGACTTATGGGTATCGATCTTAAAGAGGTTGCCCGTGAGCTTAACCTCTTAGATGAATCGCGTCCGTTGCCTAATATTCCCGTGTTGAGTGGAGGTCCGGTCGCACCTGAAACAGGATGGCTCCTGTATGATCCTCGTGAGCTTTTTCTATCGCACGAGGAAGCAGTGATCGAGGTTTGTGACTTTTTGCACATTACAACGTCTAAAGAGGCACTCGAGTTTGCACTTTCTCATTCAACCCTTTCACGGTGCATGCTCGTATTGGGATATTCCGGGTGGGGAGAAGGTCAACTCAATGAAGAAATGAAGCAAGGTTCATGGCTGGGTACAGATTTAGGAGAGTCGATTCTCTTCGATACTGATCTCGATAACCGTTGGTCGGAAGCCATTCAAACTTTGGGAATTAATCCGATGGGTCTGATGAGCTTTTCGGGATTTAATTAGCCTTTTACACTTCCACTCGTGAGCCCAGAAACCATGTGTTTCTCCAGCATGAAAAAGAGACTCATTACTGGAATACTTACGACGATTGCGCCAGCGGCAAACGCGCCCCAGTCGACCGCTTTGGCGCCGACGTAGCCTTGCAGTACAACAGGCAGCGTATAACTTGACTCATTTGCCATGAATGTTGCTGCCAGAATAAATTCGTTCCACGCAGTCATGAAGCTAAAAAGAGCAGTGACTGCAATTGCTGGTCGAGCCAATGGTAAAATCAACGACCAAAAAATTTTGAAGCGAGATGCTCCATCAAGAAGTGCAGCTTCTTCTAATTCAGTCGGTATCGTGTCGAAATAACCTTTTAACATGTACACGCAGAATGGAAGTGCTGTTGTTGAATATACCAAGACAAGGCCAGTCCAAGTATCGAGCAGGTGCAACGAATCTAAAATGACGTACAAAGGAATCATGACCATCGTCGCGGGAAACATTTGCGTAATGAGAAAGCTTGAAAGTAGCATCTGCCTTCCGCCAAAACGAAACCGAGAAAATGCATATGCGGCCGTTGTCGCGAGAGTCACACCAACGACTGTGGTTGCGGCGGATACAATAATTGAATTGAATAGTTGTTGGCCAAAAAGCCAGCTACCATCTGAAAGTGTTGTGCCCAAAACTCGTTCAAAATTGCCAAGATTAAACTCTTCCGGGAACGGATTGATCGTCGCGGCAAAACTTGAACCACTGGAAAGCGCCATTTTTATGACCCAGAGTACTGGATACAGAGCGATGACGCAGCCAAATATAAGAACGAGATGAGCTATGAACTGATGTAATTTATTTGTTTTCATCGCAATGCTTCCTCCGCGGATCGGCTGACTCGCGCTGTCATCCAGCCATAGATAAGCAACACGAGAAAGATGATCACTGAGCAGGCTGCGGCTTTTCCGTATGCTCCACCTTGTGCAAGTCCTCGCTCAAAGGCCCATCTGTAGGCTTCGGTGACCAAGATATCTGTTCCGCCATCTGGTCGGCCCTCTGAGACCAGGTAAATGACTTCGAACTTATTGAATGTCCAGATCGAGCCTAGAATGGTCGCAGGAAGCAGTGCGGGCTTGAGTAGCGGTAGTGTGATTTGAGTGAACTTCTGCCATCCATTCGCGCCGTCGACATCGGCAGCATCATACAAGTCACCAGGTATAGAGGTGAGCGCACCCAGACAAACAACCATCATGAACGGAAAGCCGAGCCAAACGTTGGTAATAAGGTTGGCGCAAAAGGCGGTCAAGGTATCGTGCATCCAAGACATGCCTTCGAGCCCTAAAATTCGGTTGATTACGCCAATATCTGCGTCAAACATGCTTCGCCAAATGAGTGCTGTCAGATAAGCGGGGACGGCCCATGGGATAATTAGGATGACGCGGTAAATTCGAGTCCAACCAGACGCATGCTTGTGAAGAAGGAGTGCGAAGCCAAGGCCAACACTCAGGTGAAGAATCACGTTGAGGAAAGTCCATATCACAGTGACAACGAGTGTATAAAAAATAGAATGCGGGCCTTCTGAGCCGGTCAAGATTTGACGAAAATTATCAAGCCCTACAAAGCTATAATCACCGTGAACGTGCCGGAAAAAGGCAAGTCCGATTCCTACGACAAACGGAATACCGACCAATACGAAAAGCCCAAGCATGGCGGGCGAAATCGCAACGTATGCTTCTCGAGAGCGCTGAATGGAATCAAGAGATCTTTCGAAGGCAGAAGTCGCAATAAAGACGAGTGCGATAGCCCCTGCGAGGTAAATTGCTGCCAGAGTCCCCCAAAAAGAGCTATTCGGAATGCCCACTACCGGTGCTCGTCGACCGCCAGCACTCAAAAATTCACTGGCCTCTGCGGCACTTAGCCCAAGGTACTGACTTCCGAGTACGCTGGTGGAAATTGCTAATCCAGCTAAGAGTACTACGCTGCCAATAACAGGAGTCTTCTTGGCGGCGAAGACGCTTGCGATGCAGAGGCAAATGCTAATGGTGAAGAAGATTCCCCAAGAGAACGGTACTATTGGTAATGACTCATTCACCAGTATTTCACTTGTTTTCATTCCGTCCGCGACGGTGACACGAACTGACCCGTCAGCGAGTCTTTGGACTACCGGTTTCTTCGTCCGCCGCGCATCGCTGTGGCGGTCAGCGCGAGCTTTGTCTTGGTCATTTTCTCCAGTGAGAACTGTTCCCGCCCGAGTAGAATCTACAGTGTTTACTTCGTAGCTTCGCTTGTTGAGAAAGTGATATTTCGCGGATTTCGTTTCTTTGACGATCGTGACATTTTGCTTGTCACTGGGACCTGACTTCAAGGCTTGGTGAGCATCTAAGATTGCTCTTGTCACCTCGACTTGCTCGAACTGGCCCTTGATAACAGATTGCGCGCCAAACCCGAGAGCATACGTGAGGCCAAACGCAAAAATTCCAGAGATTATCAATCGAACATTTTGTTTCATTTGTTGAGCGCCTTCATGATTCGTTTTTGAGCGTCTGCGGCAGCGTCTTTGGGAGCAGCACCTTTGTGTAAGGTGTTGTATAGCGCTGCGTTCATGGGGCCCCAAACGGCATTCATGTTCGGAAACGAGGGTGATGGATTCGAGTTTTCGAATGCATCACGAAATGCTGAATAGATTTGCTTCGTGTTTTCATTGAGCTGAGGTAGTACTCGGTCCCAAGCTTCATTGAGAGTTACAGTTTGCTTTCCCTTTATCATTCGTTCGGCAGCAGCCTCTGGATTATCGGCCAGGTGAGTCATTAGCTCGAAAGCTGCGCGTTTATGCTTTGATTGCCGGCTCATGAAAACACCCTCACAACTAGAAAATCCACTGGCGGCACGGCCTTCGAAAAAAGGAGGGATTGCCGAGACTCGGAAGGGAACCTTCCCTTGAACAGTATCGAGGAACCAGGGGCCATTGATGATCATAGGCGTACGACCCGATACGAACATCGAGCTTGCAACAACCGGGGTGGGGTCATCGGGCAGAACGTTCAAGTCTTTTATGCGCTTCGCTGTCCGGAGTGATTCAGCGACACCGGCGTTATTTACATCTGGGGTTTTCGAGTTTTTAGGAAAGATGCTTCCATTCATCGAGTAGAGTAGAGGAGTGTGAAAGAAGAAGTCTCCGGCCGGATATACGAAGCCAAATTCACCTTTTTCTTTATTTGTATAAGTTTTCGCAAGTTCTACGAGTTCATCACTTGTTTTCGGAGGAACTTCAATTTTGTCCGTTCGAGTAAATAATGCGAGTGCTTTGAAAGCCAGCGGAAGTCCATAAAGCGAGTCACCATATGCGAGAGCAAAGACACAAGATGTGAGATGCCGGTCTAGTTGCTCTTCTGTGACCAAAAGCTCAATTGGTTCGAGTAGTTTACCTTCTGCCCATCCGCCAATCCGGTCATGAGCAAAAATAAAAAGATCCGGACCGTGACCTCGCGGTATCGCAGCCGTGAGTTTGTCAGCAAGCGCGTTGAAGGGAACAAAGCTTGCTTCTACTCTCAAAGAGTTATTTGAGTCATCGAACTTCTTAACGATCAGATCGAGAGCTTCTCGTTCTCCCGCAGTATAGCTATGCCACAAACGAATGACAGTCTGTTCTGCTTGGGCGGGTAATGCAGGAATACAAGTAGCGAACACCAAAGCCGATACTAGCTTTTTCAATTCAGCCTTCCTCCTGCTTCGCCGTTTTCGTCAGAGAAGATATGAATCTCGCTTGTCCTAATATCGAGCCGTACCTGGTCGCCACGTTTGTGGCTGGTGAGTCCCGCCACTTGTACTGTCACCTTTTGCTGATCTTCGAGTCTGAGCCGGATAACTGATTCGCCGCCAAGCGGCTCAACCAAATCGATCTGACCCGCTAATGAACCATTTTCGTTGATGTGAAAAGATTGAGGACGCACTCCAACAAAAACTTTTGAGTTTTTGTGTGCAGCGTATTTGCCTTCGTCACCTAACTCCACTTTGTTGATAGATAGGTGTCCCGCGTCGTTGATCTCTCCCGATAGTAGATTCATCGGAGGCGAACCAAGGAATGAGCCTACAAACCCATTATTAGGATTTTCGTAAACTTCCAAAGGAGCGCCTTGTTGCTGCAAGACTCCTTGATGAAGGATGACGATCCGGTCCGCTAAAGTCATCGCTTCAACTTGATCGTGAGTGACATAGACAGTTGTAATTCCAAGCTTTGCGTGAAGGGCCGCGATTTCGGTTCGCATTTGTGCACGAAGCGCAGCATCCAGATTTGACAGTGGCTCATCAAACATGAACACTTTTGGACGTCTAACAATGGCACGGCCCATCGCCACGCGCTGACGTTGACCTCCTGATAACTCTTTTGGCTTTCGCTCCAACAAGTGTTCAATATCCAGGAGCTTGGACGCTTGTTCGATTTCTTTAGCAATCGTTTCAGCTGGGGTCTTTCGTACCTTCAGACCAAACGCCATATTTTCACGAACGGTAAGATGCGGATATAATGCGTAGCTTTGAAAGACCATCGCTACGTCTCGTTCTTTAGGCGCTAGGTTTGTGACATCATTACCGTCAATGAGAATCTGCCCATCGCTGGGCGACTCTAGGCCTGCAATCATTCTGAGCGTCGTTGACTTTCCGCACCCGGAAGGACCGAGTAAAACGATGAACTCGCCCGAGTTTATAGTCAGATCTAGCGGCTTAAGAACGCTGGTTTGACCGAATTGTTTGGATAGATTCTTGAGGACAATGTCCGCCATGGCTGAGAGACCGGCTAACACGAGTGTCCAAGACACCAAAGTAGAATTGTGGCAACTTCGACAATATTTTTAGCGGCGAATTTGTATCGCTGCCTTGATACCTTTAAAAACTGCCAGCCAAATGTGACCGCTGTGTGACAAGCTGGAAGCTTGTCTAGCTATTGTGAAACTTGTGCGGTGATTCGAGTGCAATATTGAGTGTAGACGCCCAGAAAATTCATGACTCTGGTGTCAACCGCGATATTTTTCAGTGTTTTTCCAGACGCACCCGCAGCGGTGAGTGCCGCTTGAACCGACCAGTCACCAACTGCTACTAAACCAAGAACTTGAGTGGCACAACTTTCGCCGCTTATCGTGGTTGCACCCATATTGGTTGTCTTTCCGGGATCAAAGGCCGCGGGGTTCTTCACACTTGTGAAGAGGACTCCTACGGGCGTGCAGCCAACAAAAGCGAGTAAAGAGAGAAAGAGAGTGAAATGCCGAACGATCTTCATGGATGCCGAATATCATTAACTTGAGCTTGGCGTAAGCCAACGAAGCTTGAGAAAAAAGCGTCAGGTTTCATCTGATAACTGACGACTAACCTCTTCGAGATCTTCTCGCAGATAGGTAGAAATTGCTTCCGCAATTTTTTCGGCAATGAGCGTAGCTCGCTCCTCAAGCATTTTTACGGGTGTATATTCGTCAATTTCCCAAATTAAATCTTTTCGCACTTCGACCGATATAGCGCTAGGTCGCTCCGGGCTGGTCCGAAAGTTTTCAACCAAATGGAAGTTTTCGTTTAGAAACTGACGAATATGCTCATATGCGTCCCGTGCTTCTGCAAAAAATTCGCCATCATTTTCCGGAGGTGTTCTGAAGCGATGTAAATAACCATAAAGTGCTTCAGCCTGCGCTTCACGAAGGTTTGTATTCAATAGCATATGCCATACGAGCCCATAAGATGAGTCTTCTTTGGTTGCTGGATGATGCTGCTCAAAAATTCCACGAAGATGCTGAAAGAAAAACCATACGAGTGCTCTAATTTCCAAGCTGCCATCCGGTAAACAATAGGGATAGTTGTGCTCTACCAAAACGCCTGCTTTTTCAAGATGCAATGCGATGCGATCCCTGAGAATTCTCGTTGTTGTTGATTCTGCGAGGATATCTGGGAAGAGTGGATCAAATTTACCAAATGGTAGCTTGGAAAATTGTTGATAGCTGAGTGACCTAGAAATGAGGCTAACTTCAGGCCGTTGAGTGCGTGAGACATTGAGTTCGTCATAGGTATGAATTGAAATCTTAATGAGTGATTTCGCGATGACAGACTCCATCTGCTTTGAGATTTCATCGTAATACTTACGAAGAACCCGATATTTTTCTTCATGCGAAAGCATGTCAGAGAAAGGCGGGTTGATTGCGAGACGTTCGAGTGAGCTCGCTCCCGGGGTTGAACTTCCAGGAAACCGATTGAAATCCATGACTACGCGAGCAAGGTTCACTCGGTAATAGTGTTCTAGCCCAAGAAAAGAGACTAATTTTTCAGCGACGAAGTTCGCTCCCCAATCGCGCTCGATGACGTAGTGCTCCCATAAAGATTTATCTTCCTGCAAACGAGTGATACGAGAAGTTCGCATGAGCTCGGCTGGAATGAAGTTTCCGTCGTGAACGGTATCAACAACGATCCGTGGTCTTATGGAGTCTGGAATGTTTGTTGTCGCATTTGACACCGGTGCGACCTTGATTTTCTCGAAGAGGTGGTCGCACTCCGTGGTATATTGGGTAATTGCATTAGAAGGTCTGTTCATGTTTGATTCACTCTTCCGTTTTATTTGTGACTAGACGGACAGGCAATAGTGTGCCGATGATTGAGGAAATGCACCAGTCCCTGAGTATAATTGGTCGTGGAAAGCTTGGGCGAGCCTTAGCGGAAGCTTGGAAAGGTCAGGTACAGCTCTATTCTCGTGAGGGTCGACCCTCGGGTTGGGTGTTGCTGGCTGTTCCCGACGATGAGATCGAATCGATTGCTCAGCATTTTGAAGGGCGCTGCGTTCATTTATCTGGAAGCCGAGATTTCCCGCATATTCCATGTGCTCATCCGCTTACGAGTTTCAACGGAGAAGTATCTGACTGGTCCGACACACCGTTGGCGATAACCGGTGACGTTCCCGATTTTGTGAAGGAGGCTTTCCGTCTTCTCGGGTTTGCTCCGTTCTCTCTACCGGCGGAAAAAAAAGCGCTTTATCATGCGGCAGCCGTTTTCACCTCAGGCCACACGGCGACCCTTTGGTTACTCGTCGATAAGCTTCTTCGAGACAATGACGTTCACCTTCCCGGAAGAGGGATTTGGCCTCTTGCTGAAAAGACTCTGTTAAACCTTCAAGAGCGCGGAGTAGCAGGCAGAACAGGACCTTTCGTTCGCAACGATATCGAAACGATCAAGCGAGATACAAATGCACTCCCCGAATCTCTACAGAGCTTGTTTACCTTGCTTGGTGAGTTTTACGAAGGTGGTTCGTAGCCGACGGGTGCATCGCGTGGTATAGGCCTCGAGTATGCGGTTTTCACACGGAAAGATAAGTTTTGAAGTACCAGAAGAATGGGTGGATGTTTCGCAAATCGCTTTCATGGCACCTGCTAAAAATGACTTGGCAGATGACTTCGCAAAAAGAGCAGCAGCGGCAGGGGCCCCAATAAATCTTGAAATACCTGCTCAGGGGAATTCTCGCGCCAATTTTGCGTTTTCTATTCGACCCTATTTTCTGGAGATGGACCCCAAAGAGTTTTGTGGGACCGAGCTAAAGGCGATGCTGGCCAATATGCCCAACTCGAAGTCCAGCGAAGTAGAATGGATTGAGGTCAGTGAAATACCGGTGGCTCACGCGGACCTCGAAATCACGATGGATGGAGCGGGACTCAAACAATTCCATGCTTTGGGTGTCTTTGGAGGTGGAATATTGCATTTTTGCGGAACCTCCTCTGTAGGGGACTTCCCCTCCCAAAAAACTGTGTTTCTTGAAACGCTCTCTTCGATTCTTATTGCAGAGTAGTGCAGGTGCGCACCTTTTAAGGTGCACTTTGCCCGTTTTTCTGGGCACAAGCGTCTTGGTCGCTACAGCTCTCTTTTGGCATGCATTATGCTAAATTCTCCTACAGACACCTCAATCAGGGAGAAATATCATGGGAATTTCTAGTTTACTCAATCGCCGAAACTTCAATCCACAAACTGGGGTTGTAGAATTTAAAGGCTCAGTCGGCGATGGAGAGGCCGTAGTCAATCAATACGGCATTCACAATCATAAAGCTGGACTCGGTAATAACATTATCGAATCAGGCGCGAACGTCGCGACTATGATCGGTGGACCCGTTGGTGTCATCGCGAACGGTGCCAACGCTGTTCGTCATGCTTTCAAAGGTAACTGGGGCAGCGCTCTGAAGAGTGTCGGAAAAGGCGTTGCATCGATGATTCCCGGTCTAAACCTAGTCGTTGGTGGAGCAAGTTTGGTCAAAGACGGCGCGGACGTTCTTCGACACGGCGTGGGTGCCATTGAACAGGGAGTCAAAGGTGGTTACGAGCGACAGTCTCAAATGGCAAGTCGTATGTTCGGTCAAAATATGAACTACGGTCTTGGCATGTCTTACGGTGGTCAATCAGCTATGTACGGCGGTCAGTATGGTCAGTATGGATACGGCGGAAACTATGGCTACAATCCTATGATGCAAGGCGGTTTCGGCTACGGAATGAGCCCAGGATACTGGTGATAAATATTCTCGTCACGGTGCACTTACAATAAGCTGGAAGTGCGCTGTATTTTTTTCAACAACACAAGTGCCAACGGTTGCGCCCGGTAAGGACTTTGCGGTCTCTTGCCGGGCACTTCTATTTCTTAGGACGGCCAAGCATCGCCAGTCCCAAAAATAAGAAGAACAGCCAAGAGCTTTTATCCTTTGTGCTGTTACTTGTGCGGCAGGAACATTCATTTGAAGAAGTGCCCGCAAAGTCTGCAAGCTCGCATGTTGACCAGCACTGATCAGATCCTGCGGGGCCATCATCACAGCTCTCCGCTTGATCGACTACAAAATCTCCGCATTTAGCGGGCTGACAATTTGTTCGACAGGCATCGGCAATGCGGTCGCTATTATCAGGCCCGTCATCGCAAACTTCGTTTCCTTCGACAATACCATTGCCGCATTGTGCGAGTGGACAGGCAGTTGTACATAGCGTGTTGTCGTTTGAAATAAGGTTCGATCCATCGTCGCAGATCTCGTTACTGTCCACCACGCTATCTCCACAACGTGCAGGTGCGCAATTGCTACGGCATGCATCTGCTATCTGGTCGTTATTGTCCGCTCCATCGTCACAGGCTTCAGCGCCTTCCAAAATAAAACCGTCCCCACATTGAGCACTTAAACAAGTGTTAAGGCATAAGTCAGTGTTGGAGCGATTGCCATCGTCGCATTCTTCATTATCCATCCAGATAAAGCCGTCACCGCATTTTGCTCTCATGCAAGTAGTCAAGCATTCGTCGTTATTGAAATCGTTTCCGTCGTCACAGATCTCACCTGGGTCTACAATTCCATCGCCACATGAAGTCATTTTACAATCGTTCGTACAGCGATCTTTATGAATCAAATTACCATCATCGCATTCTTCACCTGGATCTATAATCCCATTCCCGCAGCGACACGTTGGTCCGGGTTCGCCTGGTGGAACAGACGAGGCATCTCCAGGGTTTGAAATGTTCGTAGTACTTTCCGGTGTTCGACCAACTCTCCATTCTCCACATGGGTCTCCAAGTTCCCGACCATTGCTAAACCCGTCCCCATCGGAGTCGAGGAAGTAAATGGCCGACCAGTCGGTATTGCCATTAATTAGAGTGAAATCGACATCGATCCCAAACGGATTACGACCATGAATCCTTTGATTGACATGACATGTCGCGCAATCATTTACCCGACCGTTGGGAAGTTGATTTACGCGAAAGCTTTTGGCCTCGATATTTCGTAGACTGAAGAAACCCATCACGAAGAGAGTTATCGTAAGGTAGCGAATATTTATCATTCGCTACCTTTACTTTTGAGACCAAAAATTTTGGGTATTTCTTTCACTTTTGCTTACGTGATCGAATCTGACAACTTGGCCGCTCACGAATATCCCTAAGCCATCTATTGATATGCTCTAGTTCGTGAGTTACGAGACATCCACTGACTTTACCAAAGTCAATCGCACAAAGTGCCGTGATGTCTGCCACGCTAAACTGGTTACCCGCAAGCCAAGTTCTTTTTTCTAAGACTTTATCGACATGTTTCAAGTGTTTGCCAAAATGCCTTTGCCCGTGCTCTACGTTTTGCGGAAGCTGCTCCCACCGCTCTGCAAAAAAAGGTGATGAGTGTTCAAAGGCCTGCGACGCACCTAATAGCAATCCAAATTCAGCGATTCGATTGGCTTCGCGTGTTCGAGCACGCTGCCAAGCCGACTCGCCAAATAGATTCGGGCTCGGAAACAAATCTTCAAGATATTCACAGATGGCCATGGATTCGGTAAGGAACTCTCCATTTTCAAGCTCAAGTGTCGGTAGCAAGCCTAACGGATTCTTTTGCAAATATTCGTCAGCCTTATGCTGCATCGAGACCATGTCAATGCGTACGATTTCGATCGAATCGATCTGCTTTTCTTTGATGAAGATTTCTACCCGTCTTGGGTTAGGAGAAAATTTTGCGGAGTAGAGCCGAAGCATAGCTTTGACTAGTCTACAAGAATACTCGGTCCGCTTTCAACTTGAATGAGGTTTCCTGTTTCATCAGCAACTTTAATCGCTTCAAGTTTGACTCGAGCGCTTGCTTGTCCATCAGCGGTGCGTTGAAGTCGAAATTTTGCTATCGTGCCATTCTGTTTGAGCTTCAAACCACGCTTATCTCCTACGAAAATTCGTGTTCGGTTGACGCCAGAAGTAGCCGCCTTGATTGAGTCTAAAGCAAGGTCGCTTACGGCTCCCGTCTCTCCAACAACAAACGTATCATCGCTTTCGACAACAACCTCGAATTGTGCAGCCATACTGGTTGCGGGAAAATTTCGCGCGACTACCTGAATAGACCCATCTGAACTACGAGCTAACTCTAAAACGGAAGTCGCAGTCGTTTCTTGTTTTTCTTCAGTACAAGCACTGACAAGAAGAAAAGTAAGTCCCAAGAACAGCTTATTGATGTTTTTCATTAGTTGGCCTCCGACTGCGCTGCGAGAACGAAATCACGAACGTCGATGATGTTGTCAGCGTTTTGATCCAGCGCCGAATTACGGTTCCCTGACAAAATCGTACTGATAATGTCTTGGAGGGTCTTTCTTTTCTCAGATGATAATTCCTTGCAACCTGTCGCATCAACCGTCGTTCCTGCCACGGTTTCAGGGCAGTTATCGCACTGGTCTCCGACTCCGTCTTTATCAAAATCTGTTTGGTCTGGATTTTGAATATTTGGGCAATTGTCATCTGAATTCAAAACACCGTCTCGATCAAGATCCTGATCTACACTGATTCCACTGTCTGGCATTATGACTCCAGCGTCAGCCATAGTCATTTGACCCGCATCGTTTTGTGGCATCACTCCAGCATCCGTGTCGGAGGTTTCATTTTCAACCATGAGAAAAATACTCTGCTCATTGTAAAAGCTTGGTGTTCCGGCATTTGCTATTTTGATGGTGAGGACATGGACGCCCGGAGTCCAGTTACTCACGTCTAAGTCATCAAGTACGAAACTGTTTGGAGGCATCGATTTGGCAGTCATCTGCACAAAACCGTCGTACATTTCGTCTTCGCTCCCGCTCACAGCCATTTGACCAAAGGTTTCGCTTCCATCGTTAAGCTTCAAATACGCGGTTTCAGCCACGGGGGTACCGGTTACGTTTATGGTGAGTTTCTTCGATGTATCGATAACAAACGCTTCAATGTTCGTTGGATTTACAATCGCTCCAGCGGGGGTTTGTCGGCGGCCCGCTGTTTGAATTGTTGTGAGGCTTGGCTGTGTGCCTCCGTTGTCAATCAAGATGGACACCGCAGAAGTTTGGGGCGCGTACATAACATACCCATTATCTGGACCTTGAGGAATTTGTAGATAGACGAGACCGTAGTTCTGAGGAAGTGGGAACTCAGATGAACGGTCATACTCTGCGAGCGCTCGATCGAGCGCGGCTTGTGGTACCGCGGTTGGGTCAATGACCTGAATCTGTGCAACAGAACCATTTCCAGTGAGTTCTACTAAATTCGTCCCTGGCGGAAATTCGGTGACGAGGAGTGGCCGAGAATCGAACTCGCCGAATCGCGCTTCGTTCTGGGTATTATCGGTTAAGCCAACGAGAAGTGTTGCCCCGTTACTGCCCGAAGCCGTGGGAATAACGCGTTCGTAGACGTAGGTGTCTCCATCAACAAACCGATTGAACATCCCGCCTCGCGCGAACCTGTTTCGAATGTCTACCAAATTCGTAATGACGTTTGAGTTGAGTTCACCGAGCGCGTCAGCTCGTCCAGGTGTAACGAATGAATTCGGATCAAAATTGTTTCCGTCGTAGAATACAACGCTGTGTCCAACACGAGTCATGATGAAAGCGTATGCTCCGTTCGGTTGTGCTCCGGGTGCGTACGTGTCGTGCGATTGAACAAAGCTGACGCCAGCAAGTCGTCCCATACCACCGAACTCAGTGAAACCACCCGTCCCCGTCATTCCGCCTTGCGGGTAGCTCAGTTGTCCAATATCGCCGTCTCCCCATCGAGCGAAAACGCCGCCGCTATCCGCCATCTTGAACAAAAGCGGGAAATCGAGGAGATACATTCCCGTATTGCGATAACTTTCAAGGCTGCCAAGATCACCCGTGTACGACTCTCCGAATAAGAGGGCATCTTGTACGCCATCGTCGTCGTTCGTGTCCGTAAAGCCTCGTCTTTGATTAAGGTTCCGTTGAAATGCCCCATTAAAGTCGATGGGGTCGTTGGGGAAATCAGAGTCGAAGAAGGTCTGGGGAACGTGCTTGATCGCGTCGAGGCGAAGGCCGTCGCAGTTTGTTTCGTTGCCGAACCACTCAATCCATCGCACCATCATTTCACGAATGTCTTCCTCAACGGGCGTGCCACCTGGATATTTGTCCGGCTCGTTGGGATGCCGAATAAATCTAGGAAGAGGAAGGTCAGCAATCAGGTTTTGCCCATCATTTGCTGCAGGAGCGCCATTATCGATAATTTGTTCAATGGCGAAATCGATGAGTCCTAATAGTGAAAGATACTGTTCGTCAATTTCAGTTGCGTTAGAAAAATCAACCCTTGGTGCTCGGACGAGATGCGTAAATCCAGGGACATTCACATCCATAGGCATTGGTGTTGCAGCAACGAAGGACTCTCCAGCTCCTAAATCTGGACGGAGAATGTAGGTTCCGCCGCCAAATATCTGTGCTTGTCGGACTTCCCAGTTTCCGTTGCCAGCGTCTCTTGCGGGGAGGACATGATAGTCGAGGGGATGGGTCCCAGGATATTCTTCGATTTTTGCTGCTTCACCTGAGAAACCTGAGGTCTCGACCAAAGCAGGATTCGAGTTGTGATTCATCACAATGTCGAAGTACACCTTAATTCCGAAACGATGGGCTTCATCTACCATGCGAAGAAGTTCCGCTTTTGTTCCGTATCGAGTAGCAATTGTTCCTCTTTGATCTTTGTCTCCTAAATCAAATCGGTCGAACACTGCGAAGCCAACGTCGAACGTACCTTCTGCCCCTTTTGTCGGAGGTGGAAGCCAAATTGCAGTATAGCCAAGCCGGGCAATTTCCGGCATTCGGTCGGATACTTCGTTCCAGCTTGTTTCAAAAAACTGAAGAATAGTCTCAGGCCGTTCCGCAGCAACTGCGGAAGATGAGAGAATGAGAGTTAGTACAACGCTAAGGTGCGCGAGTCGTGAGTTGCAACGCATGAATAGGCCCTTTCATGAGGTCACCGAGTGCGTCATAAACCATTCGGTGCTGTTTAATCATTGATATGCCAGCAAAAGCTGGCGCAGAAATTTCGGCAGAAAAGTGGTCTCCGGTTCCCGTCAGATCCTTTACAGTGACCTTGGCTCCTGGAATACCTTCTGTGATAACTTTCGTGACTTCCTCGCAGGTCATGAAAACAGGTCTAGCCAAGCCCAATCGGACTGTCGACGTAAAAACGAAGCCGCGGACTGCATTTATGAACAAATTTGCTCGCAAAACCCATGACTTGGCGTGATGTTTGTAGGGTTTTTATTCCCTGAGCCGGTGAACTCGAGGCGTTAGATCATACTTCTAACCGCAAATGGTAACTCTTGGGGCGAGTAACAGCGTGAAAACCGAGCGCGGAAAGCGAGGCGCCTTTTCCAGAATCCTTAACGCCAGTCCAAGCGAGATGAGGGTCCAGGTAATCTGCCCTGTTCAAAAAAACTGTTCCAGCTTCTAATTGAGGTAGCAGTTTTCGCCCTCGGTCAATGTCTGCAGTCCAAATGCTTGCAGTCAGTCCGAATTTACTATCATTCATTTTTTCAATGGCTTCTTGATCTGAACTTACTTTTTGTATCGCGATCACCGGCCCGAAGCTTTCTTCTTTTGCTATCGACATACTGTGGTCCGTATCTGCAACTATCGTCGGTGAAAAAAACCGTCCTTTGCCTTCAAATTGAGTTGCCGAACCACCTGTCAATATTCGTGCTCCACACGACTTCGCTTCATCAATTTGATTTTGTAAAAAAGGGACGGACGTAGGTTGAGCCATGGGGCCAAGACTTGTGTCTTTTACCATTGGATCACCAGGTTCATAGTTTCGTGCTTCTTCTACAGCTGCTTCGAGGAATTTGTCGTAGATTGCTTCGTGAACATATACGCGTTCAATTCCACAACAACTTTGACCAGCGTTATAAAAGCCCCCCTCGACTAAATTTATGACTGCGTGTTGGAAGTGCGCATCTTCGGTCACGTAGGCTGGGTCTTTGCCACCCAATTCGAGACCAACATCGATAAAACGAGAATTTGCGACAGCTTGATAAATTCGGCGACCACCAAAAACAGAACCAGTGAAGGATACGTATCCAGCCAAGGGATGAGCGACGAGCTCCTCAGAAACTGCGTAGCTACAATGAATCGCCATAACGAGATCTTTTGGCGCTCCGGCTGCCTCAAAGGCTTCTGCAAATTGTTCTGCGCAACGCGGGGTTCTAGGGCTTTGTTTGAGAACAACGGAGTTACCAGCCAAAACAGATGCAACAACAGAGTTGATCGCCGTAAGTAGAGGATAGTTCCAAGCGGCTAGTACCACAACAACGCCGACCGGTTCTCGGCGAATCCATCGGCTGTATCCTTTTTGTTCTGGTAGGACGATATCAGCAAGTGCGTCCTCTGCAATGGCGCTCATTTGAGTCGCTCGATAAATCATGCCTCGGACTTCTCCGCGAGCTTGTCCTAACGGCTTCCCCATGCTCGCGGTGATTTCGGCTGCGTAGTCACGAGCATTCGAGCTAAAATGTTCAGTGAAACGTTTGACCACCTCAAGTCGCTCGGTAAGTGACGTTCGCTTCCAGCTGCGATGGGCTTCGTGTGAGCGTTTCATGATTTCATCCATTTGAGATGAGGTTGCGAGTTGTCGCTCGAGAACAACTTCTCCGGTGTATGGGTTATCGACAATAAGTAAGGATTCGCTCACCTGGCGATTATTATCACGGCTGATGCCCTACGCCAGCTATATTAAACCCTCGGCTGCCAAACTGGCCGGGACACCCTCTTGGTAGGTTGGATACAACAACGGACCGATGAGTTGTTCACGATAGATAGAACGGCAAGTCCTACCGTTTGAGCGAAAACTCCAAGCGATTTCAGACATTTTCTGTTTCGCTTCTTCTCTTGTCACCAGTGCTGGGAGGTCGACTTTGAGTAAGCCCGCCGTAAAACGTGCGACTTCGAGCGTTGTGCACGGTAAATCATCACAGGCATTGATGAGGTCTGGCGCCTTTTCTTGAAGCATGTTTTCTAAAATGGATACGAGGTCATCTACGTGTATACGACTCGTGTTGGGCGCATCCTCAAAGAGGGGCCAGTCAGGTGATCGCACCCGACTCGCTAATGTTCTTCCGGGGCCGTAAATACCGGCGATGCGCACGACCTTCGTGGGTACGCTAGCATCCTTCAATGCTATTTCCATGTCCGCGCGACGCTGACCTCTTGGGTCTCGGGGACCGCACTCACTTAATTCATCAATCCACTCGTTTTGCGTTTCACGACTCCCATAGACCCCAGTGGTTGAGCCGTAAATACACACTCGTAAATTCGGACTGGCATCACGAAGTTTGTGTGCAATTTGGACAGGCAACAGAGCTGGGTTTGGCGGAGCTAGATGGTATGCAATTTCAACATCGCTAAGTAGTTCTCTAAATTTTTCTAAGGGATCACTTTGGGTGAAGACGATCGGCTGCAAGCCCCAGCTTTCGTAAAGACGATGTTTCTTATCCGTACGATTGCTCACCTTTACTTTGTGACCGGACTCGACCAGTTTTTTAGCGAGTCGTTCTCCCGTATATCCGCATCCTATAATTGCAATTTGCATAATCTTTTTGTTTTTTAGCTTGGTTCGAAAGGTTCTGTAACGCAAAAGCCGTAGCCCGTCAGAAGCACCACTTTGCGCAGGAAGCGAAGAGAATTTGCCTTACCCAAAGGCTGAAACGTATCGGTTTGATGGTAAACCCGATAGCAGGGGAGGTGACAATCGAGAGAAGCGTTCATATTTGGCGTCCATCTTTCAGACAGGTTAGAATTTTATAGCGTGCCCAAGGTCATCAAACGAAAAGAAGCGGATTCGGCATCGGCGAGTTCATCCAGACCAACGAAACCACCTCGGAGATCCGGACAGCCGGGAGGACGAGGGCGAAAGCCAATCATTGAGAAAGAAATCGTGGGCGCGGAAAAAGAAGCGCGGCGAATCTTGGCTGATGCGCGAATGCAGGCTCAGCAGATTATTGACGAAGCCAAACATGAAGGCGAAGAGATTAGACAGCGTGCGCAGCAAGAGGGCTACGAAGAGGGTCTCGGGCAGCATACTGAGCAAACAACGCAAGCACTTATGCAAGTAGAGCAGATGAAGGCATCCATCGAGCCGGAATACATTAAACTTGTTACTGCCTGCGTCGAAAAGATTATCGGGAAAGAGCTTCGTACGGAGCCTCGAACGATTGTAAGCATTGTACGTGCTGCCCTGAAAGATGCGACTCAACAACGAGAAATTAATGTAAGAGTCAATCCTGACGATGTCGATACGTTGCGTTCCAATCAACGTCGACTTTTCGATGTTTTGGCTAGAGCTGGGAACGTCGAAATTCGTGAAGATGACTCTGTTCGTCGAGGTGGCTGTATCGTTGTCACTGAGCTGGGTACAATTGACGCCTCGTTGGACCGTCAACTCGCAGCGTTAGAAGTTGCATTGCAAGACGAATTAAATTCTTCGGACGATGAGTCTGAAACTGGAGAGTACGACGAGGAGAGTTACTAGTTGTGTCTGCGCCGCTAACTTTTGATCGTTATATTCGCCGCGTCCAGAACCGTAAGCTCACTCACGTAAGAGGTCGTGTCACTGAATTGACAGGCTTGATTATCAAAGCGGCAGTTCCTGGAGTCCGAATCGGTGAGATGGTTGAGATAGTGAATCCTGACCGTAGACTTAACGCAGAAGTTGTTGGTTTTAGGGATAAAGAGGTGCTGCTCATGCCAATGGGTTCCGCGGAAGGCGTTGGGCCCGATTCTGAAGTCATCCCTAGTGGTAAACCTTTTGAAATTATGTGCGGGGTTGGTTTGCTAGGTAGAGTTCTTGATGGACTTGGCCAGCCAGCGGATGGTCGGCCTCTCGACATGAGAGGTCTAGAGCCTTGGGCTGTCGAGCGAGATCCTCCTAATCCCATGGATCGTGAGCGTATCACCGAACACATCTCTTTTGGCGTTCGCGCAATTGATGGGCTGCTTACAATAGGCAAAGGACAACGCGTAGGCCTTTTTGCCGGTTCTGGTGTCGGTAAGTCGACGCTGATGGGGCAGATCGCACGTAATACTGAAGCCGAGGTCGTTATTTGTTGCCTTATTGGTGAACGTGGCCGCGAAGTTAAGGATTTTATTGAAGAGTCCCTAGGTGAAGAAGGGATGAAGAAATCAGTTGTGGTCTGCGCGACGTCCGACACGCCGTCTTTGGTTCGTCAAAAGTCTGCGTTCGTTGCGACTGCCGTCGCGGAGTGGTTTCGGGACCGCGGAGCAAAGGTTCTTCTGATGATGGACTCGACCACCCGATTCGCGCGCGCACAGCGCGAAATTGGTCTCGCGGTCGGTGAGCCGCCGGCTCGGCAAGGTTATCCTCCTTCCGTTTTCTCTATGCTGCCTCGACTACTCGAACGGACGGGTAATTCTGATCGAGGTTCCATTACTGCATTGTATACAGTGCTTGTAGCAGGCGGTGACATGGAAGAACCTATTTCAGATGAGGTGCGAGGTATTCTGGATGGCCACATCATTCTAAATCGCGATCTTGGTGCGCGCAATCATTGGCCGGCCATTGATATTTTACCATCGCTCTCTCGTGTCATGGCGGGAATTGTCCCTGAAGAGCACCAACAGTCTGCGGCTCAATTGAGAGAAGTTCTGGCAAATTATGAGAAGCAACGAGATTTAATATTACTTGGAGCTTATCAATACGGAACAGATCCGAAAACAGATTTTGCGATAGATAAAATCGACGCTTGTGAGACCTTCTTGAAGCAACGAACCGAGGAATGTTCAAATTTTGAAGAAGCGATTCAACAATTGACAGGGCTCTTCTACTGATGGCGCAATATCGATTGCAAGCACTCTTAGGGATTCGGGAAAGGGCCGAAGAGGAAGCCAAACAACATTTTGCCGATATGCAAGCCGCTCTGCGGCACCAGGAAGAGCTCCTCCAGGAATACGAAAAAGAACTCGAAGATATGATTGCGGACCGTCTTCGGCGGCGTGAAGAATATTCTCAAAAACTTGCATCTGGCGAAATGAAAATTACAGACCAATCGTCTGCTTATCGATACATTGATCGGCTCAAAGAACGAGAGACGGATCAAAAATATAAGATCGAAGGTCAAAAAGAATCAGTGAAGCAGGCTGAGATGGATCTCAAACGGTCGAAAGATGCGCTTGTCCATGCAACGCAGGAACTTAAAGCTCTACTCAAACATAAAGAAAAATGGGAAACAGAGCTCAAAAAGAAGAGGGCTCAAAGACAAGCTGATGAAATGGATGAGATTGGTCAGACCATCTATAATTTCAAAAAAAACTAATCAATTTGATTTGTTACAATGCATCACACAACATTTCTTGAGCAGTATGCGATAATAGACAGGCTAGGCTTAGTAATAAACCTACTTTATACTACATATGGCACGAATCGGAGATACACCAGAACAGCAGCGGGTGAACGATGCGAACGAAGCGCAGAGGCGTCGACGCGTAGATCAGTCCAAAAAGCTGGATCAAAATCGTAGGAATGTAGCTTTTGCTGATGTGATGCAGCAAAAAACGCAGCAGGAGCGAAACCAGAAAAGAAATTCTCAGCGTGCGGCGGCGAAAGATACTCGGAATCAACAAACGCAACCTCAACAACAAACCCGAAATGCGAAAGGACTCCTAAAGAGCCGACGCGAGCTTGCTAAACGAGCGGCTGTCTCTCAGGCGGCTGCAAAAGGAGGCACTCGTGCACGTAACGTCGATGTTGAAGCGGGAAAAAAAGCAGAAGTTGACCGCTATGGTGAAATTGACAGTGCCGCTGAAACCGACCGCGAGCGCGTAAAAAACGCGACGCTTGAAGAACAGTCAGAAATTCTCCTTACAGAAGAGGGCGTACACGGTAGCGGCTTAGATATCGATCCAGACCGAGAAAGGTCATCCGATGACGATCGACAACAAGAACAGCAATCTGGTCAGCACGAAGGTCAACCTGAGCCCCAAATGCTCACCGTTGAAGCAACCGGTTCAAGCACCTCGGAAGGAGGAAAGCGTTTACCGGATATCGTCATTCGAGAAATCGCCAAGGCCATCGCCGTCGCAGCTGCATCCGATGGTAAGTCAGAGGTTATGATTCAGTTGAAAGGCCCTATGTTTGAAGGCGTGACGCTTCGAGTGGGACTTCGGAAAGGAAAAGTTCGCTGCAGCTTCGATGGTTGTGACCGGAATACTCGAAACCTGATTGATGCGAGCAAAGGTGAACTTATGCGCGCCTTATCCAAAAAAGGTTTGGAACTTGATATTCTTCGAGCCCGATAGAGTGCCGGAATTGACCTAACTCTTCAGAAATCGACTTTTTTTCGTGTGTTTTGTTCATCTTGACCCCTTAGCGACTTGCCCCTCAGACAGGTAAAAGGTAGTCATATCAATAGCTTTGGCTATTCAACCTCCACCAGTGCCGGCGCCAACGATTCCCCATCACGGAGTGATAGGAACTCGAGTGTCGCGAACGCTCGAACCTGACGACCCAGAACTGCGTCAAAAACGAATTCGTCCGTTCCGAATCCATGAATTGGAACATGTCCCTCGGGATCAAAAATATATGCACGATGCTATGTTGCGCGCCATGCCTGAGGCGTTTTTCTCGCGAGGGCTGGTATCGAGAATTAGCGCGCTTTTTGAAAAGCATATAGACATCTCTGTCGACTTTTTTTTCGACGCGATACGCTTCTATGAAACCAATCGGTTGCGAAAAGTTATTCCGGGCAAAACGTGTCTTTTGATTATTGGGCTGGCGCCTAAAACTCAAAAAATTGTGGTCGAAGTTGATTTAGATTTTGCTTACACAATTGTCGCGAAACTTTTGGGAACGTCAAAGAGTGGTTTTGATGTTCACCGTCATCTTACCGAAATTGAGCAGGGAATTTTCATGTTTATGGCTCTGAAGGTCTTGGCTGAATGTGCCGATGACTGGCCCAATCCAGAGCAGTTATCTCTTCGCATAGAAGACTTCCGAAGCGACGTCCGATCCGCGGCGGATATTTTCAAAACGGAGTCTCGATGGATGTCCGTCAATTGGAAACTTTCCTATGATATGGATATTGGGAGCGTTCGAGCTTTTATTCCGGAAAGTTTAGCGCGAGCTACTGTCCTGAATTCAAAAAGCGCGAACCCGGAAATTCAGCATCGAACAAGTGAGCGAATTTGGGGCCGCTTTCAATCTTTTGCGAATGTACCAGTCGATGTCTGGGTTGAGACGGGGAATATTGAATTATCGCGTGGAGACCTAGAAGAATTGGAGCCGGGAGATATAGTACTTCTTGAGGACACTTCAATACAAATCCAAGATGGTTGGATTCACGGTCCCGCGACAATGCGCGTAGGGCTTGGGAAAATCGCAAAACTTACTGGTGAAATACGTATGCAAGATGAAAAACAGTTCTTCGAAATTCAGAATATAACCTATGAAAAAGCACCATCCGTTCATGACCCTGTTATAGGCCATGGTGCACCCGAAAATCCGGAGCAATTAGTGGCGGGTTACGAAGATCACGACCACGGCTATGTAGAACAAGAAGGTGATGACGGCGACGTCACGAGTGACGATATCTTTGACGAGGACTATGGCCTCGACGACGAAAACGACGGCGATTACGAAGATTACGAAGAGGGTGACTACGAAGAGGGCAGCTACGAAGAGGGCAGCTACGAAGAAGGCGGATACGAAGAAGGCGGTTACGAAGAAGGCGGCTACGAAGAAGGCGGCTACGAAGAAGGCGCTCCCGAACAAGCTGCTGCTCAGGCTAATCGTTTTCCTGAAGCGGAGCCCCTGCTTGGCGATATCCCTATGGTTGCCGTGGTGGAGCTTGGTCGCGTGCAATTGACGGCAGACGAGATTGTTAGACTTCGTTCGGGACAGCTTATTGAGCTTGGACGTTCACCGACTGAAGCAGTCGATCTTGTCGTAAACAATAAATTGGTCGCAAAAGGCGAACTGGTTGAGATAGAAGGTGCACTTGGCGTGAAGCTTGTTAGCCTCAGCCAAAATGAAGAAAAATGAAGCCTCTGATTCTCACTCTGATGAGCTGCTTTCTTTTTGTCACAATGGCCGTAGCTCAGCCGGTTCCTTCCTCGACAAAGGACAGTGTCGTTTCGTCGACGAAAGCGCAGTGGGATGCCGCTCTAGCAAATGAAGAACGGGGTAAAGGCTCAGCCGCAGAGATCGGCTCAACTGACGGAATGCAATTGGCGGGCAAGTTGTTCCAGGTCGTCCTTTGGACTCTCATTACCTGTCTACTCGCGTATTTGATCCTCGGAAAGATGCTTCCGAAGTTGTTACAGATGACGCCAGCAGGGCAGGTTGGCTTGACGGCCACTGCGCCCAAGGGGCTTATTAAATTGCTTGATCGATTGCCGCTCGATGCAAAGCGAAGTCTATTCATTGTAAAGGTTGAGGAGGAGTTTTTCTTGGTTGGAGTTACAGAGCAATCAATGCAAATGCTTGCTAAGTTAGACCTTAGTGAGGCCAGTGAGCTTCACTCCGTAAAAGGAACACAGCCTTTTGCAGGGCTCTCTCGGTTTGCTTCACTGCTCGGAAATAAACCCGAGAAGGAGACACCATCATGATAGGAAAAAAGGGTTCTCGTAAACGATCAATGAGAGGAGCACTTTTGCTCACAGCAGCATTAGCGGCCGCCGGCGGTGTTTGTGTCGTCGACGCTGAACCGGCGCATGCTCAACGTAACCGACCGAGGCGTTCCATTAGAGAGTTGACCCAAGTGAATCAAAAAGAATCCTTGGTTTCTCGTCCTTTGATGCTCGCCTTCGCGCTTGCCGGGATGGCGTTGTTGCCGTTCTTGATCATTATGGTCACGAGCTTCGTGAAGATATCTGTTGTGTTGTCAATTGTACGTTCGGCTTTGGGTACACAACAAATGCCGCCTACTCAGGTTATAACCGGGCTTTCTATTATCCTAACGATATATGTGATGACGCCCGTGGGACTTGAGGTGTACCGAAATGCTCAAGCGCTCATCGATAAAAAAGCGCCAGGAAAATCACTTCTCACCGCGCAATCCGTAGATCTAGCTTTTGAAGCAATGGCTGAGGCTCGTGATCCCATGCGGAAGTTCCTCACTCGGCATAGCCACATGAAAGATAGGGCGATGTTCTTCAGTTTGGCTAAGAGACTAAGACAGCCGGAAGACCGGCAAGGTGTTGCGCCGGAAGATTTTAGTGTGATTATACCTTCCTTCGTCATTTCTGAACTAAAGGAAGCTTTTCAGATTGGCTTCATAATATTTGTTCCATTTTTGGTCATTGATATGGTTGTGGCGAATATTTTGATGGCACTTGGTATGCAAATGCTGTCGCCGACAACCATTTCGCTTCCGTTTAAATTACTCTTATTTGTTATAATTGACGGCTGGTATCTGATCACAAAGGGACTGGTCGTTGGTTATGTGTAGTCTAGAAAAGGAGAAGGGACTGTGACGAATGATTTTATTGCTCAAATCACCAATGAAGCACTCTTACTTGTACTCATTATTTCTGGACCACCCGTTTTGATCTCTTTGATTGTGGGGCTTATTATCGCCTTATTCCAGGCGGTTACTCAAATCCAAGAACAGTCACTGACTTTCGTGCCGAAAATTATAGTTGTATTTGGCGTCTTAGCTATTTTCGGTCCGTGGCTAGGTGGAGCGATGGCTCAATTCGGACGAATCTGTTTCGAAGGCTTTCCATCCGTAATTGGTAGATGAATTATACTACCGTCGAGTAATTCATGGGCAGCATCTTTATCTCGTTTGGCGAATTCGTTGGTCGGTCCCCCGACCTGGCGGAACTCGTTTTACAGGGCATGCTGCTTATGTTCCGAATTCTTCCCATTGTATTTATTACACCTTTTTTAGGTGGAAAGTTGGTTCCCGCGACCACAAAAATGGGGATTTCTTTTGCTCTCGCCTTTTTGCTTTGGCCCGCCGTAGTTGGAACTGTGACAACGCCTATGGCGACGGTGAGCGCAGTGGTTTTTATACCGCTTATGCTCAAAGAGTTGTTTATAGGTTACGTGATAGGATTTGTTGGTGCGGAAATGTTCTATGCTATGGAGATAGGCGGCCGCGTTCTTGATGTCATGCGCGGGTCCAACATGGCTGAAGTACAGGTCCCAGAACTTGGCTTTCGAGCTTCTCCGATTGGTCTATTTCTGTTTCAAATCCTCCTCATTGTGTTTATTGGTGTAGGCGGTCATCGACTGTTCCTTGGGGCTTTTATAGAAAGCTATGCGCTTGTACGAATTGATCAATTTCCAGCACTCTCCGGTGGATTTTTCGAGTTAGTGGACGCGATTATGAGGTATACCGCATCACTCTTCGCGATTGCCTTCGCCTTAGTTTTTCCTGGTATCTTCGCAACTTTCATGACGGATGTTGTCTTTGGGATGTTAAATCGTATTGCGCCTCAACTAAATGCATATTTCATGGCAATGGGTGTAAAGGCGATGTCGGCAATCGCGTTGTTACTATTTTCACTTACCCTCGTATATGACCGTATGGCCGATTTGGTCGCATACTCATTACAGTTCGCGCAGAACGTCATTAAGTTGTGGGCATAACTAGAGGTCGGGCGAATAAATCACCGATTCGAGCTTTTTATCGAGTTCGTAGGCATTTAATTCTTTGATGTGAATCATCGATTTTTCATGAGTTTGAAGCATAAAAACACTTCCTGGAACACTAAGTAGAGTGAGATCTCGTGTCACCCAATCTCGAGCTAGGTAATCGAATCGCGTCAATACGTAACGGCTTCGACGCGTAAGCCCATCTGATAAATCTCGTAAAAAGGGTCTGAGTACGTGGCTCTCTTTACGTTTCATTATCACGCCTTTTTTCTCGAGCGACTCAAGTGCTTTCAGCCACTCGTATGGCTGAACGACACTACCTGACTTCTCAAAATCGAGAGATAACTTTTTCGCCAGCCTCTGAAGAGAGCCTTCTTCGTCGACTGAGTCGCTCATCACTACGGATGGACCAAGGGACTCACTGTGGCTCATCGAGCGTTTCCTCTGTTCCCTCGGTTTCTTGGGTTTTGAGGTCTCCTTTGCGACGAGAGAAAAAACAAAATATTCGGGGAGACTCATTTTGAGGTCGATGAGATCTCCTCCTGAACTTCGGGCAGTAAAGAATCCTCGAACTCGCTTGTATAACCAGTTTTTTCCGCTCGGAACTCCGAATGATGTCGCTTGTTCACTATTTTTTAGTTCCATAAATGTTGAGGCTCGTTCGAAGGCATCAAAAAGGAGATTAGTTTGATTGAGATTCCTTTGGGTTAGAACGACTCTCGCATCAGGCTGTGAAGCGATGAGCAGCCTTCTTAATAGTTCTCTTTTCGGACGGAATGTTTTCTCTTCTACGAGGCTTTTTTTTAGTAGCGTTTGCACGCTATCTCCAAACTCTTCCGATTTTGAAATTGAAAGCTGTGACGATAAAGGCGATTCGCTATAAGGTATTAAATCACAGGTAAAACGGAGAAGATTAAGCTCCTTGTGTGATATTTCTACAATTCCATCGAATGGATCGTACGGAATTCGCTTCATCCCCAGCGGTCCTCGCCATTGATAAGGTCTTGCAACCGTCGCAGGATATCTAAACTTCGATCAAGATTTGGATTATCTTGCGGTTCGATCAAACCATGCTGGGTCTCTTCGTTTTCTGTGCTTGCGAGATCAAGTAGAACTGTACTCGGATTTGTTGTTGCCGCGAGGCTTAGAGCTAAATCCATATTTTCGGAGCCTAGTTTGATTCGACGATGCTCGGTTACGAGGTCTTCAGCGAGAATAAGAGAAGCGGCTTCATAAGCTTTCTCAAGAGGTGAATCTATCGCTTCAATTCGAGTGAGCTCTTTTTCCAGTTTTTCGATATCAGGAGTGGAAAATTGTTCGTAGCTCTCTGCTTTGAGAGTCCGACTTTCGTGGATTTTTTTCTTTTGATTTCGCTCAAGTTCTTTGCGAATTTTGGCGAGTTCTTTTTTATGGCGTTCGATACTCTCCAAAGTAAAACCTTGCATCGCCATGAGATGCAGTAATTGTTCTGCTTTATGCTGAAGTTTTTCAGTATGCTGTGCTCTTCGATTGGTTGCTCGAGACCAAAGAGCACTTTGTTTTCGTTTGGCTGCTTGTCGCCGAGTTTTCTGTTGTTGTTTTTGACCCGTATCGCTGCCGGCGACCGATTCAGCAATTCGATCAAATTCGTCCGAGGTTGGTTGTTGGGCCCTTAATTGGGCCTTTTTGCTTTCGGTGGCCTTTTCCGCGGGGTTTTCGCCGTTTTGAATTGCATGGGTACCTGCTCTTGGCCCGTTTGGTCCTTTGACGGCCATATATTTCCGATTAACATGGCTAGGACAATTATGAAATGTGGGCTAGCTTGTTTCTCAAGTGGGCGGCGAGAGCGGCGAGAAAACGGAGGAGGCGACCCCGGAAAAACTCCGTAAGTCAAAAGAGGAGGGTCAGGTACCGAAAAGTCAGGACTTTGTCGGTGCTTTAGGTTTTGCTGGTGGTTTTTTTACTTTAGCTGGGCTTATCGGTTACGTCGGTAATCAACTTATCGAGTACACGCGAGCAGCTATCGATGCTGCCGTGACAAGACCCTCCGAGGCGGTCATTGCTAAACTTTTTGAAGACGCTATTCCTCTGTTACTGCAACTGACTCTGCCGGTGGCTGGAATTGTTTTTGTTCTTGGTATTTTCTCAAATGTTGTCCAGACTGGCTTTTTTGTCGCCTTCAAGGCGGTGATACCTAAAGTAGAGAAACTGAATCCCATACAGGGTCTCAAAGGTCTCTTTAAAATGAAGAAGTTCATTGAGCTTCTTAAGAACCTCGTCAAGATGGCGGTCGTTACTTACGTGGCTTGGGATATTATGACTGCTGCACTCGCAGACATGGTTCTTGTCGTAAGTCAGCCGTTTGAGAATGCACTTGAATTTGGTGCAGGCTTACTGACGGAGTTTATGATTAAGGTAACGGCTGTATTTATCATCATTGGCGTGGTTGACCTCATCATTGCTCGAAAACAATTCGCAAAAGAAATGATGATGTCGAAGCACGACGTAAAGCAAGAGTACAAACAGATGGAAGGCGATCCGCAGGTCAAAGGTCAGCGAAAACAATTGGCTCACGAGTTGCTTTTTTCGGGAAGTCAGGAGAACGTAAAAAACGCAGACGCCGTTATCGTGAATCCAGCTCATATTGCAGTCGCTATTAAGTTCGACAAAGAGAAAGATAAGGCACCCAAGGTTGTAGCCAAAGGTATGCGTAAGCATGCCGAAAAAATTAAAGAGATTGCGAAGCATTATGGCGTTCCAATCTTGCGAAACGTGCCATTGGCTCAAGCGCTCAACAAACTAGAGATTGATGAAGAGATTCCTGAAGAACTTTTTGAAGCTGTCGCTGAAGTTCTCGCCTTTGTTTACAAGATCAGAGAAGAACAAGATAACAAGAATAAAGGTTCGACGAAGCGGCCAGATGTTCGTGGCGCGCCAGCAGCTCCGTTACAGGTCGAAGGCGACAGTAGCGATAATAAGGGTAATACTACCAAAAAGCCGCGAGGAGCAGGTCGACTCAAAGGGTAGTGGCGAAGTTTTCGCTTGAATGTCATGATAGACGCACCAAGTCAGTGTTGTCGCCGACAACGATAAGCGGAGGAATGTAAATTTCTATGGCGGATATTAAAGCAAAATGGCCCTGGCCAGCCAATGCAGGCTTAGTTGGGACTTATCCAGACGAGGTTAAGGCGCTTCAAAAACGGATCGAGAAAAATCCGCAGGCCTCTCCCATGCCAGAATTGGCACCGACGAATTTTCTCACACCAAATCGGAATAGTGAGGCACTTCGCATGGGCGGGCCGCCTATTGAAGATGATCCCTCGACGGACGCGACCGCGTTTCGTCTTACGCACGTTGTTTTTCGTAAGGTGTTGAGTCGCGCACGCCGTCAGTCAGCGGTTCTGTTCGATGACGCCGTTCAGGATGCTCCGTTATCAGGGCAGCCCGCTGCCCGCCGCGAACAGATGCAAAGGATGCTTCGACGTGAGCAAAAAATGTTAGAGATTCTAGATAGATATAATGGATTGGCCGAAGATGTCTATATGAGGCTTCTCGCGTCGTCGAAAGGGTAGTAGAACCTCTCTGTGGCTGATCAAGGACCGATGATTGCCCTAGGCGGCGAAAAGGCACTCGCGAAGCGCGGGATTGATGCGCCCGGTGCTTCATACGAAGAATACGTACAAAAATGGGCCTCTGGTCAGCAGACCCTCAAAGAAATCAAAGATTACAGTACGGATGACCTTTACCAAATCGCCCAACATGCCTACACCTTGTACCTCAATGGGAAGTTTCGGGATGCGCAAACGATTTTTGAAGGTCTCGTTGCGATTGATCCCAAGAGTGATTACTACTATCGCGCGCTTGGCGTTGTATATCATCGCAGGGGCGACGCGGAACGCGCTATTCGTCAATTCAACTACGCGATAAAGGTTAACCCAAGAAGCATTGCAGCGTATGTTAATCGCGCTGAAGTTCATATCAGCCGTCGGGATACGGTGAGTGCCCTTGGGGATCTCAATCAAGCCATCCAGCTCAGCTCCAGTCGTAACCACCCCCTTTGCCGGAAAGCGAATGCGCTGAGACGCCTTCTTTCCCAGCGAGGCCCTGAAAGCTTCTAATGTAGGATAAAGTAAGTTTTAGTGGTTGTAAGTAGCTGATTTCGCAGAAGAATTCGTGTTTTCTATTCAAGAGATCATCAATAATTACAGTCACTTATAAAAAACATCGAAAAACAGAAAAAACTCAGCAACTACGTGGGTTTGGATCCGATAAACTCTGAGTCGATTGGGAAGCGAGAGGTGAGAGTCTCGTTTACAAAACCCAATTGAAAATTAGCTAACAAGCGCTTCGAATTAGAAAAGCGCGAAGGAAATAACTCATGGGAATGAACATAGGTTCCAATAATAATTTGTTTCACTCGCTAGGCTACGCTCAGGGCCTGCAGCAAGGCATTGAATCAGCTCTTGCGGCAAACCCTCACGCAGCACTTAGCATGCTCCAAGGTGGTTTTGGTCACTGCGCAACTGGTTTTGGTCAGTTCTCTGGAGCGAATTTACCTCCGTTTGGACAGATGCCCTCGCCTGGAATGATGAAGCCGGTTATGGGTCCAATTTGTGGTGGTGGTTACTCTGGTGGTTTTGAACGACTTGATCTGGCCCCCGGAACGAAGAAAGGATTTTTTAGCAGGCTTTTCAACCGAAATCGAAGAGGCGCCGCAAAACTTGAGAGATTGCTCTCTCGAAATCCAACTGCGCGTGCAGCTTTTGAACAAGGCGTTGGCGGTCGTATCGTCGCTGACGGTAAGAGAGATGGTGTCCTAACGATTCAACGTTTTGCACCTGGTGCACGCCCAGCCCCAATGCCAGGCTTCGCAGCTAATCCAATGGCAAACAGCGCGATCGGATGCCTCCACGGTATGGAGCACTCGGTCATGCGGTCCGCTGGTAAGCTAGGATTGATTGGTGCTGGTGTTGGCGGTGTCGGTGGTGCTCTCCAGGGGCTAATGATGGGAACAATGATGGGCAATCCATTCGGCGGACTCATGATAGGCGGCCTAGGCGGTCTCGTTTCTGGCGGTCTCGGCGGTGCTTCCATGGGCATGATGGGCATGGGCGGCATGGGCATGATGGGCATGGGCGGTGGCCTAGGAATGGGCGGATTTGGCGCTCTCCCAATGCTTGGCGGCGGCGGAATGGGGTCTTGGAATCCTCTCGCAATGCCTGGTCGAATCAACAATACGAACCCTTTATATGAAATGGCGCATCAAGGACAGGTTACCGGAGTGATGATGGATCCTTCACTAACTGTGGAGGACAAAGTGACCCTTATGTTGATGCTCATTATGAAAAAGATGGACCGCGACATTCAACGACAGGCGCAGTACATCAATTCTATTCAGCAGCAGCAGTCTAAGCGTAATGGCAAAGGCAAAGCCTTGGGCGGCTTGGGCACAGCAGCTGGTTTCGCGCTGGGTGGACCTATGGGCGCGAAAGCTGGTGGCGGCGTCGGCGGAAAGATGGGTGGAGGAGCGAATTCTCCGTCAATCGACGTTGAAACCATGAAACTGAAGCGAATGATTGATAAACGTTCCCAGATGTTCGATATGCTTCGCCAAATCATTGATAAATACAATGAAACGGCCAAGGGTATCATCCAGTCGATTGGTCGATAAGGAACATCTTTTTCAGGCGGCTTGAGCTTCTCTTGAGAGAGCTCAAAGCCATCAAGAAGTCCGGTGAGCGATGCTCTCCGGGCTTTTTTTCGTCTCTGAAGCAAAAGTGGCGGATAATTTTGAGATTTTCTCGGACAGTGATATGAAGGACGGGCACAGAAACGGGCTATGGCGACTAAGAAAATAACAAAAGGCAAGAAGCCAACAACTAAGATGTCGACTGAGGAACTGATGGCTAAGAAAAAGCCTGAGGACCTTACCGAGGCAGAGAAAGAGCAGATCCTTGCCGATGTAGACAAAGAACTTGAGAGCATGACTGCAGACGATGTCATCAAAGCAGTTGAGCGTGGTGAGATTGAGCTCGAATACGTCGATGCCCCGAATCCGATCGACAATTTTACGGAAGAAAATTTCAAAAAGTTTCTGTTCGGTAAAATCACTTGGGCGCAGCTCGAGGGAATGACGATGGAGCAAGCCTACGCCATCGCAGAGTTTGGTTACACAATGTACCAACAAGGACGCTACAAGGACTCTCGAACACTCTTCGAAGGCTTAGTCATCGGTAATCCTTACGATCCCTATTTTCATGCGATGCTTGGTGCGATCTATACGAAGTTAGATATGCACGAAGAAGCGGCTCAGGAATTCTCGATCGCTATCGAGCTAGACCCAGAAGATATAAATTCGTACGTCAACCGTGGAGAACTATTGCTTCAGCATGGTGAGTTTGAGTACGCAATGGAGGACCTCAAAGCAGCGATTGAACTCGACCCGGAAGGAAAGAATCCCGCTTCACTGCGTGCGCGCGCCTTAGCCGCTGCGACGGCAGCAGTTATCAAAGAATTGATAGAGCACAAGGAAGCCGCTGGTGAATCAGGTGATGCGCAACCTAAGCGCGGTGCGAAGAAACCTAAAGCCCGACCGCCTCAGAAGTAGTTGTCGCGACGCTAGTTGCGTATGAAAAATTTCATAGCAGTTCTAACAACCGGCGACCTAAGCCAAACAATTGGTCGTTATTCCGACCTTTTGATGGCGGGACTTGTCGTCACCATCATTTCGATGCTCATCATACCGGTTCCTCCGGTAGCGCTCGACTTGTTGATTGTTCTCAACATGTCGATTTCGGTTCTGCTGCTTCTTCTTGCTATTTATATCCCTAACGCTCTTCAGATCGCATCTTTTCCTTCCCTGTTGCTGATTACGACGTTATTTCGGCTAGCATTAAACGTCTCATCTACCCGGCTAATTTTGCTCACAGCGAAGGCGGGTGATGTGATTAAGGCGTTTGGTGATTTCGTCGTTCAAGGGAACTTGGTCGTCGGTATCGTCATCTTCTTGATCCTAACGATCATTAACTTCCTAGTGATTACGAAAGGTGCAGAGCGTGTCGCCGAAGTTGCAGCTCGATTCACCCTCGACGCCATGCCCGGTAAGCAAATGTCGATTGACGCCGACTTACGAGCTGGCGCGCTTGATATGGATGAGGCGCGAAAGAAGCGAAACGACCTGAGTCGTGAATCCCAGCTTTTTGGCTCCATGGACGGTGCGATGAAATTCGTCAAAGGAGACTCGATTGCTGGTCTGATCATCACCGCAATCAACATTATCGCTGGTATTGTGATCGGTACGTCGATGCTGGAAATGACCGCAGCGGATGCATTGCGTGTATTCGCAATTCTTACCATTGGTGACGGGCTCGTATCTCAGATTCCCGCTCTGCTTATCGCGATCACTGCTGGTCTCATTGTGACTCGCGTTGCTTCAGAAGAAGAAAGCCAGCATCTTGGTAAAGACATCGCATTTCAACTTCTCGCTCAACCCCGTGCATTTGTCATCGCTGCAACCCTGATGATTCTGCTGGGTCTTGTCCCTGGTCTCCCTACGATTCCATTTTTTGTGCTTGCTATGCTTTCCGGTGGAATTGGATATGGCCTCATTCGAACCAAGAAACTCAAAGCCGAAGGTCGGCTTATGCCGCAAGATGACGAAATGGGCGTCACAGACGAGCAGGCTAAAGAGCAGCGAGACAAACGAATCCAGGCGCAGAAAATGCAAGAAGGTCAATCGCAACAAATGTTGCCATTGGTGACGCCAATAGCACTTGAAGTTGCTGCTGACCTTATTCCTCTGGTGGAAGACGCCGGCGAAGGAAGCCGTTTTCTTGGGGAAATGGTTCCCATGATGCGCGACGGTCTTTTCTACGAGTTAGGCGTCCGATTTCCCGGTATTCGAGTTCGGGGTAACGAAACAGACATGCCTGCGGGCAGTTACCTCATTATGGTCAATGAAATTCCTCTGGTCATGGGTACTGTGAACATTGATAAGGTACTCGTAAACGATACGGCTGAACGGCTCAGGCTTTTGAATATCGAGGGTGAAACCGCGACGAATCCCGCCAATAATAATGAATGTGCTTGGATTGACGCTGAATACAAGGACGTCGCAGAGCAGGCCGGACTCACGACTTGGGACGCTGCTGGTTATATCGTCTTACATCTATCGAGTGTTCTTAGAAAGAATGCCTCCGAATTCGTAGGTATTCAGGAAGTTATGAACATGCTGGAGCAGTTGGAGCAAGCATTTCCAGCATTGGTGAAAGAGACTGTTCCCAAGGTCGTGTCCCCATTTCAATTGACTGACATTTTGCGAAGACTGGTAGAAGAAGAAATACAAATCCGCGATTTGCGCTCTATTCTTCAGTCTCTCGCCGAGTGGGGGCAGGTTGAGCACGACACCGTCATGCTCACTGAATATGTTCGTTCAGCTCTCAAGCGTTATATCAGCCATAAATATACTCGAGGTCAAAATACGCTGATCGTATATCTATTGGATCCTCAAATAGAAGAGACAGTGCGATCGTCAATTCAGCATACTTCTTCCGGGAGCTATCTGGCATTAGAGCCCGAAATTACCCAAGAGATCTTGTCTGCGGTACGAACGGAAGTCGGCTCCCTTCCACCGACGGCTCAGAATCCAGTGATTTTGACAACGATGGAGATTCGTCGATATTTCAGAAAGCTAGTAGAGCTTGAATTTCCGCACCTTGCGGTTCTTTCTTACCAAGAATTATCCCCAGACATGAATATTCAGCCGATTGCGCGTATTTCTCTCGACTAAGTCTGCGAATTCTCTATTCGCACCTCGCGTACGCTCTGGTATAGCCGTCAACAGCATGAAGAATTTGACTACGGACGAGATTCGTTCGTCTTTTCTGAAATACTTTCAAGAGCGTGGTCACGAAGTAGTACCATCAAGCCCACTTGTTCCTGCGAACGATCCTACGCTTCTGTTCACCAATGCGGGGATGGTTCAGTTTAAAGATGTCTTCACTGAGAAAGAGAAGCGAGGTTACACGACTGCTACGTCTTCTCAGAAGTGTGTTCGGGCTGGCGGAAAGCACAACGATTTGGAAAATGTTGGGTATACGACGAGGCATCACACCTTTTTCGAAATGCTTGGAAACTTTTCTTTTGGAGACTATTTCAAGGAGAAGGCGATCGAGTATGCCTGGAGCTTTTTGATTGATGTTCTTGAGCTGCCAAAAGATAGGCTCTGCGTCACAATATTTGAAGGCGATAAAGATATACCGGCAGATGAAGAGGCTGCAGAATTTTGGAAGCAACAAGGAGTTCCTTCGGAACGAATCATTCGACTCGGACGGAAAGACAATTATTGGCAAATGGGAGAAACGGGGCCGCAAGGACCTTCATCAGAAATTCATTATTTTTGGGCCGATGATGTAGAGAACATGTTTGCTCCGGGGCGCGTTGCTGAGTCTGAAGGCTGGATTGAAATTTGGAATCTTGTCTTCATGCAATTCGTCAAGGAGACTGCGGATAGTCCTATTCAAAGTTTGCCTAAGCCGTGTGTCGATACCGGCGCAGGCCTTGAACGTCTCGCAATGATTTTGCAGGGTAAGCTTTCGAATTACGAGACTGACGGCATTCGTCCATACCTTAACAGCATAGCGGAAGAAATTGGGAAGCCGTACAATGGCGCTGATACTCCTGATGAAGTTTCAATGCGTGTAATTGCTGACCATGCTCGTGCGACAACCTTTCTTGTTGCCGATGGTGTTCAGCCATCGAACTTAGGACGTGGCTATGTTCTTCGTCGAATTATGCGTCGAGCAATCCGTCATGGAAGTCGACTCGGATATGATGATTTGTTCTTTCATCGTGCGTGCGCACGTGTGGTGGAAAAAATGAAAGATGCATATCCTCAACTCATTGAAGCTTCAACGCTCATTGAAAAAGTTGCGATGAGTGAAGAGACAGCTTTTCGGCGAACGTTAGAAAATGGTCTCAAGCTACTTAATAAAGAACTTGAAGACGCATCAGATAAAGCGATTGATCCATCTTTTGTCGCCAAATTGTACGGCACTTTTGGTTTTCCAATTGATCTCACACGAGTGATAGCGACCGAGAGAGGATTCACCGTCGATGAAATTGCCGCCATGGAAATTGTAAAATCAGATTCTGGCGCAAACGAAAACCTGGGTGGCACCGATGATGCGGTAAAAGATGTTTGGTTTCGTGTAAGAGAAGAGGTCGGCCCATCTCAGTTTTTGGGTTATGAAATGGATGCTGCAACCGCAAGGATTGTCGCGGTCGAGGAGTTGGACGATGATTTCATATATCTTGTCCTCGACCAAACGCCTTTCTACGGAGAGGCGGGCGGACAAGTTGGCGACACGGGCACGTTTCGTGGACCAGCTTTAGAAGTTTCGATTGTAGACACGCAAAAACCCCGGCCAGATTTGATTGTTCACAAAGCAAAGGTGATTAAGGGTGAGGCAACTGTGGGTCTTCAAGTAGAGGCCGAAGTGGACAGCTTACGTCGACAAGCGGTTCGACGAAGTCACTCAGCTACGCATTTAGTGCATTTGGCTCTCAAGGAAGTTTTAGGAGCACATGTTCAACAAAAAGGATCGCTTGTCGCTCCGGATCGTCTTCGCTTCGATTATTCGCACTTTGAGGCGCTGACGTCTGAAGAGATTACAAAGATTGAACATCGTGTGAATGAGCTCGTGCTTCTGAATGCGCCAACCGAAACGGATGTTTGTAAGCTCGAGCAGGCTCGCTCTGCCGGCGCTACGATGCTATTTGGAGAGAAGTACGGCGATGTGGTTCGAATGGTACGAGTCGGATCAGACTCTCTCGAGCTGTGCGGTGGAACTCATGTTCAGCGGGCTGGAGAAATCGGATTGATCAAAACCATTGGAGATTCTGCAGTCGCAGCAGGTGTACGGCGTATAGAAGCCGTGGCCGGGCTGGCTGCCGTAGGCTGGGCTCATGAACAGGCCGAAATTCTCGAGCGTGTTTCAGGGCTAATGAAGTCGACGACGGACCAACTTGTAGATCGACTCGAAAAAGTTTTGAAACAAAACAAGACCTTGGAGAGAGAACTCGAGAAAGCGCGAGCCAAAGCGGCGATGGCGGGCCAAAGTGGAGGGGATCTACTAGATAACGTGGAGGAGATCGCGGGTTTTCGTGTGTTAGTACACCGTGCAGATGGGACCCCGAAGAAAGCGCTTCGAGATGTTTCTGATCAGCTCCGTGACCGACTCGGTTCTGGAATTGTCGTGCTTGGCGCCTGCGAAGCTGAGAAAGCTTCGCTTTTGGTCGCGGTTACCAAGGATTTAGGCAGCCAAGTTGATGCTGGTAAAATTGTTAAACGGGCCAGCGAAGCCATGGAAGGTCGCGGTGGGGGCCGCAAAGATTTTGCTCAGGGCGGGGGAAAATCTGCATTATTAGGGTCTGGCTTTGATGCAGCACGTCGCGTCATCAGTGAAATGAAATCATAGGCCTTCATACGTTTCACATCGAGGCGTACAGCGCTATAGTTAGGCACCGTTGAGTACTCAAACCGTCTCACTCAAGATTACCCTTCGCTACAAAGATGTAGACGAATTCGCGAAGCGTTATGCCGAAAATATTTCATCGGCGGGCCTTTTCCTGCGCACGCGAACACCAAAGCCTACGGGGAGCAAAATTCGCTTTGAACTTTTGTTGTCTGATGGAAGCCATGTTCTTCGTGGAGATGGTGTTGTCGTCAATATTCGCCAGGACGAAAAGCCAGGTATGGCTATTCGCTTTAATGTTCTTGATGGTGAATCTTGGGCGAACGTCGAAAAGGTAGTCGGGCTCCACGGCAATGGATCTTTGGCACCAACTCCTCTCGGTGCACCGTTTCGAACTGTTGCGCCTTCAGCGGGAACTTCATCGTCTAGGCGAGTCCGAACAAGTCTTCGTGCGGGTGGAGTGGGAAAAGGGACAGGCTCAGTCCGTTCTCCTTTTGCCGGTTCATCAGCGCCAGCCGGTGCAAGTTGGAGTGCGCCACCACCTCCTCGAGAGCCCCAAGCTTCGGAATTTGAGCAGGATGCTGGTGACGAAAGCGATCCAAAAGTAAGTACACGGACATCGATGCTCGCACGACCCTGGGCGACGGGGCGTCAGGCTGATATTGATACCAGCGAAATCCGCACTGCGCGAATATCCCAGTTTGGGACAAAGGACGACAAGCTCGAAGTTCCGGCTCCGGTGGATGGTGATGTCCCAGAAGAAACGGCGAAACTATCCCCTGCTGAATTTTTAAACCGTGCGTCTGAGCTCCGAAAGCGTGTGGCAACAAGCTCTCAAGATAAAATTTCTGAAGACGATGACGAAGAGATTAGCATTGCTCCGGCATCACCAGAAGAAGAAGCAACTCAACTTGCAACTTCGCTCACTGAATCTGGCGCTATAGATCAAGAAACAGAGTCTGTCTTATCCGAAAACACGGCATCAGATTCTGATGGCAATAGCGATGGTCACGAAGAATTTTTATCGTCACCAGAATCCGAAGAAGACGAACTCGCTCTTGGGACTGAATCAATCGCTGACAATGAAGCGTCAGAGCTGGACTCCACAGGGTCGACAGACGAAGAGTCATTGGACGCCGACTCATTGGAGGCTCAAGGGAATGAAGCCATCGAGAAAGGGAAGGAATTAGCCGCCGCAATCGATGATGATGATTGGGCGTCAGCATTTGATGATTTCCCCGACTCTTCATTGCCGACGAAAGTTGTGACGCCTACTGACCCTGTCCCGGATGAAAGTTTCCTTGCCGACTTGGAGAGCGAAGGTTCGGTTGACAATCAAGAAAACGCTCTTGCATCAACAAATCAAAGAATAGGGTCGCTCAGTGAGGAGGAAACCGTAGAGTTGGAATCCGGAAACTCTACGAAAAATGATGAGGATTTGGTCTTATCCGAGAGCGCGGCGTCTTCACCTGAAAGCTCCCTGTTAGAATCGGATGATGAAAGCGAGTATGACTCTGACGAGTTTTTGGTTCAAGGTGTACTTGAAAATGCTCTCCAGGAGCCGCCAGAATTTGCGCAAGATGATCATGAGCCTGAGACCTCAACATCCGATGTTACGGCCGGAGAAAGTGATAACGCGCAATTAGCAGCTGAGGTCGAAAATGAAGACAACGTAGTTTCTGAAAGTCCGGAAATGAATACATTCGCGTCTACCACCGAAGCTCCTCAGGACGAGCAAATCCAAGAAGACTTAGCCGCGATGGTAGATGAGTCGAGACAAGTACCAACTGACTTCAATGTTGCTGATGATAATGCAGAACCGTTTCCTGCGACAAACATTCGTCTAGAGTCACCAGATAAAGAGCAAATCGAGCAACAAAAGACGAGCTCGGAGAATGAATCTGACGAAGCGTTAGAAGAAGACTGGTCTGCTTTTGCTGAGACTCCAGAGATTGGTGACCCGGCAGCACCCCCTTTATCTGAAGTCCTTGCCGATGTTTCGAGTGTCAAAGACGATGAAACCTCTTCAGTCTCTGAGTCCTCAGATTCGCAAATCGCCGCCGAAGAAGGTCATGGATTCGAGGAGTCACAATCTGAATCCGAAGAATCAGCTCACTCTGAAATGTCTTTTGAGTCGGATTTACCCATCGATGAACCAGTATTGGGGCAAGATGAAGGCATGAGTGAAGACGGCGCACTAATGAACCAGGCTGCAGGTACAGGTCTAAGCTTGGAAGTAGATGCAGTGGTGTCCCAACAATCAGGGGAACTCGATCAGCGTGCAATCAGCGGTAGTGGGTTTGATGAAGCCTCCGAAAACGAGTTATTCAAGGTGGTCGATAATCTTTTCGAGGTCGATTCAGATGAGGAGCCTTTACCTAAACTGAGGGCGTCAGTGGCTCCTGATATTTTGAATTCGCCACCCTTGATTGATGAAGTGGTCGAGAAGGCGGTGCAGGCTGAGCGCGAAACAACTGGTGAATTTGTCGGACCCTCCAATGAGGCGATTGAACTTGCGAGTTCTGAAACGAATAAAACGTTAGAGAACGTACTTCAGGCCCGCTCCGTCGCGCGCGATGATTCTGACCTTGTAGAAAATCCTCCCGCAGATTTTGCGATGCATGAAGCACAAACGAATCTTGCACACGAATCAGTCAGTGATGAAGAACTTGTGGATGGTTCGACACGAGTAAAGACGGACGAGCTCAATAACGAAAATCCTAATCGACTGTCGATGGACGTGGCGGGGGCCTTCGAAGGAAAGAACGAGGCCACGGTGATTGAAGGTTCAGCGGAAGACTATCTTTCATCTCTTCCGTCACCGTCGCGTATCGACACGATTGAGCCACCCAAAAACCTTACATCTGAGATTATCCCCGATCGTCCAATTTCGGCTGAAACCAGGGCAGAGCCCAATCAAGAACATTGGACCCATAGTGAGATCGAGCGGGGATACTCCGTCGATATTTCAAGTCATATTCAATCTTCTCGACCCGCCAAAGAAGCGACTGTCGCGATTGACTTGGGCGGTCAGTGGTTGAGAGTGGCTCGAAATCAAGAAGGTGCTCTCGTTCCTATTAAAATCGAGGGTCTTACTCATTATCCTGCTTCGATAGGTCTTTATGAGAATTATGAAGTTGCTCAGGGTGCTGAGCTTCTAGAGGTCGAGCAGAGTGCGTCTTTGGAGATCGTCTCGATCATGCAACTGTTGAGGGTTCTTCAGGGCGAACCATACGCTTCGAAGGAGTATGTTGGTAAGGTTCGAGCAGAAGCCAACGGGCGTTGCATCGCGGAACTGATCGGCAAGAAATGGAACTTAGGCGATCTATTGCGCGCATTTTTCAGTCCAGTGGGAGCTGCAATCAATGAAGAACTTGGAAGCTCTAAGACGTGGGTGAAGCTAATCGTTCCTGCGGGAACAAACGAACAAGTAAAGTCGTTATTACTCGAGGCATGTGAGGATGCTGGCCTCGGAGTTTATGACTTCGTAAACGATGTTGATGCGATCTTGGCTGGTGCAAGTAATGCTATTTCTGGGTTTGAAAACCTTGTATTTATTGATCTCGGACATACTCATCTGAGTGCACATCTTGCTGTTAACAGTCAGGCTGGATGGTCTGTGTTATCAACCGCTTGGGATGGAGAAGTATCCGCCGCGTCAATTGATGAAAGAGTTGCTCAATCGATTATCGCTGAGATGAGCGGGTCTTGGGATGATCTGACCATTGGTCAAAAAGATTTGCTTTCTCGCGTTGCGAGTACGATTCGTGGCGACCTCTCAAAAGAATCCAGTATTCGTTTCTCGATTCCGGATCAAAGAGGCCTTAATGAGCAAGTCGTCACCTTACCTAGAACTCGCGCTTATCAATCGATAGAAGAATTTATTGACCGTGTAATTGTCATGGTTCGTGGCCTTGCAAACGCGGCGTCGCTGCACCCCAAAACGCTTGGTGGAATAATTATTCTTGGTGGTTCTTCTCGTTTTCAACCTTTATTGAGTGCGATTACCACTTTGACGACAAAGCAGCCCATCATCGGGGTCAATCCTGACCTTTGCCAGGTAGCGGGCGCTCTTGGTTTGAGTGAGGGAGCTATGGAGGGTGATGTATCGGGAGAAAAGTTTACTCTCTCATCTGCAATTGGTGTTGCACTCCCGGGTGGACGTTTCAAAGCGCTCATCGAAGCGGGTACATCACTTCCTACCGAGATTATCCGACGGAACCCGACGAGTAAAGATAACCAAGCCGTGTTTGAACTCGATCTGTTTCAGGGCGATGGCGCGACTGTGAGTGAGTGTGAATCACTTGGAAGAGTAGTGTTGCCTGGGTTGCCCAAAGGTGCGCGAGGTGCGGTCTTTGTCGACTTGCGTATGAAACTTCAAAAGGACGGAGTGATTCGAGTTCATTTGTCAGAGCCGCACTCTGGAGAAAAGATTGAAGCGAGTATTGCTACACAGCAAACACCAGATGAAACACGTGCAGATATTGAAAGGCGAAATCAAGAGTTGGGTGAATTAGAAGCGAAGTCAAAATCACGTAAAAGTTTACTCGGCCGTCTCTTTGGTCGTTAAGAATTTATGTCAATATAGCCGAGTTCTAAAGCCTCTACTATAGAGCTCTTTGTCGCGACGTCCAGCATATCATCTGCGAGGCTCTTTCCTCGGTCGGCTCGATTTACCAAAGGCATAAGGCAAAGAGCACTTTCAGGCTCGTCTCGTTTGAGTCGGTTCAGTGATAATCCGACTAATTTCTTAATTATACCGGAGACCTTTCCTGCGGAAGAATTGGCATCGAGACCAATTTTCGCGACTTTCGCTTGGAGTTCGATGAGCTCTTCAAACTCGATCTTTTCTAGAACTTGCAGAGCTTCACCTCGCGCGTCTGAGTCATCCAATAGTCCTCGCCAAAAGGCGGCAATAGCTAAGGTCTCATGAGGTGGTAGGCAATCTGCTCCACGCATTTCAACATAGGTCTTCGGTCGAACTTCTGGAAACAAAGAGGTTAGGTGTAAGAGAAAATCTTCGACAGTGACTTGTACGCCGGCAAAGCCCTCTTTTGCATATTGTCTAAAAGGCTTTCGTTCTGCTTGATAGAAGCGACCGTTACGATGGAATATCATCGCTGGAGTGTCTAGAGCTTTTTCGATGTATCTTCCATATCCGAGCCCGGCTTCGTCTAGCATCTCCGGCCAAATTCCACACCGAACACTGTCTGTTTTACGCCAAATTTCGTAACGAAAAGATTTATACCCATTGGGTTTGCTGTTTGAAAATGGTGATGCTGCTGTCAGTGCGGCTAAAAAAGGAGAGATTTTCGCAGCTGTTCGAATTTTCTCTTTCATATTTACTTCATCAGAGAAGTCGACAGCGCATTGCATACTTGCCGTAAGGTGCATCATGTTCAAAGCAAGACTTCCATATTGAGGCAGATAGCTGCGCATGATGTCATAACGGTTTTTCGGCATGCGAGGAATAGTTTTGACTGTGGCTTCGGGTTGTTGGCCGATCGCGAGAAGTCGCATGTTTTGCTGTGAACTTATTCTTTGGAGTGCTTCGACAAATTCAAATAACTCCACTCGAAGCTCTCGCGTAGTCGCGTATGGCCGGGTTGCAAATTCAAATTGGCCGCCTGGCTCTAGCGAAATGACTTGTCCGTTATGCGATAGACCGACGAGTTCACCATTAGGGTCGACGTCTTGATTCCAATCTTTCGGAATTTCATCGATGAGTGTTTTTAAGATAGTCTTAACGTCTTCGAAAGATGCAGGTTTTCTTGAGTCTTTGTGATGAATAAAGACTTCCATTTCCAAACCGATTTTCCAGTCCGTTTTGGGTGTTTCTCCCTTAGCAAAAAACCGGCTGAGTTCTTCAGTTGCAACCTCCGCCACAGGTCGTTTTTTCAGCTCGTGGAGAGCGTTGTCGGCAAAGGAAAGAGGGCGCGACATAACTGTTGTCGGCAATACTCTTTCGAAAGGCCCTTGCCAACTACTCAATGGTGCCTAGAATTAGACCTATGAACGAAAACTCAGATAGTTCGCCTGTAGATTTGGCACCCGATGTACATCTCGGTCGCGGGATATCTGGTTTTGGTAGTGGTGTGAAGAGCGTCTTTGCCGGGGGATCTCTTCTCCTAAAAAACAAGAAATTGAGGGTTAACGCGATGGTTCCTCTTGGAATCACAACTTTTCTATATCTTTGTATCTGCACCACTTTGATCTACTTCCGCTCGGACTTGATGAAGACGTTTTGGCAACAACCTGAAGATTGGAAAATCTACCTTTGGTATGGAGTTCTTGTTTTGCTTGTTGTCTCAATCTTTGTAGTCCTCGCGATGGTCTTTGTGCCGGTCGCGACAATGGTGTCCGGTCCGTTTTACGAGCGAATGGTTGTTCAAATTCTTCGTGAACACGAAGTGGAATGCCAAGAAGCCGGTTTGATTAAGGGGCTTCTTTTCGAACTGGTGCGAACCTCGGTTTTTCTTGGGCCGGCCTTAGGTTTCGTTGTACTCGGCCTGATTCCTGTGATTGGTGCTCCATTCGCGATGGCCGGAATTGTCATCGGTTGGCTAGGGCTTGCATCGACCGCTATTAATCCCGCCCTCATTATGACAGGGCATGGTCCCCGCTCTCAAATCAAGTTTGTGTTTCGTTCATTATCCGTGATGCTCGGCGCGGGTATGGTGACCGGACTTGCTCTGACCGTTCCATTGCTGGGTTTGCTTGCTGTGCCATGTTCGTTCGTAGGGCTTACTACGCACTATGCAAAATCAATCAGAATGAAACAGCCCCTTTAGGTGGCGCTTTTTCTACAAGCGGCTGACTCAAGTCGTATGGTTTCATCCCGGCGAGTCGCCTGTAGGTTTGATACGTCTCCAAAACCCTTCGAGTGTAGCGCCGTGTTTCACGATACGTAATCGCTTCTGTGTATTCGTCGATAGAACGGCCTGCATTTACTTTTAGCCAGCGGTCTGCTGGTCGAGGACCAGCGTTATAGGCACTGATAGCTAACGGAAGTTGTTGGTTATAGCGCTTCAACAATTGTTTAATATACCAGGTTCCCAACCAGATGTTTGAGGCAGGCTGCTTATAGCGATTTGCGTGCTTTCTGCCGCCTTTGGCGGTTCGACCTATTCTGCGAGCGGTAGCAGGCATGACTTGCATAAGGCCACGCGCGCCGACTGGGCTGCGCACATATGGGCGAAATGCACTCTCGGTTCGCATAATTGAAAGAACAAGCAATGGATCAACTTCGTGTTCTTTTGCTGCAGCCTTGACGTGTTTTTCAAAAGCAAAAGGATAAGCGAGCCGCCACGCCCGCCAGGAGTAGGGCTCACCACTTGCGAGGTCGGTCCCTGACTTTGTGATCTGTGATGCCATACGGAAAGCCTGATTGTGCGCGCCGAGCTGGTTTAGCATTTCTGCGACCATGATACGGGCTCGTCGGTTTTTTAGTTTACTCAGAGATTTGCTAGCCTGTCTTAGTTCGTCAAATGCTTCATTCTCAAGTCCGACTTCAAATAATGCAATACCGCGGTCGACAGTAATCGGTCGTTTTTTTTGCATTTTTCGGAGTGCTTGATCGATAGAAGCTATCTTCGTCATGGGGGGAGGGGAGAGAACGACTTGTTCCCCTAACCGAGTAAGGGCTGAACTGGACCAGTGGCCCCAATATCCTAAGGGTGCGATCTTTAGCACTTCTCGATACTTTTTTTTTGCCCGTTCTTTTTTGCCTTGAATTTCTTCAATCCTTCCGCCCCAGTAATAACTCCACAGGCTCATTTCGCTGTTCGGATGGTCCTCGAGTATTTGGGCCAGAGCACGCTTAGCAATACCATAATCTTTTGAAAGATAACCGGACCAGGCTGCAAACCAAAGCGCTTCGGGCCGCCGTATCCACTTGGGATATTTTTGCGCAAAGCTAAGTAGAGACGTTGCAGCCGTAGAATATTCACCAGAGTTGTAAGGTAGCCAAGCAGCCAGGAATTGAGTTTCAGGCACGCGCCGGCTTTTGGGGAATTGTGTCGCTAGTTTTGTGAAGTAGCTAATTGCAAGATCATTCTCATCTTTGCGCATGTACAGTCGCCCTATACGTTCTAGGGCTTTTGTTCGCTGACGAGAAGTGAGCGTCATACCTTCGGCCTTCAAGAGGAATTTGAGTTCTTCATCGGTCTTCCGTTGATGTCCAGCAATGTCTGCTTTTTCAAGAATGATTGTTCGTTCGAGGTGCGCTGCCCGTTCAGACATTTTATCAAGTGCACGAAGTGCACGTTTATAGGATTTCGATTTCCACAAATTACGAATCCGAGCCAGCTCCATCTTTTCACTGCTCGCGGGTCGTTTTGCACCTTTATCGATTAATCGTTGCAAATGTTTTTCTGCAGTATTTGCAATCTTGTCTGTCGGATAGTCTTGTAATATACGCCACGCGGTCCGCGCCGCGTCATGCTTTCGCCCGAGTTGCTCGAGAACCGTGACCTTTTCCAAGAGCAGGCTCGCTCGGCGATACAGTTCTTTCTCTTTTAGAAGAACATTGATGTATCGAAGTTGTTGCTTCCTTTGTCTTTTAGAGCCAAGTGCTTTCACCAACGCACGGGCGCCTCGGAGTGCAATGCGTTTTGTTTGCGCATGTTTGATGGCGCTCTTGTAGGCTTTGATTGCGGCACCCGTTTGTCTTAGCGACATTAGAGCATCGCCACGAACCAAGGCTTCTCGATCTCTCAACAATTTACTCGGGGCTTTCGAAAGTTTTTGCAGGGCGAGTTTGGCTTGACCCCGTGCCAGTAATTTCTTGGCTTTGGCATAGTTTTCAGCGGCCTTTGGTCGAGGCCGTGAACCACTCGTATGTTTGGTCTTTATAGATAAAGATAGACTTCCGCCCGCCGCCACTGGGGGCACCCATGCAGTTTGAAGCGATACAAGCAGTATCGCGAACAGGATGATTCGCAAAATTCTATTCACAATTAATCAGATACAGATTAAAGCGGTTACTAGATGTTGATTATTCCCTGCCGAATACCTTCGGTTACGGCTTCGACTCGGTTTGTGACGTCTAGCTTCTCGTAAATGTGCTCAAGGTGTGTGCGGATAGTGGCTTTCGAGAGTCCTAGCACTTTCGCAGCTTCATTGTTTGATAAGCCTTTTGCGATAATTTGTAGAATCTCATTTTCTCTTTCAGTGAGGACACTCACGACCTCACCTGGACCCGCACCGAACCGATTTGCGTATTCGGCTCCATCTTTCACGAGTTTCAGAAGTGCTCGAGCAAGATTTGGTTGAATAACAGCACCCCCCGCTTTGACATCTTTGATTCCTTCAACAATCTTTTCTACGGGCGCACCTTTGAGAAGGTAGCCAGCTGCACCAGCTGTAATCGCTTCGGTCACCTTTTCTTCTTCGTCGAAGATAGTGAAAATCAAAATCTCAATCTCGGGATGCTTTTTCTTCACCTCCCGAGTCACGTCGATTCCACTCATCTGGGGAAGGCCGAGGTCACATAAGATCACTTCAGGTTTTGTTCGTTCAACTTCCTCTAGCGCGCTCTCTCCGGACATAGCGGAGCCCACGATCTCGATGTCGTCAAACGTCTCAAGCAGCTTTAGCTGAGCCTTCAAAATTTTGGCCTGATCTTCCACGACCAGTACACGAATTGCCATTTGTACTTCGGAGTCTATCCCGCTATCACTGGCCGGGACAAGACCTTGATTTACGCTAAACCAGTTTCTGTGCCAAAACTTCGAAGAATTTTGGATTGTTTTCTCTCCGAAACGGATGGATGGGCTCTTATTCAGGGTGATCCAGTCGAAATTGTCCATGACTACGATAATTTGCATGATCAAGAAGTAGTGGCATTCGTTGTTGCTCTATTGGCGTACGGTCGAGTGGCCAGCATTAAACAAAAAGCGAGGGCACTGATTAACCTTTGGGAGTCACCTCCCGCTGAAGCCGTGGATTCGGGTGATGCCGCAGAGCGTTCTCAGAATTTTGTATATCGATTCCAGCGCGGAGATGATTTTCCTGCGCTTCTGAAAGCAATGGCAGTAGTTCGTCAGCGACATGGCTCACTTGCTCATGCGTTTGCCTCTGTGCTGGATGAAACTGAGCCTGATTATGCTGCTGCCATGGAGCGGTTTGTTTTAGAGCTTCAATCAGAAATGCCGAATCCACTGTCCTACGGTCAAAGATTCTTGCTTCCGCGTACTTTGGCCACGAAGGGTTCGGCAAAGCGACTGTGTTTGTTTCTTCGATGGATGATACGTGGAGGCGATATGACGACCGATAAGACAGCACAAAGAGACCTGGGAACGTGGCAAAAACTTGTTCCTCATACCTTCGAGCCGAGCAAGCTGATTATTCCGCTAGATACCCATATTGCTCGCATCGCGCGTTATATAGGACTCACCGAAAGAGCAACTACAGGTCTAACGACCGCTCAGGAAATTACAGAAAGTCTTCGCCGTATTCATCCAACTGATCCACTTAAGTATGATATGGCGCTATGTCATCTCGGTATCAGCGGAAGTTGTCCCAAAGAGAGAGATTTCGAAAAATGTGCGGGTTGCCCGATTAGACAGGCTTGTCGCCTGGGGAAAACACCGCCTACTTGGAATTCTTGGGCTCGAAAAAAGTCGTAGGCCAGACCCAAAACACGTGACTGCTGCCCCGTGGCCTCGTATTTTACGTCTGACCCACGCCCTTGCAACATGTATAGTCTAGGTCAGTGAGGAAAGGGTGCATCATACTGACTGTGATCGCGGTCATCAGTTTCGGATGCTCAAGCAACCCTGGTCGGCGGGCAACGTACGATGATGCATCAGTTTCTGCCGACACCTTTTCTGGACCAGCGAGGCTCGATGCCCGAATTCCTGAGCCTGACGCCGGTTTTCTTTATGTAGATGCGGGAAGTTTTGCAGACGCTTCTACTCCTTTATCCGCCGATTTTTCAGGCGTTTGGTCCATGTTTGATCAATCGTCCGATTTGTATGCCCGAGAAGTTGAGTCGAGATTATCGCTGATTCTGGGAGGTTTCCCATACGTTTATACTGGGACAATTTCGGCAGGAGGGGAGTTTGAGCTGACGAGCCTGACTTTGGCTCTTAGTGGTTGTGAGAATCCGAAGGTAGAGGGTAGCTTCAATCGCCAAAATGGTTTCTATACAATGACTCATCAGAGCTGTGATAGCCAATTACGCCCGTTTTCCACCTCACTTCGAGGGAGTTTCAAGTCATGGTTTGAGGAGAGTCGTTCAGGTGTGTATGAACTGACGTCACAAATCGTTTTTGATTATGATGGATGTCTTAGCGTTATTTCGGGTCCAAGTTTGGCTCGTTACGGAGTGAGTTTGGACTCTATAACGCGCGAGGTCGCCGTATTTACAGCTCAGGGCCTATTAGATATTCCTTTTGTTTATCTGGGTAGATACAGTCCCCAAGACGACGGTATCAGCGCTACGCATACTCCAGCAGTTGGTGCCATCGAAGGCGTCACCAGTTTTCAGGCGCAATTTTCGCAGGCGAATGCAACTTCGCCGCCGCAGCTGACCGGCTTTCGTGACTTTATCGATCCAGTGACGCTTTGTCGTTATCGTGCCCAATTTGAAGGTCAGAGGATCCGGTCGCCCTAACTTGTAACTCGTTTCAAAACTAGACAGAATGGGGAATAAACTATGGCAAAAAAACCTCGGAAACGAAATCAGCGCAATAAGAAGCGAAAGCAGAGTGCAAAAACGCAAGACCCAGAGATTGCGGAGTCGGGCACCATCGGCGATGACGCCTCTGCATTGGGTGATTTGAGACTTGTTGAGGCTCATGTGCAGGCGTGGCTTCAAGGTGAAGAACGCGCTGAAGGTGCTTTGAAGATGATGGGACGAGACGCTGCGGCCATTGTGGAGCGGCTTGGACGAGAATTAGAAGAGACAAAACTTATTGAGTTGGCTCGTCGTCTCGTCCCAATGAGGCCCGAAGTTGAAACAAACCTCTTCGAACTAAGGATGGAGTCGATTCAGGCTTTGGTTGAAGAGGCTAAGACGCAAGCAGCGGACCTAAGTCAGCACCCAACAGTGACCGGTCAAGAAGTATCGGTTGCTATTTTTGATCCTATGCGAGTGGCTGATGTTTTGATTAGGACTGGCCGAGTAAGAACGTTACCGAAGAGGGTAGGAGCGGGTGATATTGCAGCTTTTCCACTTCCACCCAATGAAGCATTTAATATTCAAGTGAGTGACTCTTCAGTCCCTGATGAACAGGCGACCTCGGTCGCATCGCTCCAGGTACAATCAGGGACCGTCTTCATTGGCCCGCCGGAAGCATCAGATGGAGAAAGGCTAGGCTCCATACGATTTGACCCCTTTATGACCAATTTACACCGTCATTTGTCTCGCGGATTGTTCATACAAATCCCGTCGGGGTCCTACGATATTCACGCGTTTAGAGATGGTACGACTGTTTGCCTTCATTTCCTTGAACGTGAAGCACCTCCGTCTGGTGAAATCATGCTCGCAGACATAAGTCTTCCACCCCTGCAATCAGAGCCTTGAGTCTTTAAATGGTATAGGCAACTCACTAAGTATTTTGAAAATACACAATTAATTCTCTCGGAGCTTGACTGAGGCTTAGGTTAGAGGCACCTAGCTGTTGTTGCGAACATTCTACATCGCATTAGAGCGCCGTGAGCGCGAAGTTCCAAGGAGCAGCGGCGTACGCCCGCTGCTTTTATACGTACTTGGAAGAAGGATCACATGAGGACCTTGGTTTCGTGACCTGCCGAAACACGATAGTGTTGTCGAGCCCAGGTGTGATGACTTCCAAAAGGAAGAATTTTCGACGTGATAGCGACAAAGTCGTTGTGCACACAGTTAGCTATTTGCTTTGTTATTCCAGGCAGATAGAAGATGTGTACGACTTGATTGAAGGCTTGAACGTCACTGTGATGAGAAATCGTTTTTAGGAGGGAAAAGAAAATTCCAAAGCGAAGATACTCTGGAGATGATCCAAGAGAAAAAGAACAAAGGGTAGACCGCCGCATTCGCGTTCCTGAAGTCTTAGTTATTGATTCAGATGGAACGAAACTGGGCATTCTACCAGTCGGTGAAGCCTTGCGTCGTGCGCAATCACAAGGCCTCAACTTGGTTGAAGTTGCACCCAATGTAAAACCACCCGTCTGCAAAATACTTGATTACGGTAAGTACAAGTACGACATGAAGCAGGATGCGAAGCGTAAGAAGAAGAATCAAGTCGTTGTCGAGCTCAAGGAAGTTAAGTGGCGTCCTAAGGTAGATAAGCACGATTTTGATTTCAAAGTGCGTCATGTGAATCGATTTCTGAGTGAAGGGAATCGGGTCAAGTGCACAATTATGTTTCGAGGTCGGGAGATGTCACACACTGAGATCGGTGAAGATGTTTTGAACCGCGTCGTGGCACAATTTAACGACAAGATCGTAATCGATCAGACGCCAAAACTTGAAGGCCGAAATATGTCGATGCTCATTTCTCCTAAGCCAGGAGCTTTCCCAAAGCCACAAAAAGAGGATAAGGGTAAACAGCGTCCTAATAAGGGTAATTCCGGTAATGAAACGGGCGAAACAGAGGGTAAATCTGAGCCTGAAAACCAGCAAGATTAACGTTTTTCAAAGAATGAATAATCTTGCGTGACAGCAACGGTTTCACACGCTAAGACGCGCCCTCCATCGAGGAGTAAAGTTATGCCGAAGATGAAGTCCCATCGTGGGGCCGCAAAAAGATTTAAAGTGCTCGGATCCGGAAAGTTTAAACGCCGCAAGGCAAACCGGGCCCACATCAACTCGCATATGTCGACGAAGCGGAAGCGAAACCTCCGCTCGCAAGGGCACGTACATGCTGCGGACGAAAAGCAACTCAAACGGTTGCTTCCGTACGCAGTCAAATAAGGGCTAGAGAACAATGGCTAGGGCTACTAGGGGCGTCAAAGGTCGACGCCGACATAAGAAATGGCTGAAATTGGCGAAAGGTGCCACCGGGCGCCGGAGCACTATTTATAAAGCGGCGGTTGAGACCGTCCAGAAAGGTTTGGTGTATGCGTATCGCGACCGAAAGGTTAAGAAACGCGAATATCGACGCCTTTGGATCGCTCGTATCAATGCAGCTGCGCGTCAGCACGGTACAACGTATAGCAGATTCATGAATGGTCTAAAGACCGCTGGGATCGAGCTAGACCGTAAGATTCTTGCTGACATCGCTGTTCACGATAACGAAGCGTTTGGAAAACTCGTCGAGCAAGCGAAGAGCTAACCGACCAATTCTCATTGCTTTCGGCCCGGTGCGAGCTTTGTGGCGCACCGGGTTTTTGTGTTCTTTGTATGAGGTAACGGTATACCTTCGAAGCGCTTGAGTTCTGATTCTTTTCGGCATTATTCTAGGTTGGCAAGAAAGGGGATCATTTATGAGTCAAGACCTTGAAGCGAGACTCGCGCGTCTCGAAAAATCTAACCAAACGCTTAAGCTGGTTGTTGGGCTGTTAGTTGTCGCAGTTCTGTTTGCATTTCGGGGGATGTATTTGTCTGGAGTGCCCGAAGTGCTTACCACCCAGAGTGTAGTTATTCGTTCCTCAGAAGGGATTGCGACTGCGTCACTCGACTCGACGGGGGCAAGTTTTTACACAAAAGAAGGTCAGGTTTCGACTCGAATTGAGGCTCATGGTGACAACGCCGGCGTATTTATAAACGGTAAGAAATTGGGCGTGACCCACCCAACCAAAACCAGCACACTTTCGAAGTAGTCTTCCTGCTTTTAACAATGTGAGAAATTCACTGCTCAAATTTTGAACGCTCTCACAAAGACGTAATCAAGATGATGTCTTCGGATGGAACCCATCCGACAGTTCCGATTCTTGATTTGACCTCAACCCAATTTCCTTGCCGAGCAAGAATGCGCACTCGAGCACCGCGAGAAATTTTCGCTTTCGACTCAAAGCGGCGGTTGGGGCCAGTCCTCATTTGCAAGGATTTTGATGAGACGGCAAGTTGATCTTTGCTTATATAGTTGTGCCCAAAAGTGACGCCTGCAAAAACAAATGTAGCTAGGCCGAAGATAACCATACTTACAATCATTCCTTTTCGAAGACTTACAGATGAGAATCGTCGAAAGACGATGATACATATAAAAAATATTGCATTAGATACGATTAAACCTAGGGCAGCATGGTTTTCGCTGATACCGCCGACAATGCCGCGAATGGTGTCTATCGGGTCTTTGGGAGCATCGCGCATACTTTGGGGGTCAAACTTTGGGTCGAGAGCTTTTCTTACGACCAAGAGGTTTTCGAAAGCGTCTTCTGAGTTTGGATTTAGGACCAGAGATGTTTCATAGGCAACGACAGCCTCGAGCGGCTTATTGAGCATGGCGTAGGCATTCCCCAGATTATAGTAGAGACTCCCGTCACGAACCTCTGATTGAAGTATGTGCTCATAGAGTTCAACTGCGCTTTGAGCATCTCCCTCGACCAATTTCTGGTTGGCTGCGGCATAGTCGAGCTGTAACTGGTTCGCGTTTTGACTATGGGCGTAGGTTGAAGCGCCGCTTAGCAGTGCGAACATCGCGATACGAAGAAGCATCTGGTTTATTTTTTCCATGACTTCAGCTCCGAAATAATGTTTTGAGCGCGTTCTAAGGCCTCACCGACCGCTGTTGCTTCTCTTGCGCCCGGTGCAAACCTTGCGAAATCACAATTTTCTAATTCTTGAACCAAACGTTCTATAAGTGGCTCGTTCATTCCTAAGTTTGAGAGCGTAACGCGGATTTCATCATTCGTTTGTCCTCGGATGTTCGTACCGCCGATTTCTGAACCAAATGAAATGAGGGCTTCGTGTATTTCTACATAGGCTTGCTCTGGTTGGTTGGAGGTTGCTGCTTGCGCAGCGGCTGCCAAACGTTGTTGTGTTGCTTGGTCGATTTTTTTTCTCAGTGACGACTCTGTTTCTTTGGATAGAAAAGACTTTATTCCGTCGATTGAAATAGAGAGCATAAGAAGAAGAAACGGAGCCAATAGGATTGGGAAAAACCAATCGTGTGAGGTGATCGGCTGTTTTTCACGCTTTAGCTTTTCACGAAACCTTGGCGGACGTAGATCATCTTTATTTGTCTGTTGTGAGGGAAGAGGTTCAGTTGTAATCACTTGTGGAGCTACATTCGCTGAAGCGGCTATATCTGGGTTGCCTTGAATATAGACAGAAAAGCTTCGCGCGCGAAGTGTTTCGTATGACTCTGTCGTAGGGTTGAAAGTTGTGAGTTCGATAGAAGGTATTTCAAGTCGACCTCCACGTGTCGGCATCAAGATAAGCTCAGCCGTTTTCGATCCAGACACACCTTGATTCGTGATCTGTACGTCATCTTTTATTGTTGGCGGGAAAACACGAAAGCCATCAATCATTTCGACTTTAGGAAGTTGTGCGTTCTTAATATTTCCAGTTCCTCTAAGGGTCACTTTTAGTAAGATGGCTTTTCCTGGTGCAACATTATTTTTGTCGATGCTGGCTGTAAGTTTGTACTCACCTACGTTGGTCGATACGAATCCAGCAGGTCGTCCTTCCGTTGGAAGCGGTAAAATTTCAAGCTCAAGAGGCGGGGCGGTACGTCGTAATTTCTTGCCTGTTGAGAAGATACTGCGATTGGTTGAAAAACCGAGCTGCGTCGATTCAACGAGCTTTTTTCCGGCTTCAAGAGGAAAAATAGCCATTCGCCAGAGGCGATAAGTCCGAAAAGGTCGCCCATTGACGCGCGTGTTCCTCGCACGAAGTTGAGTAGGTTGGTCGATCATTTCTCGCCAAAATCCGTCGAGTGCCGGAGGTTTTGTGTCGTCGAGCGAAAAATTTCCATTTGCGAAAATATCAAGATCAAGAAGGATCTGCTCGCCGAGGTACGCACTTGCTTTATTGGGCCGATATCGAACGAACAGACTGCCTTCTTGGGCAGATGGCGGGCTTACTTGGCCAACAATTGCTTTTGTCGCGACGGCTTGTTGACTCTTGGCAACTCGAATCTTTACGGGGGTGGCAGTGACTTTGTCTGTTCCTGCTCGCGCATGTATGCCTTGGAGTATGAATTCTCCTGCCTTACTTAGTTGGAGCTCTACCGACAAACGTTGCTCACGCTGAACCTGCTGTCCACCTGTCCCAAAAGAAAACTGGCTCGATTGACTCTGGCTACGACCAAGCTCCATGGCCCAGTCGTATTGAGGCACATCAATATTTATATTTGCATTCATACTCGTCGTCGCTTTGATTTCGACGACGACAATATCGCCAGCAACGACGGCGGTGTCTGAAACATCAACCGTTACTCTAAGACGACCCGACTGCGCGTGAGACGTCATACTCCACCCTATTGAAGTGAGTAAAAAACAGAGACTTACTGTGCTTAGAGTTCTCACCAGTCTTTATCCACAGGTTGATTGCCATATTTTTGCATCAAACGCTTTCGTTTCAGAACTTTTTCTCGTTCTTGCAAAGCGTTGAGTAGCTCCTCGATTTGTTGCTGACTCAATGATTCACTTGGCTCCATCGGCGATTGTCCCGCATTTCCGGCGTCTTGAATACCGCCATCTCCGTTCTGCTCGGCTGAACTGCCTGAAGAGGCATCTGTGTTAGAAACACCTGCATCTGGTTTAGAGTTGTCTGAGCCTCCGTCATCGCTCCCAGATGAGGGAGGCGGTGTACCGGCTTCACCGATTCCGCCGTCTTGCTGATCGTCAGAGTTGTTTGGGTTTTGATTGCTCTCCGAGTTACTTGAGCCATCCGAAGAATTGGTCCCACCGTCTTTAGACTCCGATTGTTCCTCGTCTTTCTGGTCTTTATTTTCGCCTTCGGAATTTTCGCCATCCTCGTTTTTCTGTTTGGGCTGCAGCTCTTTGATCCGCTGCATTGCTTGAGCCAGTTGTAAGTTTCGTCGTGCAGCCTTATTAGCGGGGTTATTCAATAACGACTGCCGGTAAGCAGTAACCGCATCCTTAAAATTTTGTTTTTGGCGAAATGCGTTACCTAAGGCGAAGTTAGCAAGACTACGGGTGTTTCTATCTTTCGAATTGGCAGCTGCAGCTTGAAAGTCCGTAATCGCACTATCGATTTCGCCCGCAGAAAGCTGAGCAAGTCCTCGGTTATATACGAGTCTCGGATCTTCACCTAAGGTCTCACTCGCTTTTTGGTACGATTCAAGCGCTTTGTCCGTTTCACCGTCCACTAATGCTTGGTTGCCCTTCGCGATATTGGGATCATTTCGCTCGAATGGGCCATTCCCCAGCAGAAAAGCGACGAGGCAAAGATTCAAAACGGGATGGAGCCTTTTCTTATTTCTCCGTGGCCGTAAAAATGTTCCTAACAGTAAAAAGAAGAAAGCAGGCGCAAGAGCCCACCGATACCGCTCTTCATAGATGCGTACGCTTCGGTCTTCGAGATCTTCTCTCTTTAGTGCTCTGAGATGTTCCCTGATCGCAGCGAGGTTGAGCCCACCGCTGTTTCCAGGCAGCGCAGTGAGTCCTCCGCCTGCTTGAGCCACTTGCCGTAAACTCGCATCGTCGAGCCGAGTGATGACTGTTTGCCCAGAGCGATCTTTTAGATATCCCGCGACATTTCCGGATTCATCCACCAAAGGTATCGGTTCTCCTGTTCGAGAGCCCACTCCCGCAACATGGATAACAATGTCTTTTTTCTGAGCTTCAATCGCGAGGCTTTGGGCATTATCTTGGTGGTTTTCGCCATCGGTGATAATCACAATCGATTTGCTACGTCCGTGTTTCGGCGCACTCTCGAGCATTCGTTCCGATGCGATAATGGCTTGACCAAGTGATGTTCCCCCACGCGGCATTTCGGTTGGGGACGCACTTTTGAGCTGAAGCTTGAGTGCCGTATGGTCAACAGTGAGAGGGCATAGAGGAATAGCGACGCTCGTGAAGCCTACGAGGCCGATACGGTCGCCGGGAAGTTGGTCAATCAGTTCGCCAAGTTCAACCCGAGCTCTGGCAAGCCGCGATGGCACTACGTCTCTTGCTGTCATAGAACGAGAGAGATCGAGCGCGATGACCACATCCATCCCTCGAGCTTTCCGTAACTCGGTGTGCATGCCAAACTGTGGCCTTGCAAGAGCGATTGAAATCAGGGCGACAGCAATACATATCGACGTGGTACTCAGCCAACGTCGAAAGCCACCCTGGTCTTGGCCTAAAGTTGTAAGGCTGGCTATAAGTTCGGCATCGCCAGCAGCCTTCACTTTCCGACGGAGGGCCCGTTCGTAAAGCGTTTGGCTCAAAATGAGAACGGGAACCAATATCATAAATAGGAAAGCGAAGGGTTCAGCAAATCTCATGGAAACCTCCGAAACCTGGTGCTGGTCATAATCAGCTCTATTGCAAGAAGCAGCATAGCGAGAAGAACAAGAGCAGGAAAGAACTCAGCATATGGTCTTAATGTAGCCGTAGACTCTATCTTCGTGGTTTCAAGAGCGTCGAGAACCTCCATTAATTTTGAATCAAGATCGTCTTTGTCTAGAGCGCGGTAAGCTTCTCCACCTGTCTTTTGCGCGATTTCACTGAGAAGCTCGGGATTCGTCGGTATTGTTCGATTTCGATATACCGTTTGTCCCCAAATATCTTTTCCAGCCGGAAAGGGTACTGGTCCCCCTTTCCCGATAAGAATTGTGAACACCTTCACGCCAAGCTCCTTCGCAAAATCTGCGGCCTTTGATGGTGAGATCGTACCCGCATTATTGTCGCCGTCAGTGAGTAGTACAATAACCTTACTCTTGGCATCGCTGCTTCGTAGGCGATTTAGAGATGTTGAAAGCGCAGTACCAATGGCAGTACCGTCTTCGATCATCCCGACTTCTACTTCATCAATCATGCGAGTGATGAGTGAGTAATCGAGCGTGAGAGGGACCCAAGATGCGGCTTCCCCCGCAAAAACGACTAAACCTACACGGTCGTTCTTACGACCAAGAATAAACTCGTTAATTGATTTCTTTGCGACGAACATTCGGTCTTGTGGCTTGAAATCCGCAGCAGTCATAGAACAGGACGTGTCGACAGCAAGCACAATATCAATACCCTGAGAATCATCGGCTTCGGGTTCGCCGACCAATTGTGGCCGAGCCAACGCAAAAACAATCAGTGTCAGGGCAATATACCTGAGTGCCGTAGGCAGCCAAGCGACTCGAGTGACCCATGACTTGGGTAGATTCTCAAGAAGTAAAGAGCTTGAGAATTGAAATGCGGGGGTACGTTTCTTTTTCTTTTCAAAGTACCGGACGGCAATTAGCGCAAATAACGGAACAAGCGAGAGCAAGGCCCAAGGAGAATCAAGGCGAAGATCATTGAATTGAAACATCAACGGCCTCCTCTTTTTTTGCGGTCCTCTCAACGAGCTCAAAAGCACTATTGATGGCTGTGTGAGCCTCCACATCTGTGGGCGTGTATTTAGCGAATTTGACGAAGTCTGCCTCGTTCAGAATTTTTTCCAGATGGCCTAGGTCCAGGCCTGGAGTGCGAAGATCTCTTAGTACGCGCAGTAATTCGAAAACGGTAAGCTCTACTGAATCAAAGTCATATCTTTGTCCTAAGTAACTCCTCATGATTTCTGAGAGTTCAACAAAATATGCTTTAAAGTTTCTTTGCGCGAGAAATTCAGACGTTCGCAGGTCTTCCAGACGCTCTAAGGCAACAAGGTGTGCTGGCCGTGGTGGTGGTGGTGGGGCAGCGAGTTCTTCCTCTTTTTTTCTGGTTTTGTACTTTTGAATAAACCAACGAGTAAGAAAGAACAAAACTGTGAGAAGGATGAGACCACCGAGAATATAAAGAGGGGTGTAGTCATCAATCAATATGTCTAATGTGTTGGGGTTTGGTGCCGCCATTTTCTCCAGTTCTGCAATTGCCTGCGCAAGCGTTGACGAAGCAATGATTTGCTCTTGCTCTGTAAGGTCAGAGTTGACCTCCAGCTCAAGAGGCCTGGTTTTTGCGACAGTCGAACTAAATGAGATCTCAAACGAAGGAATCGTGAAGGTGCCGGCTTCGAAAGCCAAGAGCTGAATCACGTAGCTATCTCTTTCTCGGTTATCGAGAGCGGTTCGAACGTGCTTCCGTTCTTCTGTCCTTTCAGCGATCGCGCTGGGTAATGGGAGGACCTCTGGGACCAATGCTACTGCGCCAGGCGGATGGTCGATCTCAATACTGAGCCGAATAGGTTCTCCGACAACGAATACCGTCTGAGAAGGTAGATTTGTTTGCAGCTTTGCCGTGATTTTGAGGTCTTGTGCATTTGCGGAGAAGGCTCCCAAAAATAAGCAAAGCGCGAAGAGTGGTTGAATGAGTTGCTTCACTTTCCGCCTCGTAGTCGAGCGGAGCGGGTCCGAAAGAAGTGTATGAGTGGTGAAACGTAATCACTATCTGTATAGACGTCGACCAGGTCGCACCCCAGTTGCCGAAGGGCTCGCTTGGTTTTTTCTCGGCGTTGCTTTTGGTGTAAATTATAGGCATCGCGAACAATGCGACTGCTCGAGTCGATGAGATGGATTTCTCCCGTTTCAGAATCTTCGAGTTCCAACAGTCCGAGGTCTGGAAGCTCAATTTCTGCGTGATCCGCCACTCGCATCGCAACGACATCATGCCTGTGCATAGCGAGTTGAAGCGGCTTAGACCAATTGTGGTCAAGCCAATCGGATAAGACAAAACAAACCGCTTTTCGTTTCATCACACGTGATAGATAGGCGAGGGCTTCTGATATACTCGTTCCACGTCGCTGAGGCTCGAATTCGACAATTTCTCGAATCGAGCGCAGTACGTGTTTTTTACCTTTTCGAGGAGGAAGGAAGAGTTCGACTTTGTCCGTAAATAGAATGAGCCCGACGCGGTCGTTATTTTTTATCGCCGAGAATGCCAACATGGCTCCAAGTTGCGCGAGAACTTGTCGCTTCCGTTGTCCTCGGGTTCCAAATGAACCAGAGCCAGACATGTCCACAAGCAGCATGACCGTAAGTTCACGTTCCTCGATGAACTGCTTGACGAATAAACCTTGGTCCTGATGGCGAGCAGAAACATTCCAGTCAATGTGCCTAACGTCATCTCCAGGGTAGTATGGACGGACTTCTGAGAACGCCATTCCTTGTCCTTTGAAGACAGAATGATATCGCCCTGCTAACTCTGCGTTGACTGCTCGACGGGTCGCGATCTCTATTCGACGAACGGCCTTTAGCACATCTCTATGAGATCGCTCGGTCATTTGAGTAAACTCCTAGCATGACTACGGAATAGCTACGTTCTCGAACACACGGCGTATGACATCTTCTACCGCAACATTCTCCGCCTCGGCCTCATACGTGAGTTTTAGCCGGTGTCTTAGAATGTCTGGCCCGATCGCTTTTATATCTTCAGGAGTGACAAAGGCTCGCCGATTCAAAAATGCATGGGCGCGCGAAGCGACATTTAGCGCAATGGACGCGCGTGGCGAAGCACCCATTTCGATCATTCCTTCTAAGTCCTTGAGGTTGGCTTCTCCTGGGAATCGTGTCGCCCAAACCAAGTTCACAATGTAGTCCTGAACTTTTTCGTCCAGATAAACATTTCGCACAGTGTCTTTTGCCCGCTGCAATCGAGCAAGGTCAATAACAGGTTGAGTTTCGATTGATGTGCCACGGCTCATCTGGTCCATGATCGTTTTTTCTTCCGATTTGGTTGGATAGCCGACCGTCACGTGAAGCATAAATCGATCTGTTTGTGCTTCGGCGAGCGGATAGGTTCCTTCTTGTTCCACAGGATTCTGAGTCGCCATGACCAAGAAAGGGTGAGGAAGTTTATGAGTCGTATCACCGATGGTGACCTGACCCTCTTGCATCGCTTCGAGCAGGGCTGATTGGACTTTTGCGGGTGCGCGATTAATTTCATCCGCGAGAACGATATTGGCAAAAATCGGACCCTTATGCGCTTGGAAATTTTGGTTTTTTGGGTCGAAAACTTGAGTGCCTATCACATCAGCAGGCAAAAGATCGGGAGTGAACTGAATTCGAGAGAACGAGGCGGCGATTGTTTTCGCAACGGTATTGACGGTCAGCGTTTTGGCGAGGCCTGGTACGCCTTCCAGTAAGATGTGACCTCCAGCGAGTAAGCCGACGAGCAGCCGGTCTACCATATGCCTTTGTCCGATAACGGTTTTCGCTATTTCTGTTTGTAGTTCGTGAATAAATGCAGATTCTTGGTCGATGAGGTGACTCATGGCTCGAAGATCTTGCGCCATTTTCTGGGGTTCAGTAGTGCTTTGCTGCAACGTTGCCTCCTTGGTCATTTTGAACCGGGGTCATAACACATACATTCCCGAAAGGCTGTAAAATGTTGTGGGATGAAACCCTTATCTCAACCGTTGCTTGACATCCTTCGCAGCTGTGTTTACCTGGCAGACGATGAGAAACGTAATGGATGTCCGTGTTCGTGACCGATACATTGAGAAAGGACGGATCAACTTGGATGACGTCGCTAAGGCGACGGCCGAGTTGCCAGATCTCGCTGAAAGTTGCGAATGGATTGATTACGAGAAGGAATTCCTTGAGGGCCGTGATGAAAATGACCCCGAGGATCCCTCGGCACCAGGGCAATTAACTTCTGGTTTTGCACCTGCCCCCCCAAATCCTGGCTCGCTGGTCTAAATACCATGAATAAGCCGAGCGAACCTGAAAGTTCGGTTTCTGACGACGTCATAAACGATACAGGCGAAGGCAAAAAAGAACAGCTTGAAAAGAATGAACCACTCCCTGCGGTGAGTGATTTTTCAGGTTTCGTATTGTCGTTGGCCGCCAATGCAATGATGAGTCTTCGCGACGACCCTAGCGATGGGCGTATTGCAAGTGATCGTAATATCGACCTCAAGGCGGCCGCACAGTATATCGATATCCTCGTGATGCTTTCGAGCAAGACCGAGGGGAACTTGAGCGACGAAGAGAAGAACCTGCTTGATTCTTTGCTCTATGATTTGAGAATGAGCTACGTCGAAGTTGCTGGACAGTCCTAGTTTTCGCTAGGATGGGGCATGAATTCCAACGCCGAAATTGGCCGATCAGACCTAAGTCATTGGCGCGAACAACACCCCAAGAACTACTTCACTGCGAACCATGATGCGCAACGGACGATGAAGCTGCGTCTTGGGGTAGAGCGCTTTGAGCAGGTGCGAGAACATTTAGAAAATGTCGGCGCTCTGGCTGCTGGTCCTATGGCTCGTCTAGGGCGTGATGCGAATCGCGAGCAAAACCTGCCGCGCCTTGAGCGATACTCGGGGATTGGGACTCGAACTGAAGAGGTTGTCTTTCATCCAAGTTATCACGAACTTGGCCGACAGATTTGGTCGTCCGGCGTGCTTTCTCAGTATGGCGAAAAAGGCCGTGAAACGGAGCAGCTCGCCATGATGCACATGTTTAGTCAGAACGGCGAGCTTGGGCATCTCTGTCCGCTGGCTTGCACGGCTGGGCTTATTAAACTCTTACAGGCCGTAGGCACTGAATCTCAGCAAAAACGCTGGCTACCAGGGCTTTTAGCAAAAGAGTACGAACGGCGAATTCACGCTTCACAGTTTCTCACCGAGGTTCAAGGTGGTTCGGATGTTGGGGCGAATGCGGTTCGAGCTGTGAAAGCAGATGACCATTGGCAAATTCATGGAGAAAAGTGGTTTTGCTCAGTGATTGATGCCAGCGTCTTTTTGATGACGGCGAGACCCGAAGACGCGGCAGCAGGAACAAAAGGGCTGTCTTTATTTCTGGTTCCGAGAAATGTTAACGGCCAAACCAATGAATTCTATATTCGCAGATTAAAATGGAAGCTCGGAACCCGCGCAATGGCGTCAGCGGAGGTCGATTTTCGAGGAGCTTCGGCTGAGGCAATCGGCGAAACGGGTAAAGGTTTTAAGAATATCGTCGAGAACGTCCTTGATACTTCAAGATTATATAACGCGATATGCTGCGCCGGCGCGATACGTCGCTCCTACCTTGAAGCGAGTCGCTTCGCCCAAAACCGTCGAGCATTCGGTGTTTCAATTGCTCGTTATCCGTTGATTCAAGAAGCTATCGCAACTTTACGCGCAGAATCCATGGCAACCTTTTCGATTACCCAAAGGTTGTCGGCTCAAGGTGATCTTCTTTTGACAGGGAAGGGGGATGAGGATCTGCGTTCAGCGCGTCGAGTGGGTAACAACATCAATAAGTATTGGACGAGCGTGAGAAATACTCAGATGGCTCGCTTAGCGATGGAAGTTTTTGGCGGTAATGGTGCTATCGAGTCTTTTTCGATTATTCCGCAACTATACCGCGATGCGATGGTACTGGAGAGCTGGGAAGGCACCCACAATACGCTGGTTCAACAGGTTATGCGTGATTCTCAGCGTTACAGGTTGCATGAAGCATTTCTTGCAAATTTGACGGAAAGCACGAAGCAGCTTGAATTAATCGGGGACCACGAATCGTGCCGAGTTGCGATCCTTGCGGGGATTGATGCGACACGAGAACCACTTGAACGAATTGCTGAAGGAGACAATGACCAACGCTGGGGACGACGTATCGTCGATCAACTCGCTGTTTGTCAGGCTCTGGTCTCTCTGCTTGAGGAGCTATCCATGAGTTCGCAAGACGAGGCCTGTCGAGCAACGATCGATTTTTTCGTCGCTCGGGATCTCCAATCTTCCGTAGACAAGCCGCCTGCCCTCTCGCAGGCGCTTTATACTTCCGAAGGCTAGGCTAGGGTTGGGTTTGGGCGGAGACGCTCGAAGTTTTGGTGAGGGACTGAAAGAGGTCAACCTTCCAACCTGTTCCCTCCCTTATCATTGTAAAGTTCGTTGTTTTCCCATTCTTGAGCGTGACTCTTAGCTTTGCTGTGCTCGTGAGCGGGGAGGTCACGGATATAGACTCGGGCGCACGAATAGTCATTAGGTTGTAGTATTCGAAAAGTAGGGTTCGGCGATCAATCGGCGTGTCTTTTTTTGTAAGTGTCTGTATCTCTTCGGCTTTTCTGGTTATTCGAGACCGCGAGGCAGAAGACAGTAGCTCCCATACAGCATCGGATCGCTTACTTCTGACTGCGGTGAGAAATTCCGTCAAGCTATCCTCAGGCTTCACGGTCTTCGGAGAACATCCGGCGAGAAGTGAGACGGCGAAAATCGCGATGAGTTGTACTTTGACTTTCATTTTCGGGAAATACTCCAAGGTTTCCGCAATAGATTTACAACTTCTTTGAAGAATATTTCAATCTTCATTGACACAAGAATGCTAATCCTCTCTATCCTCTTGTGCATTGGGGCGTCGCCAAGCGGTAAGGCATCGGTTTTTGGTGTCGATATGCGTAGGTTCGAATCCTACCGCCCCAAAGTTTCACTCTTTTTTACTCGCCACCTATTTTACTCGTAGCCAAAGAGGACAACATGCTCGGAAACGCTCTCAAGATTTTTTCGGGAAACAGTAATCTATCACTCGCCGAAGCGGCAGTTCGACGCCTGGACGTTCCTCTTGGGACCGCCAATATATCGAAATTCAAAGACGGCGAAGTTCACGCGGAAATCGGCGAGAATGTCCGTTCAACGGACGTTTTCGTGATTCAGTCTACCTGCGCACCAGCGAATGAGAACCTCATGGAGTTGTTGATAATGATCGATGCCCTCAAGAGGGCTTCAGCAGATCATATTACAGCTGTGATTCCATATTACGGTTACGCGAGGCAGGATCGTAAAGTGAAACCGAGAACACCCATCTCGGCCAAACTCGTCGCGGATCTGATCGCAGCAGCAGGCGCTACGCGCGTTTTATCGATAGATATGCACGCCGGGCAGATTCAAGGTTTCTTCAATGTACCTTTTGACCATCTTTATGCCATGCCGGTCCTTTTGGACCATATGAAAGCGCATTTCGACTCAGATGCGGTGATTGTAAGTCCGGACGCGGGCGGTGTTGAACGCGCACGCGCTTATAGCAAGAGACTCAAGGCCGGTCTGGGCATGATTGATAAACGTCGCCCAGAACCGAATGTTGCCGAAGTCATGCATGTCATTGGTGATGTCGACGGAAAAGATGTCGTCGTTCTGGATGATATGATTGATACGGCAGGCACACTTACCGCCGCCGCTGCTGCTCTGAAGGATCGAGGTGCTAAGCGAATTTATGCGTACGCGACTCATCCAGTGTTCTCAGAACCCGCAATTGAGCGCATCAACGACAGCGCTATCGATAAGATCATAGTGACTGACACCATTCCTCTTAGACCGAATGCAGTCGCCTCGCCGAAAATTAGGCAAGTTTCCATTGCGCCCCTCATTGCCGAAGCCATTCGTCGAATTCATCACGGCGATTCTGTTTCGAGCCTTTTTGTTTAGAGTAAACCCTCTATTTGTCCGCTCGTTTCTCATGCATCCGGCCTCTGCGATTGATGTACGGAAAAATCTTCCAAGCGAGTAAAAAAAGTACATTGTGTGATCGAGCCACCTTTGGTACGCACCCGGTCCTCGACGGTTAATGAAACCGGCGTAACGCGGGAACGAATCATGACGTCGTCACTGCGGATCACTCATGTGTGTTTATGAGATGATCCTAATTGACGGCATTGATGACGCGTGTTACCTGCGCGCGGAATTTCACCGGGAGAAATAGAGGTCTAAGGCCATGGAAAATATTCTGAATGTAGAGCCCCGCGAGGCAAATAAGAAAGGTGGCGCTCGTAAACTACGACGCACAGGAAAGATCCCTGGGGTCTTGTACGGTCACAAAGAGAAAGCGCTTTCGTTGACTGTCGATCCCTACATACTTCGTAAAAAGATGACCGCGTCCGGCTTCGGTCGAAATACCGTTCTCAACCTGACCGGTCTTGAGCGAGAAGTGATGGTGCTGTTGAAAGACACCCAGGTGGATCCCGTTCGCCGCGACTTACTTCACGTTGATTTTATTGAAGTTCGTGACGATGAACAGGTAACTGTCAAGATTCCGGTTGTGTTCGAAGGTCGTGCAAAAGGCGTTCGCGCTGGTGGACGACAAATCGTTCTCAAACGTGAATTGAAGGTTCGGACGCAACCACGAAACATTCCAAAACAATTAGTGGTTGATGTGACTGACTTTGCTGTCGCTCACAACTGCTACGCTGACGCAATTGCTCTGCCCGACGGCGTAACATTGGCTTCCCCGGCAAAAGACAATCTTCTTACGATTCTCCCGCCGAAAAATCGGGATCTCGTAGTCGAGGAAGGCGAGAGCTAAATTGTGAGACTCATCGTTGGACTCGGAAATCCGGGCGGTGAGTACGACGAGACTCGACATAATGTCGGGTTTCAGGTGATTGAAGAGCTAAAGCAGCAATTCAGTCACGCGGTCTTTGATAAAAAGTTTAAGGGTCTGGTGACTCGAGCGAGAATTGGCGGTGAAGACGCCGTTTTGCTCAAACCCATGACCTACATGAACTTATCTGGTGAGTCAGTTGGGCCAGCGGCAGGTTTCTATAAGATACCTCCCGAAGATATCATCGTCATTCATGACGAGCTTGATATCGAGCCCGGACGGATAAAGCTTAAGAAAGGCGGTGGTCACGGTGGTCACAATGGCCTGAAAAGCTTGGTCAAGCACCTTCCGAACGCGAACTTCACAAGAGTTCGACTCGGGATTGGTCGACCCCCACCTCGGTGGGAAACTGCTAACTACGTGCTTGGTAAGTTTACAAAACAGGAGCAACCGATGATCGAAGAGGTTATCCGCTCCGCGACAAAAGCAGTGGAAGTAATCCTAGAGGAAGGACTGCCCAGTGCGATGAAAGAATATAACCGTAACCCTGCGAAGGCGGGGTAACGGAAGGAAGAAGATGCGATGAGCAGCATACTAAGAGAGTACGAGACATTATTTGTACTCAATCCAGAGTTGGCCGACGATGCGGTCACTGAACTAAAAAACCGATTGAAAGCGGTTCTAGAAAAGATGAACGCAGAATTGCTGCGTGAAGATAACTGGGGCAAAAAGAAGTTTGCCTTTCGCGTAAAGAAAGAAGTGAGAGGAACCTTTGTTAACTTTTTATACGCCGGACCTCCTGAGGCCGTGAAAGAGTTCGAACGTTCACTAAGGAACATCGAAAACGTTATTCGTTTTCTAACTACCGTGAAAGATGAAGTAAAAGATCTTGATGCCAAGAAGGCAGAGATTGATAAAGAAAATCGCGAGCGAGAAGCAAAAGCCGCCGCTGCCGCTGCCGCTGCCGAAGCTGCGGAAGCTGAAGCTGCTGCCGCTGCTGCTGCTGAAGCTGTAGCTGAAGCTGAGGCTGTGGCTTCAGAAGTAGAAAGCGCTTCTGCGTAGTAGACAAAGGACGGACCAAATCATGATGAATGTAATTCTTAAAGAAGATGTGCCTCATCTCGGTGTCGTAGGTGACCTCGTAACAGTGAAAGATGGGTACGGGCGTAACTTCCTGCTGCCACAAAAAAAGGCGGAACTCGCTTCTCCGCGTTCAATTCGTGAACTTCAACATCAAAAGCGTCTCGCTGCTCATAATCGTGAGAAAGCGACGGCACAGGCTGAGAGCGATAAGACGAAGATCGAGCAGTTGGTTATTGTTATTACTGCAAAAACAGCTCCTCCTCCTCTAAATGAAAATGGCGAACCGATCATGGACCTGCTCCCAAAACTTTTTGGTGCGGTCACCAATCGAAGCATCGCTGGTGTTCTAAAAGAGTCGGGCTTCAATGTCGACCACAGGAAAATCAATCTTCCAAACAATGGTCGAGTGAATACCGTAGGCAAATTCCTCAGCAAGGTTCGTCTCAATGGAGGCATCGAAGCTGAAGTTCCATTTTGGGTTGTTCCTGAAGGAACGGAAGACGTTGATGCTGAAAAAGCCAAAGTCGAAGCAGCTCAGCAAGCCGAGGCAGAACGAAACGCTCGGTTGGAAGCTGAAGCCGCTGAAATACTCGCTAAGCAAAAAGCCGCTGATAAAGCGAAAAAAGAAGCTGAAGCTGCGGGCGAAGCTGCACCAGCTGACGGAGCTGACGGTAGCTAGACCGAAGGCCGCACTCGTCTAGGCGGGTTCTTCTAGAATCTTCGATTTCAGCGCTCTTCCTTCCTTGGAGCGCTGAAATACCAATCTCCCACATTCCTGCTTCCTTAGATTACGAACCTTCTTAGAAGTATTTGCTTTTATTCTTTTTTGCGTTTGTGCTCATTTTTCTCGCGTGGCACATTGAAGGCGTTAGTTTATGGTCATGCATCCAACCGAAGAACCGCCAGGCTGGGCGCCTGAGCCTTCACCGCGTGGCCCTTCGGGGCGACTACCTCCACAAGATCTCGAAGCAGAGCGAGCTGTCTTGGGATCAATTCTGATCAGCAATGCGGCTGCTGATATTGCCCAAGGCATTGTCAAAGACGAAGATTTCTATAACCCCTCGCACGGAAAAGTTTACGCAGCAATGTTGAGCCTTTGGGACAACAATAGCGCTGTCGATTTGATCACTCTGCAGTCTTACTTGACTGACACAAAAGAGATAACTGCCGTTGGTGGCCCGGCTGCGCTCGTTGCATTAACGGAAGCTGTTCCAACGGCTGCCAACATCGAATACTACGCAAAGTTAGTTCGCGCGAAATCGATACTTCGTCGTTTAATTGACGCGGGGACCAATATCGTTAAATCCGGGTTTGACGGAGGAGACGCGGAGACAGTCCTCGATGATGCCGAGCAAATGGTTCTGGATGTTCGGAAAACGTCAGACCGTAAAGGCGTCTTACATATAGAAGAAGCGCTAAAATCTGCGTTTGCTGAAATCGAAGAACTTCACGCGAATAAACGGGACATAACAGGCATTGCGACGGGGTTTCAAAAGCTTGATTTTTTGACTTCAGGTTTACAGCGCTCTGATTTGATCATCATCGCGGGTCGACCAGGCATGGGAAAAACGGCGTTTGCGTTGAATCTTGCGGTCAACTGTTCGCTCAAAAGTAATGCGGCCGTGGCTGTTTTTTCCCTTGAGATGGCGGACCAGCAATTGGTGAAGCGTATGCTGTGTAGTGAAGGCCGCATTAATGCGACCAATATGCGTAGTGGTAATTTGAAAGATTCAGACTGGCCTAAGCTTGCGAAAGCTGCTGGTGCGCTTTCCGAGGCGAGCATATATATCGACGATACCGGTTCCATTGCCTTGAGTGATCTCAGAGGTAAGTGTCGACGTCTTGCTTCGGAACACGGGCTTGATCTTATCGTGATCGACTATCTCCAGCTGATGCGTGGCTCAAAGAACGCACAGGGTCGTGAACAAGAGATTTCAGAGATCTCTCGAGGTCTAAAAGCCTTAGCAAAAGAATTGAACGTGCCGGTCATAGCGCTTTCCCAGCTTAACCGTTCACTTGAATCTCGGCCGGACAAAAGGCCCGTTTTATCAGACCTTCGTGAATCGGGCGCGATAGAGCAGGACGCAGATATCATCATGTTTGTGTATCGGGACGAATACTACAACGAAGAATCTGAGGATAAAGGTGTTGCTGAAGTAATTATTGCCAAGCAGCGGAGTGGTCCTACCGGAAAAGCTCGGCTTCGATTTTTCGCCGAATACACCTTGTTTGAAAATTTAGCCGAGTAGCGCCTGCCGCGAAATCAGTTGTGAAAGCATTTCGTATAAAGACTCATAAAGTAGTTCACCCTTTCGACGAAGCCGCGAGGGACCTTTACGTAGCCACTAAGCCAGTCCGCCAGTGGCAAGAGGATGCTTGTGTCGCCTGCGGTCTAAGCCTGACCGAAATAAACGACCTCGCCCAACTACCTGCCGAACCAGGTATCGTCTTCTTTGACGATGTATTTTTCACAGAAATGGCCTTACGTCACTTCACTGCTGATGCAATGACTGTCGACGAAGATATTGCTCTGGCGATGCCTAATTCGCACGCAGCAAGAGCGACCGAACCTGCCGGCGAGGTCAACCGGGGAGAGGATGGCAGTTTCATTTTTGACATCTTCGCTCTTAAATCCGGGCGTTCTTTCTCTTCCCGAGACGAATTACAAAAAGCATGTGTGCCCAAGGTTCAAAAGCTAAAGAACGCGCCACTTACCGTTCGTGTTCCCGACTTCAATGACGGTCCCGGCTTGGTAGATGTAGAGATCACAGCTCGCCTCGTGGCTCACATTCGACATTGGGTGCATTTACTTCGTCTTTCCCAGATGTCTGTCGCTGTATTGTTGTTGGATGCATTTCGTCGAGAGCCTTCAAGAATTATCCGAACGAAGTGGCGCAAGCGTCTTGGCCGGCCCTCTGATGATCTTCGAAATTTTATCCATCCATCGGCTTTCGTTCATCCGACGGCACATATAGAAAATTCAATCATTAGCGAAAATTGCACTGTTGGACCTCATTCTCACATTCATTCTAGTGTGCTCGGCTCGGCTGTAAATGTAGGCGACCATGTTCGTTTGATGGGCTGTACGCTTGCAGAAAAAGTTCAGGTGTTACGCTCTTCTGACATTGCTTATTGTGCTGCAATGCCAGGTGCGAATCTTTCAAGTCAGAAAGTTCAGTTGTCTCTTTTTGGTCGGGATGTTTTCCTGACAAGCTATGCAAAAATCTTGGATGCAAAACTCAGAGGATCTGTCCATATCGAGTATGAAGGGCGGCTCATCGATCTCAAGACCTCATTTCTAGGTGGCTGTGTTGGTCATCGTTCCATATTGGGCGCTGACACAACGCTCCAGGCCGGGCGGGCGATTCCCTGTGGTGTGACTGTTGTAGGTGACCCCAATCACGTCATTTCTCGCGTTGGGAAGCACGAGCAGGGGGTCATACTGACAACCAAGCGAGGAATACTGGTTCCATTGCCGTCCGTAAGCCCTGAAAGTTGCGAATAAGATAAGAAATTTGCAAAAAGTAGGGCAAATGTCCGACCCATATTTGAGTTCGAGGTGAAATGATGACCTTGGGTACGGTAAGAGGTGTTCGGGAGCTAGAATGCGTGATCACGTAAATTCATCAATTTTCTCCAAACAACGGATGTTGTTTGGAGCATGCACGTTATTGATTGCAGCAATATTTATCTCTGCTTGTGGTGAAGCAGACACCTTTTCGGTACTCCGCCCTGATTTGATCCCAAGCCCTGAGCCCGGAACAGAACTTCAGTTTGAAGAGGTTGTCCTGACTCGAACGAAGCCAGGTCCTGTTCGGGTTGCTCTCACCAACAAGGGACCCGGGGTGCTAACGATCGATAGTGCAGTCATTGAAGGAAATGGTGGGTCTGCATACTTGTTGACTCAAGCTCCCGAAGTCGTCCTACCGGGACAAACAAAAGAGGTCGTTGTCCGATTCGATCCGCTCGCTCCGGGTTCGCAGCTCGCGGAATTAGTAATTACAACGAACGATTCTGATTATCCTTCTCTTCGCTATCCAATATCCGGGAACGCGCGTGAGCCATGTGTTTTATTCGCAGATCAAAGCCGACTTGCGTTCCTGGCAGGAGACAAGCGCGAAGTCAAACTCACGTCTTTGAGTTCGCACGAATGCGTTGTTGAGCGAATCTTCGTTGATCGAAGTTTGTTCCCAATCATCGAAGAACCAGATGTGCCTTTTGTGATTCCGGGCGGCCAATCAATTACGCTAACGATTGAGCATATCGCCGCAGCAACAAGTCCTGGTGTCCCGGTTCGTGAACTTTTGATTCGTGAAGCTGAAGGGTCAGAACTTCTCGTATTACTTGAGGGCGAAGCACCGCTATCAGGCTGCGTGACGGCCTTTCCAACGGAGATTGTTTTTCCGCAAACACAGCGAGGGCAGACTGGTCGGAGGCGCGTGGAAATTATGAATAGATGTCCTCGCGCAGCGACGATAACCTCGGCTGTTGTGAGCCGGGCCTGGGAGGCCTTTGATGTTGAAGGAACTTTCCCACAACTCATTCCACCTGGCGACAAATTAGATATCTGGATAAAATATATCCCTCAGACAGAGTTCGATTTAGGGCGTATAACAATTAACACAAACGATGCTTCGAGCCCGCAAATTCGCGTTTTGGTTCAAGGAACAGCGGCACTTCCTGAAATTGAAGCGTTTCCCTATGAACTCGATTTCGGCACTGTCGTTTATCGGAATCCGACTGGAACGACACAGCGCTCAGAATGTACGTCGGGGGCGCGTTTTGTAAATATTTTTAGTACGGGAAGTGCTCCGTTGCGCGTAAACCGTTTTGACTTTGAGAGTACAGGCGATAATCTTTTTGAAGTAACTGGTGTTCGCGTTAACGGGAATGTGATCCCCAACTTTGCGCAAGGTTTCGATATTCCATCAAATCTCTCCGCCGAAGTCGCATTGCAGTTTTATCCAACTCGGGACACCCCTGAAATGCACAACACCAATTTGATTATTGATCATAATGGCGGGGATCAGACACCGCTGCGAATCAAATTGACCGGTAAAGGCGGTTTTGACGGCTTAGTCACTGATCAATTTACTCAGCTAACCGGCCCTAAAGTAGATATCCTTTGGGTCATCGATAACAGTTGCTCCATGTATGACGAGCAAGCCCGGCTTATTGATAATTTATCTGAGTTTGTATCGTACGCGGACAGTCAAAATGCTGACTACCAGATGGGCGTTATTGTTACAGACTCTCGGTCATCCAATGCAGGAAAGTTAGAGTTTTGTTATCCGCATCCCAGAATTATTAGGCATGATTATCCGCAAAGAGAAGAAGCTTTTCGATGCTTGTTTGAAGTGGGTGTGACCGGCTCATATATCGAGGCAGGTTGGGGTGCTGCAATGAGAGCACTACAGAGGGCGTTGCGAAATGATGACCCTATTCGCAATCGTAACATCGGATTTCTTAGAGATGACGCGAGTCTCGCCATTGTAGCGATGAGTGACGAAGACGATCAGTCTCTAGAAAGCGATAATTTACTTCTTAGATTTTTTCAAACGATCAAGCCTAACACCCGAACCAGCGTGCATGCGATTGCGGGACCGGTGTCTGAGCCTTGTATCACACGCCGTGCCGCGCCTGGATATAGATATAAATGGCTTACGGACCAATTTGGTGGGCTGTTTCAGAACATTTGCCAAGAAGACTGGCAGCCCGTGTTGCGGAACTTGGGCCTGAATGTGTTCGTTCCCTTAGAGGAATGGAATTTGAGTCAACCTGCTGACCCTGGCTCTCTTGCCGTGACGGTCAATGGACAAGCTACGTTGCGAGATACTCAGAACGGATACACGTACGATGTTTCGAGAAATGTCATTCGATTTAACGGAGCAGCAATTCCGGACCCCGGTCAGGAAATAAGGGTTGAGTACCTCAATAATTGCCGTCCGTAGATAAGCTCTTTATTGAACATCGACAATTTCAAATTCCCGTAAGTCATTCCGAATACGTACTTCAATGAAATCTCCTCTTTTCTTTCCCATCAGTGCCTGACCTAATGGAGATTTCGGAGTAATGACCATTATGCTTTCTTTATTTACAGTCAGCTTCATTCCGCCCGCATCCCCTGCAAGGAAGTAGACTTGCTCAGTTTCGCCATCATCAAGACGAATGAGTGCAGTGAGCCCGATGGGCGCGCCTTCAGAGAAGTTCTTGAGGATAATATTCCGAAAGCGTCCGATGCAGTCCGATAAATGTAAGACCCGCTCCGCTTGAGCCCCTGCGAGATAAGAAGCCTCAAGTCCACGAGTGTCATACTGGTTCTCAGCTTTCGCGTCCTCGTGAGTTGCTCCTTCACGAGCTGAGTCCGCGGCTTTTTTGGCCGTTTCTTGCTCTAAGCTTAGATTTTCGCAAATTTTTTTAACGATCAATTGTTTCATTTATCGAGTTTTCGATGATTAGCACGGAATCATTTAGATTAGTGCCAAAATATACCCATTTACGACTTTGAATCTGTGCGTATATTAGAGAAGTGAAGAATTTATTCCGACTGATTTTCTCAATTTTTTTCCCACCCTTGGGAGTTTTTCTGTCTGTTGGTTTCGGAAAGTCATTCTGGATTAATATCCTTTTGACCATGTTGGGATTTATCCCAGGTTTGGTTCACGCAGTATGGACTATTGCGTCACGGGCTCAGCGCAGCTCGTCATCGCGTCAAATTTCAGGCTCAAATCAGCCACCTCGAAGTGTCCTGTAAATTTTACGAAATTTTCATTTTATTTTCATTCTAGTGCTTTGACCGAATGTCGTCTTTTCAGCTCTGATCTCTTCATGATAGCCATCAAAAAGTTATGTGTGGCGTAATCGGATTGGTTGTTGAAAAAAATCGTGATGACCTTGGAAGGATCGCAGCTGAACTGCTGGAAACCTTGGAGTACCGTGGCTACGATTCAACCGGCGGTGTTTTTCAAGGTGCAGATGAATCGTTTGAGTTACTCAAAGGCGTGGGTGCTCCTTCGCAAATGGTTCACGAGCTTGGAATCACTAAGAAAGCTGGACACATATTTTGTGGACAAGTTCGTTGGGCGACATTTGGCGCAGTCGATGAGGTAAATTCGCAACCTCATAAGGTTGATTGCCATCTTACCATGTATGGCGCACACAATGGTAACGTAACAAATTGTGATGATCTAAAAGTGTGGCTTCAAGAGCAAGGTCACAAAGTGTTATCTGACAACGATGGTGAAATGGTTGTTCATACCATCGAGCACTGCTTTATCGAAGAATTGTCTCGTTTATCAGAAGAGAAACGGACAGATGTTTCTGAAAGAAAATTGGCAATGAGACATGCCATTTACAGGGCTGCTGCGATGCTCAAAGGCTCGTATGCAGCAACAGTCGTTGATCCTGTCACCCATACAATGTGGGCAATAAAGCAAGGTTCTAGTCTGTATTTTGGAGTAGGAGAAGACAAAAAGAGTGGTGGATATCGGATTACTTCTTCAGATCTTTCAAGTGTTTTACAACTTACTCGCGTTATTGTTCCGCTCAGCGAGGGAGACTTTGTCGAATTTGATGGCACTTATCACCAGATCTACGACATCAAAACCAAGCAACCCATTTCTCGAGAGCCTATTCGTAGCCGCCTTCGTGCTAAAGATACTGCGTTATTGCCTCAATTCGACACCTTTATGGAGCAGGAGATTAGCGCACAAGAATCAACTGTTCGAAAAGTGGTGACGGCCTTCACAGGCCAAAGCGCGGCCGCTAAAGCGCTTTCTCCATTTTTAGAAAGTGTGACACCGGATGATCGTAGCGGTATCTCTAAAGGTCTTGATGACCTAAGGGATGAATATGAAGACACTGTAATTCGGGAAAAATTCTATCAGTTGGTCGATTCTCCGGCGAAGCAATGCTTGATTCAATCCATCCCAACAGACATTTTTCAAAAGGGCGTGAAAGGTACAAATGAGTCTTTATCCGAACGCTTTGTTTCGACCGAAAGCGGTTTCTTCGTCGATTTATTACCAATGTGTCGAGATAAAAAAGACATTATGGCCCTTCGTTTACTGGATGTGATGCTTAGTCAGTCAGAGGTTCGTAACTTTTCGGCCGCAATCGAAGGATTCACTGATGCATGTGTTTCCACTGTACAATCGGGTGGCCGCTTGTTTGTTGTTTGTTGCGGTAGTTCCTATAATGCAGCCAAGGCCGCGACTTTATTTTTCAACGAAATTGCAAGAACGGAAATTGTGCCGGTGTTACCGGGAGAATTCCGTGGACAGTATTCACGTTCTTTGAAAGATGGTGACCTTATCATTGCGATAAGTCAAAGCGGGGAAACGAAAGATCTTATCGATGTCTTAAACTCGGTAATAGCGAGCAAACTAAATATCGCTCGAGTAGCGATCGTGAATAATATCAATTCAACTCTTGCTCAAGAAAAGTGCGATGTTGTTATACCACTCCGATGTGGACCGGAGACGGCTGTCCCTGCAACAAAAAGTTTTATGAATCAAATGGCTGTTTTGTACTGCTTATCATTGAAACTCGCAGAAAAAAAACTTGGACGCGGTCTCTTTGACAAGGGAGTGAGCACCGAGGTGAGCGCTAATCTCGCCGTACGAACCGAAAAGTTGTCTTACCTGCCTGAGTTGATACGAGAAACGGTCGAGAATACTGAAGATGCCGTGGAGGACGCGGCGCAGAGATTGTTTTTGAAGCCAAGTATTCACATTCTAGCAACCCGAATAAATGCAGTTGCTAAGGAAGGTGCACTTAAAATTAGAGAAGTTGTTCTGAATCACACTGAAGGATTTGAGGGTTCCGAGTTCAAGCATGGACCTAATACAATTTTAGGATTTAATACCCTCTATGGTCCTACTGACCTTGAACAAATTTTACGGGTCGTGTCGTCGAATCTTGAGAAAACAGTAAGGGACGCGACCAATGCTAATCTTGATGGCGATGCTGTGAGCCGATTGTGTCAAGCTTTACTCGACTCGGTCCTTTCGACAGGAACAACACCGTTTGGACTCAACGGAAAAGAAGCTGAAATTCTCGCAAAAAATAACGTTGCTGAAGATTATATTGCTGCGATTGATACCAATTACCCACTGATTTACATTACTGGCCCTGAGAGTCTCGATGTTAATCTAACGATATCTGCCCTCAACACGCATAAGATTCGAGGTTCGATGACCGTGGTCATCGCAGAAGAAAACGATGCTTTGCGACAGGCTGCGACCAAATCTCCGGCGAACAATGAGCAATATCAGTCTGTGTACATTACTCTTCCACGAACGCACGACACGTTAATGACTGTTTTTTCCTCGACGGTTGTTTTGCAGCGTTTGGCTTTAAAGATGAGCAAAATGAAAATGGCATATTTAGACCGGGCGGGAGTTCGAGAGCACGGGGTGCACCCTGATGTTCCCAAAAATGTGAGTAAATCAATTACGGTAGATTAATCGAGTTCGGAATCAACCAGTTCGAACTCTCGCGCAATTGTTCCTGTTCGATCGCCGACAGTGACTCTTACGTTGACTTCGAAATTTTCTGTCTCATAGTCGAACGTCGAGTTCCACCCAAATGGGTGGAAAATAGGACCTCCATAAAAGTCACTGTCGTCCTTGAGTAGTACATATTCGAGCCTGTTCATGAGAATGTAATCGGTTGAAGCCACGGTCGAGAACCTGTTTTTGACCATGATACTGGCACATACTTTGTTTCCCGAGAGGTTATTTCCCTGGACTTGTAAGTCATACACGATCATGGCCATACCTTGTGCCCCTTGAACGATTTCAAGTCGATCTTCGTTGAGAAAGGGCTGAAATTCGAGTCGTGTTCGGCCTTCACCTAGCTCTAGGGTGAGATCTGAAGCGTTCCCCACTTCTGTCGGCGCTTCCCCTTCGCAGAGCTCTCCTTCGCCGGGCAGGGCCCCGTTGGGGCCGACGGGAGTAGACGCCCCGAAACAGCCACATAGGGCACTTACCAGAGCAATCACAATCAAAGGGGGGTATTTCACCATCTATGAAGAGAATAATTTCGAATTCCCAAGATAGCAAGATATGTCCTATCTACGTTTTCAGTTGATAATAGTGCACATTATTCGGTTTCAGGGGCTTACAGCTTGAGTTTCTTGTGCGTGGAGTGTTTGACTCGATTGGGGAACCTTTGCTGTTTTGACTGAAGTACTATTTGGACAAGCGTATTTCTTGAAATTTGACCCCAAGCTATACGCAAATATGCAGCCTTATCCTCCGCTGGGATGTTTATACGCCGCTGCTTATCTTCGTGAGAAACAGTTTGATGTCGCGGTATTTGACGCCATGTTGGCGAATTCCGAATCTGAATGGGATGACGCACTTACCACGCATCAGCCGAAGTACGCGATCTTGTACGAAGACAATTTTAATTATTTGTCGAAAATGTGTCTTTTGAGAATGCGAGAAGCTGCGTTCAAAATGATCCAAATGGCCAAAACAAAAAAATGTACGGTCATTGTTTGTGGTTCTGACGCGACTGACCACGTCCATGAATATCTGCGCGCAGGGGCTGACTTCATTTTACTTGGTGAAGGTGAAGTCACTCTAGGGATCTTAATGGACCACTTAGTCGGGAAAGAAGTGACTGATTTATCACAAGTCGATGGGCTAGCTTACAAAAAAGACGATCAAGGTGCCAACGATGAAAATTCTCTCGTACAAATCGGCAAACGGAGAAAAGTAATTCGCGACCTTGAAAAAATACCTTCACCGGCTTGGGACCTCGTAAATATTGATTCATATCGTAAGGTTTGGCTCCAGCGGCACGGATATTTTTCGATGAACTTAGTGAGCACGCGTGGATGTCCTTATCATTGTAATTGGTGCGCTAAGCCAATTTGGGGCCAGCGCTACAATGTCAGAAAACCCCAGTCCGTCGCAGCAGAGATGGCGTATTTGCATAAGATGTATCAGGTGAATCACATATGGTTTGCGGATGACATCATGGGTTTGACACCGGGATGGTTTGCCAAACTTTCGGAAGAGCTAGAGGCAAGAAAAATCAAACTACCATTCAAGTGTCTCAGTCGCGCTGACTTAGTTCTTCGAGGCGACACGATTGAGCAATTGGCTCGTGCTGGCTGCGAAATTATTTGGCTTGGAGCGGAGTCTGGTTCTCAAAAAATTCTTGATGCTATGGATAAGGGAACAAAAGTTGAAGAGATCTATGAGGCGACGAGTCGTTTGCAGGCAGCGGGAATCCGAGTCGCTTTCTTTCTTCAGTTTGGTTACCCCGGTGAAGAATTCGAGGACATCAAACTGACGATGAAGATGGTTCGAGAATGCGCACCTGATGAAATTGGTATATCCGTTTCTTATCCACTGCCTGGTACCAAATTCTATGATGCGGTCAGCCAGCAGCTTCGCGAAAAGAGGAATTGGGTCGACTCAGCGGACCTCGATATGATGTATAGCGGCACTTTTGTGACTGATTTCTATCGTCATCTCCATAAGGTCGTACATAAAGAATTCAAGACGATGCAATCATTTCGATACTTGAAATCGGAAGGAATAAAAAGTTCGGTTTTTGGTAGCAAGAATGTTCGTAAAGTGGCCGGAATGGTATATCGGGCGACGACTCTCCCTTTAGCATGGCGTAAATTGCGTAAATTGGCCCAAGTACCAAATGATGCCCTCGGAGCTCTTCCTAAACTAATGACACATGAGGAAGCGGCGAAACCTTCGCCGCAATCAGACTAATGGATATACTTCTCAGTCATGGTTACTTTCTTGAGGAAGACCCGGGCGAGAAAGCCATCATGCGTCCTTATCCTCCTTTGGGCCTTCTTTATATTTCAGCTTATCTGAAGCAAGAGGGTTTTGACGTTGCCGTTTTTGATTCCACCTTTCGACAAAAAGAAGAGCTTTTCCGTTACATTGATACACATAATCCACCGATTGTTGCTTTGTATTGCAATATGATGACTCGGATTTCGGTACTTGAGCTCGCAACGTATGCGAAAAAACAGGGAGCGATTACGGTTGTTGGCGGCCCGGAACCTGTAAACTATGCTGAGGATTTTCTGCATCGAGACGTCGATGTTGTCGTTGAGGGAGAGGGCGAGCATACTCTAAGCGACCTTTTACCTAATCTAAGAAAGTATGGGCTTTCGCGCCTTGAATCAATAAAAGGAATTGCGTACCTTGATGAAGGTGGTCAACTCATTCGAACGTTGCCTCGAGCTAAAATCAAGGATTTAGACGCTTTACCATTTCCCGATCGAGAAGCGATATCGATTGAGCACTATTTGTCAGCGTGGCGCGAACATCATGGTAAGGGCGCTGTTTCCCTGATTACAGCGCGTGGGTGCCCATTTAGGTGTAACTGGTGTAGCCATTCCGTTTTTGGTCACAGTCATCGTCGCCGTTCTCCAGAAAATGTTGTTGAAGAAGTCCAACTCATTAAGGACCGCTACGACCCTGAGCTACTTTGGTACGCCGATGATGTCTTTACGATAAACCGCAAGTGGTTTTTTCGATATGCGCAATTGCTAAAGGAACGAAACCTTGCGATTCCGTTTGAAACAATTTCAAGAGAGGATCGGCTTGATAAAGAGGTGGTGAGCGAACTTGCTGCCATCAATTGTTATCGATTATGGGTTGGGGCTGAATCTGGCTCGCAACGCGTTTTGGATCGTATGGAGAGGCAAACAGACGCTCGCCGTGTTCGTGAGATGATTCGTGAACTCCAGCAGAACGGTATTCAAGCAGGAACATTCATTATGCTTGGTTATGAAGATGAAGATGTGAGTGATCTGGAGGCAACGGTTGCTCACTTGAAGGCAGCACTCCCTGATGAATTACTTACAACAATCGCTTATCCAATCAAGGGTACAAAATATTACGAAAAAGTCGAAAGTCGCGTACGACGGCTAAAGCTTTTTGAGGAATCTTCAGATCGGGATCTCGTGATTACGCAAAGACGCACGAAGAAATTTTATGAGCATGCAAGGCAATGGATGGTTACAGAGGTGGATTTGCAGCGTGTAAGAACCGGGCTAAAATCTGTATCTCGAGTCGAATACGCCCGCATGCTTACGCGGTCTAAGAAGGGCAGGCTTGGGATGCTTGCAACACAATTTGAACGGGTGAAAATCTGACACGCGATGATAGATCATCAGAAACAATATCAAATTGGCTTTGACCTTTGCTGAAGGAGTCAGACATGAGGATTGGAATAATTGTTCCGGGTGGTATGCATGAGGATGAACCAATTCCAGCACTTATCTCACTTGTGTCTCATCTCTCGCAAAAACATCAGGTTTTTGTAGCTTGTTTAGCAGGCGAAACTGAGACATTTGCAATCGCTAACGCTGAAGTTAGGGTCATTTCTGTGCCCAAGATTTTTTCTCAAAAGGCCACTTTGGTTTCTAAATTGATGAAGTCTGTTTTGTGGTTTCGTGACAAGAATTTAGACGTGATACATGGCTTTTGGGCGAGCCACCCTGGCTTTATTGCAGGTACCGTTGGTCGAATGCTATCGATACCAGTCGTTGTTAGTGTTGGCGGTGGAGAACTAATTTGGCGCTCTGAAATCTCATATGGTGGGGCTTATTCACTTAGGAGACGACTGATATCTCGCAGTGCACTCGCCATGGCTGACCGCGTAACGGTTGGAAGTAAATTTGTTCAAGGTCAGGTGAGAGGAACGACCTCTGTCATTCCGCTTGGCGCTGAGCTGCGTAAGATCTCCCACTTTCGAAACCAGCCAGCAGAGGTTTTTCGAGTTCTTCATGTCGCCAATATTCAAGCAGTAAAAGGCCCAGAAATAATGGTGCGAGTTATAGAGAAGATCCTTTCTCAAAGAGACGATGTTGTATTTGAATGGGTCGGCGTTGATACGATGAACGGCCAGATTCAGCAATGTTTGTCGCGATACGGCCAACGTGTTCAAATGCGTGGGAAGCTTCCGCATCGAGAGCTTTTGACGGTATATGATAGAGCCCATGTTTATGTTCATACATCACATTATGAAAGTCAGTGTGTTGCTCTATGCGAAGCCGCCGCTTCAGGTACGCCCATTGTTTCAACCTCAGTTGGTATCGCTAGTACGATAGATGGCGCGATTACTCATAATATTGGTGACGTCGGCAGTATTTCGTCCAGCGTCAATCTTTTACTCGATGACAGGAGTAAAGCCGCGAGCCACTCCCAAAAAGTGTATAAATGGGCGCAGCGATATAACGCTATATGGACAAAGCAAGAATTCGAGCGCATTTACGCTGATGTAATAACCGAAGCACATAAGAGCGAGCAATAATGCACATTGTTAAGATAAATTTTGCTCAGGCTAAAAACTTCAAGTCGGCAGAAGAACTCATACATAAGTGGCAACTGCTGGACTTGCCGCGCGCGATAACAAAGCTGGGCGCTCAAATCACCTTAGTACAATTCAGCGATAGAGAACTCGAGTTCTCCAAGGATAATATACGAATTTTTTGTGTGCCGGCGCCGAGTTACATACCTCGGTCGTTGCTTCATCGCGTGCCGATTCTGAATATATTATTGAGAGTTCGTGGGCTATCGCCGGATGTGATTCATATCGAAGGCTTACATTTTCCGTTTCATACGTATTGGATGAGGACACTCTTTCCGTACACTCCACTGTGCGTCCAAGATCATGCGAATAAGATGCCTGTAAACTTTTTTCGTTCTCGTTTTTATCAGTTTGTTTATAAGCGAGTAGATGGCGTCTTATTTACATCTCGGGAGCTGGCCGATATTTTTTTTGAAAGAGGTTATTTTCCGAAAGGCCTCTCGATATTCGAGGTACTTGAGGGAACAACGACATTCACACCTGCCGAGGACCAGAGATCAAGAAATGCTCTCAAGCAACCAAGATTTGTTGTTGTTGGAGATTTGATTAAGACGAAAGACCCATTAACTGTTCTTTCAGCTTTTGGAGCGGTACTAAAAAAGCTGCCCGAGGCAACGCTTGATTTCTATTTCCGACGAGACTTTATGAGATCGGAGGTAGAGGAGCTGTTAGATGCTCACCCTTCTTTACGCAAACGAGTGCGGTTAATGGGAGGAATAGAGCACGAGAATTTAGAAGAGGTTTTTCGCAATACTGATTACTTTATTTCTGGAAGTACTCGAGAGGGTGGCGCGTATTCGTTGATTGAGGCCCTAGCATGTGGAGTTACTCCAGTGGTTACGGATATTCCGGTTCATAGAACCATTCTAAAAAATGGACTTGTTGGAAAGCTTTATCCCATTGGTGATCATACCGAATTGGCCTCAAAAATTATTGAGGCTCACAGCGATGTGTCCCCAGATATACGTTGTATCAATCGGAGACATTTTGAAGAACATCTCGCGATTGACGTCACAGCTCAACGCTTATTAGATATCTATACATCGGTCCAAACGATACGAACTTCAGGTGGCTAGGCCCCACCCAGGAGCTGAAAACTCAAGTTTTCCTTTCGTTCCGATATCTGGAGGACTGCCAGGGACGTCGATGATGAATTCACGTCCGTTGTCAAAGCAAGTGAGCCTATAGTGACTTCCGAGATAAATTTTTGCAGAAACGGTAGCTGACCCATCCGGGTCTGAATAGAAACGAAGAGCATCCGGTCGAAATAAAACTTGCGTCTCGCCTTCGTAGGGTTGAGCTAAAGATAGTACACCCCAGGCTGATTTTGCAGTTGTTCCAGTAGCATCTGCAGGCAATAAATTTACTGGACCAAGAAGTTCTGCCACTGCTTTAGTCGAGGGTCTACGGTAAAGTATCTCAGGAGTGTCACATTGTGCAATTGTTGCGGTTCCTCCTGATTTTGTAAAAACGGCAATGCGTGTGGCGTGAGCCATCGCGTCATTTTGATCATGCGTAACAAAAAGTCCTGCTTTGTTCTCTGCGGTCAATGTATCGACCAGGCTTTGACCAATTCTGGTTCGTCTGGAAGTGTCGACGTTTGCAAAAGGTTCATCGAGAAGAAGAAGGTGAGGGTTTGGTGCGAGCGATCTTGCAAGCGCTACTCGTTGCTGTTGTCCGCCCGATAATTCGTTCGGTCGACGGTTGGCCAAATCTCGAATTCCGGTGAGTTCAAGCAAGGAATCGACCCTGTCTGCGTCGGGCTTACTAAGTCCGAACCCAATATTTTCTCTTACGCTCAGATAAGGAAATAGAGCATAATCTTGAAAGACCAGACCGATACCACGCTGCTCAATGGGAATTATAGTTTTTCCGTTTGACGCTACGAGCTCTCCTCCGATGACTATTTCGCCGCTTTTCGGCGTCATTAAACCAGCGATGCATCGCAAAAGAGTCGTTTTTCCACAGCCTGATGCACCTAGCACTGCAATGAGCTCGCCTGGAGCTACTTCTAAGTTTACATTTGTAAAGACAGAGGTGTCTTCAAACCGGCATTCCAGGTTTTTTATAATGAGTGGTTTAGGCATAGTTTCTCCATCTGAGTGATGCGATAACTGTGACGAGAGCAAGAAGAACTAAGGTCAGTCCGGCCCATCCAGCGTCTGGAAGGAATGCATCTTGATATCGGTCATACATACGAAAACTCAGGGTGTGAAGACCCATGGTGCCACTAAGCATAAGAGTTACCGGAAGCTCCTTCATAATTGCAAGGATTGAGATAATAAGTGCGGTGGTCATGCCAGGAAGCAGAGCCGGAATTGTGATGCATTTAGTGATCTTAAACCAGTCCGCATGAAGCGCCCGAGCGACCTCTTCTTGTTGTATCGATAATCGTAGAATATTTGTCTTAATACTAGAGTACGCTTCGGCAATGAATCGTGTGGCATAACCGAACATCAGAAGAATTCCGCTCCCACTAAGGAACGTATACAGCTCAGAGCTACTGTTCGTGAGCCGGGAAACTGTTAGCGCGAATAGAAGTAAACCAAAAGCCAACAGAACTCCTGGAAGCGCTGAACTCAGATAAATGATTCGTTCTAGCCACGGAGCCATCTTAGATTTTGAACGAGCGATGTACCATGCGGGAAAAAACGCACAAGATACCGTGAATAGGGCGCCGGTTATCGAGATGAGAGCAGTATCTTGCAACGGTCCATAAAGTGATGATTCGCTAATTCCACTTTGAACCCATTTGACAAGTTCCGTAGAGGGCAGAATAGCCCCAAAACATATCACTATAATTTGAATGCCGTATGTCAACATTTTGGTCATCAGAGGCAGTTCTCGATATGAAGCCTTTCGAGCATTCGCGACGGTTTCTCCGCGGTGGTCTTTCCCTCGAAGCCAGTCGGCAACGAAGAATAGCGGGATACTTACCACGAACAATGCGGCGCCTAAGATGATCGCTCGTAAGCTTTGTTGGCTATTCACGGCAAGGTAGAGACGCCAAGTCAGGGTGGGGGTATTGAGCATGGCGACGGCACCAAAATCGCTGATTACGTATAATTGTGTGAGAAGGAGACTGTAGGTGAGAGCGGGACGAAGTCTTGGGAGAGTTGCGACTCTAAAGCTTGTCCACCACTTTGCTCCTAAGGCCCGAGCGGCTTCCTCTTCTTGCACCGGCATGCGGTTCAGCGCTGCGCTCACTAAAAGCTGCACGAGCGGCACGGTCGTAAGGGTCAGCGTGAATGCCGCCGCCCAGAATCCCGAAAAGGTCTTTAGTCCTAGTCCTGAAGGACCGAGCATTTCGCGCAATGTGCCGGCTAAAACATAGCTGGGTACCGCGAGGGGAAGTAGGCAGGCGCACGCGAGTAGCCTACGCCCCGCGTACTCAAAACGCCGCTCGGTATATGCAAGGAAGGTCCCTAGGCTCAGCGATAGTGCGGATACCAGAAACCCAAGCCCGAGAGTTAGCCAAAAAGACTCAGATAACCCTCGAGCTGCGATGCTGATTTCACTAACACCGTTACCGATCGCCGTAGGTGCTGAAACAAGTCCAAAAAGAGGGAGAGCGGGTAGGGCGATCCCAAAAATTGTTCCGCAACTAAGAATGAACCTTCGAATAGGCATGCCAGCGTACGATCATTGTAGCGGATAAACTATTCTATGCCGAGTTTATTGAGTAGTTGAACGCTTTTCTCCACGTCCGCGAGCACGGATTGGTCGATGTTGTTCAGTTTCAGTGCGCTAAGAGGCTCAACGTCTGGATGAGTCGCAATTCCCGGTTTTGTCGGATATTCGAATCGGTCTTTGGCGAAATATGTTTGTACTTCTGTGCTCACGAGATATTTGAGCAGTTTCTGCGCTGCATCTTGATTCTTAGAGCCTGAACGAATAGCAGCCCCCGATAGCATGAGAACATTCCCAGGATCATTGTCTTCTGGAAAGCTGAAATTAGCGGCTTTGTAATCGGTAGTCTTCAACTTGTGAAGATAATAGTGATTGACCCAACCGATTGAAATTTCACCAGCGTGAGCTGCCTTTACTTGTGGTGAGTTTTTCGGAAAGCGCATTGGTTCATTCGCTTTCATTGCGGTGAGCCATTTTTCAGTTTCTTCCTCGCCCCAAGTATGACGCAAGGCACTGATATGAGCATGAAGACTAGCGTTACCGGGAGCCCAGCCTATTTTTCCTTTCCATTTCGCGTCAGAAAGCGCCTTCAACGAACGAGGAAGCTGCTCAGGTTTGAGTTCGGCCGTATTGTATACAAGCACTCGTAGGCGCCCGGTGATACCGAGCCAGCGCTTATCGCTGGGCAGGAACCGCTGATCAATTGTGGAAGTAATAGCCTCAGGTAAAGGAGCAAGTTGGTCTTTTAATGAGCTTAAATAGCCAGAGTCTTGAAACCATAACACGTCCGCTGGGCATTGCTCTCCTTCCGCCTTGACCTGATTAGCGAGTGCTGGTGTTTTGTTATAGCGAACATCGATCGTTATTTCAGGATGTGCTTCGTCAAATTTCTGAAGAACAGAACCAACCAGTCCTTCGCTTCGCCCAGAATATACTACAAGCTTCGTTGCTTCTTTTTGTGCTGTTGCCGCAGCTGGTTTGGAAGTGGACTTTTTAGTTGGAGTTTTGTCCTTTGATGCGTCTTTGCAGGCTAGGACGGTTGTCGCGATAAGTGAACTCATCACTAATTGAGATACTTTGTAATTTTTCATAATGATCTAGTTTTGGTAAACGGTCTGATTACCTCGGTTAATGACGACCAGCAGCTCACGAGCGGGCTGATCGTCGGGGTGTTTTGCGATGTAAGTAGATAAGAGTTGGCTCGCACGATTGAGCTGTCCGACTTTGTGAAATAGTCTTGCAAGATGCAAGACCGCGATCCGTCCCGCTGAGCCTTTCATTGTGCTCGCTTGTTGGTACATGGCTTCAGCTTTAGCCAATGCTCCAGCCTGCTCCGCCAGCTGTCCCGCCCACAGGAGAACGTTTGGTGTGGCTTCTCCTGCTCGAATAAGTCGATCAAGAGCACGGCGTGCAGCTTGTTGTTTTCCGCTCTTTATGGCCAGCCGAGCCTCAAGTAGTGTGAGCGTCTTCGTGCGTTTTTGCTTAGGTATAAGTGATAACCAGCGATTAGCTTGCTCGTCTCTATCACTTTCTTCAGCAATTCGTACTCCGAGCTGAATCAGAGCTACCTCAGGTTGGGAGGCTTTTATTAATGTAGAGACGCGGGACAGCGCCTCGTCAAAATGTCCAGCGTGGTATTGAGCGAGTGCGAGACGTTTTTGAAGCTTTACGTCTGATTCATTGGCTAAAAGTGCTGCTTCCAGTGCCGCAAGCTTCATTTGCGTATCGTCCGATGAATCAGATATTGCAGCCAGTTGTTTCCAGACTTTGCGGTCGTTTGGAGCGCGTGCAAGAAGGGCTAAGGCAGCGTCATAGGCCTCTTGATTCTTACCTTGGTCTGTAAGCAAAGCAATGTCGAGTCGCCTAAAACTCAGGTCTTGTGGAAACCTGAGTATGGCGCGTTCGACGATGAGAGACGCTAGTCGTGCATCTCGAAGCTCATAGGCCACGCGAGCATAAAGTCCAAGTTCAGATGCCGTTGAGGAATCGATCTTTATGATTTTACCGAGAATTGTGGCGGCTTCTGCCCATTTACTCTGATCAACTAAAACCTGAGCCAACCCAATATTTGCCGCATTCAATTTTGGGTCGAGTTTCAGAGCGGCTCGGTATGACTTTTCCGCCATAGTAAGTTGATTCAGTGTTTGGTAAGCGTGGCCAGCAACGAGTGCGTGCAGGGCATCTTCGGGTCCTGAGTAAGATTTTATTATATTGAGTGCAGATTTTGCGTCGTTATTTTTTAGCGCCCTTTCGGCTCGATTTAGTACTTTTGCGAGCGCTTTGGGAACTTCACGAGGTTCCTCAGCCCAGGCTGTTGATGAGGCAAGCGCGACAACGAGCGTGGCCGCTAGAGATGAATGAATTAGTCGAGCTTCCATATAAACTCCATAGACACTTTTGCGGCCTGCGGGCGACCGTTACGACTTGATGGTTTGTATTTTAGTCGTTTCGCCGCGCGCCGAGCAGCTCTTTCAAAGACTCCTGAAGGAACGCTTTTAACTATTTTTATGTTGGTGACGCGTCCCATGCTGTCGATATCAAGTAATAGCTTTGTTGATCCCGTAATTCCGCTTCTTCGCGCCCTGCTTGGATAGTACGTGGCAAGATCAGGTTGATAAAGCAACACAGGGGGGCGGCTGTCAGCTCCGATTTGGTCGCCCAAGACATTACTTCCCCGTCCTGAGAATGATGGAAGCTGCATTTGTAAGTTCCAGCCGAACTTTGTGAGGTCAGTTTTTGGAACTTCTACGCCACCTAGGTTGTTTGTTTGCGAAGGAAGCTCCAGAGGTGGCAGTTGTGCAACGTTGTCCGTGAGGTCTATGCTTTCGGAGTCGTCGACTGGTTTGGTTTCTTTTGGTGGAGGCGGTGTTTCGATAACGCTGATTGGCATTTGCGCTGTGACTTCGGGTTCAGCGGTACTTGTCGCCGCATTCAAGCTACTTAGGCCGAACACAAGTCCAAGATTGACGCCGATACTCACAAGTGCCGCAAAGCCGAATCGTGGTAGCAAGGTTTGTGCTGGCGTCTCCTTCTTCACCTTCTGACTACTCCTTGATCGCGGCGACATCCACCTGAGATGCTCCGGCGAGTCGACACGTATCTAAAACTTTCAATAGAAGATGAGTTGGAACTTCGCGGTCGGCTTGGATGACAATACGAGTTCTATTCGTTTCACGAAGTGTATTTGAAACGTCCCGTATAGAATCTGGTGCCATGTGACGTCCGCCAATGTACACGGCGCCGGCACGATCGATGGTGACCGGTACAAATCCAGGGTCGACACTTTGTGCCATAGCGCTTTGCGGTCTTGAGATATCAACACCTGATTCTCGTACGAAACTGGTCGATACCATGAAAAAGATGAGGAGGATGAAGACCATATCGATGAGCGGTGCCATGTCTACGCTTGCTCCTCGCCGTTCTTTCTGACCGCCTAGCACTCGACTGCGACTCATATGACAACCTCCTCGCGGTGCTTGTTGAGGTATTCACTTTGGCGGCTAATCACGCGTTCAATTATGATTCCTGGCACAGCAATCGCGAGCCCGTATTGGGTGGTTCTTAGCGCGAATCCGATGCCGTGACCCAATTCAGAGATTCGACCGCCGTTCATCAATGCTTCGAAGCTTTCAATCATTCCAGCGACAGTGCCTAGTAGTCCGAGGAGCGGGGCGGAAGCAACAAGGGCTCTGAGAATAAGTATGCCTTTTCTTCCTGGAATAGAATCAGATTTTGCAGGTCCAAAAACAGCAAATAGTCTCTCTATGGCAAGGGTATATAATGCGAGAGACAAAATTGTCAGGGCGGGCATGATTGGTCCACCACTTTGATACCAATGAATTAGATTGGGCACTATTTCGCCTCCACTTTGGAGCGAAGGGTAAGAAGCAGCGTTCGGGCCTCCTCCAGAAGCGCCTGTCTTTTTTCAACGGCTCGACTCACCCAGGCGTGTCCCAACAAAAGTGGAACTGCTACAATGAGCCCGAGTTGGGTTGTGATGAGAGCCATTGAGATTCCGCCGGAGAGTAAGCGCGGGTTTCCTGTGCCGTGCTGAGCGATTACGTCAAATGTTCCTATCATTCCAGTGACCGTGCCCAGGAGTCCTAATAGCGGTGCAACACCTGCGGCCGCTGCGAGGAGGGTCAAAGAGCGTTCTAACTTGGGTTCTTCCGATAGAAGTACTTGTTCAAGCGCAGCTTCTCGAACCTCAACGGGCTCCGAAACCGTTTCAAGTCCACGAAGAAGCAGTCTGTCTAAGTCTGTAGCCCCCGCTTCTACGATTGCTTTGGCTTGGTCTAAATCTCCTCGATGGACAGCGCGTTCCACCGCTCCTATCGTTGAAACGCGCTGTTTTCGTACAAAAAGATAGAAGACTCTCTCGATGAGAAGTAGCAAGCCAAGGAGTCCAACCAGGATAATCGGCCACACAAATGTCCCGCCTTGTTCGAGCCAATTGGCCGAATCGGCATTTTTTCTGGGCATGTTTGAGAGTGTTCCATCGATATCAAATGGCAAAGTTCCTTCACGCCCAGGGGTAAATTTTTTCAGAGCTGCAAATTGTTCAGGGCTCAGCTCGGCGCCTCCAATAATCCATTTCCCGTCTTTTGTTTGGTTGACGAGACCGGAGGCTTCAGAGGATTGATGAATGGCGAGAGCTCGTGCGGCACCGAGTTTTATCAGCGTCATAGATTGTTGCGCGCCAGTTCGATCAAGCACGAAAGCTGTGCTCGCCGTTACGCTGGACATTGTATTGATATGATTCAATCGCTCGGAAGTGCCTGCAGCAACTGCTTGAGAAAAAGCATTCATATCGTCCAGATTGGCCGATGTTCCGGAGTAATTTGATGACCGTCGAAGCGCGTAAGAAAGCGAATCGATGGTTCGAATGGTCAGCGCTTTGTTTTTTTCTATTCGCTTTAGGTCTGCAGTGAGGTCCGTTTTATTTCGGATGAGTTCTTCTGTTTTCGATTCTTCTTTTGCGAGTAGAGAATGTAGGTTTTGGATTTTCTGGGTCCATTCAATTCGCTGATTCGTTCTTGACAGTCGCTCTTGCCCGAGTTTTTCTTCGGCTTTCCGACGCGATTTTTCAGCTTTTTTGAGCATTTGAAGCGAATCTGCGGAAGCTTGCGTTGCGACCATAAGAATCGGAAATACAAGAAGGACAGGAATCGTTTTCATTGCTGTACCTCCGTAGCCTCGGATTGGTTGAGCGGAGGCAATATTGGCAGTAGAACGATCTCAGGAGCTGCACGACCTTTAGCGATATTGCAAGCTTGATTAATCGCGCGACGTTCTGAATCATTCTCAGTTGCCGAAAGCTCCAATAATCCATTTTTTACAACTGCGTGACCCGCCCGCTTTCCGTCAAATGAGCGCCACCAAGCGAGTGCGCCACCCATCCTAAGGAGTTCAACGGCAAGAGGTTTGCCTTCGTAGCGACCGGTGGCTAATTCAATCGCGACATTCTTCATATTATTTTCAGTTGCTTCAAGTCGATTGAGTGCGCTTTGAATTTGGTTCAGTGCTTCCTGTTCCTCGTCATTTCGCTTTTGGATGACTCCGGGGACAAGCGTTTGGGCTTTTTGATCGAGCGTCGTATGGATTTTATTTGCGTTGCTCATGGCCAAATCTTTGAGCTTGGAAATGAGCAGACGCTGGGGCTCTATTTCCTTATTTTGCTTACGTAGAGTGTCTATTTGAGCCTCGAGCTTTTTCTGTTGGAGTCGCTGTTGTTCTATCCGCTGTCGCAGCGTCGCTTCTAAAACTTGAAGCCGTTGTCGCTCTTCTTTCCATCGTTGAGCCTCTCGAGAGTTTTCTCCTCGAACTGCATTTGCGGCTTGCAGGGCTGAAAGGATTCGGTCCGCAATGCGGCTGGTATTCGGTTCAGCGGAAAGAGAAAAAATGGGAGTCGACACTAAAATAGCGAGTGCACATATAATTGTGCATCGAATGACTATGCTTCGAAGGCGATTCGATTTCTGTGTTTTATTGATTCGATCCATTGTTGGGCTTGATGTAGTAAAAGCGGCGTATCCGTGGCCTTTATTGAAAATGAAAACCAATTTCAATAGGTATTTGATGGCTGCCATCTTGAGTTTCATTTTTGAAAAGGGCAACAAAAACCGGCTTACTCCGCGTTAATTTTAGCCTGACTCTATTTTAGGATTTCTGAGCGTTAGTATCAGCACTTATAAATTAAAATGTTTCCGAAGATTGGTTCACTCACGAGGTCGATTGTGGGGCCGAAGGTCACCAAGTCCCGAGTTGAATTCAAGCATGAGAATGCCTAGTATAAGCCCTTACATATTAGCGAGATTCATTAATCTAACGTGCGGGTCAGTTTGAGCGTTTTGTATTCAGTGGTGAAGCTCAAAGTAGGAATCGTGATGGTACGGAGCTCATTGACACGAACAATTCCTGACGCTTGACCATACGACCAAGTGATCGCTTCGCCAACTCTGCAGTGGAAGGCTTGAATTCGTCGGATTGTGACATCGCTAGTGATGGGTAATGTGCCTTTGTATTCGTCTGCGATCGCTGGGTAGCCATCTTCTGTGGCGGCTTGAGCTGCGGAGACGTTTACTTTTAGCGGGATCTCGAATCGGTCCCATCGATCAATGATTCTTGTGCTGTCCCATCTAAAGTAACGATTGAATACTCCAACGCGATCTCCGTTCCATCCTGTGTCACCAGCTACGGATACAGTACCCGCGTAGCCGCGGGTATCATCCCAAGTTTGTAGGCCATTCGGAGAACCGTCGCCAGGCGTTTCATCAGAGTCGCTGTTCGAAAAAGCGGGGAAAGCTAAATTTCTTCGTAAGAACGATTTAGAGTCGAACATACGATTCCAGCCCGAAGTCCACCAGTTAGAGCCCATTGTAGGATCAGCAGGACCATGTCCTCCTTCATCCCAGACGGCCACGTGTCCGACCTTGTGAAATTGAATCGCCTGATAGTAATTTTGCATGGTACGTGGGCTGGCGTGGACCACTGCTCCAAAGTGTATGGTCGGATCATCTTTACCGTGTCTGGTAAATATGAATTGATTTCGGCTTTCTTCACTCCGTTCGAAGGCAAGAGTGATGTCTTGTTGGTCCCAGACACCAGTACCGTTTCCTGAGTCAAAATTTTCGGAAGGGGAGCCCCAGTGCTCGCTTAGCTGTCTTATCCTCGCCGGTCGGTGGTTCCTTGGAATCATCTGTCCGATGGTTGCTTCGACCAGGGCAAAATGACGAGCATTCAAAATGCCCAGCTCAGCAGCACCTGCTCCACCCATGGATGGCCCTGTGACGTAGACTCTGTTTGGGTCTGCTCCTGGATAGTTTTTAAGCACCCATTCCACGAGATGGAGCACACGGCGTTGTGTAAAATTTGGTGTGGAACTTTCGTCTTTCATGCCCCACCAGTACGTATTATCTGGGTCATGTGGGTAAATTCTAAATTGGTCTCCTTGACCTCCGTTGTACGGTCCACCTCCAAATCCGTGCAGGTATACACGCACAGGTAGTGGACTATCCGGGGTTGCTCTGTCCGGAATAACAATTCTCGCGTCGTATTCTCGGCCGCTGGTGTTTGCCGGTTCGAGAAATGAATCAGTGATCTGCTGTAGTCGGATTCTAGTGTGATCTCCAAAACTCTCTGTTTCTTGAATCGTGGGAAAAGGAGGTGAGACGGAATCGTTCACTGAAATTGCCATGGTCGACGTCGCAATATCTTGTCCGTCCCAAACTAAAACTTTAACCTTGTAGGTTTTGCCGCCCTGGATGAAGTCAGGTTCAAACGAAACGGTATGTGATTCTGCATCAAATCGTGCGCCGGGAGGCAATTGGCTGACAAAAATACGAGTAGGGTCGCCATCGAAGTCCTGCGCCGGTATTACATATTCGAGTTCTTGGTATTCATCGACGCTAAGGCTCATTTGAGTACTTAATTGTGGAATCGAATTAAGAATTTCAATGGGAAGATGTTCAGTGGTGATGTCTGATCTCCGAAGATGAACCTGATATTTCCCTCTTTTTTGAGGAGGCAGAATTGCTTCTACAGTATTTCGACTCAACACTTGGGTTTCTAGAGGAAGCGTTTCAAAAACCACGAGGTCACCTTGGGTGAGATTCCTTCCCGTGATTCGTATCCGTGCTTCTGTATTTCCGCGTACCTCTCCAGGCTCAATTTTTTCGATCATTGGTTTTGGAATTTTAGACATTACATTGATTTCGAAGCGTATCTCTGCTGAGTCCCATGTGTCTGACACACGAATTCGCACAACGTGATTACCTACGTTGGCCTCGGATGTTTGCCAGGAAAACATTTTCGTCTCAGCGTCGAAGGTAGAGTTTATAGGTAGTTCTATGGCTTTGAAATTTAGGAGGTCGCCGTCTAAATCCTTCGCCTGCATCTCTAAACGAAGAGTCGTCCCTGTTTTCACGAGTTGAGGGCCCGGTGCTAATATCGTCGGGACCGAGTTATTCACTTGAAGAAGAATAGAATTGCTGAGACCAAATTCATTCTGTGAGATGACTTTATATTGACCTCTTGCAAGTTTCGGCGTTTCAAAAGTTACCTCATTGGAGGACGTCGTCAGAGGTGAGACTTGACTTTTTCCAACTTTAAATTGTGTTGTTGGAGAAAAGTGTTCGCCGAGAAGCGTGACTCTTAATTTTGTATTGCCCGGAATTTCAGATGGAACAATCGATAAAAGTTTCGGAGGAGTAGTCGAGCTTGTACACCCAGAGCAACCCGCTATGATTGACGCCGCTAAGAACACAAAAGCGAGAAAAAAATTTACTACAGAATGGGAGCAGGCACCCATAATGATACGTTCATGCGTATGCGCTTGGATGTCAATCTGACGAGAAGAAATGGCTTTAGTCTATGCTGCTAAAACAACATCGCTCACCAATAATTAGAGTTGATTATCGTTGAGCGTACGCCTGGCGAATTTCTTTCTTTGCTTTCTTTAGTTTGGGCTGAAGGCGGAAGGATAATTCAATCTTTGTATCTCCCTCCAGATACCTAACCTTGAGTGGCTTACCAAGGCATTCTGCAATATCGTGGATGGCAGTACATTGCCATCGAGTCATTCGTCCGAACGAACTCACGGACTCAACTTCAAGACGAAGAACAGAGTTCTCGTCCAAGAGCTGTGGGTCAGCAAAGAAACTTGCAAACTGTTTCCCGTCGGTACGGTTCCGTGTAATCGTAATCACTTCATTGTAACTCGAAACGTCTGCAGTCGTTTCACGGATTTGTTTCGATTGCGCCGGTGCTAAGGTTTCACTTGCCATTGCAGTCTGTGAAACCAGGAATGATGCCGTGATTGATAATCCAAGTGCTAAAATCATGTTATTTTGAATGTTCATCTCTTCATTTTCCTTTGCGGCACTCCGCCGTTATCTATGGCCAAGGCATCGACGTCCCGTGTGCTTGACTTAAGCTTTTGAAAAAAAAAAAGAGAGTTTTGTGAAATTCTAGAATTGATAAGTGTTTACGATGTCTCGAAACCCACGAAATATGAGGGTTGGTCCCGGAGTTGGGACGAAGAAACGAAAACTATTTTGACGCAGATGCTAAAAGATTAATGTTTATGGGAATCTTGAGGCCCTCATCTGGGCCAAGCTCTGCAACCAGTTCAACGCGACGAGTCATGCGGACAAATTTACGTAATGCGCTACTCACAAATTTCTTCGGTAAAGCATTCGGTTGGTCAAAGATCAGAAAAGGGTCTGAACCTGTGATTTCAAATCGAGAAAATCCAGCCGATAACAGTAGACTACGCAAAGAAGACTCGGTGAAAGATGTGCGGTGAGTCAGATCAATATATCGCCATCGACTAGCAATAACTGAATTAGCATTAGGTACTGTACAAACAAATTGACCAGCCGGCGCGAGGTTTTCTTGTATGGCTTTGAGAGTATCTACTTGTTCCTCTGGACTCATGTGTTCTAGGACGTCCGTAGCCATAATGAAATCAAAGGAATCAGATTGCGCACCCAACCAAGCTGACGTTTTTTCAACATGATGAGCGATAAGACCTCTATCGCAAGTTGTCTTCACTTGAGCAGCATTAATATCAATACCTTCTACATTTGTATAGCCAAGCGTCTTGAGCGCTTTTAGAGCAAGCCCAGTTGCGCATCCTATATCCAAAATCCGAATTGATTGATTGTCTGGAAGATGTGGCGCTAATGTTTTTGCAAAAAAATCTACGGCCTCAGGCCGGTCAAAAATATTTTCGTAATGGTCTTGATAGACATCTTTATTTGCTGCATTCACGATATACTTACTCTTCTGATACTGCCTCTTTCCCGGCGTCGACCCATCCTAAGGTCCCACCGTTCAAGCTTTTTACGTTACGATAGCCCAGGGATACCAAGAACAAAGTTCCCGATAATGACGCGTTTCCTTTTTGGCAGACGCATAATATCGGGGTGTCTTTGTTGTCAGGTAATACGCCGGTGAGGCTTGGGAGGTCTTTTAGTGGCATACTCACAGCGCCTGGAAGATGGGATTTCGCGTACGTCTCGTAATCACGCACATCAACGACAAAATGTTCATCTTGATTCATCATTTCGGCAGCACCGTCAATATCCGTCGTGAGATTATCGTTACCTCGCACATTTTCGATCATTTTACCGGCGAGAATCTCCTGCGTACTGGTGACTTTGGGACTTCCCATCTCTGGAATATGTTTGACGATTGAGGATGCGTATTTGAAGGCGTTGTCGCAAAAGATGACAACAGCGACAACTCCAGGCTCGTCGGGGATAAGTTTGAATGCGCCCGCCAGCGCCATCGCTGAGCTTGGCCCGGCCATAATGCTTTCTTCGAGATTGATTCTTGAGCACAGTGCAAAAGCGGTTTCGTTATCTACTTCTACCAACTGATCGTATTCTGCCGGGCTATAGAGTTCGGTTTGTTCGAGTTGTTTGAGACTTCGAACTCCTGGGATATCATGCCCAATGACCGGGTGAACGCCGATGATTTGAACTTCAGGATTTTGTTGCTTTAGAAATCGTCCGGTCCCGGTGATGGTGCCGCAAGTACCAAGGCCGCAAATAAAGTGAGTGACTGTTCCGTCGGTCTGTCGCCAAATCTCTGGTCCTGTAGTCTTAAAATGCGCTTCGGGATTTGCGGGGTTTTTATACTGGTTCAGCATATGATAGTCCGGCCGGTCTGCGAGGCTCATTGCTTTTGCAATAGCGCCCTCCGGTGCTCCAGGTGCGGGACAAAGATTGTCTTCGAGCTCGATAACGTTTGAACCGAAAAACCGTAACACCGTCCTTTTTTCTTGAGGGATAGCATTCGAAAGCGGAGTAGTGAGGGAGTATCCCTTTGCATTAGCTATCATTGCCAGACCCATTCCTGTGTTGCCTGAAGTTGGTTCGACGAGCTTTTGTTTCTCTTCGAGAAGGCCTTTTTCCTCAGCATCGATGATCAGGTTTGCAGCGACGCGATCTTTAACCGAGCCAAACGGGTTGTACCATTCGAGTTTCCCAAATACTTTTGCATGTTTAAATGGGGTCACACGATTGAGCTGGACAATAGGAGTTGGATTATCTTCGGTGGAGAGCAGACCAAGAATAGAATCGTAAACTCGAGTTTGATGATTATTCATTGCCGAAGGGGTTTAGCACAACCGAGGTACAGGAGAAACAGATACTGAAGCGTTCGAATTTAACAGTTTGGTCTGTACGACAAGCAGAGTGGTGTTTTTCCGGTAAATTGCGTGAGTGGTAGGTTTCGATAGTTCGATAAGTAAGACGGCCTCTAAATCCCGCCTTGAAAGTCAGGATAGTTTTGAGCGTGAAGTGAGCCACACTGTTGAAGGGAGCGTTACGAGAAGGACTGAAAAAATCCACGCAATTGTGCATGCCCACCCAATATTAACGTGATTCGCGATGCGAGGGACTGTGAGAGCAAAGCAGCTTACACTACTCGAACCGAGCATCATCGGTCCCACGGCGCCGGTTGGAACAGATTCGCCTTGGGACCACCATAAAGAGACCATTGTTGTCAGGAAGATCGCAGGGAAAACTGAGACCATCCCTGCAAGAAGTGATGATGTTGTATTATCGCCTTTTGAGATGAGCACACATCCGCCGATCGCTGTAGCAGCGAGAGTGCCTCGCGACGCGAGCGCGAGCCAAGAAACTCTGTTCTTGCCGCGGGGAGCTGGGGGGTTTCGGATACATGCCCATATACCGATTGTAACCATAGATAAGGTTGCAAAAGTACCGATATGCAAACCGCTCACTCCAAGATTTCTGAGTGCGTCCACACCGAGAACACTTCCAGCTGCAAGAGCAGACCAGACACAAAGGGTGATGCTGACCATAACAATAAGTTTGGTCCGGATATTTGCAATTGGAATCGCGGGAGGCAAAGTCCTCCATGCCAATAGAAAAAACGCATTAAGGAGCATTCCTACAGGTGTAATGTCCATGGCTGCGGCGAATAAAGCATCGGAAGGGGACTTTGCTGAAATCCCGATGGCTGCAGGAATAATGGTGCTTGGAATACTCCCCAAGAACCCGCCCACGATTCCACCGAATCGCTCGATGGCTCGGGTAATAAGAATTGCTGCAAGTCCCGCGAACAAGGCTGATAGAATTACCGGGCTATCCACGCAATCTGATTACTCGATTCGCGCTCTGTTGGCTCTAAGCTTTTTCTATTTATTTTGGCTTAGATTGATTGAAGAACTTCGATGAGCAATTTGAGAGCTTGCGGTACATAATTTTGCTCCGGCATGACAGCGTAAACATCGATATAGGAGTTCATTGTATATTCGTCGAGAATTCTGACGACCGACCCGTTTTCTTCGGACTGTTCGAAAAACTCGGGGAAGGCATACGTTATTCCCAGTCCTGATAGTGTAGCGGTGTGTAATAGTCGGTCGTCGTTGGAGGTTATATTACCACCGACATTTACTGAAAACGATTCGCCTTCTGCCGAACAAAAAGTCCAATTGCGATTCAGATAACTTAGGCAATTGTGTTCAATGAGTTCATTCGGGTGAGACGGTTTTCCGTGTTTCGCTATGTAAGTTGGCGAAGCAAACATTGCACCTTGAAGCCCGAACAGTTTTTTTTGACGAACCGAGCTGTCCGGAAAGCTAGTCATCGGAAGTTTGCCCGTAAGAATGATATCGAAGGTTTTTTCATACCCTGGCTTTGGACGTGAGTGTACTTCGAGAGTTATTTGAATGCTGGGATGATCCTCTAAGAATTGACACAGAACAGCCTTGAAGCGGGGCAGGTGAGCGATATAGGAGGCGACGATCATTTTCAGTGAGCCGGCAGAGCGACCTTGGTTCATCAAAATTTCTTCTTCTGCCGCTGTCACCAGGTCAGGTACGCTTTTTATTTGCTCGTAGAGTCTTTTTCCCGTTGATGTGAGGTGCACACTCCGAGTTGTTCGGAGCAATAATTCTGTTTTCAGTCTGGTCTCTAAAGTGCGAACGCGTCGACTCAAAACGGGTGAGGAAACTCCTGTTGCCTTTGCGGCTAGGGTGAAGCTTTCAAATTTCGCGACGGCAATAAAAGCTGCGTATTCGTCGAGTGAGCCTTGCGTCTTTACACTCATGACAGAAATACAGTATTTCAAAAACAGAGGTAGTCAATAGTCCTGCACTAGGTTACATCTCCTACCTATTGTTTTTAGGGTTTTCACGGTGAAGAAATGAGTATATCGCGACGGTTTATCGAAATCTGGGTACTTAGCACGATTTTCACGAGCTGCGTTCATTCGTCTCAAACCAAGTCTCTTCTCACAGATCCAAGTCAACGGAACTTGGCTTTTTTGAAAACTCGCGGCAGCACCGATCCGAATCAAGAAGTTGTTTTTTACTGGAAAGGCTCCATTTACGCTCGGTCGGACGATGCAAATTCACCCATAAATAAACACCCCAATAGAAAACCCATCCTCCAATTCGAAGGCTTCAATATCGCACGTTTTGTGCCGACGGATAACGGAATTCAAATGCTTAGTCGCGAGGTATCATTCTATTTCGATTCCCACGGTAGTGTCATCGATTGTTGGAAGAACCCCTATAACGGTCTCAGTCAAAAGGTCGTCCATGTGTATAATGATCCAGTTAATTTTAAGTTATCTGCGCCCGATTTCCGAGCTCACGGTGACGTCATTTCATGGTTCTTTGACGTAAACCTTGTATACCCTTCTCCTCTTTCTTTAGCTCGTTACGGCAAATTCTCAGCGGGAGATACTTACAGAAGCATGGAAATTTTCAATTTCCTTGTTAAGCAAGAAGACTTGCAAGATGAAAAGGTTCAGTCCGCACCAACACAGATGACGTGGTCTCGAGTCGGGCAGTTTCTTCCTTGGATGAAAATGGGCTCACAAAGCGGTGAGCTGGTTTACAGTACTTCTGGTTACAAAGTTCGAGATGGATTTGCCGGGCTTCCTCAAAATCTTCGTGACCTCGTATTATCACGAGCACCCAAATACGCGAGTGCACCAAGAGAATTTAATAAACCAAATATGACGAGTTGGCGATTCTTCAAGCAACAATACGATGATGGTAACTACGAAGAGCAATGTATCGACTCGTCAAAATCAAATGAGAGAGAAAAATGAGACAAACAGTTGGTATAAAAACGATTGGATTAGTAACGCTTATAGCCTTGTGCGCATGCGGAAAAGCATCTGATGTTGATAGCAAAGCACCAAACCCCCCTTCGAATACAACGCCGAACCTAGACGCTGGTGGTACCTCGGATCCTGTGCCTGACGCCGGGACTGAGCCGCAAGTCAATGAGACCGCATTAATGCAGTTGCTAGATTCGATCGTGAATGAGACGTGTGACGCTGTCTATCGCTGCTGCAATGAGAATGATAAGATTCAGTTTTGGAATCCTCTTGCCACCCATCCTGCCTTAGAAGAGGAATTTGCGAGCCAATTACCTCCAAGAAACGTAATTTCTGCAGATGAGTGCCCGGTTATCCTCAAGAAAATTTACGAGATTCGGCCTTTTGGTCCATGGATTCAAGCAGCTCAATCTAATGACGTCGTCTATAATGAAAACGCTGCAAAGACTTGCTTAGAAGAACTTCGTTCCGCAAGTTGTGGCGAAGAAGTTATCAAACATCTGTTCGATGGAACCTGTTTTGGTTTTTCGCCTCCCTACGGTGGTGAAAGCCAAAGGAAAGTATTTTCTCGCGTCAAGAACTCGGGCGATATCTGTACTCCGATCGCTGATGGTGTTGGTGGGCAGTTCTACGGAACTTGCGACCCCGTTGAATCGTTTTGCTGTATTCCTCACCCCGAGAACAATTCAGAGTGCATGATCTCTACCCTTGGAGAAGGAACGTGCCGGTCGGCCAGCCAAGCAGGAGAATCTTGTGGAATTGTTCCTCAGCTTCAACTTTGCGCCTCAGGTCTGGAATGTGATTCCGCAAATAACACTTGTTACGAAGCCATCTACAGTCCACTTTCTCTTGGGACTCCATGCTATGACGCCAACAAATATTCGTTGCTCGGTAGCTGTGTGGACAGCTTTTGCGATATTTTCGGAACCAACAACTGTGAAACAATGAAAGAAGTTGGAGAATCATGCACGGGTGCTGAACAATGCGTATCAAATCAATGCGAAGTCGGTGTTTGCGCCGAGTTCTCATTTTGCATTTCGCCAGGGAAGTAATCCGTAGCTAGGTTGTTGTGCGAAATTAAAGACCCAGTACTGACTTGCCGTAATTTTCTAAGGCAATCTGCCCTTCATCTGAAAATAAAAAGTTTTGTAAGTCAGACAGCGACGCACAAGCCATTTTTTTTGATTGAATCGAAGGATTTGCCTTTGATAGTTCTTCAAAGACAGTATCTATAAATGCCTGGTCGTGAGCACCTTTCGCGTCCGCAAGTTGACTGTAATTGAAGTATCCGTTGTGATCTAATCCTGGAATAGACAGAGACCAATCTTGCTCAATTTTATTGCCGACGGTATATCCATCGGCCTGATCTGCGTTGACTGCGTTACGATAGCCGAGTGCGCTTGCTACAGGGCCAACGAAGCTAGTATCGCTTAGATCTCGCAGCGTCACATGACCGGTAATCTGCCGAGTTTGATCCAGTTGGAAAACGGTATTTTGGCCGTGTGGTGATTTCAGATACATACCGTAACGCATCAGCAAAAGCGCTTTGCTGCGACCCCATATAGGTGCGATTTTTCCTAGAAGCTCGTCGGAGCTGATTTTCATTTCAGCACCATAAAGCGGCAAGGCAAATCCCGGCATGTAAAAGTGTTCGTCGTCTATAAAGGACGAAATGTCGCGAACGGTGAAACCATTCTTACTGTCCTTATCATAAACCGCGAGAACGTCAGGCTGCAAAGTAAGTTCTGGATGAGCAATGCCTCTCGCGTTTGCCTTGATCAAATGATCTCCGCGTCTAATCGCGATATCTGTATGATTCACTAAATTCGTTTTGTGCGCTTCTTCCGCGTGTGGCGTTGGAAAGTTGGTCGGCAATTTCACACTCAGTAACTTTTTGGAGTCGGGTGATTCGATGATCATCGACCTTGAGGCAGTGTGCCAAGCTTTCCAGGTTTCGTTCGCTGCAGAATCCGCATAGGGGATAGGAATGGATTTACCAAGATGTGTGGGCAGCGCACTCAATGTGTTATTTGGATGCTTTGGCCACATGACGTGATCGTTTTTTTGAAATGTCTCGAGGATTCCAGATGGCATTTGATTTGCGTTGACACCGCGAAACGCGACGGCCGATTTAGGAGCGTGGACGACATCCATTGAGATGACTCGATATGGCCTTCTGACTTCTTTGAAAGACGCGCTCGTTTCCCAATACAGCCATTGCTGAAAAGGATTTAGGTCGCTTCGAAAAAAATCGCTCGAAGCATTTACTGGCTTTGTGTTGAACTGTGCAGCGACCATCTGCGCGCCCGCCGTGCCTCCAGCTTTGGGTTGTGTAACCGAAGACGTCATTTGTTTGTACAAATTGTTAGCTGTAGCAGTTAGTCGCTGTGCTTCTTCCGCACTTACGTTTTTGGCAACGTGACAAAACTGGTCTGCGAGTGTTTTCTTTTCTGTAACGCTTAGTGGCTGTTCCGCTTTTTGTAGCAGTTCATTAATGTTTACCACCTGAGCGCCATGACTTGATAAAGGTGATGGCATCTCGATCTCTCCCCGATAGTAGGGATATCGGGTGCAGGATGGATCAGTTGCTCAAAACCCGTGTGCTCAAAAGTGGACCGATGTATTACACCCAAATCGGAAACAGAGACTTGCAATAAGCGCTCTAGTCAGACCGAGTCGTTCTGGCTAAAAGCGTCCTCAGTTTAAATCCAAATATCTGAAATCATTTTGATATTAGGTTTTTGTCTCATAACAACAGTTGCATCGTAAGGTCTGCGAAATACCCTATATCGATTCAGTCGATAGGGCTTCGATGTGAGCTTTTCGGTCGGCTGGTTTCGAAAACACGTGGTTCACCAGGGTGAATCTCGATGTCTTGAGTTTCAAAGCAGAGAGGAATGAAATGAAAAATCATCTATACAAGCAAATGGCTATCGGCCTGGCGATGGCAGGATTCGTAGCCTGTGCAGAGTCAAACAAAACTGGCGTCATGGTGCGTGAGACGCCCACGCCGAGTTCCATGGATAATCCACCGGTTGATGCAGGCGCTCAGATGACTAACCCAGATTCTGGTGTCGTAGTTATGAATTCAATGGATGCGGGAACGATTCCTAATCCAATGTCGCCAGGGAAAGAAGAGATTGTTCAGCGAGCCTATGAATGGTTAACTGGAAAGTTCAACTCCCAAATGCAGGCCACCCAAAATGCAGCGTTCTACGAAGTGCAATTGTATGCCTGCGAAGTTAAGGCTCCACAATTAGGTGACCGTGTTTTGTATGTTGAACAGGCGATTATGTCCAACCTATCTCAGCCCTACCGACAACGTTTATATGCTGTGAAATTACTCGATGACGGTCGAGTGGAGTCTGTTGTGTACAGTTTGACAAATGCCAATGCTGCGGTAGGACTTTGTGACCGTGCTGAAATCAGCGAGTTCTCCGTAGGTGACTATCAAGTAAGAACTGGTTGTTCGGTCTTTATGACTTGGGATGACTCCCGAAATCGTTTTGTTGGTGGCACGAACGAGCAAGATTGCGAGTCAACTCTGAACGGTTCAACGTATGCAACGGCTGAAGTAGAGCTTTACGAGGACAGAATACTTTCCTTAGACCGAGGGTATAATGCAAATGATATCCAGGTTTGGGGTTCGACTGCTGGTGCCTATGTTTTTGACCGGCAAGACACAACGACACCAATGCCAGCGCCCATGCCGGGCGCAGGTGAAACTTGCGCAGACGCGATGATTCTTGAAGCTCAGAGTCAAGCGACCCCTGGCTCCGGTACATTGTATACGCACGTTCTCAACGGGAAATTCGGCGTCTCTGACGATTACAATCCTATCGACTCCAGCGGTAAGGCACCTGGTTGTTCGCTGGTCTACGACGCGTTCGGAAACGATGTTGTCTACAAGGTTACAATGCAGCCTGGTCAAACACTACACACCAGGTTCAGTGTTCCGTACCAGGTTGCCGGAGGAATCTACGTACTCGATTCCTGCAATGGTAATCCAGGTTGGCCTGATCTCGATGGCAGCGGCATGTGCGGGAGCAATGAGTATCGTTCACACGGATATTGTGCATTCACGACCTGTGATCCGGTCGAATACAATTTTCACTGGCCTCTTTCCGTCGACGGTGTGGTGACCGCTGCGAAGGATTTCTATTTGGTCGTCGATGAAGTTGGCGCAAATACAGGCACCGATTTCACTTTGGAATGGTGGATGGAAACGCCATAAAGTTTCGTAAGCTCAAAGGGCTTCTGTAGGATGCCATGGGTAAAGCTTGGGGGGTAACCCGTGGCAACCTACAGTCGAAAAACCCCAGTCTTTTCTAGACATGACTGGATGGTCCGTGTTTTGTCGTTTGTCAGACGTGGAAGATATCTTCACTTATATCCAAAGCAACGTAGAGATGGCGCCTATCATCATACCGTCGCTGATGATGCTCGCCGGTTTCAATATCCCCGTGCCCGAAGACGGAATGTTGTTTTTGGCGGGTATCTTGGCTGCCAAACACCCTGAAATGCTCGAAAAGCTTTTTCTTGGCGTGCTCGTGGGTGCCTATAGCGCGGACATGATTTGCTACGGGGTTGCTCGTTTCTTGGGACCTCGGCTTTACAAAATAAAGTGGTTTGCAAAAATGGTTTCGAAAGAACGGATGGCGAAGGTGAACTCATTTTATGAACGCTTCGGGTTTGTAACCTTGATCGTTGGTCGTTTCATTCCATTTGGCGTACGTAACGGACTCTTCATGACCGCTGGTTTCAGCGGCATGAACGCCATTAAGTTTGCGATAGCGGATTTTATTGCCGCGTTACTCACGTGTGGATGTTATTTTTGGTTGTATTACTCTTACGGAGAAACTGTGATCGAGGTGATCAAGAAAGCGAACGTTGTGATCTTCGCTGTGCTCGCCCTTGTCGTTACAGCTGTGATTATAAAAAAACGGGCGGCCCGAAAACAAGCCGCTTCAATATAAGCCATACTGTCGGTCACAATGACAAAACCTCAGCCGCGTATCCGTTCTTTCGTTGCTGTTGAATTCCCAAAATCGTTCCGGGATCACTTTGTAGCTTGTCAGCAGTCCTTATCTTCAGAAACTATTGACTCTCTTCGGTTTACAAAGCGGCATCAATTTCACCTAACACTCATGTTTTTGGGGGACTGTACGACTGTAGAGCTTGAAAAAATTGATGCGACCTTGCGAGCCATACGACACCCACCCTTATCTATGGAGTGCATCGGTTATGATTTTTTCAATTCATCGACGATTTATGCGAGAATCTCAGGTGCAGACTCGTTAGCAAGAATGGTAAACGAAAAGCTCGCACCGTTACATATCGCCCAAGGACATTTAAATTTCATTGGTCATGCGACTTTGGCTAGAATGAAGAAAAAGAAGAGTTCCGCTTCAATTCGTCGATTGTTGAAGAATTTGCCTTCGCTCAGCGAAATTTCAACAGCGGAAAAATTTTGCTTATATCAATCGAAAATATCTCACCTTGGTGCTGATTATTCTGTGATTGAGACGTATTCATTGGGGTGAGATTTTCGATACTTCGACGACACTATAAAAGCTTTCGTTGAGCTTTCGAGAGAATTGTCGCCTACTGTCTTCCACGACTTTACGTCCTGTGACTCGGTCGTCATCATGAACGACAAAGAGACGACCATCTTCCAACACTGCGAGGCCTTCACTTTTATGCGCGAAGTGTAGTGGGACTCCGGACGGCGTTCTAATCAACTGTGGTGGAATATCAGAATCGTTCAAGAGTTCGCTGCGAGAAATAAACCAAAGATAAGCACCGAGGCCCTCGTCAGTCGCCTCTGTCTCATAAGAAGTCAGAATCCAGATTCCGTCTCGGATGGGATCAAAGGCGATGCTTGATATACCCAATGATTCGCTGATTCCCGGGGTTTTTAGCGCGCTAAAATCGAGAATTGTTTTGAGTTGAGGCCCTAACGTCAAAGTTGGAAACTGGCCACGTAGCTTTCCCGCGAGAATCCAGCGGTGATATTGAAAGTCATCGTACCGTGCACCGGTTTCTCTCACACCAAATAGAATAATTCCGCCAGGAAGATAGGCCATGCCCTCAACTTTGAAATAAGGTGGACCCATCGGATATTCGGCCTGCTTCAACGCCGCGCGAAAAATATCTCGTAGCTCGACAGAGCTTTTTGCATCCTCGCGAGGCTCAGTGAGTATCACTTGCACTTTATCTGGGTCACTCGCACGCCAGGCCAAAAGATTATTGAATCTGTCCCAGCTACCGTCTGGTTTCGTTCGGTCGAAGCCGGTGCTTGCTAGAGTAATTGAGTCTTCCCGTATTTTGGCCATGGCCTCAAACTTAGTTGCGTTCAGAATCTTTGGGCTAGTCAGGAAGGCTTCGGGTAGTCCACTGGGGAAAGAAATCGAAGATGTGAAGCTGAAGATAGACGATTTACTAGGAATATCTTTATCGCTCCCGAAAATGAACTTTTTATCTATGAATTCGACAGCCGATATTTCGCACCTTGGGGGCTTAGTCTGAGCTTTCATGAATTCTTCTGTGAAGCATTCAACGTTCCCGTTTCGGATAATTTGGCCGGAGTATTCATGCTGAGTAGAGTTTAGCCTGATTGCGGTTTGGCAAGCCGCAAGCATACTCGCCAGCGAGAGGAGTACCCATCTATTAGTTCCCCTCGCACGATTTGCCTTCATCATTAACGCGTGTCTCAAAGCGGATACGATTTGTAAAGTTTGCAGACCTCGATTCTCCTGTGAATTTTCTGATTGTGTGATAGTAGTCACGTCAGAGAAGCATATGAGAATAGCAGTTGTAGGTGGAACCCATGGAAACGAGCCAGTTGGTATTCAAGCAATCCAACATTTGGAGCGGCGTCCTCCCGACAATCCCGTACATAGTTTTGAAACTTTTTTTGGTAATCCCAAAGCTTTCGAGATTGGTCGTCGCTTTGTTGACTGTGATCTCAATCGTACCTTTGGCAAAAATGGTCGCGGCAAAGGCTATGAAGTTGAGCGTTCGAAAGAACTCACCGAGGAAATCACGGGAAGGTTCGATTTCATCATGGATTTGCATACCACGACTTCCAATATGGGTATCACAATCATTCTTACTCAAACCGACGAGACCACTCGTCAAGCAGCGGCCTATCTAAAGAGTAAGCATCCGGAACTGATCTTGATCGAAACGATCAAGACAGATGACGAGTGTTGTTATGTTTGTAATATGGCACCAAGCGGTTTTATTTTTGAGGTAGGACCTGTTGCCAACAATGTTGTTCGCTATGACTTATTCATGAAAGTGTATGTGATGATTTGCGACATTTTATCTTGGGATCAAAGTTATTCACATGATTTATCAACTGTAGAACATTACAAGTCCTACGAAGATATCGTTGTTCCTCCGGGATATTATATTCACCCGGAGCGAGAAAACGCAGACTTTCGGCCTATCAATCCTGGTGACCCTTTGTTCATAAACCTAGATGGTGAAGTCATTCGTCATGAGGGTGAAGAAACGGTTTGGCCAATGTTCATCAACGAAGCTGCCTATCAAGAAGACCGTCTTGGAATGACGCTTTCCCACAAACGAGCCGGCTTCAAGTAGGTTCGTACTCATGAATTTTAGCGAAACAAAATGACGCCTAAAATCAGTGATAAAGCGTTAGGTATCAGTACAAATGGAGTTCTTTCATTACAAGATTTTCAATTTAGCCATGTAAACCTGTCACATGCACGTCGTTATGAAGCGACGCCATATCATATTCTTGATGACATGCTAATTGACGTCCATGCTGACTTCCGCGATTTCGCGTTCATAGATCTTGGATCCGGCAAGGGTCGCGTGACGATATTAGCGTGTCAGCTTCCTTTCAAAAAAGTTATCGGAGTAGAGTTCGTGCCCAGACTCGTCAAGCAGGCCAGGGCAAACCACGGAAAGATTCGTCCGAACGTTTCACTTTGCTCAGATATCGAATTCGTCTCGGGAGACGCTGCGGAATATGAATTTCCCCGTTTGCCCCTCGTCATATACTTGTTCAATCCTTTCACTGAGGTCGTGCTAACGAAGGTTTTGAGGAACTTGAGTCGAAGTCTTAGTGCAAAACCTAGAGCTGTATTTATTATGTATTACATGCCTGAGTTTGAAGACTCTTTTGGTGATTTTCCCGAGTTTACAAAGACAGCAATGGCTCGAGATTGGTCTATCTTTCAGAATGAAGAGTCATTGAAGTGACGGCAGCATTTTTCTCAAGTAAATTTCTGATGTAGATGGAGAATAAGGGATGATTGTGAGGCTACTTGTTATACTGCTCTTATTTATCAATTTTACAGCGGGAGACACCAATGCTGAGCCACAAAGTAAGACTTCGTCAACCGCATGGGTGCTTCTCACGAAAGAACAAAATGTAGTTGTAGAAATGCAAGAGCGTGAGAAACAAGAGCCTTTGATTCGCGGAACGCTTATTTTTTCGCATCCTACTTCGAAAATTCGCCAAACTTTGACCGACGTTTCCAGTTATACAGATTGGCTCCCAGATACGGCTGTATGGCAGATTCTTTCGAGGTCTGAAAAAGCAGTTTTTGTTTATGCGCGTCACAATCTTTCGTGGCCAATGAAAGATCGTGACTATCGTGTTCGGTATATTTTTAGAGAATTACCCGGCGGCGGCTTTCAGGTTTCAGCCCGTGCTACGACAGAAAAAGGTCCGAAGCCCATTGAAGGGGTTATTCGACTCACGAATGTCCATTCCGTTTGGACAATAAGGCCTAAAGGGAATAATAAGACTCGAGTGGAGTATCGATACGATGGAACCTTAGGTGGTGACCTTCCTGGATTTATCAAACGAAGTGCATGGAAGCACGAACCTGTATCGATTCTTCTTAGCTTGCATCGTTGGCTGGATGAAGCGTCCAAATGAGATCCTACTAAAACGAGATAAGAGGTAATTTGTATGACTACGGAGACGTTAAATTTTCTTTACTTATTAGAGCTTGAAATTAATAGGTCTGAGGCGGGGCACCTGAACGATGCGTTGGAGGAGGAAGAATTTCCGATGCGCGATGTTCTCGGCGAGTCGGAACTCAAATCTCAGATTGCTTCGGGGCAACTATCTTTTCTCGCTGAATCTTCCGAAAGATATTTATGGTACCGCGAAGCGGTTCAGTGTCTCTCCGCCTTTGTTTCAACCTATGTGCGAGGAATTGAGGTCTTAGAAAGGTTCGATGAGACAGGTCATCGCACAAGTACGAAGGTACTTCAGTATGTAGGTCGAAGAGGGGAGTTCATTGTTGTTCCTTTAGAATATCAGATTGATAATGACGGTACTATTTTACCGGGGGATGTTCGCTTAAGCTATCTGCAGGAAAATTGGAAAGAGTTACCCAGATGGGCCCAAGACGGTTATCGTTTGAGATTTCCAGAGTTACGAGCTCTCTAGATTTTATCTCGTTCGGTCGGTCTGAATTGAATGGACCTGAGTCCTGGCCGATGCTTAGAATCGAATCTCAATCAACTTATGGCTCTCTAGGCCGGTGATATTCGGCTTTCCTTGCTTTAGGATACCGGACCAAAATGCCTCGTCTTCGAGTAAGTCGATGGTTGCGCGAAGGTGTCCGTCCTGACTGAAAATGACACCTCCTGGCTTCATCTTTGGGCCGAAGTGCTCCAAACAGGTCTGGGTTGATGAGATGAGATCAACATCAAGTAAACAAAGATTTGGTATCAATTCGCAAGAAGGCAGCGTGTCAGCCAAAAGCCCTTTCGTGTAGTGACAAACTTCCGGCGCTCCATAGGCCGCTACTCGTTTTTTGACTGCGGCCAGTCTGCCTTTGAATGCGCCCCGTACAAACTTTAGCGGTCGCCCGTCGAGAAGATAATGTTGCTCATCATTTTCTGGGATTCCGCGGAAACTGTCGAAAACGTATAATTGACCGCCTATGACCCGAGTTGCCAGACTGAGTTTGGCCGTACTTGAGCCTGATCCAGCTCCGGCTTCAATGATCACGACGTTTTCTTGGTCTCCTATCTTAAAAATTCGATCGCAGACCGTCAGGATTTCGGTGAGAGTGTGATAACCGCGGACTTGATTTGTTACATGCAACAAATCACGAAGAAATTTAACGCGATGGCTGATAGGAAACGAAAACGGATAGCTTGATGTAAGAAACGAGAAGACGGCTTTCAGATCCCTTGAGAGTAAAAATTTGATGGATTGGCCTTTCCTGTACCATGTGCCTGTGCCTCGTCGGATCCATCGATTTCGAGGTTTGTTCCATTTCCCTTTTTCAGAGTCTGGAGCCATTCGTACGCCGTAGGTCACAAGGTCTGCCTAGCGGTTTCAGCGCGGCGCAACAAGCGCCTTTTGCTCCGTCAACTTTGGGTGAAAGTGCTTTGTTGGCGGTGCACTTCGTACCCGGAGCTGGTCATGTGACTAAAATCACTCAAGACTCAGCGTTGGCACTGAATTTGCTTCTGACTCTTTTGGGAAAGAGAATGAACCGATTAAGTGGAAATACTAGGTATGCGAGCCGTTATCAACCGACGCTCACGACGAGAGAGTTGAATTTCGGTTCAAGAGGGCACGATGTTCGCGGTGTGCAACGTCATTTGCGTTCAAGAGGGTACAACCTGGCTGAAGATGGCATTTACGGCCGAAGAACCCAGTCTGCGATTAGAGATTTTCAGCGGAAGAATGGTTTGGCACCGGATGGCATAGCCGGGCCTCAAACGACTTCTGCTCTTCGAAGGTCCATACCGGGCAGCTCGGATTTGGTGGGGCGAACTCCTAGTGCTGTTATGAACCATTACCGCAGTCATCCACAAGCGACAGAAAGGTTACAGCGTATCCTCAATGCTCGAGGATATGTAGTACAGGTAGATGGTCAAATGGGGCCGCAAACGATAGCGGCGGTTAAGGCGTTTCAGCGCGAGCACGGTTTGACGCCAGATGGAATAGCTGGGCCTCAAACGATTCGTGCCTTCAATCGCACTCGAGCGGGTGCTGCTCCTGATTTGGGTCGAATAACAAATAATCGTAATCACGCCGTCAATCGCTGGGGCCCTAACGCCGGCCCTCCAAACGGTGTGGCCCAGATTGAGTCCTACCGCTCGCGCGGCCAAAGACACCAAATGGCGATAGGTAAAATCACCGTAAATGGAAAGGTATATAATTTCCGCAGTGGAGGTGGTGGTCGAGGCAATTTACCGGCTGGTAATTATACGATTCGTCCTCATCTATGGTCACGAAGTGACAAAGCGAGCATGATGGTTGATGGCGTTGGGTACAGCTTTGCGATGAGCGACAAATACGATCCGAGAGTGAGAGGTACTCGAACCTTGCTTCGCATTCATCCCGACGGCCTTGGACCGGGCACGATCGGCTGTATTGGTATTGTTGGCAACGGGGCAGTGCAAAGGGCCTTCAGAAATGACATGCGTGCTGAACTTGCAAGAAATGGAGGCCAATATACTCTCCGCGTTCGTCCATAGCTTAGAGATCTGCTAAGCCTTGCTTTGCTCGGTGTGAGAGATACATGACGCCGGTGATAGCTAAAATAGAGACACCAATGAGTACATTGAATGTTGCGTTGTACCCATAATTATCAATTGTATATCCAATAATTTCCTCTTGAAAAATTGGTCCAATACTTCCGAGCCCGTTGATGATAGCGGCTGCTAAAATAGCAGCTTTCTTACCACCAACATCGATGGCACCAACTCCGGATAAGAGTGAGTCGGGCCCCATGAGCATGAATCCACACAGGGCCAAACCGATTCCGAATAGAAGAGCTGATTGCATTCCTAAAGTTGCGAGGAAAATAAAGGCACCAAACATTCCCCAGGTCATATAATTTACGGTTTGGTATCGACGTCCTGAGAACACTTTGTCTGATATCCATCCTGAAAAAATGACTCCAAGAAATCCCACCCAGTCGAATGCGGTCGAGACATATCCCGCGGTAGCGTCATCGAGCGAGAAAAGTTCTTCACCCGCTAAGGGTGCCCAACTATCGAGGGCATATCGTAAAAACTTGAATGAAAAATAACAACCACCCATAAGGAAGACAGCGAATACAGTATTGTGAGTCCATCCTGCGAAGAGTCCGGACGAGCTCTCTGCGGCAATATTTGTCGCTTTTTGATCTACGGGAATCGTGATTTCCTCGACCAAAGGATCCAATCCAACGTCTTCCGGTTTGTCTCGTTGGTACAAATAAAAAACAATCCAAACGCCAAACAATATAATGGAGGCACCCCAGAATGACCATGCTGCTCCAGCAACGCCCAACATGAGTGCTGCAAAGCTCTTCGCGAAAACACTTCCTAGTTGATAACAGGTCGCCCAGAGCGCCATCGTGCGCCCTCGACCTTTTCGCTCAAGCCAGTTTCCTAAAATACCTACGTTTCCCGCCCACCCCGTTGCCTGTGCGAAGCCATTAATTATCATGAAGATGACGAGTGGCCAGTAGCCCGCTGGACCACTCAGATACGCAAAACCAAAGACGATGTTACAGACAACACTTGCCGCCATGCCGACAAGAAGCAAAATGCGAATAGCGTATTTGCGTCCGAGTACTCCGGTCAAAAATTGTCCGAGCATGTACGCAATGAGATACGCCGTCATAATGTGTGCTACTTCGCTTTTCGTGATTTGCAACGCGTCGATAATGGATGATTTAGCGATGGAAAAATTCTTTCGGCAAAAATAGAAGCCGGCGTAAGAAAGCCAGGTTGTCGTGAGCACACGGGCTCGCCATACTTTCATGGTCGGTCTTGAAGTGAATGAGGTATTCGGCATCGTTCTTATTTTAGCATTTTACAAAATTCGAGTGGTAAGTCTGCAAATGTTTTGATTGTCAGATGTGGTTCAACCTCTCCCATCTGTGAAAAATGACCACTTTGACGATTGATTCCTACCGTCCACATCCCGGCAACCATCGAGGATGTGATTCCTGCATCACTATCTTCAAAAGTTAGGACCTGCGTTGGTGGAAGCCCGAGCCCTCGAAGAGCCTGGAGATAGGGGTCCGGAGCAGGTTTAGACTTTTCGATGTCTTCTTCGCCGACAACGAATTCTATATATGACGAAATGTTTAGAGTCTCAATAGCCCTAAAGATTGTTGAGCGAGGGCTTGAAGAAACTATGACACAGCGAAAGTGCTGACTCGCCTCTCTTACAAAATCTGAAGCTTTCTCGATCTGTCTAATACTTTCACTCACGAGTTCTGTTTCAAATTTTTCGCGCAAGGTATCTGCCGAGATGTGTTCCGAATAATCAGGAGCAATCTGGTAAAATCGTTCCACGGCTTCGGTCCATGTGACACCGTGAAACCGACTGAGTTCATACGGGTTTGGAGATCTTCCGGCAGCGATCAAGTAGTCACTCATTAGACGGTCAGTCAGCTCTTCACTGTCTAAGAGTGTACCGTCTAGGTCAAATAAAATTGCCTTTATCGGTCGAGTTTTTTCTACGAAGCTTTTTAATAAGCCATCATTTGAGAAGGCATTCACTAAATGCCAGACATATATCTGATGTCCCACTTTGATTCTAGAGTTGTTCTGAATGACTGCTGTTTACTCTTAGAAAAAAGAGTTTCTCTAGACCTGAAACCTGAGGTTTGATACCAAACATCCATTACAGCGCGACTCCGATGGTGGCCCATTTATGAAGTTATCTTAGGAGGATAGGTCTTTATAGATCGTTAAGAAGATACCTCACTATGAAACATTTAGGTTACTTCAGACCAAGAAGGCTTAGAAACGATGCTCGCTTGTTTATGATGACAACCGTTAATATTAAATTGAGAGATTCAAATGACTCAACAAACTAAATCTAATGACCCAAATCAGTCTCTGCGACAAGATGTTCGCTTACTAGGTCGAATACTAGGAGAGACTATAAAGTCTCAAGAGGGTGAGCGAACTTACCAGGTGATTGAACAAGTCCGTGCTTTGACCAAGCGGGGTCGGAAAGACGAGCTCGATGCGACAGAAGTAATTCAGTCGATGAAAGATATACTAGGAAATATGGAAATCGAGGAAGCCGTTCCCGTTGCTCGTTCGTTCTCTTTATTTCTCACACTTGCTAATATTGCTGAGCAACATCATCGTATTCGACGTCGTAGAGAGTACTTGCTCGACGAAAATAAACCTCCTCAGCGAGGTTCGATAAAAGAAGCTGTTTCAAGGCTTCGAAAAGAAGGAAAAACAGATACAGAAATTTTTGAGACACTATCTAAGGTCAATGTGGAGTTGGTGCTGACGGCACACCCGACAGAGGTGAAACGTCGTACCGTTGTTCAAAAATTAAACGAGATTGGCGAAATTTTACAGCGTCGCGACTCACCCTTGCTCACTGAAAACGAACGAATCGAAACAGAAGAGCAACTGAAGAGAATTTTACATGAGATTTGGTGCACGGATGAAATCAAGCGACGTAGGCCGACGCCCATGGAAGAGGCTCGTGGTGGCTTGGTTGTTATCGAGCAAAACCTTTGGGAGGTTTTGCCAAAGTTTCTTCGAGAAACAAGCAGTGATGTTGAAGAGATATTAGGGCGTGAATTACCGATCGACTTCTGTCCGGTTCGTTTTGGATCCTGGATGGGAGGTGATCGCGATGGAAATCCTAACGTTACTGCAGATGTTACTCGCCGAGTGATAGCAAATGCGAGATGGTTAGCCGCTGAATTGTACTATCGCGAAATAGATTTGCTTCGCGCTGAACTTTCTATGGCAGACTGCAGTCCTGAACTCCGAGAAATTGTCGGTGATACACCCGAACCCTATCGAGCTTTTTTGGCCGGCGTCCGCGCGAAAATGCGCTCAACCCGTGAATACTTTGCGAAAAAACTTGAAGGGGGAGAGCTCCCTGAAAGCGAGATCTACGAATCAGAACATGAACTAAGAAGTGATCTAATGGTTTGCTTTCGTTCATTACACGAAAAAAATTCAGGTCCTATTGCAAATGGGAGACTGTTGGATATCTTACGCCGCTTGAGTTGTTTTGGTGTAAGTCTTGTTAAATTGGATTTTCGTCAGGAATCAGAAGCTCATACCAATGCTATGTCTGCTATCACTCAGGCGCTTGGACTAGGCCTTTACGCCGAATGGTCTGAAGAGCAGAGAGTTGAATTTCTAACGGCCGAATTAGAAAACCCCAGACCACTCATTCCGCATAATTTCAAAGCTTCTGAAGACGTGATGGAAATATTGGAAACCTTTCGAGTCGCGGCCGAAAGCCATCCGGAGTCTCTGGGTGCATATGTTATCTCTATGGCGAAGAGGCCTTCTGACGTTCTTGCAGTCGCGCTTCTACAGAAAGACGCAGGCGTAAGCCCGGCAATGAGAATTGTTCCCTTATTTGAGACCCGAGCGGACTTAGAATCCGCGTCAGAAACGATGTCGTCTCTGTTAGCTATTGATTGGTACAGAAAGCAAATTAATGGTGCGCATGAGCTTATGCTTGGTTACTCTGACTCTGCGAAAGATGCAGGTCGGTTGAGTGCAGCCTGGGCTTTGTATTTGGCTCAGGAATCTTTAGTGAGGGTATTTAAGGAGCAGAATATTCACCTCAGCCTCTTCCATGGCCGAGGTGGAACGGTAGGGCGCGGGGGAGGTCCTACTCACCTCGCGATTTTGTCTCAAGCTCCCGGCTCCGTTAATCACAAGCTTCGCGTGACAGAGCAGGGTGAAATGATTCAGGCAAAGTTTGGGCTTCCCGGAATTGCCCACCGTACTTTGGAACTGTATACCACTGCAACATTACAGGCGACGCTTTCACCCCCAGCAGCACCCAAAGACGATTGGCGAGTGATGATGACCGAGATGTCAGATGTGGCTTGCTCACGATTCCGAGAAATGGTTCATCAGACGCCAGGGTTCGTTTCGTACTTTAGGGCGGTTACTCCCGAGCAAGAATTCGGTATGTTGAATATTGGAAGCCGCCCAGCTCGCAGAAAGCCCGGTAATGATATTTCAAGTTTGAGAGCTATCCCATGGGTTTTCGCTTGGACTCAGATTCGTTTCATGTTGCCTGCATGGTTGGGTTTAGGAACAGCCTTGCAGCATCAAGTTGATGAGGGGAAATTGTCCGAACTCCAATCTATGTATAAAGAGTGGCCTTTCTTTCAGTCTACGTTAGATCTGATCGAAATGGTGTTTGCAAAAGCATCGAAACGAATTGCTCAGCACTATGATGGTGCGCTTTCTAATCATGAACAGACATCAATTGGTAACATTCTTCTAAGTGAGTTTGATGTGAGTAAACGGTTGCTCCTTGAGGTCATTGGCTCTGATGAATTGCTGCAAAATAATCCCGTGCTTCGTCGCTCGATAAACGTTCGAAATCCATATGTAGACCCGATTAATTTGTTTCAGGTGGAGCTATTAGCTCGACTTAGAAATGAGTCCGAAGAAAATGAACGTTTGCATCAGGCGCTGCTGCTTACCATAAACGGTATTGCAGCTGGTTTGAGAAATACGGGTTAATGGATTGGATTTGAGCAAATCGGCCTGATCATAATGACCCAGAAAAATATTTCTGGCTTTATTTCGTTTCGTAGTCTTTTGACGCCTGATGAAGCATTTTGACGCCAAAAACTATGCCCGCTAGCGGAATAGCAACACCTGCTGCTCCAACAGCCACCCAAAGTCCCATATTAGGAACACCCAACAATGAAGTGACTGCAAGAAGGGCACCACCGCCATTGATCGCGGTCGCAGAGAGCAGCCCTGACCCAGCAATGCTAACAACGCCCGCTCCGGTCATCGCTGTGCGCTCTGCTTTTGTCGGTGCGTTGCTGAAATGACCGGGTTCGGACGGACGATTCTGATTGTCCGTGTTGGGCGATGCCTCAACCGTAGATGGGGCACATTGCGGTGTACTGCCGATAGCTCGTGGCATAGTGAATTTATCGTCCGGTCTTCGTAATGGTTGCGCACAATGTAGGATACAATTACACCTCTTTGGCAAATAGGGCGATACTTTAAAGGGTTTCACTGAGTCTGTTTTGTCCATAAGTGTCTGAAAAGCTTGCTATAATGTTACTCGGTGAAGTCGCATCCGAGTGGATTAAAAATTATTGAAGGCGGTCGACGTGATTTCGTCGAACTCAAAGGCAAAACAATTCATCTGGTGACGGAGCGCCCTGCGAAACGTCACTTTGATTTCAATGTCGTCGAGGATGATACCTTCCGTGTGTTCAGTGCGCCGACCCAACTTGAAATAAAGGCACAGCATCCGGTGCAAGTGATGACCGGACTTCTTTATGTTGAGCCTTTGCAACTTGGCACGATCAAAATCACTAAGCGAGCTGGGCCTAGAACAGCAGTCGCGATTGTCTACGATAGCAATCTTGAAGAGGTCACGACCATAGAATGTCTGCACCAAACATGGCGTAAATTGTGGGAGCTTACGCGAGAGTTCGCCGCTAAGACGCTTTATGTGCCTTTGCTTGGTGCGATGCATTCAAGTTTACCTTCTGAGGAACTTCTTGCTGCTTTCGTAGACAACCTCCCAGAAGACGGAAGAGAAGAAATTTGGTTACAGGTATCTGAAGAATTCAAAATAACTTTGAATGACTTACTAGAGAATATTTAATCGTCTTGCCCACCCAGCAAGCCCGCTCTCGCGGCCCAGTAAATCAGTTGGAGAATCGCAGCGACGGCAGCTGCTAAATAGGTTGCTGCAGCTGCGGTCAAAACTTGCCTGACGCCGGTCATTTCGTGTGGAGCGATGATTGATGTCGAAGCGAGGGCGGCGGTCGCTCGTTTTGATGCATCTATTTCTACCGGCAATGTGACTAATGTAAAGACGACAAAGGCGGCAAATAATCCAACTCCGATTTTGGCAAGACCGGTCATTCCAAGCATTACGCCAATCATGACGAACCATACACCCGCGGAGGTTCCAAGGTTTGCAATCGGAACCATTGTTTGCCGAAAAGACATTGGAGCATAGCCATCAGCGTGCTGTACGGCGTGCCCAACCTCATGCGCTGCGATGCCCGCTGCTGCAACGGAACGGCCATGGTAATTATCAGGGCTTAGCCGCAACGTTTTATCGCGAGGGTCGTAATGATCGCCCATGAAGTTTCGGGTCTCTTCAATTCGAACACCCCGGATGCCTTTCGTATCAAGAATTAACTGGGCGACATCTTTGCCCGTGAGACCTCTGCCGGTCGGTACTTGCGACCATTTCTTTACGGCTGATTTGACCCACATTTGTGCACCGAAACTCAGGATAAAACCAGCGCCGATAATCAACATGTACAGCGGATCCATGAACATAAACATTGATAGTACTCTCCTTTCCCTTATTTAGGCACTGTTTCGTGGCCGACAAGTAAGTTTCACAGACAAGTACGACAATACACGGCAAAATATTCCCAGAAGTTTGGTGAAAACTGGTACTTAGGCGAAGAAAGCGGCCATTTAGTCTAAAAATTGGTTTGCGAAAATTGTGGGGTTTAGGTCGTTTTGTCAGATCTCATTTATCATTAAGAGGTGACGGAATCTCGCGATGCTCACGCTTGGGATAGTCGTGCTGCGCAATACATCGATTAGATTTCTATAAGATACTCTTCGAGCTTTTTTCTTCTAATTGCGGGCACGGTGCAGTTTTTTATCGGATAGCCGACAGGGATCAAAAGATAGGCTCTTTCATTTTCTGGTCGGTGAAGGATTTCGTGGAGAAATTTCATTGGGCTAGGGGTGTAAGTTAGAGTTGCCAATCCTGCATTGTGTAAAGCCGCAAGAAGTAGGCCGGATGCGATACCAACTGATTCGTTTACATAGTAATGTTGGTCTGTTCGATTCTTTCCGTGCCGTTGAGCGAAAACCACGATAAGAGCGGGGGCTTGCTCCAGGCACTCCTTCTTGGCATTTGTATCAAAAGGTTTTAGGTCGTTGAGCCATCTTTCTGATGCACGAGACTCGTAAAATTCTCTTTCCTCTTTCTCTGCACCAATGCGAATCTTCTTCTTAAGTGCGGTGTCTGTAACGAGGACAAAGCTCCAAGGTTGCTTATTTGCACCGGAAGGTGCTTGAGCGGCCGTTTCAATACACGTTCTAATCACAGCAAGGGGAATGTTCTCGTCACTAAAGTGTCGAACAGAGCGTCTCTTCTTTTGAATTGCTAAAAATTCTTCAGCCGCTCGAGTCATTTCAGATTCAGGCTTTCTTTTGAAGTCGAGATCGACCATTGCCGCTGATTCTGCCATGAAGAGATACTAACGTGGCAGAGGTAAAAATCTAGAGTCATAGAGCAATAGAACTCAAGATTTTCGAGATATGTTCTCGCATATTGCGCTGACTCGCTTGGCTCCCTGACGAAGAACCACAGACGACAACAACTTTCGTAGATGTTTCGAAGAAAATATAGCTTTGGGTAACTTTTTTGCCGTTATGCTCTAAAGCAATCTCGAGCTGGTATGCTTCTAGGCCTGTTCCTATGTAGAATGAGCCTTGTTTAATCAGCTGAAAATTCTGGTGCGAAGCTCGTATGATCGTGGCTTGATGTTCGGCATATAGCATTAGGGGAACGGGTGGATTAATTAGAGCACGTCGGCCAATAGTAATCGTTGTATCACCTAGACTTATGGCGTTAACAGAAAGAAGTCCTTCGAATTTTTCTTCTGAGCGATGAACCAGTGTAATGATCGTAGTATCGATAAAGTTGTCTGGAATATTTAGCGATAAGCGACCGTACGTCTTTCGATGCAAGCCTAGTATATCCTTTCGTCTCGATTAATTGTGATTCCCATCGCGTGGTAGATTGGTCTTCGGTCGAGGTGTAAATGCTTGCCAACAACGTCCGCGATATTGCAGGCGGTCACAACACCAGCTGCGCCCAGGGCAACATGAATTGTGTGCGGGTCAAAAAGTGTTCCTACACCTAAGCTTGCTCCCACGCCGGTGAGCATGAGTAATTCTTGAGAGATGCCCGACTTGTTTCTTCTTTGGTGCTTACTCATCTCTTTAATCTTTTTATACGAAGTGACAAAGTCTCGGCCGAAACTCGTGCGAAACGTTTCGACCGAAGCATTTATTGCGTCAGCCCAAAAACCGACGGTGGCTTTGTGCAGAGAGTTGTTCACGCTTCTAACAGCAATAACTTCACCGCTATCTTGATAACTCCCTTTTTTTCCGAGTTGAACTCTCATCTTTGGTTTTGCGAGTAAGGGCTTGTTGATGGTCGGTAAAACGTACAACTGAGAGTTCTCATCTTTGAAATAGATAAGGTCATAACCAGTCTCGTTGAATCTATCGTTGAAGTCTTTGATCGTTTCGGGGTCATCTGGGTCGCCAGGTAAAGGATAGGCTTCTTTGAACTCAACACCATTGATTGTCACATAAGGATGTACAACGAGGTTTCCTTTCCCGGTTTGCATGAACCATTCAAGTTTGCGGATGTGCTTTTCGCAAATCAGTGATGCGTCATCGCAAGCGGGCATTGAGTTGTTTTTGAGGGCTTCTTTTGCTTGGTTGAGTTCTGTTAGATTTAGGTCGTGATTGGAACGCCCAAATGTTTTTGCGATGGCCTCTGCCGCCTTTCGGGTATCTTGGTCTCTAATGCAATCGATGTGAAGGCTTGTACAAAACGGTTTCCCGGTGAGTGATCGTTGCCGTTGTAAATTGCCATCGATTTCTCTTAGCGCGTCGATAAAGTCACTCCGAGACATGCCATGTTTTTCCAAGAGCCCATCGGAAAAAAGATCGCGTTGTTTGGTAATTGCCGTGCGAACGTCATTGTAAGAAATCTTACGGTCATTCTTTTTACCAATGTTTTGGTCGATGATTTCGGCTGTTTTCCGAAGATGTCCTTCGGGAGCATCCTGAAGTGGATGCAGTTTATTTCCTAGAAACGAAGTGCGTTGTATTTGTGGTTTATTAATTGGCATTGTCTCAACTTCCTAGTGTTCTCTTTGTACCGAGCTCGCTTTTGGCTAAGTCGATGCTACTTACGATTGCTTCGAAAACTGGCCCCCATTGTTCTTGCGCATTAGGTGTGGCTGCTGAACCGGTGAGAATATAGATCCAAGATTCAACGGTAAAGGCAGACTGGATTTGCCAGAGGCTTCCGATCGGGGATTCGGTGTACCATTCGGCTGTTTGTGCTTCGAGGTCTAATGAAGTGATCGCAATACTTGGTCTCCGAGTTCGCTGTATTCCCTCCTCGGCGGCGCCGGGGCAAATAAGCGCTCCAAGGTCTACTGACGTCTCTTGAAGACTGCGTTGAACTAAGGTCAGAGAAAATGCTTGGGCAGGCTCGTTTTGGTAAGAGGGCACTGACCAGGTCGATACCGTAACATCCTCCCAATCGTGGACGACTGGTATACTGGTTTCTCCGTACTTTATACTCTGCCGCATACTAATTAACCCTTTAAATACAGGTGCGCCTATGTAGGATATCGGCAGAAGTCTGCGTTGGTTGTGTGAAGTTCAAGCCTTTTATTACGGGCTTCCCATGAGCTGGCATTGCTCAGTGAAGTTGTGACAAATTGGTAGAGCCTAAATGGATGCTCTGCGGAAATTGCAGTTGGAATTGGTTAATTATTGCAATTATCGCTGCCCGCTTTGCCGAACTCTTCGCAGAGATAATATCCGAAGGAGAAAGCTCGAACTTGTTGAGTTGAGACAGGTGGTCCACTCGCTTCCCCAAGGACTTGAAAATATTGCTCTTTACGGGACCAGAGGTGAACCTTTTTTGCATCCACAACTTGAGGAAGCCATAGAGTTACTGAAACAAAAGACAGGTGCTTTTATCGATATCTCCACCAATGGAAGCTTGGTGGATCAAAAGCGAGCGCATCGAATTTTAGATGCTGGGTTAGATCGAATCATATTCGCGATTGATGGGCTATCCGAGGTGTCTTATCAGTCCTACCGAGTAGGCGGAACGCTTGAAAAGGTCGTCAATAATCTGAAGTATCTCTGTACGCTCAAAAAAAAAGGGGGATACAAGCTCAAAATCATCGCGCAGTGGATTCCAATGAAGACCAATGAGAAGGAGCAAGATCAACTTGAGTCCGCAGCGCGCGATTGGGGCGTCGATGAACTTCGAATCAAGCACTCGCACAGCGTTCAGAGGAGTTTGGCGTTCCGGACTCAAAGTACTTTGAGTCAAAATGTTCATTTTCCTAGAATTAGCTGTTCATTCGGTCTTGATAAGCTTTACATCGACCCTAACGCTGATTGCTATCCTTGCTGCTATGCCGAAGGAATGCGGGATCTGCGCTTGGGTAATGCGTTTGAGCAATCGATAGAAAAAATTTGGTTTTCGAGTAAGGCGGTCGCTATGCGAACTGCGCTGCGAGCACACGAGAAATATCACTCGTTTTGCGTCGAAACGTGTGAAAGTCGAAGACCTAAAAAAAAACAAAGACTCAGAATTGTCACATAAGTATTCGGATATTCCCGCCAGATTTTTCCTGTCTCAGAATCCCAGTAGAAAAAACATCAAACCACAGTTGACACTAAGTACTAAGGCCCTTAGTCGACCGGCGGATTAAGCGTATGGGATGTCGTGTTTCGACATTTACACATTCAAATTGTTGGAGGACAATGTGGCAAATTTATTACTCGAGTATATCTGGCTTGATGGTTACCAAACCTCGAACTTGCGTTCGAAGGTAAAGGTCTTTGATTTCGGCGAAGACCGTGAAATTACCGCGGCGGATTGCCCCGACTGGAACTTTGACGGTTCTTCAACGCAGCAGGCGCCGGGACATGCATCTGAATGCATTCTTAGACCTGGTCGAACTTATCGCTGGAAAGATAACCACTACTTTGTACTTTGTGAGGTTCTGAAAGCTGACGGGACGCCTCACGAGAGTAACCACCGCGCGCGACTACGTGCACACCAAGAAACCTTTGAGAAAGCTGGATTTTGGTGGGGCTTTGAACAGGAATACTTTATCACTAAAGACTTCATCCCACTTGGATTCCCGAAGGGCGGCTATCCTAAACCTCAGGGGCTTTATTACTGCGGGGTAGGTGGTAATCAAGTCCGCGGACGCGCACTGGTGGAGTTGCATCTCCATAAGTGCCTGGAGATGGGAATCTCTCTCACCGGAACGAATGCGGAAGTTGCCGTTGGTCAGTGGGAGTTCCAGTGCTTTGCTAACGATACGCTCAAAGCTTGCGACGACTTATGGGTCAGTCGCTATGTTCTTTACCGCTTAGCTGAAGAGTATGAAGCGGATGTAAATCTCTCGCCGAAACCTGTTCACGGTGACTGGAATGGCTCTGGCTGTCACACGAATTTTTCCAATGAGAAGATGCGCTCGGAAGGTGGCAAAGACTATTTCACGGGCGTTCTAGAGCGATTCTCAGGTCGGCATGCCCACCACATTGAAAACTACGGTGAAAATAACGACCAACGTTTGACAGGGCTGCATGAGACCCAGCACATCAGCAAATTTAGCTGGGGTGTGGGTGATCGTGGTGCGTCGATTCGTGTACCGAATGCAGTAGAAGTAAACGATTGGAAGGGATATCTTGAAGACCGTCGCCCTGCATCAAATTGCGACCCTTATCGAGTGGCGACCGTTATTGTTGAAGCTGTAGAAGACAAGTAGAACCTCGTCTGACTTCAGCGACCAGGAGAAGTGGTGACAACGATAAGGCCCGTGGCGTTTTGCTGTCACCCTTCTTTTAACTCCTCCGTAAAGCTATCTGCTCAATGTGCTCACTCAAACGCAGTTCGCTAAAATTAGATGGCCAACCAAGGTTACTCAACGTGCTTTATCGCGACTAAACGTATTGTCATGCCGCGAATTCAGAAGGACCTAACGGTGGATTGGTATTCGAATTAGGAAACGAACGAGAAATTTATGAGAAATATTACAACTGATGATCAGGAAGCAATCTATCGCGGAGAGCATACAAGGCTGTATCAAATCCTTGGTGCGCATCCGGCGGATGAAGGCTACGTGTTCCGCGTCTGGGCTCCTAATGCATTTAGTATTTCAGTCGTAGGAGACTTCAATGGATGGGACGATGCACGTCATTGGATGACTCAGACTCAATATTTTGGGGTTTGGGAAGTTTATATTCCCGAGGCGCATAGTGGAAATGCATATAAGTTTTGTGTTCGCTCAAAAACAGTAGAGACCTTCGAAAAAGCAGATCCCTTCGCTTTTGCTGCAGAGGTGCCTCCCAAGACAGCCTCGGTTCTGACGGAAGATAATTATTCTTGGAAAGATGCGAACTGGATGGAGCAGAGACCGGAAGCGTCATTGCATAGGTCTCCGATGTCTATTTATGAGGTTCATTTGGGTTCTTGGAAGCGTCCTTGGGATCATGGTCGTCGATATCATAACTATCGCGAGCTCGCGCCGATGCTGATTGAGCACGTTAAAGATCTTGGATTTACACATGTCGAGCTTATGCCGATTACGGAGTTTCCATATGATGGTTCTTGGGGATATCAAGTCACCGGATATTTTGCTGCTACTTCTCGATATGGAGATCCAGACGACTTAAAATATCTTATAGACCAGCTTCACCAAAATGGTATTGGGGTGATCGTTGATTGGGTACCTGCCCACTTTCCATATGATTCCCACGGACTTTATCGCTTCGACGGGACACCGCTTTATGAACATCCTGACCCTCGGCGTGGAGATCATCCAGATTGGGGTACCGCGATTTTCAATTACGGACGAGATGAAGTTTCGAGCTTCTTACTCAGCAGCGCCATGTTTTGGTTTGATAAGTTTCATGTTGACGGCTTGCGAGTGGATGCCGTCTCTTCAATGCTTTATCTCGATTATTCTCGCAACGACGGAGAGTGGGAGCCTAACGCTCACGGAGGCCGCGAAAATCTCGAAGCGATAAACTTCCTAAAGTCACTCACCTCGCTTGCTTATCGTGACTTTCCTGGTGTGCAAGTGATCGCAGAAGAATCAACAGCTTATCCAGGAGTTTCGAAGCCACTTGAAGCGGGCGGATTAGGATTCGGATTCAAGTGGGATATGGGATGGATGCATGACCATTTAGAATATTTTTCTAAGGATCCGGTACATAGAAAATTCCATCATAAAGACGTCACTTTCCGTCCCATGTACGCAAATAGTGAAAACTTTATTTTACCTTTGTCTCATGACGAGGTTGTTCATGGGAAGGGCTCTCTGTTCGGGCGGATGTCAGGCGATGAGTGGCAAAAATTCGCAAATCTTCGTCTCTTGTACACAAACATGTACGCGCATCCGGGCAAAAAGTTGTTATTCATGGGTGCCGAGATGGGGCAAATTGAAGAATGGAATCAAGAAGCGCAGCTTGATTGGGCGCGACTGCAGGACCCCAAAGCGCGAGGCGTCTATAATCTCTTGAAAAGGCTTAACCGGCTATACAAAGACGTTGGCGCTCTTCATGAGCTTGATTGCGATGAGCGAGGTTTTAGATGGATCAATTGGGATGACGCCGAAAATAGCGTTCTTAGCTTTGTTAGGCAGGGGAATGACCAAAACGATTTGGTTGCAGTTATCTTTAATCTAACGCCGGTTGTTCGCGAAGACTACAGCATTTGTCTCCCTCGCCCAGGCAAGTGGGACATCATCCTTAATACAGATGATGTTGATTTTGGTGGTTCGGGCTACCTCGGCACTACGGAAGTTCAAGCAGCCCATGAAGGACATTATGAACATCACTGGGCCAACATTACTCTTCCTCCTCTCGGAGCATTAGTGATTAGTCCAGCAAGCATCTAAAGAGGAAGGAATCCAATGACCCGTTCGATTTGTATACATGGACATTTTTACCAACCTCCACGAGAAAACCCATGGACAGACGATGTGGACCGACAACCTTCCGCGGCACCGTACCAAAATTGGAATAAGCGCATCTATGCCGAATGCTACGCACGAAACGGTCGTGCTCCAATTATGGACGAAGACGAAAGTGTTCTTCGTTATATAAACAATTACGAACATATTAGCTTCGATTTTGGTGCGACCCTTCTAAGGTGGGCGGAACGAGACGAGCCACGTCTCATCGGATTACTCGCGGAAGCTGAGAAGAAAAGCGTTTTTTTCCACGAAGGTCATGGCAATGGTGTTGCTCAATCGTACCACCATATCATTCTCCCACTTGCGACAGCTGAAGAACGACAAATTGAGATTCACTGGGGTCTCAAGGAGTTCGAAGTCCGATTCGGACGGAGACCAAAGGGCCTTTGGTTGCCAGAGACAGCCGTCAACATACCCTCTTTAGAGTCACTGGTTGATGCTGGTGTTGGATATACGATTCTTGCACCGAGTCAAATAGAAGCCATCGCGGCTCCAGGTGAGGATTGGACACTCGTGAGTGAGTTGAAGAAGGGCTTTACCCGCCGACCTTATCTGGTCGACTTACCTTCAGGTCGGACAATCACGGTCTTAGTCTATGACGGTGATATTTCGCATGGCATAGCCTTCGGCGGACTCCTCAATGACGGAAAAAGGTTCGCGGACTCCATTGTCAGTCGTTTTGACGACAGCTCGGAAGAAGAACAGCTCATTTTGGTTGCTACGGACGGCGAGTCCTACGGTCACCATCATCGCTATGGTGAAATGGGTCTTGCAAAATGTATTGCCGAACTGAGTGAGCGTGAGGATGTCGTTCTCGAGAATTGTGAATCATACTTGGAAAGAAATCCCCCTGTCTATCGAGCAAAGTTGGTCACACCAAGTGCATGGAGCTGTGCACATGGAGTCGGTCGCTGGGAGCGAGATTGTGGATGTGCGATTAATCCAGGTTCTGGTTGGAATCAAGCTTGGCGCGGTCCGCTAAGAGGCGCTTTGTCGTGGCTTAGAGATCAATTGCATATCAAGCTGAAACAAACGGATCTAGGATTCACAAAAGACCTAATGGCCGCACAATTGGATTATGTGAATGTGGTTCTGAAGCAATGGACGAAAGAGGAGTTCACTCAAAAGCATCTCAAAAGTGGAAAAGCGGATATGCTGCTTGGTGTTATGGAGATGTTCCGTTTTTCTCGAGCTATGTTTACGAGCTGTGCTTGGTTTTTTGATGATGTTTCGGGGATTGAATCGCAACAAAATCTTTTATACGCACGCCGCACTTTGGAGCTTGCGAAAGAGCATTTGGGCGCTGATTTAGAGTCTGAATTGTTGACGAAACTTAAATTGGCTCAGAGTAACCTCCCAGATCAAGAGAATGGTGAAAACGTCTATCAGGGGGCACTTAGGGAGGCTCTTTCCGCTCCGGGTCCCAATCAAGCGAAGTTGAAAGAGGTTTCCCACTCGGGGGATTACTTTGAAAACCGCACCGCCGGCGTTTTACTTCATCCGACCTCTTTGCCGGGGCCTTATGGTATTGGAACGATTGGTCCCGAAGCTTTTCGTTTCGTCGATTGGTTGGCCGATGCGGGCTTTACCTGGTGGCAAGTTCTTCCGCTTGTTCCGCCCGAATCCGGTGGTAGCCCGTACAGTAGTTGGTCGACTTTCGCGGCGAATGTCCTGTTGGTGGAGTTGGCTGGTCTCTACGAACAAGGACTCTTAGATGCACCACCGCCAAGAAGCGATAATACTGGCCAGGTCGATTTTGTTGCCGTTAACGCGGAGAAATGGCCTCTTTTAGAACATGCAGCTTCTGTATTGCTTACGAAACCAGAACATCCGTGGTTCGCTAAGATGCAATCGTTTCGTGACTCTTCGAACTGGATTGAGGATGCCGGCCTGTATTATGCGCTCCGAAAAAAGTTTGACGGCAAAGCCTGGTGGGATTGGCCTACAGACCTACGACAGTACAAGCCCAAAGCCATCAAGGGAGCTCGGGTTGAGCTGGCTGAAGATATCGATAAGTTCGTCGCAATGCAGTACTTCTTTGAGCGACAATGGTCTGCTTTGCGTCAATACTGCAAACACAAGGGTGTCCGAATTATGGGAGACATCCCGATTTATGTAGGACATGACAGTGCAGACGTCTGGGCGAATCAAGGTCTCTTCTTACTGGATAAAGAAGGACAATGCCTCGAACTCGCGGGTGCTCCACCCGACGCATACAGCGATACCGGACAGCTTTGGGGCAATCCTATTTATCGCTGGGATGTCATGCAGGCGCGAGGGTTTAGGTGGTGGAAACAGCGCATTGCTCGCGCGATGGAGCAGGTTGATGTTGTTCGATTAGACCATTTTCGCGGATTTGCGGCCTATTGGTCTGTTCCAGCAGGGTCAGAAACTGCTCTGACTGGCCGATGGGTTCCGGGACCAGGCGCTGCCTTCTTCGAGGAAATTCAACGCCAATGGCCAAAGCTTCCATTCGTGGCTGAAGACTTAGGGTTGATAGACGAACCCGTCGAACTTCTCCGAGATCAATTTTCGCTCAAGGGTATGAGGGTCCTCCAATTTGGCTTTGATGCAGATCCTACCAATATTCACGCTGTTCATAACGTAGTGCCTGATTCGGTGGTTTACACAGGAACACACGATAGCGACACCCTTTTGGGTTGGTGGTTGAATGAGTCTGATTGGCTCAAAGACCAGGTTCGCAGGTATTTTGCTGTCGATGGACACGATTTAGTCTGGGATATGATTCGAGCGTGTTTTGGCTCTTCTGGGCAGCTCGCGATGGTACAGATGCAAGATCTGCTCGCCTTGGATTCGAGCGGCCGAATGAACCGTCCCGGAATCGCAGCAGGCAACTGGGGCTGGAGATTGATGAAAGAAGCCCACGAATTTGGCGTGACAGACCGAACAAAAGATCTCATATGGATGTACGGTCGCCGAAAGCGGTGACCAAGGATATCCGTTTTGGAAACATTCGTAAGAGATAGCGCCGAAGAGGCGTTGGCCATCGTCAAACAAATCCTGCCCACCTGTGGCGAGTATCTTCTCGTCGATAGGGTTCTTGAGGAAGGGCCGAGTGCCCTTTCGGCGGAGTGGAAAGTACCGGAAGACGGTCCTTGGTTTCGAACCGATGGGGCAGGTCAGAAGCTATTATTGCCGGGAACAGTCACGACTGAGCACCTGATTCAAGCAGGCGAAATACTTATTTATCGTGAACGTGGCGGACGTCTTGAAGATGATGGTGTCCCTGTATTGGCACGTATCCGAAGCGCGCGCTATCGAGCCATGGTGAAACCAGGAGATGTCCTTAAATCAGTGCTTCAGCTCAATGAAACGGTCGGAGCAGCTTATTACGTGACTGGTTCAGTGAAAGTTGGGACAGCCACTGTCCTCAAAGCGGAATTGACCTTTACTGCCACGAAGGCAATTTCTGTCCGATAGCTATCTTCTTTTCGCAACTCTTTTAACAAGTCGTCGAAATACTTGGATGAAGACCCACATAAGTCGTCGAAGAATGGTACGATTACTTATGGCAGTCCGCGCGAGGGCATAGAATATGACCGATTCAATCGTTATGATCATGGCAGGTGGTAAAGGCTCACGTCTGGGGCCGCTCACAACCCACCGAGCAAAACCGGCAACCCCATTTGGCGGACGTTACCGAATTATCGATTTTGTTTTGTCTAATCTGACGAACAGCGGATATCGCCAGATTTATGTGCTCACGCAATATATGGCAGCGAGTCTGATTCGGCATATGAATCGTACCTGGCATCTTGGTGGCCACGATGAATTTATCGAATTTGCTCCCGCACAAATGCGACGTGGAGACCATTGGTACTTGGGAACAGCGGATAGCGTGTATCAAAATATGCACATCATTGATGACCATCGGGCTCGTCACATTGCTGTATTCGGAGGCGATCACATTTACAAGTGTGATGTGTCTCAGATGGAGGCTGCCCATCGCGATTTTGATGCAGATGCAACGATAGCGGCATTTCCTGTGCATAAATCCGAAGCTCATCAATTCGGAGTCATTGAAGTGAATGACGAAGGGCGGATCATTGGATTTCAAGAAAAACCATCCCATCCTAAAACGATTCCGGGTCGCCCAGATACCTGCTTGGTCAGCATGGGCAATTATTTCTTTCGAGCGGAGCCACTAAAAGAGGCGCTCACGTACGACGCAGCGGACCCTACTTCTAGCCACGACTTTGGAAAGAACGTGATCCCAAATATGCTGGCCAGTGGACTGAGATTATTCGTCTATGATTTTAGTTATCATCGCGTCCCAGGTGACCCGCCCGACGCAAAGCCTTATTGGCGTGACGTTGGTACAATTGATAGCTTCTTTCAAGCAAACATGGAGCTTAGAAGTCCTCTCCCTCTGTTAAACCTTTATAACCGTGAATGGAGAATTCGTACGGCGCAGCGTTACCATCCTCCGGCAAGATTCGTTCGCCATATGGGGACCGCACCTGTGGACATTCATGACTGTATGGTTTGCGAAGGTACGGTCATTGAAGGCGCTCGGCTCCAGCAGGCAATGATCGGGTATGATTGCTTTGTTCATAATGGAGCATCTGTTGAGAATTGTTTACTCATGAGCGGATGTTCCATTGGTGTTAAAGCGAAGATCAGGAATGTGATTTGCGATAAGAACGTGATTATTGAGCCCGGAACATCCATTGGCTACGACGATGAGCTAGACCGTAACAGGTTTCCGTTTATCACCGAAAAAGGCATCATTGTCTTGCCGAAAGGGACCCACGTCTTTCCAGAAGGTCCTCTGGTTTTGGCGAGTGATATGGCAGAGCTTCTGACAAATGATCCTGCCACAAAAGATGTCATGTCAGCGGTTGAACTTGCTCCGTCGCCAGCGAAGCACAATCGCCATAGTTATCGTTCTCAAGGCCCCCGCGCCCAGGACGGGCAAACTTAGTTCAGAGGTATAGCTTCATTGAAGATACTCAGCGTAACGGCCGAACTTTCGCCGTACTGCAAAACGGGTGGTCTCGGGGATGTGGCGGCAGCGTTTCCCGATGCTTTCGCGCAATTTTCAGCAGATTTTGAATTTACGCGTCTCGTTCCGTTTTATCGAGATGCGAAAACGAACCTGCTACGCTCGGGAAGAGGCGTGCATCTTCTGCCCGTAGCTGGACGAATAGAACTCGCCGGCCGAACTTGGAATCTTGGTTTTTGGCAATTATCTGACTCGAGGAATGTTCGCACCGTATTTGTTTCCGCGGAGGGGTTATTTGAGACGGACGGCCTTTACGGGTCGGTGAATATTGACGGGGTAAAGTACGGAGAAGAAGTACGGTTCGCTGCTCTAAATCTCGCAGCGTTGAAGTTCGGAAACGATCTGGTACAGCAGAAAGTCGATCTATTTCATGTTCATGATTGGCATGCGGGGTTACTGCCTTGGCTGCGAAAACGTGAAGGCTTTGCTACGCACCTGCATACTCCGGTTGTGATGACCATTCACAACCTTGCTTATCAGGGATGGTTTGAGGCCGGAAGCCTGCCAGAGCTTGCTACGAGGGATGAGGGTCCTCTTCATTTTCTAAAACTTGGGATAGAGCATTCCGACTTGGTCACGACAGTGAGCCCTCAATACGCGCGTGAAATTCAGACTCCCGAGTTTGGTTATGGACTCGAAGATTTGCTTACCGAAAAAGGTGTGAGGGGAATTCTCAATGGTGTCGAGCTAGACGCATGGAATCCACAGACAGACGCTGTTATTGAGCAAAAATTCTCTGCGGCAAACCTTTCATCAAAGCAACGTTGTAAGGAGGCTTTGCTTCATGCCTGTGGACTCAAGGATGCTTCAAAACCACTGCTTGGGGTCGTCGCTCGATTCGATTATCAAAAAGGTCTTGATCTCCTCGCTGAAACCATTCCCTCACTATCCGAGCAAGGATGTAACCTTGTCATTCTAGGGAGTGGTTCGGCCGAGCTAGAAGAGACATATCGAGAGCTTCAGGTGCGGTACCCCGATTTCATCCATACCCGCATTGGTTTTGATAATGTGCTCGCGCATCGCATTTTTGCCGGCTGCGACATGATATTGGTTCCTAGCCGCTTTGAGCCTTGCGGGCTGACTCAACTCTACGCCATGCGATACGGAGGTCTCCCCGTCGTGACGCCGGTGGGAGGTCTTCTTGACACCGTTGCTGAAGTATCAGTCCGTGATTCTTCACCCCAGGGGTCAGGTTTTGTCGCGAAGAGTGTTGATGCTCAAGCTTTTCTTCAGGCGATGGTTCGAGGCATCCATTTATTTCGATCAAATCCGAACGAATGGAAGCAGGTTCAAATGCAGGTCATGCAAAGCGACTTCTCTTGGGAAAAATCGATTCCTGAATATATTCGCTGTTATAATGCTCTGTTTGAGTCATGAAATGAGTGATTCGTCATTTTGACGATGACAATAACCGTCGAATACGTGACCTTCTCTCCACATGACTAAGTTATTGGTTTTGGATTTTGACGGCACAATGACGGATGCCGAAAAAGAAGGTGCTCCTTATCGTGCCGGCTATTTGGCTGATCTTGCTCTTCTTGCAGATAAAGACCCCGATGTCATTCAGACGTGGGCGGAAGAATTCAGTGAGCAGGTCAACCAAAACCCCCAGGATTATGGATGGAAATTTGGCGGGCAAATTGTGGCTCCAGCCTGCGTCGACCCTTATCTGCGAATTATGCCGATTGCCCGCATGATCTTCGATCGTGCCTCAGCATTTAAGAATGAGAACGAACGAGACCGAATTCTTGATCGGATTCTCTACAAATATAATTACAAGAAGACCATCACTGCATTTCGACCTCATGCGGGCGATTTTCTGCAAAAGTTTGACCAACAATCAGATTACCAGACCTTCATCGTCACTAATTCACATACGGATCCGGTGAGAGATAAAGTTCAGCAATTGGGTTCAGAGTTTCCAGATGGTCTGAATTGGCTTGTTGAGCGCGTTCACGGGAGCGCCAAAAAATATATAATCGATCCTTTGTTTGATCAAATTGATGAGCATCTGACTCTACCAGGTTTATCACGGCCAATTTTATTGCGACGTAAACATTACTTCGATGTTCTCGATGACCTTCGCTCTTCTGTGGGCGTAGACTGGAATGATGTTGTCGTTCTTGGTGATATTTTTGAGTTAGATTTGTGTTTGCCATTTTCTTTGGGCGCAACCGTTGGCTTGATGAGAACGGAGTTTAGCCCAAATTACGAAGTTGATTATTTGGATACTCACGAGCGCGGTGCAACATTTTGGGATCTGAATTCTGCCGCGGAATGGCTAGCTAAATTATAGAGTTTACTGATTATACTTGGTTTTCATGTGCTCTCGAATTTGTGGAATAGAATCAATCATCTCGTGATGTCTCTTCAGCGCACGATGTTCGTTAAGTATTGCGGCGGGAATACCGTCTAAGATTCCGCCGCTCAGCCAGCTACAGAGTCTCCAAATAACTAGATCTGCGATGGTTAGACGTTCGGCGACAAAGAAGTCTCCGGATTCGACACTCAGTCGTGCGTTGAGAAAGCTGAGCCATTTGGGAAGTTCTGATTCTGCTAAATTTTTTCGTAGAGCGAGTTTCTTAGTCTGGTCTTTTTCCCGCATTGAAGAGCGAAACAATTCGGTGATTTGATTTGCTGTTTCCATCAGCTCATCAACTCGTGCGGCGTCGACATCATCGTTGCTGGGATATAGCCCAGATATCTTTCCACAAAAGCGCGCAATGCTTACTGACTGGGCGATGATTTTTCCTTCGACCTCAAGAATCGGAAGCTGATCATAAGGAAGCTCTCCAGTCTGCTTCATTTTGATGAATTCTTCTCGAGTTGGTCGTACATCTTCAAACGGAATTTCGGCAAGTTGAAGGGCAATACGGCTTGCTTCCGCTCGCCAAAACGGAAAATTGAAGTAGGTCAATTTGAGGTTCATGGGACCCTTGTAGTCAGCGTAGGATCTCACAATCAATCACCTCTCGTTGAATTTTGTGGGAAGATAAAGTTTTTCTTCCCCTTTTCGCTCATTTGGTCTTTTTTTAGGCAGTGGATAAGTTAACCAAAACGGATGAAGAGTGGCGGGTACAGCTGAGTCCTGAGGAGTTCAGAGTCATGCGTCAAGCAGGCACAGAACGCCCCTTTACTGGAAAACTCCTGTCGGAGAAGCGAATTGGGACGTTTAGTTGCAAGTGTTGTGGGTTGGGGCTTTTCCAGAGCGACGCGAAGTTTGAGTCTGGCTGCGGCTGGCCGAGTTTTTTTCGGCCGCTAGAAGGGGCTCATCTCACCAACATAGAGGATTATTCTCATGGTATGACCCGAGTCGAGGTTCGGTGCTCTCGATGCGATGCTCATCTTGGACATGTTTTTCCTGACGGCCCCCCTCCCACTGGTCTAAGGTATTGTATTAATTCGGTTTGTTTGACTTTCGAACCGGTGCCGACGGGCGAAAAATAGAGGTCTTTCTTCATTTTTTTATGAATGAACGTAAATATCGGGATTATCATAGCCCCACCGACAACTTTGTTCTAGGTGGTCACATATACCGATAGACGCGTGGGCACTGAACACCATACCTTCCGACCTGGGGCCGGGAAAAAAATTTCAGGACGTGTAGAGAAAAAGATGAAAAATTACGCTGGATCAATTGTGATGACCGCTTTGTTACCGCTTGTTGCGTGCTCAACTGACACCACTCGCGACACGGTACAACCGAATAACAACAACATGAATAACGTCAATCCTGACGCTGGCGTGTCTATGGAGCCTGACGCGGGTCCTCCGCCGCCTCAAGGCTTGGCTATTTTAGGAAATGGAACTCATTCACTCGGCGAGGTCGAATTGACTGTTGTTGCCGACGCGGCTGATGACTTGAATTTGCCCACTGACCTTGAGTTTCATCCAGAACGTAAAAACGAACTTTGGGTGGTCAACGAAGGAAGCAGTCAATTTTGGGTAGGCACAGACCTTGATACTGACATGAAAAGCGTAAATTCTATTCGAGGACGGGGCGCCCATCTCCACTTCCTAACGAAACCTTCGGGCCTCGCCTTCGGTGACAAATATTGTGGCAATGAGCTTTGTTTAGCCACCAGTCACGGCAATGTGAATGATCGACCTCAGACGACTGGTAACGCGCCGGTTGATTTCATGGGACCAAGCCTCTGGACTTCAGACGTTATGACCTATCGCGGTAACAGTCCCTATCATCTAGCCCACTACGATATGCTCCATAATAGCCCAAACGCGATGGGAATCGCTTGGGATTCTGGAAACGCATTTTGGCTGTTTGACGGTTACCATCGTGCCATTGCTCATTACGATTTCAACGATGACCATGGGGCCGGTGGGTCAGACCACAGCGACGGAGAAATCAACCGTTGGGCCCAAGGTTCGGTAGCAATGGTCGACGGTGTACCATCGCACCTTGAGTTTGATTCAGAATCTGGACTTCTCTACATCGCGGATACGGGCAACAAACGCGTCGCAGTTATGGATACGAACAGTGGCGTGCAAGGATCTTCCTATCGCAACTATGATACGAATCGCCCAAGCTACCGTTATGACGCGATGGTTACGACTTTGATTGACGGCGGAATGATGGGTATTCAACAACCATCTGGTTTGGCACTTTATGAGGGACATCTCTATGTGTCTGACCATGCGACGGGGACCATTTATGGATTCAAGCTCGATGGCGAACTGGTTGACTATATTGATACCCAGCGTGGGAGCGGAACCATTACGGGGCTCGCCTTCGATTCTACCGGCAATCTCTACTTCGCCGATAAAGCGAATGAGCAGATCGTAAAAATATCCGTAAAACCCTAGAACTTCGGCCCAGCCACGTCTGTTTTGTTCGCCTTCGCGAAGTAAGACCCTACAGGCTTGAAAGCTCGGGTCAGATCTTCGATGATGGATATCATGTGCTGTGTTCGCGACGCTGCCAAACATCTCTGCACATCCCTAACGGTTGTCCTACTCTTTGCATGCTCTGAAGACGTCATGCGCGCGCAGAATTTTAGTCAGCGCCCGTCTGAGCCAACTTTAGATGGTGGCGCTTCCGGCCAAGATTCCGCATCAACGGGGAATGATGCTGGAGTGTCAAACAGACCAGATACCGGCGCGACCTCAGCGGCTGATGCGGGTAACATGTATCCGGACGCAGAAATCGATTGTGATGACCGAAAGCGAGCCGTCACACCTTGGCCTCAAGCTTCGACGCGTGATGTTCTTCGAGGTCAGTTGGAATTCGCTCAAACGCACGTAAACGAACCCGGTGACACTCGCTACGCGCCGCAGTTGCTGGCCAAACGCTCGGCTTTGCTATTGTTTACTCCCGAAAGAAATATCTCTGGTTCGGCTGCGCTTTTTGTTCGAGTCAAAAACCAAAACTCACAGAGTATTCCTCTCGTATTGAATCCGCCGAGCAAACCGCTTGAAATATTAGAGCAAGGACTCACGGATGTTGCTCTTCAAGCATATTCGACAGACGCCTTTCATGCGGTTTTGCCATGGAACTGGATTCAAGAAGGCTACAAACTTGAGATAGCGTACCTCGAATCAGATACTCTCTATGTTTTTGAGCATACCTTCATCGATCTTTCCGCGCCGAATGAATTTACCGTCACCCGGGCAAAAATGGTGCTTTTTGGTGAAGAAGATTTTGATACCTCTACTCGGCAAAGCGATAAAATTCTGCGCGAGTTTTATGGCTCGGTTCCAGCAGCTACGATGAGATGGGTGGATTACTTACCATGGCGATTGAACCAAGTGGTGATTACGACCACTCAGGGACCGCAATTGATTCAGTCAGAAGCCGAACACGACTATTACACAGATAATGACCACCATTGGTCCATCATTAAAAATCAATTTGCGCTTCGTTTAAACTTATCGAATACCGGTCGTGGTCTAAATCAGAATAGGGCGGCTGATGGTGACAATTCTCCATACAGTTTTGGAACTTCTGTAGGAATGGGGTGGTTTCGCAGACCGGACGGTGAATACCAAGATTTAGACGACGCACCCTGGGCTGCGGGCTGGACCGGTTGGACAGCAATGTGGGCCGACGAATGCGGTAACGCTTTTATTCATGAAGTTGGGCACTCCTTTACGCTCGCCCATTTTACAGAAGGAACCGGCGTGAGCTGGGGAATCGCTGACCAATACCCGAGCGATGGTGTCAGTCTAGAAACCCATCCGTGGGGATATAATCATTACACAAAAGAACTTCGGACTTGGTACCGCGTAGATCGTGATGGCCCAGTTTTGAGTCAAGGGGGGGCTTTCGTGGGCAAACGAGACCCCATGAACGGTGGAGAACCAACGAACTCGTTAACTTGTTTCCCACAATACACCGGTTATCACGCGTGGAAGGCTCAAAATTGGATGAACTCGCAGCCTACGATCATGAAAGGACCGCAAGGACCTGGCATCTATCGATGGGATTTTCTGAATCACTCTTACGTTCGTGAAGCGGCCCCTTCGAATGCGCAGGAACCAATAGCCGTAGGCGTGCCGATTGTGACGCTCATCGGTACCCTCGGCCGAAATATCGGAACGTCTCAAACCTATCCCGCGTTGTTCGCGCCCTCGGGAAACGTATTTGAAATGCCCGACCCATTCGGAAATACTGCTCCAGATTCATATCGTGGAGGTCAGTATTTCTTAGAGATTCAATATCTGACCGGTGAAGTTGAATATGCTCTTATTGCCCAGACCGAACCAGTAGATGATCAAGTGTACTTGTATGCATTGAATCTTTCGCTCACGAGAGCCCCGACTCTTGTCAAGTTACATCGAGCGCATGCTGCTTATCCGAATATACAACAAGGACAAAGCACCGTCATTCATACGCGTACTATTTCAGTCCCTGACCTTAAGCGGTTCACGCCTGTACTTACGATAGGGAAAGGCGCTCTTGCTAATGCATCAACGAAACAAGTGACGAGACCCTGCGAAGAGGCGGTCAATTGTGAGGATCGAAAATTGAGTCAGACTTGGCGCCGTCAAAAAGAAGCAATTTCTGAAGCAGATTCAGCACTGTCATTTATTCTCAATAATCAAGACCCTCCCCAATTCTACAAGTGTTCAGACTTCGATTCTATCAGCACACAAATTGTTCGCGTCGAGAACGAATCTGGGCAAAAATTTAACGTACTGATTCATGCGCAACGAGTGGTCAATGAGGCGGGGCAGAGGCAACTTGTACATGCAAATGATAGAACAGATTGGTCACAGGCGCCCGATTTAGAACAAAGCCTCGACGTTTGGTTACCGTACTCTGAAACAGCTACGTTGCCGCCAGGAAAGTATCAGTCGGATAAAATTCCAGTTCGAGTATACGCTTCAAGCACCGCTGAAACTGCTGAGTTGAGTCAGTCCGGCGTGACGCTTAACTTTGAAGTTTTTGATGTGCAGCCGATTAATCTTTCCAATGGCGAGTTTGTGAGTCCTTCGATGAGAACGGATGATTCATCGATGTACTTTTTACCTCGAGATCCAGAAGTTGGTCCAAACTCTCGCGTTTGGTGGAATGATTCCGACCCCGAACCGATAATTCTTCGAGTCCCCGCAAAATCCACAACGACCGGTCAGGATACATATCTTAATATTCGAGCGCAGCATCAGTCTTGCGGCAATTCGCGCCGAGACCTACATGCTGGTGAAGCGAGCCGGGATTGTGCTCATGAAGTAGTTCTTTTTATGAACGGAAGCGACAATCTACATCTCACCAGCGGCCAACAATATATCACCTATGATTCGATGCCGCTCGTTATTGATGGTCGTCGATGGCACGAACCGAATAATCATGATTTGGTAGGTACGGTAGCTGTTCAGGTGATTTATCAGCCTTAGTATCTAAATGATGTTTGTTATTCACATCATTTAGCTGGAATATGCAGGTGAGAATTAGAAAGTCATCGAAGACGTTATTGAAGAGCTTTGCTGCGATCTTCTTGCTTCTTTCCACGGTGATTATTGCTCAGGGGTATACGGCATTTGGGACGTCCCCAGATGAATCCCGAATGGCAAAGCGAGCGAAAGAGTCGATTTATTCAAATTCAACATTTGAGAACCCCGCGCCTCTTTATAATGATTGGATTTTGATGATTAAGAAGTCTTTCTCCAAAGGAAAGTTCCCAGAACCAACCGAACCTATCGAACCGATGCATGGTCCGGAATTTATGACTTCTACGAGTACCTCCTTACGAGTGACTTGGCTCGGTCACTCAACGGTATTAATTGAAATCGAGGATAAAGTTTTTCTGACAGACCCGGTATGGAGTGAGCGATGCTCACCGATTCCTTGGTTAGGACCAAAACGCTGGTATATGCCTCCTATTGCGATCAAAAAGCTACCGAAACTAACTGCAGTTGTGATTTCTCATGATCACTATGATCACCTTGATTATGAAACGGTTCTTTCATTGAACGATATCGGAGTAACGTTTGTGGTACCCCTTGGGGTGGCTGCACATTTGCGGTATTGGGGCGTCCCGACGTCTAGGATTCGTGAACTTGACTGGTGGCAGACAACTTATTTTGAGGGCGTCGAAGTGATTAGTACGCCTGCGCGACATGCGTCTGGGCGGCACATTTTCGACCGAGACCAAACGCTTTGGTCTGGTTACGTCATTCGAGGTTCAAAATATCGAGTGTACTTTTCGGGAGATACTGGACTCTTCACGCAGATGCAGGAAATCGGGAAACGATACGGTCCTTTCGATCTCACCATGATAGAAGTGGGAGCGTACGACCAAGCGTGGCCTGATTGGCATATTGGTCCAGAGCAAGCGATTATCGCGCATCAGTGGCTAAGGGGTGATGCGATGTTACCGATTCATTGGGGATTGTTTGATCTTGCTTTGCATAATTGGACGGAGCCGATTGAACGAACATTACTCGCGGGTCAAAAAGAAGGAATTCTTGTTTTGACACCAAAACCCGGTCAGTCCATCGACCAAACGTCAAGGAGTTTTGCAAAGTGGTGGCCTGATGTTGAATGGCAAACCGAAGATAAAAACCCAGTCAATTCGACGAACGTGACTTTTCCAGAATGAGAACTAGAGTGCGGCAGGAAGAACGTACTGAGTTATCGCGATGTAATGACAACTTGCGCCCAGGAAAACAAAGATATGCCACACTGTGTGGAAGAATGGTTTTTGATCTTTCACGTAAAAATAAACGCCGGCTACATAAACGACAAGACCGAGTACAATCCAAATTTGTCCAGCGTACGGATACAGGTCAAATTTTGGAATCGCACAGAAGAATCCTATGCCAGTTAATATAAAGTACGAAGAGACGGACTCGACTTCACTGCGCCCGAAAAAAAAGATTTTGTAGGTGATACCGAGGACCGTGAGAAGCCAAATGACCATGACCCAAATGAGTTCGTTGGGCTCACGAATAAAGCAGTAGAGAAAAGGTGTTACTGATCCTGCGATCATTATGTAAATGGTACTGTGGTCGAAAATTCGAAAATAATGCTTGTACGGTTGTACCTGAAAGCCGTGATACAAGGTTGAGGAGATGAAAAGTGTAATCATGCTTGCCCCATAAATTTGAGCACTCCGAATTGCGTTTACACTTCCCGTCGATTCAGCAATCGCAATGGCATGCGCCGTGGCTCCGATTGCTAGTCCGAGTGCAATCGCATGGGTCACTGAATTTGAGATCTCTTCGTAGAGCCCACGGACGTCGGCGGGCTTCATCGCCGCAGCTCTCTTTTTTCAGTACGAAGGTCCACGAAGCTATACTCTAGCATGACCGTGAATGATTCCGTAATTCTGAACACTAGTTAACCCTTTGGATCTTAGGTTGCGCAGACAAATTTTCAAAAACGAGAGGCTTTGTGCTCATTCAACAGTGTTGAGGCCGATTTCTGCGCGTGCAGATTTGTACCTTTCGGTGATTCGACCGGACGCGGTTCGAATTGCAAATCCATCATAAGTTGGGACTGCTTTGGCCCTGCGAAAACAATACACGGAGAGAAAAGGACGGTCGCGATCTTCCCGCATGAGCACGTTCAATTGGCTGTGAAGATACAGCTCCGCTTGTTTAGCTGCCTTCAGTACTCTCTCATTCCATTCAGTCTGATGAACCAAAATGAAGGAACCAGTCTCGCTCATCGCTTGCGCGGCCGAAGCGCAGTAGGCTTCAACGCCACCGCGAAGTTCAAATCGACAAGCGGAGCGTTGATAATCTTTCGACATCGTCCCTGTCCCAACGGGGAAATAGGGAGGACTGCCTGTCACCAAATCAAAACATCGACTCCGTTCCGCATCGATAGCTGCTCGAAAGTCAGAGTGTATGATTTGGATAGACAAATCTGTAGGTAGCTTCGAAACACTTTTTTGGGCCATGAGAGCACTTTGGGCCTGAGCTTCGATACCGAGTGAGTATTTAGGTCGAAGTGCGTGCGAGGTTAATAGAAGCACAGAACCTATTCCGCAGCCCAAATCCAGATAACGATTTGGCGTTCGAGGGTTCATATTCTTCGCAGCGTACCACGCAGTGAGGACATCATCGGTGCTCGTTTTGTGACCGTTTTCCCTTTGATAGATCGACCAATTTGCGACTAAGGCATCATAGATTGCATCTTCTGGCCAACCAGTAGGTTCGAGTGGGATGTCCACAAGAAAAGTCCCTATCATAGCTATCGCGCTTCTCTGAAGGTTTCCTTTTCTTAAAAGCTCTTTCACTGTTCTGCACAGCAATCGTTTGCATTCGACCTCTAGGGCAAAATTTGGTAAGACCCGGTCGTCTCGAGGAACTTTGAATTAAAGCCTCGGAAGAATGCCTGCTGATTAGGTATTTGCATATGGAAGCAGAGGTCAAATATGAGTGAAGATAAACTTCTCCTTGATTACATTTACGAAAGTGAAACGAAGTACGCGAACAAAGTTTGGTTGACGCAACCACTTGGAAACGGCGTCACCAAGGATTACACCTGGAAGGATGCTATCGGAGAGGCGCGAAAAATGGCCGCGCATATTCAGACTTTGGGTCTGGAGCCAGGAAGCAACATAGCTATGGTCTCAAAGAACTGTGCGCATTTTATGATCACTGAAATGGCGATTTGGATGGCAGGTCACTGCACGGTCGCTATTTTCCCCACTGTCAATCGACAGACAGCTTCCTACGTTCTTGAACACTCTGAAGCAAAAATCATTTTTATTGGAAAGTTGGACGAACCCGATTGGGACGAGATTAGGCAAGGCATCCCAGCCGAAATTACTCGAATCGGTTTTGCGATCGCACCCAACGATGAATACGAAAGATGGGATGACATTATTGCTAAGACCGAACCTCTGCAGGGTCAACCTGCTCGTAAAGCTGATGACCGGGCTATGATCATCTATACTTCCGGATCAACGGGAACACCAAAAGGCGTTGCCCACGGGTTTGGACCGATGTCGATTTCGGCTCGGGGAATGGTTCGTGATCTAAAACTCGATGAGAACGATCGATGTCTTTCCTATCTTCCTCTCGCCCATGTTTTTGAACGCGCCTATATCGAGTGCACTTCTTTTTTGAGTCGCGGTCACATTTATTTTGCTGAAAGTCTTGATACCTTCGTTCAAGACTTGCAGCGTGCTCGGCCAACCGTTTTTATTTCGGTTCCACGACTTTGGTTGAAGTTTCAACTGGGTGTCTTCCAGAAGCTACCGAAAGAGAAACTTGGAAAGCTTCTAAAAATTCCATTGCTCAATCGCGTCATAAAAAAGAAGGTATTGAGTGGGCTCGGTTTACAGCACGTGCGTCTGGCGGGAAGTGGCTCTGCACCGATACCAGCAGATTTGATTGCTTGGTACCGCAGCTTAGGTCTCAAGCTTCTCGAAGGATATGCCATGAGTGAGGATTTTGCTTATTCTCACCTATCGACCGACGAGTACAATGAGCCAGGGTACGTTGGCGTTCCGTATAAGGAAGTTAAGGTTAAGATTAGCGAAGATGGGGAGATTCTCATCGACTCGCCAGGTAAGATGCTTGGTTATTACAAACAACCAGAGCTTACGAAAGAATCTTTTACCGAAGATGGTTATTTCAAGACAGGTGATCGCGGGGAGCGCAAAGCCAGCGGCCTTCTAAAGATCACGGGTCGTGTTAAGGAAATTTTTAAGACCTCGAAAGGTAAGTATGTTGCGCCAGCGCCGATCGAAAATCTGATCAATAATGACGCTCACGTTGAACTCAGTCTCGTGACAGGTGCAGGTCAGCCGCAGCCTTATGCACAAGTTGTCCTCGCGGAAGATCTGCGAGGGAAAGTCAATCAAGGCAATACGAAGCAAGAAGTGAGTGCAGCGCTTGAAAGCCTATTGAATGACGTTAATAAGCAGCTTGAGCATCATGAACAGCTTGAGTTCATGACCGTTGTATCAACTGAATGGACAATCGGGAACGGTTTCCTGACACCAACTATGAAGATTCGCCGCGGCGCGATTGAGGACGCCAGTAAAGAACAAGTCGAATCTTGGTACGAGAAAAAAGAAAAAGTCATCTGGGCTTAATCTAAAAATCTTCGTTCCATCTTGAACTTAAAATAGAAACGCCGTGTAGCATGTGGCATTGCTACACGGCGCATCTATTTTTGGTAGGGTAGAGTTACGATTACGGCATAAGTACGGCGTCGATGACGTGTACTACACCGGTAAGCGTTCTTATATCTTTCAACGTAGCGATAACGTTTGCACGTCCACCTTTTCCGTCGACAACAGTAACCGCTCCGGTGTTGCTATCGATTTCAATGGTGAGTGAACCATTTGCTGCGTTTACAGTCATTCCATTGGTGAGGTCCGTAGACATTGCCTGCGATGGAATAACGTGATGAGCGAGAACTCCGTCCAATGTCGCTTGGTCGAGCGCGTTCAGGTCAAGCCCGGTTGCTGCGAATGCGGCATTAGTTGGAGCGAAGACAGTAATCGGTGAATCTCCGGCTAATGTATTTGGTGTAACAGCTCCCTGAATTGTTGTAGAGGCTTTACCAATAGCGTCCACTAGAGTTGAGAGGTCTGCGGTTGCAGATGCAACCTCAACAATGGTTGGAGGTACGATAACTTCTTCCATGATGTGGATGATTCCATTTGAGGCGGCCACGTCCATCGTAGCGCTAAGTTGTGCCCCGCCCACGCTGATTTTGTTGTTTTCGTTGCTCACAGCAAGACCAAGGTTGGCGAGTGAAGATAGGTCATTCGTACCTAGAACTTCGTCGGATTTCATAGAGCGCCCTACGACGTGGTGCAGTAGGATGTTGGTGATAACGTCAACGCTTACAGGCGTCAGGTCAACACCAAGATTCGTGAACGCGGTGTCGGTTGGTGCGAAGACTGTGAAAGGCCCACCGGTTGAAAGCGTGTCCGCCAAGCCTGCATTTGTTGCTGCGGAAAGGAGAGTTGAGAACAGACCTGCGGCAGATGCTGTGTCTACAATGTTCTTCAGTGGATCTTTTGCTTTCGGCATAATGACCGTGTCAATCAAGTGAACAGTTCCATTCAGAAGTCGGATGTCTGTAGCAACGATTTTGATGGTCTGGCCTGATTCGTCTGTCAGCGTAGCGCCGTCATTTCCAATACCAACCGTGAATTTTTTACCGGCAAGCGTTTCGACTTCTTGGCCGTCGCTTAGGTCGCCAGCGAGCACCTGGCTTGGTACCACGTGGTATTTTAGCAGCATGTCCAGTTCGGGTGTGTTTTCCAGAAGTGCTGTGAGTGCGTTCCCATCAATCTTCGCGAATGCGCTGTTGATTGGTGCGAAGACCGTCATTGGCCCACCCGCAGCGAGTGCGTCTTTGATGCCTTGCGAGGATGCACCGACCGCAGATACGAGAGTAGACAGGTCCGCGGTGGCTGCCGCTGTTTCGAGAATCGTTGGCGGAACGATGACCTGGTCGAGAATGTGAATCACACCATTTGAAGCAGCAACATCGAGCGTGCTGCTCAGGTTGAAGCCATTGACCTTAATCGGGCTTCCGCTCGCGTCAAATTTCAGCGAGGTGTTCGCTAGGGTGGTGAATTCTCCTGCCGCAAGCACATCGCCAGATTTCTGTTCGCCAGCGACGACGTGATGAAGAAGGACATTGGCTAAAAGACCTGCATCGGAAGGCACTGCGTCTCCGAGTGCTGCGAATGCGTCGTTTGTTGGAGCGAAAACGGTCAGTTTGTCTGTTCCAGTGAGGGCTCCTACGAGTCCGGCTGTCTCGGCAGCGGATACCAAAGTGCTGAAACCAGCCTCGGTTGCAACTTCGGCGATATTTCCTGGTGTCGTGTTGTTATTGTTATTGTTATTCGTATTATTGTTGTTCGCGGGGGGATTTACTGGTTCGGTTTCGTCGCTTCCGCAACCGACGGCTACCATGCACGAAAACGCAAGCATGCCAGGGAATACCCATTTGTTTTTCAGGTTTATCATTCTTTCTATTTCTCCCAGTCACAGTAGCCCTCGCTTTTTTGCTTGGGGAATTACCAATGTGACGAGGTGATATCTCTACAATATCTAGACAAGATCAAGATCTTTTGTGATTTAGCGCAAAATAATCTGTACAGAACCTATATGAATAAAATTAACCCTATATCCGGAACATGGCGATCGCCAAGATTCCTCGGGCACTCCACAAGATGGTTCGTATCCAATTACTGCGCAACAGCTTGTTGTGGGCCTCGGCGTTGAATCCGTGACCCAAAATAGTATGAGCGGGAACCTGCAACAATGCGGTAGAGGCCCAGATTCCTAGAAGTAAGCCGAAGGCGATGAGATTAAGGGCAAAGTGCTGCTCTGTCGCTGGATCTAAGGCAAGTAGCAGTGCGCAAATGATTTCAACAAACATGCCCGGAAAAACCACTATTGTTGTTCGTCGAACGTTTTTTTCCTGATAGTCGACGAAGCGATCGTCGGGTACCGCAGCAAACAAGGGATAATGGACCAGCTGCACGAACCAGATGACACCAACCATGTAGAATGTGGCTCCCAGATGAGCAAAAAGCAGCATTGGGTACCAATCATGTCCTACCACGGGTGAGGACAAGGCACCTTACCGGTTTATGAGCAAATGCTTTATTTCTGCTTAGATTGGGTCTGAATACGCTGTTTGGCTCAGATTGTTGCGGACAAGCGTGATTTTTTGTCGCAATAGTACGTCCGGCCATCGTCTACCTGTATGTGGGCAGCTGGCTAAGGAAATATCATGGCCATCAATATCGGGATCGTCGGACTACCCAACGTCGGCAAATCAACTCTTTTCAATGCGCTGTCTTCGGCGGGTGCCGAAAGTGCGAACTTTCCGTTCTGTACGATTGAACCGAATGTCGGAGTGGTCCCGGTTCCTGATGAGAGATTAGATACCTTAGCGAAAATTTACGACTCGCAAAAAGTGATCGCAACGAGCTTGGAGTTTGTAGATATTGCTGGTTTGGTTAAAGGCGCGTCGCAAGGTGAGGGCCTCGGTAACCAGTTTCTTGGAAATATTCGCCAGTGTAATGCGATCGCGCATGTTGTCCGGTGTTTTGAAGACGAAAATGTTGTCCACGTCGATGGTTCGGTCGACCCTCTTCGAGATATTGAAGTTATTGAAACCGAACTTTGTCTGGCTGATATGGCGACCGTCGAGAAGAGGGCTTCTCGTCAAAGCAAAATTGCCAAGTCAGGAGACAAAGAAGCTCGCGCCGATATGGAAGTTCTTGAGCCACTTTTGGCGCATCTCAATGAAGTCAAACCTGTTCGAACCCTTGAACTGACACCTGAGCAGCGTGCACGAATCAAAGACCTGCATCTTTTGACTGACAAAGCAGTTATGTATATCGCCAATGTCTCTGAGGAAGACGCCGCTAACCCGAGTGCTAATTCTCACGTTAAAAAGCTTCAAGACGCAGTTGCTCCTGCGCCCGTCATTTGTATCAGCGCGGGCATCGAAGCTGAAATTTCTCAGCTCGAACCCGAAGAGCAAACCGACTACTTAGAATCGCTAGGACTCTCTGAACCTGGTCTACACAAAGTCATCCGTGAAGGTTACGCGCTGCTTGACTTGATCACGTATCTGACTGCAGGGCCAAAAGAGTCTCGGGCTTGGACAGTCAAGCGCGGGTCGACTGCTCCCGAAGCGGCAGGCGTTATTCATACAGATTTTCAAAGGGGTTTTATCAAAGCCGAAGTTTCGCGCGTCGATGACTTAGTAAGCCTCGGAAGCGAAGCCGCAGTTAAAGCGGCCGGCAAACTTCGTATCGAAGGAAAAGAATACATTGTTTCTGACGGCGACGTCATGCACTTTCGGTTTAACGTGTAAGAGAAGAACCAATGAACCAACGACCGGAAGTACTTCTTCGTCGCTACCACGCTTGGGAACACAACACCGACAAACTCGATTTCCAATGGCGTGCTCGACTCCTGCAGTCGCTTTGGCGTGACGAGCAGGGGCTGACCGCGGGGGAGTATCGAGGCAAGATCCGTGGTGCTCGGCTGGTCATGCCGGAGGCGAAGGACACGCTTGCCAACTACCTGACGCCCGCCATTAGAGAAGTCGTGCGCAATGAAGTCGAAGACCCCATCCGCGCCCAGGGAAAGCTCTACGGACGTCCCCGCATTTACGACAACCTGCTGTCCAGCCAGCCGCTCTGCTTCAACCTTTTCGGTGAACTCACCCTCGACCTCGACCTCGCCACAGAGGCCTTGCGTGACATGACTGCTGGCCGGATCGCTCGTGTAGTGGCCATTGACTTCGAATACTCCCCGGGTCGCGGTGATGATCGCTACACAGGCGATCGCTCTGCCTTCGACGTGTATGTCCGCTACGAGACCCCTTCGAGAGGGACAGGGTTTGTGGGCATCGAGGTGAAGTACCACGAAAGCCTGGATGATCCCGTAGCTGACCACCGCCCTCGCTACGACGAGATCGCCGCCGAGATGGACTGCTTTGTGCCCGATCAACTGCACAGACTCCGTGAGCGTCCTCTCCAGCAGGTGTGGAGGGATCATCTCCTCGTAGGAGCACATCAACGCGTGGATGAGTTCGAAGATGCTTTCTTCGCCTTTCTCTACCCCGAGGGGAACACGGCCTGCTCCAATGCCGTCGAGCAGTACGGACAATGCCTATCGGGCAGCGACTCCTTTGAGGGCTGGACCCTCGAACGACTGGTGGCCTGTCTGGCGACCCACTCGTCCGCCCAGTGGATACGAGATCTTCATCACCGCTACCTCGACTTCTCTCGCCTGCCTAGATGAGCTACTCGAACAGCCCTCCATGGAGTCCGAGAATGGAAGCGTCCGAGAAAAACGGGGACAGCAGCGGGCACAGGGGTCAGAAAGTGGCGTCAAGGGACTACGGAACTCGTCACACTTCGGTTCAACGTGTAGGCAAAACGACATTCGAGCGCAGCCGATCGTCGCAAACGTCCATCAGGTAAAGTGTGCGAGCACTCTGCATCGCATCCCCCATTCGCTTTCGAGCCTCTTGTTGCGCCTCCGAGTAACGCGAGGCATCCGCTGCCTCGTAGACCTTTCGGGAAGGCCACTGAGCGTAGGCAATGTAATGACCAAGCGTGTCTGTCTTGTGCAATCTGGAGCCTAAGCTTCCTTGCTTTAGATAGATCGCATCGGTGACTTCCGCCCAGGCCTTTTCGAAATCGTTCTCTCGCCCAGGTTTGGATTTGAGTTCATACAAAGCAATCAGCATCGCTCTATCTTCCTCCTATCGTAAAAGGGTTCCGTGAGCCCTAATACAAACGCTAATCATCTTCTCGAGTAACATAAGAAACGCGATAACTTTCTACCGACCTCTACTTTAAGACTCTTAGCTATTCAATCTGTGAAACAGCCGACCTGACTAAACTTGTTTATCGAACGTCTTCTAATCGCACTGATTCGTTGCGGCGAAAAGAATAGCATGACACGCTGAAGTCGATACCGTCCGGTCCAATAAAGTCGAACACGTCAATGACCTGATAAATCAGCTCGTTTTAGCCGTCGTGTTGAATATTAGGATTTAACGCGATGAACCCAGTGAACTGGACAGAATCAGCCGAATATTGCGTAGCGGTTAACCATGGAGAACATTGCCTACCGGGAACCTTGAAGTGATGGCTTACCGCGACACTTTGCCTACGAATAATCAAAAAACCTGAGCACGACTCCCGGGCGGGGACAGACGAGGATTATGGCCTGTTCACCCGAAAAAGCACAGGTGTGTGTAAGCGTGTTGAAACTACGAATTAACACGCGATTTTTTCTGATAACGTAATAGATACAAGTGTTTACTTGGTTTCTCTGATTGCTCTGTGGGCTTGGTTTTAGCCTATAAGGGAGGCGATTTGTGCACAAAGTATAGGCAGAGCCGAGTGTGTCATCGAGCCCGAGCGGGGGAGGTGACGTCTTCATTATGCCTGTGCGGCTCTGGGATTGAAGACCAACTAACGCGTCGGCGGTATGGCTGCTAAGACATCCAGTCATTCGCCCTTTTTGATCTTTTTTATCGACCTGAGAAGCGCCTGATAGATAGGGACATCGCTACTGAGGTCACGGTTTCCAATTATTGCGAATATGAGCTATCGTCCGAACGGTAGGAAGCAGCCATGGGAATTCTAATAAAAAACGGTAGAGTTATAACCGCAAATGATGACTATGAAGCAGATATTTACTGTGAAGATGAGCAGATTACGACCATCGGGCCCAACCTCGACGCACCCGCAGGTACTGAGGTCATAGATGCCTCCGGGAAATATGTGTTTCCCGGTTTCATTGACCCTCACGTGCACATTCACTTGCCCTTCATGGGGACGTTTGCCAAAGACACCCACTCGACAGCGTCCATCGCTGCGCTCTACGGGGGCACAACGACCTATATCGAAATGGTTTGTCCCAATCGAACAGAGGACACGTTGGAGGGCTACAAACTGTGGAAGGGGATGGCAGAAGGGAAGAGCGCCTGCGATTATACTTTTCATATGGCCGTTTCCAAGTTCGATGACAAGACTGCCGAACAGCTACGTGAAATCGTCGCCGATGGAATCGCATCATTCAAAGTTTTTCTCGCCTATAAAGGCTTCTTCGGTGTGGAAGACGACGAACTTTTCGCCACCCTGAAGCTTGCGAAAGAGCTCGGCGTCATAACCACAGCGCACTGTGAGAACGCGGAGCTGGTGGCTCGGCTCTGCGATCAGCTCTTGTCCGAAGGCAAGACCGGACCGGAGTGGCATGAACCCAGCCGGCCGATTCAGGTCGAAGCTGAAGGTACGGGACACTTCGCGAGCTTCCTGGAGATGACCGGTGCCGCTGGATATGTTGTCCATCTGAGCTGTGAGGCCGCGCTTATGGAAGCAGTTGATGCCAAACTACGCGGCGTCGAGCTCTACATTGAGTCGGTCATTCCTCACTTCTGCTTCGATAAGACCTTTGCCGAGCGCCCTAACTTCGAAGGCGCGAAGTGGGTGATGTCACCCCCGCTCCGGGAAAAATCGAATCAGAAGGCCCTTTGGGATGGGCTAAAGATGGGCTTGATCGACACGGTCGCGACCGACCACTGTCCTTTTGATCTCGAACAAAAAGACTTAGGGCGCGATGCCTTCACTGCGATTCCGAATGGGATTCCCGCCATAGGTGACCGGGTTAATATGCTGTACACCTACGGCGTGTCACGCGGGGCCCTCAGCCTTCAACGTTTCGTGGAGTCAGCCTCAACAAAAGCCGCAGAGATCTTCGGATTGACTCAAAAAGGTCGAATTGCGGTGGGTGCAGATGCGGACCTCGTCGTTTTCGATCCGAGCTATCGTGGAGTAGTTACTATGAAAGACCACCATGTCAACAATGACTACTCTGGCTTCGAGGGTTTTGAGCAGGACGGGAAGGCCACGCACGTAACCGTTCGAGGCCAAGTCGCTATTCGTGATGGCGTCTTTGTCGGTGATACGACTCGTGGGCAACTGATTCGGCGCAAGCCTACTTACTAAGCGTACGTCTGAAGGTTCGCGTTGTCCTGAATCGTAAGCAATTACAAATGCGGCGCTCGACAAGCGTGACGAACACTTACCAGGTTATCGTTTAACGTTATGTGCGTCCTAAAAAAAGTCGATGCTCAACAGTTAGAGTGATTTTTGGAGCCGTGGGTTTATGCGACTTTGGTTTGGTCCGTCTGCGGAAAGCTTCGGATGTTCGCTGCTTCTTGACTGATTAGTTTTGGGGCAAATTCTTCCATCTGCTTTTCAAAACGAGCAAGAAAAGATATTTCTTCGTATATACAAAGCTCAAGTCCTACTTGATGGCGTTGCCTTTATTAAGACGATAAAAGAGAGTAACCCGTGTCAGTATACGGATGGATTGTCGTTGGCTTGATTGCCTTTTCGACCTCAAACCGCGGAATCGAAAGCACCGAATCGTTGTAAAACGAGTCGCCGATGCGCCAAGTGAACGCTGAAGTTCGGAGCGTGCTGTGTGCGTCCGCCACCATCGAAGAAAAATGCAGCAGAAAAGGAACCTGTCATAGGTAGGCGGTCATTCCGAAGGAAGTTTAATGTCAGTACTTTGACTGCGCACCGAACTTATCAATTTATGAGGAAAGGTTTCTAACTTGCGACTTGTCTGATGATGAGTGGCCTTGATATGGTTGAGCGCGAAAACAGGGCTGCGGTGTTGTGCCGTTCAAGCGCTCAGGCGATGAAAGCGCATTTCATGCCATTCCCTTCGATGACGTTGAGGGAGCCTCGCTGGGGTATGTCGACACCAGCGACACATCGTTGCGAAAATGAGGTGCGGACGACTTCCGGGTTGGAACTTTCAACAACTATTTTTATCGTATTGAATCGGCCTGCGATGACCCTAAGGAGGTTCGCTGCTGCCATCGTGATGCACCTGATTTGTGGTAAATGGGACGATATGCACCGATGCCGATATCCGGCTGTTTGTGAACCGTTTTGAAGCCTAGTACGAAACTAGGCCTGGTTTTTGACAGAAGAATCCGTCACTAAAATTGGTTTACCAGGTTGTATCGGCATCTTGATAGTGGTGTAAAAAAGGCCAAGTGAGCGTCGGATAAGACTGTGCAGTAAACCAGGGAGAATAATAATGACCGAATCACAAACACCACCAAAATCTTTTACGACGATTCACTGGATAGCGCTTGTCCTTCTATTTTTGATGATGGCGCAGCCAACGTTCGATAACACTCGTGCACTCATATCGGGTAAAATGGTTATGGGCGACCTCAGTATTGATGTGACTCCCGCGAAGATGGCTTTGCACCTTGTTGCTATGGTTGTGGGATGGGTCGGTATTGTTTTGTTCTTCAAACGTAAAAGGCTCGGAGCTTACGCCAGTATTGCTGCGCATATTATTGGGTTCGTCGCTGTTTTTACGCAGACTCCTGAAATGCTTGAAATGATGCCACCGGCCGCCTTGGGCGTGTTTTATGTGATTCTTTTTGCCATTACTTTCGGACCCATTTTCAAGTTCAAAGAGCAGTATGCTTGAAATACCGACGGTCCCTGGCTCTGCTTCGACCGTTCAAAAATAAGCTAAGAAGCCGAGTCCTTGATCAAGTTACAGGACTCCGTCTTTGGTCGTAGGTATCCATTATATACTGGCCGGCGACAGTCGCCCGACATTCTCTAATAAACGTCTGAAATGACGGGGTAAAGTCGTCTATGCCAGGCATTTTGACTGCCCCGTTTCCGAAATTATCGGGCATGACGCAATAGGCTGCCAGGCTGCAAAATGCGATATCCATGGCTCCGAAACTTCCTTCCGAACTGAGCGTGCCTCCACGCTCAGTCACGGCAGTACCTACTGACTCAAAAATTTGGCGTACTGTTTCTTTACTGCGTTCAGCATTCTCGGGTGTAATCGCGAGCAGTTGCTGTATCCCTGCGATGACTTTGCCGTTGATGAAGAACCAAAGGATACGCTCATAAACTGAAGAAGAAGAGATCATACGGTTGAGCAAGTGTTTTGATTCGGGAGCGAGTAGGTAATGGTAGCCTAATTGCCGAACAGAGACACCAAGTTCTTGGTCGAAAAGCGTTTTCCATTCTTCATCGGTTTCGCCGAGCGCGTACTCTAGAACCTCCCAGCTGTCCTTTAGAACTCGACCACCGGGCAGGCAAACCAAAGGCACCGCATATTTGCGTCGCCCGCCGTGGACACCGCTTTCTTGGCCTACGTAACTGGTTTGAGAACGGTCAGATTTATTGCGACGTAATTGGCCCACAAATTTTCCATGATAACCAGGGATGTACTGTATCTCTTCGAAGTCGATTCCAGCGTGTTCCAGAGCCCAGCGGCTCAGCTCACAATAATGAGAGTAGGCTATCGTGACCAAATGTGGCTTTTGGATTGATTTAGGGTCGAATGAGCTAGGCAACAACATGGGCGTTTTCTCTTCAGAAAATATTGATTTAATTTCCGTAAGCAGCCTACCACCTCTTTTCAAGTTCGAGATATCTATCTGGCGGCTCTTGATTGAATTAAGTCGCTGACCCTAGTTATGAGAAATACTAGAGACAAACCGTACAACCGCTTTGGGGTTCGAGCGAGGCAACGCTGGACCTGACCATGAAGCTTTTACCCACCGTGATTGAGCCAATGTTATTCGACTTTAAATAGGCCGATATTTTTCCTAAAACAATTGCGCACCTGGCCTTTGCACACCTCTCAGGACGTTATAGGTAACAAACAAATGATTTTATCAGACCGAGACATCAAAGCGAGATTAGAGAAAGGTGATTTGGTTGTAGACCCCATCACTGATTGGGAATTGCAGCTTCAGCCAGCAAGTCTCGACGTACGATTAGGGACGGGATTTGCAGTCTACCAATTGCCGCACCTTCCCTGTATCGATCCCCGCGACAAAGCGAATATTGACGCTGTGACGGCCCCCGTCGAACTTTCCGAAGGTGAGCCTTTCATTCTTCATCCGGGTGAATTCGCGCTTGCGCATACTGCAGAGTATGTGAAGATTCCGGCGGATCTTGTGGCTCGCGTGGAAGGGCGAAGCAGTTTAGGTCGTTTGGCGATTGTCGTTCACGCCACAGCGGGTTTTATTGACCCCGGTTTTGAAGGAACCATTACTCTCGAGTTATCGAATTTGGGTCGTGCTGCGGTAAAACTGTATCCAGGAATGCGGATTGGCCAGCTGGTGTTTCATACGATGACGAGCCCCGCAGAGCGTCCTTATGGCTCGGGTCGCGGAAGCAAGTATCAGGGACAACGTGGTGCTGTACCAAGTCGTTCAGGGCAAGATAGCGATAACTAGAATGACTATAGCGAAGACGCTCACAAAATTTACGAGTGAGGTGTTTGGAGTCTCTAACGTTTCGATAATAAATCGAACAGTTTCTTACTTACTTTCTAATGAGACCCAAAGGTTCACGCCGGGTGCTAATGCCCATGTGTTTGTTCTGAGTCCGTAATACGCGACAACATTTGGCGTGAAAGCAACCCGTTCATTGATAAACCAGCTGAGTCCCCCACCTGCGCCCACGAAAAATTCAGCATTCTTCCAATCGTCACCAGCCTGGTCGTGCATGCCTGCCAGAATTAGGTCGGCGCCGAAGTGATCGTTCAAAGGATAATCAGCGTAAAGCATTGCCATGATTCCCCAGAAATTTCCGTCGGCGGCCCATTCAGCCCCCAAACTTGGCGAAAGAACCCATGATTCCGTCTCGAACGTTAGAGAAAGTGATAGGCCAGGATAGAAGGCCATATGGTCGATCGTTTCGCTATTGATCGTCGCGAATTCCATGCCCCACACGTTCAGGCCTACATCCTGCGCTTGGGCAGGCGCGGTGATTTGCATGAATCCGGCGAGGAGCGTCGTCAGCAGTAGCATGTTGATGTTTCGTGTGATTTGTAAACGCGTCATCATCTTTTATCTCAATAAGTAGTCGGCTCGAAAACCGATCACACCGCCCGATACGGCCGAATCCTAATTGTATCAACCTTTTTTAATATTTATTCAGCTTCGCTAAAAGCTTCAGCCAAACGGATAAGAGCGTCCAGTGCACTTGCGCCAAGTTGCACACATCGTTCTGGGCTCCAACCAAAAATAGGATCGGGGGCATTGTCATTGTCCTTAAAAGGCATTTCAAGCGTATATGCAGGACACTGAAAACGATGAGCTACGGCATTTGTACACATTGTTAGATTTGCCTTACCAGGAGCGGCAATGGGGTATCCATGCTCACGTTGTAGGTCGGGATTTGCTCGTTGATAAGCTTCGGCAAAAACCTCACATAGTTTTGGGATACTGGTTATTGAGTAGCCAGGGATCCCTTCAGCGCCGCTGAGGAAGTTATATGGTAGCTCTTCATCCCCATGGACATCTAAGCAAAAATGTACACCCGAGTCGTCCATCGCGGCCCGTGTATAATAGACTTCGGGACTCCGTTTTATTGTCGGCTCGGCCCACTCTCGATTGAGGTTCGCTCCTGCGGCATTGCACCGAAGGTGACCGCGGATTGCGCCATCTGGATTCATGTGCGGTACAATATGGAAAGTCACCATGCGACGTAGGTCTCTTGAGATTGCGTCGTTAGAGTCAAGCAGGCGTCCCAAGAATCCTTCCATCCACCAAGAGGCCATGCTTTCGCCGGGATGTTGTCGCGCGATGACCCAAAATGTTAACGGCCCCTCTCCGACGAGTAGGCGATGAAGATCTCGACCGTCGATAGTGGCGCCCAGCCGGTCGACGGTGACGAATTCGGAGAGCTGACAGTGAGCGAGAAGGTCTAAATGTTGTTCATGAGTATGCGGAGCAAAGTATGCATACCACTGCATTTGCGCTTCCGGCATATGGGCTATGGTCAGGACACCATCCTCAAAATTGGTATCAATCCGAGTCCAATTTTCGCGGTCGACGCTTGTGCAGGCGCGATACCCGTTCCAGGCTCTTGGATAGCTAGCGTCACCTGCGTTGATGATTTGTAGCGTGCATGACCTACCTGCGGCACCATCTACGCGAAAATAAAACCATTGCATGTGTTCATCGCCTGCATCTTTACGAATGCGAAGTTTGGCGTGGGCGTTGTCGGTGATGTCGATGATTTCGATATTGCCCGAGTCAAAGTGAGAATCGATATGCATAGCTACTCCTTGTCACAAAATACTCGTTGTGGCTGTTCAAACCAGCTCTTGAAGTATCGTTCGAGGTTATGGCCCAAAAATCGTACAAATGTCATCCGCTACTTTGCCTATTGGAAGTGGACGCGCCCAGCCAGCATCGGAGAGTCTCGGCGCAGCAGTATGACGTTTGCGTGCACTGAGACAGAGCAATACATTGTTATGTACTGACACTGAATTCACCGATTGATTATCCCTCCAAATCGGTGATTCGTGCTATTTCGCCGCGATGCGACGGAGGAGTCTTTCGATTCGCTTTATATGCGCTATTTATTACTTGCCCACCGCTAAAAAGGCCTGAGAGGACAGATGCTGAATATGTCACTCGATTGATTTTAGGATATGAACGCGGAGTCGGCCGAAGCGCATACGTATCCGAGAAATCTCAGACTTCAAAAACGGTCTGTTTCCCGGGGTTTTGAGCTTGGATCGGTTCAAGAAGCGCGTTGAGATGCTACTCGTTTACACAAAAAAGCTAAAATAATCCGAGATTGTTTGTCCAGGAATGAGCGAATAAGTCGAAATTCTGCGTAATGTTTTCTGACGGGAACGTTTTATGATTCGACTTCGACTCGGTTTGGTGTAAGAGCCAGGCCGTGTCATAGGGAGCCCAAATTTGTTTGCTGAGCGACCTTTTTTTGAAGTTTACAGAGGTTTAGATGTTGAAAAGCAATCAAAAGAGAACATTATTTTCGATAGGGTACGCGGCCTTGTTGAGTTGCTACTTGCCGGCGTCAGCGAATGCGGAGCAGAGTGCCACGTCATCCGTTACTGTTTCTGTGAGACCTATTCCGCTGAGTTCCGCAAAGTCAGTGATTGCGGCACCAGCGAAGTGGTATGCAACCCCGGAAAAAGCTCTGCAGATTGACGCGCTTTTCCACGCAGCAGTTGGATGGACAGATCGGAAGGCGGCTAACATTGAGGCTCGCCCGTTTTTCTCGGTGCATCGTGCACGGTTGTGGTTTCGGGGTAAAGTTCACGAGCGAGTCAATTATGTACTCCATTTGGCCTTTGACCGTATTGGGGCTGATGAATACGCGATGTTACAAGCGGGCCCGCTTGGTCCGGCACGTCCATTAGCGGTGCAAGACGCGCTCGTCCAATACGACGTTTTTGGTACAAAGGCACTTCGAGTGAGTGCTGGTTTTCTCAGACCAAATGTAGGCCGTGAGAGCAATACACCCGTTCCGGCCGTTGGGACTCATGAGCCAGGCTTCACTTCGACCCTGGCTCGCCGAATGACGACAGGGACCGGCCACGGTCGAGCAGGGGGTGTAAATCTAGGAGGTCGCTTTGAAAACTTAGCGGGTGATGCATTGCCCACGGCACTCATTTATCAACTAGGGGCCTTTGCTCCGACGCGTGCCGGCAAGGGTGTTGATGGGACTGAATATGCAAATAGTTTGGGTCTACAGGCTGCTCCTTTATATGGAGGTAGCCTAAGTCTCGTATTCGGGAGTCTGAGTCACATGCGCGCCGGAGACCTGCTCTTTTTGCCTAACTCTTGGTCGAAAGATTGGACTGTGATGCTCGGCGCCGGTGTTTCCGCTCAAATGGAAAACGATTTCTTTGATCGTACGCTTGTTCAATCCTATTACGCCAATGCATCTGCTTTTGGATTTTTCTTTGACGGTGAACTCGTGACGGCCGAACGCAAACTGGCGACTGGTGGTCAGATGAGTAATCAGGCGTGGCACGCACGTCTCGGTTATAATGTCTGGCTAGATAAATCGATCATTTCTCCGTTTGCAATGTACACGCAACAGAACGGTGACGATTTATCCACAGTCGGAACAAGCTCTGTTCAAGATTTCGCTATGGCGGTTGGAACAGGAAATTTGCTAGATGCCGGAGTGAATTGGCATTTCCGAGCTCACAAACTGCGCGCCGGGTTCCATGTTATTTATGCGGTAACCGAAGGTGAGGGCGCTATACCGGCGTCTCAACCTATTCGTGACGGTTGGACTAGCTTTCTTACGTTGCAGGTTCAGCGTTAGGCAAAATAAACCTGTTTGTCTCATTCGCTCTCCTAAGAAATGCTCTGCTCCGCGGTCAAGGAGGCGCATATTGAGCGTTTATAAAATACGTGTCTAACTGTCGCCCCACTCAGAATGGTGAGGTTTCTAGATACATCAAAGTCCATGCCGTATCACAGCCTACTTTATGGGCTTTCCACGTTTTCCATTCGCTTGTTGCTGAGTCACTGGGCTCAATCCCAAGGGCGCATTTATTGGTAAGAATTGTGTATATGTAAGCTCCAATTGATTTATCTAAATTTCGATGCATGTGCCACGCATCTCGGTAGGCCGATTGATTAGGACTGGATTCTTTCATCTGTGCATAAAGCGTTCGTATGGGAATTGCTCTCGCAAAAGGAAGTTCAGACTGCTCGATCATAAACCGGGCCACGCCCAAGTCTGTATCATTGATGATACCGCCGTCTCGACTGTCAAGTCCGTATAACATCGAAATATCGCCGTGATTCCCGTGGTCTTGCATTGGGAATCCGAAAGAATACTGAAAGCGAGCTGCATCAATTTGATAGCGTTTGTTTGGTTCGAAGTTTGTATTCGCCCGTCCGTAATTGAAAGTCATAGGCGATGCCGTACCATTTTGCAGAGTCTCTGTAGCTTGACCGAATATCCACTTGAGACCGTTCAAAATACCTCTTTCTGAACTTGTCCCTGTGTGATTGTACGTCACTGTCGATGTTTCAACGTTTGCAGCCGCAAAGGGTGAATCGAACGAGAAATCATCCGAAAAATGTTGAGCATTTTTTGCCTCGTTGACGGTGATAAGCGCAAGGTCTGCGAGCGATTTACTATAGGTATAAGATGACTTTGATGCCGATACTTGAGTGATTTGAGAGTAAGTAGCTGCCGCAGCAAGATAGGCGCCAATGGGAGTGGGTTGCTCTGACGAGTCGTCCTGTTGGTCGATGGGTAAAGCGTTCCAAGCGAGGCCTGCGGGCACGACCGGGAGAGGTGTAGGTGCACCTTTCGCAGTTCGATAAACAAACTTTTCGAAAAGACTTATTTGAGACGAATCATCCGACCACATCATTAGCAACAAAGGTTGCGCACCGCCCTCAGCCGCCTTTGTTGCGATTTTATGTGCCCCGAGTGCATAATATCCAGGCATGTTCGCTACGATGTACGGGTCTGCGCCGATAACGACATAGTCCCAGGTGAATTCACGATTGCTTTTTAGGTTTTCGGAGCGGATATCTGCATCTTCTGGCCAGTAAAGGTATTGAGTCAGAGAATGGCGATGATGATTTACAGTGTATTCTGCACCATTTCCTCCGAGTCCAAAGGTTATCGGTGCTTTGGTGTATATGTCTTCCGGTAAAATATTGACGTCTTCAATGATTGCGCTGTCGCCTTCAAGGATTCGCGTAAGCTCTACTGTTATTTTTTCGGATGAAAAGCCTCGCCCACCGTCTAGCGAAGAGGACGTACCGAGAACGAGTATGTTGATTTGGCCGTCATTATTCCGGTCAGGATGCGTGTATTTAGCCAGTGGTGGTTCTCCAGCATCTCGTTCTGGTCCAGCGTCATCGGTAGAAGATGAATTATTTCCTGTATCGCTTGGGTTTGTGGCATCCATCGCTTCGGAATAAGAAAACGCGTCAGGTAACTTCTTTACTGAGCTGCTTTGTTCTTTACAAGCTTGGATCATAGACATGGCCATGAGGATAAGAAGCCCACATCGCGCTTTAAATAATAGGTGTCTCACGCTGGTCGTTTTCATCTTTTCGTTCTGCTCCGCAGTATAAATGAAACTTATCGCGAATTTAACTGAGCTTGTCTAAACGAGAGGTCGAAAGATACGGAATTGCGTGCTTACTTGAATCGGCTGTATTCGTGACTATAAACTACATCGCGTTCGATTAATCTGCGAAGCTCGAACTGGTTTCAGACATATTGAAGGATTGATTTTGTTTCTTAATGCATCTTTATACGGACGGAGTGTTTCACGGCGTTTTGAGCCCCTCAAACAATGATTTTGATATAGTCAAATTATTCACTCAGTCAGTACTCCAAATTCGGCCTTCACGTTATAGTCGAAAAGCGAAGAAACACATGAAGCGGGCGAATAGGTGAGGAGATAATAATGACATTGGAATCAAATGGGTCTGTAGGATCTCTAAACCAACTAAAATGGGCGGCTGTTTTTTTATTTGTTTTTGTTGCTACTGATTTGTTCTTCAACTTTTTTTGTGCCCAATGGCCACTGTTGTTTTACCTCGTAGCGGGTGGGCTTGGCGCGTGGAAAGCGGAAGCTTTGCACAAGCGCTTCTCTGGTACGTCTTTTTTTTCTAAATTGGTCAAACTGTGTGTTGCACCCATCGCTTTGTCTTCTGTGGTCGGCTTGGTGGTTTTGGCTGCGACACCCGTTCGTTGGGATACGAAATGCTCATTTCGATATTGTGGCCGTGCTATGGGGCCCGGGCTGCTCAAATCTCCTTTTTCAGTGGGAACACCGACCTGTCGGGGATGGTGGGTTTGCGCTAACGAGTATCCGTATTCGGCTTCGGAATACTCGAAAATGCTGAAACGAATAGAGGCTCAGGGCTGTCCTATGCCGTAGCATCGGGTTTCTTACGGATTGTTATGCGACAAGCGGAATAGATTCGAGATTATATGTGGTGAACTGGTATTGTGACCTCAGTTGATCTCCAAGATCGCTTGATCAATTGAGTCACTGAACCTGACGCTTTTTTGTGTGCATGTACCCCCTTTGCGTAAAACCCGAGTCTTAGGGCTATTACGAGCGCCGAGGGAAAGCCTTCGCTAGACCTTAAGAGTTCGTGTTTTACGAGAGCAAATTTACACCTAAGTCGCGGTATTTCTTGCCTGATTACAATTGAGTTGCCATTCAAAGCAGCCTGCATTAGAGGGCAGAGGTGTTGTGCGGTCATCGAATAAATTTCGATGTTGGACATCGCCGGATGGGTCAATTCGGTACGCTACACGGACTCGATCCAACGAGTGCCGCTGAGGCTGCGTATCGGCATTGCCAGTAGGAGTAAATTTAATGGGAAATCACGTCATAACTAAAGGGCTCGACTTGCCAATTACTGGTCAGCCAGAGCAGACGGTCTCAAGTGTATCTTCGGTCACCCAAGTAGCCGTATTGGGTCACGACTATCCAACGATGAAACCGAGGATGCACACGAAGGTCGGCGATCATGTGAAGCGCGGTCAATTACTCTTTGAAGACCGCAAATCTGAAGGAGTCCATTTCACCGCACCCGCTGCAGGGGAAGTCGTCGCTATTCATCGTGGCGCTAAACGGTTATTCCGCTCACTGGTTATCAAGTTGAGTGAGTCCGAAAGCGCAGGAGAGTTCGCACTAGAAGACCAGTGCCAGTTCGAATCTTTTAGCGCTAAGGCTCCTGAAGAAATGTCCGGTGATGAGGTTCGAGGCCTTTTGTCTGAATCAGGGTTGTGGACAGCAATTCGCGTAAGGCCTCACGGTCGTGTACCGAGTATCAAAGCTGCTTGCCATGCCGTATTCGTCACCGCGATCGATACCAATCCGCTTGCGCCATCGATTCAATCGATTATTGACGGCAAAGTTGAATTTCTCAAGGCAGGTCTGACGGTCCTAAAAACACTGACTGAAGGCTCGATTTTCTTGTGTGTGGATTCTTCCTGGAATTCAGCCGATTGTGACGTTGAAGGTATTAAAGTTGAGACTTTCAATGGTCCGCACCCAGCAGGACTTCCGGGGACACACATCCACATGCTGGCTCCTGTCAGTCGCGACCGTCATGCTTTTCACTTGGGTGTTCAGGATGTGATCGCCATTGGTGAGCTGGTGACTACCGGCGTTCTAAATACGTCGCGAGTCGTTTCTTTGGCTGGCCCAGTAGTCAAAACACCTCGCTTGTTGAGAACGCGACTCGGTGCAAGTTTGGCTGAACTCACTGAAGGTGAATTGGCTGAAGGCCTTGAGCCTCGAATCATTTCCGGTTCCGTTCTGTATGGCCATAACTCAGGAGATGGAGAATGTGATTATCTCAATCGTTACGACCAGCAGATTTCGTGCATTGCGGAAGATCGTGAGCGCGTTTTCTTGGGATGGATGAGTCTAGGTTTCAAGCAGTTCTCAACCATTCGCGCATTTGCCTCTAAGTGGCTCCCAAAAAAGAACTGGGCATTCACGACCAATACCAACGGTTCGCACCGAGCCATGGTTCCGATTGGAATGTACGAGCGTTTGATGCCATTGGACGTCATGCCGACGTTTCTTTTGCGAGCGCTATTGATGAAAGACCTTGAAAACGCAGAAAAACTCGGGTGTCTGGAACTTCACGAAGAAGATCTAGGCTTGTGCTCGTTTGTGAGCCCCGGTAAAGAAGACTACGGTTCGGCTCTTCGCGGAGTCCTGACTGATATTTGGCAGGAAGGCTAATGAAACTCATTCGAACACTGCTTGAAAAGCAAGAAGAACTCTTTGGTAAAGGTAAGAAGCTCGAGAAGCTTTATCCTCTGCATGAAGCATTGGATACCTTTCTTTTTACACCTGGGTCAGTCAATAAAGGGACGACCCATGTGCGCGAAGCGTTAGACCTGAAGCGCATGATGATTATTGTCGTCATCGCTTTGATACCGTGCATTGGCATGGCCTTTTATAATACGGGCTATCAGGCCAACTTAGCGATTTCAAACGGCGCTGGTGCTCTGGATGTATGGCAGACTGCATTGTTTTCAATTCTCGGTCTGACTCATGACCCCTCGAATTTTACCTCGAATGTAGCCTACGGTGCTCTATTCTTTTTGCCGGTATTTATCGTTACTTTCGCGGTTGGCGGGTTAGTAGAAGCGGGCTTCGCGGTAGCCCGTAATCACGAAATCAACGAAGGTTTTCTTGTCACCGGTATGCTTTTACCACTGACGCTGCCCCCGACGATTCCACTTTGGCAAGTTGCGCTGGGAATTCTTTTTGGCGTGGTTGTTGGCAAAGAAATTTTCGGTGGGACAGGCATGAATGTGCTCAATGTCGCATTGACTGCTCGGGCGTTTCTATTTTTCGCTTACCCCGCTCAAATTTCTGGCGATAGCCCATGGATTGCGGCAGACCTTGCTGCGCTTAGCGGTGCCAGCACTTTACCGGACGCGGTGAGTGGCGCAACCTGGTTGGGTAAAGCGGCCGCCGGCGCGGAAACGTTTGCTAGCCATGCTGTTTTCGGAGAGCAGTGGTGGAACGCATTTTTGGGATTTGTCCCCGGCTCGATGGGTGAGACTTCCGCTGCTGCGTGTTTGTTCGGAGCCCTAGTTTTGGTGGTTACTCAAGTTGCTTCGTGGCGAACGATGGCAGGCGTTGTGGCAGGGACATTCATCATGGCAACGATGCTCCATGGTATCGATTCCGATACAAACAACATGTTTGCTGTCCCATTCGGTTGGCACATCGTGATCGGCGGCTGGGCATTTGGCTTGGTGTTCATGGCCACCGACCCAGTGTCGTCGGCCTTCACAGATATGGGAAAACTTATTTACGGGTTTGGGATTGGCGTCCTCGTCGTTTTGGTTCGCGTAGTTAACCCAGCTTACCCGGAAGGTATGATGCTCGCTATTTTATTCATGAATATGTTTGCGCCGTTCATTGATCACTTCTTTGTTCAGGCCAATATCAAACGGAGGTTAGCTCGAAATGCAGCGTAACGGCGTCACATACATCCTCGGTTTCTGCGTTGCGGTTTGTCTCGTTTGCGCCGTCATCGTATCGTCATCGGCGGTAGGCCTAAAAGAGAAGCAGGACCTAAACAAAGTTTTAGACCGTCAGAAAAAAGTCCTTTCCGTGGCAGGCATTGAATTCAACGATACAGCGTCATCCGACGAAATACAGAGCTTGTTTTCGAAAAGAATCAAACTCGTAGTCGTTGATCTGAAAACAGGGAAAGTAGATACATCAGCAACGAAAGATGCTGCTAACTTTGACCAGCAAAAAGCAAAGAAAGATCCAAGCCAAAGTGTAGACGCGCCCAGCAATTTGGCTGGTGTTCGCCGAGTTCCTAACAAAGCTATGGTGTATCAGGTTTCCCAAAACGAGATGGACTCTAGCGGCTCTGGTTTTCAGCTCGAACAATACATCTTCCCGATTGAAGGAAAAGGCCTTTGGTCGACACTATACGGTTATCTCGCTCTTGAATCCGACGGAAACTCCATCAAAGGCATAACGTTCTATCAACATGGTGAAACACCAGGTCTTGGTGGAGAAGTTGACAATCCTGCTTGGAAAGCAAAATGGCCTGGAAGAAAACTTTTCGGTCCGAAAGGAAGCAGTGTGAGCTCCTGGGGCGAAGCAAAAATTACTGTCAAAAAAGGGCAAGCCGGAACACCTGAGCAAGACCCTTACCAAGTGGATGGCTTATCGGGTGCCACCATCACGGGTAACGGAGTGACTCACCTTGTTCGATTCTGGATGGGTGATAACGGTTTTGGAAAATACATCCGGAATGTTGTGGGGCAGGCGAGCTAATCGCTTGTGACACAGAAGGGATATCGAAATGAGTAAAACAAAAGAAGCTCTTGTTGATCCACTGTTTGATAACAACCCTATCGCCCTGCAGGTATTGGGTATCTGTTCGGCTCTTGCAGTGACGACGAAAATGGAAACAGCAGCTGTTATGGCGATTGCGGTGACCTGTGTGCTGGCTCTATCCAATCTTTCGGTCAGCGTACTACGTAATCACATTCCGCCAAGCATTCGTATCATTGTGCAGCTCACAATCATTGCTTCCTTGGTGATCGTGACAGACCAGATTTTGAAGGCGTTCTTATTCGAAACGAGTAAGCAGCTTTCGGTTTTCGTAGGTTTGATTATTACGAACTGTATTGTCATGGGACGTGCGGAAGCTTTTGCGATGCAGAATTCACCCACGCAAAGCTTTATCGACGGAATCGGAAACGGCTTAGGCTATGGCCTCGTCATCCTTCTCGTCGGATTATTCCGCGAATTATTTGGCTCAGGAAAACTGTTCGGAATCGAGATTTTACCGTTACTCAGTGAGGGCGGATGGTACCAGCCAAATGGACTTTTGGTGCTTGCTCCCGCTGCATTTTTTCTGATTGGCGGCTTTATCTGGGCACTGAGAACTTGGAAGCCTGATCAGGTTGAGGAGGCATAGGCATGGAACATTATTTCAGTCTCGCTGCAAAAGCGATTTTTGTAGAAAACATGGCTCTCGCGTTTTTCTTGGGCATGTGTTCGTTTCTTGCGGTTTCAAAAAAAGTAGATACTGCTATTGGTCTAGGCTTCGCCGTTGTTTTCGTTTCAGGGATCTGCACGCCAATTAACAATCTGGTTTACAATATGTTCCTCAAGGAAGGTGCGCTGGTTTGGTTGAGTCCGGACTTCGCAACCGTTGACCTTTCTTTTCTAACGTTTCTCACTTTTATCGGAACAATTGCCGCAACGGTTCAGGTCGTCGAGATGACCATCGATAAGTTCGCTCCGGCGCTTTACTCAGCACTAGGGGTATTCTTACCTTTGATTGCGGTAAACTGCGCCATTTTGGGAGGCTCTTTGTTTATGGTGGAACGTGATTACAGCTTTGGGGAGAGCGTCGTGTTTGGTGCAGGCTCAGGTATGGGCTTCATGCTGGCGATTATCGCTCTCGCAGCTTTGCGTGAAAAAATGCGGTACAGTAACGTACCGCCCGGGCTGCGCGGACTTGGAATCACTTTCATGCTGACTGGCCTTATGGCGATCGGCTTTATGGCATTTGCTGGAATTCAACTCTAAGGGAGGTGTGAAGATATGCTTACTGCAGGACTAGGCGTAGCCGTCTTTATTTTTATGATTGTGGCCCTAGTGGGAATTTTGATGGGCGCACGCTCTCAGTTGGTCAATACGGCGGATGTTCGCATTGTTGTCAATGACGACGCGGATAACCCTATAGTAGCACCAGCTGGTGGAACATTGCTCAACACTCTCGCGGCACAAAAGATCTTCATCCCGTCCGCTTGCGGCGGTGGAGGAACCTGTGGCGTTTGCAAGGTTCACGTCCATGATGGTGGTGGCGCGATTTTGCCGACTGAGAAGACGCATATTTCGCGAGGCGAGGAACGCGAGGGATGTCGGCTTTCTTGTCAGGTTAAAGTGAAGTCTGACATGAATATTGAGGTCGAGCCCGAAATATTTAGCGTCCGAAAATGGCAATGCAAGGTTCGGTCGAATAATAACGTAGCGACCTTCATCAAAGAGCTCGTTCTTGAACTGCCGAAAGGTGAATCTGTTCCATTTCGAGCGGGTGGTTACATTCAGATCGAATGCCCTCCGCACGTCGCGAAGTATGCTGATTTCGATATTGGTGAAGAATACCGAGGTGACTGGGATAAATTCAATTTATGGCCACTTGTCTCAACCGTCGAAGAGCACGTCACACGAGCGTACTCGATGGCGAACTATCCTGAAGAAGAAGGGATGATCATGCTGAATGTCCGCGTAGCGTCTCCTCCATGGGATCGAGCAGCGAACCAGTGGAAAGACGTGCCTCCAGGAATTATGTCTTCGTACATTTTTAGTCTTAAGCCCGGTGATGAAGTGACTATTTCCGGTCCCTTCGGTGAGTTTTTCGCGAAAGACACCAAAAATGAAATGGTATTCGTCGGTGGTGGTGCTGGTATGGCGCCGATGCGCTCACATATCTTCGATCAATTCCGTCGTCTCAAAACTGACCGGAAGGTTTCCTTTTGGTATGGAGCTCGTAGCTATCGCGAAGCATTTTATGTCGACCATTTTGATAAGATTCAGGCTGAAAATCCAAACTTCGTTTGGCACTTGGCATTGTCCGACCTCACAGATGAAGACAAATGGGATGACCCCGAGTCCGCTACGCGCCAGGCTCTCGGCGCGCGGGAAGGTTACACTGGCTTCATTCACCAAGTTCTTTATGACAATTATCTCAAGGACCACCCGTCCCCAGAAGATTGTGAATATTACATGTGCGGCCCACCCATGATGAATCAGGCTGTCATTAATATGTTGCTCGACCTCGGCGTCGAGATGGAAAATATTGCGCTGGATGACTTCGGAGGCTAATCTTTGCCCTCCAACCCACAACTCGAAGCGTCCGCTTGGAGACGCTTCGCGTTTCCTTTCCTGTTCGTCCTTGCCTTGTTCGTTGCGTTGTTTATTCGGCGTCCAGAACAGGCGCCCCCTAAGTCTGGCATTCCCGAACCTGTCGTTCCGACTCAGTTTGAACAACTTGTTTTTCGCGGCGAAACGATGGGTACAACCTATCTCGTAAAACTTGTTGTCGAGAACGAGCAAGATAAGACCAAATGGGGCGACCTAAAAAAGCAGTTTGATCAGAAGCTAGAAGATATCAATGACCTCATGTCTACGTATCGCTCAAAGAGCGCGATTAGTCGTTTCAATGAGAATCACGATACAAAGAGCGTTCCCGTAGAGGCAGAATTTTTCCATGTGGTGTCGAGTGCATTGGATATTGGTAAAAAGACTCAGGGGGCGTTCGATATTACGCTAGGGCCGCTCATCGACGCGTGGGGATTTGATAAGACCGGTCGTCATATCAATAAACCGTCTGCAGAGTCGATTGCTTTACTCAAACCGTATGTTGGACTCGATAAAGTGACTGCAGAAAACGGTAGTCTCAAAAAAAAGGATTCTCGCGTGCGGATCAATTTATCGGGCATTGCAAAAGGCTATGCTGTTGATTCGATTGCTTCTTTAGTAGAACAAGCAGGTGCCGAGCGTTTCATGGTGGAAATTGGCGGTGAGATAGCCGTTAGAGGAAGGAACGCAAAAGGGAGACCATGGAAGCTGGGAATAAACAGACCTACGCCCGAAGCGAGCAGACTTGAATTGATTGAAACAGCTGAGCTTAGTAAGGGAGCGATGGCAACCAGTGGCAGCTACCGGAACTTTTTTAGTCGAGAAGGGCGACGCTATCATCACATCATCGATCCACGCACAGGAGCGCCTGTTTTGCATACTCTGGTTTCGGTAACAGTTATAGCGCCGAATTGTATGCAGGCCGATGCTTTGGCCACAGCAGCTATGGTATTGGGACAAGAGGTGTTCGAAAAATCTCTTATTAACTTCCCAGAGGTCTCAGCCTTATTTGTTCATCAAAAGGGAGAGCAGTTTGACGTGACTAGAACATCAAACTTTCCGGGCAGCTCAGGCCGAATTAGGTAGTCATCTCAAAGCTTCAGCAAGAACTGTTTGAGCCACCGATTTCGACCAATTTTTCATCGGTTTGGTTTGATATTTTCTCGTCATCGCAGCCGTCTTTATCCGGGCAGGTCATACAGCAGGCGGCATTGAATGCGGGTCCACCGCATGATCCTTGGAGTTGCTTTTTACCACTGGTCAAAATCACTCCTGTCGCCATCGCCAAAACGGTGATGAAAAACACGGCCATAGTGAGCAATACGACGTTCACGAACCCTAAATAGCGACTGATTTCAGGTCGCGCAACACCGAACTTACGCAGTTCCTTTCTTCTGACTGGTGAAAACCGGTTTTCCATATGTTGAGGATTGGTTTGCAGGGTAAATGAGATGCTTTATAGCGGTGTTTTGTAATCTGAGGGGTTTTTAGTCTCCGTTGAAGGTGATCGCCTCGAGAATTTGAGTGAGCTCTGCCTGGCTGCATTGATACTTGAAGGTATAGCGATGGTCGTAAGGTTCATTTGGTCGAGGTGCTGCACCTCTCTCACACGTCGGGTCGTACGCCTGAACTGTCTCAAGAGCGTTCCTCATCCATCTCGTAAAATATTTTCGCTGTTTCCCTTGAGGCCATTGCTCTAAACATTTTTGGGCAAGGTCGTACATGGCTTGATCGAAAGGCACGGGTGCGCTTGCAATTTCGACGACGGTTACGTTTGGGTCTTCCAGCATAGACATAGAACATGTTTTTGGGTTCACTGTTCTCGTGTCTACGACTCCCCAAGTTCCGTCTGGTTGTTCGCCTTTTTTGACAATGTCATGAGCATTAAGATTTAGAATTGACCTCGCCTCCGGAAAAATCACGAAGATAGGTTTGATTCTGAATTCGTTTTTCTCTCTTTCTCGAATAAACCAATCCCATTCTTCCCAGCAGTACCAAGAATTTAGCCAAGGCTCAGTGATCATAAAAATCATCGTATTCGTTCGGGCCATAGCCGATTGATAAAATTGCGCCCAATTCGGGTTTTCCATTTTGTAAACGTGAAATTGTTCGTTCCACGGATAGTTTGTACCAACAGCCGCCTCCAAACTAATCGCGTCGATATAGCAAAATGTAGCGTCTTCTTTTAGTTCCTCCCTTCGCAATTTAGTTGCAAAGTACGACATTATATCTCGACGCAGTTGCAACGCGAATTCAAAGCCGCCGAAGGCTGCTCCAAAACTGATAAGAACTTTAGTAGAACTGGTGAAGTCACCGATTTCGTCTGTTGAGAGAGGCATTTTTCTTTCCCTACTACTGTATGTAATTTCTCCAAAACTTCAAAGGAAACGACTAAATCGTCTTCATATTGTAGAGATTAGCGGACCTCGCGACAGTTACAGAGAACAGAAGTTACTATTTTTTGGTTAACTGGAACTTCAAAAAATTTTCTGTCGTCGTTTTGGATACAAATCAATGGCCGCTAAAATTATCCGTATCTGAGATTTCGATTGCACATTGGTATGAGCGTCGAGAACTAAATTCACATTGAACATCACAAGTCGTATTGGCAGTAACAGAATAAGCATCTATAGGACGTCCGTTGGTCTCACTGAGTTCGAGGACCAATACGTTGAATCACGAATATGGACGGAAATATTCGAACATTTAGACGTCTCGTTCTCGAAAACCGAGACTTCCGGCGGTTGTGGTTGAGTCACACAATATCGCTGATAGGAGATTGGCTAAGCTATATTGCCATTGCTGTCATTACTTTGGACAAAGGCGAGGGGGCTCTTGCTATCGGTCTCGTATTTCTTGCCCACACGATTCCTACTGCCTTGGTAACGCCAATCTCGGGTCCTTTAGCGGATCGATTTGATCGGCGAAAATTACTGTTAGCCGCGTACCTTGTGTGCTCTGTGATCACTATTGGAATGTGGGGAATTGCAGAGCTTGGCTCAGTACTGGGGCTTCAACTCGCTCTATTCGTTCGCGTATGCATTTCTAGTATCGGCATCACCGCACGTTCCGCTGCAATTCCAGCTGTCGTCGGCCGCGAGGATTTGGCACCCGCTAACGCGCTTTTGGGTCTGACCTGGTCGGTCATGTTTACCTTGGGCTTGGCCGTTGGCGGTATTGCCACAGAATATTTAAGTCCGAGTGGTGCAATTCTTCTCGATGCTTTGACTTTTATACTCGCCGCGGCTGTGGCGTGGAAGCTCCCTCGACTACAGCCCGATTTGGGTGATGGACCTCTACCGAGACCTGGTCTCAAAGAGATGATGCAAGCCTACAATTTTGCGAAAAAGCGGCCCCGCGTCATGATAATGGTATTTGCCAAGACTCCGCCGTTGCTTGCGAGTGCGGGGGCGTGGGTTACACTCAATATGGTCGCAAGTTCAAGGCTTAGCGCGATGTCAGCAGCTATCGCTTTAGGCCTCATGCAATCTGTTCGGGCTATCGGGACGGGGCTTGGTCCACTCGTCCCTAGTTCGGTCTTTCCACGTCATCCTCACGTGGGCGCAATCCTTGCGATGTTCGGAGCTGTTGCTTTCGCAGGTTTTGATGTTGCTTGGATCTCTTTTACTGCTCTTTTTGTCTGGGGAGCGGGTCAAGGACACAATTGGGTTGTTTCAACTGCAGAGCTTCAAGCAGCAACACCCGACCATTTACTGGGCCGAATGGTCGCACTGGATTTTTTCTTGTTTTCGATAGCGCAATCCTTCGGAGCCTTAGGTGCGGGTTGGGTTAGCGATTATTACGATGATCCCGCGGCAGGGAGTTGGCTTACTGTGTCGTTTGGCTTTCTTTTGTTTGCTTACGTCGCATTTATTACCCGAGCGAAAAAAAGTGAGACCGGATAGCCGATCTGGTCATCTGTGAGATGTCAGTCCAAAGTGAAAGTCATTTTATTGCTGTTTGGTAATGTACTGACGTGACAACATTACGATGTTACGTCCGAGCAGTCTTTTCAGCTGGGCAGGATACCGGTCAAACTGTTTCTAATGTTTGGCAGCCCTGCTAAAGAGTCTCTAGTTTTATACACAAATTTTCTGTGTGAATTCTTAGCGCGAGAGACTCCTTTTTTATCTGGAAAATCCTGATTGTTCGTCATTCTTACTCAATTTATATTAAGTCATGCAACGTAAGTCGTCTGAGACGAACTTTGTCTGTCTCAAGAAAGCCATTTTTGTTCTCAGTGCGCTTATGATATTCGCGTCCTCTTGTTCTCGAACGGCTTTGTTAGACATTAATCGAGTAGAAAATTCATCGGAAGTTCAAAATGACAGTAATCAAACTCCATCGATAAATGTCGATGGTGGAACGAGGACAGAGGTTCAAAATTTACCCAAGGCTGAGACTTTCGAGGTTGCTGTTGGGGATGATACTCGTCGATATCTTCTGTATGTCCCTGAGGTTGCAAGACAGCGAGCGCTACCGCTATTGGTTATGATCAATGGCGGAGGTGGAAATTTTTATCCTTTTCCTCAAGAAAAACTCTTTTACAATTTAGCAGAGAGTGAAGGTTTTGTTGTTGCCCGACCCATTTCTCAACAACGGATTGGAAACGAAGGAGAATGGCAATTAAATATAGGGACCACAAATCGACAGGATATAGATTTTATGGAGCGACTCATTGAGGATATCGCCGCAGACTTTGCGATTGATACGACGCATGTCTACGCGACAGGCTACTCCCTCGGCTCCATGTTTACTTATGAAATTGTGTGTCATCTGAGTACGAAGTTTGCTGCTGTCGCGTCGTATGCGGGCACCATGCCTATTAATCATCGCGATTGTGCCGATTCTTCAGCGATGGGAATCATGCATATCCATGGCACACAAGACCCGATCATTTCTTATTTCAATTCTTGGGAATGGAAAAACTGGGACTCCGTGGGGATAATGTATGACGTTCCAGGTTTGGTCGAGCACTGGCGAAGGAAGTTTGCTTGCAGCGGTGAAAGGCGAGATGGAATGAGATATATCTATGAAAATTGCGAAGATAACGCACGCGTAGAGCATTTTCGTCTCGAAGGTGTCGGTCATGAATGGCCAGATTTTATTGACGAACAGCAAACTGCGACCGTGATTTGGAGATTTTTGGAGCAATTCAGTCTATAATTTGGACTAATGATGAATTGTATTAGAACCTTCCTCCTTACATCCACGAGCATAATCATTCTTTATTGTTCCGGTTGTAGTTCTGCTTCATCGATAGAGCTTCCGGCTGTCAGCATTGACGTAGACGGTCAGTCGCGCTCCTATCATATCTTTGTCCCCACAAATACTTCGACCAGTATGCCCGTGTTATTGGCTTTCCACGGAGGGGGCGGAGCAGGCTTCGAGTTTCCTCAACAAAGGGAATTTGAAACACTTGCTTCAGAAAACGGATTCATTCTCGCATTGCCTCAAGCAGTGCTGGTGGACGGAAATGAAGGTGAATGGCAACTCAATACAACATCCGAGCGAGATCAAGATATTAGATATGTCCGAAAAATAATTGCGAATATATCGACGAACCATGATGTGAATTTAAGCAAGATTTACGCAATCGGATATTCACTCGGTTCGATGTTCACTTATGAATTAGCATGTCAAATGAGCAGTGAATTGAAGGCAGTGGCGTCATTTGCTGGGACTATGCCTGTCAATGTGGCCTCATGTAACCAGCCAAGAAATATACCCATTATGCACATTCATGGAACGGACGATGGAATCATTAGTTACCAAGATTCATGGGATTGGAAATCATGGAGTCACGTTGGCCCCATGCGAAATATCCCCGACCTCCTGACTTATTGGTCGACAAAATATAATTGCCAAGAGGAAACACAGTCGTCGGAGGGGACCGCTGATCACTTTGTTTACAGTGATTGCATCGGTGAAGGACATCTTGAGCACTATCGGCTTGACGGACAAGATCATGGGTGGCCCGAAATGATCGGCTCTCAAGTAACCGCAAGAAAAGTCTGGAGCTTCCTGAGTCGCTATTAATACTCGTCTTATTTCGAGGAACGGATCCAGAGCTTGAAACGACATAGAATGAAAAAGTTGCTTTTCTCATATTCTCTGGTGACAGGTGTTTTCGTTGGCGTACGTGACGCGAGCGCCGGGATGCCTGTGATACAACTGTCTGATTGGGCTCGTATGAGACTAGACACAATATCGTTTTTTTTATTCTTGATGTTACTCGTTGCGTTCTTAGTGAAAGTCCTCTGGAATCACCTGAAAAAAGACTTTTCCTTCTTGCCTAATATTAGTCTTGGGCGTGCATTTTCTCTAACGCTTTTGGTTGGTATTGGAATGAGCATTGTACTGAGCATGATCTCTGGTGCGAGAGAATTATTTACTCCGGGAGCTTGGCAGAAAAACGGACTAACGTATAACGTTGCCCCTATCGCGAGCCCTGGTGAAAGCTTGTTGGCGAAGAGACGGCAAAAGATTAGATCTCTCAAAGACGCCATTTGGAAACACGCTGAGCAGAATAACGGTAAATTTCCTCTCAATGCGTTTTCTAGCACTGTGACTCAAAACTCATTTTTTACACTTCACCCAAGTAGGATGAGGTTTGAATACCGATTTGACAGCGAAGGTCTCAATGGAGACACGAAGCCTTTGGCTTGGGAGCCTGATGTATACAAAGAAAACAGATTTGTTCTTTTTACCAGCGGAGAAATAAAGCTTTTGTCCGCTGATTCGGTCAAGGAGCTACCGTGACAAGGATGCGAAAAATATTTATCGGAGCAGTTGTATTCTTGTTCTTGTGTTTTTTTCTTTTCGGTTTAGGGTTGATAGCTCCATTCAGTGTCATGTTCACTCTTCTCTTTGGTTGGCTCCGATTTATTCGCGATGTTGTTCTTAATGCAGAAATCAATTGGAGAGAGCTCTCTTTCTTCGTGTTCACGACCTTTATATTTGGCGGAGTACTTAATTCGTTTTGTCATTGGTTATACGGTCATATCTGCAAAGACTCTTCTCATTGGAAAATCTCCTGGTCTGCGAGTATCACAGGTCTCATATTTCTCTTGTTCGTGACCACCATGAGTACAGTGGGAATTGCTCATCAGGCTGCATGGATACCGCAACGACCTTTCACAAAAAACTCGTGGGAAGGATTGCAGCTCAAACGGACATGCGAAAAGACGATAAATCAAATAGAAGAAAAAGTTGGTAAAGACTCCTTTCTTTCTGAGCTACAAATTGAAGTGTCGGAACTAGGTCACAGAGGATCGCCTGATTGTTTGATTTCCGTGATTCCCTCGAAACACGGGAAAGCAGACGGTCTACTCGTTATGTACAACTCCTCGCAGAAGAAACGCCCGGAATCGCCGGTCGCATATTGTCACTTTGACAGGAACCTACCTACTAGAATGATTAAGCTCCATCAGGTCTCACAACTTTTGCGACTGATATCTTTAGAAGATTATGAGGCTCTGAAACTCCTGAATGAGTAGAACGCAATACTTTCGCTGCCGTTTTGGGGTCCTTGTTATTGGGAGAATCACTAGCGTGAATAAGTCCCGCCTTTGAATATCTTCGACGCTACGCGTCTAAGTGTAATAAATGGTTCGAGAGTCGGGTTAGCCTTTGTTGAATTCCTCTCCGAAACGGGGCATGAACCACTCAAGGAGTTCAGCATATGCCAAAAAAAGAACACAGCGAATTACCGACAGATCCCGTAGAACGGCTAGCTGCGGTAAGGCACGAATTCGGTGAACATGGTGGCGTGAATATGTCGATTGAAGCCTCGACAACTTTCACGGTCATGGAGGCCGGTACTATGCCGGAAATTTTCCAAGGTAGACTTGGGCCAGACGAAGGAGGTTGTTTTCTGTATGGTCGCCACTTCAATCCTACAGTTTATGTGTTGGGGCGTCAGTTAGCGGCCATGGAAGGAGCCGAGGCGGGTTATTGTGCAGCAAGTGGGTTGGGAGCAATCTCGTGTGCTCTGCTTGGTGTTCTCAATCAGGGCGACCATGTCGTGGCGTCGAATACGCTTTACGGGGGAACCTGGGCAATGCTTGCTGAATTCTTTCCACAGAAGTGCGGGATTGAAACCACGTTCGTAGACTTGTCTGATGAGTCGGCTGTGAGGTCTGCCTTTCAGGAGCGTACGAAGGTTCTTTATGTAGAGTCTATGTCGAACCCAACTCTACGGATTGCTAATCTCCCTAAGCTCGCGGAGATTGCCCATGAACATGGCTCGAAGCTGATCGTCGATAACACTTTTACTCCCCTCGCGATTACACCGATCGACCATGGGGCTGACGTTGTTGTTCACTCACTCACAAAATTTGTAAATGGAGCGAGTGACTTCATTGCCGGAGCGGTGTGCGGTAAGGAAGACTTCATTGGTTCATTAATGGACTTACATTACGGCCCATTGATGATTCTTGGACCGACTATGGATCCGCAAATGGCGCATTCGATTAGCTTGCGCGTTCCACATTTGTCCCTAAGGATGATTGAACACGCGCGACGAGCACAGATATTTGCGGAGCGTCTCCAAGAAAAGGGAGTCACCGTTGGTTACCCAGGTCTCAAAGAGCATCCCGACCATGACCTTTTCCGGCAAATTGGACGCCCTGAATACGGATTCGGTGGTCTATTGACCATTGACGCCGGAACGAGCAAACGCGCTGAAGCTCTGATGGAGGACCTTCAAAACAGCGAGGGCTTTGGCTTTATGGCAGTAAGCTTAGGATATTTCGACACTTTGATGTCATGCTCGGCCAGCTCTACTTCGAGCGAACTCACCGATGAGGCGCTTGAGTCTGCTGGAATTTCGCCGGGTCTGCTCAGGATGTCGATTGGCTATACAGGAAGCCTGGAGCAACGCTGGGAGCAATTATTACGCTCCTTGAAGAAGACGGGCGTAGTTGAATAATCGGTTTATTTCGCCGGTAAGTTGACAATAGCAAAGTGGTAGGCTGTCGTTTGTGGGCATGAATCATTTTAGGCAAGTTGTAGATCGAACATACAGCGTAATGTTGTTAATTGCGGTCATATTGCCCCTTTCATGCTCGCATCCGAAGACTCCCAACTCTGCTACCCGGTCACCATCTGTAGTTACGCGTAATGCTCTTCAATTTAGTCAGGAGAGTATCAGCGCCACGACCCCTGAGTTGTCTTGGAATAAATCTGCTAAAACAACTGATTTTAGAAATTGGCAGAAGAATGCTCGAACGAAATTTCTGGAAGTACTCAACTATGAAGCGCACGTCATGACAGACTTTCGAGTTGAAGTTCTTCAAACGGTTCAATTCAAAGATTTCGTACGACAAGAAATATCATATCAACTTGAGCCAGGTTTCAAGACAACAGCCTTCGTATACCGGCCTAAGGATGTATCAAAAACTCAAGGAGCAATACTCCTGTGGCACGGTCATAGTCATGGTGGAAAAAAAGCCGTCGCTGGTATTCCTCCTTTCGTTCAAGAAAAAGATCAGCACCGAGCAGCGGCGCACCAGCTTGCCCAAGCAAATTATTTTGTTGTTGCGCCCGATATGAGAACGTTTGGAGATTCAGGCGTCTATCTACAACATGTGATTGCATCCGGAAGTGCGTTGATGACGGGGCGAAGTATCGTAGCAACTTATATTGCTGATAGTGTTCGAACTTTTGACCTTATCGTACGCCATTATGGCTTTCGGGCTAACCAAGTTGGCGTTGCGGGGCTAAGCCTGGGCGCGCAAGTAGCCATGTTTCATGCCGCCATGGACGAGCGAGTTGCTGCGGTCGTCGTGCAGGGTTTTTTGAGTTCATACAGAGGTCGATTCTTAACAAGTCAGCATGACATATGTCAGTATGTTCCGGGACTCATTCGGTGGTTTGATAAAGCAGACATTGGTTTGATGATTGCTCCAAGAGCGGCTCTATATGTCAGCGGTGAGAAAGATCAAATGTTCCCGGTATCCGAAGCCATTTCTGAATTCGAGAATATTTTTAGAGGCTACAGTCTTTCTAATTCACAGACGAGTGCGCTTTTAGAAAGGCACAATGGCGCTCATTCTTGGCAGCATAAAGCGGCTCTGCAGTGGTTCAATAAGCATTTAGAGAAGCCCTAGTTTACTGTATTGAACGCGCGGCGTGTTCTACACCGAGAAAAGGTTCGGGATTATTTCCTGTCTGAGGCTTTGTGGGTATCTGTAGTGCTTTTTGTAAAAAGTTAAGGGCCTTTGTTACAGCGGTTTCGATGTCGTTTCCACACGCGACGTATGCGGTAATCGCTGCGGACAAGCAGCAGCCGCTACCGTGCGTGTTCACTTGAGGCACTCGGGCGTGATGAAAAAATTTCGCGCCGTTTTTTGAAATGAGGACATCGAAAGGATCACCGTTGAGATGCCCACCTTTTAATAAGACATCGCATTGGTAATGGTCTCGTAGCATTACCGCTGCTTCTTCCATATTGTCTTCTTGGATAGAGTTACCATCCAGAAGAACTTCAGCTTCGTCTAGATTAGGGGTCATTAACGTAGCGAGAGGAAGGAGTTCCTCTTTATATGTCTTTATGGCTTCGTCCGTTACGAGTTTCGCGCCACTCGTTGCGACCATGACTGGGTCAACGATAAACGGAATGTTGTGGTTGTTCCCTGCAAATTCGGCGATTGTCTTGATAATGCTCTCCGACCAAAGCATCCCAGTTTTGATAGCTCTGACCTTATAATGATCGATAACGGTCTGAACTTGAGCTGAAACAAACTCCGCGTCTAGACCAATCACATTACGGACCTCATTTGGATTTTGGGCGGTCAGCGCGGTGAGGGCAGTACATCCATAGACTCCAAGTGACGACATCACTCGGAGGTCCATTTGAATACCGGCGCCGCCCCCTGAATCAGAGCCTGCGATCGTCATTGCGACTGGTGCGTGAGTTACATCATCAATCATAGGTTTTTGTTTCACAAACGCATATTTAGCAGCGTCTTATTCACGGAGAAAGCGATTCTTTTTTAGGGTAAGTGATAGGACTTATTTAGATGTCTCTGTACATAGGCAAATGAAGAATTTAGAATCTTGAGGGAGGTCGTTGTGGATTCAACGGAGCGTGTACAAACTTTCTGGGTGGACTCTGGCGAAGGGTTTCAGCCCATGACTGCATCAAAGGTTATGGAAAAAGTCCAGGCTGGTGAAGTCAGTGTCGAGTCGCTGCTACGTATTCTTCCCGACGCACCCGCCAAACCTCTCCGAAATTTTCTCACAGAACTAGTATGGGCCACTCAACGAGAACATCGAGCTAGCGAACTTGAGATGAAGCCAAATGATCATTTTCGGTTGGCCTTTGACCATGCTCCCATCGGTATGGCGAGGTCTGATTTGGCGGGTCGCATCACCGATATCAATCCGGCTTTTGAAAAACTCCTTGGATACTCAAAGTCAGAACTGATTGGAAGAGGAGTTGGTGACCTGAGCGATGAAGAAGATAGAAAATCAGAACTTCGTATGGCGAATAAATTTTTGTCAGGTGAAATTTCTCAGTTTCAAGTTGAGAAACGCTTTCGGAAAAAAGACGGGAGCTACGTAGATACGGTGATGGCTTTATCGCTTGTTCGTGATCACTCTAATACACCTCAGGAAGCATTCGCACAAATTCTTGAACTGACTGATTTTAAACAAAGAGTGGAGGCGCAAAAAGCTCTTGAAAAAGCTATGAGTCGAGCAAGTATGGCGCGTGGTTTGGCTCATGACTACGGTAATATTTTTAATGTGATTGCCGGTTCTGTTGCGGTATTTGAAACAATTGATCACCCGATGGTTGAAAAGCAGTTAGACAAAATCGATGGAGCAATTAAAGCAGCGACCCATCTTACAAGACAGCTCAAAGAGTTAGGGAAGACTATAGAAAACGAGGGTCAGTCCGTTCCACTTGATGATACTTTACGAGCCTCGAAGGCCATGCTCACTGCCATGCTCGGTGATGACTCTGAGCTGGTGCTAAACCTTTCAGCACCACTTGCTCGAATATCACTGTCAATTGGACCGTTTCACCAGCTCATCAACAATCTGTCAGGTAACGCGGGTCAGGCTATGACAGGAGGCGGTACGCTTACGGTCAAAACGTGGATTGACGATGATGGGCCGCAAATTGAGTGCTGTCTGGAGTTCTCGGATACGGGTGTAGGTATGGATCGAGAGGCACGTGAGAGAGCATTTGAAGCCTTCTTCACGACCAGGAGCAAGCAGGGCGGCTCAGGACTTGGTCTCGCATTAGTCCATACGATTGTAAGTAGTTCTGGAGGGAGTATCTCAATTACGGAAAATACTCCGACCGGAACAACTTTTTCTATGAGATGGCCGCTCGAAGAAGACTAATTTGTTGTGGTTGACATGTGAGCGAAATCAGGAAGTATTTGCATGTTGCCGCCGCTAATCTTTGCAGCTCTTGTCAGTGCGCCGGTCTTCTTGTCCGTCGAAGAAGTTATTGAGAGATTGAATGATGATTCGACGTCAATGATGATTCTTGATGCCCGAACAGATGACCAAACCAATATCTACTTGCCTAAATCTATCAAGATTGATTGGCGTGACTTTCTGGAAAACAGGACACCCACCGTTTTAAATCTATGGGCGATTCATAGAAATAGTAAAATTTCAACGAAGCCGGAACGAATTGTTAGTCAGTTGTCAGAGCTCGGCTTGCATCCTGAAGATAATATTCTTGTTTATGGGAATGGAGATAGAGGCTTTGGCGAGGAAGCTAGGGTCTGGTGGATGTTAAAATATTTCGGTTTCCAAAACGTCGCAGTGCTCGATGGGGGCATAGCGCGATGGAGGTCTCAGGGGCTACTTGTTGAACGCAATAGGAAAAAATCCAACCGACCATCCGTGCTGCAGGAGAAATGGACTCTAAGTAGTTCGTTTCGAATAACTTTATCCGAGCTTCGTATCAAAACTAGAAAAAGAAAAACGAGCATCTTGGACACTCGGTCTTATGACGAATATATGGGTAAAACGCCATATTTCTCAAAGCGAGGGGGAAGGATTCCTCGTGCAAAACATCTCTTCTGGAAGCGACTTATGAATGACGACAGCACAGTTCTTTCTCGCAAAGCGGTAGATAAAATTTTGCGAGACTTAGAGATCACGAGAGATTCTGAGATTATTACGTACTGCACTGGTGGTGTGCGTAGCGCTTTCGTACACGCTGTCCTCGTGCATTATGGTTACTCTAATGTTCGAAATTATGATGGTTCATGGTGGGAGTGGTCTCAAGATGAGAGTTTGCCTGTTGAGTTAGGAAATGTCAGACCAGACTCCCGATTAAGCAAATAGACTCTTGTGAAGAGGGAGTCGACGTAATCGCTTTGCTGTCGCTTTGAACACCGCATTCGCGACTGCAGGAGCGACAGGACCGACAGCGATTTCACCCATGCCGCCGACCTCGGCACCGCTATTGATAATCTCGATTTCGATGTCAGGTGTTTCACGTGGGGATAGAATTCGATAGTTGTTCAGATTGCTTTGTTCGACAACTCCGTTTTTGATTGTGATTTCTTCGTACAGTGCTGCGCTCAAGCCGAACAAAAGTCCGCCTTGTACTTGAGCCACAACTCCGTCTGGCTGGATAGCGAAGCCGCAATCGACCGCAGCGCTCAAGCGGTGAACTTTTATCAGCTTGTTCTCATCATCGATAGTCAATTCACAGACCAGTGCTAAAACTGAACCATAATCTGCGCAAACAGCCACACCTTGGGATGCTCCGCTCGTAAAGGGCTGACCCCATCGGCCTAAGTTAGCGGCTGTTTGGAGGACTGTCTGCACTCGTTTATTACTTTCTAAAAGTTCTAACCGGAATTGCAGTGAATCTATCCCGGCTGCAGACGCTAATTCATCCAAAAAGCTTTCTACGAAAAATGTGTTCTGGGTGTGTCCGATGGACCGCCAAAAACCTGCTTCAACGATGGTTTCTCGATTGATGTGATTTACTTGGACATTGTCAATGCTGTAGGGAAGGTCGCTAAAACCTTGGATAGATAGAGGGTCGTTTTCGCCAAAACCCAAGACTGACGGACCGGCGTTTGTTGCAATCCATCCTGCAAGCTTATTTTCGCTATTGAGGAAACCTGTGAGGTGTCCCGCGAATGCCGGTCGAAATCTGTCTCGTCGTGTATCTTCTTCACGTGACCAAATTAAAGTAATAGGTCCTTGAAGCTCCATTGCGATACGAACCGCCGCTTCGACATAGTCAGTGTCGGCTTTGCGACCGAATCCTCCGCCGATAAAAGTGGGGTGAACAATAATTTGTTCTGCACTTAGACCCGTGACCGACTCAACCTTTAGGCGTACAAAATAGGCGGATTGAGTGGGAAGCCATATTTCAGCCTTGTCTGCTGTCACATGTGCGGTCGCCGTGACTGGCTCCATGGGGAAGTGAGCGAGATGCGGTACAAAGTAGCTCGCTGAAAGTTGAGTATAATCAGTATTGTTTAGGGTATCCGGGTCTCCTACCCTGAGAACCTCTTTGCCTTCCGATTCGATGGCTTGAGTCAGCTCTGTTTCGTTTGTGTCTGAACTGAACGCAACGCTGTCCGTAGGTTCAGAAAATACGATAGGAAGTTCCTCAACGACCTTTTTCGCCGTCCAGAAGCTGTCAGCAACAACTGCGACAGCATTCGGCAGCTCGACGATTTTCGATACAGCAGGATTAGAACTGGTGAGACTAGAGACGTTCTGAGGCACACTGCCGATGATGGGGCCATGACGAAGTGCGGCAAATTTTCGCCCTGGAAGGTCTATGTCAGCTCCATAAGAGCACTGTCCGTTCACGATGAGTGAGTCTTGGAGTCTTGGTTGTGATTGGCCGATAAGCTTGAAATTTGAAGCATCTTTTAGCGGAACGTCTTTCGGAATATCCAAGCCTTGGGCGTCTAGTACCAGTTCGCCATAGGTGAGCACTTGTCCGTTTGAATGGATACATTTGCCGTTTTCCGTTTGAATTTGGTCTACAGAGACATTCCATTTCGCCGCTGCAGCAGTCATGAGAACAGACCGCGCGGCCGCTCCTACTTGTCGAAAAGCTTCATACGTTGAACTTACAGATGTGCTCCCGTAGGTCATAGGTAGACCGCCAGGAATGGAGTAGGGGGGTAATTCTCCAACCAACTTCACCTCCATTTTACTCAAGTCTGCATCCAGTTCTTCAGCGATCATAAGAGGGAGTGTTGTATGTACACCTTGACCCATTTCGGCCTTTTGAACTGCAACTTCTATAGTTCCGTCGGTTGCGATTCTTAACCACGTTGTAAGAGGTTGAAAAATTCGCTCAACTTCTTCCGGAGGCAGGATCCCTGGATCCGGCATCATAGTGATATCGTCTTTCGATCGACAGCCAATAACCAGACTAACGATTCCGGAACCAGACCATTTTAGAAAGCTTCGCCGGTCAGTCTGCAAAACCATGGGATTACTCTTCACCCTTCGCAACACTTTCGACGGCTTCGTGAATTCTCTTGTACGTTCCGCAGCGACAGATGTTTGTTAGTTTGGTGGGGATTGCATCGGCGGTCACTTGTGGCTCATTTTTCAGGAGAGAATAAGCACTGATAATTTGGCCGGATTGACAAAAACCGCACTGCGGGACTGAACGCTTTATCCAAGAACTTTTTAGCGAAGTACCTAGTTCGTCATCGAGGTTTTCAAGCGTGCGTACGTTACGACCGTCGATTTGGACTGACAGGGTCACACAGCTGCGCACGGCCCGATCATTGACCAGGACCGTGCACGCTCCGCATTGGCCTATTCCGCATCCGTACTTGGTTGAAGTGAGTTTTAGATCCTCACGAAGAACCCAAAGGAGAGGCTTCGTTGGGTCTGTTTCCACGACAACTTGTTTTCCATTGAGTTGAAACTTCGTCATGCCTCCTCCAACCATGCGGATACAATTATTATTATAGGACCAGCTATTTACATTCGCTGATGGGGCCCATTCCGATTTCGCTGGAAGGTCCGCACCATGTAAAATCGCTGCCATCGCAGGCTGCGAACACTGAGTTGCACGTCCAATCTGTGGGTGGATTTAACGCAGTGCATTCGGTGGTCTTGGAACAACGAACGGAACAATAACCTTCGCTTTGATTGGGTTGTTTTACGCAGAAGTCCGTTGGTGCGCCGCATCCTGTGTCGTCGCTACAAACTTTGAACCACTCGTCACTGACGGTTCCGCCCGAAGAACCAGCATCCATTTCGGTACCGGCATCTTCGCTTTGACCTGGGAAGCCGGCGTCAACGACCGGCGTTGTCCCGGTATCTGCGCTCGAATTGTTCGACCCACCAGTTCCATTCGATGACTTCACATCATCTCCGCATGCGGCAACAAGTGCGCCAAGGCTAAGAATAAATAAGAGTTTTGCTACTTTTGACATAATACGTTCCTTTTTAGGTGCTTTCCGAGCGAAGCAAGGTTGACCAGAGTGGTTTGACAGTAAAACCCGAAGAAATAAAGAATATTTTGCTCAAAGGAACCGTTTTTTTTTGCTCAACAGCAATAAGCTTTTATTTCTAGACAGTTGAGGTATTCACGTTGAAGTCTGAGGGTGTGAGATACCATCCGGCCACTTTACTCGGATTCTTCCTCTTTGCCTCGTTCGCTCAACCGTTAGAGTCAGCGCCGATTCCGGTTGACCCTCCGGCTCTCAACAGTTGGGTTTCTCCGGATCTTCGCGACCATCGTCTGGTTGGACTCATTTGGTCGGAGTCGGAGCAGAAATTTATTACGGCGAAAACCTTTATAGGCAAGATCGGAGCGACCTCCCATCTCCTCCTCGGCGAAAGACACGATAATACGGATCATCACCGGTTGCAGGCCTGGGTGATTTCACAAGTCGCAAAATATCGAGACGTCGTGGTTGGGTTTGAGATGTTAGATGAACCCGATAAAGAACCGCTGAAATCAGTGGAACGATTTGAGCAATTCGCCGATGCGGTGAACTGGAGTAAGAGCGGTTGGCCGGAATTCGAAATTTATGCGCCGCTTTTTGAAGCGGTCTATCGTTCGAAATCGCCCGTACTTGCGGTGCATCCGTCGAGAAAGCGTCTCATGGGCATCGCCCGGTCCGTGAATAAACAACCTGTCGACACCTGGGGAACCATTTCCCAAAAAGGGCTCGATAATCTCGTTGATGACATCACAAAGTCGCATTGCGGTTATGCCGATAAAAATATGGTCGTAATGATGTCCGCCGCGCAGAGGTTTAAAGATCATTGGATGGTCAAAGAGCTGATGGAGCAATCCGGCAGCAAACCTTTCGTTTTGGTTGCCGGGAATGGACACGTTCGCAAAGATTACGGAGTTCCGAACCATCTGAGCAGTGAGAGCATCAGTATTGGATTTGTTGAGGTCTACAAAGAATACGACCATCCTCAAGACTATGATGCTGCGCGCTTCGATTACATATGGTTTACGCCTCGCGTAGATAATCTAGACCCTTGTGAAAAATACAAAGAGCAACTCGAGAAAATGAAGAAGCATTACCAGCACAAGAAAAAATGAAGTGTATTTAGCGGCTTCAGCTCGATGAGGTATTATTGTCACAGTCTGTTGTCTAATGGCTGCAGTAGGCGAACGAGAAATTTAGTAACATCAGAAGGTTAGTTGTCACTAAAGCTTCACAATATTTTTTGGAGCAAGCTATGACTATTTCGAATGTATCTAACGCAGCCAGTTCTACGGTTTCATCCAGTCCCATAACGACGCCAGCTAGGAGTAGCGAAACCTCTACTTCGACCAACGTGAGTTCGTCACCTGACGTCGACCAATACGAATCAAGTTTTGTTGGACCACCGAATCCATTTATTTCCTATGCAACGCCTGCGAACTCGGATGCATCTCCTAATCCGGCTAATCCAGGCCTTCAAAATCAACTCAATGATGCCTTAACTAATGCTCGCCTTGCTGGACCCTCAGCGATGAATAGTGGAGCATCCTCATCACCTGATGAGGAGTACGGTGAGATCATTGACCACCTCTCACGTGATCTGACCGATTGGGCGGTCACAGATGCGGATGTTCAGGCCGTTCATGAAAAGCTCGATAAAATGTCGCCTGAGCAGTACCAAGAAACGATGCAACGTTTAGATGACGACAAATACCTTGGAACGTACGTCGGAAACATGAACGCAGATGCCCGAAGCGAGTTCCTTTCGCAGGCGGCAGACAAAGGCTACGTTGGTATTAGAGAAGGGCAGTCATTTGAGGTCCCAGAAGCAGCTCCAAGGCCTCCCAGCTCTCCGGCTTTATATCGTCACAGCGAGTCATTGCCTTCAAGCGTACGAGAAGCAGTACACGATGAAAATGTGGCGAACTTTGGAGAGTATAAAAAAGAATATAGAAACTACATCGATGATTATTCATCACAAGTAATGTCAGCATCCTCTCCAGAGGAGATTCGTGAAATGGGCCCACCTGTAAATTCAGTTTCTCCTATGGAACCAGGATTAAAAGCTGGTGATCCGATGCGTGATCGTTGGGCCAGAGACGCGCTCGCATTTTCACCCAGCCATCAGCCCGCATATGTAGCAATTGGTAACCGGACTAACGATCTTGCAGGAGAAATCAGGCCTGGCTCGTTCTATGTCAGTGGAGAAGTAGAGATTCAGAGCGATGATGGTTCCGAGGATACTCAGTTCGGTGTGAAAGCCGGTGGTCGTTTGTATCAGTATGGAGCAGCTGAAGCAGAGCTGAAAGGAACAGCGGTTGAAATTATGGGTACTCCCCTCGGGATAGATGGTGGTCTCTCAGGTCGATATACTCCGGGTGGCGGTGTGCAGGTTCAGCCCGATGGCTCCATCGGGGTTTCTGGTAGATTTCAGGCTGACGAAGATTCGACCTCGCCCCTCGCTGGGTTGTCTCCGTTTGCAGTATCTATAGACAACAATGGAAAAGTTGATGCTGATATGCGTGCTTTCGGCATGGATACCCGTTACGGAGAAGCGGACATATCTTCGTATGCCTCTAGTGACCCTTCTACCAATACCTTCGAGCTGGGGGCACGTGGTGAAATTGGCGTCAATGGAAGGAAGTTCTCACTCAAAGGAGGCGTGGGTATGCGCGGTATCACGGCGGAGGAAATCGTCGATTCAATGAACAGCCCAGGGTTCTTCGAAGACTAAAGAATCTTAGGCCTGAGAGGGGCCAAAGTCTCTTTCTTGACCGAGCATGTTATTGTTTTCAAACCACCTAAGAGCATCCGCAAAAGACTCTAAGACTGGTTTAGCCGGTGGTAATTTTAGGCGTTCTCTATCAGCGTTTCCATCGAGGTCTTTTGCTTTTCCCTGAGCTAAATAACTCGTTGTGAATTTACTTACGACAGGAGCGCGCTCTTCTTTTCGTGCTCGAGGTTCATCAAAAGCTGCGTACAACTGCGCAATCTCAATGGGTAGAACGAAAGGTGCGCGTTGATGTGTGAGTTTCGCGAGTTCCTTGTAAAGCTCTCGATTATCGAAGTACTCAGCATTAGCTATATATTCCCCAAGGTTCTCTCCTTGAACCAGTGCCGCGACGTGCATATCAGCGGCATCGTCGACGTCAATATAGCCTGAGCCACCCCCTATCGTGACCGGCATATTTCCATTAGCGATTTGAATAACGGCCTGGCCAAGGGGAGTTGGTTTTCGGTCTTCGGGTCCAATCATTCCTGACGGGTGTACCGCTGTTACGACAAAGTTTTCATCAGCAGAAGCCATGGCAACTTGCATGCCGAGTCTCTTTGACAAGCCATAAGGGCTGTCGAGCCGCTGTGGAACGACCACACTGCCGCAATAGACGGAGCGCTTCACCCCCGCTTGTTTCGCGGCGGCGAAAACGTGAGAGGTTGTCACCACATTTGCTTGGTAATAGTTGTCCTCGTCGAGATAGAAACTTCCGGCTGCGCCGGCAATATGGCAAAGCCCCTCACATCCATCCATGTGACGGTTAAGGCTTTTCGTATCGGTTAGTCCGTCAGTAATGATTTCGACACCGAGATCGTCCAAGTGCTTGCGTTGGGATGTTTGTCGAACAATCGCTTTGACTTCGTGGCCGTGACGTAGAAGCGACCTTACGACCGCGGAACCAAGAAAACCAGATGCGCCAGTAATGAAGACCTTCACATCAACCAAATGGCACGAAATGGTCGGGCGAGCAAATCTCGATTCAGATGAAGATAAGGAGAGAAAAGAGTCTTATTGCGTCCTCGACATATGATTGTCGCGCCCGTCGGAGCCTTGGACACCGAATTGGCGGTCAAAAGTCTCCACACTAACATTTCCAGACATATTTACGTCGCTATCAGAGACAGGATGGGCCTTCATTCCCCAATAACTACCAGAAGGATATCGATCTCCCCATCTGGAGTAAGCTCTATCGGCGGGGTGGTCTGATTGATTCCAGGTGCGGTCACAAATTCGCAGCTCCATTGATGGTCGGTAGGTTAATTGTAACCAGCCATGCGCTTGCCCAGAAAAGCTTCTGAACTGTCGATCGGGCTCATCCGATGAACGTGTGTTTCGGTACACGCCCCCACTAATGAATTGAACATCAACTCCTAGAGGCTTACTGAAGGGTGCTAACATGCCAGCCATAACACCAGCTTGAATGTAGCAAGAGCCTATTCCCTTGACTGCTTGTCGCCCGGCGTCTCGGTCCGATGAACGCCCAGGTCTTTGATACACGCCTTGGCTTGGATAAAGCATATCAATGACGTCATGAATGATTTTGACGCACTGACGCTGAATAGCCGAGGTCTCTTTCGCGCCTGCGCCCCTCGATAGAATTGAAACAAAAGAATTTCCGGAATCTGTGTGTCTTCTGGTGAAGTCGAGTTTTCCTACTAACTCGTCCATTTTAATCGCCGCTTCGGCGACTTTCGCTTTCATGAAAGGACTGCCGTAATCTACATCTTTCCCGAGTCTGAGATTATCGCCTTCAAAAATATGAGGTTGGTTGAGCTCGTGAATCTTGGCCTTTGGGACTTCAATAGGTTCGTCTTTACCATCTACCTTCACAAGGTATTTATCTCCTTCTTCGCCGGCGAGAGTAGCGCGGTAGGTCTTGCCTGCGACACCGCCCTCTTTATAACTCAAGAAATCACTTCCGGCACCGGTATCTGCGTTGATTGTGCACGGGGTGATCACCTGGCGCCCGGGCAAGAAACGTGCTGATTTTTGCATTGCTTCTGTTCCGCGTGGTTTGGTTGTCCAAAGCCCCAGAGCGACGAAGTCGTCGGCTGTAGCCGATGGTGTTATCTTGGGAAGATCTTCGAAAAGCTTCATCGCTTCATCTTTGAGATTTGCGTCACCGATTCCTATAGCCGCATCATAATATTTTGAAAGCTGTCCAGACTTTACAAGTCCTTTGAACTTTTTCACTGCTTCCACTTGTGGGGTTTGGGCAACTGTACTTGTTGCCGTAACACCACCAACTTGGTCTACGGCTTGAAGAGGCTCCAGTCCAACAAGGGCTTTTAAGAAATTCGATGACACTGGGTCGAGAAGGCTCGCAAACTGTGCATCGTTGATGAGAGCGATGACATCGTCCTTTTCCGAGTCGGTCATACCGGCTTTAGCGAGCGCTAGTTTCTCTTGGGCAGACATGTTGCTCGATTTCAAGGTGTCAGCGATTGAACTGCTCGATTTATCCGAGGTGTCCCCGACTATTGAAATAATTTGATCGAGCGCTTGGGCGTCTACTTTTGCCGTCCCGTCTCGCTGACTCCTGGCGACGAGTGAGTCAGAGAACAATTGTAGGGCTGGTTTATTTACTGTAATTGGCATGTTTTTGCTCCCCTGGTTTAGTTGTCGAACGGTGAAAGACCAGCGGCTTCGAATGTCTCAAGCTCGTCTTCCGTCATCTGCATGACCCAAAATTCAGCGTCTGCTTCTACTGTTTGTAATCTCTTCTTTTCGGCATTGGCTGATTCTTCTGATTTTGACCAACCGCACATCCATGGATTCCCGTTTCTTTTTCCATGAACGGCCCAAGCATCCGCAAATTTGTGCTCTGTTTCGTTCCAACTCATTATATTTCCCCGTCCGTATTGGTTATCGCCTTAGTTCTGCGGCGAGTTTCGTAATGTTTTAAGTATATTTGTGATTTTTAGCATATCTCCAGCTACATGCAGTCGCTCAGTCAGCAATCCGTCTTCGATACTCATTCTTCCTTCAACGAGGGCCATAAAGTCTAGGGCACGAGCTCGAACGATGATTGCTGGCTTTTCAGCATTTGCTTTCGTGGAAACGTTTCCCGTTTTTAGGTTCAAGTGATACGTGCTTTCGTCTTCTATTTCGAACTGCACCGAGCCATTATTCGCTGTGTTCGTAGGTATTTTTAGTCTGTCAAAGAATTCTGAGACTGTCTCTGTATACGGCACATTTTTCTCCTTATTTATCTAGCTGAATCACTCGAGCTTGAACTACTTTCCATTCGCCGTCGACCCGAGCCACTTCCATATCTACAGCGTGTCCAGCATCTTTCTCGATGACCTCATTGAAAAGTGTCTCAACTCGTAAAACGATTTCGCGCAATTTCTTGAGCGCGGCATCATCAACGAGACCATTCTCTTCGCCCGGGTAGCTTACTTGAACTCGATGACCTGAGGCGGTGATTGTTCCTTCTTCGGTCTTGCCGCCTTCGACTCCGCCACCAAAACCTTTGACGAGCTGATAGTAAACTTGGCCGCGAGTACCGTGCTCGATATCACGCGAGATCATTACGCCGGAGTGCTGTGGGTTTAGGCAATGTTGAACCACTACCGAAGGCATAATGTGTTGCAGGTTAATTTCATCGGAGACATTGTTTTCGATTGGCTCTGGCATCCAGGTGCTTTCAATGACGCCAATGACACCTTCTACACGGCTTACTGGGTCTTTCAGGTGCGGAAACGATTCATATTGTCCTGCTCCACTTTTACCTGGTCGATCTTCTCCCGTAAAACTAGAGCGCGTAATCCAGTTGTCGCTATCGGCTAGTGCTTGATTATCAACCATCTCGGCATACAGTTTTTCGCCAGCGGCTGTGAGTTGCTTATCTCCGTTGGCATCTTTCGTTATCAGCAACTCTTCCAATTTATTCTTCGTTAAATCTTGAAGATGCTGTCGTGATTGAGCTCGATAATTAGCATCGGTGTAGAATGCAGATTTCAGGAAGTTGTCTTCGTCTACGGTTCCAACCTTCGGGTCCTCTAGCCATACTTTGTCCCAGTCAGCAGCGATGCCTGCTTCTTCTAGAAGCATGCGGCAACGTCCCGTTGTAACAATCGATCCATCAGGCACGTATGGTGCAAGCTCTGGATCGGCACGCAGCAATGCTAATACCAGACCTTTTTCTCCGGCCAAGTGACGACCATGTATACCTAGCTCCGCAAGTTGGTCAAAAGAAGTGCAGGTCTTACCGACTCCGCTGACTTCGTTCATTGGAATGTAAAGCTCAACTTCGCGAGTAAGCCGATCAGGAGACACCATAGCGGTATGCTTCTCAACAACTTCAAAGCCTTCTCCCAGACCTTTAGATTGTAGGTAAGAGATCTTTTTATTTGTTCCCGGCCGTAGTCGCGGAAGATCTGCGTCTGTGATCAAACCTTTTTCTTTAGCGTGTTCAACCGTGAACATTTGGAATTCGCCGTTTCGATCGTCGACGTAGATGCCTCCTTCGTTTTGAGCGTTCGTCAAAAATTCAGAGTACTTGGTCCGCAGTTCGGGAAGAGCAAGAACCGCGATTCCGTTATTCATCGCATACATGTTGAGGTGACTATTTCCGCCGGGAGCATCTTTTGTATCGACAACAAGTCCCCCAACAGCGACCATCTTCTTCTCTTCCAATCCATAGATAATAGACATAGCGTCATTGTCAGGCTGAAGTTTGATAAGCTCTTTTGTGTTTTCTGCGCAGACAACAGAACGAAATACGACAGGCCCGATACTGTTTAGGACGCGCATCCCTTCTATGTTGGCAATTCGGCGCGGACCAATTTCTTCCTTTAATCCGGCCCGCATGCCTTTTTCGGCGAGGGCGGTCGCATAATGAAGTGGGCTTTGCTTGACGAGTTGGTCCATAAACTCTGGGTCAAGTTGTGCGCCCATTCCAGCGACAGCGCCAGCACGTGAGTCGACATAAGCACGCATGTTCTGAACAGTTCGTGCCACAGAAACGTAAACTTCGGACATCATACCGCGGTATTCTTTTTCACCTACGCGACCTTCGTTAATTGCAGATTCAACAATCTCAAGGGCTTCAGGGAGGCTTTTTCCTTTCTTTGAAGCTGGGTCTTCTGTGTCTCTTATTTCATGTAGACCGCTTGCGATTGCGGACCGAAGAGCCGTCTGCACTGCCACCAGCGCTTCGACTTTTTGGCCGTCTGTTTTTAGCTGTCCGACGCGGTCGACTGCGGCACCAAGCTCAGTGCAGGTGAGGCGAGCGAGTTCTGAATCAAATTTGATTCTTTCGTGTCTTTCGTAACCGGACTGCGCAGTGATAATCGATTTTTGCATTGCGAGCCTGGCTTCGCCTAGTTCCTGTAGGGCCGCCAGGTTGTTGTTCTGCCTCAATTGCGCGATAACGTCGGCAATTTCTGGCCAAGCGTTTCCTGCGCGAAAGAGGTCTTTTTCCAGCGAACTCGCTGAGGGTTGCGTTTCACAGACCGAACGATAGAGACGAGCGAAATAATCGAGATTCACACGTAGGTTTGAGGGAAGAGGCTTATCCTGGCTGTCTAAAAACGCCTGAATGATGGGTTTACATTCTTGCTGCTCTTTATCTTTGAGTTGTTCAAAAAGTGGCTTTAAAGCCTCTCCTTGCGGTCCGCCGAGTTTAGACAGAGCATCCCGCAGTGATCGGAATTGCCAAAAACTTGTCCCTGAGGATACCTCAGCGAGTTTTGTTAGACGGTCTTCGAGTTTACCGCCGATAAGTGGTTTTTTCGCGTGAGAGCTGAGAAATGTCTCAATGATATCAGCCACATCATTATCATGTGCTCTTTTGATTTCGTTTTCTAAAGGCTCTACGATCGATTTGTAATCGTCGTTCGTACTTAGGTTCTCGATTGTCTCTTTGGCTGATTCAATGTCTCCTTTGGACGCACGAATCATTGCTCCCGTCAGTGCGGCGAAGATTTGGGCACGGTCCTTCACTTTGCTTACGTCCTCGCCATCGGTTGCTCCCGGTGCGAAGACCCAAGTGCCAATCATGATTGCGATGTTGTTCGGTGTATCTCTAGAGAAGTTGTGATGAATTGCTTTATACGCTGATGACGATGCGCCTGGAGGTGTGTCTTCTTTTAACCAAGCCATTTCGTGCTTTTTGTCTGAATAATTTGACGCTCCGTCCATAAAGAGAGCACCCACCGCATTTCGAGCTTCGAAAACACCATTCACGGTGCTGGTGGGATGAGATGAGATGACTTGGCGCAATAGAGCATATTCGCGAACTTTCGCTGGGTCATCAATATCAAGCTCTGCGGTTGACAGGAGAATACGTTGCTCAGCGACCAGGGTAGGGCCGATGAGGTCCATGCGAGTGTTTGCATTGCCCCAACTCCGCTCTTCTTGGTTCGCTAAATCCGTTCTCGCTCGAAACTGAAGAAGAGTGTCGACGAGCGCATCGCACTTTGTCGCTGATTCGTTGATGTAACCGAGGCCAACGACACTGCCATTCGAAACATCGAACGCCTTCTTGTCGCCATTGCTGAATTCTTCAGCTTGGTCACGCCCTTTTTTTACGCGTCTTTCGAACTCTTTTTGGATGGCTCGAGAGTTCGACATGCTGCTTTTCGCCCACGAGAACTGTTCATGGTCGCCATCTACCTTGAAGTCTGTTCGCTCAGCGGCCAAGAGCCATTTTACGTCGTTTTTTACATGTTCACTGAGTTCTTCGAGCTGAGAAATTCCAACGATTTCATTCGTCTTGTTTGCAATCAATGTCGCAACTGCTGATCTGCGAGCGGTGATACGTGGGTCTCCCTGTGCAGCCGCTTCTTGACCCGTTCCGGTGACATCTTTGTGTGTAGTCGCGATGTCGAGCAGACGTTTCGCAGCACGATTGCCTACTGCATTTCTCGCTTTTTTAGTGAGCTTAGACGGTTTACCTAGGACCAGGACTGAGTCTCCTGAGGCATCCTGCGTGCTGCGTGTTGCTTGTTCCGTAATAATCAGCGCTCGACGCATTGCCTCGGGACTGAGCTTGAGTTCACGTCCACCAATCTTACCTGTTTTGATTCCAGTGTTGAGTATGGCTTTGAAAGCTTCTGTTGCGTCGGGACCTTGAGCGGTCGCAGCTTTGTTCAGGCGAGTGAGCGTTTCGTAGTTGATTGGCTTATTCTCATGACTGGCCTTGGTCATCGCCTCTTCTAGCTTCCGTCGGAAAACCTCCTGGTGCGTGGATCCGGTTGATGATCCAGGTGGCGTGGGCGAATGTGTACGGTTACGAATTGGCATTGTATGTCCTCAATAAAATACCTTGAAAGGTAGTATCTTGTACCACAATTGAGCCGCTTTTTGCACGACAGTGCGTAAAGTGAGACCCAAATTTGTTCTAAAAACAGTATAAACCCTTATTTTTAGGGTGGTGTTCGACTTTCTCCCCAAGGAAACGCTTCGAATTGCCGACAGAGTTTCTGCGGCAAATCAAATTTCCTGGTGCTATATCGGAATCCGGGCCAAATTTGTGCGTGTTTTCCATTCAGACTGTTATCCGTTGGACTTGCCGCCAGGCCATCGGTTTCCTATCAGTAAGTACGGCCTGCTTCGCCAGGAGCTCTTAGACCGCAATATCATACAGTCTGATGACTTTGTTGAAACGCCATTAGCTACAAAAGACCAGTTACTAAGGGTACACACGCAGACCTACGTCGATGCTTTCATGAGTGGAGACCTCGACGTTTCTGCCCAGCGAAGGATTGGCTTGCCTTGGTCTGAGCAACTTGTGAATAGGTGCCTTGCTTCTGTGGGGGCAACTGTCGCAGCAGCTCGAACTGCTGTCAAAATGGGTGTGTCAGGAGCTCTGTCCGGTGGAACTCATCATTCCTTTGAAGATCGGGGCGAAGGCTTTTGTGTCTTCAATGATATTGCAGTGGCAATCCGAGAGCTTCAGTACACCGGACAGGTCAAGCGAGTGCTGATCGTCGACCTTGATGTTCATCAGGGGAACGGTAATGCGAAAATTTTCCAAAGTGACCCATCTGTTTTTACCTTCTCGATGCATGGGGCCAAAAATTTTCCGTTTCGCAAAGAAGTTTCTGATTTAGATGTACCTCTACACGACGGAATTGGTGACGATGAGTATTTGGAGGCGTTGAGTTCTGTGTGGCCTGACGTGCTTCACAATTTTGATTGCGACCTGGTCTTTTATCAAGCAGGTGTCGATGTCCTCAATAAAGATGCCTTCGGTCGATTGAAGCTTTCACATGAGGGAATTAAGAAACGCGATCGCCTAATTCTAGAAGCTGTCCGAGCGCAACGTCTACCAATTGTTCTCACGCTCGGCGGGGGATATGCAAAACCGATTCAAAGCAGCGTGCTCGCTTATGCGGGTACATATGAGGTTGCAACCGAAGTTTACGGAGATGCTTGGTGAACCTCGACCAGTCCAGAAGAATTCCACTAAAGGCAGGCTCCGACTGCCATTATTTGAGCGAATGGCTTTCAGAAAGCGAATCCACGGAGTTATTTGAGTGTCTCATTGAGAATGTTGATTGGAAACATGAAAATATTCGCATTATGGGTCGATGGATTGCGCAACCCCGCCTCACTGCATGGTATGGAGACCAAGGCGCCTGTTATACCTATTCGGGACTGAAAAATGAGCCGATGAGATGGCTTCCCGAATTGCAGCGCATTCGCTTTCGATTAGAGGAAGAGTTTCAGACTCCCTTCAATAGCGTTTTACTCAATTACTATCGCAATGGATCCGACTCTATGGGTTATCACAGCGATGATGAAAGAGAGCTTGGAGAGACTCCGGTTATCGCTTCGCTTTCATTGGGCGCTTCTCGGCGGTTTCTTATTCGTTCGCGGAGTTCTGACAATAGCTCAAGTCACAAGATTGATTTGGATACCGGCAGTCTCTTGATGATGAGTGGACACATGCAAACGAATTATAAGCATGCTTTACCGAAATCGAAGAAAATTATGAATGGCAGAATTAACCTGACTTACAGATTCATCGTGGCATGATTTCACGTTACGAGTCTTCCGCTAATTTCTTGTCGAGCCAAAAGGTACCGAACGGAACAAGAGAAGCAATGAAGGCAACGGCTGAAAATTGAATGGACCATTTGTCTTTCAGGGCTGCTAGTCCGCCGAATACAATGTAAGCTACAAACAAAACGCCATGGGCCCAACCTACGTATTTAACGGCCAGCGGCATATCCAGCCCATATTTGAGCGGCATCGCAATGAACAATAAGACGAGATATGAAATGCCTTCAGCAAAAGCGACACGTCGAAAAATGTCTACAGACTTGTTCATATGTCTCCTGTAGTTGAACGTGCGTCGAAGGTCTAGGTAATTACGGATGAATTGGCGCGGCCTAAAGCCAGATAACTAAATACTCCGTCGGCGAAGCGTTCTGCTGCTTCTGGATTATTGCGAAACCAGAGTTCTGGCTCTATCAATTCGAGTTCTGACACAACGATTGACCCTAAATTATCACGTACTAAATCAACTCGGGCATAAAGAGGTTGGGGTTCGCACGCTGACACAGCTTTCTGCGCAATGTGTATCTCTTCGGGAGTCGCAATATGCGCGTGTACCGTGCCCCCGAAGTCATCTTGCACGCGGTAATCACCGGCTTTGGCTTTCTTCAATACTGCATGAGTTGTTGAGCCGTTTATCACCACGACACTCACTTCTCCATGTTTAGGGATAGAAGAGAGAAAGGGTTGGAGCATCATATCTTCTTTGACTATGAGTTCGCGATAGATGCTGTCATGTTCGTTAATAGTTGATGCGTTGATGCGAAATGTATTTCTAGCAGCTCCTGAGACAACCGGTTTCAATACCCACTCATCTCCTCCGACTGATTCGCACCATGAAGCTAAATTCTCAGTTGAACCTCGCGCCCTAAAGCTGGTCTGTACAACGGGAACGTTCAGTTTAGATAAATCGTCAAGATAGTGCTTATCCATGTTCCAGCGGATCAAATCATAGGGATTCATCAACTGCGTTTGAAATCTGATTTTTGAAAGCCATGTTGTGAATTCGGAGAGTCGGTCAAAATAATCCCAAGTAGAACGAAAGATCGCTAAGCGAGTACTGGCCCAGTCATAGTTTTTGTCACTCCAACTCTTGCGAGTAACATTCAGCTGGCGCTTTTCTAATGCAGCAATCAGTAATTGATCCTCAAGAAGTACCTGTTCTCCGTACCAATCTTTAGGACTGCTTTTCTCAAATGTGTAGCGATCTTCTGTAACGACCGTGACATCCATACCTTGGTGTCTCTTACGTACTCGATTCTCATTTTTCAATGTAGGACTATGAACTCGAGGATGCGCGATGACCTCTTGTCCTAGTGTCAGCCCTACGCGATTGTCCCGGTTGTAATGGACTGTTGCAAAACCTCGCCACTTATCAATGACCCAGGTAAGCTTCTTAGTTCTCGGTAATTACTCAGGTGTCAGGTCTAGTCATTCTTCAACATACAGATGCGGAGTGCATTGCAGTCCAGCTCAGCTGTCGCGGATTTCTTTTCGCGTACGCGAGTAATATGAGTGAGTTATCTATCTTTATGAAAACACTCACTTTTTAGCCTGCTCCGTAGAACGCGCTGGCTCCTGGTCCTAGTGGTATACCTACGTATAGCCAGACCAGTAGCATAATCGTCCAAGCGATGAGGAATGCAATGGAATAGGGCAGCATAGCTGCCAGAATCGTACCGATGCCTGCTTTTCGGTCGTATTTTTGCGCGAACACGATGATGATCGGCAGATACGGCATGAGCGGTGAAATGATGTTTGTTATCGAATCTCCGACTCGATAAGCGGCTTGGGTTGCCTCAGGGCTAAGACCCATTTGCATCAGCATTGGAACAAAAATGGGCGCCATGAATGCCCACTTTGCTGAAGCCGAACCAACCAAAAAATTCATGAGTGACGCCACAAGCAAAAAGGCAATCATAAGTACACCGCCTTTGAGTCCGATTGTTTGTAGAACACCTGCACCCTTTACGGCAGTGATGGCTCCGAGATTGGTCCAATTGAAATAGGCGACGAATTGGCCCGCAACGAAGGCGAGGACCACGTATGCCCCCATAGAGGCCATCGTGTCACTCATCATTTTCGCAACGTCTTTATCCGAGGTAATCTTTTTTGTCATAACTCCGAAAACTACGCCGGGAATAATAAATATTGTGGCGACCAAAATCTCGATGGCAGAAAAGAAAGAGTTCAGCGCATTCACCGCAGGTTGACCGTCTTTGATGGGGTCGTTTAACGGCGCACCGGGAATAAATCCGAGAAGGAGGACGCCAACAAGTACAATCGCCCCTAAAGTAAACGACAGACCGAAGGCCTTTGTTTCTTGAGATGTGGGTTGTTCGGGAGCACTTTCCGTGTCTCCGTCTCCTAAAGAAGGGTCCCATTCGCCAAGCATTGGTTCAACTATTTTCGAGGTCACTAAAGTTCCGACGATGGTGATCATAATGGTCGAGGCGACCATAAAATAATAATTGCAAGCAGGGTTGACAGTGTATTGAGGATCTAAAGATTGTGCGGCCTGTTGAGTCAGAGCTGATAGCATCGGATCTAAACCTGTGATCAACAGATTTGCACTGAAACCGCCCGAAACACCTGCGTAGGCTGCCGCTAATCCAACTAAGGGATGCCGTTTTACACTCGCGAAAAGTAAAGCACCGAGAGGGGTCAGAACAACATAACCGGCGTCAGCAGCCATTGAACTCATTACCCCCGCGAATACAACCGTGGCAGTTAAGAAAGTGTTTGGGACGCGGGTGACAAGAACGCGTAAGCCCATTGCGATGAAGCCGGTACGTTCAGCTACACCGATTCCGATCATGACTGTGAGAACTGGACCGAGCGGTGCAAACTTAATGAAGTTATCGACGGCCGATAGAAGCATCCAGCGAAAGCCATCGAAGGTGAGAAGGCTTTTTACTTGGAGATCCACTTTGCTCCCGTTTCGTTGAATGACTTCCGCGCTGGTCCCGGCGAAAAGAGCCGAAACGACAATAACAATCACGGCCATCACGCAGAAAAGAGTGAGTGGATCCGGTAATCGCTGACCCAATCGTTCGACTGCACCAAAAAACCGGATGAGGGGACTTTCTGGGGATTTGCCTGTATTTTCATTCATCTCAGGGAAACCAGCTATCAGTTGGCGCGAAATCTTGCAAATGGTGGCCCCGGCTCACTCGCGGAGCGCCCGTCAGAAAATGCTCTTTTGGGTAGCGGCTTAACTTTCAGGCTCGTTTTCGTCACGCCGATAGTTTCTTCGTTGCTTTTTCCCGGTGCGGGTTTCACGAATTGTTTATGCGCGTCGCTCCGGGAATTATCTTCGGTATACAACTTATCTTGATGACGGGTTTCTTCGGTATGAACAATGCCGAGGTTTGGGCACACAAGCCGTCCTATGCAGATGGTGGTAACGGCGAACTAGAAACTGCCCATGCCATCGATAATATTGATATTTCGATGGTTCTTTACAAGGAGAACACCTGTGAGTCTCCCCAGACCTGGCTCACTTTTACGTCCACTCAGCCTGGGCAACAGCTTTTTGTTCAGCTCGGCCTTCCTCAATTGGAGCGGCTCCGGGAACGTCGTCCAACAGTCGCTGTCATGGCTCCGGGGCTACCATCTGTCTCCCAAACTTCTACTTCTTTGCCTTTTATTGTGCCTGATGGCTTCGGGGTCGAGGTGTTTGACACCGCTGACGTCTCAGACGGACGACCATTTTTTGAGTTTTTCACAGGTACAAAATCCTGGATCATGCATGAATCGCATCTAACCTTACCTCAGATGGGCCAGGGCTACGTCGTGGCATGGTTCCCAGACAACACATCAGGCAAACTTTGGGTTGCAATAGGCGAAACCGAAGATTTCTCAGAAGACGATTTCGCTCTTGCGTCCTACTGGATCGAAAAGACACAAGCATTTCACGAAGAGGGGACTATCATTGAGCCTGACGACATTGCGTGTCTGAAGGAGGAGACCTCTTCGGGCGGTTGCCAAAACGTCAGTGGATGGGTGAATTGGCCGTTATTATTTGTCATTTATTTTATTTTACCCAGACGACGACGTATCATTTAGGCGCTGGGAGTCAGATTAGCGCTACAGCACGCAATCCGCTCGTTGGTCTGTAATGAGACGAACGGTAAAGAGAGTTTCAAGGGACAGAGATGAATCAAGAAGCCAATCGGGAGAAGTTGATTGTTGGTAAGTATCAATTACTCTCAAAAATTGGAGCGGGCGCCATGGGTGAAGTCTATGAGGGTCGTCACCTTGTTACTGAAGAGCGGGTTGCAGTAAAGCTACTCACTCGAGAGGTTAACGATAGCGAAGTTTGGTTGCAGCGGTTTAACCGTGAAGCCACCGCAGCATCACGAATTGGACATCCAGGCATAACGCAGATTCATGACGCAGGTTTCGACGAAAACTTAGGTCGATATTATCTTGCCATGGAATTTTTGGAAGGTGAAACGTTCGGAGCTCGGGTATCAGACGGACGGATTTCCCTCGGACACAGTCTACTCGTTATTTACGAGCTCTTGGATGCACTAAGTGCTGCCCATAATTCTTCTGTGATTCACCGCGACGTGAAACCGGAGAATATTTTCATCGAAACAATCCGCGATGGGACGGAGAGAGTTAAGCTTCTCGACTTCGGAATTGCGAAAGAACAAAATAAGCCGTCTGCCACGATGGGTGAGGTTAGTATCGGAACGCCTTACTATATGTCGCCCGAACAAGCCCGAGCGACAGCGAGTATTACGTATCGAACGGATATTTGGTCGGTAGGTGTGATTCTGTATTGGCTAATTGCAGGACGCCCGCCGTTCATGGGCGAAAGCTCCTACGACATTGTACTGAAAGCCTGTGCGACCCCGCACAAGCCGATTGCCCCTCGGCCTGGAATCCCACCGCGACTCATTGAGCTCATTGAAATTTGTCTTCAAAAAGCACCTGAAGACCGAAGCCTTGATGCCTTGATGCTGCGAGATGAACTCGAAAAGCTTATTGGAGATGATTCGACTTGGAGTCAACTGACAGAGACAGCGACTGATCTCAGTATTTTGTTTGTGTCTCCTCGAGATTTGAATGCTTCTCCGCTCAACACCGACGTAGCTCTTGCTTCTCGTGCAAGTAATCAAAAGCCGTTTGCTCAATCGGGTAATGCTTCCGCAGGAGAGGTTCCGCCTGAACAGTCGACCGGTGATATCCGGGAAATGAAAAGTTCCTCAGATTCTTCTCCTTCTTCTACAACGGGTGATCTGGTTCACGTCTCTTCTTCTGGGAATGTCGTGAGGATTCCAAAAGCAAAGAAGTTAACGAGGAGAGAGTCCGCCCTCCAGCGGCCGAGCAGTTTACCAACACAACTTCCCCTGGGAACCATTACTCAAGAACCAAAGCAGTTCGACAAACAGACAGGAATGCTATCGTTGGCCGCGGCCTTGGTGCTGGCCTTGGTGCTGATCATTGGTTACTATCAGTTCTCTTCGCAACAGATTAGCTCTGAGCCAGTTGAACTAAAAAATATCCAGCCAGATATTGTATCGAACAGTCAAAAAAGGATTGAAGATGAAAGTCCGGTACCAAACGCAGAGCTTGAGTCGATAAATACAGAACCTGCAAGACCGGCACTGAAAACGATCAAAAGGAAGGACGCTGAAAATAAAATATTGGCTCCTATGACGACTTCTCGGAAGCTCAAGGGCAAGAATACTTCTGAACGCATCCCTGCGAAGCGCAAATCAAAAACAATAGCTTCTCCGCCGCCGGAGAAAATGAAAGCTAAACAGGACATAGACCCAATCCAGAAAGCGGCTCCGGGACAAGCTTCTTCTGACGATACGATGAATTCTGCAGATGAGAAGCCAATAGAAACCGCCGCAACGAAGAATACGGACGAATCACCTGCAGCAGATGTCGAAATGCAGGACACGAAGACACCACAAGAACTGGACAAAGCCTCTGCTCAAAGCGAGAACGAAAAGCCAAATACAACGGTTGAGAAAAACACAGTAAAACAGAAGTCAAAAGCTACGAAGAAGAGCGTAGCTGAGCCGGAGAGCTCAAAAACACAAGAACAAAAACCGAAAGACGAATCCTCAGACCAGGACGAGTTTTTCTCTTTTTAGGAAGAAGAATGAAAACGAAATACAGCTTAGGCCTAGCTTTACTTTTATGTTCAAACTCGATTGCTGAAGCTTCTCCGTGGACGCTCCCTCAGGGAAGATTTGTATTTGGTACAAATTTTAATCATCAAGCGGCCGATTCGGAGTTTTTTGACGAAGGGGCTGCGCGAAAGTTTCCTTTACGAGGGCAATACGACTCGGCTGGGATGAGTGCATATGCTCGAATTGGTTTTACTGATTGGCTAGAGTTCGAGCTTTCTTTGCCTTTCTCAGTTGTCTCATATCAATCAGATTCAGTTCTCTTAGTTCCACAGCCCGAAGACTCAGAGGTAAGTTCTCTCGATTACTACCAGGAGAACGTGATTGAGCTGAATAAAACAGTCGTCGGAGTTGGTGACTTCAATTTAGCAACGCGGGTTCGTTGGTTTGTACAACCATTTGCGATGGCCACAGAAATTCGACTGAAGACACCGACTGGTTATAACGCTCCAGCTGGTACATTTGGAGAACGCCCGACCTCAATTGCATCTTTTGCTGAAAATGTCGGGCAATATGTTCGGCCTGAGAACGTTCAAGATGACGTCACTCTCGGAGATGGTCAACTTGATGCCTCCATAAGCATGCTCTTCGGGCATGCTTATCGGAGCGGCACCTTTTTTAGAGCGAATCTTGGTTATAACCTTCGACTTGCCGATGTAGGAGACCAAGCATTGGCAATGATGAAGATTGGTCAGCGACTAAGTAAGAACGTTCTCGTCTTTGCTTCTGCGAATTTGGCTTATGCAACGCAAAAAGGCCGAATTATTGGTATCAGTGTGGCAGCTGTTGATCCCAACGTAGCCGCGAAAGACTATGGTGGAACTGATAACCTGCTCTTGCGAGAAGTGACATTAAACCCAAGCTTCCTTGACGTAGGCGCTGGTGCAATTCTTCGAGTCGGGCGGTATATTGAGTTTTCGGCCTCATACTATCGACGCGCCTGGGGCGTGAACACGGCTGCTACGGATAGTTTCAATCTTGGTGTCGCGGTTGTTCAAGACATTCCGGGTTTTTAGATGAGAAATCAAACAGAAGATGAGTTGTTCGTTCTCTCTTTTGCGCTCAAAATTCTATCAAATTCTGAAAAACTACGGATGCGTTGAGCGTAATTTAGGTTCATTGGCCAAGAGCCACTTCCACCCAGAACAAGTTGAGCACCATGCGTTCGACAGACGTCCTCAAGTCGCTCTGTGATTCCATTTAGTGTTTCCGCATCAATAGAATATCGTGAAGCAGAAATTGCAACTAAATCACATTTTTCAGAGCCTAAATGTTCTATAAGAATATCTGTACTTGTATATCGGCCCAACCATACCGGCTTCCACTGTCTTGCTCGAACGCATAAATCCGCAAGCCGAAGTCCTAATTCATGGTCGTCTCCCTCGGCGACTGCCAGTAAGCATTTCTTCGGCGTCCCTGCTGCCGGCAGTGCAGATGTGACATGAATTATAGACCGGGATAATGTCTCCGATGCCATATGCTCTTGCCCTACACTGATCTCTCCGCTTGCCCAAAGTGTACCTAGTTTTCCAAGAACAGGCTCCATTGCGTCTGCAACGTTGCACCAAGCGTTGAGTTCTTCTAGTAAGGCATAAAGCTTAGAGACAACTGACTTCTCTTTGCCGGCGATCATCAGTTCAATAAATTCGTCGTGGTCCGTTGGATTTGTATTTGTCGGGGCTTGTTTATCTAAGAATTCCTGAAGTGTCTTAAGTTCGAAACGACGATGACCGCCCGCTGTTCTGACACATGGGAGCACGTTTTGTTCCGCCCATCGCTTGATACTCGATGGCGCTACGCCAGCAAGTTTCGCGGCTTCCGATGTTGTAAGTAGTTTCGTCATCTTTCCTCCTGTTATTTTAGTAGACGGCCTTGAGTCCAAAAGATGGGACAAGTGGCAGTCCATTAATGTCAGACCTTTCAGAGTAATCGTATGAGTAGCCGACGTTTTCGACGTTCTCACGGTTCGTTGCGTTGTTCACTTCTAAGTATGTTTCGAGTAGCCAGTTGTCGAATCGGAATTCTTTAGAGATTCGAACGTCAAGAGCGAAGAAGTCTTGAAGTCGAGCAGACAACGGTGAGCCTACGGGGCGCGGCACATAAACGTCGCTTGATGCGTCGTAATAGCCAGTCGTGAGAGGTGTAAACGGATTGCCTGTTGAATATCGTACTCGAACTCCGCCTGTGAATCCTGCTCCGAAGATTACGGATGATACAAAGCTCAAAACGTGCGTCTGGTCGAAAGAGAAAAGTCTTTCGGGTTCGCCTGGACGATCTGTTCTTACGGAGCGCGAGAGACTGTACGAAAGCCACGCTGTAAATCGTTCGGTCGCAAGTTGTGCAAGAATTTCTCCACCGATGACTGAGCCTGTGGCTGCGTTATCATAAGGAAGTTGGTTTGGATTCTCGAAGTCAAATGGTACTGGGCTAACTAAGCTGCTCAACTCTTTTGAAAAGAACTGTAAATTGAATGAGAAAATATCGCTGAACTGTTGCTTCAATCCTAAGACACTGTAAATCGATCGCTCGGCGAGGAGATCTGGATTCCCAACCTGGTCTGCCGTCTCATCGGGAAGTGGAGCTTGATAATTGAGCCCAGCACCAAAGCTCAGTTGAGTATTTTCCAGTGCTTGCCAATACAAAGTCAATCTGGGCTCAGCTGCAGAATCGCTAAAGCTTCCAAGCCAATTCGCCGAGCGAGCGCCTAAGATGAGACCCACGGTCTTTACTGGGTTGTATTGCAGCTCAGTCCAGGCATCCAAACGGTTTTGCCATGCGACCACGTCAATATTGAAGACTTCATCCCCGGCTCCATTATCGTCTACCTGACCTTCTTTACCTCGTCGGGGTAGGTTGAGTTTAACGCCTGCATTTTGCGTACTTCCCAGTACGCCGGCACGGAGACGTAGCTTATTCGATATTCGGTATCCAAATTCGGACCGAAGGACCAATGGACATACTCTTAGCTTAAAGGTTCGGTCCTCACCGATGTTGAAGCGAACTCCCTGATAGCCACTTGTTATTCCAGCGGAGAGATTGAAGTCGCGGCTAAATTTGTACTCGTAATATGCCTGGATTTGGTGAACCCTTTGATTGATTCCAAAACCTGTCGTCTGCGGATCTTGGGCTGCTGGTTCTGCGAATTCGACTGCGAGCTTATCATCAGAGCCATAGGCTAAAATTCTTAGTTGCCCCTTAGGGTCTGGATTGTAATCTGCTCTGACTTGATAGTCGTAGTAGACGGGTGCCGCGATAAGGTCAGCACCTGCTCCAGAACCTTCGAGGATGGCCGGCAGAATGGCGTCAATGTAGCTTCGACGAACACCTGCGGACACAGCCCACTTATCTCCGATCGTTGTGGAACCCGCGATTGACGTGTGATACACATTTACGTCTGCTTCAAAATGAGAGCCGTCAGTTGGGATTGGCGCTAGCGTCAAATTGAGAATACCGCCCAGTGCATCGCCATACTCAACCGAGAAACCTCCGGTTCGGAAATCGACGGTATCAATATAAACCTCTTGCAAAATCGAATAGAGATTACCGAAGTGGTAAAGTTGGGGTGAAGGAAGTCCATCGATAAAGTTTTTGGTGTCTTCGGGAGCTGAGCCACGAACAATAATTTGACCCGCATTGGGTCCGGCAGCTGAAACACGAGCTACTCCAGGCATAACCTCGATAACTTTTACAGGGTCACCGGCTCCTCCCGGTATTTCTGCCGCTTCTTTTGCGCTCACGATGACTCGGCTTGCGTCAGGTCGCTGACGTTCTACTGAGATTCTGTACTTACTTTTGGGTAACGGCTGTAATTTTAGTACGAGCTTTTCTTGCAGAGGCACTTCTAACTCAAGTTGAAATTCTTCGTGATCATAAGAAGGAACGAGTAGAGTAACTGGCCCTTCCGGAACACTTTCGAATACGAAGACACCGTTTTTATCAGTAATAGCCTGTACGTTGTACGGCAATAGTTTCACAACTAAGCCCGGTAAGACTTGCCGGCTGCCTCGTTCTTGTAACTTTCCCTCGATATCTGAGGTGGGTTTCGGAGGAGGCTTCGGCTTTGGTGGCCCCTTGACCAAAACAGTCCATCGAATTCGAACAGCTGCAGGTTTTTCGTCTACTTGAGCAGGTGAGAAAGAAAGATTTTTGACCGCGTTGATGACCAAGTCACTACATGCCGTGGTGCTACTTTTTACCAGTTGAATTTCCTCGGCTTTGCCTTCTGTCGAGACGATTAGAGATACCTTAAACTTTTCTTTTGAATCGAAGGGTAGGGCAGCACATTCAACCACCGGTCGTTCTGAAACGAGTTTTGGAGGTACGACTCTTGGTTTCTTTGGTTTTTCGGTGGTTTCACTTGGAGCTTCTTGGGCGTAAGCAGTGGAACTGAGTCCAAGCCCAATCAAGAGAGCCACAATGATCAGCTGATGCCCATGCTTCATTGCTGTACTTCCTTTGTGAACCAACTCACGCCTTCTCCTGGTCTCCGAGTGATGACGTATATTTTGAGCTCATTGGTTACAGTCTCAATGGTTAGAGTGGAAGAAAGTCCATCAAACGAACGCCAGGGCGAGAAAGAGCCTTCGGTTGTGAAAAAAGAAGTGATCGTACCTGTAGGATCATACCCATCGCGAAAGTTGAGAGATACGGTATGTTCTCCTACCGAGGGCGACCAATCTTCTACGGGTTCGTTGTTAATCGAGATCGACTCCAGTTCGGGATTATCGATTTGCCCATCTAGTTCTAACTCAAATATGGCAGGAACAACGTTTCCACTTACGTCATCTGCTCTAATATAAAGCGTTTCAAGTCGTGCTCGATAATCGTCAGGTATTGAATACGCGTCGAGATCAATAAGCGTCGAATTTGGTATGGGACCCGCTGGAAGTGGAAATTCAAGGCTGGAGCAGCTGACGCCTTGTTCGTCAGGAAGCCACGGGGAGACACAAATCTTATAATTGATCTCGGCTATATCATGGCTTACGGCATCAATGAGGTAAGCACTAGCGGCAGTACTCGTTGAAGTGCTTGAGGTTTGCACTCGCATGGCCAAAATCTTTGGGCCGGTGAGTAACGACGGGCCTGCGCCTTCCATACAAGCTGCGTTTGCAAAGCAAAAAGCCGCAACTACAAAGTGTTTGACTAAGGTTCTCATCACTTAAACTCCACGGTAAAGGGAATACGGTCAGACACTTTGACCCCATTCTTTATCGCGGGGTCAAATACACTACTCAGCAGTGCTTGCCTTGCCGCCTCATTCAGCAGCTCATCATCGCCGAGAACAACAGAAACTTCAGATACTGTGCCGTCTGCTCTTACCAGTACGCTCAGGACGACCCTCGCAGGCAGAACAGCAGTTGAGTCCTCTGGAAAAACAGGTTTCTTACATCTTTTGCAGGTTGCCTTGCGAGATTTTAAGACCGTTTCCACCTTCGCGGGCACGAACTCTTCCGATTCAACAGCGCTGTCATCGAAATCTCGATCGACTTCTTCATCTGTTGCGTCGGGGTCCCAATCGCCGAGGTCGGTTACAGAACCTAGTTTTCCGGGTTCGGGGTTCACCACTGCGACAGGTGCTTGCTCACTAGGAATAGCATCCGTCTTCTTTGCAGTGAGAGTGCGCGCTGGACGACGTTTTTTTCGTCCTTTCCGTGCTTGAGCTTTTTGAGCCTTTTTTGCGACTACCTTGGGTTTCGGTTTTGGCTTTGGGGGCTGTGGTTTCGCCTCCACTGGTTTAGGCTCTTCAATCTTCGGGGGAGGGGGAGGCGGCGGCGGAGGCGCGATGAGTCGAGCTTGCACTCGTCGTTTGGAAACATTCGTGACGGCGCGGGCTTCTCCCTCAGGTAAACCAAACACTACTGCCGCATGCAGCAGAACGGAAAAAATAACGAGGGCGGCATACTGACCGCGGTCGTCGTCTTTATTTAGATTTGCTTGGGACATCAGTTTGAATTGCGAACCTGGAGATTCCAGCTTGTCTAAGTATATCGAGCAGCCCTACAAAACTTTCGTGGCTAGCGGCTTTATCAGCCGCGACAACAGCTTCAGCGGTGGCCCCTTTTTTAGCCACAACATCTCGTGCGGCCTGAATCACGACTTCTTCAGTCGCTGGTTTGCCATCGGTGATGAAACCTCCCTCCTTAGTGACGACGACCGTAAATGGAGCGGCCGCTTGTTTGTTGTCGCCAGAAGCGGCGATAGGTAATTCGATGCCGATCACTTTGTCGTCCTCAGAAATCACCTCGGTTGTGACCATGAAGATAATCAAGAGAACCAAAATCACGTCTACGAGAGGTGTGATGTTGATTGCTGCGATGGGCCCTTTTTGGGATGGTGCTCCGCCTGCCATGTTGATTACCTCAGCTTCGCGATAAGTCGCCGACTCAAGATAAGTGACCGTGATTCGCAATCATCCACTTTTCCCTGAAACCAGTTGTAGGCGGCGGCTGCGGGAATCGCCACGAGGAGACCGATTGCGGTTGCTGCTAACGCTTCACTAATGCTGCCCATAATAAATTGAGAACGATTTGCGCCGGGTGCAACGTCCGCAAGTTTAGCGAAAGCCTGAACGATACCAACTACAGTTCCTAGTAGACCAATAAATGGCGCGTTACTCGTTGTGGTGGCCAGAAATCTCAGCCCTCTGTTGTATTTGAGCTTCTCGGCCGTAACGGCTGCCTGTACGACATCTTCAAGGGCTTCGGCGGAACGACCACGCTCTTTGAGTACGCTTAGCCCGACGACTTCTTCCATCGCGGTGGCCTCGGTAAGTCGTGCTGTGATTTGCTCTGAGTCCTCATTATCCATGAGCCCGGCGAGTTTTTTCCAGGTGTCTTCGAGCTCTGGTTTGCGAGAACGCATAAATAGCCATCTTTCGAGCGTGCAAGCAAGGGTAAGCACGGAAAGGATAAGAAGCAGCCACATTACCCATTCGGCGCCGGCCCAGTCTAATCCATGGTTAATTCGTTCAGTGATGTTCATTGAAACCCTCCAGCGTTGACCTGAACGCTTTGAACGGAGATTTCAACAAAAATCGACCAAAGATCCCATAAAATCGACCAAAACGTCCATATGCAAGGAATTAACGGTCTTTTTTTAGGTGTTTAACCTAGGTTTCGGACGAGGATTGGAGATAAATCCACTGGATCTTCAAGAAACTGTGAAGATTGTTTCTTTTCAACCACATCCTTGTGGTCTTTTGCATACCCCGAAACCCTAAGTGGAGGTGGATCCTTCGGTGTTTCGAGAACCTGGCCGATTGGCATAAGGATTGAATTGTTTTCTCTTGAACGATTTCTACTGCGGATTTTTTCTATTCAACCGGAAATGAGCGCCGGGCTCCCTTATTTGGGAGTCCGTATCTGCCGATACTCTGGATGAGGACAAAATAGGATATCTGCAGAGAGCCAATTCGGGAGAAAAAATGAAATATATTAACGCTAAAAAATCTCTATTCTTATCAATTTCAACGACATTTACGCTGTTGGTCGGCTGTGGTGGAGAGGTTAGTTTTGATCCCTCGAACCAGAATCAGCAAGAACCAATCATTGCGAACAGTGACGAGCAAGCGTCAGCTCCAGATATTATCTTCGAAGCCGACGCTCCGGCAGTTTCAAAGGCTGAACGCACCGATGCACTTCATGCAGGTTGTGTCACGTTTGATAAAAGCTCCTTGAATTTTGGTACTGTCGCCAGCGGAGCATACTACAGCGAAATTGTGACTCTTTCGAATGTATGTTCGGTAGACGCTAACGTTTTAGAACTCAATATTGTCTCGGATAACAGCACACGATTTACTTTTGAGGGGCCAAAGAAAGCGTTCGTCCTTCCTGCTCACCGCGCCATTACAATCGAAGTGGGGCTCAACGCGTATTTGGGTATATCAGGGACTTTGGTAAGCAACTCAAAAACTGTCGACCCTATCATTTTGCAGAACACGTACGCAGGTAACTTCGAAGTTGTTTTCGCCGATGCGGATTCACAATCTTGGCCTATCGAGGTGTATTCTTCTTCTGTTTCCCTTGTCGGAAGGGCGGATATCAATACGGTTGATCCAAATGTCTCTTCGGACCTAGATCCTCGACTTCAACAAGATCTGCAATGGGGTGACCCCCTTGAGCGTGAGCCTGCGATGCTGCGAAGCAGACGCTTGCAATAACTCGTCTAGTTTTTGTTTCGCGCGCCAGGGAACCAGTATGGGATAACCCGCGAAAAGTCTCGTTCCAAACTTCGACAAAATTTGTCGGCTTACTCACACCGATTTTAGTTTGAAGAAATTCTATAAAATCCCGTGAAGAACCTTGCATACGCACTCTGCTTCTGAGCTATTGCGCACCGTGAGATTAGGAATAGATTTCGGAACCACCCACACTATCGTTTCAATGTGCGATCGCGGGAATTATCCTGTTGTTGCTTTCGTCGATGACAATGGCGTAACCAGCGAAGCTTATCCAAGCGTGTGCGCTGAAAAAGCCGGAAAAATCGTATTTGGATTAGAAGCTGCGAGTCTGGTTGCTAACGAAGAGTGGAACTACGTACGTTCATTCAAGCGGCTTTTGTGCAAGCCCAGTGGGTTACTCAAAATCGGAAGTACTGAGATATCACCTTTAGATCTGGTTCGTGGATTCACAAAGGCCTTGATTCACGACCTTAAAGAGAGGTCGAATTACCCGAAAGACGAGCCGATTGAAGAAGTTATTTTGGCGACGCCTGCTGATGCCAAGAGCTGGCAACGGTTTTGGACTCTTGAAGGCTTTCGTGCGGCAGGTTTGGACGTGATAAGTGTGCTCAGCGAACCGGCAGCAGCGGGCGTAGAATACGCAGATCGTCACGGAAAAACGTTCAATTCAGTACGGCAAAAATTCTTGGTATTCGATTTAGGCGGCGGCACCTTTGATGTTTCGTTGATGGCCTTCAATCATCGTTATCACGAACTTTTGAATCACGCGGGCATAAACGATTTTGGCGGTGATAATTTTGACCAAGAATTAGCGCAGTTGGTGATGACTGAAGCTGGAATTGATAAAAGTTCTCTTACTCAATTCGAATATGTTTCATTGATGCAATCATGCAAATTTGCGAAGGAATCGATTAGCCCGAATACTCGTAAAGTCGCCGTAGAACTTAACGGAGAACTATATCCGGTATCTGTTGCGGACTTTTATGAAGCATGTGCGCCTAGACTCTCAGAAGCGATTAATTTGGCCGTTCAGGTCGCTGGTGATGCTGGAGAGCTCGCCGGCATTTATGTTGTTGGCGGTGCGAGCTCTCTACCATTAGTTGGACGCATGCTCCGCGAAAGGTTTTCGAAGAGAGTTAGACGCACAAGTTATCCTGCCGCATCGATTGCGATTGGTTTGGCTATTGCTTTCGACCCAACTCAGTCGGTCGAAGTGTCCGAACTAGAAGCTTCACACTTTGGTGTTTTTCGCGAATTGAAATCAGGAGATGATATTAGTTTCGATTCAATTTTTGAAGAATTGCGCAGCGTGCAACCTGGGTCCGGGATGACTGTATCCAAAACTCGTGAATATCGAGCTGCTCACAATATTGGACACTATCGATTTGCAAAGTGCGCGACGGTCGGACAAGACGGTTCGCCCAAAGGTGAGCTCTCTCTCGCCGGTGAATTCTATTTTCCTTTTGATGCTTCTCTTCGGAATAAGAAAAATGGTCTTTCTGAACTTGAGGTAACGCGAATAAACGGCGAGGGACCGATGATTCGAGAAGAGTATACGCTCGATATCAATGGACAACTTACGTTGGAGATTCTCGCGGTAGAATCAGGGTTTCGTCAAAAGCACCACATTAACTTTTGCTAAGAATCATGAGGTCGATGTAGGTGCCTTAGGTATTTTCTGAAACGGAACATCACCCATTTGTGAAAAATTCCTTGAGTACTTCGGTAAATCCACCAGGGTAGGCGAGGAACAAAATCTTGAATTGACGCGATGAGCGTTCGTGAGTCGAGAACTTGTCTAAACTCGAGTCTGCCGCGGTCCGATTCGATTGCGAGTAATCCTTTCGTCACTTTGAGAACCTGTCGATCGTTTGAGCTTCTTGCCGGCATACGTCGCAACCCAAGCAACGTATGCCCTGTTAGCTTAATCTTGAAAAAGATCTCACTGCCGTCATCACTTTCTTTTATAGCTATCAAGCCTCGCAGCGCTTTTGGAAGCCAGTCAAAGTAAGCTCGAGCGACCCATTCTGCGTTCTCTTTGTTGGGAAGTTTCATTCGCTGTACGGAGCAAACTTTTGACTCTGCCTCATGGGTTCGCGTCGCTTGAAATGCGCGAGGAGTTAACTTTTTATCTTCAGATTCTTTTGCCGCTTGTAAGAGCATATCGCTTACACTTGTAGAGGCACGAACAGGCAGCCGAGCATGCTTCTCATCACGTGCAAGCATCTGGTGTTCCATGCTTCTAATTAGAGGCGCTGCAAGGTCTTTTGGGGCTCCTGTCGTTAGACTCACCCATAATCGAGAAAAGCCTGGCGAAAAGAATGGAACGGAAATAAAGACGCGCTTGAGGCCGAGTGATTTTGCTGCCTCCTGCATTAATTCTTTGTATGTGATCTGTTGTGGTGCTCCGATGTCGTAGTTATGGGTTGCGGGCGTTTCGAATTCTAAAGCTTGGGATACTGCGGTGATAACATCATTGATAGCAATGGGCTGCATCAATGTTTTTGTCCAGGAAGGACAGATCAAGATAGGAATCCGTTTCACCAATCGCGCAAGTAGTTGGTAGGATGATCCATGAGCGCCAACAACCATCCCTGCTCGAAGTGTGGTGACCGGCGTCCCGTAGGAGCTGAGTACTTGCTCGACCTCGAGACGACTTTGTAAATGCTCGGAAAGATCGTCACTCGGCGGAATTAGGCCGCTTATATATACTATGTGTCGAATGCCGTTGGTGTGAGCTGCTCTGGCGAAGTTGTCTGCACAAAGGATGTCCAGGTCTTGAAACTCGCCTTGAACAAGGCGGGCACTCGGCATCATGCTATGAACCAAATAAATAGCGAGATTCGCGCCTTTGAGGGCGGCTTCGGTGGCTCGGAGTGAAAATAGGTCGACTTGGCGAAACTCTTCGTATCCGTTTTGGGCTGGACGTTCGGAGCGCGACAGGCCAATGAGTCGATACTCATTATGCAGATGCGAACCAAGTGCCTGTCCTATGAAGCCGGCAGCGCCGGCAACCACAACGGCCGGTTTCGACGAAGATATGTCCTTTATTTCCAGCACTGGCCCGTAAACATGAAACCAGACTCAGGGAAAAACCAAGCAAAAAGGTGGTCGTTGCTTGACTTTGAAGGTTGCGATGAGGATTCTGGCGACCTTTCAAGGCCCTAGGAATAGAATAATGACCATCCGACAAAAGCATTTTATTGACTCTCACAAAGGAGCAACACCTTTCTTCGTGTTGGCTTGTATGGCGTATTATTCCGCTTGGGATAACGTTACGGCTTGGACCTATTTGGCCACCCATGGCACCTACGGCATACTTTGGGTTCTTAAGAGCCGCACTTTTCCTGATAAGCAGTGGGAACAGCCCTGCGGTATTCCATATGCTCTTCTGATTTGGGCCGGATTGAGCCTCTATTGGATTGCCCCGTGGTGGATAACATCTCAGAGCATATCAGCTCCCTCGTGGCTTCTAGGGGGTGCCGTCGCGGTATGGGGACTCGGTATCTTCTTTCACTTTGCCTCAGACATGCACAAGGATATCCAGCTCAAATATAAAAAGGGATTAATTCAATCTGGGCTTTGGTCGAAATGCCGTAATCCAAACTATTTTGGAGAGCTCCTGATTTATGGAGGCTTTTCAAGTCTTGCGATGCATTGGGCGCCAATGAGTGCGCTTGCTCTATTCGTGATCATCATCTGGTTTCCGAACATGTTGAAAAAAGACAAGTCTCTTTCAAGATATGAGGACTTCGCTGATTACAAGGCCCGCTCGAAACTGTTCATTCCCTACGTCTTTTGATGGGGTCGGGGCTGGGCGATGCTCTCCACTATGTAAGGGTTAATTCTTTTTCACTCAACCAAAGGGGCTGTTTATTGCCGATTGTGGGCTGATAACTGCTGCAGAGTACGGCTCAATTCAGCGGATGCTTCGTTATGATTTTTCGCTAGAATGTTAATTCAAACCGTTCTACAAACCCGACAGGTTTCGTCAGGGGAATGCGACTGCTTGAGTTCGGTTCTTTGTCGAAGCCGGGATCGGCCAGCATGAACTACGTACTATTTGTAACAGTCGCTTTCATTACGTCACTGGTTTTCACCGTCTCGACTGCGTTGGCTGATGGCCAAGAGAAGATAAACCTTCAAGAACTGATGCGGCAAGCCGTGAGGCAATCGCCTGCTTTAGGGCGAGCGCGCGCCGAAAGAAGTGCTGCCAAATACGAAGCTGACCGTTCGCTGAGTGCTTTTGCACCGATGACGCAAGTGTCCGGAACTTTTCGTAGACTCTCTGAGGAAGTTTTCCCCGAGTTGGCCCCCGGTGTTGTCTTTCCTCAATTTCTCGAGACCTACTCGTTTCAAGCATCGGTTTCAATTCCGGTCATCGAATACATCTCGAGACGTCCTGCTCTTTACAAGATTGTCCATCTGACCTTGGACTTGGAGGAAGCTCAGCTCGCGGAACAGACCCAAGTGGTTGCAGAAACGGTAGCTTCGCGAGCATTTACACTGATCGCCTCCCGAGAAGCTGCGGAAGTCATGCGACAAGGTTTAAAGACCTTGAATGGCCGTATTACTGATTTATCGCGGTTGGTAAATGCTGGTGCCAGTACAAAGAGCGCGATTTTGGCGCTTGAAGCTCAGGTCGCCGCGCTCGAATCTGAACTTATTCAGGTCGAAGGCATGAATCAGCTTATGGAACTCGAACTTGCGTTAGCGCTCGGGTATGGCGAACGCAGTAATCTACCTCGTTTCGATTTTGACATCTCTAAATCACTTCTCGAAACGCGACCCCGCTTTGATCAAGCTTTTGGGGATGCGCTTTCAAACCGTCCTGAATTAAAGGCTCTCGATGTCGCTCAGCAAATTCAGGAGAATCAGCGTCGTCTCCATTTTAGCGGACAATTCCCAAGCTTCTCAATTGATGGAAATATCGAGACGGCTAACCCAAATAATCGAATCTTCCCACCTTCCGGGGAGTTTGAAACAACTTGGGCGATTCAAGCAGTCATTGCGTGGTCACCTAACGCGTTCCTGACCGAAATGGTTAGAACAGGACAAGCAAAAGTAGCCATCGAAGCGCTTGAAGAAGACATGAGAGGGCTCAAGAATATGGTGAAACTTCAAGTATCGGGTGCTCTATCAGAGCTAACGACAGCAAGTCGACTAACCGCGGCAGCAGAGAAACGAGTTCGCGCCGCTCGCGCCGCACTCATAGACCAAGAGATTCTTCGGAAGATTGGCGAGTCTACAGCGCAAAACTTACTTGAGAGTGAGCAAACAAAACGTGAAGCGGAAATGAGTTTTATTGATGCCCAGGTCAAAGCTCGGATTGCGGAACTTCGGATGAAAAAAGCCGTGGGGCGACTGACAGAGTTCGTCACGACGGAAGAATAGGTGTGTTTATGGTTGGGCTCAGAAGTATTTTAATTATTTCGATGGCAGCGTTTTGCGTTGCCGGTTGCCAAAGTCCATCGAACGATGCGTCAGCAGCAAATCCCAAAGAGGAATTGAGTTCCGCGATAAATGCCAACGCGATTCGAGTCGAAACGATGAACGTGAGTGCAGAGCCGCAAACTTTATCTTTGCGTTTACCGGCAGAAGTCGAAAGCTCGCGGCGTTCACGACTGGCTTCTGCGACAGGTGGGTTTGTGCAAAAACTTTTTGTGCAGCGAGGCGACCGAGTGAAAAAGGGTCAGGAGCTCGCCTGGGTTAATCGAGACGTAGCGGATGCTCAGTTAGCTCAAGCGAAAGCAAATCTTGAACTGGCTCAATATGAGATGGAGCTCGTAAAAAGCGCCGGCGAAAGTATGCCCAAAACTCGACAAGTTCAGGCATCAGCTCGACTTAAGACAGCACAGGCGGGACATCGTCTTGCCGCAATAAGCGCGCGCCGCTCTAGAATTCGCGCACCGTTTAGTGGTGTCGTGAGCCGTACCAACCTAGAAGTAGGAGAGGTTTTAGCTCCCGGACAAATGGTCATAATGGTCGAAAAGACAGACTCAATGAAAGTTACGGTATCGATTTCCGACCGCGACATTCGCTGGATTAAAGCAGGTGTTCCAGCTTTAATTCGCCTTGATGGTGGTTCCTCTACGATTGAGGCAAAGGTGAGCCGAGTTGGTCCAGCAGCCGACCTTCAGACGAGGACTTTTATTGCTGAAATTGATGTCCCAAACAGAAATTATGCGCTGCGACCAGGCATGCTAGGAACCGTGACAATAAGCAGCAAGAGCAATGAAAGCTCCGTCGCCATTCCGCAGTTTGCTTTGGTGACTGGTAAGGATGGGAACGGAGTATTTGTCGTTGAAGATAAAAAGGCGAAATGGCGACCTCTAAAGGTTGATAAGCTCCGGGGTCATTCCGTTATTGTAGCTGAGGGTATACAAGCAAACGACGAAGTGATTATTCGTGGACATCGAGAGCTCAACGACGGCGACGATGTCATCGTTGTGAAACTTGTTGGGGATAAAACTCAATGATTCTGGGTTTGATCAATCGCCAGGCGGTTGTTCGCTTGGTCCTCTTTATGGTGATACTTTTTGGAGGTTACGTATATTTTTCGTATCTTCCTCGCGAATCGACACCGGATGTCAAGATACCCGTTGTGATGATTTCAACACCTCACGTTGGAGTATCACCGCGGGATATTGAAAGCCTCGTTACCACTCCTCTCGAAAACGAACTCGCATCGTTGAAAGATATTAAAAAGTTGTCGTCATCATCGGTGGAAGGGGCGAGTATCATCACTCTTGAATTTGAGCCCGAGGTCGTTATTGAGGACGCCCTTCAGCAGGTTCGCGAAAGAGTCAATCGCGCGAAATCAAAGCTCCCCGCGGACGTAGAAGCACCGACTGTCCGTGAAATATCGTTTAGCGATGTACCTGTCGTCATTGTGACGTTAGCTGGAGATATTCCCGAATATCGACTCAAGGAACTTGGCGACGAATTATCAGAAGATTATCGAAGGCTGTCGGGTGTTCTTGATGCCACTATTACGGGTGCGAGGGACCGCGAAATCAAAGTTCAGGTTGACCCATTTCGTTTATCGCAATTGGGACTCAAACTCGATGATGTCACAAATGCTCTTCGTTCTGAGAACGTTAATATTCCTGGCGGGAATATTCGTAGTGGCGATGCTAATTTCCTTCTTCGAGTACCTGGTGACTTTAAAACGGCTGAGGATTTAGAGATTGTTGCGCTCAAGAGAATTGGTGATCGGCCTGTTCTACTTCGTGATGTTGCGAGAGTGGTTGATGGGTACGAAGAAAGGAAGTCATACGCGCGAATGAATGGCCAAACTGCGCTTTCTATCGGAGTGAGTAAGAGGACCGGTTCAAATATTCTTGAAGTCGTAAACGGTGTAAAACAACTGACTAAGGAAAAAGCGAATGGGAAAAATTGGCCGGCTTCTGTTCGATTCCGTTTCCTCGGTGATCAATCGAAGATGATCAATGATATGGTGAGTGAACTTGAAAACGGTATCATCACTGCCTTGATTCTCGTTGTTGCGGTACTTCTTTTCGCGATGGGTGCTCGCAACAGTCTTTTTGTTGCTTTTGCCATTCCAACTTCAATGTTGCTTGGAATGATTGTGCTCGCGATATTAGGTTTCACGCTCAATATGATTGTATTGTTTTCGCTCATTTTAGTCCTAGGAATGCTGGTCGACAATGCGATTGTTATCGTCGAAAATATCTACCGCCACGCCGAACGAGGCGCAGGCTTAGTTGAGGCTTCAGTTAAAGGCACTGAAGAAGTATCCCTTGCGGTTATTGCGAGCACGGCAACGACAGTGGCTGCTTTTCTTCCATTAGTTTTCTGGACCGGTATTATGGGGCAATTTATGGGTTACATGCCCAAAACCATTATTGTGGTACTCATTGCCAGTTTAGTAGTCGCTATTGGTGTGCTTCCCGTTCTTACTTCAAAATATGTAAAAATTGATGCGTCGCGAACCGTAGAAGACGACGAAACCAAGCCGATCAATCCGCAGTCCAGTTTCATGCAGTCTTATGTTCGGTTGCTTGAGCTTTCCATCAAACGACGATATCTCGTCGCGGGACTGGGCGCTGTTATTTTTGTTGGTACTTTCATTCTCTACGGAGCCCTAAATCACGGCGTTGAGTTTTTTCCAGAAACCGAGCCCAATCGCGCAACCATTTCACTTCGTGCTCCAGACGGAACGGATCTCGAGGCAACCGATAAACTGGTTAGGCAAATCGAGAATCTATTATTAGCGCAAGAAAATGTAGATGTTTATGTTGCAGAAACAGGTATTGCAGGCGGGGGAGATCCGTTGTCAGGCTCTCAAGCCGCACCTCAGCAGGCCCGTATTACCGTTGATTTCTTGCCGGATAAAAATACAGCGAAGGAAGGCGAAAAAGTTCGTATTGAGCCGACGACAGAGACAATTGATCGGCTGCGTGCCCAGTTTGTTCTCATTCCAGGTGCAGAAATAAAAATCGAGAAAGAAAGGATGGGACCACCTGTTGGTGCTGATGTCGCTGTAGAAGTCAGTGGAGATAATTTCGATAAGGTAGGTGAAGCGGCGGTCGCTCTTCGCCGAAGTCTTTTGAGGGATGTTGATGGCATCGCTGAGCTTTCACATGACTACAAGGTAGGACGACCCGAAATGAGGTTACGTATTGACCGTGCTCGGGCCAAGAGGGTGGGCGCAAGTACTCAAGAGGTTGCAAGCACCATTAGAACTGCAATTGCCGGTACGAGTGCAACGAGTATTCGTGATGGAGAGAATGAATACGATGTAAGGGTGGAACTGATGCCCGAATATCGTGACAATCTCCAGGCGGTTTTGGCGCTTCGAATTCCCGGTCGGATTGATACGAGCCCGGATACCTTCCAGGTTCCTCTGTCTTCTGTCGCGTTCGAGGAGCTTGCGGGCGGAAGTGGCACCATTAGACACATCGATCAAGACCTTGTTGTTACGATAAGCGGGAATGTCAAAGAAGGCGAGAATCCTAACTCCGTTCGTCAAGCTGTTCAGGCATTCCTTGACCAAAAAACAACCTTCCCCGACGGTGTCAGCGCAAGAATTGGTGGCGCGCAAGACGAGGAGCAGGCTGCATCGGAATTTTTGGGCCGGGCATTCATCATTGCTGGCTTCTTGATACTCATAGTGCTTGTAAGTCAGTTTAATCGCTACGACATTCCCGTGATTGTAATGGTAACAGTAGTGCTTTCGCTCATCGGAGTTTTCTTGGGGCTCATGATAACCGGTACGCCCTTTGGTATCATGATGACCGGACTGGGTGTAATCTCCTTAGCTGGCGTTGTTGTTAATAATGCGATCGTGTTGTTGGATTACATCGAGCAACTCATACAAAGGGGTTTGTCAGTTCAAGACGCGATTATCAGAGCTGGGTATACGCGATTACGTCCGGTGATGTTGACCGCGATAACGACTATTCTTGGCCTTATTCCTATGGCTATCGGATTGTCCTTTGATTTTCGAGCGTTCAAGTGGATAACGGCTTCACAAAGCGCGACTTGGTGGGGTCCTATGGCTGTTGCGGTTATTTTCGGTCTCGGAGTCGCAACAATCCTCACGCTGATTATGGTGCCTGTTCTTTATTCGATATTTAATGATTTCCGAGGCTCAAAAGAGCCGATTACCATCTCAGATTCAAGCCAAGATCCGACCGCCGTTGTTGCGGCTCCAGCAAACTGACCGAAGTGCCGTAAAGCCGCAATATCAACTAATCGTCGTTGTTGATTCCGAGGCGCTGCTGTAAGAGCGCAATTGATTGTTCCGCAGCCTTTCGAAAATCACTGCTTGTAAATAGCCTCCCTTTTTCTCGTTTCAAATATTCGTACGCACTGTGTTTGCCAAAAGCGCCTAATGCGAGAGCAGCGGAACATCGTGCGCGAGTCGAAGGGTGGTCTTCACTTAGATTGATGAGTTGATTTTCTACGTCGGATGAGTGGGCAAATCTAATGGATGGGAAGACAAGTTCTAATGCCGAGCGTCGAATTTGACCATTATAGTCGTAAAATAATTGCTCACAAGTTGCAGTAAATTGTTCTTTGGATAGAGACGAAGATTGCAACGAACGCAGTGCACGTATTCTCACGCTAATATCATTACCTAAATCATAGACAGCATTTCTGAGAAGTTCTAAAGACCAGCCAGACTGATGTATATCTGGCGCGAGTGCGGGGTGCTGCAATTCCGTTTTTCCACTTCGTATGGCGATCTCGATGATTTGACGAGTATTCTCAGATTGCGGGGCGATAGCCAAAATTGCTTCAAGCGCCTTGCATTTAATTTCATCTGGGCAGTCGCTTTGTCTTATGAGCTTACCTAGCTTTTCCTGTAAATGATCTGCAGAACTGAGAGCTTCATAGAGCAGGCTATTGAAGTCGAGAGGAGAGGTTTCAGTCCTTGATACATTTTCTTTTTGAGTCTGCCTAGATTCGTTATTTTCGGAAAATCTCGATGATTTAGATGTTTTTTCGGGAGTTTCTTTTTCTTCAGAAAGTGGCTGCATGGCCTCAGACGGCAGCCGAGTTATATCAGGTTTTTTGAGGTTATCTCCCGAAGTATGATCCTGCAGACTAATAGGGATAGGTTCGGCTTCTTGCGTTTTAGCAAAACTTTTATCATCCTTTCTGGGGAGAGGCGGTGGTTTAGAGTGCGGCTCAATGGCCTTGTGACTCGCCTCAAGCATCGCGCGTAGTTCGTTGATCTGATTCGTCTTCAGGAATGGTGTCGCTGAAGACTGCAGAAGTGAAAGTGACCTCTGTCTTAGCTCAATCGTTTGTTTATTATCTTGTGAGAGAGGTACCAGGAGATGAGTAGCCCACGCTGCCTGAGTCGCAAGTCCGTCTAGGGCATCCTGAAGGTGTTCTCGCGGGATCTGAGAAGAGAATATTTCATAATTTAAATGCCGCAGCGTCTCAGGGAGAGAAAGATAAGTTCTCCAAGCAAGGCTTCGAATATTTCTTTCACTTTGCTTGTGAAGAATTTCGCAAATTTGCTTCAATTTCGATGAATTTTGACTTTTTAGATGTCGAAGGCTCCAACACCTAAATTTCGTTGAATAATTTTCCGAAGTGCAAATAGATTCGAGAAATTCGTGCTGCTCATCTCCACTGAGTTGTAAGGCTCTAAAAAGGATATCTTTGTTTTGAAACGAGGTGTCGTTGATGAGTGCGTCAATAATCTCTCTAAGTTTACGACCGGGCGATCTTTGTATTATCGAAAGCAGCGTTGCTTGTCTGAAGTCTATTGGAATTTTTTTATCTAAAGTAATAGTTTCAGCGATTTCAACTGTCCAATGCGATTCGCTGAGCAAAGCAGTGAGTGCTTTGAAGGCTACTGACTTATCTTGGTCATACAGCAAACGAACGAGTGTCTTTTGTAGTTCTCCTTTGGCGAGACTCTCTGTGAGATCCTGGAGTTTATTTGTCCGGTCTATTGACGAAATACTGGAGTTGAATAGGGCGTCAATTGAAGCGTTACTGTCTTCTTGGTGAGTCTTTGCTTGTGATTCATTTGAAATTAAACTTTGGATTTTTGACCAAGTTACTTTTGTCGTGTGTTTTCTACTCTGAAGGTTTTCGTATACCGAGGTTTGATTTTTTTGACTAAGCTTTCTTAGGTTTCCGACGATCAGAGCCAGTAGCTCGGATTGAACGATTTTTGGGGATTGTTGAAAAACTGATTCAAGCTGTGAAAGACTTTCAGGTCCGAGTTGAAACTTTTTCAATTGTCGTAATAGCTCAAGTGTTACGTCGATCGAATCACTTTGGTATTTGAGTAAGTGAGCTATTTCGGAGAATTCTAGGGCCTGGGTTGTGGACCACAACTTTATCGTCATTTCTCTACACTGGGGCGATTTTGTGTTTTCTACGAAAGCTTGAAAAGTGTTTTGCCGTACTTGAGGTGGCTTTGAAAAGATTAGAAATCGTAAGCAATGTTCCAGGATCGGCGATTCGAGTTCTGTATGGCAGGCTAGGTCTAATGCTTCTTCATTATTCTCGTGCCTCGTGAGCACTTCGGAAACCGCTATTGAAAGTTTTGTTTCAGGAAGCGTAAGTTCTTTTTGAATTTGTCGGAATAGTCCTCCGAAATCTCTGGGATGAATGAGGCGACGAATCCCTATTTGACTAAGAGCACTTACCTTGAGCGACTCAGCCGCTGTGCGAACCAATAGACAAGGAACAGGACTATTGTTGAAATCCAGAAATTGCTGCAAAATTGAAAGCCCGTCTACAACGATAGATTCGTCATCGAGAATAAGAAGTTTCGGTGGATGGTCTCGAAGACTTCGAATTGACCCAACTGATGTGTTGAGATTCCATATCAAACGGGCGAGATTCACGATTGCCCGCAGGGCTCGACTCTCTGAAAAAGCGATGAGGTCTGTCTTCATTCCAACGCTGCTAACATAAGCGCAATCAGGCCTTCGTAAACAGGGAATCTACGGTAATTTATTGAGCAGTTACGCGTAGGTTGTCGATATAATGTACGGGTTTTCGGATTAAAACCCATCATCTCTTAACTGGATCAGGCGCCCTTAGTTTGGAGTAAGATGTCACTAAAGGTCTGATTTTATTGGTATTAATTCGAAGATGAGAATTTTATTGTATTTGTACGAAACTTGTACAAATCATGTTTGTATTGGTTTTCCGAATGGTTACTCCTAGCTTTCGAGGTACTTTGATGAATGCGCTACTGACATATCGCCATTTTTTTTCAGTCATTCTTGTGTGCCTTGGCGGATCAGCCTGCACGTCCATTGCGGTTGAGGAGTGCGTAATTGCACAGATGACTCCAGAGCAGGCAAATCGGATTTCTGTTGGAGACAGCGCGATATTACCTAAACTCGTTGATTCAGAAGATTGTCGAGACGCGAACCTGACTTGGAGCTTGGCGACGAAACCGAGTGCCAGTCAATCCACCTCATTTTTCGACGATGCCTATTGGGAATTCATTCCCGATGTAGCTGGTAGGTATGAGTTCCATCTGAAAAGCGATGATGATGATACGGATGTAGCTTGGACAGCAGAAGCGATCTCGTTCACCGAGCAGGCCTTTCACAATTACAATTATTACCCATCCTCAACGGCGATTGTTCAAGTTCGCGATGAGATTTGGACGGCAGGCGTGTATTCGCCGGAAATCGCCAGAAATAAAGTTGATGACGGAAGCGCTTTGCCGACAATTACAGTGGGGCCCTGGCCGGTCGCCCTTGCGTTCATTGAAGAGTTAGACCTCGTAGTTGTTGCCCAGAAAGCAAATGACCGCATCGGCTTAGTGGATGCGACATCTGGTAGACTTCAAAAAACCATCTGGGTTGGAGACGAGCCCAATAATTTAGTCTGGGATCCCGCACGGAAGAAACTCTATGTGAGCTTAGGTGGCGCAAGCGCGGTAGCGATTGTGGATTTAGGCAAAGAAGCATTAATCAAAACAGTCTCGGCGGTATTTGATCCCCTTGCTATGGCATTGGATGTTGAGACCGGGCGCTTATATGTTGCTTCTCATCGCTCCGGCCAAACGGAACAATTCCCGTATCCAGATACTGATGCCGCAGATGAAAAAGATATTGCGATCATCGACGTCAAATCGATGGAAAATATCGGGTACATGTTGGAGGTTGCTTCCACCATTAATCACCTTTTTTTCGATGCAGACTCGAGTAAACTATGGATGAGCGCTACTACGAACGATATCGAAGGACAACTCAATGATCCTGAGGTGGAGAGTTTCCAGCATGAACTTGTATTGCTCAAAACAGCAGCCGGGATGGCGGAGCGCCTCAATGAAATTGACTTGACTCGTCAATCTTCTTCGACGGGTCCGGCGGCTAATATTCACGGCTTTACGTCATGCGGTTCTTCTATCTATGTTGCGGCGGAATCTTCTAATAGCGTTGTTGTTCTGAACAAATTGACACTTGAAGAGATTGGAAGGGTGACAGAAATCGATACGCCTCGGGCTGTGATTTGCGTGAATGGAGAAGCCTGGGTTTATGCTTCTAATTCGACAGAGTTGATTCAATTGATGGCTGACAACACAAAACGCACTCATGCCCTTTCTTTGAACAATTTGCGAACAGATTCAGAAAAGTTAGGCTATTCTATCTTTCACACGGCAGGAGATGGCCCAGGGAATAATCGTAGCTGCAGCAGTTGCCACGTAAAGGGTCTTTCGGATGGAGTCATTTGGAACGCTGGCCCGATTACGAATCAAAAACTTACGCGTCCTATTCGCTGGGGAGAAGGAACGAGCAGAATCGGATGGGACGGTTACGTCGGAAGCATAAAGATCTCTGGCTACGTTGGTGGCTCAACAACGAACACTCGTCCAACAACGAGTGAAGCGATTGGGCTTGGAGATTATCTCGCGTCTCTCATGCCGCCTCCACCTGCAAATCAGTGGACAGAGAGAAATGGGGACCTCACGGAGCTTGGTCGCCAAGGAAGAGACCTTTTTATGGGTAAAGCGGCCTGTACTGGTTGCCATCCTGGCCCTACAACGACAAGCCGAGTCGCATTCGAAAATGGATTCACGGAAGGTAAGACAGACGTACCATCTCTGATTGACTTAGAGCGCATAGGCGCATGGTACAAGAATGGATCAAAGAGAACGTTGCGAGATGCTGTCGCCGGCGCATTAGATTATCTTAATATTGTTCTTTCTTCTGATGAGACGAGCCTTCTGGTTCGATATGTACAGGAAATTACTGCAAGAGAATTCTTTGTTTTGTCGACGAATCTCGACCATAGCGCTCAAAATTTTCCCCGTTCTCAGCCTATTATATTGACCTTTAGTTATCCTGTTAATTCAACCACTGAAAATCTCGCAAAGATAACTTTGGTAGATGCGAACGATAGTCCAACTGAGTTAATATTCAAAGCAAACGGGCGACACCTTGAGCTCACACCATCTCGCTCTCTTGCGCCGCAATCGACTTACCGACTTATGATTCCTTCGTCTTTCATTTCACAGTCTGGTAAAGCCGCTCGCGAAGAGTCATTGACGATCACCACATCGTCAGATGCACTGCTAAAGTTAGAAGGAGCATATACATGGACGATAAACAATCCTTCCCTTGATTTCGCCACCCAGACGTTCAATCAAGACCGTACTCTAGCTTCCGTTGTTCCATTTGAGGCAAAACCGCAGATCGACGGGTCATCAGTGGTTCTCGATTTCGGTCAAGATCTCATTTACAATGATTTTTTCATCGTGAACGGTGTTCAATTGATTACGAACGATTTGCCCGTTCCAGTTGGACCGTCCTTCGGAAACGGCTCTGCACTTAAAGCAGAGGTTCAAGATACAGACGGCGATGGTGTGGTTGATTCTGCACTTGGAACGCTCACTTTGTCTGGTCCGGGATTTGATTTACCGAATGTTTCTTTTGCGATCGAGAAGTTAGTACCAACATCGACGATTTGTTCTCCAGGAAGTACTGGTGACTATTTGGTTGAGGTCAACCGCACTGATTCTGAAGTTTCGATTTCTTGGGGAACAACGCCTGCTTTGGGACTATATGTGACGAGTCCAAATGCAAATCTTCCAGGTGGTCCTGGTCAGAAAATTTCCGGTGGTGATGCTTATTTCGTAGTCGAAGCGGAAGGATTGGCTGGTTTTAACGCTCCAGTCATTTATGGAAGTACTGTGTCTGGCGGTAATGAAAATACTTCCTTTCATGATGGTCCAGCGGGGGGGGCGCCATTAGAAGAGGGTCAATGTCTTCATTTTTCTGTGATTACGAATGATTTCAAGATCTCTAAAACCATTGTTGAATGGTAAAATCTTTCTTGCCTTTATTATAAGTCAAAGCCGAGCTGCCGTTGCTTTCGCATTTGAGCGTGACGCTGAGGTCTTCGCCGGCTTCCATGTTTTACAAATACCTTTCGTGCTTCCGTTCTAGATGCGGACTGATTTCTGATGTCACTGAGCCGCTTCTTGGCTGTTCGTATCGCGCGCGATTCGTTTACGATGGGAGAAGGGTAATCTTTTCCAATGATGCAACCAAGTCGCTGCTGTTCATACGTACTCATTTTCGACGGTTGATCGATAAACTCTCGTGGAACAGATTCAAGCTCGGGTAGCCAGCGTTTGATGAAGACACCCTGAGGGTCATGGTCTCTTACTTGCTTCGCAGGTGAGTATATTCGTAGCGCGTTGATACCCGTTGTACCGCTTTGCATTTGAAACTGTGGATAGTGTATCCCTGGCTCATAATCTGTAAACAAGCGGGCAAGGGCCACGGAGGTAGGTCGCCAGTGTAGCCAGAGGTGATAAGAAGCAAAGGACACTAACATCGCACGCATCCTAAAGTTTATCCAACCAGTTTGCCTCAGGCAGCGAATACAGGCGTCGACCATAGGAAATCCGGTGCTACCACTTTTCCACGCCTCGAAGAATTCATCATTAAATTCATTTTCTCTCAGGCCGTCATAAGAACGAGACATGTTCTCAAATTCAATTTTCGGCTCATCTTCTAGTTTCTGAATAAAGTGACAATGCCATCGGAGTCTTTTTTCATAGCTCGTCAATGAGGTCATCCAGGTTTTGTTTTGGCGTGAGCGATGACTTGCACTGTCACGAAACCGTCGCTTTTGGAGCTCAATTCTCTGGAAAACCGTTCGCATTGAGATATTTCCATAAGCGATGTAGGCACTCAGGCGGCTGCACGAATCTTCCGCGGTTAACGGACTCGACATTTCACGTTGATAATCTCTACCGCGGGATTCCAGGAAGGTATCAAGTGTCTCATGAGCACTTTTTTCGCCGCCAATTCGCCATGGTGCTTTTGCCGGTTTATCAGTGAAAATTTCGTGAGTGTCAGGTATTCGCTCGGATGTAATTTCATCCGTGCATACTCTAAGCGTCGGGACTGAAAAAGAGCGCGTTCGCATAAGTTGTAACCATTGCGACGACCAACTGTTGCGAGAACTCAGGCGCCTGACGACACCATGTTGACGGTATTCTATCCAATCGATTTGATGGTGCTTCGTCCAAGACTTCATTTTTTGATCCCGCCGGTAGGTAAGATCGTTCCCGGTTTCTTGGTGACTGTGTATCCTTTGAAACTTGACGGATTCATACAGCTTCTCAAAAACCTCGAGACATGAACCTCGACGAATGAGCAGATTCGCTCCTATCTCTCTAAGTGACTGCTTCAGCTCTAATAAAGACTCACGGATAAATTGATAATGGAAGGCGCTAAAATCGGCAGAGGTCATGATATCGTCTTCGATGATATATAAGAAGATACATGGACCGAGTTGTGTTGCTCGATAGACGCACTCGTTATCTGAAAGCCGCAAATCTCGCTTAAACCAAACCAGTTGGATATTTTCGCTCACAGGTGCATATTCCGTCGAAGCTAAGGAGCCAGCCGGTCGCCTCGCTGAAGAATTTCCGTGACATGTCGAAAGGTCTTTAAGTCTTCGCCTTTCTTGTCGTCTGACCTTTTATTTTCGGAAGCCATAACTAACTTTAGCCTCGGATTGGTTGATAACTTTGCTTTGTTGCGGTGAAGAAAACTCCAATAAAGAGGGGTCATGGGACAATTCTTTTTGGGATTGAAGTGACAAGATTTGCAGTAGTCACTCATTTTTGACACGTAGCCGCTGCCCGAGACATACGGTTTGGTTGTCATAAGGTCTCCCGCACCGAATGTACCCATTCCAAGGACGTTGGGCTCTACAACCCATTCATAAGCATCTGTGAAGCAAGACCAGAACCACTCGCTGACTTCGAGAGGATTTATTCCGAGGAGAGTGGCCCAATTTGAAAGGATCATCAGTCGGTTGATATGATGGGTATATCCATCTTCCATGACTTCAAGAACGGCCTGGTCGAGACATTTTAGACCAGACTCTGTGCCCCAGAAAACCGGGGGGAGGGCATAGCGGGCGGGCAGAAATTGCCCTCTTGGGTATTCGATTCTTTTACCTTTCCCATTAAGTCTGAGACCATCAGTCGCGCGATGAACATGATAAACAAATTCACGCCATCCAATGATCTGACGAATGAAGCCCTCTTTACTGTTGAGTGGAATGTCGAGCTTGAGGGCTGCATTAACGACAGCCTGCGGAAGGAGCCGATGTATATTCATTAGCTCCGATAGACCCGTGTGAAATAGCCGCCGATGTTTCAGTGTCATCGCGTCTTCGAAGTCACCAAAAAGCCGCATGCATTCTTTCTTTGCATGCTTCCAAACTTTTTGAGCTTGCTCCTTTGTCGCCGAAATTCTCTCGGGCCGAATGGTCCCAGGGTGCTCAGGGAAGTGTTTTTCGATGAGGTCACATACCTCGAGCGTAATCGCAGTAGGCTTGAATGTCGGAACTTTCGGCACTGAGTGCTCTTCCTTCCATGGCTTACGGTTTTGATCGTCGAAACTGTATTGCCCGCCCTCAGGCTTTCCATTCTCATCCATGAGAATGCCTGTTCGTTTGCGTACGAGGCGATAAAATTTGTCCATGCGCCATTTTCCGTTTTTGTCTGCGGATTTCTGGAATTCATTTGCTGTTGTCAGCCAGCCGGTATGGGGGTGGACCGTGATGAGTTCTTGGGCTTCGAGAACAGCGAGATTGTTTCGGAGTTCCCGTTCGGCGGCCTCGGCCATGTGGGCACGGCCATGCTTAGCTGTGAAAGTTCGGAGGATCTCTTCGTATGAGTCGTGACCGAAAATGTATTCCACCCGTCGACCCCGGGAAGCCTGCTCCAAAGCGAAATGACGCTGATTTGAAAGTAGGTGCACTAGCTTCTGCTTATGATAACGTCTCCTCTTGGGTTTCCAACTTGTCTCAATAAGTATTATTCCTAATCGTTTGTTTCGGAACTGGTGCAAGGGTCCGATTTTATCGTTTAACTGGTCGTAGGGTACGAAGACCCAACACTCTGGATGATAGTCAGGATTTACCTCCTGTAATTGCTGCAAAAATATACGTGATCCCATTAGAACTTCCCGACAATAATGGGAAGCAACCAGACCCGTGAGCTTGTCAATGAATGTCCCTCGCAAACAGAGAATAAGAGATCCTGAAAGGTCGTCCTCCTTTTATAGTTCTGTCGATTGTCGCTTGAGCCAGCAGCAGTTCATCGGGTAGGAATTGTTCAATATGGCAAGAGCGATTGATGTTTTTAGCGAATGGGCGAAAGAGGGTAAATCTGAGAAGATGGCGGAGGGTCATGCGCTGGCCGTCGATAATATGCTTAGTTATGCACTCGGTTCTAGCGATGGACCTCTGTCTTTTATTGACGCTGGTTGTGGTAATGGCTGGGTGGTTCGAAAAATGCTTTCTCACTCGAGATGTCACTCTGCCGTGGGTGTCGATGCGTCTACCGGGATGATCGATAGAGCGAAACAGATTGATTCAAGCGGAATTTACCTCAATCAAGACCTCCTCCTGTGGAGTCCTGAGGAACCAGTCAATCTCGTGCACTCAATGGAAGTCTTCTATTACTTCCTCGACCCTCAAGAGGTGATAAATCATATAACTCAAAAATGGCTTGCATCTGAGGGACGACTCATCATCGGCATCGATCACTACAGCGAAAATAAAGCAAGTTTGGATTGGGCAAAAAAGTACAATATCGATTTTATGACAACCTTATGTATTGAAGAGTGGTGCTCAGCCTTTGAAAACGCAGGTCTCAAATCGGTCTCGCACTGGCTTTTTTCGCCAAGCCCGCAATGGTCCGGAACGCTGATTATCACCGGCAAAAAGTAGCCTCTGATTTTTAGATTATTTCTTCGAATTGTTCTCGATTTTGCCGAATCGCTTCATAAATGACGATGCTGACAGAATTGGCTAAATTATGACTGCGAATAAAATGGTTAGTTGGAATTCGTAGATGCTGAGATTGCGGATATTGAGACTTTATTGATTCGGGCAAGCCTTGGCTTTCGCATCCAAAAATAAATACGTCGTCGAGAGAGTATTGAACATCCCATATTGTCCGCTGAGCCTTCGCGGAAAACAACCAACAGCGTTTCTCGCTCAATTTCGTCATCGCAGCCTTATAGTTTTCGTGTACGCTCAACGTTACATTGGGCCAATAATCTAGACCTGCCCTTCGAACGTGTTTTGCATCCAAAGAGAATCCAAGCTTTCCACTGAGATGAAGCTCAATACCTGTCCCTGCGCACAATCGTGCGATGCTCCCTGTGTTTCCGGGGATTTCTGGTTCGTGAAGAAGTACGTGCATGGTTAGCTTAGTGAGTTCGTTTGCTGTAGCCTTTCTTCTTCTTTTGAGGAATAGGTCGCAAAGCCATCGCCTTCCCAGTTAAGTAGTCCTTTGACGAGAGCACGTACTGGGAGTCCTTTTTCAGACAATTGTTTTGCAAGTTCTAGGCTTTTGTCGCCGGTACGACACACGAGCACGGCTGATGCGATTCCACCTCCTTCTTCGAGTCGTCCTTCTATTTCGTCTGGGGGAACGCACTGTGAACCGAGAATATGACTGCGTACAAAATGAGTATCTGCCCGGATGTCAAAAACAACAAGAGAAGGGTTGGTTGAGAGTTCTGTGGAGAGCTCTTCCGCATTAATCTCTGGACCTACCAAAGCGGGTATCCAGGTTTTGATCTTGGCGATTAGATTTTTTTTGGGAAGTGCACCCTGGATCGCATCTTTGGGCTGGCCTCCTTGCATAAATATCATGGTCGGCAGTGATTGAATTCTGAATGCTTGACCTAGCTCTGGTTGAGCGTCGGTGTCGATTTTCCCAATGGTTAAGTGTTGAGCGAATTCCTCACTCAGTTCTTCCAAGATGGGTGACAATTGTTTACATGGTGCACACCAGTCAGCCCAAAAATCGAGCAATATCGGCTTTTCGGCTTGGAGGACTTTTGCCTCAAAATTGTCGCGGGTAATTTCAATAGTAGCCATTTTCAAGCGAGAGCAAAGCAATTTCGGCTGGGTTCGACAAGTGTGTATTCAATATTTTGCAGAATGACTCATTAGCCGGATGAGTCTAAAAATTGCTACCGTTACAGCCATACAGTTGATTCGCAGGTAGCGGTTTTCCTGCGGCACACTGACTGAGGGAGTCCGCTAGGGTGCTCGTCGTAGCTGGTGGAGTCATTGAGCGGAAGGTAAATGAACCAGCCACTCCATCCTGGTCTAAATCAGCTTTCGCACCGCAACTAAATTCCTCGCCGTTGGCCGTGGCGACACAGGCGAATTGGTAGCGATCTGCATCTTTTGGTGGTTCAATTTTGAGACAAGAAAATTCCGTGCAATCGATGTGTTTACCCGAAAGGCACGAAGCGGGACACGGTTTCGCATCCCATTGCTGTGGCTTAGCTCTCGCCTCAATATAAGGGGTTTTTCGCAGACTAATATATCTTCCATGTTTGGATTTGAACTCTCGTTGTGAGAGCACCAATGTCTTCATAAAACTTTCAGCACCGAGAATCTGCTTTTGATACGGTTCTACACGCTTCATCGGTAAATAGACGAGTGCCAAGAAGCAAAAGGCGATAATCCACAATAAGTTCAGAATAACAGAGCTTATCGCAAGGCTTTTACCGCCAATTTTATCTTCAGATTGGTCGATCTGCATGAGGGCGCCAATCGATAAAGCCAGGCCAATTGGCACGATACCAAACACTGAGGTAAGCAAACCCAGTTTATTGACTATTGTTACTGGTTTTGCTTCTTCGCTCATACTGTATTGTGGGTGAATCATCATTCTCGCTGTAGAGCAACATAATGTGACCTTACATGGGATATCTTGAGCGACGAAGCGTCATCGAAGGCGGGCTTTGCAGCGATGTGAACTACTGCTAAATCAAACGTGACCGCAAGAGTGTCGAATTGAGTCATTGGAGAAGCGAGCCTTGATACGAAAAAAGATAGACAGGTTTTTTGATGAAACATCTATAGATGCTGAGTTTTATTCTTACCGAATTGTAACTGAAAAAACGCAGCGCCTCGAAGTGAGGCAGAACGTCTTACAACCCGTAACCTCAGATGAAGACAGTGGCGTAATGGTCACTCTTAGAAACCGGAGTGGGAGTGGGTATGCTGGAACTTCCGTGGTCACAGAGAAAGGATTACAGGAAGCGGTACAGCGAGCCGACAGATGGGCGTCACTTTCTGGTCAAGACCCACTGATTGACTACTCAAGTCTCGAAATGAACTCGCTAAAGGCCGATTATAAGTCACGAGTTGACAAATCCTGGGATTCTTCGACATTGGATGAAAAAATTAAGTTGTTGATGACAATTAATCATAAGCTTAAATGTGATGATAGAATTGTTGATTGGAGTGCCGGACTGACGCGGGTTGAAACCGAAATCCTTTACTCAAATAGCGCGGGAGCAAACATCGAGCAAAGTTTCGTTTTCTTGATGCCGTCTATACGCGTGTTTGCGAACGAAGGTGGAGAAACGATTCGCCGTTCTTTTGTTGATCGTTGCCATCAAGGCGGTCTCGAAATTCTTGCGCAAACGCAATTTCATGACCGCGCAAATGTCCTCGCAGCAGAAGCAATTCACCTGCTTCAATCAGATAATTGCCCCTCGACCAGTTGTGATCTCATTTTAGCTCCGGACCAAATGATGCTTCAAATTCATGAATCAATCGGGCATCCTCTTGAACTTGATCGAATTCTTGGAGATGAAAGAAATTACGCCGGTACAAGCTTCGTAACTCTTGATATGTTGGGCTCCTATCAATACGGTTCAGAACTCTTGAATGTGACGTTTGATCCCACAGTTAGCGGTGAACTCGCAAGCTATGCCGCAGATGATGAAGGAACCAAAGCTCGCCGCGAATATTTGATCAAAGATGGGATACTGAAGCGTCCTATCGGAGGCAAGACCTCGCAACATCGTGCGGATATCAGCGGCGTAGCTTGCACACGTGCTTCCAGCTGGAATCGACCGCCTATTGATCGCATGGCCAACATTAACGTTGAGACAGGCCAATCGACTCTAGAGGAATTGATTTCGTCAGTTGAAAATGGAGTCTTGATGGAAACCAACTTGTCATGGTCGATAGATGATTCGAGGAATAAATTTCAGTTTGGATGCGAAAAAGGTCAGCTGATTCAGGACGGGAAACTTACCGATTTGGTCAAAAATCCAGGCTATCGAGGAGTGTCTTCTAATTTTTGGCGCAACCTAAAAGGTGTGAGTGACTCCCGATCGAGCGATACGTACGGAACTCCTTACTGTGGCAAAGGAGAGCCAAATCAGATTATTCGTGTTGGTCATGGTTCTCCTTATTGTCTATTTTCTGAGATTGAGGTGTTTGGAGGGGATAAATAATGTCAGCGACTGCACAAACATATTTTAACGAGTTAGCTGATTACATAACGACGCAGATAAAAGTGAATGAAAAATTTACGTGTTGGCTTAGCGGAGAGAGTTCCGATTTTGTCCGCATCAACCAGTCAAAAATTCGGCAGGCAGGTCATATTCGCCAAGATGTTTTTTCCGTTGATCTCATTGTGGGTAAAAAACATGCAGAAGCTTCTTTCCGTTTGACAGAAGATTTGGAGACCGATCGTAGAAAGCTTCTCGACATTTTACAGTCATTGCGACAAACGAACGACATTTTACCAGAGGACCCCCACTTGCTTATCGCCGAAGAGGTTAACAGTTCTGAAAACGTCCGTTCGGAAAACCTAGCAACATCGTCGAATGCTATGGATTCGATTTTGTCGCTAAGTGAAGGGCTGGACCTCGTAGGGATTTTTGCTCAGGGAGAGCTTTATCGAGCATTTGCTAACTCTTTCGGACAACGAAATTGGTATTCCAGCTCTAACTTTAATTTCGACTGGAGTGTGTATAGTCACGGCGACAAGGCGGTAAAATGTTCTTATGCTGGCGTTGAATGGAATGAAGCGACTCTTGCTGCGAAGCTAGAAGATGCAAAAAAATTAATTCCCTTGATGAATCACGAACCGAAAGTCATCCAGCCTGGAAAATACCGAGCGTTTCTTGCACCTGCGGCCGTGAATGAACTGATGAGTTTACTTTGCTGGGGTGGTTTTTCTCGGAAAGCACAGGAGACCAAGCAATCTCCATTGTATCGACTGATGACGGGTGAAGAATCGCTGAGTGAGAAAATCTCCATATGCGAAAACATTGCTGATGGCATAGCGCCAAATTTTGGACCTCAAGGTTTTATCAAATCGCCAACCGTTCCATTGATTCAAAAGGGAAAATTTACGCAGGCGCTTTGTTCGGCTCGCACCGCCAAGGAATATGGTGGTGAACATCACGGTGCGAGCGGATCTGAGTCACCCGATGCTTTAGAACTTGCTGCTGGGCAATTGGATCAAACAAAAATCCTCGAAGAGCTTGATACGGGACTTTACATCTCTAACTTATGGTATCTAAATTATTCCGATAGAATGGCATGCCGAATGACAGGAATGACTCGCTTTGCTTCGCTTTGGGTCGAGGATGGTACGGTACAAGCACCTCTAAGTGTCATGCGTTTCGATGAATCAATGTATCGAGCTTTGGGTAAAAACTTGATCGACCTGACAAACGAGCAAGAGATTATGCTCGACCCCGGCACATATTTTGAACGCTCATCAAGCTCATCGAAGGTCCCGGGTGCGTTGATAAAGGATATGAATTTCGCGCTCTAATCGAGATTCTTCGGAGCGACGACGAACAGAAAAATAAGGAGAAAATATGAGTACAGTCGTAATTACAGGCGCCAATCGTGGCATTGGACTTGAACTTGCAAAACAACTTAACGGACGCGGTGATGACATCATCGCCCTGTGCCGAAAAGCGAGCGCTGCTCTGCAGGGTCTCGATGTCCGTATAGAGGAAGAGATTGACGTGGTGGCCGATAATCTCGAAGAGACGCTGAAATCGCGGCTCGCGAATGTCCAAATTGATCTGCTTATTAATAACGCCGGCATTTTAGAGTATAACGAGTTTGATGATTTAGACCTTGCGAGTATTCGTCGTCAGTTTGACGTCAATGCCGTTGGCCCATTACGGGTCGCGAGTGCTCTGAGCGCAAACGTGTCTTCACCTGGGAAACTTGCGTTTATTACGAGCCGTATGGGCTCGATTGAGGATAATACCTCTGGAGGGAGATATGGCTATCGAGCTTCAAAATGCGCACTCAATATGTTTGCTAAATCTATCTCACACGACCTCGCTTCGAGAAAAATTGCTGTCTCGATTCTTCACCCAGGATTTGTCCGGACAGATATGACGCGTGGTAATGGTCATGTAGAGCCCGAAGAGTCTGCACGTAATCTGATCAATAGAATCGATGAAATGACGATGGAGAATACAGGCACGTTTCGCCACGCGAACGGCGAAACGCTTCCCTGGTAAAATGACAAGCGCAGCCTAGTTAGAATTCTTAGGGTGCTTCACAGGTGCACCGAGTTGTTTCAAAATCCAGGCGTACTCCATGGCAATTTCTTGATATCGACGAAATCGTCCTGAAGAGCCTCCATGCCCCGCTTCCATATTGACGCGAAATAAAAGAGGCCGGTCGCTGGTTGAATTCGCGCGCAGTTTTGCGACCCACTTTGCGGGTTCCCAGTATTGTACCTGTGAATCGTGAAGGCCTGTGAATACGAACAGCGCTGGGTATTTATAGGGACCAACATTATCATACGGTGAGTAGCTGAGCATGTACTCATAGTATTCCGGTTTATTGGGATTCCCCCATTCATCGTATTCGAATGTAGTTAGCGGAATACTTTCATCGAGCATTGTCGTCACAACGTCCACGAAAGGAACTTTCGCTACCGCTGCTGCGAAAAGGTCCGGTCTCATATTGATGACGGCACCAATAAGTAATCCACCAGCACTACCACCAGAGATGGCCAACAAGTTGCTTGACGTATATCCAAGTTCAATCAGGTTTTTCGCGGTGTCTATGAAGTCCGTAAATGTGTTTCGCTTCGCGAAAAGTTTTCCGTTTTCGTACCATTGTCTACCAAGTTCTTGCCCCCCTCGAATATGTGCGATGGCATAGATTACACCTCGATCTAGAAGGCTGAGCCGAGCAACACTGAACCAGGGATCTAGCGATGCGCCATATGAACCGTACCCGTAAAGATACAGAGGCTGAGCTTTAGAGCGGTCTAAGTCTTTATGGTAGACGATACTTACTGGTACCTTAGTTCCGTCCGTAGCGGTGATCCAAACACGTTCAGATGTATAGTTGTCTTTTTTGAAGTTCCCCAAAACGGGGTCCTCTTTGAGAAGCGTCTCTTTACGAGATTCGATATCGTAATCATATTCTGAGCGGGGAGTGGTGAGCGACGTATATGAATAACGAATTGTAGAGGTTGCGTACTCGTAGTTCGTTGAAACCAGTCTCGCCGAGTAAACCGGCTCACTAAATTCAATGCTCCATTGCTCTTGATCTTTTTTTCGGAGGATACGAAGTCCAGGCAGTCCATCACGACGTTCTCCAATGACGACGTAGTCTTCAAATGCATCAACGCTTCGAATAAATATTTCGTCATTTTTTGGGAACAGCGGCTGCCACGTATTCTTGTCGGCACTCGTCGTAAGTTGAGACTGCATGACTTGAAAGTTTTTCGCGTCCCAGTTCGTCCGAATGAGCCAACGGTCTTTATCATGCGAAATGGAATATTCATGGTTCTTTTCTCGGGGAAGAAAAATTTTCGGGCTTTGGGTAGGTTGCGCTGCAGGAATTACTCGATGTTCTGTCGAAAGAGTCTGCATGCTTGAAATAACGACATAATCCTTACTACGCGTCTTCCATACCCAGACATAAAACTCGGAGTCTTTTTCTTCGTATACAAGCGTGTCTTCATTTACGGGAGCCCCGATTTGATGACGCCAGATTTGATATTCTCGTAATGTTCCTTTCTCTTTTCGGATGTAGAATATGTACTTGTCATCAGCAGACCATACGGCTGCAGGTGCAACATTACTGATTTCGTCCGACAAAAATTTTCCGCTTTCTAGGTCTTTTATGCGCAGTGTATATATCCGCCGGCTAAGCACATCCTCGGCGATAGCGAGATATCGACCAGTCGAGCTTGGTTCAATTCGGCCTGCTCGGTAATACTTATGTCCTTTTGCGCGTAGGTTTTCATCTAAAATGATAGTCTTGCTGTCCGAACCTTTGGGTGTTCGATAGTGAATGGCGTATTCCTTTCCGTCGACAAATTCTTTCCAATAGAGATGTTGATGTCGCAGCGCAGGCACAGTCGAGTCGTCTTTCGCGAGTTTCGAAGTCATCTCTTCATATAATGAATCGATGTTCGACTTTATTGGTTTCAACTGAGCATTGGCATAACTCGTCTCTTGGCGCAGATAGTCTAATATTTCTGGATTCTTTCGCTCGTCATCTCGCAACCAATAGTAGTCATCGACTCGGGTATCGCCGTGACTGACTAATTTTTTTGGGATTTTCTTCGCGATAGGTGGGGTGACTGGACCTTGGTGTATGCCGGAACTAGCGCAACCTGACAGCATAAAAAGACCTGTGAATAGAGAGGTTTTTTTCATTGCGGCGCACACTACCACGAAGAATGTTTCAAGCGGCAAAAAACGACTGTATCTGAATCGATTTTAGCGTGTGGACCGAGGTCAATTTTGCTTCTACTTGTGCTATGGGAGGTCAGGGTAAAGGCATTGAATAAACGTACATCCCTTGAACACTCAAGACTCGTTGATTTATTACGCGATCAGCGCAAAGCCCTCGAGAATAGATTTCCTGGGAGAGGCTTGTGCGAGGTCGCGAGTCTTGTTGAAGATACTTTTGTCCGCGCACCAGAAATAACAGACCGTATACTCAAGCCTAATTACCTTATTCGCGTGCTCGTATTCGTTCTCGCCTCGCTTATGTTGGCTACCGTCGTTTTTGGTCTGTTGGAACTTAAATTCTCGGTAGATGACGGTTGGTCAGTCCTTGAAGGAATCGAGGCTGGGATAAGCACAGTCGTTTACTCCGGTATTGCGATTGTGTTTCTTATTTCATTTGAACTGCGACAACGCCGCCAAATGACATTAGAGGCACTTCAAGAATTGAGGGCTCTTGCACATGTTTTAGATATGCATCAAATGAATAAAGATCCCGAATACTACATGTTCCCTGATGAGTTTGAGCCGGGTAGTTTTGCTTCTAATCTTACGCCAGCGGAACTGGAACGCTATCTTGATTATACAGCGGATTTACTTTCTCTTCTTGGAAAGCTTGCTGCTTGGTATGCTCAGAAAGTAAATGACCCAGAGATACTTATTGCAATTAATGAACTGGAGCAATTGACCGGCGACATGACTCGAAAAATCTGGCAAAAAATATCCATTATAAATTCAATCGCGCTCAAGCGATGAGAATAAATTGAGTTATTCTGAATCGAGATGCTATTTCTTTTCTCGCGATGTTTTTTGATGGTTGCGGTCGCCTTCACAAGCCTTCATGTGCATGCTGAGACGGGAGATACGCCGGAAATTCACTTGTGGACTCTTCCTCATGAGAAACAGAGACAGAAACTCACGGTTGAATATCTCAAGCGCCATACTCCGAAACACAAACTTAGAGGAGATATCACAAGAGATGCTTATATGACCCCACGGGTGATTGTCCTTCATTGGACGGGTGGAAACTCGCTAAGGGCGACTTGGAATACTTTCTCTCGAGCAAGTCTTCGAGGACGCAAAAAATTGAGAAAGGCGAGTTCTCTCAATGTGGGTGCACATTTTTTGGTCGATCGTGACGGAAGTATTTACCAGCTTGTCGATGAGCGGCGAATTATGAGGCACTGCATTGGTCTCAATCACGTCGCAATCGGTATCGAAAACGTAGGAGATGGTAAAAAGTGGGCTTTGACGAAATCGCAACAAAAAGCGAACGAGTTCTTAGTAAGGAATCTTGCTAAGAGATATCCAATTACGCACCTTATTGGTCACTATGAGTACAGGCGTATGGAATCTCATCCATATTTTTCCGAATCAGATCCAAAATACCGAACCGTCAAGATAGACCCAGGTCAGGATTTTCTCGAAGCAGTACGGCAGCGGGTTTCGGATCTGTCACTTCTAAATGCTGACTCCAAAAAATCGCTCGGTCATTAATTGCCAGTGAACCAATTATAGATTCCTTTACCGAGCTTACTTCCTGCGGCATAAGAAACGACGCCTGTTCCCAGCACGGCCGCGCCATAGCCAACCCAGCCCGCGGGACCCGCAGCTAAAAGCGGAGAAGCCGCCTTGGCGGCCACTGCGGTCGCACCCATGCTGGTTGCCCATGCTCCCGCTTTTTCGGCAGCTTTTTGAGGTTTATTTTCGGCGGTCGCGATTTCGTAGGAGTCCGCAGCTACAGCAAGTGGCAGCATCACTCGACCCGCAACTCTCGCTGCCCCGGTTCCAGGAATGATCGCATTTCTGGGAATTTGCCCTGGCTTTCCTTTGGGAACAAACACTCGATGGTTTGATTTTTTGCCGCCTTGTTCAACAATCCACTGAAACTTTCCATCTCGTCCATTATAGGATCCAGGTAATTCAATTCCTCCTCGAACTTTTCCATCACCGCCCGCGAATGCAAATGCTCTGCCGTGTTTTGCGTGGGAATCAACCATTCGTGGAAAGCCGTGATTGTCTGGCAACGCAGTTTTGGGGTCGAGTCGCATTTGACCACGTACCTTAGGCGTGTACTCCACCCCGGCTAAGCCCCTACCGCGGGTGGGGTCCAAGTTGCCCCATGCGTGAGCTCCTCTGGCCGCAGAAGGAGTGATAGATGCAGCACTCGGACCTTCATATTGATCTGGATTATTTTGTGAGATGGCGGAATCATCCGGTTTCGGTTTAACTGTAGCCGGGGCGCCGGCCCGAACGTTCTGTCGTATCTCAGGCGAAGGAGAGCGAGTTGTACCAGTAATTTTTGACATTCTAACTCCACCCGTTTGTATAGCAAAATGCGTGCCGGCTGAATTTTAGACCGTTTTGAGAGGGATTACCGAATGTTTATAGGCATTTGCAACTAAAATGGTGCATGAATCGAGTTGGTTGAATCCATGATTGCACTGAAGGCGCATGAAAATTTCCATGCTTCTTGCTTCCTTTCCTGTGTTTCGTAGGTTTTCGAATAGTCATTGTGGTTGCTTGTTTTGACGTCAAATCGCGAAAACGAAATCAGAGAGTCTAGGTGCGGCTTTAGATGGCCCGTGATAAACCATCTTCATGATGCCGTCTAATACTGTGTGGCTGGCCTCTGGGTTGAGCTGCATAATGGCTGTAGGTTGCAACTCGACGAATTCGAGCTCATCCAAGGGCGATACAGGACAAGCATCAATTCAGAAATCTGTCCGCCAATTGACTCCTCCAAAAAGGTCTTTAGGTGACATCGATGAGTCCGAAAGAAGAGCGACCAGTCTTACAAAGTTCATTCGTGGTTCTTTATTAGATGCTTTGGCTGAACGAAAATACAAAACAGTCTTCAAGACACTCGATTCAGAATTTGTTGGACGTTGGCCCACCCTTGATACGTTCGAAAAGGTAGAAACAGGTACGATTACGATTTCTCATTTAGGTGATGCTGGTGCTTGGCAAAATCGTCGTGAATTTTCTCGAGCGATGAATCTTTTTTTTGCAAGCTCGGCGATGATGGAACGCCGAAGCTTCAAGATTTATGAAATTATTATAGATGAGGATGCTCCACTGAATGCGTATGTGAAAGCGCATTTACAACTAGGAGGGAAAGAACAAGAAGGTCGCCGCTATCAATTAGAGGCTGACGTAGTCTTAACTGCTCGAGGTAAAGATGGTGTTTGGGTCGTTACTGCTTGGGACTTCAACCGAGCAATTTGGTCCAGTGTTCGAACGCCATTTTTCAAGAATGTTTCTACTATGACTGGTGTACAGTATGAGGATTCCAGACAAACCAGAAAGCTTACCAATGAACTTGTGGACTTGCGAAGATTGTTCTCTAGCGGAGGGGTGACAGTCTTTGACGAAAACGGTGACGGTGCACTAGACATTCTTACGACTCGTAAAGGCCGAGGAGCTCGCATTTTTACAAATGATGGAAAAGCCGGTTTTCAGAAAAAGAAAATTTATCGTACTCATAATGATGAGGACGCAACAAACTTTTACTTAGCGGTCGATATTGATCGTGATGGGGATACAGACCTCGTCAGCACCCATGTTAATTACTTGGATGGTCAAGCAGCGTCACTGACCGTCTATCTTAAGACCGATGGAAAATTCGTCCCGAATGATAAATTACTCTTGTTTGAAAATGACAAACAACGTCGCGAAATAGACTTCCCGGCGATTGTGACCTGTGACCTCAATGATGACCAGCGTCTTGATTTCCTCGTGCTTGGCTACCTCAATTCAGAATCCGGCGGAACGCAGTTTAATCTCATCAATGGGCAAGACGGTCAAAAAAATCTACTTTTCATTAGCGAATCTGATGGAACTTATTTAGAGCGTGCTCGCCAATGGGGGATGGAGGAGTCTCAGTATTCCTACGTAGCAGAATGTTATGACTTTGATTCTGACGGTGATTCGGATGTTTTGGTCGGTAATGATTACGGTCAGAACAATTTTTATCAAAACGAGAATGGGCGAAGATTTACGAAGCTTGCTAACCACCCGTTTGCAAAATCCAGAGGTTTTACGATGGGGATTTCTATGGCTGACCCCAACAATACGGGACAATTTTCCGTCTCGCTTTCAAACATGTATTCTCATGCGGGTAATCGCATCGTTCCTCAAGTATCTCAACTGGGCTCAGAAATGAAGTCTTCTGTCCTTGCGCTTGCGGGAGGGAATAATCTTTTCGAGCGAAGAGGTGAGAGCTGGGTCGATATAGCCCAACGCAGGGGGATAAATTACGCTGAATGGGCATGGGGAAACATTTTCTTCGATGTTGATAATGATGGCGACAAAGACCAATTCGTTGTCAATGGATTCACGACCCACAGCGACCCAACAGCGCCTGACTTCTGACCACATTGGTGGCGACAGGTTGTCGCTGACGCAAAAGCCGTTGAGAAAGGAGGTAAGGCCGATACGGTTATTTCGCCGTACGAATTCCGAGGAAGCTGGAGCGGGTATGAGCGCGATGTTTTCTTTTACAATTCTGGTCTGCAACATGAGTTTAGTCAAATAGCGTACGGTCTTGGTCTGGATTTCTCGGATGATGGTCGGTCCTTTGTACCTTTCGATTTCGACGGTGATGGTGATCTTGACCTTATGTTCTCAAGCCTTCAGAATATCCGATTGCTCGAAAACCGCGCACCCGCACGAAATTTTATTCGGATTGATGTTAGGAATGAAAATGCAGTTGATATCCCTTTAGGAAGCCTGGTTCAAATCACTGCGAATGGTCAGACTCAGCAAGACTATGTCAAGCTGACGGCTGGGTTTCAGGCGCAAGTCCCTAAGACGTTGCATTTTGGCGTCGGCGATGCCGAAGAGGTATCAAAGATTGTTGTTACCTGGCCTGATGGTAAAAAGCGAACCTTTGGACCCGTTAGGTCGAACAAACATTATATACTTAATGCGAATAAGGATACATTTGAGACCAAGCCTATTGTCCGATGGACCGATCAACCTCTAGGCGTCGACGAGGATTTGTTGGAGCAGGTCGCTATGACTTTAGATGGGAAGCGAACCCGACTCCGTCCTTTCACTTCTCAGTCAAAACTGACTGTCGTGAACTTTTGGGCTCCTTGGTGTAGGCCGTGCAAAAAAGAGTTGCCGATTCTAAAAGATTTATCCTCAAAATATAGTCACGATTCTAAATGGCTTGGAGTATCTGTCGAAAAAAACAATCTAGAGTCCGTGAAAAAGTCGATCGCCCGCTTTGAGATCAAGTACCCACAGCTGATAGCCAATGACTCTCTTCTCGAATCTTTCTTCGGCGATGATGGAAACCTCCCAATCCCGTCGACGTTCATTTTTGATGAAAGCGGTCAATTGATTCGAGCGTATTTACGACCTGTTTCACGTAAACAACTTCAGGAGGACATTCGAGCCTTTTCCGCGTCCTCAAAAAATTCGCATTTACTCGTGAAAATCGCTGAGGCAAAATTCCTACGGGGCCATGAACAGGAGGCGTTTGAAGCGTATCAACAAGCGCTGGATCGGTCGCCAAGATCTGTGAATGCCTTATTGGGCATAGCGGCCGTAATGAGAAATCGTTCGCAACCTACCGAAGCGATCAAGTACGTCAAAAAAGCTCTCACTATTGACCCAAGCTCTGCTTATGCATGGTGGCTACTTGGCTTAAGTTATTCACAAGGAAACAAGCAAGTAGAGGCTCTTGAAGCTCTAGAAAAGGCTACAAAGATTTCTCCAACGACGACTAGATATCTTTATAGCTACGGAGATCAGCTAATGGCTGAAAAGCGATATACGGACGCTAAGGCGGCTTTTCTAGCGATTCGCTCCCTAGATCCGAGGTCAGTTAAGGCAATGATGAAGTTGATTCAGGCGAAGGTTCAATTGCGTGATCGAAGTGTCCTGCAAGATTTAGATAGTGTTTTGGCTATTGAGCCAGGGCATCGAGAAGCTCTTCGGGTTCGCGAGGAGCTAAAACGTAGATTGAAGCCCTAAAAATAATTTCATTCTTTTCAAAGTGTGATTCCCAGATAGTGGGCGTGAAGCAAATGTGGCCCCTTAGTCGATAATTCTTATCGACATCCACTCTCGGTCAACGCAAGTTGAATCGACCGAACATGACTTACACGCCTACTATTGGGAGATTGGTATTTACGATTTTTCGAAACTTTAATTTGCTCTGGTTCGGCCCCCTTCTCACAAGGAAGAGTAACTGTCCGGGATACAACTTGATAGCTAACCTCAACACCATCCCCTTTTTGGGTCATTAGAATTAGCGACGTTCCAAGCACCGTGCTTGGGATGTAGCATGCACAGATCCACAGCGAAAGCAGTGCAGAAATCTTTTCATGATTATTTTTTGAACGGAATTAAGGAGATAATTTGTTTTTTTTGAGGCAGAAAAAATGTTGTACGATTCCGATCACTTAATTCGAGTTGGTAACGTTGTGTTCATTCCAGAGCTTCTCAAGGATTGGCTCAAGCTCCCAGTCATGGACACCTATCAACTCTCTGACGAGGTCTCCGTTCTTGTTGTAAATGCGGATCACAGGCAATCCAGTAATGCCTCGGAGATGTGCTATTGCGACGGGTGAATCGAAGTTTGGTACTTCTACTTTGTGAATCACTACGTTCGGACGCTCGGACGCAACTTTTCGTAAATAGGTTTCAATATCTTTACACGGCTCACACCAGTCCGCCCAGAAATCAATAATTGTGATTTTGCCAGGAACTAGAGCTTCGCTCATTTGGAAGCTTGCACCACCGGTCGTCAGTTCCAAAAAGTTCTCGGTTGTAGGAGACCCTGACGACGTTTGAGTCATGACCGATTCGAGCTTTCCTCGATGTGACTCGTTTGGAGCTTCCATCTTATTTTTGGATTGATAATCATTATTATCCGTATGCTTTTTTTCTTTGGACGGACTGATATGGTGATTTTCGTCTGGTTTTACATCTCCAAATACATATCCGACGAGTCCGAACACCGAAAAAGAATCTGTCAATTGCCTTCCATTGAGGTTCCGATAAATAGGGACTTGTCCGTTTACACCGATTGAAAATTTGTCTCTGAAGCGACGACTCACGCTGAGTCCTACGTCTAGAAAATGACCTCCTGAGTTTTCGATGAGGTCGCCATCTTCATCGCCAGTCCGCATGACGTATCGTCCAGTGATACCAGCGGAAATTGTCCAGGAGAGGTCAGGAGTATAGACGGTGTTCGCTCCGTAGCTCTGTAATATTCCAGGTCTAAGCCCGGAGGGGTTTCTATGGAGTGGCGTTTGAATTCCATAGAGAGTCAACAAGGCCAAAGAAGGATTCAGTCTGTGAGTAAGTTGGATTTCCCAATTCGTCGTAAAGGCTGCGGGCCCGGTCGCAAGCAATGTTGGTGCGACTCCAGCAATCACTGTCTCTTCTGTTGTCCCTTCACGCCCAGTTGGCAAGCGAAGGGCTCCACTCAGTCGCAGTTCCGGCCAGTTCTCGCTTTTGGCGTATAAAGTACTCAGGTCGTAACGAAGCGATAAATCAGTGCTCCCTAGCCCGGAGATTCGAGTCCAATCGCTCTGATTCCTTTGGTGTTCAATTGCCGCAGCGGAAAAGCGTAGACCCACAGCGAGATCTTCACTGAAATAATGCAGGAGTGAGAGGCGAGTGAAGTTCGCGACAATGTTCTGTCCGTTTCTGGGGTCTGCTTGTTCAGAACCAATGAATTCTTTTGTGAATTTGCTGTACTGATGAACGACCGCAAGCTGCGTTGTTCCTTCAAGATTTCCGGTTGAAATCTCAAGGCCTGTCTCCAGGTTTGACCCCCCAACTGGGGAGTTAGAGCTAACTCCAACGACTCATCAAGCGAATGTCCGCTTAGGGGCCGCAAAGAGAATTAGGCCTACAAGTATAGAGGTTACTAACCGTTGCATTGGGTCTCAGAGTACCAATTTGGTTTTACAGAGTAAATAACCGAGAAGCGCCCTAGGTTTACACGATAATCATCGTTATTTCAGACCCTTATATGATTTTCTGTACCAATGGTTTGTTTGCGGATGCGTTTCACTGATTCTGGCTCATGGTCTTTTACACAACATCGAAGTTGTTTAGACGATACTGGTTCCGGATGCGCTTATTTCGAGAGGAAAGGAAGTAATGTCGAGGATTGGTAGGCCTAGCCAACAATCTCATTCAATGAGATGTGAGGGGCGAGGACGAATTGTCCGCCAGACTGCTCATGGTCGGCACTCTCTAACTGAAGCACAGCAACTTTTTGTCGCGA